>Ga0209646_1000060_pt1 | contig 256386 bp, 234 predicted proteins | sample AraplaL_Col_mTSA_FD_184259 | JGI IMG/M metagenome (GOLD analysis project Ga0209646, IMG submission 184259) | Arabidopsis root microbial communities from the University of North Carolina, USA - plate scrape CL_Col_mTSA (SPAdes) (version 2) | ecosystem: Host-associated > Plants > Roots >...
TGCTCCCCACGCTTTCGTGCATGAGCGTCAGTACAGGTCCAGGGGATTGCCTTCGCCATCGGTGTTCCTCCGCATATCTACGCATTTCACTGCTACACGCGGAATTCCATCCCCCTCTACCGTACTCCAGCTCTACAGTCACAAATGCAGTTCCCAGGTTGAGCCCGGGGATTTCACATCTGTCTTATAGAACCGCCTGCGCACGCTTTACGCCCAGTAATTCCGATTAACGCTTGCACCCTACGTATTACCGCGGCTGCTGGCACGTAGTTAGCCGGTGCTTATTCTTCAGGTACCGTCATCATCCGAAGGTATTAGCCCCAGACTTTTCTTCCCTGACAAAAGCGGTTTACAACCCGAAGGCCTTCTTCCCGCACGCGGCATGGCTGGATCAGACTTGCGTCCATTGTCCAAAATTCCCCACTGCTGCCTCCCGTAGGAGTCTGGGCCGTGTCTCAGTCCCAGTGTGGCTGGTCGTCCTCTCAGACCAGCTACAGATCGTCGGCTTGGTGAGCCTTTACCTCACCAACTACCTAATCTGATATCGGCCGCTCCAATAGCGCGAGGTCTTGCGATCCCCCGCTTTCACCCGTAGGTCGTATGCGGTATTAATCCGGCTTTCGCCGGGCTATCCCCCACTACTGGGCACGTTCCGATACATTACTCACCCGTTCGCCACTCGTCAGCTTAACCTGTTACCGTTCGACTTGCATGTGTAAGGCATGCCGCCAGCGTTCAATCTGAGCCAGGATCAAACTCTTCAGTTCGATCTTGAATTACTCATAAAGGAATTGAAGAAACTCGAAACAAGTTTCATTCAATTTCTCATGAGCGTTTAAAGTCCATAAGACCTCGAGTCATTGCTGACTCTTGGCACTCGCCTTCAAACGCCCACGCTTATCGGCTGTTGATTTTTAAAGAACTTGCGCTGCAGACCGTTGCCTGCTGCGTCGCGCCAACCTGTTGTCAGCGCAGAAGCGGAATTCTAAGCTGCTTTTCAAAACCTTGTCAAGCACTCAGTTTTCACTTCGTTTTTGCCAACCGCGTCATCTGCCCAAACTCACCGCGCCGAAGCGCCGCAATTTCAAGCTGACTTTCGATCAGCGAAGCCTGCCATTCTATGCCTGATTTCAAACCACCGTCAAGCATTAATTTCCAGACTCTTCGCCGACCCTTCGGTCTGCCGACACCGCCATCCTCGCGAGCCTCAAGGCTCAGCCGTCTGCCGGATCAGCGCTGACTTGCGATCAGCGAAGCCTTGCATTCTATGCCGTCATTTGGACAAGATGCAAGCCCTTCGCCGAAATTCTTCGACAGCGCGCGCTTCGCCCCCGTCGTCAGGGGACGCAGGCGCCGGAAATGCGACAGGGCGCCGCTTCGCGACGCCCTCTTCTTCGATCCAGCCGGAGGCTACAGGCCTTCGGCCGTGCGCACCGCGATGATCTGCACCTCGGCCCGGCCCTCGCGTGGACGATGCCGCAGCCACCAGACGCTGCCTTTCTTGATTGTCCAGGGATCGCCGGTGAGCGTCGTCTCGCCCGCCATCAGATAGGCGGCAACGCGTCCGAGCGTGGGCTGATGGCCGACGACCAGCACCGGCTCGCGTGAATCCGGCCAGCGGGTGGCGGCCAGCAGGCCTTCGACGTCGCCGTCCGGCCCGAGCGCCGGCGCCTTCTTCACGCGGCGGCCCAGCGGCGCCACCGTCTGCAGGCAGCGCAGCGCCGGGCTGCTGAGCACGCGCGCCGAATCGGGCAGGAACTGGTTCAGCCACTCGGCCACGCGGCGCGCCTGGCGTTCTCCCTTGGGGCTCAGCGGCCGCTCGAGGTCGGCCTGCGGGTCGTCGAGCGGGTCGCCGGCTTCGGCGTGCCGCCACAGGATCAGGTCCATGGTCTCGCTCCGGGTCAGGGTTGACTACTTGGCGCAGAAGCGGGCCATCAAGGCCTGCTGCGCACTCACGCCATCGGTGCCGATGCGTTCGTACTTGCCATTGGACTGCAACGACCATGCATCCCGTGTGTCATGAAGATAGGGCACCAGGCATTCGTCGATCACCCGCTGGCGCATCGCCGGATCGTTGATCGGCCAGGCGAGCTCGATGCGGCGAAGCATGTTGCGCAGCATCCAGTCGGCGCTCGACAGGAACAGCGCCTCCTCGTCGACCGACTCGCCCCAGCGCAGGTAGATGATGCGCGAGTGTTCCAGGAAGCGGCCGACGACCGAGCGCACGCGGATGTTGCTGGTCAGGCCCTCGATGCCTGGTGGCAGCTGGCAGGCGCCGCGCACGATGAGGTCGATGGCGGCGCCGGCCTGGCTGGCGGCCACCAGCGCCTCGATCAGGGCCGGGTCGGTCAGCGCGTTGATCTTGACGACGATGCGCGCCGGCTTGCCCGCGCGCGCGGCATCGGTCACCTGGGCGATGAGCACCTGCAGCCGCTTGCGCAGCACGAACGGCGCGGTGAGCAGGTGGCGCGGCGGCTTCATGCGCGTGAGGCTGGCGATCTGCTGGAAGATCTGGTCGGCGTCCGACGTGATGCCGTCGTCGGCGCTGAAATAGCCGATGTCGGTGTACAGGCGCGCCGTCTTCGGGTTGTAGTTGCCGGTGGACAGGTGCACGTAGCGGCGCAGCTTCGGCCCGCGCGGCCCCGATTCGCGCCGCGTCACCAGCAGCAGCTTGGCGTGCGTCTTGAACCCGACGATGCCGTAGACCACCTGCGCGCCCACCGCCTCCAGCCGCTCGGCCCAGTTGATGTTGGCTTCCTCGTCGAAGCGCGCCTTCAGCTCCACGACCACCATCACCTCCTTGCCGCGGCGGGTGGCTTCGAGCAGCAGGTCCATCAGCACCGACTTCTCGCCGGTGCGGTAGATCGTCATCTTGATGGCGAGCACCTGCGGATCCTGCACGGCCTCGCGGAGGAATTCGATCACCGGCTCGAAGCTCTCGAACGGGTGGTGCAGCAGCACGTCGCCCTCGCGCAGACGGTCGAACATCGAGCCGGTGCGCGGCAGGCGGCCGCTCGGCCAGGACGGCTCGTACGGCGCGAAGCGCAGCAGCGGGCCGTGCGGCGGATCGAGCGCCAGGTCGATCAGCTCGTTCAGCCGGACGAGGTTGACCGGGCCGTTGACGCGATGCAGCGCCGCCTCGGGCAGGTCGAACTGCGCCAGCAGCAGCCGCCACAGCGCCTCGGGGCAGGTGTTGACGACTTCCAGGCGGATCGCACGGCCATAGTGGCGCGTCGTCAGCCCGCGGCGCAGCGCCTGGCGCAGGTTGCGCACGTCGTCCTCGTCGACTTCGAGGTCGGAATCGCGCGTCACGCGGAACTGCGAGAACGACTCCACCGTGCGCCCCGGGAACAGCTCCGCCAGGTGCGCGCGGATCACGCTGGTCAGCAGCGCGAAGTGCTGCTCCCCCCTGGGGCAGCACTCCGCCGGCAGCTTGATGACGCGCGGCAGCACGCGCGGCACCTTGACGATGGCGATGGTGTTCTCGCGCCCGAACGCGTTGCGCCCGCCCAGCTGCGCGATGAAGTTCAGCGACTTGTTGGCCACCTGCGGGAACGGATGCGCCGGATCGAGTCCCACCGGCACCAGCAGCGGACGCACCTCGCGCTCGAAGAAGCGTGCCACCCATTCGCGCTGGCCCTCGGTGCGCTCGGCGTGGTTGACGACGCGGATGCCGTGCAAGGCCAGCGACGGCATCACCTGCTCGTTGAAGACGGCGTACTGCTCCTCGATCAGCGCGTGCGCCTCGTTGGAGATCACGATCAGGTCCCGCATCGCATCGCCCGCGCCGGGGGCCCGCGCCGCCTCGAGCGCGTCGGCGAAGCGCACCTCGAAGAACTCGTCGAGGTTGGACGACACGATCGTGACGTAGCGCAGCCGCTCCAGCAGCGGCACGTCGGCGCGCAGGGCCTGGGCCAGAACGCGGCGATTGAATTCGAGGATGGAACGCTCGCGATTGAGCAGCGGCAGCCGCAACGCCGGTGCGGCCGTGGGAACGTCGGTCATCGCCCCAGTTTATGAAGCTTTGATGACAATTTCGAGACAGGGGCCCGAGGTTTCCCGAGGAAATCGCGCGCCCGGGCCGTGTTTCCGCTCGACAGCAAGGTTCGGCGGCGCCCTCAGCGTGCGGCGCCGGCCGTAGCGACCCCCGCCAGGTCGGCCCCCAACGCGCTGCCGACGACCTGCAGGCTCACCGGCCCGCCGTCGACGGCCTGTTTCCAGACGGTCGCGCCCACGCACTCGTCCAGCGGCCGCGGCACGGCGCCGGCCGCCGCGTCGGCGCTGACGACGACGAGCCGGAAGCGGCAGTCGGCATCGCCCGTCTCCGGCACGCGGCGCGTCACGACGCCGGCCTCGGTGCGCGGCGCGCCGGCCAGCGCCGTCCATGTCGCGGGGATCGCCTGCGACACCAGCAGCCAGCCCAGCAGGGTGGCCGTCACCATCGCGAAGCCCATGAACAGTGCCTTGCCGCCGCGGTCGAACTCGCGCTGCGCGTCCGCATCCGAGCGCGCCAGCGCCACCAGGCGCGTGAAGGCGCCGCCGGCCAGCAGCGCGATGACCGGCGCGGCGACACGCAGCCACGGCACCGGCTGGAAGCCCGGGTGCCGCGCCAGACCCCAGCCGACCCACACCGCCGCCACCGCGAGCCCCAGGGCCAGCGCGCGGCCCGTCGGCGCGAGGCTGCGCGGCACGCCGTCGCTCATGGCCGCCGCCCCGGGCGCGCGCCCGCTCGCGTCACGCGTCGCGCCCGCGCGAGCGTGGCCATCAATGCGCCTCGTCCCAGTTCGGCCCGATGCCCACCTCGGCGATCAGCGGCACCGACAGCTGCGCCACGCCCGCCATCAGCCTGGGGATCTCGGTCGTCACCCACTCGACCTCGGCCTCGGGCACCTCGAAGACGAGTTCGTCGTGCACCTGCATCACCATGCGCGTGCTCTTGCCGTGATCGTCGAGCGCCTTCTGCACCGCCAGCATGGCCAGCTTGATGAGGTCGGCGGCCGTGCCCTGCATCGGCGCGTTGATGGCCTGGCGCTCGGCGCCCGCACGCAGCGGGCCGCTTCCGCCGCGGATCTCGGGCAGCTCGATGCGGCGGCCGAACAGCGTCTCGACGTAGCCCGTCTCGGCCGCCCTCGCCTTGGTCTCGTCCATGTAGCGCTTGACGCCCGCGAAGCGCGCGAAATAGCGGTCGATGTAGTCCTTGGCCGCCTTCTGCTCGATGCCCAGCGACTGCGACAGCCCGAACGCGCCCATGCCATAGATCAGCCCGAAGTTGATCGTCTTCGCGTAGCGGCGCTGCTCGCTGGTGATCTCCTCGGACGCCAGGTTGAACACCTCGGCGGCCGTGGCGCGGTGCACGTCCATGCCGTCGTTGAACGCGCGCAGCAGGCCCGGATCCTGGCTGATGTGCGCCATCAGCCGCAGCTCGATCTGCGAGTAGTCGGCCGACACGATCACGTGCCCCGGCGGCGCGATGAAGGCCTCGCGCACGCGCCGGCCTTCCGGCGTGCGGATAGGGATGTTCTGCAGGTTGGGGTCGTTGCTGGACAGACGCCCGGTGACAGCCACCGCCTGCGCGTAGTGCGTGTGCACGCGGCCGGTGTCGGGGTTGATCATCTGCGGCAGCTTGTCGGTGTACGTGCCCTTGAGCTTGGACAGCCCGCGGTGCTCCAGCAGCTTGGCCGGCAGCGGGTAGTCGAGCGCCAGCTTCTCCAGCACGCTCTCGTCCGTCGACGGCGCGCCCGACGCCGTCTTCTTCGAGACCGGCAGCCCCAGCTTGTTGAACAGGATCTCGCCGATCTGCTTGGGCGAGCCGAGGTTGAACGGCTGGCCGGCGATCTCGTAGGCCTCGTTCTCGAGGGCCAGCATGCGTTCGGCCAGGACGCGCGACTGCTCCGCCAGGCGGGCGCTGTCGATCAGCACGCCGTGGCGTTCGACGCGCCCGAGCACCGCGCTGGTGGGCATCTCGATGGACTCGTAGACGAACTTCAGGCCCGGGTTCGCGACGATGCGCGGGTACAGCGCCTGGTGCACCTGCAGCGTCATCTCGCTGTCCTCGCCGGAGTAATGCGACGCGCGCTCGACGTCCACCTGCGAGAACGGGATCTGCTTGGCGCCCTTGCCGCACAGGTCCTCGTAGTCGATGCCCTTGCGTCCGAGGTGGCGGTCGGCCAGGCTGGACAGCCCGTGCTGGCGGTGCGCCTCCAGCACGTAGCTCTCCAGCAGCGTGTCGTGCTCGAAGCCCTGCACCGCGATGCCGATGTTGGCGAACACGTGCATGTCGTACTTGATGTGCTGGCCCACCTTCCTGGCGGCCGGGTTCTCGAGCCATGGACGCAGCCGCGCGATCACGTCGTCGAACGGCAGCTGCTCGGGCGCGCCCGCATAGTCGTGGCGCAGCGGGATGTAGGCGGCCTTGCCCGGCTCGACCGCGAACGAGATGCCGATGATGCGGGCGCGCATGGCGTCGAGCGAGTCCGTCTCGGTGTCGAGCGCCGACAGCGGCGCGGCCTGCAGCTTCGCGATCCAGGCGTCGAGCTGCTCGAACGTGAAGATCGTGTCGTACTGGTGCGCAAGCGCCTGCACGGGGACGGCCGGCACGTCGACCTCGTCGTCGAACAGGCCGCGGTTGCCCCCGGCCGCGGGGGCGGGAGCGCTCGTCGTGCCGAGCTGCTTCTCGATCTCGTCGCGCCAGCTGCGGAAGCCGTAGCGCTGGTAGAACTCCAGCAGCTTCTCGTGATCGACCGGGCGCAGCGCCAGCGCGTCGAGCGCGGGCCACTTCTCGACGTGCTCGCTCAGGTCGTGATCGGTGACCACGGTGACCAGCTTGCGTCCCATCGGCAGCCAGTCGAGCGCGTTGCGCAGGTGTTCGCCGACGGCGCCCTTCATCGTCGGCGCGGCGGCGATCACGCCGTCCAGCGAGCCGTGCTCCTGCAGCCACTTGACGGCCGTCTTCGGGCCGACCTTGTTGACGCCGGGCACGTTGTCGACTGTGTCGCCGATCAGCGAGAGGTAGTCGATGATCTGGTGCGGCGGCACGCCGAACTTGGCCAGCACGCCGGCGACGTCCAGCGTCTCGTTGCTCATCGTGTTGATCAGCGTGACGTGGTCGTCGACCAGTTGCGCCAGGTCCTTGTCGCCGGTGGAGATCACCGTCTTCCAGCCCAGCGATGTCGCCGTGCGCGCGAGCGTGCCGATCGCGTCGTCGGCCTCGATGCCGGGCACCATGATGATGGGCCAGCCCAGCATCGCGACCACGGCGTGGATGGGCTCGACCTGCTTCGCGAGCTCTTCCGGCATCGCGGAGCGGTTGGCCTTGTACTCGGGGTACCACTCGTCGCGGAAGGTCTTGCCCTTGGCGTCGAACACGCAGGCCGCGTAGTCGGCCCCGATCTGCTCGCGCAGCAGCTTCATCATCGCGACCATGCCGCGGATGGCCCCGGTGGGCTCCCCGCCCGGGCCGCGCAGGTCGGGCATGGCGTGGTAGGCGCGGTAGAGATAGCTGGAGCCATCCACCAGAAGAAGGGTTTTCTCGGTCATGGCGCCATTGTGCCGGGTGGTGCGAGACTCCCTCGCCGGCACGGCTACGCAGCCTGCATCCGCTCTGCAGCCCCTGGCAGCGAGCCTTCGACATCCGCGAAGTCCGGCCGGAAGCGAGCGACTAGAATGGCGACATGATCGCCCGCCTCGCTCCGACCCTCGTTGCCGCCGCCCTGCTGGCGCTGGCCGGCACGTCCGCCTTCGCGCAGCACAACCCGAAGCCGGCCACGGCGGCGGACGCTCCCGCGGCGGCGCCGGCGCCGAAGGCGAGCGTCGATCCGGCCACCGGCATGCTGGTCGACGAGGCGCCGCCGGTGCCGAGCAAGGATGCGAAGGTCGAGCACCTGGTGTCGGAAGACTCGCAGGTGCGCATCGAGGAGACCCGCGTGCGCGGCGTCACGCGCAAGATCGTCGTGCACTCCAAGATCACCGGCGATTCCTACGAGATCCAGCCGCGCGATCCCAGCCTGGCGCCGGAGCACGACAAGGGCGCCGGCATGCGCACGTTCACGTTCGGCTTCTGAGCCGTGCACGGCGCGCCCGACGCGCGCGGCACCCTGGCCCGCGCCGCCTCCCACCGGATCTCCTGATGGCTGTCTACACCGAAGTCGACGTCGACACGGCGGCCGCGCTGCTGCGCACGCTGGACGCGGGCACGCTCACGTCGATGCGCGGCGCCGCCGGCGGCATCGAGAACACCAACTATTTCGTGCACTCCGACAAGGGCGACTGGGTGCTGACGGTGTTCGAGCGCCTGGGCTTCGAGCAGCTGCCGTTCTACCTCGGCCTGATGCAGCACCTGGCGCGCAAGGGCCTGCCGGTGCCCGAGCCGCGCACCGACGCGGCGGGCAATTTCCTGCACTCGATCGCCGGCAAGCCGGCGTCGCTGGTGAACCTGCTGCCCGGCCAGAGCATCGAAGCGCCGATGCTGGCGCACTGCTCGCTGCTGGGCGTCGCGCTCGCGCACCTGCACACGGGCGCGCTCGATTTCCCGCTGCAGCAGCCCAACCTGCGCGGCCTCGAGTGGTGGGAACAGACCGTGCCCATCGTGCAGCCGCATGTCGGGCCCGAGCTCGCGCAACGCCTGGCCGAGGAACTCGATTTCCAGCAGCGCTTCCACGCGGCCGCCAGCACGCAGTCGCTGCCCAGGGGCCCGGTGCACGCCGACCTGTTCCGCGACAACGCGCTGTTCGACGGCCCGCCCGACTCCCCGCGCCTGTCGGGCGTGTTCGACTTCTACTTCGCGGGCGTCGACCATCACGTGTTCGACCTCGCCGTGTGCATCAACGACTGGTGCATCGACCTCGACAGCGGCCGCCTCGAGCCCGAGCACGCGCAGGCGTTGCTGCGCGCCTACCATGTCCACCGGCCCATGAGTCCCGCCGAGCTGCGGGCGCTGCCCGGCATGCGGCGCGCGGCGGCGCTGCGCTTCTGGCTGTCGCGGCTGGCCGACTGGTACCTGCCGCGCGAAGCCGCCCTGCTCCAGCCCAAGGATCCGACGCACTTCGAACGCGTGCTGCTCGACTGCATCGAGAACCCGTGGCATCCCGAGCTCTGAGATGATGCCCCCGCGCCGGCGCTGGTTCGCCGGCGGCCCCCGACGCGATGACCCCGACCCCCTCCATTCGAATCCGCAGCGTTCCCGCGCTGGCCGGCCTGCGCTGGATCCGCCTCGCGCTGCGCGCGTTCAGGCGCCAGCCCGGCGGCTTCATGGGCATGTTCGGCCTGTACATGCTGTTGCTGCTGCTGCTGACGATCCCGCTGTCGGTGCTGGCGCCGCTGGCCGAGGCGATCCATGTCGATCCGATCGTCGTGGGATCGCTCACGCTGGTCGCGATGCCGCTGCTGTCGCTCGCGTTCATGCTCAGCACCGAGGCCGTCACGAACGACCTGCGCATCCGCCCCGCGCTGCTGTTCGCGCCGCTGCGCGCGTCCAACCCGCGGCGTGGTGCCCTGGTGGCGATCGGCTTCGTCTATTTCGGCGTGTTCCTGCTGGCCTGGTTCGTCGGCAACGGCATCGACGACGGCGAGAGCATCAAATGGTTCCTCGAGCACGCGGTGGCGTCGCCCGAGTCCGCGAAGTCCGTGCCGGCGCCGGCCACGCTGACCGATGCCGGGCGCGTCGTCCTGCTGGCGAAGATGGCCATCGTCGCGCTCGGGTCGATTCCGCTGTGGCACGCGCCGGCGCTGGTGCAGTGGGGCCGCTACGGTGCGGCCAAGGCGATGTTCGCCAGCGTCGTGGCGATGTGGCGCACGCGTGCCGCGCTGGCGATGTTCGGGCTGGGCTGGTTCGCGCTGTCCTTCGCCGCCACCGCCGCCCTGGGCCTGCTGGCGCTGGTGCTGGGCGAATCGATCGTGCTGCTGCTGGTCGCCGCGATGCTGTACTGGGCCCTGTCCGCGCTGTTCTACGTCACCCTGTGGTTCGGGTTCGATGACACCTTCGAGATCAGCTCGCCCGTGCCGTTTCGCACGGTGATGGCGTCCGACCAGCCGCCCGCGTCCTGACAAACCCGCAAGTCCCCCGGGAGAGGGGAGGACACGGGTCGTGGTTTCGGTTTCAATCCAGGCTCGCGCTCCGCGCGCCCTGGAACCGCCAAGCCACCGGATGAAGACGACCGAGACGATCCACAAGCTCAACAAGCTCGCCCATTCGCACGGACCGCTGCCCACCGGACGCGGCATGGGGTCCGGCGTCGTGGCGTTGATCCTGGCCATCCTCTGCTTCCTGGGCGTGCTGGCCTTCCACTTCCCGCAATACCTGTCCACGCCGGAACTGCGCAAGTCCTACGACGTCGCCACGATCCGGCTGATCATGTACTGGGCGATGGTCGTGGCCGGCGGCATCTCGCTGTACAACATCCTGTTCGCGCGCACGCGCTGGCTCGCGGCGTCGGCATTCTTCCTCGTCGCGGCGTCGGCGCTGCTGGGCGGCGCCAAGGTGCCGGTCGACAACTTCCCCGACCACACGCCCTACATCGGCCTCGACTGGTTCATCCTCGACCTGCTGGGTTCGTCGCTGATCTTCGTGTTCATCGAGAAGCTGTTCGCGCTGCGCAAGGAGCAGCCCGTGTTCCGCGCCGAGTGGCAGGTGGACATGCAGCACTTCATCGTCAACCACATGATCGTCGGGTTTGTGCTGCTCGCCACCAACCTGCTGGTGCACAAGCTGTTCGGCTGGGCGGCCAAGGACGGCATCCAGGCCTGGGTGCGCGACCTGCCCTATCCCGTCGCGCTGTTCCTGATCATCCTGGTGGCCGACTTCGTGCAGTACGCGACGCACCGCGCGTACCACGAGGTGCCCATGCTGTGGCGGCTGCATGCCGTGCACCACAGCGTCAAGAGCATGGACTGGCTCGCCGGCTCGCGCCAGCACGTGGTCGAACTGCTGATCACCCGCACGCTGGTGCTCGCACCGATCTTCGTGCTGGGCTTCGACAAGGACGTGATCGACACCTACATCGTGATCGTGGGCTTCCAGGCCGTGTTCAACCACGCCAACGTCAGCGTGCGCCTCGGGCCGCTGCGCTACCTCGTCGTGACGCCCAACTTCCATCACTGGCACCACTCGCAGGACGACGAGGCGATCGACAGGAACTACGCCGCGCACTTCGCCTTCATCGACTACCTGTTCGGCACCGCGGTGAAGTCCGACCGCAAGTGGCCCGACCAGTACGGCGTCGTCGGCGACTACGTGCCCGACGGCTTCTGGAAGCAGGTCAAGTTCCCGTTCACCTGGAAGGGCTGAGTCAGGCCGCGGCGGGCGCCAGCCTCTTCGCCATGAAGAGGTAGCCCAGCGACTGCCCGTCGATCCAGAACATGTCGGGCGTGCCGCCCTGCATCTGGAAGCCCTCGGCGCGGTACAGCGCCACGGCCGGCTCGTTGGAGGACAGCACGCGCAGGTCCATCCAGCGCAGGTCCTGCTCGATCGCCCACCGCGTCGCCTGCGCGAGCAGCTTGCGTGCGAGTCCCTGCCGGCGATGATCGCGATCGACGCCCATGCCCAGCAGGCAGCGATGGCCCGTGTGCGCGTCGGGATGGGCGCGCAGGTCGACGTGGCCGACGACGCGCCCGCGCCCGTCGCGCGCGACCCACGCGCGACGCCAGCCCGCCTCGCCCGTGGCGACGTCGAGTCCGTTGCGGAAGGCCTGCCACTCGTCGGCCGGCAGGACGGCCGATCCGGCGCGCGGCAGCGGCATGAAGTACGCGCCGTCGCGGCCGTTGTCGGTGAGGTGGTCCCCGAGATAGCGCAGGAACTCCTCGAAGCCCGCTCCGTCGAGTGCCTCGATCCGCACCGAGTCCGCGGTGGCGCGCGCCGCCTCGGCCACCGGCTCCCTGCCCAGCCACTGCGCCCACGTCAGCTTCGACCAGCCGCCGGCCGGCTGCAGGGGATACGGCGGTGGCAGCGGCGTGCGCGGGCGCAGCGGCCGCTTGGGATGCAGCGGCAGCCGCGGGTTCATCGGCCGGGCGGGCTTCATGCTGGTGGTGGGCTGCGAGCCGGCCAGCCACGCGACGGCCAGGCCATCCTGGTCCTGGAAGGTGCCGCCGCTCAGCGGCCCGAGCCAGCGCACGCCGCGCGCGAACACGTGGCCGCGGTCGTGGAACGCGACCCACTCGTTGTCGATGTCGAACACATAGGTGCCGTCGAAGAACGCGACGGGGCGAAGGTTGGCGTCGAACAGGGGCGTCATTGGTGAAGCTGGAGCGGAGTTGGCGGGGATGGATCCTGCGACTTCGCTTCGCTGCGCGCAGGATGACGGCGTAGTGTGCCGCGAGCACGGCCAGGAGTCGAAAGACTCGATGTCATCCTGCGCGCAGTCGCAGGATCCACGTATCCCGGGGCGTCTCAATCCACCGGCGTCAGCTTGGCCACCGACAGCGCCAGCCACTTCATGCCGTGGCGTCCGAAGTTGACCTGGGCGCGGGCCTCGTCGCCGCTGCCTTCCAGCGTGACGATCACGCCCTCGCCGAACTTGGTGTGGAACACCGACTGGCCCTGGCGCAGCTGGTGGCCGTTGCTGGAGGCCGTGCGGCTGTCCTGCATCGCCTTGGGCACCGGCGGGCTGCTGGCCACGCGGCCGGCACCGATCATCGAGCCCAGGCCGGAGCCGCGCTCCCACGCCTGCTTGTATTCGCGCGAATAGCCGGAGCCGAAGGCCTGGTTGCGCGGCGTGAGCCAGCGCAGGTTGGCCTCGGGCAGCTCGTCGACGAAGCGGCTCTTGACGTTGTAGCGCGTCTGGCCATGCAGCAGGCGCGTCTGCGAGAAGCTCAGGTACAGGCGCTTGCGGGCGCGCGTGATCGCCACGTACATCAGGCGGCGCTCTTCCTCGAGGCCGTCGTTGGACTGCAGCGAGTTCTCGTGCGGGAACAGGCCTTCCTCCAGGCCGGTGATGAAGACCGAGTCGAACTCCAGGCCCTTGGCCGAGTGGATCGTCATCAGCTGGATGGCGTCCTGGCCGGCCTGGGCCTGGTTGTCGCCGGCCTCCAGCGACGCGTGCGTCAGGAAGGCGGCCAGCGGCGACATGATCTCGCCGGTCTCGGCATCGGGCGTGACGGGTGCGTCCAGCACCAGGCCGGGCACGTCGCGCGAGGTGTTGCGCCGGGCGAGCGATCCGGGCGACAGCTCGTCGACCGGCAGCGCCACCGCGTCGCGGCCGAAGCCCTCCTGGGTGACGAAGGCCTCCGCGGCGTTCATCAGTTCCTCCAGGTTCTCGACGCGGTCGGCACCGTCCTTGTCGGCGCGGTAGAAGTCGATCAGCCCGGTCTCGGACAGCATGTGCTCGATGATGTCGCGCAGCGTCATGCCGCGCGTGGCGTCCTGCATGCGCTGGACCAGGCCGGTGAAGGCGGCCAGGTTCGCGCCGCCCTTGCCCGCGACGCTGGCCACGCTCTGGAACAGGCTGCGGCCGGTCTGGCGCGCCGAGTCCTGCAGCAGCTCGATGGTGCGCGCGCCGATGCCGCGCGCCGGGAAGTTGACGACGCGCAGGAAGCTGGTGTCGTCGTTGGGGTTCTCGATCAGCCGCAGGTACGACAACGCGTGCTTGACTTCCGCGCGCTCGAAGAAGCGCAGGCCGCCGTACACGCGGTACGGGATGCCGGCGTTGAACAGCGCCGACTCGATCACGCGCGACTGCGCGTTGCTGCGATAGAGCACCGCGATCTCCGAGCGCGCCGTGCCCGCGCGGTGCAGCTGCTGCGCCTCGTCGAGGAACCACTGCGCCTCGGCGAAGTCGCTGGTGGACTCGAACACGCGCACCGGCTCGCCGGGGCCCTGGTCGGTGCGCAGGTTCTTGCCGAGCCGCTTGGAGTTGCGGTCGATCAGGTGGTTGGCGGCATCGAGGATGTTGCCGAAGCTGCGATAGTTCTGCTCCAGCTTGATGACCTTGTCGACGCGGAACTCGCGCTCGAAGTCGGCCATGTTGCCCACCAGCGCGCCGCGAAAGCCGTAGATGCTCTGGTCGTCGTCGCCCACCGCGAACACCGCGCCGTGCGGACCGGCGAACATCTTCAGCCACGCGTACTGCAGGCGGTTGGTGTCCTGGAACTCGTCGACCAGGATGTGCTGGAAGCGATGGCGGTAGTGCTCGCGCAGCGCCTCGTTGTCGCGCATCAGCTCGAAGGCGCGCAGCAGCAGCTCGGCGAAGTCGACCACGCCCTCGCGATTGCACTGGTCCTCGTAGGCCTGGTAGATCTCGACCATCTTCTGCGTCTGGCCGTCGTGGATCTCGACGTCCTTCGGGCGCAGGCCGTCCTCCTTGGCGCCGGCGATGAACCACGTCACCTGCTTGGGCACGAAGCGCTCCTCGTCGAGCTGCATCGCCTTGATGATGCGCTTGACGGCCGACAGCTGGTCGGACGAATCCAGGATCTGGAAGCCCTGCGGCAGGCCGGCCAGCTTCCAGTGCGCGCGCAGGAAGCGGTTGCACAGCCCGTGGAAGGTGCCGATCCACATGCCGCGCACGTTGATCGGCAGCATCGCCGACAGCCGCGCCAGCATTTCCTTGGACGCCTTGTTCGTGAAGGTGACCGCCATCAGGCCGCCCGGCGACACCTGGCCCGTCTGCAGGAGCCAGGCGATGCGCGTGGTGAGCACGCGCGTCTTGCCCGATCCGGCGCCCGCCAGGATGAGCGCGGGCCGCGCGGGCAGGGTCACCGCGGCCAGTTGCTCGGCGTTCAGGCCGCGGAGCAACCGATCGGGGCCCGGGGCTTCGGGTTCGGCGTCAGAATGCTGGATATGCATCCACCCATTTTAGGTTCTGTCTTGCATCGCGGCCGGCTTGTCCTGGCCGCCGCCGGGCTGCTGGCCTCGGCGCTGGCCCTGGCCGCATCCAAGCCGCCCCCGGGCGTGGCGCGGAACTGCCCGGCGCGGGCCACGCTGCTGGTGGAGCACTTCGTCGGCTCGGACTGCGTCGACTGCTGGCAGGTGGCGCCGCCGGGCCTGGGGGCGATGCCGGTCGGGCCCCGGGAATGGAGCCTGGACTGGCTCGTGCCGACGGCCGACGACGCCCCGATGGCGCCGGGCGCGCTGCCCGAGGCGGGCGAACGCCTGGCGCGCGTCAACGCGGAGCTGCCGGCGCGCATCGCCAGCGCGCCGTCGGCGTTCGACAGCGTGACGGCGCTGTCCCGGCCGGCGGCCAAGCGGCGCTTCTACGTGCACTCCAGCCTGCCGCACAACGGCTACATGGGCGTGCAGATGCACGCGACGGGCGCGTGGCCCGCAGGCAGCACCGGCTGGATCGCGCTGGTCGAGCTGATCGAGCCGGGCGTGCGCGGCACGCAGATCCCGCGCCGCCTGGTGCGCGTGCTGGTGGGCCCGGTCAGCCTGCCGGCCGGCCCTGGCTCGAGGAATGCCGTGGCTCCGCTGTACGGCCTGCGCTGGCCGGACAACGCGCACGCCGAGAACCTGGTCGCCACCGCCTGGGTCGAGGACGCCACCGGCCGCATCACCCAGGTCGCCACCGATCGCTGCGCCGATCCGAAGTAACGCGAAAGTCCATCATGGAAATCTTCGACTACGACAACATCCTGCTGCTGCCGCGCAAGTGCGTGGTGGACAGCCGCAGCGAGTGCGACACCTCGATGGAGTTCGGCCCGCATCGCTTCAAGCTGCCGGTGGTGCCGGCCAACATGAAGACGGTGCTGGACGAGCCGATCGCGCAGTTCCTCGCGAGCAACGGCTACTTCTACGTGATGCACCGCTTCGACCTCGACACCGTCGCCTTCGCGCGCACCATGCGCGACAAGGGCCTGCTCGTGTCGATCAGCGCCGGCGTCAAGCCCGAGGACCACGCCGTCATCGAGCGCCTGGCGTCCACCGGCGTCGGCGCCGACTACGTCACCATCGACATCGCGCACGGCCACGCCGAGAGCGTCAAGCGCATGATCGCCCACATCAGGAAGACGCTGCCGCAGGCCTTCGTGATCGCCGGCAACGTGGGCACGCCGGAGGCCGTGATCGACCTCGAGAACTGGGGCGCCGACGCCACCAAGATCGGCGTGGGGCCTGGCAAGGTCTGCATCACGCGGCTGAAGACGGGCTTCGGGACCGGCGGCTGGCAGCTGTCGGCGCTGAAGTGGTGCGCGCGCGTGGCCACCAAGCCCATCATCGCGGACGGCGGCATCCGCCACAACGGCGACATCGCCAAGAGCCTGCGCTTCGGCGCCACGATGGTGATGGTCGGCTCGCTGTTCGCCGGCCACGAGGAGAGCCCGGGGCAGACCGTGGAGGTCGACGGCAAGCTCTACAAGGAGTACTACGGCAGCGCGTCGGACTTCAACAAGGGCGAGTACCGCCATGTCGAGGGCAAGCGCATCCTCGAGCCGATCAAGGGCCGCCTGCCGGACACGCTGCGCGAGATGCAGGAAGACCTCCAGAGCTCGATCTCGTACGCGGGCGGCCGCTGCGCCGGCGACATCCGCAAGGTCAACTACGTGATCCTGGGCGGCGAGAACGCGGGTGAACACCTGTTCATGTGAGGCGTCCGGGCCGATACCGAGGCGCCCCGATGCTCGCCTGCGCTAGCATCCCCGGCGTCAACTCGACAGCCAAGGGGAGGAACCGGCCATGGACGACAACAACGAGAATTCTTCGAACCGCTTTGCGCCGCCGCGCGCGCTGGTCGCCGATCCGGCGCCGTCGGACAGCCTGGTGCTGGCCGAGCCCGGCACGCGACTGCTGGCGTTCCTGATCGACTTCGCACCTGCCATCGTGGTCGGCGTGCTCGGCATCGTGGCCGCCGTCGCCATGCCGGCGGCGTTCGGCCGCCACCGCGGCGGCGGCAATCCGTTCGACGCCTTCGGCGCCAGCTTCGTCGTGGCGATCGCCATCCTGTCGATCGCGTTCGTCGCCTGGGGGATCTACAACATCGTCCTCGTCTACCGCTACGGCCAGACCTGGGGCAAGAAGATGATGGGCATCCGCATCGTGCGCAAGGACGGCAGCCGGATGTCGTTCGCCCGCTTCTTCTGGTTGCGCGGCCTGGTGTACGGCCTGTGCGCCGCCATCCCGTTCGTGGGCTGGATCGTGCGCCTCGTCGACAAGCTGATGATCTTCCGCGAAGGGCACCAGTGCTTCCACGACGTGATCGCCGACACCATCGTCGTCACGGCCGACTCGTCGCACCACGCCACGCTCGCCGGCTCACGCGGGTTTTGATCCGCCGCGCGGCGGCGTGACTTCGGTCACTCCCTCTTCGGAGGGATGGCGGGGCGGTTGCGCGTGGCCGCGCGGTACGATGCGCGCAGCAGGAAGGCCGCGCGACGACGCGGCCGTGTTTCCAGGGGCGCAGAGGGAGGGCCGACGATGTCCGGCGTGATTGAACAGAACCGTTTCGCGCCGCCGCGCGCGGAAGTCGAGGACTCGATCGAGACGGGGACCGGCCTGGTCGAGGCCGGGCGCGGCGAGCGCTTCCTGGCCACGCTGATCGACGGCCTGGTGCCGACGGTCGTCATCCTCGCCATCCTGGCCGCCGTCGCGATCCCGGCCTACGAGAACTACCGGCAGCAGCAGGTGCCCGGCATCGAGCCGCCGCCGCTGGGCAGCGGCCACCACGTCACGGCCACCTGGGCCTGGCTCGGCGGCTTCGCGCTGCTCGGCTACTTCATCTACAGCGTGGTGCTCGTCTACCTGTACGGCCAGACCTTCGGCAAGCGCGCGATGGGCATCCGCGTCGTGCGCACGGACGGCGCCCGCGTGGCCTTCAGCCGCTTCATCTTCCTGCGCTGGCTGCCGATCGCCATGATCGGATCCATCCCGTTCGTGGGCTGGATCGCGAGCCTGCTCGATCCGCTGCTGATCTTCCGCGAATCGCGCCGGTGCCTGCACGACGACATCGCCGGCACGCGCGTCGTCACGGCGGCGTCGTCCGCGGACGCCACGCTGCGAGGCGACCCGAAGTACGCCGGCGCGAACCTGCGCACGATCAGCTTCTGAGCCGCGCCCGGCACCGGTCCGCTCCTTGAAGCTCGACACCAGGCTCCTTGCCGAGACACCCGAGGGCATCGCGATCCTGCTGCGCCCCGCGGGCGTCGTGCCGCGCGGGCTCGCCTACGGCCTGGACTTCTTCATCCGACTCATCGCGTTCGCGATCGCGGCGACGTTGCTGGCCAGGATCAAGGGCATGGGCACCGGCCTGCTGCTGGTGACCTACTTCGGCCTCGAGTGGATCTACCCGATCGTGTTCGAGCTGCTGCCCGGCGCCGCGACGCCGGGCAAGCGCGCGATGGGGCTGCTCGTGATGATGGACACCGGCCTGCCCGTCACGCCGTCCGCGTCCGTCACGCGCAACCTGCTGCGCGTGGCCGACTTCATGCCCTTCATGTTCGCGTTCGGCCTGGCGTCCATGCTGCTGCGACACGACTTCAAGCGCCTGGGCGACATCGTCGGCGGCACCGTCGTCGTCCACGCCGACCAGCTGCGCCTGGCCGGCGCGCTGCCCGAGGCCGCGCCGCTCGCGCCGCGCGTGCCGCTGACCCGCGCGCAGCAGGTGGCGCTCCTGCACCTGGCCGGCCGCGCGCGCCGCCTCACGTCCGAACGCCTCGACGAACTCGCCACGCTGGCCGACCACGCGCTGCCGCCGCCCGACTACGCGCCGGGCGGGACGTCGCCGGCGCCGATCCGCCCGGGGCCGCGGCTGGTCGCCGTGGCGCAGTGGTTGATGGGACAACGCTAGTGGCCATGACCCCGCGTCAATTCGAGGCCCGCTACGAGCCCGCGTGGCTCGAGCTCGAGCGCGGGCTGAATGCGCTCGACGCCGGCCGCAAGCGCCGGAAGGCCGGGCCGTTCGAGACCGGCGCGAACGAGCTGCCGACGGCCGCGCGCGTCGCGCAGCTGTACCGCCAGTGCTGCGAGCACCTGGCGCTGGCGCGTGAACGGGCCTATCCCGTGCACCTCGTCGCACGGCTCGAGACGCTCGCCGCGCGCGCCCACCAGCGCATCTACCGGCGCCACGATCTCGGCCTGGCCGCCTTCCGTCACCTGGTGCTGTACAAGGCGCCCGCCGCGGTGCGCGCGCTGCGCTGGCATCTGCTGGTGGCCACGCTCGTGTTCGTGCTGCCCACCGTCATCGTCGGCGTGGCCACGTGGCTGGATCCGCACTTCGTGCTGACCGTCGTCGATGCCCGGCAGGTGCACGACTTCGACGGCATGTACGGCCAGCAGGCCGGCGAGCACCTCGGGCGCACCTCGGGCGACGACTGGACGATGTTCGGCTTCTACATCATGAACAACGTCGGCATCGCGTTCCGCTGCTTCGCGGCCGGCCTGCTGCTGGGCGTCGGCAGCCTGTTCATGGTGGGCTACAACGGCCTGCTGGCGGGCGCCGTGGCCGGCTTCCTCGTGACGCGCGGCGACTCCGGGCGCTTCTTCTCGTTCGTGGTGACGCACTCGGCGTTCGAGCTCACCGCCATCGTGCTGTCCGGCGCGGCCGGCCTGAAGCTGGGCCACGCGATGCTCGCGCCCGGGCGCCTGACGCGCACGCAGGCGCTCATGCGCGCGGCGCGCGAGACCTCGCCGGTGGTGTTCTGCTTCACCGCGATGCTGTTCATCGCCGCCGCGATCGAGGCGTTCTGGTCCTCGGCCGGGTGGGTCGCCCCGGGCGTCAAGTACGCCGTCGGCGGCTGCTGCTGGGCGCTCGTCCTCGCCTACCTGGCGCTGCAGGGCAAGGGCCATGACGCCGCGGTGCTGGAGGCACGCGCCCGATGAAGGCCGAACAGCTCCAGCTCGCGCTGCGCCCGCGCCCGCCCTACGAGGCGGTCGACCTCGGCGTGCGCATGGCCCAGCGCAGCGGCCGCTCGCTGCTGCGCGCGTTCCTGCCGTTCGGCCTGCTGCTGGTAGTGGCCTGCGGGGCCACGATCGAGCTCGCCTGGTGGCTGCCCTCCACGCTGTTGTGGTGGTCCAAGCCCTGGCTCGACCGCACGCTGCTGGACATCTACGCGCGCCAGGCCTTCGGCGACGAGACGTCGTTCTCCGACGCCTGGGAGGCGCGCCGGCGCGCGCTCTGGATCCCGATGCTGGGATGGCTGACGATCTGGCGGCTGTCGTTCTGGCGCTCGTATTCGATGCCGGTGGGCCAGCTCGAGGGCCAGACCGGCTCCGCGCGGCGCCAGCGCGTCAAGGCGATCCTGCGCGCGCACCGCGGCGCGGCCACGATGATGCAGGGCACGTTCAGCTGGATCGAGTTCTTCCTCTCGTCGGGCCTGGTCGCGCTGATCCCCTGGATGACACCCGGGCTGCATCCGTTCGGCGACATCGAGTGGCTGGGCTCGGACGCCATCGCCACCAAGCTGCTGCTGTACGCGGCACACGCGTGCGCCGTGCTCTTCGTCGAGCCGTTCTTCGTCGCCGCGGGATTCGCGATGTACCTCAATCGCCGCGTCGAACTCGAGGCCTGGGATGTCGAACAGGACCTGCGCCATGCGTTCGAGCGCTGAGCTGGTCCGCCTGGCCGTGCTGGCCGCCGCCTGCGTGGCGGGCGTCGCCCGCGCGCAGGACGCTGCGGCGCGGCCACCGGTGGCCGCGAGCGCCGCATCCGCGCCCGCCCCGAGCGGCGAGCAACGCGCCGCGCGCATCGAGAAGGCGGTCGACGACCTGCGCGCCGATCCCCTGCTGTCCGGCAAGCACATCGAGAAGCGTCCGCGCTGGATCGACGACGACGAGCCGGAGAAAAGGAAGAAGCGGCCGGTCGACCCGTCGTTGTTCGGCTGGCTGGCCGCGCTCGGCCGCTTCCTCAGCGACACGAGCCGCTTCCTGCTGTGGTGCGGCGTGGCGGTGCTGGTCGCGCTCCTGCTGGTCAGCGCGCGCCACCTGGTCAACCTGCGCGCCTTCGAGCGCCGCGCGAAGGCCGACGCCGCGGTGAGCCACGTGCGCGACCTCGACGTGCGCCCCGAGAGCCTGCCCGACGACGTCGGCGCCACCGCCTGGACGTTGTGGCAGGCGGGCCGCGTGCAGGACGCGCTGTCGCTGCTGTACCGCGGCGCGCTGTCGCGGCTGATCCACGAGTACCGCGTGCCGATCACGTCGTCGGCCACGGAGGGAGAATGCCTCGAGCTCGCGCGCGCGAGCCTGGCGGCGCCCGCGCTGCGCTACGTCACGCAGGTGGTGCGCGCCTGGGAGGCCAGCATCTATGGCGGCCGCACGCTGTCGCTGGCGATGGGCGAGGCGCTGTGCACGGGCTTCGGCGAGCGGCTGGACGGCCGGGCCACCGCGGGGGGCGCGGCATGACCAGGCCGGTGATCCTGCGCACGCTGCTGGTGCTGCTGGCGCTGCTGCTCGTCGGCTGGGTCGTGCACAAGACGCGCTGGGAGGACGTCGAGGTCGAGGACCCGGCCCATGGCAAGGCCGCGACCGACCCGTACTACTCGTTGCGCCACGTGCTGCAGGGCGCGGGTGCCACGCTCGAGGTGCGCAGTTCGCTCGAGCCGCTGCCGCCCGCGGACGCAACGCTGCTGCTCGAGTCCGACCAGTGGAACATCTTTCCCGAGCGCGAGGCGCGGCTGAAGGCCTGGGTCGAGGCGGGCGGCCACCTGGTGCTCCTGTCGCCGCATTCGGACGGCAGCGACGACGGGCTGCGCTGGGTGCCGCTGTCGTCCATCGATCCGCGCCGTCACGCCGCCAGGGACGCGCCGCGCGCCTCCGCCGCGGACGACGACGAGGACGACGACGACAAGCGCAAGGACGACGGCAAGGACGCGACACCCGACGACGGCAAGCCCCGCCAGACGCCGCAGCAGACGCAACAGCAGCGTCGCCGCGCCGAGAAGCTGGCGCGCCGGCTGGGCATCAAGATGCGGGACCGCGCCTGCACCGTCTTCACCGAGACCGCCGCCACGACGCAGCCGGCGTTCGAGCCGGGCCGGCGCCTCCGCGGCTGCGCGCCGGCCGGTGCGCTGCGTCCGCTGAACCACGTGCAGCCCACCTGGATGCTGCAGGGCCCGGCCGGCACGCTGGCCATGCGCGTTCCGGTGGGGCACGGCGACGTCACCGGTGTCACCCCGCTGCTCGAGCTCGAGAACCACGACCTGCTGGACGGCGACAACGCCCTGATCGCGGCGGCCGTGCTGCAGGCCACGCCGGGGCGCGCCGTCTGGGTCGTCGAGGACGAGTCCCGCGAGCCGCTGCTGGGCTGGCTGTGGCACGAGGCGCGGACGCCGTTGCTGCTGGCGCTGGCCGCGGTGGCGCTCTCGCTGTGGCGCCTGATGACGCGCTTCGGCCCGCGCGAGGCGGTGCCGCCGCAGGCGCGCCGCTCGATGGGCGAGCAGGTGCGCGGCACCGGCCAGTTCATCGCCGGCTCCGACGCGCGCGCGCTGCACGCGGCCACGCGCAAGGCCTTCGAGGAGGCGGCCCGCCCGCGTGTCGAGGCCTGGGCCGTGCGCGACGACGCCGACCGCGTCGCGGCGCTCGCGCAGTCGCTCGCGCCGGACGCCATCGACGCCGCCGCGCTGCTGGCCGCGCTCCACGTCGGCGGCGGCGCGACGAAACCGCAGATCCTGGCGGCGACCGCCGTCCTCGAGCAGGCCCGGCGTGCGATCCTGCGCGCCGCCGCCGCCCGCCAAACCTCCTGACCTTTCCTACGGACACCACCATGGCCATCGATTCCCAGGAACTCCAATTCATCGGCAGCGCGCTGGCGAAGCTGCGGGCCGAGGTCGGCCGCGCGGTCGTCGGCCAGCAGGAGGTCATCGACCAGACGCTGGTGGCCTTCGTCGCGTCCGGCCACATCCTCTACGAGGGCCTGCCCGGCCTGGGCAAGACGCTGCTGGCGCGCGCGCTGGCGCAGGCCATGTCGCTGCAGTTCTCGCGCGTGCAGTTCACGCCCGACCTGATGCCGTCCGACCTCACCGGCCACGCCGTGCTGGAGCCCGGCACCGACGGCGGCATCGGCCGGCTGCGCCTGCGCAAGGGGCCGATCTTCACCAACCTGCTGCTGGGCGACGAGATCAACCGCGCACCGGCCAAGACGCAGAGCGCGCTGCTGGAGGTGATGCAGGAGCGCCAGGTCACGCTCGAAGGACAGACGGTGTCGCTGCCGCGGCCCTTCATGGTCCTGGCCACGCAGAACCCGATCGACTCCGAGGGCACCTACCCGCTGCCCGAGGCGCAGCGCGACCGCTTCCTGTTCAAGATCGACATCGGCTTTCCCACGCAGGCCGAGGAGGTCGACGTGGTCAAGGCCGCCACCGGCCACCAGGTGGGCGATGCACTGCCGCTGGACAAGGTGCAGCGCTGCCTGACGGAAGCCGACGTCGCGCGCCTGCAGCAGACGGTCAGCTCGGTGATGATCGACGACCGCGTGGTCGACTACGCCGTGCGCCTCGCGCGCGCCACGCGCGGCGCCGTGGGCCTGGGCAACGGCGCGGGCTCGCGCGGCGCGATCGCGCTCGTGCGCGCGGCGCGCGCGGCGGCGCTGATCCAGGGGCGCGACTACGCCACGCCCGACGACGTCAAGCGCCAGGTGCTGCCGGCGCTGCGCCACCGGGTGGTGCTGTCACCCGATGCGCAACTCGAAGGCCGCGCGGTCGACGACGTGCTGCGCGAGATCGTCACCCGCGTCGACGCGCCGCGCCTGTAAGCCCGAGGACGCGCACGTGGCCCGCCTGCTGATGCCCACCCGGCGCACCGTCTGTGCGGTGGCCGCCATCGCCATCGGCACGGCCGTCGCGCTGCTGGTGACGAAATGGCGCGGGCTCGCGGACCCGCAGCTCGCACTGGTGGGCGGCGGCCTGTTCGGCGTGCTCGTCGCCGTGTGCGTCGCGGACGCCGCGCTCACGGCCTTCGCGCTGCGCCGCCATCCGATCGCGTTCGAGCGCCAGATGCCCAGCGCGTTCGCGCTCGGCCAGCCGCACGGCCTGACCGTGACGCTGGGCCACGAGGGGCCGCACGCGTGGGACATCGAGCTGTTCGACCATGTCCCCGCCACCATGACGCAGCGCCTGCTGCCGGCCACGGTCGTGCTGCCCGCCGCCAGCAGGCTCGACGTGCGCTACGAGGTCACGCCGCTCCAGCGCGGCAAGGTCGTCTTCGAGCCGGCCGCGATCCGCGTGCGTTCGCGCCTGGGCCTGGTCGACCTGCAGCTGCGCGTGGGCGCGGCGCAGTCGGTGCATGTCTATCCGAACTTCGCGGCGCTGTCGCGCTACGCCTGGCTGGCCGGCGACCGCCGCCTGGCCGAGATCGGCATCAAGACCTATGCCGCGCGCGGCGCCGGCACCGACTTCAAGCAGCTCGGCGAATACGTGCCCGGCATGCCCACGCGCCACATCGACTGGAACGCGTCGATGCGCCATCGCCGGCCGGTGGTGCGCGAGTTCCAGGACGACCGCGACCAGTCGGTCGTGTTCCTGCTCGACTGCGGCCGCCGCATGCGCGCGGACGAGCGCTCGGGCACCAGCGGCAGCCACTTCGACCAGGCGCTCAATGCGGCGATGCTGCTGGCCTACGTCGCGCTCAAGGACGGCGACGCCGTCGGCGCGCTGACCTTCGGCCACGACGCATCCGAGCAGCGCCACTTCGCGCCCGCCAAGGGCATGGCCGCGCTCAACACGCTGGTGGCGCGGCTGCACGACATCGAACCCAGCCCGACGCACTCCGACTACCTCGCCGCCGCGCGCGACCTGATGCTGCGCGTGAGGCGCCGCTCGCTGATCGTGGTGCTGACGAACTTCCGCGACGAGGACTGCGAGGAGCTCGAGGACGCGCTCAAGCTGATGCGCACGCGCCACCTGGTGCTGCTCGCGAGCCTGCGCGAAGGCGTCGTCGCCGAGATCGCTGCGCAGCCGCTGGACGAGCCGGGCGCCATCGTCGACGTCGCCGCGGCGCACTGGTTCCAGAATGCGCGCGCCGAGGCGTTCCGGCGGCTCGCGGGCAAGAACCAGCTGCTGGTGGACACCGAGCCCGAGCAGCTGCCCGCGGCACTGGTCAACCGCTACCACGCGGTCAAGCGGGCGCGGCTGCTCTGACGCGGGCGCCGGGGCGTGCCACACTGCGCCCATGAACGAACCGCTCACCCTCTTCGTCGACGCCCAGTACGCGAGTCCCTATGCGATGTCCGCCTTCGTGGCGCTGGCCGTCAAGCAGCTGGCCTTCGACGTTCGCACCGTCGACCTGTCCGCCGCCGCCCACCACGCGCCCGCGTTCGCCGGCCTGTCGCTGACGCGCCGCGTGCCGACGTTGCTGCACGGCGACTTCGCGCTGTCGGAGTCGTCGGCGATCGCCGAGTACGTCGACGAGATGTTTCCCGGCGCTCCGCTGTACCCCGCCGATGCGCGACTCAAGGCCCGCGCGCGCCAGGTGCAGGCCTGGCTGCGCAGCGACCTGATGCCGATCCGCATGGAGCGCTCCACCGAGGTCGTGTTCTACGGCGCACCGGCGCCGGCGCTGTCGGCCGTGGCCGAGACCGCCGCGGGCAAGCTGTTCGCCGCGGCCGAGGCGCTGCTGCCCGCCGGCCAGGATCACCTGTGCGGCGACTGGAGCATCGCCGACGTCGACCTCGCGCTGATGCTCAACCGGCTCGTCATGAACGGCGACGCCGTGCCGCCGCGGCTGGCCGACTACGCGCGCCGGCAATGGCAGCATCCGGCGGTGCAGCGCTGGGTGGCGTTCGAGAGGCCGCCGCTCTGAGACGGCGACCGGGGCCCGCCTACAATTGGGGCAACCCCCGGCACGGGATGCGCGACGCGTCCCCTTCATCGAGTCCGGGGTCAGAAAACACTGCTGAGCCCCCCATGTCCGAACTCGCCAAGTCCTTCGAACCCGCCGCCATCGAAGCCCGCTGGGCACCGCTGTGGGAACAGGCGGGCGTCTACGAGCCGACGCTGGACCTGGCCCGGCCGTCGTTCTCGATCCAGTTGCCGCCGCCCAACGTCACGGGCACGCTGCACATGGGCCACGCGTTCAACCAGACCATCATGGACTCGTTGACGCGCTACCACCGCATGCGCGGCTTCAACACGCTGTGGGTGCCGGGCACCGACCACGCGGGCATCGCCACGCAGATCGTGGTGGAGCGCCAGCTGCAGGACAAGGGCCAGTCGCGCCAGGAGCTCGGACGCAAGAACTTCGTCGCGCGCGTGTGGGACTGGAAGCAGGAGTCCGGCTCCACCATCACGCGCCAGATGCGCCGCATGGGCGCCTCGGTCAGCTGGAAGCACGAGTACTTCACGATGGACGAGGGCCTGTCGAAGACGGTCACCGAGACCTTCGTGCGCCTGTACGACGAGGGCCTGATCTACCGCGGCCGCCGCCTGGTGCACTGGGATCCGGTGCTGAAGTCGGCCGTGTCCGACCTCGAGGTGGACAGCAAGGAAGAGGACGGCTTCCTGTGGCTGGTGCGCTATCCGCTGGCCGACGGCTCGGGCGACCTCACCGTGGCGACCACGCGACCCGAGACGATGCTGGGCGACACCGCGCTGATGGTGAACCCGGCCGACGAGCGCTATACCACCCACGTGGGCAAGGAAGTGATCCTGCCGCTGGTGGGTCGCCGGATCCCGGTGATCGCCGACGACTACGTGGACCGCGAGTTCGGCACCGGCGTGGTGAAGGTCACGCCCGCGCACGACGCCAACGACTACGCCGTGGGCCAGCGCCACGACCTGCCCATCATCGGCGTGCTGGCGCTCGACGCCACCATCAACGAGAACGCGCCCGAGCAATACCGCGGGCTGGACCGCTTCGTCGCACGCAAGCGCATCGTGGCCGACCTCGACGCGCAGGGCTTCCTCGTGGAGACGCGCAAGCACAAGCTGATGGTGCCGCGCTGCGAGCGCACCGGCCAGGTCATCGAGCCCATGCTCACCAACCAGTGGTACGTGGCGATGACCAAGCCGGGCGCGGACGGCACGTCCATCGCCGCCAAGGCCGTCGAGGCCGTGGCCACCGGCGAGGTGAAGTTCTTCCCCGAGCAGTGGGTGAACACCTACAACCACTGGATGAACGACATCCAGGACTGGTGCATCTCGCGCCAGCTCTGGTGGGGCCACCAGATCCCGGCCTGGTACGCCGACGACGGCCGCATCTTCGTCGCGCGCAGCGATGCGGAGGCCGCGCAGAAGGCCGCCGCTGCGGGCTACACCGGCAAGCTGGTGCGCGACGAGGACGTGCTCGACACCTGGTACTCGTCGGCGCTGGTGCCGTTCTCCACGCTCGGCTGGCCCGGGAAGACGATCGAGCAGGACCTCTTCCTGCCGTCGTCGGTGCTGGTGACCGGCTACGACATCATCTTCTTCTGGGTCGCCCGGATGATCATGATGACCACCCACTTCACCGGCAAGGTGCCGTTTCGCCACGTCTACATCCACGGCCTGGTGCGCGACGCGCAGGGGCAGAAGATGTCGAAGTCCGAGGGCAACGTGCTCGACCCGGTGGACCTGATCGACGGCATCTCGCTGGAGCCGCTGCTGGACAAGCGCGTGGTCGGCCTGCGCCGCCCGGAGACGGCCCCGCGCGTGCGCGAGAACACGAAGAAGGAATTCCCCGAGGGCATCCCGTCCTACGGCGCCGACGCGCTGCGCTTCACGTTCGCCGCGCTCGCCACGCTCGGCCGCAACATCGCGTTCGACTCCAAGCGCTGCGAGGGCTATCGCAACTTCTGCAACAAGCTCTGGAACGCCACCAAGTTCGTGCTGATGAACTGCGAGGGCCAGGACTGCGGCCTGCTCGAGGGCGACAGGACGGAATGCCCGCCCGGATACAACAAATTCAGCCAGGCCGACCGCTGGATCACCAGCCTGCTGCAGCACGCCGAGGCCGACGTCGCCAAGGCCTTCGCCGAATACCGCCTCGACAACGTCGCCAACACGATCTACCAGTTCGTGTGGACGGAGTACTGCGACTGGTATCTCGAGATCGCCAAGGCGCAGCTCGCCGAGGCCAAGGCCGCCGGCGACGAATCCGCCGCGCGCGGCACGCGCCGCACGCTGGTGCGCACGCTCGAGACGGTGCTGCGCCTGCTTCACCCCGTCACGCCCTTCGTGACCGCGGAACTCTGGGAGACGGTCGCGCCGATCGCCGGGCGTGCGCCCGCCGCAGGCCAGACCATCGCCACCGCACCCTACCCCGTCGCGCAGCTGGAGCGCGTGGACGAGGCGGCGTGCGCATGGGTCGAACGCTTCAAGGCACTGGTGCTGGCCTGCCGCAGCGTGGCCAAGCAGATGAACGTCTCCGAGAAGGAGCGCCCGCCGCTCCTGACGCACGGCGACCCGGGCTTCGTGCTGTCGGCCGCACCGCTGCTGCGCGCGCTGGCCAAGGTCGGCCCGGTCGAGGTCATCGAGGACGAAGCGTCGTTCACCGAGGCCACGAAGCTGCTGCCGGTGGCCGTGGAGGGCCCGGTGCGGCTGGCCCTGAAGGTCGAGATCGACCTGGGCGCCGAACGCGAGCGGATCACCAAGGAAGTCGCGCGCCTCGAGGTCGAGATCGAGAAGGCGAACAAGCAGCTGGGCAACGAGAACTTCGTCTCGCGCGCCAAGCCCGAGGTCGTGGAGCAGATGCGCACGCGCCTGGCCGGATTCGTCGAGACCGTGGCGCGGCTGAAGGCGCAACTCGCCCAACTGGGCGGCTGAGCGCGCGTTTCCCCAGCGAAAAGGCGCTACCGCGGTAGCGCCTATTTCATGGCCCCTGGCGCGTATTGGTAGGGCGGGTCGTTCGACCCGTGTTCGCACGCACGGCAATCGCGAGTCGAACGACGCCCTGCGAATATGCGACGTCATCCTGCGCGCAGTCGCAGGATCCACCTCGCCCCGCTGCGAACGCCGCCCGGTACGCCCACGTGGATCCTGCGACTGCGCGCAGGATGACGCCGTCGGAGCACCCCCGCGATCCGGGGACACGAGCGGAACAGCGCGCGCTCAGCGCCGCCGCAGGAAGTGGATGTATTCCGTCGATTCCTGATGCTGCTCGAGCAGCTCGTTGCCCGTCTGGCGCGCGAACGCCTGGAAGTCGCGCGTGGAGCTCGGGTCGGTGGCGACGACCTTCAGGATCTCGCCCGTCTGCATCTCCGCCAACGCCTTCTTGGCCTTCAGGATGGGCAGCGGGCAGTTCATGCCGCGCGTATCGATTTCCTTGTGGGCTTGCATGGAGTGGAACCTGGTTGGATGCCGGCGATTATGACGCCTCGGGCCGCGGCGTCGCGAGGGCGGCGCGCTCCTCGGGCGTCATGAACTTCGGCTCGATGCCGCGTCCGCGCAGCCACTCGGCCACCGCATAGCCGGTGCCGGCCGGCCAGCAGACGATGTCGCCGGGCGCGAACAGCTTGTACTCCGCCAGCTCGGGCGAGAGCCGGATCTCGCCGCGCGCCACCACGTGGTACGCGATGATGACCTGGTTCATGCGCTGGAAGTCCCATACGCCCACGAGGTTCACCTCCTCGACCGTGAGCGACGTCTCTTCCAGCACCTCGCGCGCGATGCCTTCCTCGGGCGTCTCGCCGGCCTCCATGAAGCCGGTGATCAGCGCGAACATGCGGCCTGCCCAGGCCGCGTTGCGAGCCAGCAGCACCTGCCCGTCGCGGTCGGCGCACTCGACGATGGCCGCGAGCACCGGCGTCGGGTTGTTCCAGTGCGTGAAGCCGCAATTCGTGCAGCGCAGCCGTTCCTTCGGGCCGCCGTCCTCGTCCTGCGTGACGAGCGCGAGCTCGCGCGCGCATTGCGGGCAGAAGCGCCAAGCCGTGCCCGTCATGCGGGGAACACGCCCGTCGACAGGTAGCGATCGCCGCGGTCGCACACGACGAAGACGATCGTCGCGTTCTCCAGCCGCTGCGCTACCTGCAGCGCGACCCAGCATGCGCCGGCCGCCGAGATGCCCGCGAACAGGCCCTCCTCGCGCGCGAGCCGGCGCGCCATCTCCTCGGCGTCCTGCTGGCTCACCTGGATGGTCTCGTCGATGTGAGACGGGTCGTAGATCCTGGGCTGGTAGGCCTCGGGCCACTTGCGGATGCCCGGGATGCGCGAGCCTTCCGACGGCTGTGCGCCGAGGATGCGGATCTCCGGGTTCTTCTCCTTGAGGAAGCGCGACACGCCGGTGATCGTGCCCGTCGTGCCCATCGCGCTCACGAAGTGCGTGACGCGGCCCCCGGTGTCGTTCCAGATCTCGGGGCCGGTGGTCTCGTAGTGCGCGCGCGGGTTGTCCGGGTTGGCGAACTGGTCGAGCACCAGGCCCTTGCCGTCCGCCTGCATCTGCGTGGCCAGGTCGCGCGCGTATTCCATGCCGCCCGACTTCGGGGTGAGGATCAGCTCGGCGCCATAGGCCTTCATCGATTGCACGCGCTCGACGGACAGGTCCTCGGGCATGATCAGCACCATGCGATAGCCCTTGATGGCGGCGGCCATCGCCAGCGCGATGCCGGTGTTGCCCGAGGTGGCCTCGATCAGCGTGTCGCCCGGCTTGATCTGGCCGCGTTCCTCGGCGCCGCGGATCATCCAGATCGCCGGCCGGTCCTTGACGGAGCCGGCCGGGTTGTTGCCCTCCAGCTTGCCCAGCACGACGTTGCCGCGCGCGGCGATCTCGGCGCCGACGACGCGCTGCAGCCGCACCAGCGGCGTGTGGCCGATGGCCTCCTCGAGGGACATGTACGTCGGCATTGGATTGCGATCCGTTGGAACGATGAGCTGGACAGGGAGCCCGCATTGTCGCAGCGCGCCCCAAACCTCGCCTTCGTCATGTGATAATCCGCCCCCTGCGCACGTGTACCTGTTGCACGCTGCAGCATCCCCTGCCTCGGTGGCGTAATCGGTAGCCGCGACGGACTCAAAATCCGTTCTCGAAAGGGGTGTCGGTTCGAGTCCGACCCGAGGCACCAGGCGCCGCGGTTCGCCCGGCGCGGGCCATCGCCCGACGCGCCGATCTCCCGCTGCGGCCCAGGCCCCGAATGACGCCGACTGTCGCATGCAGGCCGAGCGCCGTCCGTACATGGGGCAGACTGGCGGTCTTCCCACGAACCATCGCACCATGTCCAAGCGCACAGTCCTCGCCCTCGGCGCTGCCGCCCTCGTCGCTGCCACCACGGTCCATGCCGCCGGCAAGCCCGTGATCGGCATCGGCTTCTCCGTCGAGACCGACGGCTTCTTCAGCACCACGCTCAAGAAGGTGACGGTCACGACCGTGAAGCCGGGCCTGCCCGCGGACAAGGCCGGCGTGCAGGCGGGCGACGAGATCGTCGCCGCCAACGACATCCCCATCGCGGGCACGCCGGGCGGCAAGTTGAAGGACGTGCTGGAAAACGCCAAGCCCGGCGACCACCTGAAGCTGCGCGTGCACCGCGGCAGCGCGGAGCAGGTGTGCGACGTCGTGGTGGGCGAGCGCTAGGGCGCGCGGCGCCCGCACCGGCGCCCCGGCGTGAATCCAGCCCGCCGCCGCGGCCCTGGCGACAGGGCGTGAATCGCGCCCGTGGCACACTGAAAGCTCACTGCCCCGCCCCGCCATGCCGCTGCAACTGCCGCCCCCCGTCACCCGCGCCCTGCTGATCGCCTGCACCGTCCTGCTGTTCCTCGGCGCCGCCATCCGCCCGCTGCAGTCGCTCGAGCTGCAGTGGCTGACGCTGTTCCCGCTGTTGTCGGGCGGCTTCTGGCCGTGGCAGATCCTGGCCTACCCGTTCGTTCACCTGGACGGCCTGGGCTGGTTCTTCAACATGCTGATGCTGTACTTCATGGGCTCGCGCCTCGAGGAACTGTGGGGCGTGCGCCGCTACGTGCAGTTCCTGCTCGCGTGCACCGTCATGGCCGCAGCGGTGTTCCTGCTGATCACGCTGGCATTCGGCACGCTCGTGCCGCTGGCCGGGATGGCGAGTGCCGTGTTCGGCATGCTGGTGGCGTTCGGCATCCTGTTCCCGCACCAGCGCATCCTGCTGTACTTCGTCGCCGAAGTCACCATGCGCACGGCCGTGTGGGTGTTCATCGGCATCGAGGTCATCATGATGATCGGCTCGATGCTGGGCGGCGGTGGCGCCTGGGTCAGCGTGGTGGCGTCGCTGGGCGGCGCCCTCGGCGGCTACCTGATGCTGCTGTACTGGCGCTGGCGTCCGCCGTCGTTCAAGCGCCGCAAGTCGCCGCCGCACATCCGGCGCGTGCACTGAACCGGCGCGTCAGTCCGCGAGGCCCTCGCGGATCGTCGGGCGCTGCAGGCGCAGGCGCAGCTCGCGCTTCATGCGTGCGTTGGAGAGCCGGCGCGATTCGTTCAGGAAGCTCCACTGCGCGGGGCTGAAGCGCTCGCCCGCCTGCGCGCGCGTCACGCGCTCGGGGCGCGGCAGGCCGCTCAGGTCGGCGACGAGGTCGTAGTAGTCGCCGGTCTTCATGTCAGTGTCGTCGCACACGTTGACGACGCGCTGCGGCCGGCCGCGCCACAGCGCTGCGACGCAGGCGCGGGCGAGGTCGTCGGCATGGATGTGGTTGGTGTGGCCGTCGTCCTGGGCGGCCAGCACCGGCGTGCCGCGGCGCACGCGATCCTGCGGCCGGCCGCCCTCGCGGTCGCTCGCGTAGATGCCGGGGATGCGCAGCACGCTCGCGCGCACGCCCGTCGCCCGCGCCCAGGCGCGCAGCCGCGACTCGGCATCGACGCGGCGCAGGGCACGATCGGTCGTCGCCCTGGCCGGGCGAGTCTCGTCGACCCGTTCCCCGCGGCAGTCGCCGTACACGCCCGTCGTGCTCGCATAGACGACGCGCGTCGGCAGGGAACGGCGGCTGATCGCGGCGAGCAGCGCGCCGAGCCGAGGGTCGCCGACCCCCGAGCCGGGCGGCGGCGCCAGGTACAGCACCGCGTCGGCCAGGCCGGCGAGGCGCCCGAGCGAGGCCGGGTCGTCGAGGTCGCCGACCACCGGCCGCACGCCGGCGGCGCGCAGCGCGTCGCATCGGCCGGGCGACGAGGTCAGCGCGAACACGCGCAGGCGGCCGCCGAGCGCGCGCACGACGCGCAGGCCGACGTCGCCGCAGCCGATGATCAGGAGGGAGGATTGACGCGCCATGAGCGGCGCATTGTCTCAACCCCGGCGTTCACCCGTGATGACCAGGGCCAGGCCCGCCAGGATCAGCGCGATGCCGGCGAGGCCGCTCGCCCGCAGCGGTTCGCCCAGCAGCAGCACGGCCAGCGTGAACGCGGTCAGCGGCTCGCCGAGCGCGAGCGCCACGCCGGTCGCGCCCGAGATGAAGCGCAGCGCGGTGCTGAACAGCAGGTAGGACACGCCCGTGGCCACCACGCCCAGCCAGGCCACGACGAGCCAGGTGCGGGTGCCGGCGGCGGCGAGTTCGGCCGGCCCCGAGGGGACGAGCACCCAGGCCGCGGGCAGCGCGATGACCGCGGCCGTGCCGAAGACCCACAGGCTCGCGCGAGCCGGCGATGCCTGGCCCGACAAGGACTTGGCCGTCAGCGTGTAGACGGCGTACGACAGGCCGGCGCTCAGGCACAGCAGCAGGCCGACGGCGTCCGCCGGCGCCGCGCCGCCGTTGCCAAGCGCGATGGCCGCGCCGCCCCCGATCGCCAGCGCCGTGCCGATCCACCACAGCGGGACCGGCGCGCGCCGGGTGATCGCCGCCTGCAAGGCGCCGGCGAACAGCGGCCCGCTGCCGATGGCCACCGTGGTGCCCACGGCCACGCCCGCCAGCCGCACGCCGGCGAAGAACGCCAGGTTGTAGGCGGCGATGGCCGCGCCCGCGAGCAGCTGGCGCCGCCACAGGCCGGCCGGGCGCGGGCGCGCCGCCGCCCGGTGTTCGGTGGCCGCCACCAGGCCCGCGAAGAAGAGCGCGGCGATGACCAGGCGCAGCGCGCCGATCCAGGCCGACGACAGGTGCGCGCCGGCGAAATGCTGGGAGGTGCCGGTCGTGCCCCACAGCACGGCCGCCGCCAGCGCCAGGACGATGCCCGGCCAGGATGCAGTCTTCATGCGTCCATGGTGGCGCGGGCGCAAGCCGGATTTGTCGAGAGACTCTCGACTTGTCAGTCGGGGTCGCGCAGGCTGCGCGCGCCGACCTCGCGGTCGCGCCGCAGCGCGTGCCCCAGTGCGCTGGACGTGGCGTAGCCGACGCGCGCGGCCGCGGCGTCGAGCGTGAGGCCGCGCCGCAGCAGCCGCTGCGCCTCGTCCAGCCGCAGTGCCCGCAGCCAGGCCTGCGGCGACTGTCCCGTCAACTCCAGCAGGCGCGCGTGGAAGCGCTGCGGGCTCAGCAGGCAACGCTCGGCCATGCGAGCGGTCGGCCACGGTTCGTGCAGCGCGGCGGCCAGCTCGGCCCGCAGGCGGTCGAGGGCGATGCCGCGCCGCACGCCCGTGCGCGGCGCGCCGAGGATCGCGCCGAGCAGGTCCTCGGGCTGCGCATGGCCCACGAGCGCGCGCACGCCGGCCGTCACCGCGAAGCGCCGCGCGCGGTCGAGGCCGCGCTGCATCGGCACGTCCATCACCACCATGCGCAGGTCGGGCGAGGCCGCGTACGCGTGCGTGACGCCGGCCGGGATGATCAGCCCGCAGGAGCTGTCCGAGAAGTCGGCCGACGCGCCGACCTCGATGTCCATGCGGCCGCGCCACGCGAAGAGCACCTGCGCGTAGCCGTGCTCGTGCACCGTCTGCTCGCCGCTGTACGAGCGGATGCTCAGCAGCGGTCGGGCAGGCACGGCGCGGGCGGACATGCGGCGAGTGTAGGCCGGGTCAGCCGCCGGCGTCCCCGCCGTTCGCCCGCATGGCGGGACGCGCACCGCACGCCTGCGGCCGACCCGCCCGACGGCAATGATCCGCGCGGCGCGGGATAATCCGCCTTTCGGTGCGCGTCGCGCATCTTCCCGTGCCGCCGCGTTCGTCGCCGACAACATGACCTTCACCGTCACCCTCCACCCCGCCGAGCGGGCTTTCGACGTCGCGCGCGACGAGACCATCCTGTCGGCCGCCATCCGCGCCGGCGTGGGCCTGCCCTATGGCTGCCGCGACGGCGCGTGCGGCTCGTGCAAGAGCAGGCTCAAGGACGGCCGCGTGATCCACGGGGCGCACCAGCACAAGGCCCTGTCCGAGGCCGAGGAGGCCGCCGGCCTGATCCTCACCTGCTGCGCCACGCCGCAGACCGACTGCGTCGTCGAGGCCCGCATGGTGGTGGGCGCCGGCGAGTACCCGATCAGCAAGATGCCCGGCCGCGTGCTGAGCCTGGAGCGGCCGTCGGCCGACGTCGCCGTCGTGCGCGTGCAGCTGCCCGCCACGCAGCCGTTCCGCTACCGCGCGGGCCAGTACGTCGAGTTCATCCTGCGCGACGGCTCGCGCCGCAGCTACTCGATGGCCAACGCGCCGCACAACCTCGGCACGCCGGCCGCCATCGAACTGCACATCCGCCACATGCCCGGCGGCAAGTTCACCGACCACGTGTTCGGCGCGATGAAGGAGAAGGACATCCTGCGCATGGAGGGCCCGTTCGGCAGCTTCTTCCTGCGCGAGGAGAGCGACAAGCCCATCGTGCTGCTCGCCTCGGGCACCGGCTTCGCGCCGATCAAGGCGCTGATCGAGCAGATGCACCACCTGGGCAGCATCCGTCCGGTGCGCCTGTACTGGGGCGCGCGCCGCAAGGCCGACCTCTACCTGGACCAGTGGCTGGCCACCGCCAGGGAACTGGTGCCGCAGCTGGAGTACGTGCCGGTGCTGTCGGAGCCCGCGCCGGAGGACGCCTGGACGGGCCGCACGGGCTTCGTCCACCGGGCCGTCATGGCCGATTTCCCCGACCTCTCCGGCCACCAGGTCTATGCCTGCGGCGTGCCCGTCATGGTGGAGTCGGCCCAGCGCGACTTCGTGGCGCAGTGCCGCCTGCCCGACGACGAGTTCTACGCCGACAGCTTCACGTCGGAAGCCGACAAGCACGGCGACTGAAGGCCGCCCGGCCTTCCCGCGCGCACCGACACGCCCGCCGCTGCCGATGCCCTTCGACACGCTGTCCCATCAGGTCGTCTGGTCGCTGCTGATCGGCGCCGAGATCTTCACCGTCGCGGCGCTGTGGCCGCTCTCCGAGTGGGCGACGACGGCGTGGCGCCATCGCGCGTTCACGACTGCGGCGATCGTGGGCGGGGCCTGCGTCGTCCTCAACTGGAAGGCGTTCGCGTTCGCACGACTGTTCAGCGATCCCGCGCGGGCCGACCGCGTGCTGGCCTGGCTGGCGGTGCCGCTGTTCCTCGCCTTCCCGTGCGCCGTGTGCGTCGTCTCGGGGCAGTCGCTGCGCCATGCTGGCGTGCCGGCGCGCACGGCGCGCGTCGTCGCGTTGACGCTGGCCGGGCTCACGGCCCTGGTGGCGCCGATGGCGGTGATTTCAGCCGCCTGCCAGGGCGGGATGTGCCTGTAAGCCTCAGCGAACCGAGGCGGCGGCCACCAGGTCGGCCTGTGCCTTGGCGGGCGCGTACGAATCGTCGTCCCACAGCCTGGCCACGATGGCCTGCACCGCCGCGACGTGGCTGTCCGACTGCGCCATCTTGTGCGCGAACGACGGCACCAGCGTGTTCGACAGCGAGGCCGCGACGAAGTACGCGCTCGATTCCTGCCCGCAGTGGTCGAAACGCGTCATGTCGGAGCCGACGGCCGCCGGGATCGACCCCTTGTTGAGATTGAAGATCTCCTGGAACTGGCTGCTCATGATCGTCGACGCCAGCGCCTTCTGGCCCTGCACCGCCTGCGGGTCGCTGAGGCGGAACATCGCGAAGCTGTCGATGTTGTAGATGTACGCGTTCCAGGTGCCCGGCGCCGCGGTGCAGACGAAGTCGCTCTCGGGCTTCTTGCCGGCGGCCAGGAACTCGCCCTTGGCCCAGTCGCCCATGAACTGCATGCCGGCGCGGCCCTTGATCACCATCTCGGTGGCCTTGTTCCAGTCGCGCCCCGGCGCTTCCTTGTCGGTGTAGGGCTTGAGGCGGCGGAAGGTGTCGATGACGCGGGTCATCGTCGGACTGCGCCAGGCGGCGGGGTCCATCGTCACGAAGGCTTGGCGGTAGAAGTCGGCGCCGCCGACGCCCAGGCCCACGATCTCGAAGGTGGTCAGGTCCTGCCACGGCTGGCCGCCGTGCGCGAGGGGCAGGATGCCAGCGGCCTTGAAGCGGTCGGCCAGCGCGAAGAACGAGTCCCAGTTGTCGGGCACGCGGCCGCCCACCTTCGTCAGCAGATCCTTGTTGATCCACAGCCAGTTCACGCGGTGCACGTTCACCGGCACGGCTGCCCAGTGGCCGTCCACCTTCATCTGCTGCGCGACCGTGCGCGGGAGCTTGACGTCCCAGTTGCCCGCGGAGGCGACATCGTCGAGATTGGCCAGCACGCCCTTGCGGCCCCATTCCTGGATCGCCGGGCCCTTGATCTGCGCCGCGGTCGGCGGGTGGCCCGCGTCGACGCGCTGCTTCAGCGCGTTCATGGCCGCGTCGCCGCCGCCGCCGGCCACCGCGAAGTCGCGCCAGGTGACGCCCTGGTTGGCCAGCAGCCGCTTGAGCTCCTCGACCGACCGAGCCTCGCCACCAGACGTCCACCAGTGAAGCACCTCCACGTCCGCGGCCCGCGCGGGCCCGCTGGCCGACAGGCCCGTCATCAGTGCGCTCGCCCCCACGACGACCCAACGCCGTAATGCATTGTTCAGGTTCACGGTTGTCTCCGCCCGAAGGCGGTCGTCCAACGCGGAATGCCGGGCGCCGTCTCGGAATAATTTATAAATCCAAGATAACGCCGCGTTAATGTATTGAACAGGTGGCGAACCCTGGATTCGCACCATGCAGGGGCATCCCGCGGCCCAAATCGTGACAGGCATCACGAGCGGCCGCGCCCCACCCCGGGGCGGCCTCCGGAAACTGAAAAGGCGCCCGCGGGCGCCTTTCTTCCTGGGCCGGCGCGAGCGCCGGTCGCGTCACTCGCCGAGGTAGGCGGCGCGCACTTTCGGATCGTTGAGCAGCATGTCGGCCTGGCCGTCCATGGAGATCTCGCCCGACTCCATCACGTAGCCGCGGTTGGCGATGCCCAGCGCGCGACTGGCGTTCTGTTCCACCAGCAGCACCGTCGTGCCCTGCTTGTGGATGGACTCGATCACCTCGAAGATCTTGTCGACCATGATCGGCGACAGGCCCATCGACGGCTCGTCCAGCAGCAGCACCTTCGGGCGCGCCATCAGCGCGCGGCCCATTGCCAGCATCTGCTGCTCGCCGCCCGACATCGTCCCGGCCAGCTGCGTGGCGCGCTCCTTCAGGCGCGGGAACGTGGTGAACACCTTGTCGATGTCGGCCTCGATCTCGTCGTCGTGGCGCACGTGCGCGCCCATCAGCAGGTTCTCCGTGATGGTCATGCGCGTGAAGGTGCCGCGGCCTTCCGGCACCATCACCAGGCCCTGCTTGACGAGGTTCCACGCGCCCTGGCCCGCGATGGACTTGCCGAGGAACCTGACGTCGCCGTCCTTGACCGGCTGGATGCCGGTGACGGCCTTCAGCGTGGTCGTCTTGCCGGCGCCATTGGCCCCGATCAGGCTGACCAGCTCGCCTTCGGCCACCTTGAAGTTGATGCCCTTGACCGCCTGGATGCCGCCGTAGGCGACGCGCAGGTTCTCGACTTCCAACAACACTTGTCCAGCGGCCATCACAGCCCCTCGTCCGACGAGTACATCGTCCGGTCCCCCATGGGGACACGGGCCTTCTCGGGAGCGGCCCATCGCACGGCCCGTTCAAAGAGTGATTTCATCTTCATTGGATTGCCCTCAATGCGGCTTGTGGCCGGCGCCGAGGTAAGCCTCGATCACCTTCTCGTTGCCCTGCACCTCCGCCGGCGTGCCCTCGGCGATCTGCTTGCCGTAGTCCAGCACGGTCACGCGGTCGCACAGGCCCATCACCAGCTTGACGTCGTGCTCGATCAGCAGGATGGTGCGGCCGTCCTTGCGGATGCGGTCGATCAGCTCGCGCAGCACCACCTTCTCGGTGGCGTTCATGCCGGCGGCCGGTTCGTCGAGCGCGATCAGCTTCGGGTCGGTGGCCAGCGCGCGGGCGATCTCGAGGCGGCGCTGGTCGCCATAGGACAGCGTGCGGGCCTTGTAGTCGGTGAAACGGCCGATGCCGACGTAGTCCAGCAGCTCCTGCGAGCGGGCCCGGATCGCGGCTTCCTCGGCCTTGAACTTCGGCGTGCGGAACACGGCGCCGATCAGGCCGGAGTGCGTGCGCACGTGGCGGCCGACCATCACGTTCTCGATGGCCGTCATCTCGGCGAACAGCCGGATGTTCTGGAAGGTGCGCGCGATGCCCGTCTTGGCGACCTGGTGCACGGCGGTGGGCTGGTACGGCGCGCCGCCCAGCATGAACGTGCCGCCGTCGGGCGTGTACAGGCCGGTGATGACGTTGAAGAAGGTGGTCTTGCCGGCGCCGTTGGGCCCGATCAGGCCGTAGACCTGGCCGGGCTCGATGGTGATGCCGACATCGGACAGGGCCTGCAAGCCGCCGAAGCGCTTGGACACGCCATTGACCTGGAGAACTGCGTTGCTCATGGTGTGGTGATCCCTCTCGTGCTCACTTGGCAGGAACTGCGTTCGGCGCGGCCTTGCCGTGCTCGGGCGACGGCCACAGGCCGCGCGGGCGCAGGAGCATGATGACGATCATCGCCAGCGCCACCAGCAGCTGGCGCAGGATGGCCGCGTCGATGCGGCCGTCGGTCAGGTTGCGCAGCGGGTCGCCGACGTAGCGCAGCACCTCGGGCAGCGCCGACAGCAGCAGCGCGCCGACCAGCACGCCCGGGATGTGGCCGATGCCGCCCACCACCACCATCGCCACGACGATGATGGATTCCTGCAGCGAGAACGACTCGGGCGAGATGAAGCCCTGCAGCGTCGAGAACAGCACGCCGGACAGGCCGCCGAACGTGGCGCCCATGCCGAACGCCAGCAGCTTCAGGTTGCGCGTGTTGATGCCCATCGCCTTGGCGGCGATCTCGTCCTCGCGGATGGCCATCCAGGCGCGCCCGATGCGCGAGCGCTCGAGGCGGTAGCAGATCAGCACCGACGCGATCACCAGCAGCAGGAACAGGTAGTACGACGGCATCACGACGCGGTGGAACTCGATGCCGGCGAGCGTGTGGTCCTTGCCGAAGTCGAAGCCCAGCACCTTGATCGAGTCGATGGTGTCGATGCCCTTGGGGCCGTTTGTGATGTTGACCGGCGCGTCGAGGTTGTTCAGGAACACGCGGATGATCTCGCCGAAGCCGAGCGTGACGATGGCGAGATAGTCGCCGCGCAGCCGCAGCGTGGGTGCGCCCAGCAGCATGCCGAAGGTGCCGGCGACCGCCGCGCCGATCGGCAGCACGAGCCAGATCGGCGCGTGCAGGCCGTGCTGGAACGTGTTCTTGAACCAGTCGAAGGTGTCGGTCAGGTGCGGCGACGCCAGCAGGCCGAACGAATAGGCGCCCACCGCGTAGAACGCGATGTAGCCGAGGTCCAGCAGGCCGGCGTAGCCGACGACGATGTTCAGTCCGAGCGCCAGCATCATGTACAGCAGCGCGTTGCACAGGATGCGCACCCAGGCGTCGCCGAAGTGCTGCGCGAAGTGCGGCAGCACCAGCAGCACGATGGCGCCGAGGACGTAGAGGACGAGCTTGTTGTTCATCGGTGTTGTTCCTTGTGACGTCCCGGGCTCAGGCGCGATCCGCCACGCGTTCGCCGAGCAGGCCCTTCGGACGCAGCGTCAGCACGATGATCAGCACGATGAACGCGAAGATGTCCTGGTAGTTCGAGCCCAGCACGCCGCCGGTGAGGTCGCCGATGTAGCCGCCGCCGAGTGCCTCGATGATGCCCAGCAGGATGCCGCCCACCATCGCGCCGGCGAGGTTGCCGATGCCGCCGAAGACGGCGGCCGTGAACGCCTTCAGGCCCGGCAGGAAGCCCATGGTGTGCTGCACCGAGCCGTAGTTGGACGCCCACATCACGCCGGCCAGCGCGGCCAGCGCGGCGCCGATGATGAAGGTCGCGGAGATGACGTTGTCGGGACGCACGCCCATCAGCGCGGCCACGCGCGGGTTCTCCGCCGTGGCACGCATCGCGCGGCCCAGGCGGGTCTTGTTGACGAGCCACATCAGGCCGCCGAGCGTCACCGCCGTCACGACGAGGATGGTGATCTGCGTGAAGTTGGTGACCGCGCCGCCGATGAAGATCGGATCGCGCGGCAGCAGCGTCGGGTACGACTTGTAGTTCGGCTTCCAGATGATCATGGCCAGCGTCTGCAGCAGCAGGCTCATGCCCATGGCGGTGATCAGCGGGGCGAGGCGCGGCGCGTTGCGCAGCGGCCGGTAGGCCACCTTCTCGATGGTGAAGTTCAGGATCGAGCACACCACCACCGCGCACAGCAGCGCGATCAGCAGCAGCAGCCAGCCGGGCAGGTTGTGCGGCCCCAGCCACACCGTCACCGACCAGCTGGTGAGGGCGCCCACCATCAACACTTCGCCGTGCGCGAAGTTGATCAGGTTGACGATGCCGTAAACCATCGTGTAGCCCAGTGCCACGAGCGCATACATGCTCCCGAGCACCAGGCCGTTGATCATCTGCTGCAGAAAGATATCCATCAGGGGGTCTCCTGGTTCTCACCGCCACGACGCCGCTTCCACGGCGCGCGGCCCTCTCGCGCCTTCAGCATCGACTTGCCGCAGGCGAGCCGCCACGGGCAATACCCGCATGCGGCACGTGTCGTCCTTGCAAGAACCCGGCCACCAGGGCGGCACGTGGCACGCCGATGACAGGGGGCCCGCAAGCCCTTCACGCTGTGCGGGATTCTAGGAGCGCCCTGCCGTGAGAGCGGACGGACTTACCCGCGAGAAACCGAACGACGCACCATTGAGAACCGCAAAGACGGAGCATTGTTCGTTGCGGCGCGCGATTCGCACGATTCATAAGTTCGGCCTGCGGCGCCCCCCGCGCACGCGGGCATGACGCGCAGCCGGGCGCATGCGCCGCCCCCGTGTCGATACTCTGTTGCGCGGCGCCGATACGCCGAGGCGGCGCCTTGCGACGGTGCGCGCGGCCCCGCCGCGGTGCCGGCCCGGCGCCGTGCACCTGCTCAGGCCGGGTCGCCCTGCTCGTCGTCGAGCGCCCGCAGCGCCGCGAGCTTCTCGCCGATCTTGATCTCCATGCCGCGCGGCACCGGGTGATACCAGCGCTGGGCCGGCACGTCGTCGGGGAACCATCGTGCGCCGGCGGCATAGGCGCCGGGCTCGTCGTGCGCGTACCGGTACTCGGCGCCGTAGCCCATCTGCTTCATCAGCTTGCTGGGCGCGTTGCGCAGGTGGATCGGCACCGCCCGGGTGCCGTCGCGCTGGACGAACTCCTTGGCCTGCTTCCACGCGAGGTAGGACGCGTTGGACTTCGGCGCCGCCGCGAGATACGTGGTGGCCTGCGCCAGCGCAAGCTCGCATTCAGGCAGGCCCAGCCGGTCGACGGCCTCGGCGGCGTTCATGGCCAGCTGCAACGCGCGCGGGTCGGCGTTGCCGATGTCCTCGCTGGCGATGGCGATCATGCGCCGCGTGACCTGGCGCGGGTCGACCCCGCCGTCGATCATGCGCGCCAGCCAGTACAGCGCGGCATCCGGCTGCGAGCCGCGGACCGACTTGTGGAACGCCGAGATCTGCTCGTAGTAGGAGTCGCCGCTCTTGTCGGCGCGCCGCAGCGACGGGCTGGTGGCCGACTTCGCGAAGGTGTCGTCCACCGTCGCGAGGCTCGCGCCGCCGGCCGCGTTGGCGACCTGCTCGAGCAGGTTGAGGAAGCGCCGGCCGTCGCCGTCCGCATAGCCGCCCAGCAAGGCGAGCGCATCGGGCGTCACCGTCACGGCAGGCAGGTGCGGCCGTGCGCGCTCGTAGAGCTCGTTGAAGTCGGCCTGCTGCAGCGGCTGCAGGTTGTAGACCTGGGCGCGCGACAGCAGCGCGTTGGTCACCTGCATGCCCGGGTGCTCGGTGGTACCGCCGATCAAGGTGAGCAACCCCGACTCGACGTGCGGCAGCAGCGCATCCTGCTGCGTCTTGTTGAACGAGTGGATCTCGTCGACGAAGACCACCGTCTGCCGGCCCTCGCGATCGAGCACGTCCTGCGCCTCGTCGATGGCGGCGCGGATGTCCTTGATGCCGGCCAGCACGGCCGAAATCGCGATGAAGTGGCTGTTGGTGACCTTGGCCGCCAGGCGGCCCAGCGTGGTCTTGCCCACGCCGGGCGGTCCCCACAGGATGAACGAGTGCAGCTTGCGCGACTCGAAGGCGAGCCGCAGCGGCTTGCCGGGCCCCAGCAGGTGCTGCTGGCCGACGACGTCGGCGAGCGCCTGCGGCCGCATCAGTTCGGCCAGGGGCGGGACGGGTTTCGTGGAGAAGAGGTCGGCCATGGAAGACATCGATCCTACAGCGCCCGCCGCCGGACCGTACGCCGGCGCCGCATCCGTGGAATTGGCCCTGCGGCGGCGGTCTTTTCAGGCATTCGGCGCGCCGGGCCGGCCCCACACTGCATGGCAACGACGCGGCCCGCCATCCGGCCCGGCCCGCGTGCACCGTTTCCGTTGCAAGGAGCACCCCCGCCCATGAGCGCCATCACCGCCACCGAAAACCGCAACGTCGCGCAGGCGGCCGCCACGGCCGCGCAGGGCACGCGCGAATACCTGTCCTTCAAGCTCGGCGCCGAGGAGTACGGCATCGACATCCTGAAGGTGCAGGAGATCCGCGGCTACGAGAACCCGACCCGCATCGCCAACACCGCCCACTTCATCAAGGGCGTCGTGAACCTGCGCGGCGTGATCGTCCCGATCGTCGACATGCGCGTGCGCTTCGGCCTGGCGGACGTCCAGTACAACAGCTTCACCGTCGTGATCATCCTCAACATCGCCAACCGCACGGTGGGCATGGTGGTGGACTCGGTCTCCGACGTGCTGGAACTCGGCGGCGAGCAGATCAAGCCGGCCCCGGAATTCAACGGCGCGATCGACGCGGCCTACATCACCGGCCTGGGCACGATCAAGAGTGGCGACGCCGCGCGCATGCTGATCCTGATGGACATCGAACAGATGATGACGGCCCCCGACATGGGCCTGATGGACGACCCCGTCCACTGATGCGTTGATCCGGGGCGAAGGTCGGCGCGTCCTCACCGCGCCAGGACTCCGGACGATTTCCTCGAAGGGTTCGAAGGCCGCCACGGGCAACCGTCGCGGCCGTTTTCTTTGGCGGGCGCCTTGTGTCGCGTGCGAATGGCCGGTCGACCGACCCGCCAGCGCCTCGCGACCCTACTGCTCGGAGACGTCCGCCCCCTTCGGCGGCACGAACACGAACGCATCGGCGGCCAGCTTCGCATTCGGCTCGAAGCCGTTGAACACGATCAGCGACTTCTGGCCGAAGCTGTCGTCGATCTGCAGCTGCGCCAGCGCATGGCCCTTGAAGCCGATGCGCAGAGCCCGCACGGTGCCCTCGGCCTGCCTGGGCGTGGCGAGCACCCAGTCGATGCCGTCCTTCGAGGGCTGGTCGGCCAGCGTGAAGACCTTGTCGATGTCGTTGGAGACGATCAGCGCCGCGGGCGTGTTGGCGAGTGCGTCGCCCGTCTTGCGCGACGAGGCCTGGTTCAGGTCGGGGTCGTAGATCCACACCTTCGTACCGTCACCCACCACCGTCTGCGCGTAGGGCTTCTCGTAGACGAAGCGGAAGCGGTTGGGGCGCGCGAACTCGAAGCTGCCGTTGGAGACCTTCTGCCTGCCGTTGGGCGCGGTCACCGTCTGCGTGAACGTGGACTTGCCGGACTTCACCGTCTTCACGAAGTCGCGCAGTTCGTCGGTGGCCGTGGCATGCGCGACCGCGCAGGCCAGCACCAGCGCCGCGGCGGCAAGGCGTTGCAGGGTCTGCGGGAATCGCGTCGTCATCATTCGTCTCGCTTGGGAACCAGGATCTCGCGGTTGCCCGAGCCCGACATGCCGGACACCAGCCCCGACTGCTCCATCTGCTCGAGCAGCCGCGCCGCGCGGTTGTAGCCGATGCGCAGGTGTCGCTGCACCAGCGAGATCGACGCCCGCTTGTTCTGCAGCACCACCGCCACCGCCTGGTCATACAACGGATCGGACTCCGCATCGGATGACCCGCCGCCCTCGCCGGCCGCGAGATCCTCGTCCATCACGCCGCCCTCGAGGATGCCCTCGATGTAGTTGGCCGGCGCCTGCGACTTCAGGTACTCGACCACGCGATGCACCTCGTCGTCGCTGACGAACGCGCCGTGGACGCGCTGCGGCACGCCGCCGCCCGGCGTCAGGTAGAGCATGTCGCCCTGGCCCAGCAGCGCCTCGGCGCCCATCTGGTCGAGGATGGTGCGGCTGTCGATCTTGCTCGAGACCTGGAACGACAGGCGCGTGGGGATGTTGGCCTTGATCAGGCCGGTGATGACGTCGACGCTGGGCCGCTGCGTGGCCAGCACCAGGTGGATGCCGGCGGCGCGCGCCTTCTGCGCGAGGCGGGCGATCAGCTCCTCGACCTTCTTGCCGACCACCATCATCAGGTCGGCGAGCTCGTCGATCACCACCACGATGAACGGCAGGCGTTCCTGCGGCTCGGGCTCCTCGGGCGTGAGGCTGAACGGGTTCGGGATGGACTCGCCGCGCTCCCTCGCGTCGTCGATCTTCTTGTTGTAGCCGGCCAGGTTGCGCACGCCCATCTTGGACATGAGCTTGTAGCGGCGCTCCATCTCGTTGACGCACCACGAGAGCGCGTTGCCGGCCTGCTTCATGTCGGTGACCACCGGGCACAGCAGGTGCGGGATGTCCTCGTAGACGCTCATCTCCAGCATCTTCGGGTCGATCAGGATCAGGCGGACGTCCTTGCCCTCGGCCTTGTACAGCAGCGACAGGATCATCGCGTTGATGCCCACCGACTTGCCCGAGCCGGTGGTGCCGGCCACCAGGCAGTGCGGCATCTTCGCCAGGTCGGCCACCACCGGGTTGCCGACGATGTCCTTGCCCAGCGCGATGGTCAGCATCGAGCCGGCCTCGTTGTAGACGTTGGAGCCCAGGATCTCCGAGAGCCGGATCATCTGGCGGCGCGCGTTGGGCAGCTCCAGCGCCATCGTCGTCTTGCCGGGGATCGTCTCGACGACGCGGATGCTGACCAGGCTCAGCGAGCGCGCCAGGTCCTTGGCGAGGTTGACGATCTGCGAGCCCTTGACGCCGGTGGCCGGCTCGATCTCGTAGCGGGTGATGACCGGGCCCGGCGCCGCCGCGACCACGCGCACCTCGACGCCGAAGTCGCCCAGCTTCTTCTCGATCATGCGGCTGGTCATCTCCAGCGACTCGGGCGTGACCGTGGGCTCCATGCGCGCCGGCGCGGCGTCGAGCAGGTCGACCTGCGGCAGCTTGTTGTCGTGGATCTCGACGAACAGCGGCTTCTGGCGCTCGCGCTGCACGCGCTTGGATTCGACCACCTGCACGATCTCGGGCTCGATCACGATGGGTGCGTGCTGCACGTCCTCGATGCGCACCTCGTCGACCTGCTGCTCGCGTTCGCGCAGCGCGATCTCGCCGATGCGCTCGTCCTCGGCGCGTTCGCGCGCGACGGCGCGGTGCTCGCGGCGGCCGTCGATCCAGGCTCCGATGCCGTCGGCCACGCGCACCCACGAGAAGCCCAGCGCGCCCGACATGCCCAGCACCAGCAGCGCGATCCACAGCACGCCCGAGCCGAGGAAGCCCAGCCCGTGCATCGACAGCGGCCCGAGGACGAAGCCCAGGATGCCGCCCGAGTGCCCGCCGGGCATGCGCGCCTCCCAGGTGTACAGGCGGGTCCATTCGAGCGCAGTGCTGGCGCACAGGAGCAGCACGAGCCCGCCCCAGAAGCGCAGGCGCGGGAAGCGCGGCTCGGGGTCGGCGCCCGCGTCCACGCCCGCCAGCGCGCGCGCGCCGCGCGCCAGCTTGCGCAAGGCCTGCAGCAGGCCCACCAGCGGCAGCCAGGACGCCGAGGCGCCCAGGCACAGCATCAGCACGTCGGACAGCCACGCGCCGGGCCGGCCCAGCAGGTTGGCGACCGGGCTGCCGTCGCCCGAGGTGGTGAAGCCGGGATCGCCGGCGTGGTGGGTGGCCAGCGCCAGCGCCGCGCCCGTCCACGCCACGAGGCCGACGAGCGCGGCCACGCGCTGCTTCCACACCGCGCGCGCGACCGGCGCGGTCGTCGCCTCGGGGGCCGTGCGCGGGAACGCCGGGAACTTCGGGAGAGCGAGACTCAAATCACTGCCTTCAAACCTGGAATGGCTCCAAGTTTATGCCCCGCCGCCACCGCCGGCTCGGCGTCAGCTCTTGCGGTTCTGGATCTTCAGGGATCCGTCTTCCTGCGTCTCGATGATGCCGCGCTCCTCGAGATCCTTCATCACGCGGCTGACCATCTCGCGCGAGGCACCGACGATCTTGGCCATGTCCTGGCGCGAGACCTTGGACTTGATGACCTTCTCGCCGTCGACGTCCTCGGCCATGTCGAGCAGCGTGCGGGCCACGCGCCCGTAGACGTCCAGCAGCGCCAGGGACTCGATCTGGCGGTCGGCGCTGCGCAGGCGCGTGACCAGGCCGCGCATGATCGCGTACGACAGGCTGGAGTTCTCGGGCAGGCAGCGCGCGAACTCGGCGCGGCCCAGGATCAGCACGTCGCACTGCAGCTCGCAGCGCACCGTGGCGGAGTGGGGTTCGTTGTCGATCAGGCTCATCTCGCCGACGTAGTCGCCCGCGTTGAGCACCGCCAGGATCACCTCGCGGCCGCGCGGGTCGGAGGTGGTGACGCGCGCGCGGCCACTGAGCAGGATGAAGAGCGCGTTGCTCTTCTTGCCCTGCTCGACGACCAGTTCGCCGCGCCGGAAACGGCGCTTGACGACGCCATCCGCCACCACGCGTGCCTGATCCGTCGTCAGCATCGAGAAGAGCGGAACGCGTCGGATCAGGTCCAGATTCGAGAGCATCGACATGCAAAAACCTTTCGCAAATCCCTTGGAACGTTGAGCCCTGCCCCGCATGCGGCCGGCGGGGGCCGGTCGGCATCCCTACAATCGCGGGTGCAGTTTGTCGTGTGACATTGTGCCGCCCATTTCGCAATTTCCGAGCCCGCAACCGTAATGAGTAACTCTGAGAACCCTTCCAACCACGCCCAGGTGCTGATCCTCGGTTCCGGCCCGGCAGGGTACACAGCGGCCCTTTACGCGGCCCGCGCCAACCTCAAGCCGATGCTGGTCACCGGCCTGGCCCAGGGCGGACAGCTGATGACGACCACCGAGGTGGACAACTGGCCGGCCGACGTCGCTGGCGTCCAGGGCCCCGACCTGATGGCCCGTTTCCTCGCCCACGCCGAGCGTTTCGACACGAAGATCGTGTTCGACCACGTCAACAAGGTCGACTTCAGCCAGCGCCCGTTCAAGCTGACCGGCGACTCCGGCACCTACACCTGCGATGCCCTGATCATCGCCACCGGCGCGTCGGCCAAGTACCTGGGCCTGCCGTCCGAGGAGGCGTTCATGGGCCGCGGCGTCAGCGGCTGCGCCACCTGCGACGGGTTCTTCTACCGCGGCGAGGAAGTGTGCGTGGTCGGCGGCGGCAACACGGCCGTCGAGGAGGCGCTGTACCTGTCCAACATCGCCCGCAAGGTGCACCTGATCCACCGCCGTGCCAAGTTCCGCGCCGAGGCGGTGATGATCGACAAGCTGATGCAAAAGGCCCGCGAAGGCAAGATCCAGCTGCACCTGGACCAGACGCTGCACGAGGTGCTGGGCGACCAGACCGGCGTCACCGGCGTGCGCACGAAGTCCGTCGAGGGCGAAGCCTACGCCGAGATCCCGGTCAAGGGCTGCTTCATCGCGATCGGCCACCATCCCAACACCGACATCTTCCAGGGCCACCTGGACATGAAGGACGGCTACATCCTGACCAGGACCGGCAGCGAGGGCCTGGCCACGCAGACCAGCATCCCGGGCATCTTCGCCGCCGGCGACGTCCAGGACCACGTCTACCGCCAGGCGATCACCTCGGCCGGCACCGGCTGCATGGCCGCGCTGGACGCCCAGCGCTACCTCGAATCGCTGAGCTGAGCCGTCCGCCGCGCGACGCAGGGCGGATTGGCCGCCGGGCGCGACCGCCGTTCGCCGCATCGCGCGACGCCAGGACGCGGTCCGCCCCAGCCAACCCGCAGGGCAGCCACCCTGCCACTGCGGTACGCCGCCAGCCAACCTGCCGGACAGCCACCCTGCCACCGCGGTACGCCGGGAGCCAACCTGCCGGACAGCCACAGTGTCATCCTGCGCGAAGTCGCAGGATCCACCCCGGTCGAGGCGCTTCCTCGAGGGGACGGTCCTGCGGCTCCGCTTCGCTGCACGCAGAACGACGGCCGGGTGGGCTGCTCAGGGAGCTCCCGGCGGCATTTGGCGATTGCTCGCCCCTTGGTGTAGAATCCGCGATTCCCTTGGGAGCCTGCCGCCCTTTTGGCGTATGTGCCGGCTTTCCAACCCGGTGCGCATGGTGTGCCCGGATGAATCAAGGAGAGCTTCATGGCTCGTGTCTGCCAAGTGACGGGTAAGCACCCGATGACGGGAAACAATGTTTCCCACGCCAACAACCGCACCAAGCGCCGTTTCCTGCCGAACCTGCAGAACCGCCGCATCTGGGTCGAGAGCGAGAACCGTTTCGTGCGCCTGCGCATCACGACGGCCGCGCTGCGACTGATCGACAAGAACGGCATCGACGCCGTCCTCGCCGACCTGCGCGCCAAGGGCGAACTCTAAACTTCACCGGAGATACATACCATGGCTGCCAAGGGTGGACGCGAAAAGATCAAGCTGGAGTCGACCGCGGGTACGGGTCACTTCTACACCACGAACAAGAACAAGAAGACGACGCCTGAAAAGCTCGAATTCATGAAGTTCGATCCGAAGGCGCGCAAGCACGTCCTGTACAAGGAAATCAAGCTGCGCTGATCTCGTGGCGCGATATCGCGCCCCGGATCGACAAGAGCCGCCTCCGGGCGGCTTTTTCGTTTCCGCCGCGCAGGCGCGTCACGTCCCGCTCGGCCTGTCGCCGCGCAGCACGCACCCGGCCGCGCCACGGCGCCCGCGCCTGAAACATCTCTTTCACGGCGACACCGCCCCGGGCCCGCGATCTGCCGCAGCGCGCGGTCAATCGCTTTCCCGGAGTCGTCGAGATGCAGATCCGTTCCCTCGCGCGCACCGTGCTGTGCGCGGCCGCCGTCAGTCCGTTGCTCGCCCAGGCGCAGGTCACCCAGAAGCCGGACGGCCAATGGCGCTCGCTGTTCACCGCGGGCGCGAGCATCGCCACCGGCAACACCGACGCCAAGAGCGCCTCGCTCGGTGCCGACGTCATCAAGCTGACCAGCAGCGACAAGTGGGCCATCGCCGGCGCGGCGCAGTACGCGCGCAGCAACGGCGCCACCACGGCCAACCACGTGGGCGGCAGCACGATCTATTCGAGCGATTTCACGCCGCAATGGTTCGGCTTCGGTGAGCTCGACCTGCTGCACGACCTGCCCAGCGACCTGTCCCTGCGCACCACGCTCGGCTCGGGCGTCGGCTATCACGTCGTCAAGAAGCCGGACCAGAGCTTCGACCTGTCGGCCGGTCTCGCCTACACGATGGATCGCTACCACCACGAGCAGGTGATCCAGGACGAGACGCGCCGCCGCTACGACCACGCCGAGCTGCTGCTGGCCGAGGAGTCGAACAACAAGCTCAGCGACACGACCACCTTCAAGCAGAAGCTGACGGTCTACCCCAACCTGCGCGACACCGGCGACGTGCGCACCGTCTTCGACGCCGGCCTGTCGGTGGCGATGACCAAGCAGCTGGCACTCTCCGCCACGCTCTCGCACCGCTACGACAGCCGCCCCGGCCAAGGGCTGGGCCGCAACGACACCTTGTTCGTGACGGGCGTCTCGCTGCGCTTCGACTGAGGGCATGGCGCGCGCCCTCGCCCATGCGTCCATGAAAAAAGCCGCCCGCAGGCGGCTTCACGTTTCACCGGAAGGAGTTCAGGCCTTGCGGCGACGCTTGGCCACCAGCGCGGCGATGCCGGCCAGCAGCATGCCATAGGTCGCGGGTTCGGGCACTGCGGACGCCGTGGCGGTGACCTTCACGTTGTCCAGCTGGAAGTCGTCGTCCCACAGGGTGAACGACGTCACGCCGGTGTAGCCGAACGCGAAGGTGTGCAGCGTGTAGGCGTCGGAAAAGTCCAGCGTCGAAGAGTGCGTTCCGGTCCCGTCGGTGTATTCGAAGCGAACGGCGCCCGGATTGTCGTAGCCCGGATTGAACGCCAGGTCGAACGAGTCGAGCGTGAAGCTGCCGCCGCCCACGCGGGAGACGACGATTCCGACGCCGTTCTCGTCCGCGCTCAAGGTCGCGCCCGTCGAATCGGCGTTGTAGCCGGACGAGTCGAGACCGTACGAATAGAGCGCATAGACATCGTTCCACGTCGAGGCGAACACGAAGCCCTGCTCGACATACGTGGCCGGCACATATTGCGCGAAGCCCGGATTCGTCAGCGAATCGAAGCCGATGGTGGCCGCGCCGGCCGAGCCAGCCAGGGCCAGCATCCCCGCAACGGCGCATTTCAAGGTCTTCATGTTCATCTTTTCCCCAGTCGTTCCGCGCAGCTCCAGGATCCCTCCCGCTGCCAGATGCACGACTGTACTGACAACGCTGGAACGACGCATTGCCCAAAACTGGGGTATGTGCCGCGGCCGACGTCCGGCCGCCGCCCCGCGAAGCGGAGCGTGGCCAGGAACGGCTTACTTGAGCGCCTTGTAGCGCACGCGCTTCGGACGCGCGCCTTCCTCGCCGAGGCGCTTCTTCTTGTCGGCCTCGTACTCCTGGTAGTTGCCGTCGAAGAACGTCCACTGCGAGTCGCCCTCGCAGGCGAGGATGTGGGTGGCGATGCGATCGAGGAACCAGCGGTCGTGGCTGATCACCATGATCGAGCCGGCGAATTCCAGCAATGCGTCTTCCAGCGCGCGCAGGGTTTCGACGTCGAGGTCGTTGGACGGTTCGTCCAGCATCAGGACGTTGCCGCCCTGGATCAGCGTCTTGGCCAGGTGCAGGCGGCCGCGCTCGCCGCCGGACAGCGAGCCCACGAGCTTCTGCTGGTCGTTGCCCTTGAAGTTGAAGCGGCCGATGTAGGCGCGCGAGGGCATCACGAACTTGCCGACGGTCAGGTTGTCGAGGCCGCCCGAGACGTCCTCCCACACCGTCTTGGCGTCCTGCAGCTCGGTACGGGACTGGTCGACGAAGGCCATCTTCACGGTCTTGCCGATGCTCACCGTGCCCGAATCGGGCTGTTCCTTGCCCGCGATCATGCGGAACAGCGTCGACTTGCCGGCGCCGTTCGGGCCGATGATGCCGACGATGGCGCCCGCGGGCACCTTGAAGCTGAGGTTGTCGATCAGCTGGCGGTCACCGAAGCCCTTGCTGACGTTCGTGAACTCGATGACCTCGTTGCCCAGGCGGTCCGCCACGGGGATGAAGATCTCGTTGGTCTCGTTGCGCTTCTGGTAGTCGAAGTCCGACAGTTCCTCGAAGCGCGCCATGCGGGCCTTGCTCTTGGCCTGGCGACCCTTGGGGTTCTGGCGCACCCACTCGAGTTCCTTCTTCATCGCCTTGGTGCGGGCGTCCTCGGTCTTCTGCTCCTGCTCCAGGCGGGTTTCCTTCTGCAGCAGCCACTCGGAGTAGTTGCCCTTGTACGGGATGCCGCGGCCGCGGTCCAGTTCCAGGATCCACTCGGCGGCGTTGTCGAGGAAGTAGCGATCGTGGGTGATGGCCACGACGGTGCCGGAGAAGCGCTGCAGGAACTGCTCCAGCCAGTCCACCGATTCGGCGTCCAGGTGGTTGGTGGGCTCGTCGAGCAGCAGCATGTCGGGCTTGGACAGCAGCAGGCGGCACAGCGCCACGCGGCGCTTCTCGCCGCCGGACAGGTTGCCGACGACGGCGTCCCACGCCGGCAGGCGCAGCGCGTCGGCGGCGATCTCGAGCTGGTGCTCGACGTTGTCGGAGCCGGCCGACGAGATGATGGCCTCAAGCTCGGCCTGCTCCGCGGCCAGCTTGTCGAAGTCGGCATCCTCGTGGCCGTACTCGATGTAGACCTCCTCGAGGCGCTTCTTGGCGGCCAGCACGCCGCCCATGCCCTCTTCCACCGACTGGCGAACCGTCTGGTCGGGGTTGAGCAGCGGCTCCTGCGGCAGGTAGCCGATGTTCAGGCCGGGCATCGGCGTCGCCTCGCCCTCGAATTCCTTGTCGACGCCGGCCATGATCTTGAGCAGCGTCGACTTGCCCGAGCCGTTCAGGCCGAGCACGCCGATCTTGGCGCCGGGGAAGAAGCTCAGGGACACGCCCTTGAGGATCTCTCGCTTCGGCGGAACGATCTTGCCGAGGCGATTCATCGTGAATACGTACTGTGCCATCTGGGTGACCTGCGAAAGAGATGGGAGGAAGGTGCGAAATCGCGGGCGGCGCCGGACTTCGGAAATGCACGCGGCCCGGAAACTCGCGTGGCGCGAATCACCGGGCCGACAGGCGAGGCGGCCGTGGGCCGCTCGCCGATGGAAGCATTTTACTTGCTCGGACGGATCACGAGGTAATTGGCCGAATCGCCGCGCCGCACGAGCACGGCGATGGCCTTGGACTTGTCGAGCTTGGCCACCGTCGCGATGAACTGCTTGGCCGAGCTGACCGGCACGTTGCCGATCTGCAGGATGACGTCGCCCTCCTGCACGCCCGCGCGCGCAGCGGCGCCTTCGACGCTGTCGACGCGCACGCCCGACTTGACGTGCAGGCGCGCCCGCTCGGCCTCGCTGAGGTCCACGACCTTCAGGCCCAGCGTGGCCTTGGTGTTGGCGATGGCCTCGGGATCGGGGCCCGCGACCGTGGGCGGCGTCTCCGGCCCGAAGTCGACCACGTCGGCCGTGACGTCCCTGAACTTGCCGTCGTGGAACACCTGCAGCTGCACCTTCTCGCCGGGCTTGACCATGCCCACCAGGCGCGGCAGGTCGGAGTAGCGCTCCACCGTCTTGCCCTGCACCTTGGTGATGATGTCGCCCGCCTCGATGCCCGCCTTTTCCGCCGGCAGGCCGGCCTGCACGCTCTGCACCATCGCGCCGACCGGCTTGCCCAGGCCCACCGCCTCGGCCACCTGCTTGTTGACGACGCCGATCTGCACGCCGATGCGCCCGCGCGTGACGTGGCCGCTGGCGCGCAGCTGGTCGGACACGCGGATCGCCTCGTCGATCGGGATGGCCAGCGAGATGCCGGCGCTGGTGCCCGACGGGCTCAGGATCTGCGAGTTGATGCCCACGACCTCGCCGCGCATGTTGATCAGCGGGCCGCCCGAGTTGCCGGGGTTGATCGCGACGTCCGTCTGCAGCAGCTGCAGGTAGTCGCCCGTCTCGCGCTGCTTGGCGCTGACGATGCCGGCGGTGACGGTGCTCTCGAGGCCGAACGGCGAGCCGATGGCGATCACCCACTCGCCGACCTTCAGGCGATCGACGCTGCCGACCTTGACGAACGGCAGGCCCGTCGAGTCGATCTTGAGCAGCGCGACGTCGGTGCGCTGGTCGCTGCCGATGATCCTGGCCTTGAACTCGCGCTTGTCCGTCAGCGTGACGGTGACCTCGTCGGCGCCCTCCACGACGTGGGCGTTGGTCAGCACGTAGCCGTCGGGCGACAGCAGGAAGCCCGATCCGATGTAGCCCTGCTCGGGCTGGTCGTCGTCGTCGGGCGCGTCGTTGCCGCCGGGCGGGACATTGCGCCCGCCACGGCCGCCGTGGCGGCGGATGTATTCCTCGATCAGCTGCTGCATCTGGGCCTGCAGCGACTGGTCGGAGCCGTTGGCCTTGGGCTTGATGTTGGTGCGGATGTTGACGACGGCCGGCCCCACCGTCTCGACGAGGCCCGTGAAGTCGGGCAAGGCGCGCACGGTGGCCTCGGGCGCCTGGACGGGCACCGGCGTGGAGGTGGCCTCGGCCCGCGACAGCGTCGGCGACGCGGCAGCCAGCACCGTGGCGAACGCCAGGGCGGCGCGGGCAGCGAAGGGGGCGTGGGGCTTGGACATCGAGCGGTGGCTCCGGAACGGGGGTTCGGTATTGTGACCGCGCGGCTCGTGGGCCGGCGTTCTCGGGTCTTACTTGTGTTCCAGGGCGCGAACGAACTGGTCGAGCGCGGCGGGCGGGACATCGCCGACGGCGGTGAGCCACATGTCGTTGACGCGGCGCGTCAGCGTGTGGGTGGCGCCGATCACGGTCAGTCCCTCGCTGCGGTGGCGCTGCGGCTGGAACGGCTCGATGAACAGCGACACGTGCGTGATGCCGTCCGACCAGATCGCCTGCAGCACCTTGGCCTGGCCGGCGGAGTCGCCGGGCAGGTCGAGCGCGCGCCGCACGCAATCCAGCGCCAGGAAGCCCGGCGGCAGCAGCGACGCCTGCATGGCCCAGCCCTCGGCGTCGAGCTTGGTGTGCTCGATCGCCGGCCGGACGATGCGGAAGCCGTCGGCCCGGTGCAGCTCGTTGTAGACGGCCGCGGCATCGGGCTTGACGCCGATGTTGACGTCGGAGAAGCCGGAGGACTCCAGCGTGCGGCCGGCCAGCTGCACGTCCACGCGCAGCAGCAGGCCGGTGGCGTGGTCGGCCCAGATCACGTGGTCGAAGCGGCTGTCGTCGCGCGCCTTCAGCAGCAGGCGGTCGGCATCGTGGCCGGCGATGCGCTGGGCCGGCTGCACGTGCAGCTCGTAGAAGTCGGGAATGTGCTTCTCGTTGCCGCTGACCAGCGCCGGGAACGCGGCGCGCGGGTCGGCCGGCTCGATCACCGCGACGCGGTAGCGCGGCCACAGCGTGCGCACCTCGTCGTTGATGCGCAGCATCGAGCGCGGCTCGCCGTCGAGCGCGTCGATGCGCTCCAGCGTGCCGTGGCCGTCGAAGAAATGGCCCACGCGCGAGCTCACGACGCTGGTGCCGGTGCTGTTGACGATGGTGCCGACGTAGTTGCTGCGCACGGCGGCGTCGCGGATGCGCACGAGCCAGGCCCGCAGGTCGCCGGCGCTCTCGCCGCTGGAGGCCGACAGCGGCGGCGCGGGTGCGCGCAGCGACTGCGCCAGCGCGCGCGCGCTGACGGTGGTCAGCGCCGCGGCGCACACCAGCGCGCCGGAAAAGCGCGTCACGCGCAGCAGCGTGCCGCGCATGTCGGCCACGCGCGGCAGCACCGGGCGGCGCGCGGCCGGACGGGCCGACGCCAGCAGTCCCGGCGCCGAGCGCGCGGGCGTGGCGCGTGCGAACGCCCGGCGCGCGCGCAGGGCGGGCGCGGGCAGCGGCAATCCCGGCGACAGCAGCGGCACCATCACGGCGCGGGCTGCACCAGGTTGACGTTGCGCAGGTCGTTGCCCGGCATCTGGAACGGGGCATTCATCGCCGACTGGCGGTGCGCCGCGAGGTACGGAGCCAGCTGGTCGGCCGCCGCCTTGGTCTGTGCCGGGGTCTGCTCGCCGGTGGCGACCACGGCGCCGTTGTTGATCGCGGTGGCCGAGGCCATCAGCGGCACGGAGGCCGCGCCGGCGCCTGCCGCCACCGAGACGTCCGATCCGTGGCCGAACGGCCGCACGACGTTCAGCCCGCCGATGACGACCAGGAAGCCCGCGGCCATCGCCATCGGCCCTTGCCAGCGGGCGCGCGAACGCGCCGCCGCGCCGGCGTTGGCCACGGCCGGCGCCGCGACGGCGGCCTCCTCGGCGCGCGGCTGCGGCGCGAGCACGACCGGCTCGTCGGCCAGGCGCGCGCGCAGCGCCACCAGGAAGGCCTCGTCCGCCCGGGGTTCGCTGGCCAGGTCCTCGCTGCGCAGCACGTCGCCGATCAGCTGGTAGCTGTGCCAGGCGGCGCGGGCGCCGGCGTCGTCGCGCCAGGCCTGGAAGGCCCGCGCGGCTTCGCCGTCGGTGGCGTCGCCGTCGGCCAGCGCGGACAGGATGCGGCGGCTGGACTCGGAAGAAGCACGATCGCTATCAGGCTGTGACATTCAAACCTCGCAACGGATCATCGGTTCGCCAGGGGGCGGAATTCGTCTGGGATACGGAAATACTGGGCATGGCGTCGTTCGTGACTGATGAGTGTGCGCTCACCAGCGATTGCCCTCGCGGGTGTCGAGCAGCGGGCGCAGGCGTTCCGCGATGGCCTCGCGGGCGCGGAAGATGCGCGAGCGCACGGTACCGATGGGGCAGTTCATGACGTCCGAAATCTCTTCGTAGCTGAGGCCCTCGATCTCGCGCAGGGTGATCGCCTGGCGCAGATCTTCCGACAGTGCCGCTATGGCCGCGTTGACGGTGGCGGCGATCTCCTTGCTGGCGAGCAGGGCCTCCGGCGTCTCGCCGTCGGTTGGTTCCATTCCGGGCCGGTAAGTTTCATCGTCTTCGTCCGAGCCTTGAAGCGCCGTGAGCGTTGTCACGGGATCGCGCTTCATGTCGACCAGCGCCTTCTTGGCCGTGTTGACGGCGATGCGGTAGAGCCAGGTATAGAACGCGCTCTCGGCACGGAACTGCGGCAGGGCGCGGTAGGCGCGGATGAAGGTTTCCTGGGCGATGTCGGACACCAGGTCGACGTCGCGCACCATCCGGCCGATCAGGCGTTCGATGCGGCGCTGGTACTTGACGACCAGCATCTCGAACGCCCGCACGTCGCCCTGCTTGACGCGCTCGACCAGCGCGGCGTCGGGATCGGGATTGAGCATCGTCATGGGCGTGCATCCCCCGGGCCGGCGCGCCAGTTCCACAGCGCGCCGCGCAGCGCGGCCCAGCGGGCGACGTCCAGCCCGGCCGTCAGCGGCAGCCAGGTCGCGCCCCACGGGCCCGCGTACGGCAGGAAGCGCACCAGCATCCAGGGGCCCAGATCGAGCATCAGCTCGGCGTCGCCGCGCTGCTCGGCGCCACCCGGCGCGGCCGACAGCAACACCCAGTCCTGGCCATCCCAGCGCAGCGTGCGCTCGGCGGCGGCGCGGGCATGCTGCCACGGACGGAAGGCGGCGACGGCCATCGCGGCGGCCCACAGCGCGAGCGCGCCCTGGACCCGCGGGTCGGCCAGCCCGTCGAGCAAGGCATCGGGCCGCAGGCCGCCCCAGTGGGCGGCGAAGTACGGCAGTCCCCAGGCGAGCGGCACGGCCACCGAGGCGCCGACCAGCAGGGACAGCGCCGCCCGCCAGGCACGGCCCAGCGTGCTCGTGTACTCGACCGGAGGCGGCGCGCGCATGGCTCGCCGGGTGAGCGCGGCGCTCAGACCTTGCGGAACACCAGGGTTCCGTTGGTGCCGCCGAAGCCGAAGTTGTTCTTCACCGCGACGTCGATCTTCATCTTCCGCGCGGTGTTCGCGCAGTAGTCGAGATCGCACTCCGGGTCCTGGTTGGCCAGGTTGATGGTCGGCGGGGCGACCTGGTCGCGCAGCGCCAGCACCGTGAACACCGACTCGATGCCGCCGGCGCCGCCCAGCAGGTGGCCGGTCATCGACTTGGTCGAGCTGACGACCAGCTTCCTGGCGGCGTCGCCGAATGCCTTCTTGATGGCGTTGGTCTCGTTGAGGTCGCCCAGCGGCGTGGACGTGCCGTGCGCGTTGAGGTAGTCGACCTGGTCGGCGTTGACGCCGGCGTTCTTCAGCGCCGCCAGCATCGAGCGCTTGGGGCCGTCGACGTTGGGGGCGGTCATGTGGTACGCGTCGCCGCTCATGCCGAAACCTGCGAGTTCGGCGTAGATCGTGGCGCCGCGCGCCTTGGCGTGTTCGTATTCCTCGAGCACGAGCGCACCCGCGCCCTCGCCCAGGACGAAGCCGTCGCGATCCTTGTCCCACGGGCGCGAAGCGGTGGCGGGATCGTCGTTGCGGGTGGACAGCGCGCGGGCGGAGGCAAAGCCGCCGATGCCCAGCGGCGACACGGTGGATTCCGCTCCGCCGGCGACCATCACGTCGGCGTCGCCGGATTCGATCAGGCGGCCAGCCATGCCGATCGAATGCAGGCCCGTCGTGCAGGCCGTCACGATGCCGAGGTTGGGACCGCGGTAGCCGCAGTAGATCGAGATGTGGCCCGAGATCATGTTGATGATCGAGGCGGGCACGAAGAACGGCGAGATGCGGCGCGGACCGCGGTTCGCGTACTCGGTCTGCGTGTGCTCGATCTCCGGCAGGCCGCCGATGCCGGCGCCCATCAGGACGCCGATGCGGTCGCCCTCTTCCTCGGTGAGCTGGTCGCCGGTCTTGAGCCCGGCGTCCTTGATCGCCTGCATCGCCGCCGCCACGCCGTAATGGATGAAGGTATCCATGTGGCGGGCGTCCTTGCCGGGGATGTAGTCCTCGACGTTGAAGCCCTTCACCTCGCCCGCGAAATGGCAGGCGAACGGGGTGGCATCGAACTTGGTGATCGTGGCAATGCCGGACTTGCCCGCGACGATGTTGGCCCAGCCCTCCGCCACCGTGTTGCCCACGGGACAGACCAGGCCAAGACCGGTGACGACGACGCGACGACGAGTACTCATAAATCTTCAGTCGGTTCGAGCGCAGCGAGTGGAACTCGGTTCCCGGCGCTGCCGCTCGGATTGCTCAATCAGAAATTCAAGGGAGCGGCGGATCCGGCTCTGCCGGGCCGCTCGCGGCCGGCCCCCTCGGGGGGGCAGGGAGTGCCAGCGACCGTGGGGACTCACGGTCCGCGTGGGGGTCAGGCTTTGGCGTGCGCCTTGGCGTAGTCGATGGCCAGTTGGACCGTCGTGATCTTCTCGGCCTCTTCGTCCGGGATCTCGATGCTGAATTCGTCTTCCAGCGCCATCACCAGTTCGACGGTGTCGAGCGAGTCCGCGCCCAGGTCGGCCACGAAGGCCTTGTCGTTGGCCACGTCGGCCTCGGGAACGCCGAGTTGTTCGGCAATGATTTTCTTGACTCGTGCTTCGATATCGCTCATGACACTCCTCCGGGAGGGTTTGCGTAAAAACGGGCGGATTCTACTTGCCCAGATAACCAGACGGCCGTGCCAGCCTTGCGGCCGATACGGCAATCCGCTCTAACTCATGTACATGCCGCCGTTGACGTGCAGCTCGGTACCGGTGATGTAGCCGGCCTCGCGCGAGGCCAGGAACGCCACCGCCTGCGCGATCTCCTCGGGCTTGCCGAGGCGGTTCAGCGGGATCGACTGCAGCAGCGCGGCCTTCTGGGCCTCCGGCAGGACGTCCGTCATGTCGGTCTCGATGAAGCCCGGGGCGACGCAGTTGACGGTGATGTTGCGGCTGCCCAGCTCGCGCGCGAGCGCGCGCGTCATGCCCGCGACGCCGGCCTTGGCCGCGGCGTAGTTGGCCTGGCCGGGGTTGCCGCTGGCGCCGACGACCGACGTGATGTTGACGATGCGGCCGAAGCGCTGCTTCATCATCGGGCGCATCACCTCGCGCGACATGCGGAAGACGGACTTCAGGTTGGTGTCGTGCACCGCGTCCCAGTCCTCGTCCTTCATGCGCATGGCCAGGCCGTCGCGCGTGATGCCGGCGTTGTTGACCAGCACGTGCACGCCGCCGAACTCCTTGACGATGCCGTCGACGAGCGCCGTGACGCCCGCGGCGTCGTTGACGTCGAGCTTGACGCCCTTGCAGCCGGAATGCCCGGCCAGCGCCTCGGTGATCGCCCGGGCGCCGGCGTCGCTGGTGGCGGTGCCGATGACGCGGTAGCCGCGCTCGGCCAGGGTATTGGCGATGGCGCGGCCGATGCCGCGCGACGCGCCGGTGACCAGCGCGGTCTGGACGTTGCCGTCGTTGAGGTCGCTCATTGCAGGATTCCCTTCGTCTCGGCCAGCGTCGCCGGGTCGTGGATCGCGCCGGTGACCAGTTCGCCGTCGATGCGCTTGGCCATGCCCGCCAGCACCTTGCCGGGGCCGCATTCGATCACGTGCGTGACGCCGCGCGCGCGCAGCGCCTGCACCACCTCCACCCAGCGCACCGGGCCGGCGGCCTGGCGCACGAGGGCGTCGCGGATCGCCGCGGCGTCGGCCGGCGCGGCCACGTCGATGTTGTTGACGACGGGGATGGCCGGCGCGTTCAGCGTGACCTTCCCGAGCGCCGCCTGCAGGCGCAGTGCCGCGGGCTTCATCAGGCTGGAATGGAACGGCGCGGACACCGGCAGCAGCAGCGCGCGCTTGGCGCCGGCGGCCTTGAGCAGTTCGCAGGCCTTGTCGACGCCGGCCTTGGAGCCCGCGATGACGGTCTGCTTCGGGTCGTTGAAGTTGACCGCCTCGACGACCTCGCCGCTGGCCTGCGCCGCGGCCGTGCAGCCTTCGCGCACGGCCTGGGCGTCCAGGCCGAGGATGGCGGCCATCGCGCCCACGCCGACCGGGACGGCCTCCTGCATCGCGGTCGCGCGCAGGCGCACCAGCGGCAGCGCGTCGGCCAGCGTCAGCACGCCCGCGGCCACCAGCGCCGTGTACTCGCCCAGCGAGTGGCCGGCCACGGCCACCGGCGCGGCGCCGCCCTCGACCTGCCACGCGCGCCACGCGGCGATGCCGGCGGTCAGCATCACGGGCTGCGTGTTGGTGGTGAGATCCAGCTGCTCCTTCGGGCCCTCGTGGATCAGGCGCCCGATGTCCTCGCCGAGGGCCGCGGAGGCCTCCTCGAGCGTGGCCACGACGGCCGGGTGGTCGCCCCAGGCGTCGAGCATGCCGACGCTCTGCGAGCCCTGGCCGGGAAAGACGAATGCGAATGCGGTCATGGGAGGGGAATGATCTTGTTGTTCTCTCGGGGGCGACCCGGCAATCGGGTCGCCTGTCGCAGGAAGACGGGCGGGCAGGTCAGTAGTCGACGAGGGCCGCGCCCCAGGTGAAGCCGCCGCCAACGCCCTCGAGCAGCAGGCGCTGGCCGCGCCGGATCTGGCCCGAGCGGATCGCGACGTCGAGCGCCAGCGGGATCGACGCCGCCGAGGTGTTGCCGTGCTCGTCCACCGTGACCACCACGCGGTCGGCGGGCAGCTTCAGCTTGCGGGCCGTACCCTGCATGATACGGATGTTCGCCTGGTGCGGCACGAGCCAGTCGACGTCGGAAGTGGCGCGTCCGGCCAGCTCCAGCACTTCGAGCGCCACGTCGCCCAGCACGCCCACCGCCAGCTTGAAGACGGCCGGGCCGTCCATCTTGAGCAGCGGGTCGCCGAAGACCTTGCCGCCGCTGACGGTGCCGGGCGTGCACAGGATGTCGAGGTAGCGGCCGTCGGCGTGCAGCTTGGTGGCCACCACGCCGGGCTGGTCGCTGGCCTCCAGCACGATGGCGCCGGCGCCGTCGCCGAACAGCACGCAGGTGGTGCGGTCGTCGAAGTCGAGCAGGCGCGAGAACACCTCGGCGCCGATGACCAGCGCGCGGCTGGCCGAGCCCGCCTTGATCATCGCGTCGGCCACGCTCAGCGCGTAGATGAAGCCGGAGCACACCGCCTGCACGTCGAACGCCGCGCAGCCGTGGACGCCCAGCTTGCGCTGCACGATGCTGGCCGTCGACGGGAACACCATGTCGGGCGTGGACGTGGCCACGATGATCAGGTCGACGTCGGCCGCAGAGCAGCCCGCGGCCTCCAGCGCGCGATTGGCGGCGGCGGTGGCGAGGTCGCTCGCGTGCAGGTCGTCGGCCACGAAGTGGCGCGCGCGGATGCCGGTGCGCTCGACGATCCATTCGTCGGACGTCTCGACCCCGCGGCGGGCCAGCATCTTGACCAGGTCGTCGTTGGTCAGGCGCAGCGGCGGCAGCTCGCTGCCGGTGCCGGCGATACGGGAATGGCGGACGGCGGTAATTTGAGAGTACTCCCCAATTCCAGGCTCAACGCGAGCCGCGGCGTGCGACGGGCGCGACGCTCATGCGGCTTGCGGAACCGATTCGCCGCCGGTGGGCGGCAGGGCTTGCATGGTGTCGACGATGGCGTCGTGGACGCCGTCGAGCAGGCGGTTGCGGGCGGCGTCGTGGGCGCGGATCAGCGCCTGGCCGAACGAGAACGCGTCGGCGCCGCCATGGCTCTTGAAGACCAGGCCCTTCAGGCCCAGCAGCGCGGCACCGTTGTAGCGGCGCGGGTCGACGCGCGCCTGGAAGCGGCGCAGCACCGGCATCGCCACCAGCGCGGCGAGCTTGGTGAAGAGGTTGCGCTCGAACTCCTGGCGGATCATCGACTTCATCATCTTGGCCACGCCCTCGTTGCTCTTGAGCGCGACGTTGCCGACGAAGCCGTCGCAGACGACGACGTCGACGGTGCCCTTGAAGATGTCGTCGCCCTCGACGTTGCCGAGGTAGTTCAGGTGGCCGTGCGAGGCGACGGCGCGCAGCAACTCGCCCGCGCGCTTGATGACCTCGCTGCCCTTGATCATCTCCTCGCCGATGTTGAGCAGGCCGACGACCGGCTCGGGGCGGCCCTCGGTGGCGGTGACCAGTGCGCTGCCCATCACGGCGAACTGCATCAGGTGCTCGGCGCTGCAGTCGACGTTGGCGCCGAGATCCAGCACGCAGGTGAAGCGATCCTGGATGTTGGGCATGAACGTGGCGATCGCCGGGCGGTCGATGCCGTCCATCGTCTTGAGCAGGTAGCGCGACACCGCCATCAGCGCGCCGGTGTTGCCGGCCGAGACGCAGACGTCGGCCGCGATGGCGCCGGCGTCGTTGGGCCGCAGCTGCTCGATGGCGACGCGCATCGAGGAATCGCGCTTCTTGCGCAACGCCGTCTCCACCGTGTCGTCCATCGTGACGACCTGGCTCGCCGTGATCAGCGTGCAGCGCGGCCAGTCGGTGGCCGGCGCCAGCGCACCAGGGCTTCCGACCAGCAGCAGTTCGGCGTCGGGATGGCTATCCAGGAAGGCCTTGCAGGCCGGCAGCGTCACGGAGGGGCCGTGGTCGCCGCCCATGCAGTCCACCGCGAGGCGAACGCGCGAACGCGGAGTCAGGGGTACGGGTTGAATCACAGTCGGGATCGATCGGGGCGATCTAATTCCAGCAATCCGGGACCATAGCAGACGCGCCTGTCGGCCGGCCACATGACAACCCGAATGACCCCGCGCCGCATCGGAAACAGCCGAGCCGCGCCTGCACGCCGGAGCGCGAGACGCCGCAAGGCGCTTGGGGATCGTGGGGTCGGGCGCGGACGACGGCCGCGGCCCGGGCCGGAACGCTCGCCGTGTCTCTGCCGCCTCGAGCGCGCCGGATCCGCGAAGCGGGCGGCGCTGCCAGGGCGATGCCGCACCGGGCATCGCGGGCGGGCGCGACGAGCGCTGCCGCCGGAAGGATCAGGCGTCGGCCTTGGTCTTCAGGACCTTGCGACCACGGTAGAAGCCCGTCGGGCTGATGTGGTGGCGCAGGTGCACTTCACCCGTGGTGGCCTCGATGGCCGTGCCCGGGGTGGTCAGCGCGTTGTGCGAACGGTGCATGCCGCGCTTGGAGGGCGACTTCTTGTTTTGCTGGACAGCCATTTTGAAACTCCTGGGAACGCCACCGGAGGCCGGCGACCGTTCTGTGAACCCATGCCCTTGCTGCGGATCGAGCACTGCAAACCACTGCAGCAACCGGCAAAGATTGGGGAAAGCCAGCGATTATAGCGACTTCGAAGCCGCTCGCCAAGTCGCGTGGCGGCAAGCCTTGGCAGGGGTGGATCCTGCGACTCCGCTTCGCTGCGCGCAGGATGACGGTGCGTTTTCGTCGGCCGGCGCGATGGCGCGCCAGCGAGGATGTCATCCTGCGCGGAGTCGCAGGATCCACCACTGCCAAAGTGCACCATCAGGCCGATCGCCGGCCCCGCCCTGCCGTCGCCCGCCTTACTTCAGGCCGGCGGCGTCCCGCAGCGCCTTCACCTTGTCCGTGCGCTCCCACGAGAACTCGGGCTCCTCGCGGCCGAAATGGCCGTAGGCGGCGGTCTTGGCGTAGATCGGGCGCAGCAGGTCCAGCATCTGGATGATGCCCTTCGGTCGCAGGTCGAACAGCTCGTTGACCAGCTCGGCGATCTTGGCGTCGGGGATGACGCCCGTGCCTTCCGTGTAGACCGTCACGTTCATCGGACGCGCGACGCCGATCGCGTACGCGACCTGGATCTGGCACTGCCGCGCCAGGCCGGCCTTGACGATGTTCTTGGCCACGTAGCGCGCGGCGTAGGCGGCCGAGCGGTCGACCTTGGTCGGGTCCTTGCCGGAGAACGCGCCGCCGCCGTGCGGGCAGGCGCCACCGTAGGTGTCGACGATGATCTTGCGGCCCGTCAGGCCGCAGTCGCCCTGAGGCCCGCCGACCACGAAGCGGCCGGTCGGGTTGACGAGGTAGCGCGTGTCCTTGAGCCACTCGGCCGGCAGCACCGGCTTGATGATCTCCTCGATGACGGCCTCGGTGAACTCGGGCTTCATCTTCGAGCCGTCGCTCATCTCGGGCGCGTGCTGGCTCGACAGCACGACCGTGTCGATCGAGTGCGGCTTGCCGTCGACGTAGCGCATCGTGACCTGGCTCTTGGCGTCCGGGCGAAGGAACGGCAGGCGGCCGTCCTTGCGCAGCTGCGCCTGGCGTTCGACGAGGCGGTGCGCGTAGTAGATCGGCGCGGGCATCAGCTCGGGGGTTTCGTCGCAGGCGTAGCCGAACATGAGGCCCTGGTCGCCGGCACCGAGGTTCAGGTAGTCGTCGCTCGCGCGGTCGACGCCCTGGGCGATGTCGTTGCTCTGCTTGTCGTAGGCCACGAGCACGGCGCAGCCCTTGTAGTCGATGCCGTACTCGGTGTTGTCGTAGCCGATGCGCTTGATGGTGTCGCGCGCGACCTGGATGTAGTCGACGTTGGCCTGCGTGGTGATCTCGCCGGCGAGGACGACCAGGCCGGTGTTGCACAGGGTCTCGGCGGCGACGCGCGACAGCGGATCCTGCGTGAAGATCGCGTCGAGGATGGCGTCGGAGATCTGGTCTGCGACCTTGTCCGGGTGACCTTCCGAGACGGATTCGGAAGTGAAGAGGAAGTCATTCGCCACGAGTGGGTGCTCCAGATGCGCGAGTTCTAGGAAATCGCGTTCGGCGGCCGTTGCGCGTGGGACCCGGCGAACGCTTTAGTGGAATTTGTAGTCGCCCCACAAGTTGTTCAGTTAACTCGGCGATGACGATATTGTACATCCATCCAGCATCTCCTGCGGCGGATAAGGGCAGCGAATCCCACGCTTGTCAGGCGATGTCGGGGCCGCCGTCGCCGGACTTGTCCTTGCGCAGGATGGCCAGGCTCGCGAACGGGTTGGCCTTTTCCTCGACGGCCTCGACATCGCCGAACTGCATGGCCACCGCCTCGGGGCAGACGTCATGGCGCGGCACCAGCGGCAACGCCAGCAGCATCTCGTCCTCGACCAGGTCGCGCAGGTTCAGGCTCTTGGCGAGCACCAGCACCTCGTCCTCGATCTCGTCGTCCAGCGCCGCGGCGGCGTCCTCGTCGGCGACGAAGCGGAAGTGGCGGTCGACGTGGACGGCCTCGGGCAGCGGCAGCAGGCAGCGCTGGCACTGCAGGACGACGTCGGCGTCGGCCTGCAGGTGCAGCCAGACCTGGTCCTCGCCGCCGACGCGGCGCAGCGAACCGATCGCACGCCAGCGCACGCGGCGTGCCGGCTCGCGCTCGGCACGATTGGGCAGCTTCGGCGCGTCGGCGCCGGCTTCGCCCTTGAGCGGCGAGCCGGCATCCAGCGGGCACTCGCTGTCGGCCAGGCGCGGCAGCTCGGCAACGGCCCAGTCGCCCGCGGCGTCCTGCGCCTCGGCGGCGAAATGGACGACGTTCAGGCGCAGCGGATCGAGGGCGGGCGAGGTCATGAAATGATTCTAGTGCGCTGGGCCCGCGCGACGGCGCATGCGGCGCGCGGGCCGCGCAGGCGACAATCCGCCATGCCTACGCCACCCCGCCTGATCCTCGCCTCCACCTCGCGCTACCGCCGCGAGCTGCTGGAACGGCTGCGCCTGCCGTTCGAGGCGATGTCGCCTGAAACGGACGAGACCCCGCTGCCCGGCGAGGCGCCGGCGGTGCTGGCCGAACGCCTCGCGCTCGCGAAGGCGCACGCGCTGGCGACACGCTTCCCCGACGCGGTGGTGATCGGCGCCGACCAGGTGGCCGACGTCGACGGCGTGGCGATCGGCAAGCCCGGCACGCACGAGCGCGCCGTCGAACAGCTGCGCGCGATGAGCGGCCGCACGATCGTGTTCCAGACCGCGCTGGCCGTGGTGCGCGCGTCCGCCGGCTTCGCCGAGGTGCGGCGCGCGCCGGTCGCCGTGCGCTTCCGCGCGCTCGGTGACGACGAGATCGAGACCTACCTGCGCACCGAGCAGCCCTACGACTGCGCCGGCAGCGCCAAGTGCGAGACCCTGGGCATCGCGCTGCTCGAGGGCATCGACTCCGATGACCCCACCGCGCTGGTGGGCCTGCCGCTGATCCGCACCGCGCAGCTGCTGCGCGCGGCGGGCCTCGATCCGCTGCGCGCGCCCGGGGCGGACGGAGCAGGCCGATGACGGCACCGGACGCACGCCGCGGCCGCCTGCTGCTGATGCCCAACACGCTGGACCTCGGCGCCGCCGAGGTGCCGCTGACCGACGTGCTGGCCGCGGGCGTGATCTCCGCCGCGAGCCGCCTGCTGCACTGGGTGGTGGAGGACGCCCGCAGCGCGCGCGCCTTCCTCAATCGCGTCAACAAGCTGGCGCCGCTCGCGCAGCCGCTGCAGCAGACGCAGATCGCCGAGCTGCCGCGCCCGCCCAAGGGCGCGCCGCGGCCCGCGCCCGCGACCGGTGCATCCCCGTGGGCTGCGTTGCTCGCGCCTGCGCTCGCGGGACACGACATCGGCCTGCTCAGCGAGGCCGGGCTGCCCGGCGTCGCCGACCCCGGCGCGCTGCTCGTGGCCGCCGCGCACGAGGCCGGCGTCCCGGTGGTGGCGCTCAGCGGCCCCAGTTCGATCACGCTGGCGATCGCGGCCAGCGGCCTCAACGGCCAGAGTTTCGTGTTCCACGGCTACCTGCCGGCCGAGTCGGGCGCGCGCCGCGCCCGCCTGCGCGAGCTCGAGGCGGCCTCGCGCAAGCTGCAGCAGACCCAGGTCTTCATCGAGACGCCCTATCGCAACGCCGCGATGCTGGAGACCTGCGTGGAATCGCTGCAACCCGCCACGAAGCTGGCCATCGCGTGCGGCCTGACGCTGGCCGACGGCTGGGCGCACACGCGCAGCGTGGCGCAATGGAAGGCGGCACGCGTCCAGTTGCCCGATCGCGTGCCGGCCGTGTTCAGCCTGCTGGCCTGACTAGCGGAACGCGGTCGACACGACCACGCCGTGCGGCACCAGCATCACGCTGCCGAACGGCAGGCTGCCGTCGCTCGCGCGCTTGCCGAACCAGTCGCCCACGACGTAGCCCAGGACGGAGCCGGCCACGGTGTCGGACAGCCAGTGTTCATGTCCCGCCACGCGTCCTGCGTTGACCAGCGCGGCGACACCGTACAGCCAGGGCGCGTCGTAGCGCTGTGCGATGGGCGTGACCACGCTCCACGCCATCGCGGTGTGGACGGACGGGAAGGAGCTGCCCGACCGCTTGTCGTGCCCGAAGTCCGCCGCCCCGCGCTCGTCGGCGGGCCGCGAGCGGTCGACGGCCTGCTTGATGACCTCGGATAGCGCAATGGACGTCAGCCCGGCCTCGACGCTGGCCAAGGCGACGTCGCCGTCGGACGTGCCGTGCCGGGTCAGCGACGCGCCGCCCGCCAGGGTCAGCCCGGCATACGGGGCGGCCGCGGCGAACTTGCGCAACACCTTGAGCGACGGCTCGCCGTGGTGCTGCTCGGCATAGCTGTTCGCCGCGCGATCGAACAACGCGGCCCCGCCGATCAGGGCGCCCGCGACCAGCAGGCGGTCGGTCGTGGCGCCACTCGAGCCGGACAAGGCGTTGCCAATGCGGTTCGGCGAGGCGAAGCCGAGATCGTCGAGCGTCGTGCTCGCCTCCAGACCGAAGCGCGAGGACACGTGCGCGCCATCGGGCCGTTGGACGCGCGTCCAGTCGAATTCGGGCGTCACGGTGGTCGAGCCGAGGTGCCAGCTGCGGCGCGCGGAGAGGCCCCAGAGCGTCCCTGAAGAGGACAGGTCACCGTCGCTGATGTAGGTGCCGATACGCGAGCCGACCCGGCCGAAATCGAGCCGGACCGAGCTGGCCCATCGGGAATCGATCCATCCCACCGTCAACAGGCGAGCGTCGGAGCCGGCGCTCGCGCCCAGCCAGCGGTCAGCCGACGTATAGCCACCCGGGTAGGTATGATTGCGGTAGGCGCACTGGTGCTCCGATGGGCCGGTCAGCCGCATGCGACAGCCGATCTCCGCCAGCTCGAAGTACATGCGCGTGACGCCATCGTTGCCCCAGGCCTCGAAGCCCAGCATGTTGAGGAACCGGTAAGGCAGGTGCTTCTTGTCGTCCTCGCCCTCCATCTGGCCGTAGGCGGCACAGCGCAAGCCGGCGGGGCAGCGCAGGCGCAGATCGTAGCCCGCGAGGCCGTTGCCGGAATCGTGCGCCGCGTCGACTCCCGGCTTGGTGTTTTGGTTCTGGCCCCTGTACCCGCGCCAGAATGCGCTCAGCGTTTCCTGGTCCAGACGCCCCTGGCCCCCGAACTGCAGCATGCGCGTGAGGCCGATCTCCACGAGAGGAAACGGCCGGGCCGTGAAGCGGGTGCCGGAAAGGAGCGCCCTGCTGCCCTCGCCCACCCCGTCGCCCTCGGTGCGTGCCAGGAAGAAGTCGATGTTCCAGGGCCCGAGCCACTTCAGCCACGGCGATTCCGACGGCATCACCGAGGCGCGTTGCAGGCCCACGCCATCGAGCGGCGGCGCGTTGTTGCTCAGGGACAGCGCACTCTGCCAGCCCGGCCCCCACCACGATCGGTGCGCCCAGACCTGGGTCTGCACCCCCAGCGCGTCGACGGCCACCGCGCTGTCGTCCAGGCGCGGCGTCGCGCGCGACCCGCCTGCCTCGTCCTGCGCATCGAGTCGCCCGCCGACCTGCAGCGCCAGGTGCGGCCCATCGAGTTCCCCCGAGCGCAATTGCAGGCTGCTGCCGGGCGTGGCGTCGTCGCCGAAGCCTGATATCGCGTCCTGGCGCTGCCGCAGCGTGACCCCCACGCGCGCCAATTGCTGCGCATGCAGCTCCGCGAGCACCTGGGCGCGCGCGGCATCGAGTTCGGGCGGCAGTTCGGCCGGAAGCGTGTCCAGCGCCCGCTGCACCGCCTCGCGCGGCAACGGCCACTGACTCACGGTCAACGGCAGGCCGCCGTCGTCGACCAGCAGCTCGATCGCATGGCGTCCCGACACGCTGGGCGTCCACGGCACCGACGCCGCCATCGCCAGTGGCGACAGCGTCCACAACAGGGCGGCGCAGCACGCTCGCGCGCGCGCGCCTCGCAGGCGCGCGGCGCCTGCCCAGCTCGATCTCATCCATCCACCCCGATAATTTGGTTGTTTTGCCGAACTCGACTGTCGCGCAGCCGCATGACACTCGAGCGTCCGCCGCGGACACGAGCCCGCGCGAAGCCGCGCATTCTCGCAGTCCCGCGCAAATCCCACATGTCCGCACGTTGAATGAACTTGTCGAATCCCTTGAGCGCCGCAGTGGCTGCGGCCAGCCGGCCGCTGCAGGGCCGGGTCGCGCGCCTCGTCTATCCGCCGGGCACGCAGCCGGACGACTTCCTGCAGCCGGCCGGGGAGGCGGCGCTGCTCGGCGCCGGTTCGGTGTCGTGGCGCGTGTTCGCCAACCCGGTCGCGCTGCTGGTGGGAGGCGTGGCGGCCGTGCTGCTCGAGCTGGCGGAGCCGCGCGTCCGGACCGGGGTATGGGAGCACACGACATTTCGCACGGCGCCGCTGCCGCGCCTGCAGCGCACCGGCTACGCAACGATGCTGACGGCGTTCGGCGCACGCAGCCGCACCGAGGCGATGATCCGCGGCATCAATGCCGGCCATGCGCGCATCGCGGGCCGCACGCCGGCCGGCGCCGCCTATCGGGCCGATGACATCGAGCTGCTGACCTGGGTGCACGCCACCGCGATGTTCGGCTTCCTGCAAGGCTACGCCCTGTGCGTGCGCCCGCTCGAGGCCGCGCAGCGCGACGCGTTCTATGCAGAGAACCAGGCCTCGGCGCGGCTGTACGGCGTGACCTCGCCGCCGGGCTCGGAACATGAATTCGAGGCGCTGGTGGAGCGCATGCGTCCGCTGCTGGAGCCCTCGCCCATCGTGCTGGACTTCCTGGGCATCATGCGCACGGTGCCGCTGCTGCCTCGCCCGCTGCGTCCGCTGCAGGGACTGCTGCTGCGCGCCGCGGTGCAGGCGCTGCCCGGCGACATCCGCGAGCGCATGGGGCTCGCCGGCCCGCGGTGGCGGCTCGCGCGCTGGCAATGGGCCATCGTGCGCGCGCTGGGCCGCGCCGGCGACCACCTGAGCCTGCCGACGCTCCCGGCGCAACTGGCGCGGCAGCGGCTCGCCGCACCGGCGCCCTGAAGCAAGAAGCCCCGCGGCGCGATGCGGCGGGGCTTCGTCGTGGCGCGCTCGGGCGCCGGTGGTCAGGCCTTGCTGCCGCCGCCGAGCAGGGCCGCGACCTTGCGCTTGGCGCGGATGTTGGCCGAGATCGACGCGCGGCCGACCGCCGGGGCCGTCACCGCCACCTCCCACTCGGGCTTCTCGGCCACGGTGGTGCTGGCCTCGTAAGGCTGGTCGAAGAACGGATCGCGGCTCTTCTGCGGCGCGGGTGCGCGCACCGGGGCCGGCGAACGCGGCGCCGCCCAGGCCGACTCGCGCTCGCGCTCGCGGCGCGGCTCGTCGTCGAAGCGCGGGCGCGGCGGACGGCGCGGGCGGTCGTCCTCGACCTCGAACGGCTCGAGCTCGATCTTCTTGTTGATCAGTTTCTCGATGTCCGAGACGTTGCGGGCGTCGTCGCGCGTGACCAGCGTCACCGCCAGGCCCGACGCGCCGGCGCGGCCCGTGCGGCCGATGCGGTGCACGTAGTCCTCGGCGTTGAACGGGACGTCGAAGTTGAAGACGGCGGGCAGGTCGGCGATGTCCAGGCCGCGCGCCGCGACGTCGGTGCACACCAGGATGTCGACTTCCGCCTTCTTGAACGCGGCCAGGGCCTTCAGGCGCTCGTCCTGCGACTTGTCGCCGTGCAGCGCCGAGGTGCGCAGCCCGTCGCGCTCGAACGAGCGGGCCAGGCGCGCGGCGCCGAGCTTGGAGTTGACGAAGACGAGCGCCTGCGTGATGGCGCGGTCCTTGAGGATCTGGCGCACGACGGCGCGCTTGTCGTCGTCGGTCACGCTGTAGAAGTGCTGTTCGACGGTCGATGCGGTGGCGTTCGCGCGCGCCACCTCGACGGTGACCGGATCCTGCAGGTAGCTGTTGGCCAGGCGCTTGATCTCGGGCGAGAACGTGGCCGAGAAAAGCAGCGTCTGGCGCTGCTTGGGCAGGTAGCTCAGGATGCGCTGCAGGTCGGGCAGGAAGCCGATGTCGAGCATGCGGTCGGCCTCGTCGAGCACGACGTACTCGACCTGGTTCAGCACGCAGTTCTTGGCCTCGATATGGTCGAGCAGGCGGCCCGGCGTGGCGATCAGGACCTCGACGCCGCCCTTGAGCTCAAGCGTCTGGGGCTTCATGTCGATGCCGCCGAAGACGACGGCCACGCGCAGGTTCGAGTGCTTGGCGTAGGCCTTGATGTTCTGGGCGACCTGGTCGGCCAGCTCGCGGGTGGGCGCGAGCACCAGCGCGCGCACCGGGTGGCGCGCCGGCGAGACGCTGGCCGTCTCGTGGCGCATCATCTTCTGCAGCAGCGGGATCGAGAAGGCGGCCGTCTTGCCGGTGCCCGTCTGGGCGGCGCCCATCACGTCGCGCCCCTGGAGCACCAGGGGGATCGCCTTCGCCTGGATCGGCGTCATGAAGGCGTAGCCCTGGTCGGCGACGGCGCGCAGCAGCTTGGCGTCGAGCGGCAGGGTGTCGAAACGGGCTTGGGCCGGTGCTTTTTGCTCGGGGGCTTGGTCCGTTTGAGCCGGGACCTGGGCTTGGAAGGCTTCTGTCATCGACCGCCATTATCGCTTGTACTGATGATTCGCGCATTTCTGCCTGCCCGACGCCGCGAAAAAGCCGCCGGAGCGCACGAACTCTCCGGCATCCGGCCGGAAGACCGCGGATTTCGTCCGGCTGTCGGCCGGGTGCGGCGACGCGCGCAACCAACGCCCCCTGCGTCTCCCATGAATGGCAGCGCGGGTTTGCGCATACTGTGAGCCCCTCGTCTGCCGCATCGAAGCCAATGACCCAGACTGCCTGCCTGCGCGCGCGGTTCTCGCGCGCCCTGTCGCTCTGCACCCTCGCCCTCCTCGCCAGCTGCGGGGGCGACGAGTTCCTGGCCGAGCAGCCGGTGACGGCCGACGCACCGACGGCGGGCGCCACGCCGTTCATCGCGCGGGTGTCCCTGCACGGCGCCAACCTGGACCAGGCCGTCGAGCTGCGGTTCGTGATCGCGCCGCAGCCCGGTGCGGTCGCCCAGCCCGTGCGGGTGACCCTGACCCGGCAATACCTCGTGGACCACGGCTACGCGACCCCGGGCGGCACCGACATCACCCTGCCCGTCTTCGGCCTGTACGCGGGCCGCCAGAACGACGTCGAGATCAGCCTGCTGTTCGCGGACGGCTCCGTGCGCGACCTTCCCGTGTCGGTGACCACCGCCGCCTGGACGGATCCGAACGGCCTCTACGACCACATCGATGTCGTCCAGCCGCGCGTGGCCGGGGTGCAGCTCGGATACGACTACCTGTACCTGAAGTCGGCGCTCGGCACCCCCGTGATCATGGATACCGACGGCCAGGTGCGCTGGGTCGGCACCGGCGTCACGAACTCGGGCGCATCGCTGTTCGTCGAGGGCGCCTTCGTCGTCGGCTCGTCGAACTCGGGCACGATCTTCACGCTGGGGCTCGACGGCGCGCTGAGCCAGGCCACGCTGGCCTCCCCGGCCATCGCCAGCTTCCACCACGACCTGCAGCGAGGCAAGGCGGGCCTGTTCGCCAATGTCAACAACAACGAGAACGGGACGGTCTATCCGGAAAGCTATCTCGACGAGATCCAGTCCGACGGGACGCTCGTCGACGAGTGGGACATGAACAAGATCATCGCCGACTTCATGGCGGCCAACGGCGACGATCCGTCGCAGTTCGTGCGCCCGACGGTGGACTGGTTCCACATGAACACCGCCATCTACGACCCGAGCGACGATTCGGTGATCCTGTCCAGCCGCGAGAACTTCCTGATCAAGGTCGACTACACGACCAAGGCGATCAAGTGGATCTTCGGCGACACCACCAAGTACTGGCACACCTTCCCGTCGCTGCGCAGCAAGGCGATCACGCTCACGGGCGGCGGCCTGGTGCCGATCGGCCAGCACGGCATCAACTTCGCCCCCGACGGCTCCCTGCTGCTGTTCAACGATGGCCTCGCCAGCTTCAACCAGCCCGCCGGCGCGCCGGTCGGACAGTCGCGTGCGTATGCGGCCGTGTCCGACTACACGATCGATGCCGCCACCATGACGGCCGTCGAGAACTGGCATTACGACCATGGTCAGACCTACGACTCGGGCATCTGCTCCAGCGTCCAGCAGCGCCGGGACGGCTCGCTCCTGATCGACTACGCCTCGAGCGACAACCACACGACCATGCACCTCGTCGGCCTGGACGCTTCGCGCACCGTGGCCTTCGACTACGAGCTCGCCAGCGTGAGCTGCAAGGCCGGCTGGTACGCGCATCCCATCGGCCTGGACCACCTGTTCCTGGACTGAGCGGGCGACGGGCCGGCAACCGGCAGCGGCTAGAATCCGCCACTCTCCGAATCGGCGCCGACGTCACGCCGCGATGCGCCCGCGAGGCCGACGACCGAGTCGCCGGCCTTGACTTCCCACGTGCCCGTCCACGCAGATGATCCAATTTCCGGTGCATTTCCCCTTGCGTCTTTCAAAGCGGCTCGTCGCTGGCAGCGTCATGGCCTTGCTGACGATCGCCTCCCCCGCCTGGGCACAGGACGACCCGAACCAGCAGGGCAGCTCGACGAACGCCGGCATCGGCGGCACGGGCTCGGGCACCGGCGCCGACGACGACACGACCCGGGCCATGCCCACCAACGGGGCCGGCAGCAGCGCGCAGCAGTCCAATTCCGGAACGCCGCGTCTGCAGAACCCGTCACGCCGGCGGGGCCAGCAGCAACAACAGCAGCAGGACGAGTTCACGCCCGCGGTGCCGCCGAAGTACGAGCCGAGCGAGTTCGAGCGCTACGTCCAGGGCCAGGCCCCCACGCAGACGACGAGTTCGTCGCCGCTGAAGATCCGCCGTTTCGGCGCGAACCTGATCAGCGACCCGGCATTCTCCGCGGTCGACCAGGACCCGTTGCCCTCCGTGCCGGGTGACTACATCATCAAGCCGGGCGACGAGATCGCGCTGACGATCTGGGGTTCGGTCGACGCCAACCTGGAGTTGCCGGTCGATCGCTCCGGCATGATCGCGGTCCCGCGGGTGGGCGCGATCCGCGTCGCCGGCCTGCCGTACGCCGAGCTCGCCGACACCATCTCGCGGCGTACCGCGCAGGTGTTCAGGAACTTCCAGCTCACCGCCACGGTGGGGCAGGTGCGCGCGATGCGCGTCTACGTCACGGGCTTCGCGCAACGCCCCGGCAGCACCACGGTCAGCGGACTCGCCTCCGTGCTCAACGCGCTGATGCGGGCCGGCGGCCCGTCCGCGGCGGGCAGCTTCCGCGACATCCGCCTGATCCGCGCCGGCAAGCAGATCGCGGCGTTCGACCTCTACGACCTGCTGCTGCGCGGCTCGCGCGAATCCGATCACCTGGTGCAGCCGGACGACGTCATCTTCGTGGGACCGGTCGGCCCGCAGGTGGCGCTGGTGGGCAGCGTCAACCAGCAGGCGATCTTCGAACTGAAGGCGGGCGAGAACCTGTCCGACCTGCTGCGCATGGGCGGCGGCTTCACCGCCGTCGCCGATCGCAGCCGGCTCACCATCGAGCGCCTGGAGGACCGCGGCAAGGGCCACGTCGCCGACCTCGAACTGCCCGCGCACGCCAACGACGCCCTGCCCACCGGCTCGGTCGTCCGCGCCTACAGCGTCGTCGCCGCCGAGCAGCCCAGCATCGCCCAGAACAAGCGCGTGCACATCGACGGCGAAGTCGTGCGCCCCGGCGACTACATCATGCCCCCCAACAGCACGCTGACGGACGTGGTGCAGATGGCGGGCGGCCTGACGCCGCTGGCCTACCCGTTCGGCACCGAGTTCACGCGCGAGAGCGTGCGCGTCGCGCAGCAGGCCAATTTCGATCGGGCGCTGCGCGACCTGGAGACCGACATGGTCAAGAACCAGTCGACGCAGCGTTCCACGTCGGCCGAGGAGACCGCAGCGCAGTCCGCCGCAGCCGCATCCAACCAGCGCCTGATCGATCGCCTGCGCCAGGCCCGCCCGACCGGCCGCGTGGTGATGCCCGTCGGCCCGAGCGACACCAGCCTGCCCGATTTCCCGGTCGAGTCCGGTGACGTCATCCACGTGCCGCCGCGCGGCACCTCTGTGGGCGTGTTCGGCAGCGTGTTCAGCACCGGCAGCTTCGTGTTCGTGAACAACCATACGGCGGGCGACTACCTCGAGCTCGCCGGCGGCCCCACCCGCGGCGCCGACAAGTCCAGCATGTTCATGATCCGCGCCAACGGCTCCGTGGTGAGCGCGATGCAGACGCGGTCCTTCTGGAGCGCCGGCAACGGATTCCGCGACACGATCGTGCAGCCCGGCGACACCATCTTCGTGCCGGAGGAGCTCAACAAGTCGACCTTCATCCAGGACGCGAAGGACTGGACGCAGATCCTGTACCAGTTCGGCCTCGGCGTGGCCGGCATCAAGTCGCTGGGGCTCTGACATGGCGAGCCTCGACCACCTGCCCGACGGCGTGCCGGGCGCGCAGCCCCGGCCTTCCGACGACGAGCCGATCGACATGGGCACCCTGTTGGCGCCGCTGCGCCGCCAGTGGCGCCTGTGGCTGGGCACGATCGTCCTGGCCGGGGTGGCCGGAGCGGCCGGCAGCTTCCTGATCGCGCCCGAGTTCACCTCCACCACCACCTTCCTGCCGCCGCAGCAGCAGCAAAGCACCGCTGCGTCGGCGCTCGCCTCGCTGGGCGGGCTGGCCGGCCTCGGCGCGCTCGGCGGGGTGAAGAGCCCTGCCGACCAATACATCTCGCTGATGCAGAGCGTGACCGTGGGCGATCGCATGATCGAGCGCTACCACCTGATGGACGTCTACAAGACGAAATTCCGGGTCGACGCCCGCAAGGAGCTGGCAAGCCACACGCAGATCGCGCTCGGCAAGAAGGACAACCTGATCAGCGTCGCGGTGGAAGACACCGATCGGAAACGCGCGGCCTCGATGGCCAACGAGTACGTCGAGGAGCTGCGCCGCATGACGTCCACGCTCGCGGTGTCCGAGGCGCAGCAGCGCCGGATGTTCTTCGAGAAGCAGATGCAGGACACCAAGTCCAGGCTGATCACCGCGCAGCAGGCGCTGCAGCAGAGCGGCATCAACGCGGGGGACATCAAGACCGAACCCCGTGCCGCCGCCGAGCAATACGCCCAGTTGCGCGCGCAGGCGACCGCCGCCGAGATCAAGCTGCAGACGCTGCGCAGTTCGCTGGCCGACACCGCGCCCGAGGTGCTGCGGCAGACGACCCTGCTCGACGCGCTGCGCGCCAAGCTCGAGCAGCTCGGCGCGACCTCGCAACCCGAGTCGTCCGCCCCGGACTACGTGAGCAAGTACCGCGAGTTCAAGTACCAGGAGACGCTGTTCGACCTGATGGCCAAGCAGTACGAACTGGCGCGCGTCGACGAGAGCCGCGAAGGCGCGCTGATCCAGGTCGTCGACGTGGCGCAGCCGGCCGAGGTCAAGAGCAAGCCCAGGCGCGGGTTCATCGCCGTCGCCTGCGCGCTGGCGACGGCGTTGATCATGGGAACCTGGCTGATCGTGCGCGGCCGCCGTCGCGCCGCGCCGGTGGCCTGACGCGTCGGCGCGGATTTCGCGCTTTCGCCCGGGTTGGGCATGGAGGAAACCCCGAGGCGGGCTACAATGTTCAATTTTGAACGCGTCATGGCTCCCCCAGCCCGGCGCCCGACCCGCCCCTGCGCATGACCGGCAAGCTCGAGAACAAGGAAGACGTCGACTTTCGCGTGATGCGCCTGCTGCAGGCCAACCCGCAGATGTCGCAGCGCGAGCTGGCCCGCGCACTCGGCATCAGCCTGGGCGGCGTCAACTACTGCCTGAAGGCGCTCATCACCAAAGGCTGGATCAAGATCCAGAACTTCAGCCATTCGAGCAACAAGCTCGGCTATGTGTACGTGCTGACGCCGGGCGGCATCGCCCGCAAGACCGAACTTGCAGGGCGCTTCCTGAAACGCAAGATGGAAGAGTACGAGGCGCTCAGCGCCGAGATCAAGAGCCTGCGCAAGGAAGCCGAGGCGCGCGGCGCCAATTCCCAGAACCCCTGAGACTCGCCATGGACAAGAACATCTACGTCACCCAGCCCGACCTGCCTTCGCTGGACGAGTTCACGCCCTATCTCAAGCAGATCTGGGACAACAAGATCCTCACCAACGGCGGCCCGTTCCACCAGCAGCTCGAGCGCGCGCTGTGCGAGTACCTGGGCGTCGATCACCTCGCCCTGGTCACCAACGCCACCATCGGCCTGGTGACCGCGCTGCAGGCGCTGCGCATTACCGGCGAGGTCATCACCACGCCGTATTCGTTCGTCGCCACGGCGCATTCGCTGCTGTGGAACGGCATCACGCCGGTGTTCGTCGACGTCGACCCCGTCACGCTCAACATCGACCCCGTCAAGGTCGAGGCCGCCATCACCCCGCGGACCACCGCCATCCTGGCCGTGCACTGCTATGGTCATCCGTGCGACGTCGCGGCGATCCAGAACATCGCCGATCGCTACAACCTGCGCGTGATCTACGACGCGGCGCACGCGTTCGGCGTCGGCAACGCGCAGGGCAGCGTGCTGCGCCACGGCGACCTGTCGGTGCTCAGCTTCCACGCGACCAAGGTGTTCAACACCTTCGAGGGCGGCGCCATCATCTGCCCGGACGCCAAGACCAAGACGCACATCGACCGCCTGAAGAACTTCGGCTTCACCGACGAGGTCACCGTGGTCGCGCCAGGCATCAACGGCAAGATGAGCGAGATCAACGCGGCGTTCGGCCTGCTGCAGCTCAAGCACGTCGACGCGGCGCTGGAACGGCGTGCGCAGATCGACCGCATCTACCGCGAGCAGCTCGCCGGCGTGCCCGGCATCCACTGCCTGGCGCCGGCCTCGGCCAAGCCCGAGGGCTTCAACGCCAACCACTCCTACTTCCCGGTGCTGGTCGATGCCGCATACGGTTCGAGCCGCGACGGCCTCTACCAGAAGCTCAAGGACCGCAACGTCTTCTCGCGCCGCTACTTCTACCCGCTGATCTCCGACTTCCCGATGTACCGCGGCCTGCCCTCGGCCAGCCGCGCCAACCTGCCGGTGGCCGCGGCCGCGTCGGACCGTGTGCTGTGCCTGCCGATCTACCCCGCGATGACGGCCGCCGACCAACAGCGCGTCATCGACCTGGTCAAGGGCGACTGACGTGGCGTTGCTGAGCGCGCAGGCGCTGGCCGACATGGGCTTCGCGTCGATCGGGCGCGACGTGAGCGTGTCCGACCGCGCGTCGTTCTACGGTGCCTCGCGCATCCATCTGGGCGACAACGTCCGGATCGACGACTTCTGCGTGCTCTCCGCCGGCGAGGGCGGCATCCACCTGGGCAGCCACATCCACGTCGCCGTCCACGCCTGCATGATCGGCGCCGGCCGCATCATGCTGGGCGACTTCGCCAACGTGTCCTCGCGCGTGGCGATCTACTCCAGCAGCGACGACTACTCCGGCGCCACCATGACCAATCCCACGGTGCCCGACGAGTACAAGGACGTCGACCACGCGGACGTCCACATCGGCCGCCACGTCGTGATCGGCAGCGGCTCCGTCGTCCTGCCCGGCGCCGTGCTGGAAGACGGCGTCGCCGTGGGCGCGCTGAGCCTGATGCGCGGGCACTGCCCGGCGTTCGGCATCTACGCGGGCGTGCCGGCGCGGCGCCTGCGCGAGCGCAGCCGCGACCTGCTCGAGGTCGAGCAACGCTTCCTGCGCGACAAGGCCGCGAAGGCGTGACGCCATGTCGCTGAAGCTCAACGTCGCCGCCAACTACGCCAGCCAGCTCTACGCGACGCTGGCGGGCATCGTGCTCGTCCCGCTGTACCTGAAGACGATGGGCACGGAGGCGTACGGCCTCGTGGGTTTCTTCTCGATGCTGCAGGCCTGGTTCAATGTCCTGGACCTCGGCCTGACACCGACCATCGCGCGCGAGTCGGCCCGCTTCTTCGGCGGCGCGCTGGCGCCGCTCGAATACCGCCGGCTGTACCGCTCGCTGAGCGTCATCTTCGCGGGCGTGGCCGTCGTCGGCGGCGGGGTGCTGTTCGCGCTGGCGCCCACGGTCTCCAGCCGCTGGCTGCATGTGCGCGAGCTGCCGGTGGGCGAGGTCGTCGGCGCGGTCGAGATCATGGCCGCCAGCGTCGCCATGCGCTGGATGGGGGGGCTGTATCGCGGCGTGATCACGGGCGCCGAGCGCCTGGTCTGGCTCAGCGCCTTCAACGCCCTGGTCGCAACGCTGCGCTTCGCGGCGGTGTTCGCCTCGATGGCGATCTGGGGCTGGACGCCGGCGGTGTTCTTCTGGCACCAGCTGGCGGTGGCCACCCTGGAACTCGCGGTGCTGTTCGCGGCGGCCTCGCGGCTGGTGCCGGCACGCGGCACGCAGGACCCACCGATCGGCTGGTCGTTCCACTCGGTGCGGCCGCTGCTGCGCTTCTCGCTGACGATCGCGTTCACGTCCTCGGTCTGGGTCTTCGTGACGCAGACGGACAAGCTGATCCTGTCAGGCGTGCTGCCGCTGTCGGAGTACGGCTTCTTCACGCTCGCGGTGCTCGTCGCCGGCGGCATCACCATCGTCACCGGGCCAATCACCACGGCGTTGCTGCCGCGGCTGGCGCGCCTGTACGCCGAGGGCAACCATGGCGAGATCGTCCGCCTGTACCACCAGTTCGCGCAGCTCGTGGGCGTGGTGGCAGTGTCGCTGATGGTGACGCTGGCCGGCTGCGCCGAGCCCCTGCTGTACGCGTGGACCGGCAACCGCGAGGTCACGCTCGCAGCCGCGCCCATCCTGCGCCTGTACGCGCTGGGCAACGGCCTGCTGGCGTTCGGCGCCTTCCCGTTCTACCTGCAGTACGCACGCGGCAACCTGCGCTGGCACCTGGTTGGCAACATCGGCCTGGTGGTGCTGCTGATCCCGGCCATCGTGCTCGCGGCGACGCGCGCGGGCGGTGTCGGGGCGGGCTGGGTCTGGTTCGCGATGAACGCGCTGTACCTGTTTGGCTGGGTCGCCTTCGTGCACGGCCGGCTGGAGCCCGGCCTGCACCGGGACTGGATCGTGCGCAACGTTCTGGCCATCCTGCTGCCCACGGTGGCGGTCGGCGCCGCGTTGAAGCTGCTGCTCCCCCCTGCGCTCGGCCAGCGCGGCGTCGCTCTGCTCGACGTCGTCGTCTTCACCGCGACCTGCTTCGCGGCGGCGGTGCTGTCGTCGAGCCAGATGCGCCAGCGCCTGGGCCTGGTCAACCGGTTGCGGAGGGCCTGACACCATGGCGATGACGCTGCCTTCCGGGGGCCAGGCGCCGGGCGCGAATACGCACCTGGCCGCCCGCTCCGTTCCGCGGCCGGTTCGCCGCGGCTACCTGAAGTCGGTGGACTTCCCGATCCACCTCATGGTCCTGTGGTGGCTCGTCTGGATCGGCGTGTCGCTGTCGCCGCTCAACGACTTCATCGCGCCATCCTGGGCCTCGCTCGCCCAGTTCCTGCTGCTGGTGGCGTCGTTCGTCGCAGGCCACGCCGCGATGAAATGGTTCCGCCCCTTCGACGCCGCTCCGCCGCTCGCGCCCACGCGTGGCCTGCGGGCGCGCGCCTTGCGCATGCGCTGGGCGCTCACGGGGTCGATGCTGGCGTGCCTGGCCGCGCTGCTGGTGTGCCTGCGCATGGCCGGCGCGTTCGAGACGAGCTTCGTCGAGTACTTCCTGCGCATCCGCCTCGCCTTCGCCGAAGGCGGCGACCCGACGCTGACCGGCATCCGCAGCCTGGACGTCCTGACCAAGATCCTGTTCTTTCCGCTGTCGTACACGGTGATGCTGGTGCTGCTGGCGATCGACCTGTCGGCATTCAAGCGTCTGTTCCTGGTCTGCATCGCCAACATCCTGTGCTTCGCCTACCTGTGGCAGGTGAACTACCCGTTCATCCACCTGTTCTGGTTCATGGTGTTCTACACCCTGCTCGGCGCGCAGCGGCGCGGCTACTTCAACAAGAAGATCCTGGTCGTCGCGGGCGTGCTGTTCGCAGGGCTGATCGCGTCGGCGGCCAACCGGTTCGGCGGCGACGTGCTCGGCGGCTTCCAGCGCTACATCGTCGACTATCACCTGATCGGCTTCTCGTACTACGACCACTCGTACCTCGACCCGGGCAGCATCCTGCACAGCCCCAGCTACGGGCGGTCGTCGCTGGGCTTCCTCGACCAGGTGCTCGAGGAGTTCCTCAAGCCGCTCCAGCTCGGCTACCAGTCGGCCAGCCTGGAGACGCAAGGCTTCAACGAAACGCCCATCGACATCGGCGCGCAGGAGTCCATGAGCTTCAACGCCTTCGGCACGATCGTCTACAGCCTTTATCGCGACTTCAACCTGCTGGGTATCGTCGTCGGCGGTTTCGCCTACGGTGCCGCGGTGACGTACACGCGCTATCGCAGCACCCACTCGTGGCGCGCCGGCGCAATCTTCCTGATGCTGGCCGCAGCCTGGATGATCGGCATGATGGTCAGTCCGCTCGAGGAGGTGTACTTCTGGTTCACGATCGTGACCGTGGGCCTCTTCGGCATCGTCAATCGCGGCGTGCGCTGGTGACGGCGCCGGCTCGCAGCACCCCTTCCACATGAACACGCGCCCCATGGCCCCTGCCGCACGTCCGCCCAAGGTCAGCGTCTGCATGATCTCCTACAACCACGGGAAGTTCATCGCGCAGGCGATCGAAAGCATCCTGTCGCAGGAGACCGATTTCCCCATCGAGCTGGTCATCGGCGACGACTGCAGCAAGGACGACACGGCGCGCATCGCCGAGTCGTTCGCGCAGCGCGACGCACGCGTGCGCCTGCTCCCGCGCGAGCGAAACCTCGGCGTGATGCCCAACTTCGCGCGCACACTCGCAGCCTGCGAGGGCCAGTACGTGGCCGTCTGCGAGGGTGACGACTACTGGACGGACCCGCGCAAGCTCGCCAAGCAGGTGGCCTTCCTCGATGCGCACGCCGACCACGCCGGCGCGGCGCACCAGTCGGACGTGCTGGTCGACGAGCAGTTCTCGCGCAAGTTCAAGCTCGACGTGCCCGACACGCTCGACTCGGGCGACCTGATCGGCGGCCGCCAGTTCCACACGGCGTCGGTGATCTTCCGCCGCCCGGCCGTCGACCTCTTCTGCCGCGCCCCGCTGGTGCTGTCCTGCGACCGCCTGCTGAACTTCGTCATCTCCTTCCTCGGCAAGATCCACTACAGCGACGAGACGATGTGCGCCTACCGGCTGCACGGCGGCGGCATGTCCTCCAACGTCACCGTGGAACAGCTGAAGATGGACCTGAGCTGCATCGGCTACCTGAAGTCGCTGCAGCCGACGTTCCCGGCCTATCGCTACCGCTCCTACGTCTACGCCACGATCGGCCTGTGCCGCCTGGCCACGCCGGCGCAGAAGCTGGGCTACATGGCGCTGTCGTTCGCGTTCTCGTTCGCGGACTTTCCGCGCAACCTCGGCCTGTACGGCACGCACCTGGCGCGCGCGATCGGGCGCCGGCTGGCGCGCGCCTGATGGACGTCCCGCCCGTGAACACGATGTCCGACACCCTCGGCACGGCCCGCCCGATCGATGGCGCGGCCGCGCATGCGGCCAAGTACGAGCGCTTCATCGACGGACTGCGCGCCATCGCGGTGACCTCGGTGATCCTGTTCCACCTGTTCCCGACCGTGCTGCAGGGCGGCTTCGTCGGCGTGGACGTCTTCTTCGTGATCAGCGGCTACCTGATCACCGGCCAGATCCGCGAGCAGGCAGCCGCCGGCGCCTTCTCGATCCGCGGCTTCTACGCACGCCGCATCCGCCGCATCACGCCGCCGCTGATCGCGATGCTGCTGGCGAGCGCGGTGGCGGCCATGCTGATCCTCAAGCCCGAGGACATGTGGTCGTACGCGAAATCGCTGCTGGCGCAGCCGCTGTCGCTGCAGAACTTCGTGTTCCTGGCCGAAGGCGAGTACTTCCGCGGCGCCGACACCAAGCCGCTGCTGCACACCTGGAGCCTCGCGATCGAGGAGCAGTTCTACGTGTTCTGGCCGCTGATGCTGCTGGCGATGAAGCGCCTGCGGCGCCGCTCGACGGTGGCGCTGATCGTCGCGCTGATGGCCGGCTCGTTCTTGCTCAACGACCTGCTCATCACCCTGTCGCCCAAGGCCTCGTTCTTCCTGCTGCCCACACGCGCCTGGGAACTGGCCATCGGCGGCCTGGCCGCGATCCTGCACGAGGACCGGCAGGCCGCATGGCGATTGCCTGCCGCGGCAGCGGCCGCGGCCAGCACGGCCGGCCTCGCGCTGATCCTGGGGGCGATCGTCTGGATCGACTCGTCGATGCCCTTCCCGGGCAACGTCGACCTCCTGCCCGTGCTGGGCACCTTCCTGGTGCTGCTGTATGGCGGACAGGGCTGGCTGGCGCGCCGGGCGCTCGTCAACCGGCCCATGGTGGCCATCGGCCTCGTCTCGTATCCGCTGTACCTGTGGCACTGGCCGGTGCTCACCTACATGCATCACCTCGGCCTGTCGACGCGCACGCTGCCCGGCGTGGCGCTGTTCGCACTGCTGACCGTCGGACTGACCGTCGCGAGCCATGTCTGGATCGAGACACCCATCCGCCGGCGCCGGCGCCTCGCCAGCACGCGTGCGCTGTGCGCCGCGGCCGGCGCCTGCTTCGCGCTGCTGGCGCTGTTCGCGCTGCATCTGACGCAGACGGAGGGCGCGCTGTACCGCTTCGCGCCGCAGGCCCGGCCGTTCCTGGCCACCAGCTTCGACGCGCAGGACGCGCGCTGCGGGTTCGTGTTCCGCACCGTGCATCCGAAGGCCGAAGTCTGCGAACTGGCCGCGCCGTCCGCCTCGGGCCGCCGCATCATGCTCTGGGGCAACAGCCACGCGGACATGTGGTCGGCGGCACTGATCGGGCAAGCGCGCGCGCACGGCGCCGCGCTGTGGCTCAACGCCAAGAACTGCCGCGGCACCGACGACACGCCGTTCTGCAACCAGGCGGTGCAGGATCGCATCGTCGAGGACCTGCGCGAGCGCCGGCCGACGGACGTCATCCTGGCCTCGAGCTGGCACAAGAGCTACGGCATCCCCGACGATCGCTTCGAGGCGCAACTGCGCCAGCAGGTCGACCGCCTCGCGGCGCTCGGCGTGCGCATCTGGCTCGTGGTCGACATCCCGGTGGCGCCGCAGTTCGATCCGGTCACGGCGTACGGCAGGAATCCGGCGCACCCGGTGGTCGGCGAGCTGCCCGCGGCGGGCTACGCGCCGCAGCACGAACGCGAGATGCGGCTGTTCGGCGCGCTGCAGGCCGCGCATCCGCAACAGGTGCACATCATCGACGTCCGGGACGTGTTCTGCGACGAGGCGACCTGCGTCGCCGGCCGCGGCGGCCAGGTCTGGTATCGCGACGACAACCACCTCACCAACACCGGCGCCCGCGCCGGGGTGCACGTCTTCGACCCTGTCTTCGCTCCTTGAGCGCATGCCGCCCCGGCACGCGCCCGCCCGAACCTCTCCATGAAACTCACCTACGTCTGCACCAACTTCAACAACTCGCACTACACCGTGGCCGCCGTGGCGAGCCTGGTGAAGAACGCGGGGCACGACCTGCGCGTCTACGTGGTCGACAACGCCTCCCGCCCCGAAGAGGTCGAGCAGCTGCAGGCGCTGGCGCGCGCCAACCCGGCCGTGCACGTCATCGCCAACAAGGACAACGTGGGCTACTTCGCCGGCCTCAATCTCGGCATCGCCGCAGCGCGGCGCGACGACCCGTCGGCGGACTGGATGGTGGTGGGCAACAACGACCTCGAGTTCCCGGCCGACTTCTGCGACCGCCTCGTCCGCCATCAGGCCGAGTACGCGGCCTACCCCGCGATCTCGCCCGACGTCGTCACGCTGGACGGCGCGCACCAGAACCCGCACGTGATCGAGAGCATCAGCACGATCCGGGAGATCTTCTACGACCTGTACTACTCGAACTATCACCTGGGCAAGCTGATCCAGCGGACCGCCAGGATGTTCTCCGGCGCCACGCGGCGCGGGGACGAGGACCAGTGGCAGACCGCACGCACCATCTACCAGGGCCATGGCTCGGTCTACGTGCTGACGCCCAGGTTCTTCGAGAAGTTCGAGTCGCTCTGGGCGCCCACGTTCATGATGTCCGAGGAGTTCTTCCTCAGCCACCAGCTGAGCGAGGCCGGCGAGAAGGTGTACTACTCGCCCGGCATCCGCGTCACCCATCACTGGCACGGTTCGCTGCAGACGCTGCCGAGCCGCAAGCGCTGGGCCATGGCCCGCGACGCCCATCGCGAATATCGCAAGTACGTCAAGGTGTTCAAGGGCGCGCGCCACTGAAACCGCTGACGCCACCACAAGAATCGACCCCGGGGAAAACAATGTTGAAGTACCAGATCTGCAGCCGATGCGTGATGGACACGACCGATTCGGCCATCGTGTTCGATGCCGACGGCGTGTGCGACCACTGCATCACGTTCGACACCCAGACCAAGCCCAACTGGCACACCGGCGAGCGCGGCGCGCAGGAGTTCCGGGAGATGGTCCAGAAGATCAAGGCCTCCGGCAAGGGCAAGGACTTCGACTGCATCATCGGCATGAGCGGCGGCATCGACAGCTCGTACCTGACGTATGTCGCCACCGAGTTCGGGCTGCGCCCGCTCGTCTTCCACGTCGACGCCGGCTGGAACTCGCAGATCGCGGTCAACAACATCGAGAAGCTCGTCGACACGCTGGGCCTGGACCTCTACACGGAGGTGATCGACTGGCAGGAGATGCGCGACCTGCAGCTGGCCTACTTCAAGTCGGGCGTGCCGCACATCGACACGCCGCAGGACCACGCCTTCTTCGCGACGATGTACAAGTTCGCCGAGCAGCACGACATCAAGTACATCCTCACGGGCGCGAACCTGTCGACGGAATGCATCCGCAACCCGATCGAGTGGATGTACTACCAGTCGGACTCGATCCAGCTGCGCGACATCCACGCCAGGTTCGGCTCGCGGCCGCTGGTGAACTACCCCGTCACCTCGATCCTGCGCCACAAGATCTGGCTGCCCTACTTCAAGGGCATCAAGGTCGTGCGCCCGCTCAACCTCGTCGAGTACGACAAGGCCGCGGCGGTGCAGCTGCTGACCGACAAGTTCGGCTGGCAGCCGTATCCGCAGAAGCACTTCGAGTCCCGTTTCACGCGCTTCTACGAAGGCTTCTGGCTGCCGAGGAAGTTCGGCTACGACACGCGCAAGGTGCAGTACTCGAGCCTGATCGTCACCGGCCAGATGACGCGCGAGGAAGCGCTCGAGAAGCTGAAGACGCCCGCGCTCGACGACGCGACGGTGCGCCAGGAATTCGAGTACGTGGCCAACAAGCTCGAGATCAGCACCGACGAGCTGCAGGGCTACCTGGACGCGCCGAACAAGACCTACCGCGACTACAAGTCGCAGGAGTCCATCTACATGCTGGGCGCCAAGGTCATGAAGGCGCTCGGGCTGGAGATCGGGGGCAAGAGATGATCACCATCGTCGACTACGGCCTGGGCAACGTCCAGGCCTTCGCCAACATCTACAAGCGCCTGGACGTGCCCGTCACGTTCGCGAAGACCGCCGACGACCTGGCGGGCGCGACGCACATCATCCTGCCCGGTGTCGGCGCGTTCGACTGGGCGATGGAGCGGCTGGAAGCGTCGGGCATGCGTCCGACGCTGGACAGGCTCGTGCTGGAGGACAGGAAGCACGTGCTGGGGGTCTGCGTGGGCATGCAGATGATGGCCCGGCGCAGCGACGAAGGCCGCGCCGCCGGCCTGGGCTGGTTCGACGCCGAGGTCAAGCGCTTCGACGAGTCACGCATCCAGGGCCGCACGCACCTGCCGCACATGGGCTGGAACGACGTCCACCCACAGGACACCTCGACGCTCTTCCAGGAGATGGGCAGCGGGGCGCGGCTGTACTTCCTGCACTCGTACTACTTCGCACCGAACGATCCGTCGGACGTGCTGGCCACCTGCGACTACGGCGACCGCTTCGCCTGCGCGGCGCGGCGGGGCAACGTCTACGGCATCCAGTGCCATCCCGAGAAGAGCCACAACTGGGGCATCCAGTTGCTCAAGAACTTCGCCGGACTCTGACATGCTGCGACCCCGCATCATCCCCTGCCTCCTCGTGCACAAGGGCGGCCTCGTCAAGACGGTCGGCTTCGGCCAGCCCAAGTACGTCGGCGACCCCCTCAATGCCGTGCGCATCTTCAACGAGAAGGAAGTCGACGAGCTGATGGTCGTCGACATCGACGCCAGCCGCCACGGCCGCGAGCCCGACTACAAGCTGATCGCGAACCTCGCCGTCGAGTGCCGCATGCCGCTGAGCTACGGCGGCGGTGTCAAGACGGTCGAACAGTTCGACCGCATCATCGGCCTGGGCGTCGAGAAGGTGGCCGTGTCGTCGGCCGCGGTCGACGACCCCGAGCTGATCACGCGGGCGGCCTCGCGCGTGGGCAGCCAGAGCGTGGTCGCGGTCATCGACGTCAAGAAGACCGGCCTGCTCCGCAAGCCGGAGGTCGTCACCCTCAACGCGACGCATCGCACCGGCCTCGAACCCGCCGCGTTCGCGGCGCGGCTGCAGGAGCTGGGCGCCGGCGAGATCGTCCTGAACAACGTCGACCGCGACGGCGAGATGAAGGGCTACGACCTGGAACTCGTCGAGGCCGTCCGCAAGGCCACCACGCTGCCCCTGACGGTGCTGGGCGGCGCCGGCTCGCTCGACGACCTGCGCGCCCTGGTCGATCGCCACGGCATCATCGGCGCCGCCGCAGGCAGCCTGTTCGTCTTCAAGGGCAAGTACCGCGCCGTCCTGATCAATTACCCGAACCGCGCCGAAAAAGACGCGCTGTGCTCGACCGCTTCCCGACTCCCATGAAACAGATCCTCCAAAGCCTCAAGACCGGAACCACCGAAGTGGCCGAACTGCCGGTGCCCGCCACCAAGCGCGGCCAGTTGCTGATCGCCACCTCGCAGACGCTGGTGTCGGCCGGCACCGAACGAATGCTCGTCGAGTTCGGCAAGGCCGGCTACCTCGAGAAGGCGCGCCAGCAGCCCGACAAGGTGCGCATGGTGCTGGACAAGATCAAGACGGACGGCCTGATGCCCACCCTGGAGGCCGTCTTCAACAAGCTGGACCAGCCGCTGCCCCTGGGCTACTGCAACATCGGCCGCGTGTCCGCGATCGGTGCCGGCGTCGGCGGCTTCGAGCAAGGCGACCGCGTGGTGAGCAACGGCAAGCACGCCGAGGTGGTGAGCGTGCCGGTCAACCTCTGCGCCAAGGTGCCCGAGACGGTCTCCGACGAGGAGGCCGCCTTCACCGTGCTCGGCGCGATCGCGCTGCAGGGCATCCGCCTCGTGCAGCCGACGCTCGGCGAGACCGTCGTCGTCACCGGCCTCGGACTGATCGGCCTGGTCACCGTGCAGCTGCTGCGCGCGCACGGCTGCCGCGTGCTGGGCCTCGACTTCGACGGCGACAAGCTGGCCATGGCCCGCGCATTCGGCGCCGAGACCGTCGACCTGGCCGCGGGCCAGGATCCGGTGGCCGCGGCGATGGCCTATTCGCGCGGTCGCGGCGTCGATGCCGTGATCGTCACGGCAGCGACCAAGAGCAGCGAGCCGATGCACCAGGCCGCGCTGATGTGCCGCAAGCGCGGTCGCATCGTGCTGGTGGGCGTGACGGGGCTCGAGCTGTCGCGCGCCGACTTCTTCGAGAAGGAACTCACCTTCCAGGTCTCGTGCTCGTACGGCCCGGGCCGCTACGACGCCAACTACGAGGAAAAGGGCAACGACTACCCCGTCGGCTTCGTGCGCTGGACGGAACAGCGCAATTTCGAGGCCGTGCTCGACATGATGGCCGACGGCCGCCTCGACGTGAAGCCGCTGATCTCGCATCGCTTCGCGATCGAGGAAGCGGCGCAGGCCTACGAGCTGGTCGGCGGCGCCGGCAAGTCGCTGGGCATCCTGCTGAAGTATCCCGGCCTCGCGATCGACGCGGCGGCCCGTACCGTGGCCGTGCCACAGGCCGCGCCGCATGCCGCGCCGGCCGGCGCGCGCGGCGTCAGCGTCATCGGCTCGGGCAACTATGCGACGGCCGTCCTGGTCCCCGCCTTCAAGCTTGCCGGCGCGCGCCTGCGCAGCGTCGTCTCGAGCGCCGGCGTCAGCGGCCTGCACGCCGCGCGCAAGTTCGGCTTCGAGGAGACGACCACCGACAGCGACCGCGTCTTCGCCGACACGCAGACGGACGCCATCGTCGTCACGACCCGGCACGACACGCACGCGCAGTTCGTGCTGCGCGCCATCGAGACGGGCAAGCACGTGTTCGTGGAGAAGCCGCTGTGCCTGACGCTCGACGAGCTCGCCACCATCGAGGCCGCGCTCGCGGCGCGCCGCGCGAGCGGTGCCGCCGTGCCGATGCTGATGGTGGGCTTCAACCGCCGCTTCGCACCGCAGGTCGAGCGGATGCGCCAGTTGCTGGCGGGCGCGACCGGGCCCAAGGCCTTCGTGATGACCGTCAACGCAGGTGCGATCCCCGCCGAGCACTGGACGCAGGATCCGGCCGTCGGCGGCGGCCGCATCATTGGCGAGGCGTGCCACTTCATCGACCTGCTGCGCCATCTCGCGGGCTCGCCCATCACGGGCTGGGAACGCAGCGACATGGACAGCGCGACGGGCGACACGGTCAGCGTGCAGCTGCGGTTCGCCGATGGCTCGATCGGCACCGTGCATTACTTCGCCAATGGCAGCAAGGCCTTCCCGAAGGAGCGCCTGGAGGTGTTCGCCGCCGGTCGCGTGCTGCAGCTCGACAATTTCCGCAAGCTCACCGGTTTCGGCTGGCCGGGCTTCAAGAAGATGAACCTGTGGCGCCAGGACAAGGGCCAGAAGGCCTGCGCGCAGCGTTTCGTCGACGCGCTCGCCAAGGGCGGCCCCGCGCCGATCCCGCTCGAGGACGTGCTGGAGGTCAGCCGCGTCAGCATCGAGATCTCCGGAGCCCGCCGTTGACGCAGCTGGCCCGCATCGCCCGCTACTGGCATACGCTCCGGCACCTGAAGCCGGTGCAATTCCACGGGCGGCTGTGGTTCCGCCTGCGCCGGCCGCGGCCCGACCTGCGTCCCGCGCCGCCCCTGCGCGCGACCGGGGCGGCCTGGCAGGCCCCGGCCCGCCGCGCGCCCAGCATGACCGGCGAGCGCAGTTTCCGCTTCCTCGGCGAGGACGGCGGGCTCGAGCGCGGCTGGGACGACGGCACGCGCGCCAAGCTCTGGCTCTACAACCTGCACTACTTCGACGACCTCAATGCCGACGACGCGGTCGCGCGCGACGCGTGGCACACGGCCCTGATGGACGACTGGATCGCGCACCACCCGCCGGGCGCCGGCAACGGCTGGGAGCCGTACCCCGCCTCGCTGCGCATCGTCAACTGGATCAAGCGCCATCTCGACGGCCGCCCGCTCAGCGCCTCCCAGCGCAGCAGCCTGGCCGTGCAGGTGCGATGGCTGGCGCAGCGTCTCGAGTGGCACCTGCTGGGCAACCACCTGTTCGCCAACGCGAAGGCGCTGGTGCTGGCGGGCCTGCTGTTCGAAGGCGCCGAGGCCGACCGCTGGCTCGCGGCGGGCCTGGCCATCGTGGGCGACGAACTGCCCGAGCAGGTGCTGGGCGACGGCGGCAACTTCGAACGCTCGCCCATGTACCACGCCATCTTCCTGGAGGACCTGCTGGACCTGCTGAACGCAGGCCAGGTGTTCCCGGGCCGCATCGCTCCTGCGACGCTGGCGTCCTGGCGCGCCACGGCCGCGCGCATGGCCGGCTGGCTGCGGGCGATGTGCCATCCCGACGGCGAGATCTCGTTGTTCAACGACGCGGCGATCGGCATCGCGTCCGTCCCCGCGGCGCTGCACGCCTATGCCGCGCGCCTGGGCATCCACGCGCCCGCTTCGACCGTCGCGTCCCCGTCGCTCGTGCCCGTGCTCGCGCTCCTGCGCGAGAGCGGCTATGCGCGCGTCGAGGAGTCGCAGGCGGTGGCGCTGCTGGACGTCGCCCCCGTGGGTCCCGACTACCTGCCCGGGCACGCCCACGCCGACACCCTGTCGTTCGAACTCTCGGTGTCGGGCCAGCGCGTCGTCGTCAACGGCGGCACGTCGTGCTACGGTCTCGGCGCCGAGCGCCTGCGCCAGCGCGGCACGGCGGCGCACAGCACCGTGATCGTCGACGGCCAGGATTCGTCGGAGGTCTGGGGCGGCTTCCGGGTGGCGCGCCGCGCGCGGCCGTTCGATCTCGTGACCACCGCCGACGCGCACGGCGTGGTCGTGGCCTGCTCGCACGACGGCTACCGCCGCCTGCCCGGCCGCCCGGTGCATCGGCGCGAATGGCGCTTGCGCAGCGGCGGCCTGCAGGTGCATGACAGCATCTCCGGCCGCTTCGCCACCGCCCAGGCGCGCTACCACTTCCACCCCGAGGTGCGCATCGATGAGGACGGCATCGGCGCACTGCGCCTGACGCTCCCGCGCGGCGCGCAGGTGCGGATGAGCGTGCGCCGCGGCCGCCTGCGGCTCGAGCCGTCGCGCTACGCGCCGGCCTTCGGCCTCGTGCAGGACACCCGCTGCGCGGTCATCGACGCCGAGGACGGCCAGGTGTCCGCTGATTTCGACTGGACCTGACTTGCACATCCTCTTCCTGACCGACAATTTCCCGCCGGAGGTCAATGCACCGGCGAGCCGCACGTTCGAGCACTGCCGCGAGTGGGTGCGCCAGGGCGCGCAGGTCACGGTGATCACCTGCGCCCCGAACTTCCCCAAGGGCGCCGTCTTCGAGGGCTACCGCAACAAGCTGTGGCAGACCGCCACGATGGACGGCATCCGCGTCATCCGCGTCTGGTCGTACATCACGGCCAACGAGGGCTTCATCAAGCGCATCCTCGACTACCTCAGCTTCATGGCCTCGGCCACCGTCGCCGCGCTGTTCGTGCGCAAGGTCGACGTCATCGTCGGCACCTCGCCGCAGTTCTTCACCGCGTGCGCCGCCTACGCGACCAGCGTGCTCAAGCGCCGGCCCTGGGTGTTCGAACTGCGCGACCTGTGGCCCGAGTCGATCAAGGCGGTCGGCGCGATGAAGGATTCGGCGGCGATCCGCTTCCTCGAACGCGTCGAGGCCTTCCTCTACCGCAAGGCCGACCGCATCGTGGTCGTGACGAACTCGTTCAAGGACACGCTCGTCGCGCGCGGCATCGACGGCGGCAAGATCGAGATCGTCACCAACGGCGTCGACCTCGACAACTTCCGGCCGCTGCCCAAGGACGAGGCGCTCACCCGGGAGCTGGGCATCGAAGGCTGCTTCGTGGCCGGCTACATCGGCACGCACGGCATGGCCCACGGTCTGGACACGCTGCTGGACGCCGCCGCGCTGCTGCAGTCGGACCCGGGCGGAGCCGGCATCCGACTGCTGTTCCTCGGCCACGGCGCGGAGAAGGCGGCACTGGTCGAACGCGCGCGCCAGATGAACCTGGCCAACGTGCGCTTCCTCGATTCCGTGCCCAAGTCCGAAGTGGCGCGCTACTGGTCGCTGCTGGACGTCTCCATCATCCACCTGCGCAACACCGATCTGTTCAACTCGGTGATCCCGTCCAAGCTGTTCGAATGCATGGGCATGGGCATCCCGGTGCTGCACGGCGTGCCTGGGGAATCCGCGGACATCGTGCGGCGCGAGGACGTCGGCGAGGTGTTCGAGTCGGGCAACGCGCCGCAGCTCGCGCAGGCCCTGCTGCGCCTGCGCGCCGACCCGGGCCGCCATAATCTGTACCGGGCCAACGGCCCCGTGGCGGGACGCCGGTACAACCGCAACGATCTGGCGCGACGGATGCTGGATATTCTCGAGAAGACGCAACGGCGATGACTACGAAGAAGAAAGTGATGCTCGTTTTCGGCACGCGCCCGGAAGCGATCAAGATGGCGCCGCTGTACCACGCGCTGCGGCGCCAGGCCGCGGAGTTCGACACCCTGGCCTGCGTCACCGCGCAGCACCGCCAGATGCTCGACCAGGTGCTGCAGACCTTCGAGATCGTTCCCGACATCGACCTGAACCTGATGAAGCCGGGGCAGGACCTGTTCGACGTGACGTCCGCGGTGCTGCTGGGCATGCGCGACGTGCTCAGGCGCGAGAAGCCGGACGTCCTGCTGGTGCACGGCGACACCAGCACCACGCTGGCGACGGCGATGGCGGGCTTCTATGCCGGCGTGCCGGTGGGCCACGTCGAGGCGGGCCTGCGCACGCACGACCTGTACGCGCCCTTCCCCGAGGAATTCAACCGCCAGGTCGCCAGCAAGGTGACGCGCTGGCACTTCGCGCCGACGTCCACCAGCCGCGACAACCTGCTCGCCGAGCGCGTGCCCGACGCGCACATCCACGTCACGGGCAACACCGTGATCGACGCGCTGCTGTGGGTCCTCGAGCGCATCGAGCGCGACCCGCGCCGCCGCGCGGAGGTGGGCGGCCTGCTCGACGCGCGCCTGCCGTTCGCGTGGCGCGACGAGCGCTTCGTCCTGATCACCGGACACCGCCGCGAGAACTTCGGCGACGGCTTCCTGCAGATCTGCGAGGCGCTGCGCGAACTGGCGGCGCGCCACCCCGGCGTGCGGTTCGTCTACCCCGTGCACCTGAATCCGAACGTGCAGAAGCCGGTCAATGACATCCTGTCCGGCCTGTCGAACGTGCACCTGGTCGCGCCGATCGACTACGAGCCGTTCGTCTACCTGCTCAAGCACGCCACGCTGGTGCTCACCGACAGCGGCGGCATCCAGGAGGAGGCGCCCAGCCTGGGCAAGCCCGTGCTGGTGATGCGCGACGTCACCGAGCGGCCCGAGGCGATCGCGGCGGGCACGGTGCGCCTGGTCGGCGCCAACCGGGAGCGCATCGTGGCCAACGTGAGCGAACTGCTGGACGACCCGGCGGCCTGGCAGGCGATGTCGCACGCGCACAATCCGTACGGCGACGGCCTGGCCTGCGGCCGAATTGTTGAAGTGTTGAAAGGGATCTGAAAAATGCAAAAGAAGAGTGTCTGCGTCGTCGGCCTGGGCTACATCGGCCTGCCGACGGCCGCGCTGCTGGCCAGCAGCGGCTACGACGTGGTGGGCGTCGACCTGAACGCCCATGCCGTCGAGACGATCAACCAGGGGCGCATCCACATCGTCGAACCCGACCTGGACGCGTTCGTGCGCTCGGCGGTCGCCGCGCAGCGCCTGAAGGCGTTCACGACGCCGCAGGCCGGCGACATCTACATGATCTGCGTGCCCACGCCGTTCCACGAGGACGGCGAGATCCCGCGCCCGAACATCGACTACGTGCTGGCGGCCACGCGCAGCATCGCCGGCTTCGTCAAGGCCGGCGACCTGGTCATCCTGGAGTCGACGTCGCCCGTGGGCACCACCGAGGCGATGGCACAGGTGCTGTCCGACGCGGGCGTGGACGTGTCCTCGATCCACATGGCCTACTGCCCGGAGCGCGTGCTGCCGGGCAAGATCATGACCGAGCTGGTCGAGAACGACCGCGTGGTCGGCGGCCTGACGCCTGCCGCCACCGAGGCGGTCAGCGCGTTCTACAAGACCTTCGTGCACGGCGCCGTGCTGGAGACCGACGCGAAGACGGCCGAGATGTGCAAGCTGACCGAAAACAGCTTCCGTGACGTCAACATCGCGTTCGCCAACGAGCTGTCGATGATCTGCGACAAGGAAGGCATCGACGTCTGGAACCTGATCCGCCTGGCCAACCGCCATCCACGCGTCAACATCCTGCAGCCGGGCGCGGGCGTCGGTGGCCACTGCATCGCCGTGGACCCGTGGTTCATCGTCTCGCGCAACCCGGAGACGGCGCGCCTGATCCGCTCCGGCCGCGAGGTCAACAACAGCAAGACGGACTGGGTCATCGACCGCATCAAGGTGGCGGTCGCCGACGCCTCGGCGCGCCTCGGCCGCAAGCCGCGCGTCGCCTGCCTGGGACTCGCGTTCAAGCCGGACATCGACGACCTGCGCGAATCTCCGGCGATGCACGTCGCCGAGGCGCTGGCCGGCGCCGGCTACGACATCGTCGCGGTGGAGCCCAACATCGAGTCGCACGGCAAGCTCGCGCTGGCGTCGCTGGACGACGCACTGCAGACGGCCGACGTCTTCGCCATCCTGGTCAAGCACCGCCAGTTCATCGATCGCGCCACCCAGCGCACGCTGGTCGAGGCCAAGGCCCTCGACTTCTGCGGCGCCCTGGTCTGACGCGGCGCCGACGACGCCGGCTCAGTGTGCCGGCGCCTGGTACTCGGGCACGCGCCGGCGCAGCAGCTCGCGGACCTGGGCGTCGTCGAGCTCGTTGCCGCAGGCCTGCACCTCGGCCAGCCAGGCCTGCGTGAGCCCGCCGGCGGCACGGTCGTCCAGGCGCGCGATGCGCAGCCGCGGGATCGGGGTCGGCAGCGTCATGTCCTGGTCGGACAGCAGCTCCTCGTAGAGCTTCTCGCCGGGCCGCAGGCCGGTGAACTCGATGCGGATGTCGCCCACGTTGTGTCCGGACAGCCGGATCATGTCGCGCGCCAGGTCGACGATCTTGACCGGCTCGCCCATGTCCAGCACCAGCACCTGGCCGGACTCGCCGATCGCCGCGGCCTGGATGACCAGTCGCGCGGCCTCGGGGATGGTCATGAAGTAGCGGATGATCTCCGGGTGCGTCACCGTGATCGGGCCGCCGCGCTCGATCTGCTCCTTGAATTTCGGGATCACGCTGCCCGACGAGCCCAGCACATTGCCGAAGCGCACGGCCATGAAGCGCGTGCCGGGGTATTCGGTGGCCAGCGACGACACCACCATCTCGGCGGCGCGCTTGGTCGCGCCCATCACGTTGGTCGGGTTGACCGCCTTGTCGGTGGAGATCAGCACGAATCGCTCGGCGGCGGATCCGGCCGCGGCCAGCGCGGCGTTGTAGGTGCCCAGCGTGTTGTTGCGCAGCGCCGCCAAGGCGTTGTGCTCCTCCATCAGCGGCACGTGCTTGTACGCCGCGGCGTGGAACACGACGTGCGGCGTCCAGGCCGAGAAGATGCGGCGCAGGCCGGCGAGATCCTTCACGTCGCAGATCAGGCGCACGAGCTCGAGCGCGGGGAACAGCTGCCCGAGTTCCTGCTCGATCGTGTACAGGTTGAACTCCGACAGCTCCACCAGCACCAGCCTGCGCGGCGCGTAGCGTGCCACCTGGCGGCACAGCTCGGAGCCGATGCTGCCGCCGGCGCCGGTGATCAGCACCGTCTTGCCGTGCAGCGCCAGGTCGATGCCCTGCTCGTCGAGCCTGACGGGCTCGCGGCCCAGCAGGTCTTCGGGCTCGATGTCGCGCACGCCGCGCGCGAGGTCAGGATCGCCCGCGCGCAGCTCGGTGGCCGACGGCACCGTCAGCACCGGCAGTCCGCTCGTGCTGGCGAGCTCGAACGCGCGCCGGCGCTGGCGCGAACTGGCGCCGGGCATCGCGATGATCAGGTGCGTGGCCGCGCCCAGCACGGCGCGGTCGTGCACGGCGTCCAGCGGCCCGAGAACCGGCACGCCGGCGATGCGCGCGCCCTGCTTGGCGGGATCGTCGTCGAGCATGCCCATCACGATCCAGCCCTGCTGGTGGATGCCGGCCATGAGGTGCTTGGCGGCCTGGCCCGCACCGAGGATCAGCGCGCGCCGCACCTCCTTGTCGCCGCCGGTGATCTGCGCCCGCGAGTGCTCGTAGAGCATCCGGTAGCCGATGCGCACCATACACACCGACATCAGCGTGACCAGCGGATGCAGCGCGAGCACCGAGCGCGGCACGCCGTACAGCTGCAGGCCCATCACGACCGCGGCGCACGCCACGCCGGCGCCCGCGCAGGCCCAGGTCAGGCGCTTGACCTCGCCGAAGCCGGAGAAGCGCCACATGCTCTGCGGCACCTTCAGCAGCGCGAACAGCACCAGGTAGGTGGCGATGACGCCCAGCATCACCCAGGTGTCGTACCAGGGCCGCGCCTCGAACCAGCGGTCGAAGCCGATGCGAAACAGGTAGGTGACGTTCCACGCGAAGGCGATCAGCAGCCCGTCGACCACCAGCGACAGCGGCTCGCGATGCGGCCGCAGGCGCGCGAGGAAGTGGTCCAGGCGATGCCAGACGGTGGGCGGCGGGGTCTTCGGGGACGAGTTCACGACGGATGCGGAGGATTCAGCGAAAGAGCAGGACGCCGACGCTGCGGCCGATCACGGCCAGGTCGGTCCACAGCGAGGCGTGGTCGGCGTAGTCGGCGGCCAGCGCGAGCTTGCGCGGCAGGATGACGTCCATGTACTCGCGCTCGGGATCGGCCGCACGCGCCAGCAGCGTGGCCTCGTCGCGGAAGGTGAGTGATGCGGGATCGGTGATGCCCGGCCGCACCGCCAGCACGCGCTCGCGCAGGTCGGCGGGCCAGCGCTCGACGTAGCGCGGCACGTCGGGCCGCGGGCCGACCAGGCTCATGTCGCCGGCCAGCACGTCGAGGAACTGCGGCAGCTCGTCGAGGCGGTTCGCGCGCAGGACGCGCCCCGCGCGCGTCACGCGCGCGTCGGCGCCCACCGTCAGCTGCGGGCCGCGCTGCTCGGCGTCCACCGTCATCGTGCGGAACTTGTGGATGCGGAACAGCTTGCCGTGCCGCCCCACGCGCTCCTGGCGGAAGAACACCGGGCCCGGCGAGTCGAGGCGGATCCACAGCGCGACCAGCAGCATCGGCAGGCCGAACAACAGCAGGCCGATGAGGGCCGCGACCACGTCGAACGGACGCTTGAACATGCGGCCCGGCGCGCGTTCAGCCGGCGAGCACGCTGCGCACGGCGGCGCAGACGCGTGCCACGTCGGCATCGGTCATGCGCGTGTACAGCGGCAGGCTGACCATGCGCTCGAACGCGCGCTGGCTGTGCGGGAACTGCTGCGGCGTGAGCTGGTAGCGGTCGCGCCAGTACGGCTGCAGGTGCAGCGGGATGTAGTGCACGCTGACGCCGATGCCCAGCTCGAACAGGCGTTCGATGAAGTGGTCGCGTGAGACCTTGGCGTCGTCCGTCAGGCGCACCACGTACAGGTGCCACGAGTGCTGGTCGCCGGCCGAGGCCTCCGGCGGCAGTACCAGCGGCAGGCCCGCCAGGCCGGCCTTGAACGCCTCGGCCAGCTCGATGCGGCGCCGCTGGAACGCGTCGATGCGCTTGAGCTGCTGCAGGCCCAGCGCCGCGGCGATGTCGGTCAGGTTGTACTTGAAGCCGGGCGCGATGATCTCGTAGTACCAGCTGGGCTTGGTGGACGTGAAGCGGTCGAACGCGTCGCGGCTCATGCCGTGCAGGCGCATCACCTTCATGCGCTTGGCGAGTTCGGGGTGGCGCGTGACGATCATGCCGCCCTCGCCGGTGGTCATCGTCTTGTTGGCATAGAAGCTGAAGACGGTGACGTCGGAGTCCAGCGTGCCGACGAGCTTGCCCGCGCTGGTGGTGGGCAGCGCGTGCGCCGCATCCTCCACCACCTTGAGGCCGTGGCGCCGGGCGATCTCGAGGATGGCCGGCATGTCGGCCGCGAGGCCGGCGTAGTGCACGGGCACGATGCACTTCGTGCGCGGCGTGATCGCCTCCTCGATGGCCCAGGGCGCGATGCACAGGGTGTCGGGGTCGACGTCCACCAGCACGACGTCGGCGCCGAGGTAGCGCACGACTTCCGCCGTGGCGGTGAACGTGTGCGTGGTGGTGATCACCTCGTCGCCCGGGCCGATGCCCAGCGCCTCCAGCGCCAGGTGCAGGCCCGCCGTGGCGGAGTTGACCGCCATCGATTCCAGCGACGGATCGCCCAGGTACTCGGTGAACGCCGCCTCGAAGCGCTTGGCCTTCGGGCCGGTGGTGACCCAGCCGGACTTCAGGGTGTCGACGACTTCGGCGATCTCCTCGTCGCCGATCTCGGGCAACGCGAAGGGAAGGAAGGGGAGGGTCTGGGCGCTCATAACCCTCGATTTTCACTCATCGGCGCTCCGGCGGCAAAACGCACCGGGCGACTGCGCGCCGGCAGCGGCCGTCAGGCCTTCTCGAGCGGTTCCGGCGTCCCCGGCAGCTCGCGCCGCGAGGTCATCCAGCGCGGCGAGCGGAAGCGCACGATGCGCCAGTACAGGTCGAGGTACACCAGCACGAACGCGGCCAGGCTGAGCGCCAGCGCGGGGGTGTTGGACCACCAGATCGTCGCCGGGACGATGGCCACGGCGTTGAGCAGCCACAGGTAGGGCGACGTGCTGGAGTTGGCGCGCGTCGACCCCTCCGCGCCGCGCTTGAGGCGGCGGTAGATCAGCGTGTGCAGGTGGCTGCCGTCGGGCTGCGTCATCGGCCGCTGGTGGATGAAGCGGCGGCGGTACATCGTGAACAGCGTCTCGAACACCGGGTAGGCCACCAGCAGCAGCGGCGCGAGCATCGAGACCTCCCGATGGCGGGTGGTCAGCAGGATGCCCAGCTCGGCGACGATGAAGCCCAGCAGGTAGGCCCCGCCGTCGCCCAGGAAGACGAGCCCCCGCGGGTAGTTCCACACGAAGAAGCCCAGCGTCGCGCCGACCGTGGCCAGCGCGACGCCGCACACGAGGTCGTCGCCCACCCGCCAGGCGATGTAGGCGAGCGCGGCGGCCATCATCGTCGCGCACATCGATGCGAGGCCGTTCATCCCGTCGATGATGTTGACGGAATTGGAGATGCCCGTGACCGCGAAGACGGCACCCACCGCGCCCAGCCAGAGCAGGCCGTGGGCAGCGAGCAGCTCGTCGAACGACGGCCAGCCCAGGTGCGTGAACTTGCCGTCCAGCAGCAGGACGCCCAGCAGGCCGGAAAGCGCGAGCGCGACCATGCGCCGGCGCGGCGAGATGGCCTTGGTGAAGTCCTCCCAGATGCCCGAGCCGAACGCCGGCACCATGCAGGCCAGCAGCATCAGCGTGTCGGTGCGAAGCTCGTCCGGCAGCCTCATCAGCAGCGCCGCGCCGCCGCAGATGCCTGCCACGATGCCCAGTCCGCCCACGCGCGGCACCGCCTTCACGTGCATCTTCTGAGGACCCGACAGGTCGTGGTCGGCCGACCAGTGCGCGTGGCGGTGCGCGGACGTGACGACGACGAGCATCGCGGCCGCCGAGCAGGCGAACGCGACCAGGAGTATCCAGATCATTGCGGGATTCTACGGCGCCGACATCCGATGCAGCGCCGCTTCCGTTCCCCCATCGGGGGGTGCCGTGGGGGAGTATTTTCTGCTTGCGGTGCCGATCAGCGTCCGTCGCGTCCCGGCGATGGCTGGAGCGCGTCCAGGAATCGCTTCGCGAGCACGGGATAGGTATGCCGCGCGATCACGTAGTCATGACCGCGCTTGCCCATCAGGGCGCGCGCCGTCGGCGACAGCTGCATCATCTTCAGCAGGCCGTTGGCCACGGCGCGGGCATCCTGCGGCCTGACGGTGATGCCGCAGCCGGCATCGGCCACCGGATCGTTGCCGGCCTCCACCGAGTGCAGCACGGCGCAGCCGGCCATCATGTAGTCCATCAGCTTGTTCGGCGCGATGCCGAAGCGGTAGATCGGCACGCGCTGCCAGCCGATGTAGGCGATGTCGATCTGCGACAGCAGCGCGGGCACCTGCAGCTTCGGGATCGGCGGCAGCAGCGTCACGTTGGTCAGGCCCTCTGTGGCCACGCGCTCCTGCAGGTGCGCGCGCAGGTGGCCGTCGCCCACCAGCACGAAGCGCAGCTTGCGTCCGACCGGGTCGATGCGCAGGATGGCCGCGGCGTCCAGCAGCGTGTCCAGCGCGTTGGGCTCGCCCATCGAGCCGGCGTAGCCCAGCACCATCTCGCCCACGGCGCGCGCGGTGGCCAGGGTGCCGGCGACATCGCCCTGCAGCGGGAACGGCTTGCCCTCCCAGTCGTCGGGCGAGATGCCGTTGGGCACGATGGCGAGCTTGTCGAGGTCGAGCCCGCGCGAGGCCATGTAGCTGTGCACCACGGGCAGCATCGAGACGACGACGTCGGCGTCGCGGTACGCGTCGGACTCGGCCTTGGCGCACAGCTGCGCGAACGGGTGCCTGGGCGACATCCCCGACAGCTCGATCGGCGACAGCGGCCACAGGTCGTGCACCTCGAACACCAGCTTGGCCTTCGCGCGCCGCGCCATGCGCCGTGCCACCCAGATGTCCATCGGGTAGGTGCTGGAGGCGATGACGACGTCGGGCTTCACGTCGGCCACGATGCGGTCGGTCTCCTGCCACACCTGCTTGAGGAACTCCCAGATGTTGCGCACGCGGCCCAAGCCGTTGCCCTGGTAGGCGCGCGTCGGGTACCAGCGGTAGTCGATGCCGTCGACGACCTGGTTCTTCGGTGTCGCGCCCACGTCGGGCTGGCGGGCGCGCACGTGCGAGTACGACGCCGCGAGGATCTGCACCCGGTGCCCCAGGCGCACCCATTCGCGGGCGAGGTAGTACGGGCGGAATTCCATGCCCAGCGACGGCGTGCCGGCGTAGTGCTCGATGTAGACGATGTTCATGGCGTCGGGATGGCGGTTCTTCCGGGACCAGGGGTGCATTGTTCCAGCCGCGCGACGAAGGCGTCCACGCAGGGTCCGAACAGGGCGTGCGCGCCGACCCAGGCGCGGTTGACGGTGGCGATCGTCGCAGCGTCGGCGGCCAGGCGCTCCAGCGCGGCGACGTCGAACGCGTCGACGCCGTCCGCCACGACCAGGCCGTTGCCGCCGTCGCGCACCAGCTCGCGGTTGGCCGGCAGGTCGGACAGCAGCGGGATGCAGCCGTGGCCCATCGCTTCCAGCACCGAGACCGACACGGAATCGCTGCGAGGCACGCTCACGTACCAGCGGGCGCGGGCGTAGATCGCGGACTGCGCATCGGCATCGAGCCGGCCGACGAACTCGATGCGCCGCGCCAGCCCCAGCGCGCTCGCGCGCGCCTCGAGCGCCTCGCGCAGCGAGCCGCCGTTGGCCACCACCAGGCGGGCGTCGGGCCACGCGGCCGCCGCGCCGGCGAACAGCGACAGCACGCGCATCGGGTCGTAGATCTCCTCGAGCCCGCGGTTGGCGAAGAACAGCCGCGGCTCCTTCGTCGTCGGCTCGGGCGGCAGCGCGTCCAGCCCGAACGGGAACGTCATCACCTCGCGCGCGCCGAGCTCGCGCATGCGCCGGGCCATGAACTCGGAGTCGCTCGTGCACACGGTCGCGTCGCGCAGCACGCGCGAAGTCGCCCAGCGCAGCAGCGCGCTGTTGGCGGGCGTGACGAGGATGTCCGAGCCCCAGGCCGACGCCGCCAGCCGCGCGCGGATGCCGCACTTGCGCGCCAGCCAGGCCAGCGTGCCGTGCGAGGTCAGGTAGTGCGCGCTGATCCAGTCGGCGTCGACACCGCGCAGCCAGCGCACCAGGCGCGGCAGCGTCTTCAGCAGCGCGGCGTTGCCGCCCGCGAACTTCGTGTCGTGCGACAGCAGCAGCGTGCGCTGCGGCGGCAGCAGCGCGGCGAGCGCCGGCGCGAGGCCGCGGCTGGACGCCACGAACAGCTCGACGCGCGGCGCCAGCGCCCGCGCCCACTTCAGCAGGTGCGGGCTCTCGCCATCGCCGAACAGCACGACGCGCAGCGGGCGGCCGGCCGCGCTCACTTCGGCCCTTCGAGGTCGATCGGCTCCGGCGCCGTCGTCCAGGCCTCGTACAGCACCCGCAGCTCGGGATAGCGCACCAGCGCCTTCTCGTCGGCGCGCCGGCTGTCGCCCACCACGCGTGCCGGGCGGCCTTCGAGGATGGCGTAGTCGGGATAGGTGCCGCGCACGAAGCTGCCCGCGCACACGAGGGTGCCGCGGCCGAGGCGCGTGTTGGCCTCGATCAGCGAGTGCGGCCCGACGAAGCTGTAGGCGCCGATGTGGATCGGCCCGGCGATCCAGCCGGGGCGCGCGCCGCCCGCGGGCACCGGCCACGTGACGTAGCCCGGGCCCAGCAGGCGCTGCGAGCGGTGCGAGCTGTGCGTGACGATCGCGCAGTGGCTCGTGATCTGCACCCCCTCCTCGATCGTGATGCCGCCGCTGGCCTCGATGAAGTTGAACGCGCCGATGAAGACGTTGTCGCCCAGGATCAGCTTGTCCTCGTGCTCGATCACGCTCGCGCTCGAGATGCGCGTGTGCGGCAGCAGGCGGGTGCCCTGCTGCTCGCCGAACACCGGCTGCCAGATCCAGCGCCGCAGCCAGCGGCGGCGCAGGCGGTTCAGGGAGGCGCGCAGGGTCATCGCTGTTCCAGTGGAGTGAGTGGCCAGGTGGCGAGCCGCAGGAAGTAGTAGCCGAAATAGAGCGTCATCGCGATCGACACGGCCCAGCCGGCGCCGGCGAGGCCGCCCATTTTCAGCCCGGCGGCGAGCGCCCCGACGAACGCGACCTGGCCCACCAGCGCGAGCCGCAGCGCCCAGGCCTGCGCGCCCCAGGCGAGCGTGACGACGGCCAGCGGGGCGGCGACGAAGTGCATGCCGATGTAGACGGCCAGCGCGCGCGACAGCTCGCCCGCGCCGCGCCACTGCGCACCGAACAGCCATTCGAACGCCCAGGGGCCGGCGGCCCACAGCAGCAGCACCAGCGGCGCGGCGATGGCCGCCAGGCCCGCCATCACGCGCCGCACGGCCGCGCGTCCTTCCCGAGTGACTCGCGTGACGCGCGGGGGCGCGCTCGCGCCGGCGTCGTGGTCGACGGACGCGCCGTGCATGGCGAGCCGCGGGTAGAGCGTCTGCGACACGGCGCCGCCCACCAGCGTGGCCGGCGCCTTCAGGTAGCGCAGCGCGAAGCCCCAGAAGCCGGCCGCGACCGGGCCCTGCCAGGCGGTCAGCAGCGCGATGGCGGCGGTGTCCTGCAGCGCCCCCATGAAGGCGTGCGGGGTGTTGAGCAGCGGGAAGTCGCGGAAGCGCCGCGCGAGCGCACGCCAGCGGTCAGGCGCGGGATCCGCCGCGTCCTTCAGCGGCAGCCGCAACAGGGCGGCCGCCGCGGCGGCCGCGGCGATCGGCGCGACGATCAGCCCCTGCACGCCCGCGCCCAGCAGCGCCGCGCCGGCCTGCGCGAGCGACGCGCCGCCGTACTGCACGACACGCGCAGCCGCCAGTGCACGGTAGGCCTGCGCGCGCGTCGCCCACAGCGTCGCCAGCGACAGCCAGCCCAGCACGGCGACGGCCACCGGCAGCCACGCCGCCCAGCCGTGCGACGACCACCACCACCACGCCGCCGCGCCGCCGGCGCTCGCCAGCGTGACGACCGCCAGCACGCGCAGGCACAGCGCGCGCAGCGCCGCGGCCTCGCGCGCCTCGCCCAGCAGCGGCAGTGCGAACTCGTAGCGCGCGCACGCCACCACCGCGATGTTGGCGGAGACGGCCGCGAACAGGTTGTACTGGCCGAACTGCTGCGGCGTGTACAGGCGCGACAGCAGCGGGCCCAGCAGCAGCGGCAGCGCCTGCGCGAGCGCGCCGCCGGCGACGAGCGTCAGCACCGCGCGCAGCAGGCCTCCTCGCGCCGGCGCCGTCACGGCCGGGTCACTGCCCGCGCGGGCCGACGGCCGCGGCCAGCGCCGCGACCACGCGGTCCATGTCGGCGTCCGACAGGTCGGGACTCATCGGCAGGCTCATCACCTCGTCGGCGGCCGCGATGGCCACGGGGCAGCTGTCCGGGTTGCCGAGGTGCGCGTAGGCCGGCTGGCGATGCAGCGGCTTCGGATAGTGCACCGCGGTGGGCACGCCCGCCTCGGTGAGCACCGACTGCACGCGGGCGCGATCGGCTACGCGCACCGTGTACTGGCCCCAGACGCTGTCGCGGTCGGGCCGCACGGCCAGGGTCGTCACGTTCAGCGGCGCGAGGCGCTCGTGGTAGCGCGCGCCGAGCTCGCGGCGGCGCTGCAGCTCCCAGTCGAGGCGCCCCAGCTTGGCCAGCACGACGGCGCATTGCAGCGTGTCCATGCGGCCGCCGACACCCACGCGGGTATGGGTATAGCGCGCGCTCTGGCCGTGCACGCGGATCTCGCGCGCCGCCTGCGCCAGCGCGTCGTCGCTGGTGAAGATGGCGCCGCCGTCGCCGTAGCAGCCCAGCGGCTTGCTCGGGAAGAAGCTGGTGCAGCCCAGGGTCGACAGGTTGTTGCTGCGCCTGCCCTTGTAGCTGGCGCCGTAGCTCTGCGCGGCGTCCTCGATCACGGGCAGGCCGTGGCGCGCGGCGATCGCGTTGATCTCGTCCATGTCGGCGCACTGGCCGTACAGGCTCACCGGCAGGATGGCCCGGGTGCGCGGGGTGATCGCGGCCTCGATCTTCGAGGCATCGATGTTGCACGTGTCGGCCTCGATGTCGACCCATACCGGCACGCCGCCCAGCAGCACGATGGTCTCGGCGGTGGCGGCGAAGGTGAACGGCGTGGTGACGACCTCGTCGCCCGGCTTCAGGTCGAGCGCCATCAGCGAGATCAGCAGGGCCTCGGTGCCGCTGGCGACCGTGATGCAGTGTTTCGCGCCGGTGTGCGCGGCCAGCGCGGCCTCGAGTTCCTTGACCTCGGGGCCCATGATGTACTGGCCGTGGTCCAGCACCTTCTGCATGCGCACGGCGATCTCGTCGCGCAGCGCGGCGTACTGGGCCTTGAGGTCGATGAATTCGATCTTGCCTTGCGGCGGAAGCGGAGCGTTCATGGTCGTGTCGGGTCAGGAAATGAGCGACAGCACGCGGCCGTCGAGGCGGTAGCGGTCGCCGTTGTGGGGGCAGGTCGTCTCCACCGGCTGGCCGGCGGGCGCCGCGAGCGGCAGCTCGAGCCGCTCGCCGAAGCGGCTCATCCAGCCGATCTGGCGCGCGGGCACGCCCACCACCAGCGCGAAGTCGGGCACGTCCTTCTGCACCACCGCGCCCGCGCCGACGAAGGCGTGGCGCCCGACGGTGATGCCGCAGACCAGCGTCGAATTGGCGCCGAGCGTCGCGCCCTGGCGCACCAGCGTGCGGCGGTACTCGTTCCTGCGTGCGACGGCCGAGCGCGGGTTGTAGACGTTGGTGAACACCATGCTCGGGCCGCAGAACACGTCGTCCTCCAGCGTCACCGCGTCGTACACCGACACGTTGTTCTGGATCTTGACGTTGTCGCCGATGGCCACGTCGTTGCCCACGAACACGTTCTGGCCGAACGAGCAGCCCGCGCCGATGCGCGCACCGCCGCTGATGTGCACCCAGTGCCAGACGCGGCAGCCGTCGCCGAGGACCGCGCCGTCGTCGACGATGGCGGTCGGATGGATCGTAGTTGCCATTTCAGTTCACTCGTTTTCCGTGCCGGCGCCGCCGCTCGAGCATCTCAAGAGGAATTCGAGGGAGCGCTGGAACCGGCTCTGCCGGGCCAGTCGCGGAGCGCCCCCTCGGGGGGCAGCGAGCGCCAGCGAGCGTGGGGGCATCAATATTCCAGGGGCAGGTTGACCCGCTTGCCGTCGCGGGCCGACATGTACATCGCGATCAGCATCTCCAGCGAGCGCAGGCCCTCGCGGCCATCGGTCTCGGGCTGGGCCTCGCCGCGCAGCACGCTGATGACGTTGTCGTAGTACAGCGGGTGGCCGAAGCCGTAGACGGAGGTGGTCTGGTAGCTGGCGTCGTCGCGCTCGGCGTCCATCGGGTGCGGCTCGGCGAACTGCCATTGCTGGATCTCGTTGACCGCCACGCCGCCGATGCGCACCGTGCCCTTCTCGCCCAGGATGGTGATCGAGCCCTCGAGGTTCTTCGGGTACGTGAGCATGGTCACGTTGAGCGTGCCCATCGCGCCGCTGCGCCACTTCAGCGCCGCGACGCCGGTGTCCTCCACCTCGATGTTGCGCGCCAGCGTGCCGGTGTAGGCCATCACGCTCTCGACCGGGCCGCCGATCCAGTCGAGCAGGTCGATGTAGTGGCTGGCCTGGTTCATGAACGCCCCGCCGTCGAACTCCCAGGTGCCGCGCCAGGCGGCCGAGTCGTAGTATTCCTGCGGACGCGTCCAGAACACGTTCACCGCGATCGTGTAGACGCGGCCGAAGCGGCCCAGGTCCATCGCCTTCTTCAGCAGCTGCAGGGTCCTGTTGCGGCGGTTCTGCTTGACGACGAACAGGCGCACGCCCGCCTCGTCGCAGGCGCGCACCATCGCCAGGCCGTCCTGCCAGCGCGTGGCCATCGGCTTTTCCGTCATCACGTTCACGCCGGCGCGCGCGCACTGGATCGCCTGCCGCGAGTGCAGGCCGCTGGGGGTGGTGATGATGACGCAGTCCGGCGTCTCGGCGGCCAGCATCTCCTCGAGGCTCGCATAGCCGCGCGCACCGGTTCGCTCGACGGCCGCGGCCCGCCTGGCGGGATCGGGGTCGCACACCGCGACCAGTTCCGCGCGCTCGGCGTGCACCTTGATCGATTCCATGTGGTTGGCCGCGATGCGGCCGCAGCCGGCGAGCGCGAAGCGCACCTTGCGGCCGGTGACGGGGGCGTGGGTGTTGGGACGGAGGCTGTGGGCGGACATGGAACTTCCGGATGGCCGGCGCGCTGGGAACGGCGCGGCTCGTGGGGCCGCGCGTGCCCCGCGTGATGCGGGCGGGCGGGTAGATGGAGGGAATCCGCGATTTTAGGTCAGCCGGGCCGGCGCGGCGATCGGCAGGCGGCACCGGGCGGCGCCGGACCGCGGCTTTGCGCTGGACCAACGTAAAATCGCGGGTTCTCCCTTGGCAGCCCGCGCTGCCGCTCCTCGCCGGCCGACTGCGCCGGCGCCACCCTTGCCGCATCGATTCCCAAGCATGGACACCACGACGCCCACCCCGCCGCTCGACGAGAACAAGCTGATTGCGGAGCGTCGCGAGAAACTGGCGGCGATCCGCGCCCAGGGCGGCGTGGCGTTCCCGAACGACTTCAAGCCGGCGCACCGCGCCGCCGACCTGGTGGCCAGGTACGGCCGGCTCACCAACGAGGAACTGGAGCCGCAGGACATCCAGGTCAGCGTGGGCGGCCGCATGATGCTCAAGCGCACGATGGGCAAGGCCGCGTTCTGCTCGCTGCAGGACGCCACGGGCCGCATCCAGCTGCGCGTCGCGATCGACAACGTGGGCGAGGAGACCTACGCCGCGTTCAAGCACTGGGACCTCGGCGACATCCTGGCCGCCGAAGGCTCGCTGTTCATCACCAAGACCGGCGAGCTCACGATCAAGGTCACGAAGCTGCGCCTGCTGACGAAGTCGCTGCGGCCGCTGCCCGACAAGTTCCACGGCGTGTCCGACCAGGAAGTGAAGTACCGCCAGCGGTATGTCGACCTGATCACCGACGAGGAGGCCCGCAAGCGCTTTCGCGCGCGCAGCGCGGCGCTCGGCGAGATCCGCGCGTTCATGGTGGCCAATGGCTTCATGGAAGTCGAGACGCCCATGCTGCACCCGATCCCGGGCGGCGCGAACGCCAAGCCCTTCGTCACGCACCACAACGCGCTCGACCAGGCGATGTACCTGCGCATCGCGCCCGAGCTCTACCTCAAGCGCCTGATCGTGGGCGGCTTCGAGCGCGTGTTCGAGATCAACCGCAGCTTCCGCAACGAAGGCATCTCGGTTCGGCACAACCCCGAATTCACGATGATGGAGTTCTACGCGGCGTACTGGAACCACCACGACCTGATGGATTTCACCGAGCAGGTGCTGCGCCACGCGGCCATCGCCGCCACCGGCTCGGCCGCGCTCACGTACGCCGGCAAGGAGGTGCGCCTCGACCAGCCGTTCGCCCGCCTGACCGTGCGCGACTCGCTGGTCGCGCACTGCGGCCTGACGCTCGAGCAGACGCAAGACAAGGCGCTGCTGCGCGAGCGCATCCTCGCCGCCGGCGAGAAGGCGCCCGCCCACTGGACGCTGGCCGAGCTGCAGTTCGGCCTGTTCGAGGCGGAAGTCGAGGCCAAGCTGTGGCAGCCGACGTTCATCATCGACTACCCGGTCGAGGTGAGCCCGCTGGCGCGCGCGTCCGACACCGACCCGGCCATCACCGAGCGCTTCGAGCTGTTCATCACCGGCCGCGAGTACGCCAACGGCTTCTCCGAGCTGAACGACGCCGAGGACCAGGCCGCGCGCTTCCAGGCGCAGGCCGCCAACAAGGACGCCGGCGACGAGGAGGCGATGTTCTACGACGCCGACTTCATCCGCGCGCTCGAATACGGCATGCCCCCGACGGGCGGCTGCGGCATCGGCATCGACCGCCTGATGATGCTGCTGACCGACAGCGCCAGCATCCGCGACGTGATCCTGTTCCCGGCCCTTCGCCACGAGCAGTGAGGCGCCACGCTCGCTAGCGCTAACGCATCCGGCTTGCGGGCCGGGTGCGGCTTGTCCACCGGGCGCCGCCGAGGTTCATACCCTCTACCGTATGGACCTGCGCATCGGAAGCTTGCTGCGGTGCGACAACTCGCACCGGGCGTTGACGCCGCCTTAACGCCGCCTTCGCGCGAGCTTTCGAGCCTGTGCCCGCCGCGAGCGATCCTCGAAAATCGATCGAGAAAATTTACCCGCGCCCGATTGACCGCCGCGGAGTCGGACGTTAGTGTTGCTGCTCCCCTTCCCGCCAGGAGGTCTGCCGTGACGACACGATTGCAGGAACTCGACGAGATCGAGGCGAGCGTCTGGAGCGAGCTCGAACGATGCGTGGCGACGCGGCCGCGCGGCGAGCCCGGCGAGGATGCCCACGAAACGCCGCACGAGTGGCGCGTGGCCGTGCTGGCCACCGTCGACGACGGCCAGGCCGATGCGCGCAGCCTGGTGCTGCGCGAGGTCGACGCCGCGGAGCGGCGGCTCGTGTTCTACACCGACGCGCGCTCGCCCAAGGTGCGCCAGATTGAGAAGTCGCCCCAGGGCACGCTGATCTTCTACAGCCGCGCACTCGGCTGGCAACTGCGCATGCAGGTGCGGCTCAACGTCGAGACCACCGGCCTGGCCGTGTCCTCGCGCTGGGCCAGGCTGCAGACCTCGGCCGGCGCGCGCGACTACCTGTCCGTCGCCGCCCCCGGCCGCCCGCTCGACGCGCCGCTGTCGGAGCTGGGCGTGCGCGGCCACTTCGCGATGATCGAGGCGATGGCCGAGACGGTGGACTGGCTGGAACTGCATCCGCAGGGCCATCGTCGCGCGGTGCTGGGCGGCGATCGATCGCGCTGGGTGCAGCCCTGAGCCGGTCTTGGACCGGCCACGCGCGGCAAGCTCGCGGCCATGCCCCACCTCTTCTCGTACGGCACGCTGCAGCAGGACGACGTCCAGCGCGCCACGTTCGGCCGGCTGCTGCACGGCCGGGCCGATGCGCTGCCCGGCTTCGCGCAGGCGATGGTCGCGATCGACGATCCGCAGGTCGTCGCCACCAGCGGCAGGACGCAACACCCGATCGTGCGCCACAGCGGCGTCGCGGGCGACCGCGTGGACGGCACGGTCTTCGAAGTGAGCGACAACGAGCTCGCGCGCGCCGACGACTACGAGGTCGACGCCTACCGCCGCGTCGCCGTGACGCTGGCCTCCGGGCTCGAAGCCTGGGTCTACGTGGACGCCCGCTTCGCGCCGCCGGCCGGCTGAGAGCCGGCGCGGCGACGCATCGGCGTGCGTCGCACCGAGGTCGAGAACCGGGGCCCGCCCGCCGGCTCCATCCCCCGAACGAATACGCCCCGTTACGCGATCGCCGTCGCGCGAGAGGGCATGATTGCGGCATGCGATTTCCGGATCCCGATCGACTCTGGCACGCCGCGCCGGCGGCCTGTCTCACCGCGTTGCTCGCGGCCTGCGCCACGCACGCGCCCGCGCCGGCGCCCGCCCCCGAACCGCGCCGGGTCGAGCAGCCGACCGACACCGGGCTGCCCGCGGGCGCCGCGCGCGTCCTGGCCCAGCGCTTCCCGACCCTGAATCCGGTCGGGCACAGCGCGGGCCACCTGCAGGTCGACGACGCGGACGACCTGGCCGTCGTGCTCGCGCCCCCCGGCCAGTCCAGCGAACCGATCGTCGCCGTGCTGGTGACGGGCGCCGCCGGCGAGTACCGCATCGCCACCGTCAGCAAGCCGGTCGCGCCCGGCTGCGACACCTGCACAACGACGATCGACATCGCGCGCAAGCTGCTGTCCGTCCACGTGATGCGGCCGTCCGATCCGGACTTCGAGCGCGTCACCTGGCAGTTCGCCTACACCGACGACGCGCTGCGCCTGGTCGACGTGACGGCCGCGCAGCCCGCGGGCGACGACCCGATCGCGCACGGCTACGCGATCTCGACGAACCTGCTCACCGGCGCCAAGCTCGACACGCTCGATCCGACGCTGTCGGACCCGTCGCGCCGGCGCGAGCTCAGGTCGAGCGTGCCGCTGCGCCGTCCCATCGCGTTCGACGCGTTCGACTTCACGCCGCAGGCCCTCGGCCCGGAACTGCGGCGCCAGCCACCGTCGGCCTTCGAGCCGCAGGACGCGCTGCCGGCCTCGGCCGTCGCGCTGCTGCGCAAGACCTTCCCCGGCGCGACGCTGACGGGACGCAGCGCCGGCCCGCTGCGGCCCGACGGCCCGCGCGATCTCGTCGTCGTGCTCGACCCGGCCGGCAACGGCGACGCAGACACGACGCTCGCCCTGCTGCTCGCGCAGCCCGACGGCGGCTTCCGCCTCGGCGCCACCAGCGGCCCGCTGACGCACAACTGCCGCGGCTGCGACGTGCAGGTGCAGATCGCGCACCACGCGCTGGTCGTCCAGACCACCAGCCTCGACGGCGGCGCCACGCACATCGTCGGCTGGCAGTTCATGGCCACGCCCAGGGACAAGTCCGGCGCGCTGCGCCTGGTGGGGGTGCGCACCGTGCTGGCCAGCCGCAGCGGCGCCGACAGCCATCGCTACGTCAACACCGCCAACCTGCTCACCGGCGACAAGCTCGACGTCGTCGAGGACGTCGTGCGCGGCCACCGCAAGCGCGCCGAGCATTCGAGCAAGGTGGCCGTGCGCGCGCCGCTGCCGCTGGCGGGCTTCGCGTTCGACGCGAGCAGGCTCGACGCCGAGACGCGGCGCGACTTCACCCCTTGAAAAAGGGCCGGGCTGGGCATGACGCCTGCCCGGCCGTGCCCATGCCGGATTTCCGACCCCCGCGCTGGCCCGTGCGCGCCCTCTTCCCACTGGCCCTGACGGCAATTCTTGCCGCCTGCACCACGCCGCCGCCGCCCGTCGTCCAGGCCGCCAAGCCGGTGCACGCGATCCCCGCCGGCGCCGCGCAGGCGCTGGCGCAGCGCTTCCCCGGACGCCGGGTCGTCTCCGACAGCCACGGGCCGCTGCTGGCGGCCGACGTCGACGAGGTGGCCGTGGTGCTGGACGGCGCGGCGCCGGGCGAGTTCACCGTCGCGGTGCTGGCGCCGCCCGCGGCCGCCGACGGCGCCTGGCGCGTGATCGGCGCGTCCCGCCCCATCGTCCCCGGCTGCGCCCAGTGCAGCGTCAGCGCCGACCTCGCGCCGCACGGCCTGTACGTGCGCGTGATCCGCGCCGAGGGGGCCGACTTCGAGAACTTCACCTACCAGTTCGCCGGCGCCGAAGGCAGCGACCCGCTGCGCCTGGTGGGCGTGACCGCCTACGTCCCGTCGCGCGGGGGCGACCCGGCGTCGCACAGCTTCTCGGCCAGCGTCGACCTGCTGACCGGCCAGCGCACCGACATCGTCGAGGAGTCCGGCGCCGACGGCGCCACCACGCACCGCGAGCGCCAGGGCAGCGTGCCGCTGCGTGCGCCGATCGCGTTCGACGACTTCACGTTCACCGCCGATGCGCTCGACGCCGAGACACGCCGCAGTCCGCCGGTCGCGTTCGACCCGGCCGGCACGCTGCCCGCGGCGGCGGTCGACGCGCTGCGCGAGCGCTTCCCGCGCATGACGGTGCAATCGCAATCCAGCGGCGCGCTGCGGGGCGAGGGCCGCGACATCGTCGCCGTGCTCGTGCCCGCCGACCGCGCCGCGCGCGCGGGTGCCGCGGCCGACGCCGTCGTCGCCGTGCTGCTCGCGCAGCCGGATGGCAGCCTGCGCCTGGCCGACGTGTCGGGCGCGATGGCGCACGCCTGCCCGACGTGCGACGTGCAGGTGCAGATCGCACATCGCACGCTCAGCGTCGAGACGACCGAGATCACGCCCACGGGCAGCGTGTCGACCGACTGGCAGTTCGCGTTCCGCCCGAAGGACGCGCCGCTGCGGCTGGTCGGCCTGCGCACCGAGACCACGGTGCGCGGCGGCGACGACGGCGCGGCACGCCGCAGCACGGTGGCCAGCACCAACCTGATCAACGGCGACCGCATCGAGGTGACCGACGGCGTCGTCAACGGCCGCCGGCGCCGCAACGAGCAGAAGTCGCGGCTGCAGGTGCGCGCGCCGGTGCTGCTGGCGGACTTCGCGTTCGACGCCTCCGCGCTCGGCGACGACATCGCCACCGGGCCGGACGTCGCCAGGCTCAGCGGTTCTTGAACGCCGGCTTGCGCTTCTCGAGGAAGGCGGCCATGCCCTCCTGCTGGTCCTGCGTGCCGAACAACGAGTGGAACAGGCGGCGCTCGTAGGCGATGCCGTCGGTCAGGCCCGTCTCGAACGAGCGGTTGACCGCGTCCTTGGCGAGCATCACGCTGGGCATGCCCAGGCCGCACAGCTGCTCCGCGATGGCGAGCGCCTCGGTCATGAGCTGGTCGGCCGGCACCACGCGCGAGACCAGGCCCGAGCGCTCGGCCTCGGCGGCGTCCATCATGCGGCCGGTCAGCACCATGTCCATCGCCTTGGCCTTGCCGATCGCGCGCGGCAGGCGCTGCGTGCCGCCGGCGCCGGGCACGATGCCCAGCTTGATCTCGGGCTGGCCGAACCTGGCGGTATCGGCCGCGATCATCATGTCGCACATCATCGCCACCTCGCAGCCGCCGCCCAGCGCGAAGCCGGCCACCGCGGCGATCACGGGCTTGCGCACCTGGCGCATCGTCTCCCAGTTGCGCGAGATGTGGCCCTTCATGAACGCGTCCATGTAGCTGTACCTGGCCATCACCGAGATGTCGGCGCCCGCGGCGAACGCGCGCTCGTTGCCGGTCAGCACGATCGCGCCGATGCCGTCGTCGGCGTCGAAGGCCAGCAGCGCGGCGCCGAGCTCGTCCATCAGCTGGTCGTTGAGCGCGTTCATCTGCTTGGGTCGGTTCAGCCGGATCACGCCGGTCTTGAGCGCGCCGTCGCCGACGGTCTCGGTCAGGATGCATTCATAGGTCATGGAGGTCTCCTTCAAGGTGGGCAATCGGTACGGCGGCGCGGCTCGCGCGGCAGGCTCAGCGCTCGCCGTTGGCCGGCGGCGGCGGGAACGGATTCGACCGGGGCGGCGGTGGCGACGGACGCTCGCCCGCGGCCTGGAACGGCAGGTCGTCGAGCGCCAGCAGCGCCCAGGTGTGCTCGTCGACCCGCACGAGGATCTGCACCGGCAGGTACTGCAGGCTCGGCGCCGTCCAGATGTCGAAAGGATATTCGTTCGGGCGGCGCGGGCCGTCCAGCAGGGGCTTGAGGTGCACCGCGTCGATGGCGCCGAACGCCATGTCCAGCCGCTCGGTGCCCACCACCTGGTAGCTCCAGCGCCGCAGGCTGTTCGGCAGCGCCAGCGGGACGTGCACGACGAGGCCGGGCCGGAGCCACTCGGGGTTGTTGTAGAACATCCAGACGAACTGCACGAACTGGCTGGCGCCATCCTGCGTCTGCTCGAGCTTGAAGACGCGCTGACCATTGTCGAGCAGCACGTCCGTGTCGCCGAACTCGACCTTGCGGTTGCGCGGCGTGGCGAACAGGAAGCTGAAGGACTCGTCGTAGTGGCGCGGGCTGAGACCGTTCGCGGTGATCTCGCCCTCGCTGTACATGTGCTGGTCGATCAGCGGCGAGATGTGGATGTCGAACGCCACCTGGTAGCGCGAGCCCTCGCGGCGCCACTCGACGACCGCCTTGCCGTAGATGTGGCGGCCGGCGCCGCGCTCGCCCGTCAGCGTGTAGGCCAGGCGGGTGGACGGCGGCCACTCGAAGGGGGGCCGCTCGGGGCCGGCGATCGCCTGCGACGCGGAGGCGGCCGGCGGCGGCGCCGACACCCCCCCGCCGGCGACCAGCGAGATGCCGGTCGTACGCGGCACGGACGCGGGGGGCGCCGGCACCGCGGCGGCGGTGGCGGCGGACCCGGCGTCATGCGCCGCGAGGGCCAGCGCGCGCTCGCGCAATTCTGCATGCGATCGGGCCAGACCCGTCGTCGCCGCGGGCTGCGGCGTGCTCGCCGGGGGCGCCGACGCGGCGCCTGCACGCACCGCGCGGGCCGCGCGCGGCGCCGCGGGCGCGGGTGCGGGCGCCGCCGGCGGCAAGGCCACGGGCTGCATCTTCCGCGCGAACGTCACCTCGATCCGCCTGTCGTGCGCCGACGTGTTCCAGCCGACCAGGCCGGATCCCACGCGCATGCCGAACAGCGCATGCGCCGCGAACACCGCGAGGATCAGGCCGAACCAGGCCGCGCGACGCCCCCGCGATCCGCGCCAGGGCGATCGCACCGGCTACCGTCCCAGCCAGGCGCCGCGGCGCGCGAGCGTGGCGGCGTTGGCGTTCGCGGCCAGCTTCAGGCCGCGCGACGCCGCGTCGGCGCGGCGATCGGCCGCGCGTTCGGCCACGCGCAGCGTGCGCACGCGCTGCTGGCGCACGACCAGCAGCTCGAACGCCGCGCCGGTGCGGATCCACGCCAGCGCGTCGTCGAGGCGGCGCACGCGCCAGCCGTCGATGGCCAGGATCTCGTCGCCGGCCGACAGCCCCGCCGCCGCGCCGGCGCCGCCGGCCAGCACCGCCTTGACCTGGATGCCGGTGACCGGCCCCTCGGCCACGCGCAGGCCCAGCTCGGCGGCCAGCGTCAGCGCCTCGTTCTCGGGTTCCACGCCCACGCGCGCGAGCGCCGGCAGCACGTCGAGCTCGCCGCGCTGGTGCACCCACTCGCGCAGTTCCGCCGCCACCGACTTGCCGCCCAGGCGCGCCACCGTCTTCAGGATCAGCTCCTCGGTGACCGCGCCGCCGGGTGCCTCGCGCCACAGCGCGCGCATCACGTCGTCCAGCGTCGCCTTGCCGCCCGCGCGCAGCGCGAGATCCAGGCGCAGCGCCACCAGCGAGCCCTTGGTGTAGTAGCTCACCGTCGAATTGGGCGTGTTCTCGTCGGCGCGGTAGTACTTGATCCACGCATCGAAGCTGGCTTCGGCCACGCTCTGCACGTGCTGGCCCGGCGACTGGCGCACGCCGTTCATCGCGCGGCCCACCAGCTTGACGTAGCGCGCGGGGTCGACCAGTCCCGCGCGCAGCAGGAACAGGTCGTCGTAGTACGAGGTGAAGCCCTCGAAGAACCACAGCAGCTGCGTGTAGTTCTCCTGCGTGTAGTCGTAAGGCAGGAACTCGGCCGGCTTCAGGCGCTTGACGTTCCAGGTGTGGAAGTACTCGTGGCTGATCAGGCCCAGCAGCGTGACATAGCCGTCGGGCGTGCCGGGCACGCCCTGGCGCGGCAGGTCCTTGCGCGCGGCGATCAGCGCGGTGCTGGCGCGGTGCTCGAGGCCGCCGTAGCCGTCCTCGGTGGCGTACAGCATGAACACGTAGCGCGAGAACGGCGGCCTGCCACCGTCGTGCCAGAAGCGGATCTCCTCGTCGCAGATGCGCCGGGTGTCGGCCAGCAGGCGCTCGCCGTCGAACTGCGGCCAGGCGCCGGCGACGACGAACTCGTGCACCACGCCGCCGGCGGTGAACTCGCCGCGCCAGAACGGGCCGAGCTCGAACGGGTGGTCGGCCATCTCGTCGTAGTCGGCCGACTCGAACACCTGCGTGCGCGCCGGCACGGCCTTGGCGCCGCGCGCCTTCTTCGCGGCCTTCGCACCGGGGTCGATGCGCGTCATGGCGGTGGCGACGTCCCAGCCCGCGGGCAGGCGGTAAAGCTCGACGCGGTGCGGCTCGGCGGTACGCCCGTCGACGGCCAGGCACAGGCTGGTCGTGTTGAAGAAGCCGCGGTCGTCGCTGAGCCACGCGGTGCGCACCGACGGATCGAAGGCGTAGGCGAAGTACGTCACGACCAGCGCGGCACGGCCCGACGTCGCCACGCTCCAGCGGTCCTTGGCGAGTTGCACCAGCGGGCGCGGCTGCGTGCCCTGGCGCGCCTCCAGCAGGCTGAGGTGGCGCGAGAACTCGCGCACCATGTAGCTGCCGGGGATCCACACCGGCAGGCTCAACTGCTGCACGGGCGCGGGGTCGGCGATGGTCAGCGTGACCTTGAACTGGTGGGCGGCCGCGTCGGCGACCTCGATGCGGTAATGGATCATGGGAGCGGGAAGCCGCGCGCGACGAGCGGCGGATCGGTGGGCCAGCAAGGCGCCATTGTGGCCCGGGCGCGGCGCCCGGATCGCTCAGCTCTTCTTCGCGGCGGCGACTTCGTCGAGTCGCTTGGTCAGGTGCGCCAGGTCGGCGTTGCCCGCGAAGCGGGAGCCATCCTCGAAGATGATGGCCGGCGTGTAGTTCAGGTGATGGCGGGCGGCGAGCTCGAGGTTGCGCTCCAGCACCTTCGCGTCGCACGCGCCCATCGGCCGTGGCGGCAGCACGCCGTTGAGCATCCAGTCGCGCCACGCCTGCGCGTTGTTGCGCGAGCACCAGATCGTGCGCGACTTGGCCACGGAGTCGTCGCCCAGGATCGGGATCAGGAAGGTGTAGATCGTCACGTCCTTGAGCTGCATGAAGCTGCGCTCGGCGTCCTTGCAGAAATGGCAGTTCGGATCCTCGAACACCACCATCTTGCGCGAGCCGTTGCCCTGCTTGAACACCAGCGCGTCGCCGTACGGCAGCTTGGGCACCTCGCGCTCCATCAGCTTGCTCAGGCGCTGGTCGGTGACGTCGACGTTCTTGCGCGTGTCGAAGATGTGGCCGTCCGGCACCTGGCCGTTGCCGGCGTCGCGGCCCGGGTAGATCAGGTAGTTGCCCTGCTCGTCGGAGTACACCAGGTCGGCGCCGATGCGCAGCTCGTACAGGCTGGGGATGGGCGTCTTCGTGATCTCGTCGATCGCCGGCCCGTTGGGATGGCGCTGGTCCCAGCTGCGGCGGATGGCCGCCTCGTCGGACCAGGCCGACAGGCAGGCGAACGCCAGCAAGCCGGCGAGGAGGAGGCGCAGTGCGCGTGCGAACTTGGTCATGGCGGTCTCGAACGGAAGGGCGCTCACGAGCCGAGGGCCCGCGAGACGAGGAAGCGTTTCAGCGGGCTGAACCGGTCGACCAGCGTCATGCCGTGGTTGCGCAGTTCGCGCAGGCCGGGCGCCGGCGCGGAGAACAGCTGCCACAGGCCGTCGACGGCGCCGGCCATCGTGCGCGTGGGCCACAGGCGGGCGCGGGCATAGCGGCGCAGCAGCGCCTCGTCGCCCAGGGCGCGCCACGGTTCGCGCTGCGCGACGACCCGGGCCAGCGCGACGGCGTCGGCCAGTCCCAGGTTCAGGCCCTGGCCGGCCAGCGGATGGATGACGTGCGCGGCGTCGCCGACCAGCGCCCAGCCGGGGCCGACGACCTCGGCGGCCCGGGCCTGCATCAGCGGCCAGCTCGCGCGCGGCCCCTTGACCTGCAGCGTGCCGGCCGCGCCGCCGGTGGCCGCGGCCAGTGCGTCGTCGAAATCGGCGTCGCTCGCCTGCAGCAGGCGCTCGGCCTCGGCCTGCGGCATCGACCACACGATGCCGTACGAGGACTCCGGCTGCGGGCGGTCGAACGGCAGCAGCGCCAGCACGTCGGGCGCGCGGAACCACTGGCGCGCCACGCCGGCGTGCGGCACGTCCGACACCACGCGCGCCGCGAGCGCGCTGTGGCCGTACGAATGGCGCTCGAACCTCACGCCGAGCCGCTCGCGCGCGGCCGCGGCCTTGCCCTCGGCGATGACCGTCAACGGCGCCTTCGCATCGGCGTCGACCGCGTGCACCGCCGGCGCGAAGCGGATCGCCGTCTCCAGCACCTGCTCGAGCTCGGCGGCGTCGACGATCCAGGCCAGCGCCGGCACGGTCTGCTGCCAGGCCGAGAACGCCAGCGCGCCCTGGCCGTCGCCGGAGATGCGCATGTCGTAGACGGGGGTTCGCGCGTCCGGCGCCATGCCGTCCCACACCTTGAGCTCGCGCAGCAGCTCGACCGAGGCCGCGTTGAGCGCATAGGCACGGACATCGGCCCGCTGCTCGCCGCCGGCCGGCGCCGCGGGACGGGCGTCGATGCCCACGCCCAGGCCCTGGCGGGCCAGCTTCAGGGCCAGCGCACGGCCGACGATGCCGCTGCCGTGGATTCGTACGTCGATCTTGGACATTCCGCATTGTAGGGAGCGGAACGTGAACCTGCTTTTGCGCGGGGAGACCGTCTAAAATGCCGGGTTTCCCCCACGAACGCCCCGACCCGGGCGCCGCGCCTGCGCGTGCGGCAACGAAAGCATCGACATGAGTCTCAAGTGCGGCATCGTCGGCCTGCCCAACGTCGGCAAGTCCACCCTGTTCAATGCCCTGACCAAGGCCGGCATCGCCGCCGAGAACTACCCCTTCTGCACCATCGAGCCGAACGTCGGCATCGTCGAGCTGCCCGACGCGCGCCTGCAGGTGCTGTCGGACATCGTCTCCGCGCAGAAGATCGTGCCGGCCATCGTCGAGTTCGTCGACATCGCCGGCCTGGTGGCGGGCGCGTCCAAGGGCGAGGGCCTGGGCAACCAGTTCCTGTCGCACATCCGCGAGACCGACGCCATCGTCAACGTGGTGCGCTGCTTCGAGGACGACAACGTCGTGCACGTCAACGGCAAGGTCGATCCGATCTCCGACATCGAGGTCATCCAGACCGAGCTGTGCCTGGCCGACCTGTCCAGCGTCGAGAAGCAGCTGCAGCGCAGCACCAAGGTCGCCCGCGCCGGCGACAAGGAAGCCGCCAAGCTGGTGTCCGTCCTCGAGCGCTGCCGCGCCGCGCTGGACCAGGCCCAGCCGGTGCGCAGCCTCGACTTCACGAAGGAGGAGCAGCCCCTCGTGAAGTCGCTGTTCCTGATCACCGCCAAGCCGGCGATGTTCGTGGGCAACGTGTCGGACAACGGCTTCGAGAACAACCCGTACCTCGACCGCCTGCGCGAGTTCGCCGCGAAGCAGAAGGCCCCGGTCGTCGCGATCTGCGCCAAGACCGAGGCCGAGCTGGCCGACATGGACGCCGCCGACGCCGAGATGTTCCTGGCCGAGATGGGCCAGACCGAGCCTGGCCTGAACCGCCTGATCCGCGCCGCCTTCACGCTGCTGGGGCTGCAGACCTACTTCACCGCGGGTGTCAAGGAAGTGCGCGCCTGGACGATCCCCGTGGGCGCCACCGCGCCGCAGGCCGCCGGCGTGATCCACACCGACTTCGAGAAGGGCTTCATCCGCGCCCAGACCATCGCCTACGACGACTTCGTCGCCTTCAAGGGCGAGCAAGGCGCGAAGGACGCGGGCAAGATGCGCGCGGAAGGCAAGGAGTACGTCGTCAAGGACGGCGACGTGCTGAACTTCCTCTTCAGCAGCTGAACCCTGCGCGCGTGCGCGTGACGCGCGCGCCGGCACGACGACAGGCCTGCCGCGAACCGGCGGGCCTTTTCATTGGCGCCCGGATACGATGCGGGGTGTCCTCGGATTGCCAGCGCGGCAGACCTCCCGCAACATCCGCCCGATGACCGCCGCCGCCCTCCTCTACGCCGTCGGCGCCCTGCTGGAAGGGTGGCTGTCCGCGATGCTGTACCTGAGCGGGCGCAAGCTGCGCGGCGCCGACGCGCACTGGCTGCAGCTGCTGTCGGCCGGCTATGCCTGCAACGGCGCGCGCTCCGTCCTGATGGCGGCCGGCTACGGCAACGTGGCCTTCGACGCCACGCCGCGCCTGCTCACCGGCACCCTGTCGGCAATCGCGCTGGCGCTGCTGACCGCGGGGCTGCTGCACTACGTCGGCCTGTCCAGGGGCATGCGGCGCCGGATCTGGCTGGTGGCCGCGCCCCTGCTCGCGGTGATCTGGGGGCTGATGACGATGGGCTGGCTCAGCCGGGGCGGCGCATTCCTACTGGTCACGGTGTTCTTCGTGGGCTGGGCGCTGCTGTTCGTGCGCGCCACGCTGCGCGAGCCGCACAGCGGCCACGGCCTGGTGGTCGTCGCCATCCTCAGCTTCCCCGCGATCATCTTCGCGCTGCGCCTCGGGCTGCTGCCGTTCGACATGCTGCCCATCGCCGAGATCGCGCCGCTGAGCGCCATCGGCATCGCCGTGCTCACCACCGGCCTCGTGCGGGCGCACCAGCGCGCGCTGCGCGCCGGCGAGCGCAGCGCGCAGGCGCTCGCGGCGCGCGAGCGCGCGGAAGCCGAGCTGCGCGCCGTCAACGAATCGCTGGAGCAGCGCGTCGCGCAGCGCACCAGCCATCTCGAGGAGACCATCGCCGGCCTCGAGAGCTTCAACCGCAGCATCTCGCACGACCTGCGCGGCCCGCTGGGCGGCATCTCCGGTGTCGCCCGCATCGCGCGCGACAAGCTGGGCGAGGGCCTGCTCGACGAGGCCGACGCCATGATGGCCGTGATCGCGCGCCAGGCCGACGACTCGGTGGCGATGGTCTCGGCGCTGCTGGAGCTGGCGCGTGCCGGCAACGCGCAGCCGCAGCGCGGGCCGGTCGACGCGACCGCGCTGGCCGGCGAGGTCGTCGCCACGCTGGCAGCGGCGGGCAAGACGGCGTCGGCCGAGGTGGTGGTGCAGCCGCTGCCGGCGGCCGACGCCGACCGCGAGCTGCTGCGCCAGGTGTTCGCCAACCTGGTCGGCAACGCCTGCAAGTTCGCGGGCGCCGGGCAGGTGGCCCGCGTCGAGGTGGGGGCCACCGCCACGCCGGACGGCCACGCCTACTTCGTGCGCGACAACGGCATCGGCTTCGCGCCGGACGACGCTGCGCGCCTGTTCCGGCCGTTCGAGCGTCTCAACGGCCAGCGCTACGAGGGCTTCGGCGTCGGCCTGTCCATCGTCCAGCGCATCGTCGACCACCATGGCGGACGCGTCTGGGCCGAGGGACTGCCCGGCCGCGGCGCCACGTTCTGGTTCACGCTGGGGCAGCGCTGAGACGCGGCCCTCAGCGGGTGAACTTGCCGTCCGAGCCGATGATGGACAGGTCGGTGTAGTCCAGCCCCGTGTGGCTGGCGGCGCTGAAGGACACCTCCAGGCCGCCGATGTCGTACCGGCGCAGCGTCTCCAGTGCCTCGCGCAGCTTCTCGCGCGTGGGCTGCTTGCCGGCACGGCGCAGGCCCTCGGTGAGCACCTTGGCGCCGGCGAAGCCCTCGAGCATCGCCGGGGTCACGCGGTCGTCGCCGGTGGCGGCCTTCTGCAGCTGGCGCGCCTCCTTGACCAGCGGCGACGCCAGCGAGCGCTCGTACGGGAAGACCTGCGTCACGATGGTGCCGGTCGCGTTCTCGCCGAGCGCCTTGATGAAGCCGTCCGAGGCGTTGTTCGACAGCGTGACGATCTGCGCCCGGGAGCCCGCGGCGCGGATCGCCTTGACGCCGTTGACGACCGCGCTGCCCGAGCCCAGGAACAGGATGGCCTGCGGGTTCTGCGCGGTGACGGCGGCCTGGATCTTCGTGAAGTCGGGCTTCTCGCGGTCGTAGGTCTCGGTGAACACCGGCGCGCCGTTGACCTGCGTGAACGCCTCCGTCGCGCCCTTGACGGCGTCGGTGCCGAAGGAGTCGTTGACCTGCACGATGCCGATGCGGCCGAGGCCGACGAGGCTCAGGTGGCGCACGGCACGATTGGCCTCGTGCTGGTAGCTGGCGCGCACGTTGAAGACCCAGGGGTTGACGGGCTTGTGCAGCGCCATCGCCCCGGTGGACGGCGCCACCAGCGGCACGCCGTACTCGGACAGCAGCGGCACGATGGCCTGGTTGTGCGGCGTGCCGCGCGTGAGGAACAGCGCGATCACCTTGTTCTTCGTGATCAGCTCGCGCGCGTTGGCGGCGGCCAGCGGCGGCTCGAACTTGTCGTCCATCGTGACGAGGCGCACCGGCTCGCCGTTGATGCCGCCCGCGGCGTTGACGTGGTCGAGCCACAGCTTCGCGCCGGCGGCGGTCTCCTTGACGCCGGCGGCGACGGGGCCGCTGAAGTCAGCGGTCTGGCCGACCAGGATGTCGGCGTGGGCCAGGCTGCACGCAGCCCAGGCGAGGATGGTCAGGCTTCTCAGCCACTGGCGATGCACTTGCGGTCTCTCCTGTGCGTCCGATGAGGGGGGCGGACGTGCGGGACAGTATGCGAAGGTGCATCTTGTTGCACGTCACGAATCGAGGAACTATTTCGCATCGATCCGCGACGTTTCCATGACGGGTTCGCCCGCGTGCCGCGTACCCCACCGGGTACGGATCGCGGCGGCGGCGAACCCGACCGCGCTCAGGCGACGGCGACCGAGCTCAGCGAGATGCTCGCCAGCATCTGCTGCAGGCGGTTCGGACGCGCGCCGGCACGCTCGGCCGGCGCGCGGCAGCGGTTCGCGCCGACGTCGGCACGGATCCTCAGCGCCGCCGCGCCGCGGATGGCGCTGACGGTGACGACGTCGCGCGAGTCGATCAGGAAGGATTCGCCGGGGCCGAGGACGACGTCGTTGCGGTCGCCATCCACGGTCACCCAGACGAAGCCCTGGGTCACTTCCAGGCGCGAGTCGCAGGCGTCGGTCAGGCGGGCGACTTCGTCGTCGGCGAGGTTCAGTTCGGCGCGTTGGGCGGTCAGCAGCATGTTCGTTCTCCGGTGCTAGGGTCACTTCCCTATTCCGCAATCGCATCCGTCGCCGGGCTCCGGGAGGGGTTCGCGATTCGCTTCAAGGTAGGTATATCTTCGGGCTTTCCCTGAGACATATCCAACGTTCAATTGTCATCACACCCATTCCATGGACGCATGGATCGGCAGCAACGGAACGCCCCTCTTTACGCACTTTTTATGCGGCCGCGGCGACACTGCCGGACTCTCGACAACTCCCGCACCCATGGATACCGCCCATCGCAGGAAGGCCCTGCTGCCCTTGACCCTCGGCGCCATCGGCGTCGTCTACGGCGACATCGGCACCAGCCCGCTGTACACGATGTCCACCGTGTTCGGCCCCGAGGGCGGCGTGCCGCTGGACACCCCGCACCTCATCGGCGCCGCCTCGACGATCTTCTGGGCGCTGATGATGGTGGTCACGCTCAAGTACGTGCTGCTGATCCTGCGCGCCGACAACCGCGGCGAAGGCGGCATCATGGCGCTCACGGCGCTGGCCATGCAGGCCACGGGCGGCGGTGCCCGGCGCCCGGCGATGCTGCTGCTGTTCGGGCTGTTCGGCGCGGCGCTGTTCTACGGCGACAGCGTGATCACGCCCGCGATGTCGGTGCTGAGCGCGGTCGAGGGCCTGGAGGTCGTCGAACCCGGCCTGAAGCGCTACGTGCTGCCGATCGCCCTCGGCGTGCTGATCGGCTTGTTCCTCGTCCAGCGCAAGGGGACGTCGGTGGTCGGCAAGCTGTTCGGCCCCATCATCGCGCTGTGGTTCATCGTGCTCGCCGTCACCGGCGTGCAGCAGATCATCCAGGCGCCGGCCGTCCTCAACGCGTTCAACCCGCTGTACGCGATCCGCTTCCTCGTCGACCGCGGCCCGCTGGTCTTCGCGGCCGTCGGCGCGATCGTGCTGGCGCTGACCGGTGCCGAGGCGCTGTACGCCGACATGGGCCATTTCGGCCGCCGCCCGATCCAGCTCGCATGGCTGGGCCTGGTGCTGCCCGCGCTGACGCTCAACTACATGGGGCAGGCGGCGCTGCTGCTGCGCGACCCGAAGGCCCTGGACAACCCGTTCTTCCACCTGTTTCCGCAGGCCTGGCTGATTCCCGTCGTGATCCTGGCGACGATGGCCACGGTGATCGCGTCGCAGGCCGTGATCTCGGGCGCGTTCTCGATGACGCGTCAGGCGATCCAGCTCGGCCTGCTGCCGCGCATGCAGGTCGTCTTCACGTCCGAGCACGAGGCAGGGCAGATCTACCTGCCCAAGGTCAACTGGACGCTGCTGGCGGCCGTGATGGCGGCAGCCATCGGGTTCGGCAGTTCCGCGGCGATGGCCTCGGCCTACGGCATCGCGGTGACGGTGACGATGCTGATCACCACTGGCCTGACCTTCTTCGTGGTGCGCCACGCCTGGAAGCTGCCGGTGGCGCTCGCCTGGGGCGGCACGATCGTGTTCTTCGGCTTCGACGCCCTGCTGGTGGCCTCGTGCTCGACCAAGTTCTTCCAGGGCGGCTGGTTCCCGATCGTGATGGGCCTGGCCATCTTCACGGTGATGTCCACGTGGAAGCGCGGCCGCGAGCTGCTGCTGGAATCGATCCGCCGCGACGATCCCGAGCTGCAGCCCTTCATCGAGTCGCTGTCGCAGCACGTCGAGCAGCGCGCCCCGCGCACGGCCGTCTTCATGGTGGCCAATCCCGACACGGTGCCGCAGGCGCTGATGCACAACCTCAAGCACAACTGCGTGCTGCACGAGCAGAACCTGATCCTGTCGGTGGTGTTCCAGGAGCGCGCCTACGTCGAGCCCGAGGACGCCCTCACCGTGACCCGCCTGGCGGACGGCTTCTGGCGCGTGTGCATCAACTACGGCTTCATGGACCTGCCCGACGTGCCCACCTCGCTGGCGCGCTGCAGCGCGCACGGCATCGACCTGGAGCCGATGCGCACCAGCTACTTCATCAGCCGCGAGACGGTGATCTCCACCCCCGGCGAGGGCATGTGGCAGTGGCGCGAGCGCCTGTACGCGACGATGCAGCGCAACGCCGGCAGCGTCGTCGAGTTCTTCAAGCTGCCCAACAACGCAGTGATCGAGCTGGGCACGCGCGTGCAGATCTGAACGGCCGCGCCGGCGCGTTTCAGTCGGCCAAACCGCGACTTGCGTCGCACTTCGCGCCGGCCGGCCCGGCACGTCCGGGCGCAGCTGGGGTTCAATCGGGACGTTGCGACGTCGATAACCGAGGCATGTCACTCCCGAAGCACATGGCGGCCACGAGGACGCGCCGCGCCTGCCTGGCCGCGCTGTTCGCGGCCGCCGGCGCGCCGGCGCTCGCCGATCCGGCCGACTACGTCTTCACGCCCTACACCGACATCGGAAGGTGGCAGGTCGCATACGCCCTCGGCAGCGAGCACGGGCGCGACGGCGGGCACGAGACGCAGCAGGTGCTGAGCCTGGGCGGCGCACCCGTCCCGCGCTGGTACACGTCCGTCTATGCCGCCTGGGCGGCCGCGGACGGCGGCGCCTTCGCGATGGACGAGTGGACCTGGGTCAACCACTTCCAGCTGACGTCGCCCGGCTCCGGGCCAGTGGACGCCGGGGCGCTGTGCGAGATCGCGCGCCCGCACGACCGCGACGAGGGCCGCGTGGGCGTGGCCTGCGGCCCGACGCTGCAGATGGACACCGACGACCTGCAGCTCAACCTGAACCTGTCGCTCGGCAAGCATTTCGGCGCCACCGAGGCCGAGCGGCCGGCGCTGGGCTACCAGTGGCAGGTCAAGGGCCTGGTGGCGCACGGCGTGGAGCTCGGGGCGCAGGGCTTCGGCTCGGTGGGGACGTGGAACCACTGGGCGCCGGCGGCCGGACAGGAACACACGGTCGGGCCGGCGGTGTTCCTGAAGACGCGCGTCTTCGGTGACACGGCGCGCTTCGACGCCGCCTGGCTGTTCGGCATTGGCGCCGGCTCGCCGCGCAACCTGGCGCGGATGCGGATGCAGTACGCGTTCTGAGGGCCCGGCATGCCGGCATCGAGGCCGGCAATCGCGAAGGGGTCTGGCGGGGCGAACCGCCGCCGTCTTCAGTGCAGCAGCGGCGCCGACTCGCTGTCCACCGCCAGCCGGCGCATGCCCCAGCCCTCGCACCAGGCCGAGAACTCGGCCACCGGCATCGGGCGGCCCATGTGGTAGCCCTGGGCCTGGTCGCACTTGAACTCGCGCAGGAGGTTCCACGCGGCGCCGCTCTCGACGCCCTCGGCCACCACGGTGATGCCCAGGTTGTGCGCGAGGTCGATCGTCGAGCGCACGATCATCTCGTCGTCGCGGTCGGCCTGCATGTTGCGCACGAAGGACTGGTCGATCTTGAGTTCATCCACCGGCAGCCGCTTCAGGTAGGCGAGCGACGAGTAGCCGGTGCCGAAGTCGTCGATCGACAGCTTGAAGCCCATCGCGCTGAGCGCGTCGAGCGTGGACAGCGCGCGCTGCGGGTCGTCCATGATCGCGCTCTCGGTGATCTCGAGGCAGAACGATGCCGCGGCGACCTGGTGGCGCGCGAGCAGCACGCCGAACTTGTGCGGCAGGTCGAGGTCCAGCAGGTCGCGCGTGGACAGGTTGACCGACAGCACGATCTCCAGCCCGTCGTCGGCCAGCGCCTGCCAGTGGCGCGCGGCCTCTTCGAACACCCACATCGTCAGGTGGCGGATGAAGCCGGTCTGCTCGGCGAACGGGATGAACTGCGCCGGCGGCACCAGTCCGCGCGTCGGATGCTGCCAGCGCACCAGCGCCTCGGCGCCGATCACGCCGCGATCCTCCAGCGCCAGCTTGGGTTGCAGGTACAGGCGCAGCTCGTTGCGGTCGACCGCCTGGCGCAGCTCGGAGATCAGCGTCAGCGTCTGGGCGCTGGTGGCGTCGATCGACGGATCGTAGGTGACCGGGCCGTCGCTGCGCTGCTTGGCGGCGTACATCGCCATCTCGGCGCGCACCAGCAGCGCGTCGTCGCTGTCGGCATGCGACGGCCAGCAGGCGATGCCCACGCCCGCGCCCATGTCGACCTTGTGCTCGCCGAGCGCGAGCGGATTCTCCAGCGCCTGCTCGATGCGCAGCGCCACCGCGTGGGCCTGCTGCGCGTCCGTGCGCTGCAGCAGCACGCCGAAGCGGTCGCCGCTCAGGCGCGCCACGACGTCGCCGTCGCGCGCGAGGGCGCGCGCGAGGCGCTCGGCCACCGCGACGAGCACCTTGTCGCCGACCGCGTAGCCCAGCACGTCGTTCACGTGCTTGAAGCGGTCGAGGTCGAGCAGCAGCACCGCCACGGACGATTCGACGCCGTCGGCCAGCCGGCGGTCGGCCGCGTCGCGGATCGCGTCGCCCACCAGCTCGCGGAAGCGCGCGCGGTTGGGCAGGCCGGTGAGGCCGTCCCAGTACGCCAGGCGCAGCACCTGCACCTGGTTCTCGCCGATGCTCACGCGCATGCGCTCGAACGCCTGCGAGAGCGCACCGACCTCGTCCTCGCGCGCCACGTTGCGCATCGGCGTCGCGTAGTCGCCCTCGCCCAGGCGCTCGGCCGCCTTGGCCAGGCCGCGCAGCGGCGTCGTGATGCGGCGCGCCGTCACCAGGCTGCCCGCGCCGAACACGACGATGGCCAGGATCGTGATGCCGATCAGCGCCATGCGCAGGTCCTCGGGCAGGCGCACGACGTCGCCGATGGATTCGGACACCAGCAACGCGAAGCTCGTGTCGCCGGGCCCGAAGCCGCCCGTCATCGTGGCGTGCACGCCCAGCTCGTCGCCCTGCGTGGGAACCGCGACCATCGCCTGCGCGGCGGCGTCCGCCCCCCAGGGCTGCTCCGCCAGGTCGGCCGCGAAGGCCGGGGAGAGCGTGGTCGAGGCGATCGTCCACGGCGCGCGCGGGGCGGTGCGCGCCAGCACCGTCACGTCGAACTCCGACAGGCGCTTCATGTCGCCCTTGAACGTGTCGTCCAGCGGGATCGCGAGCAGGATCCAGCCGCGCAGCACCGGCGCCAGCTCCGGCACCAGCACCAGCTGGTACGGCTTGCGATCCACCAGCATCAGCTCGCGCGCCGAGCCCGACGCCAGGGCCTTGGACCGCAGGTAGGTCGCGATCGCCGCCAGGTCGTCCCGGATGACGGGCTCCGTGCGATAGAGCACCGTGCCGGCCATGTCGAGGAACGCGACATCGCTGGCCTTGGCCCGCTCCTTCAGCGACCCGAACGCCGAGACGATCGTGCGCCGCTTCGTCGCCTCGTCGACCTCGGTGTCGAACAGCGTGCCGCGGATGGCATTGTCCTTCGCCGTGGCCCGGCCGACCTCGATGGCGGCGTCCACGCGCTGGTCGAGCAGGGTCTGCAGCAGCTTGCAGCCCGTCTCGAGCCGCTTCGGCAGCTCGCCGCGGCGATGGCTCGTCCAGCTCAGGCGCAGCGCCGCGAAGCTCGCCAGCTGGACGGCCAGCAGCAGCACCAGGAAGACGAGCGCGATGCGCGCGGCGAGCGAGCCGCGCCAGCGGTGCCGGGGTGCGCTCACTTGACGAGCCCGCCCGCGCCCAGCCTGACGCGCTGGTCGATGTCCGCCGCGCCGACCGTCAGCGGCAACAGTTGCGGCGGCGTGGTTTCCGCCAGTGACGCATGCCACACGTGCAGCTGGTAGCTGCCCGGCGGCACGTCGACCACCTTCGCGTGGCCGCCGGGGGCGCTGCGTGCCCACAGCGGCGTGTCGCTGACGACCACCCACGCGATCATGCCGTCGTGGATGTTGCAGCCGAGCACGGCGACGCCGGGCTTGTCGAACACGATGGGCGTGTGCGGCACGCCGGCGTACAGCTTGATCTGGAAGGTCTTGGCCGGCGAGTACGAGTAGACGTGGTGCTTGACCGTGTCCTGGTTCGGAAACATCACCGCCGTGCCGGTCGTGACCACCGTGAGCGGCGGATCGAACTGCAGGTCGTGCTGGACGATCTGCGCGCCCTGCAGTGGCTTGACAGGCAGGCGCGCGCCCACGGGCTCCAGCATCACGACGGCGTCGGTGAGCGGATTGCCGGCGGCGTCGCCGAGCAGCACGTCGACGTTGGCACCCTGCGCGACGGTGGCCGCGAGCGACAGGAGGGCGAGGGACGCGAGACGGGCGAGCATGGGCGCGAGGCGGGGATTCCGGATGGGCATGCGGCCGCCGCGTCGAATGACGCCGGGCTGACTGCCCTCAGGATATCGGCAGCGGGGGGCCTCGCCTGAACCGGCGCCTCACGCCCGGGCGCCGGGCGCGCATTCCGTCACGCCGGCGCGCCGTCGAGCAGCGCGCCGGGAACACGCGCTCAGGCCAGCTCGAGGGCCGAGATCTGGCGCCGGCCGGCGTTCTTGGACGCGTACAGCGCCTGGTCGGCGCGGCGGAACACCAGGTCGAGATCCATGCGCGGATCGGCCTTGAAGGTGACGATGCCGGCCGAGAAGCCCACGCGCGTGAGCTCCTTGTCGCCGCTCGTGAACCTGCGCTCGCCCAGGCGTTCGAGCAGTTCCTCGACGCGCTCGTGCGCGGCGATGTCGTCGGTGTCGGCCATCACCACGCAGAACTCCTCGCCGCCGTAGCGGCAGCACAGGTCGTGTGCGCGGAACGCATCGCGCACCAGGTCGGCGAAGCCCTCGAGCACGAGGTCGCCCATCTGGTGGCCGTGGACGTCGTTGATCTTCTTGAAGTGGTCCAGGTCGATCAGGATGACGACGATGCGGTCGCCGCGACGCGCGGCCATCGACACCAGGCCGGGCAACGCCTCGCCGAGGTAGCGGCGGTTGTACAGGCCGGTCAGCGCGTCGCGGTTGGCGAGCTCGCGCAGCGACTCCTGCAGGCGCTCGACCTCGCGCAGCCGCTGCTCCAGCAGCTGGTTCTTGTGCGCGATCGCGGCCTCCGCGTTCTCGGCGATGGTGCGCTCGCGGCGTGCATGTTCGATCTCCATGCGTGCCAGGTGCGTCTGGTGGTCGACGTGCAGGTCGATGTGGCGCACCTCGGCCGACTTCTTCGCGAGGTCGTTGCGCATCGCGACCACCTGGCACTGCAGCTCGTAGGCGCGCTGGAAGTTGCCGACCTGCGCCTGCAGCCGCGCCGTGAGGTCCAGGCAGGCCTGCACGCCCAGCTTGTGGGTGTTGCTCGGGATGGCGCGGCAGCCCGCCTCGCCGACCTCGGCCGCCGACGGGATGTCGCCCTGCTCGGCCAGCAGCAGCGCGCGGACGTAGGCCAGGTGTACCAGCACGCCGGGTTCCGTCTCCGTGTCCGCGCAGGCCGCGGCGTCGTCCAGCATCGCGGCGGCACCGTCCGGGTCGCCCAGCTTCAGGCGCGCCTCGGCGGCGACGAGCAGCGCGCCGGCCATGAACATCGTCGACGGCAGGTCGGCGCGGGCGTCGAGCGCCAGGCGCATCACCGCGTCGGCGCGACGGTATTCGTTCATCGCCATCAGGCACTGCGACCAGGCGCGCGCGGCCGCCAGCTTGCGCGGCGTCAGCGGCAGTGGGTCGTAGGCGCGCCAGGCCTGCTGCAGGTACGTGGCCGCCAGGTCGACGTTGCCCACCAGGAGGTGGCTGTGGCCGATGTTCATCTGCACGTTGGCAACGAGGCCCGGCGGCGAATCCGGGCTGGCGATCAGGCGGTTCAGCGCGCGGTACGTGCGCTCGGGTTCGAGCGCCCAGCCCAGCATGTAGCCGCGGAAGTGCCCGGCCATCAGCTCCATCCAGCTCAACTCGATCGGGTCGAGATGGGCCTCGGCCTCGGCGCGGATCGCCTCGACGTCGCCCATGCCGTCCGCGTGGTTGGCGCTCAGGGTGGCCAGGAACACTTCCAGCAGGTCGACCAGCAGCGATTCGGCGCGCCAGCCGTGCGCGCGCGCCTCGGCGGTGGCGGCCAGCATCTTCGGGCCCAGCGCATGGCGGTCGCCGAAACGCGCCTGGTGATGCATCTTGACGATGCGCAGCCGCAGCAGCGTGCGGTCGAGCCCGGCCGCCGTCGCGCGCGCGAACGCGTCGTCCCAGACGCGCATCGCGCGCTCCGGCTCGTCGGGCAGCAGCCGCAGCGCAGTGAGCGCCTGGTGGTCGATCTCGGCGGGGGTCATGACGACCCCTGCGGCGGACAGGTTGTCATGCGCGTCGTCATGGCCGGCGGGGATCAGTGATCCTTGGCGCGCGTCAGGAACAGGATCGGCACGATCACCGGTGCGAGCGGCGCCCAGTAGATCAGCTGCACGCCGTCGGCGGCCACGCGGATCGGCGTGGCGGCGTCGTCGACCGCGCGGTCGCCGGCGCTTGCCTCCGTGGTGATCTCGATCGTGTAGGGCTTGTTCAGCTTGTCCTGCGCGCCGCGCAGCTTGTACGTCCAGCCCGTGAAGCGCTGCCCCTTGAGGATGCCCGCGGCCGCATACACGCCGTCGGGGCCCGCGGCGAGACCGGCGGCGCGCGCCTGCTCCTTCGCGGCTGGCGAGGCGTCCGGCGCGAGCGTGAGCAGCCAGTCGCCGCTGACGACGCCGCGCTGGTCGATGTGGAAGGTGGAGAACGTGGCCGTCAGCTGCGGGTGCACCGGCGAGCGCAGCGCCTTCACGAGCACCTCGGGCGCGCCGAAGATGTAGTGGTGGCCGTTGCCGATGGCCGCGATGCGCTGGCCGTCCTCGGAGACGAGCACCGACGAGATGGTCTCGGTGTAGCGGTGCTCCGACGGGGCCGCCGCTTCGTGGTTGGCGCAACCGGCCAGCCCGAGGGCGGCGCCGGCCATCATCGCGAGGGCAAGACGTCGAACAGCATTCACCGGGTCACTCCACCCGGCTTCCTGGACCGGGAGGCGTGATTATCCGTGCCGGGACCCGGATGTCTCTAGAGGAAACGACCGAGAAGCCGGCGGCCGCGCCAACGATTTCCTCAGGGAACGAACCGATAGCCGACGCCCAGTTCGGTGATCAGGTGCTGCGGCTGCGACGGGTCCGGCTCCAGCTTGGCGCGCAGGTGGCCCATGTAGATGCGCACGTAATGCGTGTCCTCGGCATGGGACGGCCCCCACACGGCCTTCAGCAGTTGCGGGTGAGTGAGCACTCGGTTCGGGTGTGACGCCAGGTGCGTCAGCAGGCGGTATTCGATGGGCGTGAGGTGCAGCGCCGCGCCGGCGCGTTCCACGGTGCGCGCCGCGAGGTCGATGCGCACGTCGCCGAATTCAAGCACGCTGGGCACGTCGGCGCTCGCGCGCGGATGCCTGCGCAGCTGCGCGCGCACGCGCGCGAGCAGCTCGCCGGTGCCGAAGGGCTTGACCAGGTAGTCGTCGGCGCCGGCGTCCAGCGCGGCGATCTTGTCGGCCTCCATCGTGCGGGCGGACAGCACGATGATGGGGATGTGCGACCACGCCCGCAGCCCGCGGATGAAGTCCAGCCCGTCGCCGTCGGGCAATCCGAGGTCCAGCACCACCAGGTCGGGCCGGCGCGTGCCGGCCTCGACCAGCCCGCGGGCGACGTTCTCGGCCTCGGACACCTCCATCGATTCCGCCTGCAGCGACAGGCGCACGAAGCGGCGGATCTCCGCCTCGTCCTCCACCACCAGCACCTTGGCCGGGCGTTCGACGGCGGTCATCGGACGTCTTCCGGGTCGGTGGCTTGCGGCATCGCCGGATTGTCGTCGCCGCCGTCGCCGAAGTCATCGTCGATGCGCTCGATGCGCGGCGGCTCCCCGCGCGGCAGCGTGAACACGAAGCGCGCGCCGCCCTCGGGCCGCGTCTCGCCGCGGATGCTGCCGCCGTGCGCGGCCACGATGGCACGGCAGATGGCCAGGCCGAGGCCGACGCCCGGCGTGGCGCTCTCCTTGCGGCCGCGCTCGAACTTCTCGAAGATCAGCGCCTCGCGGCCGGGCGGCAGGCCCGGCCCCTCGTCGGCCACCCAGACCTCCACCGACTCGCGCGTGGCAGCCGCGCCGATGGTGACCGGACTGCCGGGCGGCGTGTACTTGGCCGCGTTCTCCAGCAGGTTGGCCAGCACGCGCTCGACCAGCACCGCGTCGAAGCGCAGCAGCGGCAGGTCGGCCGGCAACTGGACGCGGATCGGATGGCGCCCCTCCGACAGCGCCGCCAGCCCCCGCAGCGCGCTGCCGACGACCTCCTCCAGCGGCTGCCATTGCAGGTTGAGCGCCACATTGCCGGACTCGAGCCGCGCCATGTCCAGCAGGTTGTTGACCAGCGCGTTCAGGCGCAGCGCGGCCTCGCGCAGGCGCACCGCGATCTCGTCGTGCGCCGGCGCCAGCGGCGGCTGCGTGAGCCGGAGGGATTCGGCCATGCCGGCGAGCGCGGCCAGCGGCGTGCGCAGGTCGTGCGAGATCGCGCCCAGCAGCGCGTTGCGCAGGCGCTCCGATTCCATCTGCACGGTCGTCGTCTGCGCGACGTCGACGTAGTGGATGCGCTCCAGCGCGATCGCCAGCAGCGAGGCGAAGGTGTCCAGCAGCCGGCGCTGCTCGGGCACCGCGAGCCGCTGCGGGTTGCGCAGTGCCAGCGCGACGACGCCGCGCACGCGCATCGGCGCCTTCAACGGCACGTACAGCATCGCGCTGGCCGCAAGCGTGCCGGTGCCCTGCCCCGCGGCCTCGCCATGGGCCAGCGCCCAGCCCGCGAGGCTCGCGTCGACGCCGGTCTCCTCCGGGACGACGAGCCGGTCGTCGCCATCGAGCAGCAGGAACACCGCGCGCGCCTCGAACTCGGCCTGCAGCACGCGCGTGCCGATCTCGACGATCTGCTCGGGCATCAGCGCGGCGGCGAGGTCGCGCGACAGCTCGTACAGCGCCCGCACGCGGTCCTCGCGCAGCGTCGCCACGCGGGCCTGGTAGCGCAGTCCGGCCGTCAGCTGGCCGATCACCAGCGCGACGATCAGCATCACGACGAAGGTGACGACGTACTTGGCGTCGCTGACCGCCAGCGCGAAGCGCGGCGCGACGTCGAAGAAGTCGAACGCGGCCACGCTGACGAAGGCCGCCAGCACCGCGGGCCCGCGGCCGTGGCGCAGCGCCGAATACACCACCGCCAGCAGCAGCAGCATCACGATGTTGGTGAGCTCCAGCACGTGCAGCAGCGGTGCCGTCGCGGCGATCACGGTGCCGCACACGAGCACGCTCTTCGCGTAGGCGCGCCAGTCGGCCGGCCGCGCGCCGTCGTCGCCGGTCACGCGGGACACGATCTCCGCGAGGCTGCGCGCCTGGTCGCGCCGCGGCAGGGCGACCTGCACGAGCTCGAGGTCGGGCGCCAGCGCCGCCAGCCGCGCCGCGGTGTCGCGCCGCGTCCATCCGCCGCGCGCGCCGGCGCGCCGACCGAGCACGACGCGCATCAGGTTGTGCTCGCGCGCGTAACGCGCCAGCGCCGGCGCGGCCGCGTCGCTCGCGAGCGTGGCGGTGCGTGCGCCGAGGTCCTGTGCCAGCGCCAGCGTCTTGAGCACGGACTCGCGGCGCGCACGCGACAGCCGCTGCAGGGCCGGCGTCTCGACATAGACCGCGTGCCACGGCGCACCCAGCTGCGACGCGAGCCGCGCCGCCGCGCGCACCAGCTTCTCGGCCTGCGCACCCGGCCCCACGCACGCGAGCAGCGCCTCGCGCGCGGGCCACACGGCCACCTGCTTCAACCCGCGCCGGTAGCTCAGCATGTCGGTGTCGACGCGGTCGGCGGTGCGCCGCAACGCCAGCTCGCGCAGCGCCAGCAGGTTGCCCTTGCGGAAGAAGTTGGCCGCCGCGCGCTCGGCCTGCGGCGCGATGTAGACCTTGCCTTCCTTCAGGCGCTGCAGCAGTTCGTCGGGCGGCAGGTCGACCAGGACGACGTCGTCGGCGCCGTCGAACACGTGGTCGGGCACGGTTTCCCACACGCGAACGCCGGCCACCGCGTTGACGACGTCGTTCAGGCTCTCGAGGTGCTGCACGTTCATCGTCGTCCAGACGTCGATGCCCGCGGCCAGCAGCTCCTCGACATCCTGCCAGCGCTTCGGATGGCGCGAGCCGGCGACGTTGGAATGCGCCAGCTCGTCGACGAGCACGAGGTCCGGCGCGCGCGCCAGCACGGCGTCGAGGTCGAACTCGGGCAGCGAGCGGCCGCGGTGGTCGACGTCGCGCCGCGGGATGACCGGCACCGTGCCGACCAGCGCCGCCGTCTCCGCACGGCCGTGCGTCTCGACCACGCCGATCACCACGTCGACGCCCTGCGCGCGCTGCGCCTGGGCCTGCGCCAGCATCGCGCAGGTCTTGCCCACGCCGGCGGACGCACCGAAGAAGATCTTCAGCCGGCCGCGCCGTGCCGCGCGCTCCGCCTCGCGCGCCTGCGCGAGCAGATCGTCGGGGTCGGGGCGATCGTCGCTCATGGGTCGCACTCTAGCTCGCCGGGCGCGTGCCCGCGGAAGTCCATGGCCGGGGTGGATCCGGCGACTGCGCGCGGGATGACCTGCATGCCCACAGGCCCGTCGACAAGCGGCCCGTACGGCCCGTCGACGGCCCCGGCCGACATCCGACCCGCACGGCCAGCCGCCCTGCCGTCATCCTGCGCGAAATCGCAGGATCCACCGCCACCGACGTCTTCCGCCTAGTGCGCACGGGCATCGTCGACATCGAGATTGAGCATCAGCACGTTGACCCGTGCCTCGCCGATGAAGCCGAACAGCGGCAGCTCGGTATGGCGATCGACCAGCGCCTGCACGCGTTCGCGCGACAGCCCGGTGGCGCGCGCGACGCGGCCCACCTGGTATCGCGCGGCGGCGACGCTGATGTGCGGGTCGAGCCCGCTCGCCGACGCGGTGGCGAGGTCGACCGGCACCAGCGCCATGTTGCCCGGGTCGGCGGCCCGCAGCGCGGCCACGCGGCCCTTGACGGCATCGACCAGCGCCGGGTTCAGCGGCCCCTGGTTCGAGCCCGACGACGCGTCGCCGTCATAGGGCACCGGCGTGGTCGCCGACGGCCGGCTCCAGAAGTGGCCCGGCGCCGAGAACGGCTGGCCGATCAGCTCGGAGCCGACGACCACGCCGTGGCGCTCGACGACGGAGCCGTTGGCCGCATGCGGGAACGCGATCTGCGCGAAGCCCCAGATGGCCACGGGATAGACGAGCCCGGTGAGCAGCGTCAGCACGACGAACAGGCTCAGCGCGGGGCGCAGGAGGGATTTCATGGCGAGTCCTTCAGGCGAGGTGGGCCGCGGCGAGCACGAGGTCGATCGCCTTGATACCGATGAACGGCACGACGACGCCGCCCAGGCCGTAGACCGCGAGGTTGCGGCGCAGCAGCGCGGCCGCGCCGATCGCGCGGTAGCGCACGCCGGTCAGGGCCAGCGGGATGAGGAACACGATGATCAGCGCGTTGAAGATCACCGCCGACAGGATGGCCGACGACGGGCTGGCGAGCCGCATGACGTTGAGCGCCGCCAATTGCGGATGCGTGGTGACGAATGCCGCCGGGATGATCGCGAAGTACTTGGCGACATCGTTGGCGATCGAGAACGTGGTCAGCGAGCCGCGCGTCATCAGCATCTGCTTGCCCGTCTCGACGATCTCGATCAGCTTGGTCGGGTTGGAATCGAGGTCGACCATGTTGCCGGCTTCCTTGGCGGCCTGCGTGCCGGTGTTCATCGCCACGGCGACGTCGGCCTGCGCGAGCGCCGGCGCGTCGTTGGTGCCGTCGCCCGTCATCGCGACGAGGCGGCCCGCGGCCTGGTGCTCGCGGATCAGCGCGAGCTTCTGCTCCGGAGTGGCCTCGGCGAGGAAGTCGTCGACGCCCGCCTCGGCGGCGATGGCGGTGGCGGTCAGCGGGTTGTCGCCCGTCACCATCACCGTGCGGATGCCCATGCGGCGCAGCTCGGCGAAGCGCTCCTTGATGCCGGGCTTGACGACGTCCTTGAGCTCGACGACGCCCAGCGCCCGGGCGCCGTCGGCCACCACCAGCGGCGTGCTGCCGCGGCGCGCGATCGCGTCGACCGCCGCCTGCAGCGACGGCGGCAGGCTGCCGCCCAGCGAGGCCACATGCTTGCGGATGGCGTCGGCCGCGCCCTTGCGGATCACGCGCCGCGACAGGCCGTCGTTGACCGGCACGTCGGCCCCGCTCATGCGTGTCTGCGCCGTGAACGCGACGAACTCGCAGCCCCGCGGATGCGGCGCATCGGCCGCGACGGCGCCGCGTTGCTGCGCGAGCGTGACGATGCTGCGCCCTTCCGGCGTCTGGTCGGCCAGCGAGGCGAGCCATGCGGCTTCGGCCAGTTCGGCCAGGCCGACGCCCGGCGCGCCGACGAACTCCGACGCCTGCCGGTTGCCCAGCGTGATGGTGCCGGTCTTGTCCAGCAGCAGCACGTCGCAATCGCCCGCCGCCTCCACCGCGCGGCCCGAGGTGGCGATGACGTTGGCCTGCATCATGCGGCTCATGCCCGCCACGCCGATGGCCGACAGCAGGCCGGCGATCGTCGTCGGGATCAGGCACACCAGCAACGCGATCAGCACGGTGATGCTCACGGGCGCGGCCGCGGTCGCGCCCGCGGCGCGCGCCAGGTCGGCCCCGAAGATCGAGAACGGCAGCAGCGTCACCGTCACGCCCAGGAACACGATGGTCAGCGCCACCAGCAGGATGGTCAGCGCGATCTCGTTGGGTGTCTTCTGGCGCTTGGCGTTCTCGACCATCGCGATCATCCGGTCGACGAAGGTCTCGCCGGGGTCGACGGTGACACGCACCACCAGCCAGTCGGACAGCACGCGCGTGCCGCCGGTGACCGAGGAGAAGTCGCCGCCGGCCTCGCGCAGCACCGGCGCGGACTCGCCGGTGATCGCGCTCTCGTCGACGCTGGCCACGCCTTCGATGACCTCGCCGTCCGCCGGCACGACATCATCGGCCAGGATGTAGACCACGTCGCCCTTGCGCAGGTTGGACGCCTCGATCGGGAACCACTTGCCGCCGCGGGCGGGAGGCACCTGCGTCTGCTCCAGCTTCTTGGCCCAGGTCTGCTTCTTGAGGCCGCGCAGCGACGCGGCCTGCGCCTTGCTGCGGCCCTCCGCCATCGCCTCGGCGAAGTTGGCGAACAGCACGGTGAACCACAGCCACAGCGCGATGGCCAGGATGAAGCCCTGCGGCGCCTCGGCATGCCCGCGCAGCGCCTCGATCCAGAGAAGCGTCGTGATGATGCAGCCCACGTACACCACGAACATCACCGGGTTGCGCACCTGCACGCGCGGGTCGAGCTTGGTGAAGGCCTGCGCGACGGCCGCCTTCAGCAGCGCGCGGTCGAGCCAGGCGAATCCTTGTCGGTCCATGGGTCACTTCCAGAGCAGCAGGTGCTCGATGACGGGGCCCAGCGCGAGCGCGGGCACGTAGTTCAGGAGGCCCACCAGCAGCACGGTGCCGATCAGCAGCGCCGCGAACAGCGGGCCGTGCGTGGGCATCGTGCCGGCGCCGGGCGCGAGCTTCTTCTTGGCCGCGAGCGAGCCCGCCATCGCGAGCACCGGCACGATCACGCCGAAGCGGCCGAACCACATCGCCACCGACAGCAGCACGTTCCAGAACGGGGTGTCGGCGGACAGGCCCGCGAAGGCGCTGCCGTTGTTGTTGGCGGCGGAGGTCAGCGCATACAGGATCTCGGAGAAGCCGTGCGCGCCAGGATTGGCGATGCCCGCCCGGCCGGCGTCGCACATCAGCGCGACGGCGGTGCCCAGCAGCACCAGCAGCGGCGTGACGAGGATGGCGATCGAGGTCATCTTCATCTCGTGCGCCTCGATCTTCTTGCCCAGGTACTCGGGCGTGCGGCCGATCATCAGGCCGGCGATGAACACCGCCAGGATCGCGAACACCAGCATGCCGTACAGGCCCGAGCCGACGCCGCCGAACACGACCTCGCCCAGCTGCATGTTGACCAGCGGCACCAGCCCGCCCAGCGGGGTCAGCGAATCGTGCATCGTGTCGACCGCGCCGCACGACGCGGCCGTGGTGATCGCCGTGAACAGGCCCGAGGCCGCGATGCCGAAGCGCGTCTCCTTGCCTTCCATGTTGCCGCCGGCCTGCAGCGCGCCGGCCGACTGGTCGACGCCGAGCGCCGCGAACTGCGGGTTGCCCTGCTGCTCGAACGTCATCGCGGCGACGGCGCCCGCGACGAACAGCACGGCCATCACGCCCAGGATCGTCCAGCCCTGGCGCATGTCCTTGACCCGGTGCCCGAACATGAAGCACAGCGCCGCCGGGATCAGGAAGATCGCCAGCATCTGCAGGAAGTTGGTGAGCGCCGTCGGGTTCTCGTAGGGATGCGCCGAGTTCGCGTTGAAGAAGCCGCCGCCGTTGGTGCCCAGCATCTTGATCGCTTCCTGCGAGGCCACCGGCCCCGTCGGAAGCGTCTGCGTCGTCGCCGTCGCCGGCACCGTCGGCGCGTTGCCCTTGTCGTCCTTGATCGGCTGGCCGGCGGCGTCCAGCCGCGGCGCGTCGTAGGCCGTCCGCTCGACGAGCGTCGCCTTGTGGAACGGCGCGAAATCCTGCACCACGCCCTGGCTGGCCAGCACCAGCGCCAGCACGACGGACAGCGGGAGCAGCAGGCGCAGCGTGGCCCGCGTGAGGTCGAGCCACACGTTGCCGATCGCCCCCGCGCCGTGCCGCACGAAGCCGCGGATCAGCGCGACCGCGACGACGATGCCGGTGGCCGCCGACAGGAAGTTCTGCACCGCGAGCGCGAGCATCTGCGTGAGGTGGCTCATCGTCGCCTCGCCGGCGTAGCCCTGCCAGTCCGTGTTGCTGACGAAGCTCACGGCGGTGTCGAAGGCCGAGTCCGGCGGCACGTTGCCGAAGCGCTGCGGGTTCAGCGGCAGCCACGCCTGCAAGCGCTGGATCAGGAAGCTCGCGCCCAGGCCGATCGCGTTGAACAGCAGCAGGCCCAGGCCGTACTGCAGCCAGTCCATCTGGCGCGCGGGGTCGATGCCGCACAGGCGGTGGAAGGCGCGTCCCAGCCGCCCGCCGCCGGGTTCGGCCTCGAACAGCACGGCCATCCAGCGTCCCAGCGGCCAGGCGAGGGCCAGCAGCGCAGCGAGGAAGGCGGCCAGCAGGGCCCAGGCGGTCCCGGTCACGAGAAGCGCTCCGGGTTCAGCAGGGCGGCCACGAGGTACACCAGCAGGCCGGCCGCCGCGAGCGCGGCGACGAAGGTCAGCGGGCTCATGGCTTGCGCCCCTGCAGGGCCTGGCAGCCCCGCGCCATCAGCGCGACCAGCCCCCAGAATGCCGCGCCGAGCGCGACGAAGACGATGTCCATGCGACCTCCGGTTTCGATGGGGTCATCGTAGGAACCGCGGTGTCAAGACGTCGACAAAACGCAGCGATGCCGCATAAAGACTTCGTAAACGAGCCGCATCCCCGAATTCATGCATCCATTGTGATGGAATAGAAATTCCAATAAACTGGATCGCATGGACGTCGACAAGCACCTCGCCGAGCGCGTGCGCAATCTCCGCAAGTCCCAGGGCCTGACACTCGAACGCCTGGCCGAGCTCAGCGGCGTGAGCAAGTCGATGATCTCGCTGATCGAGCGCGAGGAGACCAGCCCCACGGCGGCCGTGCTCGACAAGCTGGCCGGCGCCTTCCGCATCTCGCTGCCGGCGCTGTTCTCGTACGAGGCCGAGGACGCGTTCGCCCTCCCGCTGGCGCGCGCCGACAGCCAGCCGCTGTGGAAGGACCCGGAATCCGGCTACGTGCGGCGCCACGTGTCGCCGCCCGGCTTCCAGTCCCCGATGGAGCTGGTGGAGGTGACGTTTCCGGCAGGCAAGTCGGTGTCGTTCGACAGCCCCACCCGCGGCGTCACCTGCCACCAGCTCGTGTGGCTGCTGGACGGCGAGATGGAGATCACGATCGACGGCAAGCCCTGGCGCCTGCGCAGCGGCGACTGCCTGGCGATGGTGCTGAACCGGCCGATCTCGTTCCGCAACCCGACACGCAAGCCGGCGCGCTACGCGATCGCGCTGACCGCCGTGTCCGACCTGTTCAGGAAATTCCGATGAGCGCGCTCTCCGTCGTCCCCTGCACCCTGGAGCGGCATGGCGCCGCCATCCTGGACATCTTCAACGAGGCCATCGCCAACTCCACCGCGCTGTACGACTACCAGGCGCGCGCGCCGGAAAGCATGACGCCGTGGTTCGAGACGAAGGCCCGCGGCGACTTCCCGGTGATCGGCATCGAGGACGCGCACGGCACGCTGCTGGCCTTCGGCAGCTTCGGCAGCTTCCGCGCCTGGCCGGCCTACAAGTACTCGGTGGAGCACTCGGTCTACGTGCACGCGGACCACCGCGGCCGCGGGCTGGGGCGCGTCGTGATGGAAGCGCTCGTCGAGGCCGCGAAGGCGCGCGGCGTCCACGCGATGATCGGCGGCATCGACGCGAGCAACGCCGCCAGCATCGCGCTGCACCGCCGCCTGGGCTTCCGGCATGCGGGCACGCTGCCGCAGGTCGGCTTCAAGTTCGGCCGCTGGCTCGACCTGGCGTTCTTCCAGCGGCTGCTCGAGACGCCTGCCGCGCCGGTCGACGGTTGAGGCGGCACTCCCCTTGAAGGAACGGCGCGGCGACTCAACATCAAGCGGGTGCCGCCCCGTTACCCCTGCCGGGCGTGCGGCTTGCAGGTCCTTGTGAGATAATTTCCGTAGCGAGCGATACGTAAAGATCATGTTGTGAGTGCTCGCTAGCGAGATGATCGGCGTAATATCTACGAATCCGAGCCAGACCTTCTCGATAATGAGGATCAGCACTCTTGCCTGGGGAGTGCTAATATCCGGGAACCAAAGGGTCGATTCACGATCCGACCAAGCACATGAGCACCACCCAAACCAACGCCCTGTCCGTCCGAGACCCGTGGAGTCTGGTTCCCCCGCTGGGCAACCTCGACGCCTACATCTCGTCCATCAACCGCCTGCCGATGCTGTCGCAGGAGGAAGAGTCGCGTCTGGCGACGCAGCTGCGCGACACCGGCGACCTGAAGGCCGCCAGCGCGCTGGTGATGTCGCACCTGCGCCTGGTCGTGTCCGTCTCGCGCAATTACCTGGGCTACGGCCTGCCGCACGGCGACCTGATCCAGGAAGGCAACATCGGCCTGATGAAGGCGGTCAAGCGCTTCGACCCGAACCAGGGCGTGCGCCTGGTCAGCTACGCGCTGCACTGGATCAAGGCCGAGATCCACGAATACATCCTGAAGAACTGGCGCATGGTCAAGGTCGCCACGACCAAGTCCCAGCGCAAGCTGTTCTTCAACCTGCGTTCGCTCAAGGCCAAGCTGAAGGAAGAAGCGGCCGACGCCGACGTGCATCGCAACACGCTCACCCGTGACCAGGTCGAGCGCGTCGCGGCCGACCTCAACGTCAAGCCGGAAGACGTGCTCGAGATGGAGACGCGCATGTCGGGCGGCGACATCGCGATGGAGTCGCAGAACGACGACGGCGAGGAAGCCTACGCGCCCATCGCCTACCTGGCCGACGACCGCAGCGAGCCCACCCGCGTCATCGAGGCCGCCGCGCACGACCGGCTGGCCGGCGCCGGCATCGTCGAGGCGCTCGACACGCTCGACCCGCGCAGCCGCCGGATCGTCGAGGAGCGCTACCTCAAGGTCAACGACGACAGCTCCGGCGGCATGACGCTGCACGAGCTGGCCGCCGAGTACGGCGTCAGCGCCGAGCGCATCCGCCAGATCGAGGTCGCCGCGCTGAAGAAGATGCGCAAGACGCTCGAGCCGCAGCGCGCCTGAAGACGCGCTGCCCAGGAGAACGGACGCTTTGGCGTCCGTTTTTTTTCGTCCGGCTGTCCGTCGTGCGTCGCCTCGCGCATCTATGCTCAGGTGCGGCACGGTGCTGCACCATCGGGCGCCGCGACGGCGCAGGAGACGCTCATGGAATTCGTCCTCACCTTCCATCAACCCGCCGAAGTCTTCGAGATCAACGACGACCCGGTGCGCGGCGCCGAGCCGATGCAGGCCTGGAGGCTCTACATGGACGCCATGGTCGGCGCCGGCGTGCTGCGCGGCGCCAACCGGCTGGAGCAGTTCGCCGGCACGGCCGTGCGGGTGCGCGGCGGCAAGCGCCAGGTCCAGGACGGCCCGTTCGCCGAGACCAAGGAACTGCTGGGCGGCTACGCCCTCATCGACGTCGCCTCGATCGACGAGGCGCTGAAGTGGGCCGAGCGCTGCCCCGGCTCGGCCGTCGGCGTGACCATGGTCTGGCCCGTTCGACCCACGCCCAAGCCGGCACAGTGAACGGCGCGGCGGCGGCGGCCGAAGCGGCGGCCCGCGGCAGCTATGGCCGGCTGCTCGCGTGGCTGGCCTGGCAGTGGCGCGACGTCGCCGCCGCCGAGGACGCGCTGTCCGACGCCTTCGCCGCGGCCCTCGAACGCTGGCCCCGCGACGGCGTGCCCGACGCGCCCGACGCCTGGCTGCTGACCGCCGCGAAGCGCCGCCTGCTGATGGCCGCGCGCCGCCAGCGGCTGGCCGACGATCCGGCGCTGACCGTGCTGTGGCCCGACGAACACGCCGCGACACCCGACGCCGCGCCATTGCCCGACGCGCGGCTGCGCCTGCTGTTCGTCTGCGCCCATCCGGCGATCGATCCAGGCCTCCACAGCGCGCTGATGCTGCAGACCGTGCTGGGCCTGGATGCGGCGCGCATCGCCAGCGCCTTCCTCGTCAAGCCCGAGGCCATGACCAAGCGCCTGGTACGCGCCAAGGCCAAGATCCGCGACGCCGGCCTGCGCTTCGAGGAGCCGGATCCCGACGAGTGGCCCGAGCGCCTGGCGTCGGTGCTGGACGCGATCTACGGTGCCTATACGTTGCACTGGGGCCTGTCCGACGACGACGACGCCGGGGAACTGGCGGGCGAGGCGCGCTTCCTCGCCGAGCTGGTCGCCTCGCAACTGCCCGGCGAACCCGAGGCCCTGGGTCTTGCCGCCCTGCTGTGGCTGTGCGAGGCACGGCGCCCCGGGCGGCGGGCCAGGTATCGGCCGCTGCACGAGCAGGATCCGGGCGACTGGAACGCCACGCTGATCGCACAGGCCAACGCCGCGCTGCACGAGGCGGCGATGCACCGCGCGCCCGGGCCTTTCCAGCTCGAGGCCGCGATCCAGGCCGCTCACACGCAGGGGCGCATCGATGGCCGCGTGCCGTGGAAAGGCATCACGCGCCTGCATGAACGCTTGCTGGAAATCGCACCGACCGTCGGCGCACGCATCGCGCACGCGGTGGCGCTGGCGCACGCGCTGCCCGATCCGCGGGCCGGCCTGCGCCTGCTGGACGCCATCGAGGCCGAACGTGTCGCCGCGCACCAGCCCTGGTGGGCCGCCCGTGCACATCTGCTCGCCATGGCCGGGGCGCATCCGGAGGCCGCGCTGGCCTACGGCCGCGCGCTGGCGCTGACCGTCGAGCCACGGCTGCGCGCGTGGCTGATGGAACGCCTGCGGGCCGAGGAGGCCGCGGCACGGCCGGGGGGTTAGCGCGCCACGGGTGGATCCTGCGACTTCGCGCAGGATGACACGTGGTGGGCGCAGTCGCGGCTGCGGGGCGTCGGGCGCCGAACCTTCAGTGAGTCATCCTGCGCGCAGCGAAGCGGAGTCGCGGGATCCATGCTCCCCGGGCGGCCGGCCAGTCCGTCAGGCCTTCTCGGCCAGCAGCGCCTTGATGTCGTCCGTCAGCAGCGCCGGCTCCAGGCTCTGCGACGCGAACAGGCGAATGCGGCCTTCCGGGTCGAAGACGTAGCTGCCGGCGGTATGGTCGATCGTGTAGCTGTCGGGCGTCTTGCCCGGCACCTTCTGCACGATCAGCTTGAAGTCCTTGATGACCTGCTGCGTCTGCGTCTCGTCGCCGCGCAGCGCGATGAAGTCGGGGCGGAAGTTGGCCACGTAGTTCTTCAGCAGCGCCGGCGTGTCGCGCGACGGGTCCACCGTGACGAAGAGCACCTGCACCTTCGAGGCGTCGGGGCCCAGCGTCTTGAGGATGCCGGACAGCTCGGCCATCGTCGTGGGGCAGGCGTCGGGGCACTGCGTGTAGCCGAAGAAGACGACGACGACCTTGCCCTTGAAGTCGGCCAGCGTGCGCGGCCTGCCGTCGAAGTCGGGCAGGGCCAGGCCCTGCGCGTACTTGGCGCCGGTGAGGTCGATCGCGTTGAAATGATGCGGCGGCGCCATGCGCTCGCAGCCGGAGAGCGCCAGCGCGCCCGCGGCGGCCAGCGACAGGAAGAGTCGGCGGGATTTCATCGAGGGATGTAGTGGTCGATCAGCAGCGCCGCGAACAGCAGCGACAGGTACAGGATCGAGAAGCGGAAGGTGCGGCGCGCCAGCTCGTCGCTGTAATGGCGCCAGAGCTTGAACGCGTAGCCCGAGAACATCGCGCCCAGCACGGCCGCGCTGGCCAGGTACAACCAGCCGCTCAGGCCGCTGACGAACGGCAGCAGCGTGCCGGCGAACAGCACCAGCGTGTACAGGAACACGTGCAGCTTGGTGAAGTCGGGACCATGCGTGACGGGCAGCATCGGCAGGCCGGCCTTGCGGTAGTCCTCGGTGCGGTACAGCGCCAGGGCCCAGAAGTGCGGCGGCGTCCACAGGAAGATGATCAGGCACAGCAGCCACGCGTCGGCGTCGGCGTGGCCCGTCATGGCGGCCCAGCCCAGCACCGGGGGCATCGCGCCCGAGGCGCCGCCGATCACGATGTTCTGCGGCGTGTTCGGCTTGAGGATCAGCGTGTAGATCACCGCATAGCCGATGAAGGTGGCCAGCGTCAGCCACAGCGTGGTGGCGTTGACCCACTCCAGCAGCAGCGCGGCGCCGATCGCGCACAGCACCGCCGAGAACACCAGCGCCTGCATGTCGGTCAGCTCGCCCTTGGCGGTGGGGCGCCATGCGGTGCGCGTCATGCGGCGGTCGATCTCCTGCTCGACGAGGCAGTTGAACGCGGCCGCGGCCGCCGCGACCAGCCAGATGCCGGCGGTAGCCGCCAGCGTGGGCACCAGCGGCGGCCAGCCGGGCACGGCCAGGAACATGCCGATCACCGCGCAGAACACGATGAGCTGCACCACGCGCGGCTTGGTGAGCGCGTAGTACTGGCGCCAGCGCGACGGCTGGGCCGAGGCGGGCGCGGGGTTCGGGACGGGGACGGAGCTCATGTGGAAACCCGGGTTCTCGAATTCAGGGCGGCGGCGGCCTCGAAGCCGATGCAGATCACCAGGGCCGCAGCCCCGGCCGTGTGCGCCAGGGCGGCCACCAACGGCCAGCCCAGCACGACATTCGACAGGCCGGTGGCCCATTGGAGCACCACCACGCCCAGGATGATGACAGCCAGACGGCGAGATGGATTCCCGCGTCGCCAAAGCCGCGCGGCGAGCCAGCCCATCGCGGCCGTGAAGACGACGGCGAACAGGCGGTGCGTCCACTGGATGGCGACCAGCGCGGTCATCGCGATGGGCGCGCCGTCGGCCCGCCGGCCGAGTTCGCGGGCGAAGGTGAAGCCCTCCGACCAGTTCATCGCCGGCCACCACCGGCCGTTGCACTGCGGGAATCCGGTGCAGGCCAGTACCGCGTAGTTGGTGCTGACCCAGCCGCCCAGCGCGATCTGCAGCAGCAGCGCGAGCGCGGCCAGGCCGAGCGCCCAGCGGTCGAGCGCGCCGCGCGGCGGGGCGGCCACGGCGTCGGCCCGCGGCGCCTGCAAGGCCAGCAGCGCCAGCAGCCCCATGCCGCCCAGCAGGTGGCCGGTGACGATGGCGGGATAGAGCTTCCACGTGACGGTCAGGGCGCCGAAGGCGCCCTGCAGGACGACCCACGCGAGCGTCACCCCGGCGAGCATGCGCGCCCGCGCGTCACGCGCGAGTGCGGCCGCGGCCAGCATCAGGATGATCAACGCGCCCAGCGCCATCGCGAAGTAGCGGTGGATCATCTCGATCCACGCCTTCTTCTCGGTGACGGGCCCCTCGGGCGCGAGCGCCTGCGCGTGCGCGATGTGCTCGGCGGCCGCGACCGGGCTGGACGTGGCGTAGCAGCCCGGCCAGTCCGGACAGCCGAGCCCGGAGTCGCTCAACCGCGTGTAGGCACCAAAGACCACCAGGTCGAAGCACAGGAACAGCGTCAGCCCGGCGAGCGCCGCGACGCGTTGCGTGCGCGACTTGTGGCGCAGGCCGCCGCGCCACCATGCGACCATCAGCACCACCGAGACGATGCCCAGCGCGATCAGCGCGAGGCCGGTCAGCGACGTCCAGTCGTAGGCGTTCACGCCGCGTCCTTCGGCCGGTTCCACCACTGCGAGGCGCGCAGCAGCCGCTCGACGTCCTTCTTGAGCTTGACGGGGTCCGGATTGGCCGGCGTGCGCATCATCCAGTTGCCCAGCGGATCGACGATGTAGAGGTGGTCCTCGAGTGCGTGGCCGCGTTCGGGCTCGAGCCAGCGCTCCAGGGCGACGCGGTCGACGCGGTAGCTCAGCACCGCCGGCGGCGCACCGACCGCCGCGGCGAGTGACGGCGCGACGGGCTCGGGGCTGTCGACCAGCCACACCTTCTGGATGCGGTCGCGTTCGGCGCCCATCATCTCGCGCAGCTGCCGCTGCAGGAACAGGTTGCGCTCGCAGGTCGTGCCGCAGCCCGCCGGCGCCACGACGATCAGGAGCCACTGGCCCTTCAGCGTGGTCAGCGGCACCGAGCGGCCGTCCATGTCCTGTGCCGGCAGCGCCTCGAGCGACGGCAGCGGGCGCTGCGGGTCGACCAGCGTCGCGTAGTTGCTGCGGCCACCCGGCCGGACGACGTAATAGGTGAAGTACGACGCGATCACCGGCAACGCGCACACCAGCAGGATCGCCAGCATCATCAACCGGCCGCGGCGGCTCTGCGCCGCCGGGTAGTCGCGCATCGGCGCGGGGGTGCCGTGCAACGTGAAGGCGATGGATTCCGGGCCGGTGGCCTTGGGGTCGTCGGGCGGAGTCGGTTTCATCGGGGAGCGGGATCGTCGGCGCGGGCGTCGGGCGGGAAGGCGGAGTCGTCGGGCGTGCGGCGCGGGCGGATGAACTGCAGCCACACCCACAGGCCGAGGAAGGCCACGCTCATCGCGAACCATTGCGTGGCGTAGCCGTAGTGGGTGGCGATGCTGACGCCCGCGGTCGGCGGGGGCCAGTTCCTGCGCAGGCCGTCGCCGGCGTTGTCGGCGTTGGCATCCTCGAACACCGTGACGGGGCGCAAGGCCAGACCCGACTCCGCGCTGAACGGCGCCAGCTCCAGATTCTGCCGGACCGCGCCGCCGCGGCCGTGGCCGACCTCGAACCAGTGCGACGGCCAGGGCGCGACATGCCCGTGCAGGGTCACCGGCCCCGCCGGCGTGGCGACGGTGGGCGCCCTCATCGGATCGGCGGGATCGCTCGCGATCCAGCCGCGCTGCACCACCACGGCACCGCCGTCGGGCAGGCGCAGCGGCGTCACCACGTAGAAGCCCGCGCGTTCGTCCATCGTGCGGTTCATCAGGAACACCGTATGCGCGGCGTCCCATTCGCCGGACAGCTCGACGTGCCGCTGCCACTGCTGTTCGCCGGTCGCGGCGTCGCGGGCGAGCGCCGCGCCGGGCAGCGGCGGCAGGCCGCCGCGCTCGGCCACCAGCGCCTCGTATGCCAGCTTGGCATGCGCGCGCGAGAGCTGCCACCGGCCGAGCTGCGCCGTCAGCGAGGCGCACACCAGCGCCACGACGAACCAGACGACGCGCGAGCGCAGGCTGCCCGCGCCCCGGCGCAGGGGGGAGGAACCCGCGGGCGCCGGCGCGGGGCCGGTGGAATAATCGTTCTTCATGAAATTCGTGATCGTCGGGTTCCTGGTGCTCGTGCTCGCCGCGTTGGCCGGCGCCGGCCTGTTCATGCTGCGTCGCGGCCCGGACGACGGTTCGGCCGACAAGCGCATGGCGCGCGCACTCGCGATCCGCGTCGCATTGTCCGTCACGCTGTTCCTGCTGATCCTGCTGGCCTGGAGCCTGGGCTGGATCCATCCGAAGGGCATTCCGGTCGGAACCTGAGATTCGACGTGCGAACCGGCGCCCGGTTCCACGCGGTTCAAGCGACAACGCCGCCCGAACGTCTCGAGGCGGCGTTGTCCTTGTGGGGCGGGTCGATTGACCCGCCATCGCGCGTGCCGGGCCGCCCCTTCACGGGGCAAGGCAGCGGGTCAGGCGCCCTCCTCGCGGACAGTCGGCGTCAATGCCCCGTCCGAAGCCCGGCAGGGCGGGTCAAGACCCGCCGCGCGCCGGGCCGCCGGCGCTCACAGCCAATACACGACAGCGTACAGCCCCAGCCACACGACGTCGACGAAGTGCCAGTACCAGGCCGCCCCCTCGAAGCCGAAGTGGCGCTTGGGCGTGAAGTGGCCCTTCTGCAGCCGCAACGTGATGAAGAGCAGCATCAGCATGCCCACGAACACGTGGAAGCCGTGGAAGCCGGTCAGCATGAAGAAGGTCGAGCCGTAGATGCCCGACGACAGCTTCAGGTTCATCTCGGTGTAGGCCTCGTGGTACTCGAACGCCTGGCAGCCGATGAAGGTCGCGCCCAGCAGCACGGTGATCCACATCCACAGGATGGCCTTGGAGCGGTGGTCGGCGATCAGCGCGTGGTGCGCGATCGTCAGCGTGACGCCCGAGCTCAGCAGGATGGCCGTGTTCAGCGTCGGGATCGGCCACGGGCCCATCGTGCGGAAGGCCGGGATCGTGTCCGCCGGCGAGCCGGTGACGCCCGCCTGGGCGCTCGGCCAGATGGCGTGGAAGTCCGGCCACAGGATCTGGTGGTCGAGGTTGCCCAGCATCGGCAGAGCGATCGCGCGGGCCCAGAACAGCGCGCCGAAGAACGACGCGAAGAACATCACTTCCGAGAAGATGAACCAGCTCATGCTCCAGCGGAACGACACGTCCACGCGATCGGAGTACAGGCCGCCCTCGCTCTCGCCGATGGCGGTGGTGAACCACTGCGCCAGCGTCGCGAGCCAGACGGCCATGCCGGCCAGCAGGCTCCACGAACCCCATTCGTGTCCGTTGATCCACTGGCTGCCGCCCAGGATCATCAGGAACAGGCCGACCGCGACGCACACGGGGTAGCGCGAGGGCGACGGGATGAAGTAGTACGGGGTCGTTCCGTGGGGAGTCGCGGCGGACATGGGTTCTTCTCTCCAGACTCTTTAGAAAAAGGTCACTTCGAACCGGTCGCCAGGCCGATGACGAAATGCACCAGCACGACCAGGAAGACGACGAAGATCGCGGCGCCGGCGACGGCGGCGATCACCACATGGATCGGATTCAGTTTCTTGACGTCCTCGGCGTGATCGGCCGAGCGCCGGATGCCCAGGAAGCTCCACGCGACCGCGCGCATCGTCTGCCCGAAGTTGGCCTTGCGGGCGGTCGCGGGCAGGTCGTCGCGGGGGTCGTCGGGCGTGGTCATGGCGAGCTCACGCATCGGGCTTCGTTTCGCGCTGGGCGACCGGCGCCGCCGGCGTCGTGCCGCCCACCTCGAAGAAGGTGTACGACAGCGTGATGGTGCGCACGTCCCTGGGCAGCTTGTCGTCGACGTAGAACACCACCGGCCACGTCCTGGACTCGCCCGGGGCCAGCGTGTGCTGCGTGAAGCAGAAGCACTCCACCTTCGTGAAGTGGCCGGCGGCGACGCCCGGCGCATAGCTGGGGATCGCCTGCGCCGTCATCGTGCGCGACTGCGTGTTCCTGAACTCGTACATCACCGTCGTCATCTCGCCGGGGTGCACCACCACCGAGCTCTGCGCCGGATGGAACTCCCACGGGCCGCGCGCGTTGGCGTCGAACTCCACGGTGACGTTGCGCGCCAGGTCGACCTGCGAGTTGACGGGCGCGCCCTTCGAACGATAGCCCGCGGCATCGGCGTCGCCGCGCGCCACGACGTTGACGCCCAGGACTTCGCAGATCGTCTTGTACATCGGCACCATCGCGTAGCCGAAGCCGCCCATGACGCAGACGAACACCAGCAGCTTGGCCAGCATGCTGCGGTTCAGCCGCTCCTGCCGCTTCTCGCGCCGGGCCTGGCGCACGTCCTTGTCCGCGTCTGTCATAGGCCGAACATCAGCGCCTTGGCCACGAAACCCAGGCCGAAGACCAGCGCCACCGACAGCAGCGCCACGGCCATGCGCAGGTTCTTGCGACGTTGCTCGGGCGTCAGGGACATGGCGATTCCGTCGGAGTGCGCGTCAGCCGATGACCTTGGTGGCCGTGCGATCGAGCTGCGGCGGGGTCTCGTACGTGTGCCACGGCGCGGGCGACGGGACTTCCCACTCGAGGCCCTCGGCACCTTCCCACGGACGCTGCGGCGCCGGCTCGCCCTTGCCGCGCATCGCGGGGATCACGACGAAGAACAGGAAGTACACCTGCGACAGGCCGAAGCAAAGGCCGCCGATCGAGGCCAGCGCGTTGAAATCGGCGAACTGCATCGGATAGTCGGCCACGCGCCGCGGCATGCCGGCCAGGCCGAGGAAGTGCATCGGGAAGAAGGTGACGTTGAACGAGACCAGCGACAGCCAGAAGTGCATCTTGCCGTGGAACTCGTTGTACATCACGCCCGTCCACTTCGGCGCCCAGTAGTAGTAGCCGGAGAACATGCCGAACAGGGAGCCCGCCACGAGCACGTAGTGGAAGTGCGCGACGACGTAGTAGGTGTCCTGCAGCTGGATGTCGATCGGCGCCATCGAGCAGATCAGGCCCGTGAAGCCACCCATCGTGAACACGAAGATGAAGCCCACGGCCCACAGCATCGGGGCCTCGAAGCTCATCGAGCCGCGCCACATCGTGGCCAGCCAGTTGAACACCTTCACGCCCGTGGGCACGGAGATCAGCATCGTGGCGTACATGAAGAACAGCTGCCCCGTGACCGGCATGCCCGTCGTGTACATGTGGTGCGCCCACACGATGAACGACAGGATGGCGATCGACGAGGTGGCGTAGACCATCGACGTGTAGCCGAACAGTCGCTTGCGCGCGAACGCCGGCACGACCTGGCTGACGATGCCGAAGGCCGGCAGGATCATGATGTAGACCTCGGGGTGGCCGAAGAACCAGAACACGTGCTGGTACATCACCGGGTCGCCGCCGCCAGCCGGGCTGAAGAAGCTGGTGTGGAAGTGGCGGTCCGTCAGCGTCATCGTGATGGCGCCGGCGAGCACGGGCATCACCGCGATCAGCAGGTAGGCGGTGATCAGCCAGGTCCACACGAACATCGGCATCTTCATCAGCGTCATGCCGGGGGCGCGCATGTTGAGGATGGTGACGATGATGTTGATCGAGCCCATGATCGAGCTCGCGCCCATGATGTGCAGCGCGAAGATCGAGCTGTCCATCGACATGCCCATCTGCAGCGTCAGCGGCGCGTACAGCGTCCAGCCGGCGGCGGGGGCGCCGCCGGGCAGGAAGAAGCCCATCACCAGCATGATCGCCGCCGGGATCAGCAGCCAGAAGCTGAGGTTGTTCATCCGCGCGAAGGCCATGTCGGCCGCGCCGATCTGCAGCGGGATCATCCAGTTCGCGAAGCCGACGAACGCCGGCATGATCGCGCCGAACACCATGATCAGCCCGTGCATCGTGGTGAACTGGTTGAACAGCTCGGGATTGAAGAACTGCAGGCCGGGCTGGAACAGCTCCAGGCGGATCAGCAGCGCCAGCGTGCCGCCCACCAGGAACATCGTGAACGCGAACAACAGGTACATCGTGCCGATGTCCTTGTGGTTGGTCGCGAACAGCCAGCGGCGCCAGCCGTGCGGGTGGCCGTGCGCATGATCGTGTTCGTGATCGTGGCCATGGCCGGGGGCGATCGGTTGGGGCAGAACAGCACTCATGAGAGGAAATCCTTCAGCGAACGCTTGTGTCGGACGATCGGCTCGATCGGACGGCGACTTACTTGGCCTCGTCGGCAAGCACTTCGGCGGGCTGCACGAGCTGGCCGGTGTGGTTGCTCCACGAATTCTTCGTGTAGGTGATCGCGGCGGCGATCTCGGTGTCCGACAGCTTGCCCTGCCACGCCGGCATGCCCTGCGGCACGCGGCCGTGCAGCACCGTCAGGATCTGCGCGTTCGGATCCTTGTCGTTGACGACCGGCGACGCATCCAGCGGCTTGACCGGGCCGGCGCCCTTGCCGTCCGGCTTGTGGCAGACCGCGCAGTTGGCCAGGTAGACCTTCTCGCCACGCGCCATCAGCGGGCCCATCTCCCAGACCTTCTTCGGATCGTCGGCCGCGGCGGCCAGCGCCTTGCGCTGCTTGTCGACCCAGGCGGTGTAGTCCCTGGGCTCCATGACGACCACGTGGATCGGCATGAACGCGTGTTCCTTGCCGCACAGCTCGGAGCACATGCCGTAGTAGTCGCCGGCCTTCTCGGCCAGGAACCAGGTGTCGCGCACGAAGCCCGGGATCGCGTCCTGCTTGACGCCGAACGCCGGCACGCTCCACGCGTGGATCACGTCGTCGGCCGTGGTGATGATGCGCACCTTCTTGCCCATCGGCACCACGAGCGGGTTGTCGACCTTGAGCAGGTAGTCGTTGCCGGCGGGGTGCGACGTCTCGGACAGGTCGCGCTGCGTGGTGTCGAGCGTGGAGACGAAGCCGAGCCCCTTGCCCTCGCCGTCGATGTAGTCGTAGCCCCACTTCCACTGATAGCCGGTGACCTTGATCGTGAGCTCGGACTGCGTGGTGTCCTTCATCGCGACCACGGTGCGCGTGGCGGCGGCGCCCATCAGCACGACGATGACGAACGGCACCACCGTCCAGGCGATCTCGACGGCCACGCTCTCGTGGAAGTTGGCCGCCTTGTGGCCCACGCTCTTGCGATGCTTGAAGATCGAATAGAACATGACGCCGAACACGGCGACGAAGATCACCGTGCACACGATCAGCATGCCGTAGTGCAGTTCCTTCTGCTGGCGGGCGATCTCGGTGACGGCGGGCTGGAAGTCCAGGCCCATCACCTTGGGGCCGCCGGGGAGATCCGTCACGGCGTTGTCACCGGAAGCCATCGCGGCGCCCGTGGCCGCCATCGCGGAGAGCGACAGGGCCGCGCGCGTCGCGCCCTGCGCCAACTGGCGAATCGTCATCATTGTCGTCACTAGTTCGATCCTTCTTGTCGGGCCCGGGCCGTTCGCAAGGCCCGCATAGCTTGATCAGAGGTCGCCTGCGGCACGGTCTCCTCGGACCGGTGCGCACAGGGGAGGTGCACTTCAACACAAGACCCAATCGATTCTAGGGCCTGTTCATGCCAAATTTGCACCCGCGCACCTAGCGTAAGCCCTGCCCCCGCACCGGGCGCGGCGGCCCCTTCAATGCGAGGCACGGCCTCGGTTCAGCATGGCCTTCATGTCGTCGAGGCCGACCTCGGTCTGTGCCGCCATCCTGGCACGCGGCACCGGCTTGAACGCATGGCCGTAGACGACCTCGAACTCGAGCAGCACGCGGCCCTGCGCGTCGCGCCGCGCGCCGAGCGCCTCGAGCAGGCGCTCGCGCCAGCGCGGCGTGCGCAGGCCGCCGAAGCGGGCGGCGTCGTCGTTGGCGCCCAGCGTGCGCAGCTCGTCGAGCGCGGCCTGCGGGCTGCTCCAGGTCAGGCGCAACGTCTCCTGGTCCATCACCGGGTCGGCGAAGCCGGCCTCCACCAGCATGTCGCCGAGGTCGTGCATGTCCGTCCACGGCGCGTGCGGCGTGCCCCAGCCGTGGGCGCGATAGGCCTCGCGCAGCGACTGCAGCGTGCCGGGCCCCAGCGTCGTGAACATGAGGAAGCCGTCGACCACCAGCGCACGCTGCCACTCGCGCATCAGCGTGGGTGCGTCGGGCGCCCAATGCAGGCTCATGTTGGACCAGACGAGCTGCGCCTGCCCCGCGGGCACCGCCGACTGCGCGATCGCGCGCGGGCCGGACGACCCCAGGCCCAGCCAGCGGCGCCACGCCGGCGTGGCGGACGGGACGCTCGCGGCCGCGGGAACGTGGGCCGTCGTCGACGCCGGACGCAGCACGCCGGTGACCGCCGCCTTCGGATAGGCCTGCGCCAGCAACGCCGCGCTGCCGCCGAGCTCGCTCCACCAGTCGAACACGTGCTGGGGTATCTGCCTGACGATGGACAGCCGCTCGGACAGCCGGCGCGCCACCTCGCCATGCAGCCACGGCGGCGCCGCCTGCGTGGCCAGCCGCGCCCAGGCGCGATCCAGCGCGCGCGGATCGAGGCGTTCCGGGCGGGATTCGGTCGTGGGTGCGGCAGCCATGCGCAAGTATATTGAGCCGATGGACCCGCGGCCCGACGCTCCTCCCATGGCCGCAGGCGGCGGCGGGCCAAGCGGCGCGCGCTTGACATGCGCGGGACGCTGGCTGGCGCGTGCCCGGGCCGGCGCCGGCGGCCGCTGCGCCGTCTGCCGGGGGTGGTGCGAGGGCGACCTGTGCGCCTTCTGCACCGCACGCTTCGCCTTCGCCGTCCCGCGCTGCCCCGGGTGTGCGCTCGCGCTGCATGCCGCCGCCGGAGCGGCCGGCGACACCCCGTGCGCGCGCTGCCGGCTGGCGCCGCCGCCGTGGTCGCGCGCCGTCGCGGGCGTCGACTACGGCTGTCCCTGGGATCGCCTGCTCGCCGACTTCAAGTTCCACCAGCGGCTGGATGCCGTCGGTGCCCTGTTGCAGCCGCTGCTCGCGCGGCTGCAGGCGCAGCAAGGCGGCGCGTTGCGCGTCGTGGCAGTGCCGCTGTCGCGCGAACGCCTGCGCGAGCGTGGCTACAACCAGTCCTGGGAACTCGCGCGCCGGCTCGCCCGCGCGCTCGGGCTCGAGGCCCGCGCCGACGCACTGTTCCGCGTCCGCGACACCGGCCACCAGCTGGGCCTGCAGCGCGGCGCGCGCCAGGCCAACCTGCACGGCGCGTTCGTCGTCACGCCGCGCCATGCGGCCTGGCTGCGCGGTGCCCGCATCGCGCTCGTCGACGACGTGCTGACCACGGGCGCCACGGCGCATGCGGCCACCCGCGCCCTGCGCGGCGGGGGCGCGCGCGAGGTGCAGGTGTGGACGGTGGCGCGCACGCCCGAGTCCTGAGAAGCGACGGGCTCGAGGTACGGTGCCAGGTCCCTCATTTCGCACGACGGCGATTCGGCGATCTGCGCGGCGGCGGCGTGCAAAATGCAAGGCCTGACACCGTGAAGCCGCAGCGCTGCAACGCATGTTCCGCATCGTCCTCGTCCACCCCGAGATCCCGCCCAACACCGGCAACGTGATCCGCCTGGCCGCCAACACCGGCTGCGAACTGCACCTGATCGAGCCGCTGGGATTCTCGATGGAGGACAAGCTGCTGCGCCGCGCCGGCCTCGACTACCACGAGTTCGCCGACGTGCGCCGCCATGCGCGCTGGGAGGACTACGCCGCCACCGTCGACGCGTCGCGCTGCTTCGCGTTCTCGACGCGCGGCACCGGCACGCTGGCCAGCGTCGACTGGCGCGCCGGCGACAGCCTGGTCTTCGGCAGCGAATCGGCCGGCCTGCCACCCGCGCTGCGCGACCGCTTTCCGCCTGAACGCCTGGTTCGCCTGCCGCTGCTGCCGGGCCAGCGCAGCCTCAACCTGAGCAACGCGGTGGCGGTGGCGGTGTTCGAGGCGTGGCGCGCGAATGGGTACGCGGGCAGCGTCTGATCAGGCGACGTCAAAGACCTTCGCTGCGCGAATCCCGCCGCATCAGCGACGCCACCGCGTCGCGCGCGGCGATGCGGCGATGGATGACGGCCGACACCATGTCGGCGATGGGCATCGCGACGTCGTGGTCGTGCGCGAGCCGCGTGACGGTCTCGGCGCAGTACACGCCCTCCGCGACGTGCCCGAGCTTCTCGAGGATGCTGTCCAGCGACAGCCCCTGGGCGAGCAGCAGCCCGACCTTGCGATTGCGCGACAGGTCGCCGGTGGCGGTGAGCACGAGGTCGCCCAGGCCGGACAGCCCCATGAACGTCTCGTGCTGGGCGCCGAGCGCCAGCCCGAGGCGCGTCATCTCGGCCAGGCCGCGGGTGATCAGCGCCGCGCGCGCGTTCAGGCCCAGGTTCAGGCCGTCGGCGATGCCGGTGGCGATCGCCAGCACGTTCTTGACCGCGCCACCGACCTCCACGCCGACGACGTCGGACGAGCGGTAGATGCGCAGCGATTCGCTGTGGAACGCGTTGACCGCGAGCTCGCACAGCGCCGGGTCGCTGCTGGCCGCGACGAGCGCCGTCGGGCTGCCGCCGGCCACTTCCTGCGCGAAGCTGGGCCCGGAGAGCACGCCCACGGACGCGTTCGGCAGCACGCCGGCCGCGATCTGGTGCGCCAGCGAGCCGGTGGCCGACTCGACGCCCTTGCACAGCCAGAACACGCAGCTGTCGGAGGCCAGCGCGGCGAGCCGCTCGCGCAGCGCAGCCATCGGCGTGGCGAGCACGACCAGGCCGCCTTCGGCGTGCGCGAGCGCGGCCGCGTGGTCGGACGTGACCGCGAGCTGGTCGGGCCATGCCGCGTGCGGCAGGTAGCGTTCGTTGCGGCGCCGCGCCGCCATGCGCTGGGCCTGCGCGGCGTCGCGCGCCCACAGCAGCACGCGGTGGCGGCGCGCCGCGGCGATCGCGAGTGCGGTGCCCCACGCACCGGCCCCGATGACCGAGATGCGCATCGAACGGGTATCAGCAGCCATGGCGAAGGGTCGTGTTCACGACCCGGTTCCCGTCAGTTGGGCGCGCCGTTGGCCTGCGCCAGCGCGGCCTGCTGTTGCGCTTCGAACATGGCCTGGAAGTTGACTTCGGCCAGCAGGATCGGCGGGAAGCCGGCGCGCGTGCAGACGTCGGACACGATGGCGCGCAGGTACGGGTACAGCATCTGCGGGCACACGACGCCCAGGATGCCTTGCTGCTGCTCGGCGGGCACGTTGCGGATCTCGAAGATGCCGGCCTGCTTGGCCTCGACCAGGAACAGCGTCTTGTCGCCGACCTTGGTGGTGACGGTGGCGGTGACCGTGACCTCGAACAGCCCTTGCGCGACCGACTCGGCCGCCATCGACAGCTGGATGTCGACCTGCGGCTGCGTCTGCTCCAGGAGCACCTGCGGCGAGTTCGGTTGCTCGAGCGACAGATCCTTCAGGTAGATGCGCTGGATCTGGAAAACGGGGGATTGGTCTTGTTCAGCCATGGCGTGTCTCGAAAAAAACGAAGCCCGCAAACCGGGACGGTGCGGGCTGCATCGCGCATTATGTCGCAGGCCAACTGGCCCGGGCCGGAGGGGTGAACCCTCAGCCGTTCAGCAGCGGCACGAGGCCGCCTTTCTGGTCGAGCGCGATCAGGTCGTCGCAGCCTCCCACCCAGGTCTCGCCGATGAAGATCTGCGGCACCGTGCGGCGGCCGGTCTGCGCGATCATCGTCGCCCGCTGCGAGGGATCGAGGTCGACACGGATCTCGTCGATGGACTCGACGCCGCGCTGCTTGAGCAACTGCTTCGCGCGGATGCAGTACGGGCAGACCTGCGTGGTGAACATGCGAACAGGATTCATGGGAACGTGCTCCTCGGCGGCCGAGGTGCTGGCAATGCTGGAGTGCTCGATTTTCGCGCAGCGCCGCCGACCTTGCAGGCAAGGTGGCAAACCGCGGTCCGCGCGGGCCTCAGGCCGGCGTGGCGGCCACCTCGACCGGCATGTTGGCGGCCTTCCAGGCCGTCATGCCGCCGGCCAGCACCACGGCCTTGGCGTAGCCCTTGGCCTGCAGCGCCTTCGCCGCCGCGGCGGCGCGCTTGCCCGAGGCGCACACCAGCACGACCGGCAGCGTCTTGTTCTTGGGCAGCTCGGGCGCGACCTCGAGGCGGCCCATCGGCACGTTGCGCGAGCCGACGATGTGGCCCGCCGCGTATTCGCCCGGCTCGCTGACGTCGATCACGCAGGCCTTCTCACGGTTCATCAGCCGCACGGCTTCGGCCGGCGAGACGCCGCCGGTGCGCGCGCCGGTGATCGTCGGCCACAGCAGCAGGCCGCCGGAAACGACGGCGGCCGCGAGGGCGATCCAGACGGAGGGGTCGGTGAAGAAGGTCAAGGCAGGCGTTCGAAATCGGGTGGAACCGGATTATAGGAAGCTCCTTGCAGCGGCAACCTCTTCTTGCCGCATCGCGTCGCGCCGCCGGATGGTCGACGCATAGAATTCGCGCTTCCCGACCGATCCAAGGCGCCGCACGGCGCGAGGCCCCGACCATGTACAAGCTCGTCCTGATCCGCCACGGCGAATCCACCTGGAACCTCGAGAACCGCTTCACCGGCTGGACGGACGTCGAGCTCACCGCCACCGGCGTCGCGCAGGCGCGCCAGGCCGGCGAGCTGCTGAAGGAGGCGGGCTACGAGTTCGACGTCGCCTACACGTCGGTGCTCAAGCGCGCGATCTGGACGCTGTGGCACTGCCTGGACACGATGGACCGGACCTGGCTGCCGGTCAAGCAGGACTGGCGCCTCAACGAACGCCACTACGGCGGCCTGCAGGGGCTGAACAAGGCCGACATGGCCAGGCAGTACGGCGACGAGCAGGTGCTGATCTGGCGCCGCAGCTACGACACGCCGCCCCCCGCGCTCGAGGCCGACGACCCGCGCGGCCAGCGCCACGACCTGCGCTACGCGAAGCTGTCGCCCGAGCAGATCCCGCTCACCGAATGCCTGAAGGACACCGTCGCGCGCGTGCTGCCATGCTGGAACGAGGTGCTCGCCCCGGCGATCAAGTCGGGCCAGCGCATCGTCGTCGCGGCGCACGGCAACTCGATCCGCGCGCTGGTGAAGTACCTCGACAACATCGGCGACGCCGACATCGTGGGCGTCAACATCCCCAACGGCATCCCGCTCGTGTACGAGCTCGACGCCGACCTCAAGCCGATCAAGAGCTACTACCTCGGCGACGCCGAAGCCGCCGCCAAGGCCGCCGCGGCGGTGGCGGCGCAGGGCAAGAAGGACTGACCACCCGGCCGGCCGGGCGCGCGCGTACGACGGACACGCCGCGCGCGCCCCGTCGTCGACGGCCAGCACCCGGTGATCCGGACGCGTCCCGGTCAGGCGCTCGCGTCGACCTTCGCGAGATCGGCGACGCGCTGCACGAACGCCAGCACCCGCTGCGAGGCCTCGTCCGCCCGCGTGGCCGCCGACATCACCAGCAGCGCGCCCTCGCCTTCCAGCGGCACGTAGTGCACGCCCTCGATGCGCACCGCCTCCAGCGGCGCCGGCAGCACCGCGATGCCCAGCCCCGCGGCCACCAGGCCGATCTGCGTCGTGGCCTCGCGCGCTTCCTGCGCGATGCGCGGCTCGAAGCCGGCCTGCGCGCACAGGCGCTTGAGCAGCGGGCCCGTGCCGGTGCCGGCGTCGCCCGGGAAGCCGATGAACGCCTCGTCGCGGCAGTCGGCGATGGGCACCGAGCCGCGGCGCGCGAACCGGTGCCCCGCCGGCACGACCAGGCGCAGCGGGTCGCGGCGCAGCAGCGTCAGGCGGATCCCGTCGGGCGCGCGCTCGTTGTAGCGCACCAGGCCGACGTCGAGCTCGCCCGCGCGCAGCGCCTCGAATTGCAGCGCCGAATGCATCTCGCGCAGGTGCAGCGCCACGTCGGCGTGAGTGCGGCGCCAGTCGGCGACCACGTCGCGCAGCACCTTGGTCAGCGGCAGCGTCGACGAGAACCCGATGCGCAACTGACCGACCTCGCCGCGCGCGATGCGCTGCAGCTCGGCGGGCAGCGCCTGCAACGCGGCGAGCAGTTCACGCGCACGCGCGAGCAGCGCGTGGCCGGCGTCGGTCAGAGCGACCGAGCGGCGGGTGCGCTCGAACAGCCGCACGCCCAGGTCGTCCTCCAGCGCGCGGATCTGCTGGCTCAGCGGCGGCTGGGCCATGTGCAGGCGCTCGGCGGCGCGCGTGAAGTGCAGTTCCTCGGCGACGGCCACGAAGTAGCGCAGGTGACGCAGCTCCATTGAGTCTTTCAACGTCTCAATACTTCGACAATCATATATTGGACTGACTAAGGGAGCGTCCCTAGGATGACCCCATGTCCGCCCCATCCGCCCGCCTGTCGATCCGCGCCGGAAGTCCCTCGACCGCGAGCCCCGAAGTGCTGCCGCCGCCGATCGCGCCCGGCAGCGCCGCCCACCGCGCCGCGCGCTGGGCGCTGTTCGTGGGCGGCTTCGCCACCTTCGGCATGTTCTACGGGCCGCAGCCGCTGCTGCCGCTGTTCGGCAGCACCTTCGGGCTCGACGCCGCGCGGGCCAGCGAGGTGCTGTCGGCCACTGCCGGCGCGATGGCGCTGGGCCTGATTCCCGCCGGCTTCCTCGCCCAGCGCTACGGCCCCAAGCCGGTGATGCTCGCCGCCATCGTGCTGGGCGCGCTGTGCAGCCTGCTGTGTGCCGTGGCGCCGACCTACGGCGCGCTGGTCGCGCTGCGCGCGCTGCTGGGCCTGAGCCTGGCCGGACTGCCGGCGGTGTCGTCGGCGTGGCTGGCCGAGGAGATCGATCCGCGCGCGCTCGGGCAGTCGGTCGGCCTGATCATCGCCGGCAACGCGGCCGGCGGCATGTCCAGCCGGCTGGTCTGCGGCCTGCTGGCCGACCACGCCGGCTGGCGCGGCGCGTTCGCGGGCCTGGCGGTGCTGGGCGTGCTCGCGGCCTTCGAGTTCTGGCGCAGCCTGCCGCCGTCGCGCCGCCACCGCCCGCGCCCGCTGCATCCGCGCCACGCACTGGCCGACCTGCGGGCGGTGGCCGGCGAGCGCGCCCTGCTGCCGCTGTTCGGCCTGGCGCTGCTGCTGATGGGCAGCTTCGTGAGCTTCTACAACTACCTCGGGTTCCGGCTCGTCGAGGCGCCGTTCGCGCTGTCGCACGCCACCATCGGCGCCGTGTTCCTGCTGTACGTCGTGGGCATGTTCTCGTCGCCGTGGGCGGGCAGGCTGGCCGACCGCCGCGGCTCGCCGCGCGTGCTCGGCGCGATGCTGGCGCTGTGCGCTGCCGGTCTCGGGCTGACGCTGTCCGACGCGCTGCCGCTGATCATCGCCGGCGTCGCGTTGTTCACGTTCGGATTCTTCGCGGCGCACTCGGTGGCCAGCAGCTGGGTCGGCCGGCTCGCGACGCACTCGAAGTCGCTCGCGTCGGCGGCGTACCTGACCACGTACTACCTCGGCGCCAGCAGCATGGGCTGGCTGGGCGGCCACGCCTGGCAGGCGGGCGCCTGGCCGGGCATGTGCGCGTTCCTGGGCGTGCTGTGGCTGGGCTGCGTGGCACTCGCATGGCGCATGGCGCGCGTGGCGCCGGCAGGCGCGCCCGCGGTCGCGTCACGCGCAGGCGCGCCGCGCCCGTCGTGACGCGCGCTCAGTGCCGCGTCGTGTCCGTGCCGGCCTCGGCGCCCGAGTGGGTCTGCGGGTCGAGGCCCGTGTCGGGCGATTCCTTGGCCTGGCGCTGCCCGGTGCCGGGCTCGATCAATTCCTCGATGATCAGGCGGCCGAACTTCTGCGCCCGGTCGGCGTGGAATCGCGCGAGGATGTCGGCCGCGCGGCGTGCCGCGTCGTCCGCCTCGGCCAGCACCGACACGAACGGATGGCCCTCTCGCGCCAGGTCGCGCTGCTGCTTGACGAGGTTGAGTTCCTGGCCGATGGTGGCCAGGATGCCCGCGCGTTCGATGTCGCGTTCCGCGCGTTCGCGCACCTCCTCGGCCGAGTAGTAGGCCACCTCCGGAAAGCCCGCTTCCTTCAGCGCGTCCGCGGCCGCGTGCGCGTCGCGTTCGGTGGGAAAGGAAGCCAGCACGTGGCCCACGGGCTTGAACACGCCATAGGCGGTCTGGGAGTTGCTCTCGTTCATGATGGTTGCCCCTTTCCGCAGGAAACGGGCAAGCCACGTACCGCCGCGCTCCAGCACCGTCCGCGCCGGACGGGTCAGCTCGACTGGAGGACGTCCCGCAGCTCGGCGGCGACGCGGTCGTGCAGCCTCTCCGCCAGCGCGCGCCGGTCGGGCTCGCCGGCGGGCTCGGGCGCCATGAAGCGCACGTCCACGACGATGCCGCGGGCCCGGCACACCTTCATCACGCTCTCGACCAGCGTGGTGTCGTCGATGTACTGCGCCGCGAGGCTGACCGGCAAGCCGGGCTCGCTGTAGCGCAGCACGATCGGCTGGACGACGGTGCCGGTTGTGATGGCCGCCTGCAGCAGGTTCGCGTGGAACGGCAGCACCTCGTCGCCCCGGCCGGTGGTGCCCTCGGGAAAGACGGCGACGGCGTCGCGGGCCTTCAGCGCGGCGGCGACCTCGTGCACCACGCGCAGCGCGTCGCGCTTGCGTTCGCGCTCGATGAACAACGTGCCGCCGGCGCGCGCCAGGCGCCCCAGGAGCGGCCAGTGGGCGATGGCCGACTTCGACACGAAGCGCGTGCGCGGCGAGCTCGCGTGCAGCGCAGGAATGTCCAGCCACGACACGTGGTTGGCCACCATCAGCACCGCGCCGGGCTGCGGGGCACCGCTGACCCGCACCTCCACGCCGAGGCAGCGCAGCAGCTTCACCGCCCAGCGCTGCATGATGGCGTGCCAGCCCGCGGCGTCGGTGCGCGGCATCGCGAAGGTGATGAGCCACAGACCCTGCATCACCATCCCGATGACGCGCAGGATGCGCCAGATCGCGACGAGCGTCCTCAAGCGGCGTTCGCCCCGGCCGCCGCACTCCACGCCAGCGTGCCCGCGACGAGCGTGTGCCGCACGCGGCCCGGCATGCGCGTGCCGCTCGATGCGGCATCGAACGGCGTGTGCTTGCCGCGGCTGTGCAGCGCCTCGGGCGTCACCTGCCACTCGGCGTCCGGATCGAACACGCACACGTCGGCCACGCCGCCTTCGACCAGGCGGCCCGCGCTCTGGCCCAGCGAGCCGAGCGCCTCGCCCAGCACGCGCACGGGCTCGCTCGTGACGCGCGCAAGCGACTGCGCGAGCGTGAGCTTGCTCTCGTTGCCCCACTTCAGCGCGAGGCTCAGCAGCAGCTCGAGCCCGGTGGCGCCGGGAACGGCCTCGCCGAACGGCAGCATCTTGTCGTCGTGGCCGATGGGCGTGTGGTCGGACACCAGCGCGTCGATGGTGCCATCGGCCAAGCCCGCGCGCAGGGCGTCGCGATCCTTGCCCTGGCGCAGCGGCGGCGTCAGGCGCATGTCGGCGTTGAAATAGCCGATGTCGATGTCCGTCAGGTGCAGCGAATTGATGCTGACGTCGGCCGTCACCGGAAGGCCCTCGGCCTTCGCGCGGCGCACGATGTCGACGCCGGCCGCGCTCGAGAGGCGGCAGAAGTGCACGCGCGCGCCGGTCTGGCGAACGAGCTCGATGACCGTGTGCAGCGCGATCGTTTCCGAGGCCACCGGCACGCCGGACAGCCCCAGGCGCGTCGCCACCGCGCCGCTGGCCGCGACGCCGCCGCTCAGCGACGCGTCCTGCGGCCGCAGCCACACGGTGTAGCCACGGGTGCTGGCGTACTGCATCGCGCGCGACAGCGTGAGGTTGTCGCGCATCGGCGCCTCGGCCTGCGAGAAGCCGACGCAGCCGGCCTCCGTGAGGTCGATCATCTCGGTGATCTCGGCACCGCCCAGGCCTTGCGTGAGCGCGCCGAGCGGGAACAGACGGCAGCGGCTCAGCTTGCGGGCGCGGAACTTGAGCATGTCGACCAGGCCCGGCTCGTCGAGCGGCGGATCCATGTCGGGCGGGCACACGAGGCTGGTGACGCCGCCGGCGGCCGCGGCCGCGAGCTCGCTTTCCAGCGCCCCCGGGCCGGGTTCCTTGAGGCGGGCGGCGAGGTCGACCAGGCCCGGCGCGACGACGCAGCCATCGGCCTCGATCGTGCGCTCGGGCGTGAAATCGGCGGGCACCTGGCCGATGGCCACGATGCGGCCGGCGGCGATCGCGACGTCGGCGGCCTCGTCGCGGCCGCTTGCGGGGTCGACGACGCGACCGTTGCGGATCATGATCTTCATGCGTCGTTCCCCGCAAGAATGGACATCACGGCCATGCGCACGGCGATGCCGAACGTGACCTGCGGCAGGATGACGCTGTGCGAGCCGTCGGCCACGCGCGAGTCGATCTCGACGCCGCGGTTGATCGGGCCCGGATGCATCACGATGGCGTCCGGCCGGGCCAGTGCCAGCAGGTCCTCGGTCAGGCCGAAGCTCTTGAAGTACTCGCCCGCGCTCGGCAGCATCGCGCCGCTCATGCGCTCGTTCTGCAGGCGCAGCATGATGATGACGTCGGCGTCCTTCACGCCCTCGCGCATGTCGTGGCACACGCGCACGCCCATCTCGCGGAGATCGCCCGGCACCAGCGTCTTGGGGCCGACGGCGCGGATCTCGGGCGCGCCCAGCGTGGTGAGCGCATGGATGTCGGAGCGCGCGACGCGCGAATGCACGATGTCGCCGACGATGGCCACGGTCAGCTCGTTGAACGATTTCTTGTAGTGCCGGATCGTGTACATGTCCAGCAGGCCCTGCGTCGGGTGCGCATGGCGGCCGTCGCCGGCGTTGACCACGTGCACGTGCGGGGCGCAATGACGCGCGATCAGGTAGGGCGCGCCCGACTCGCTGTGGCGCACGACGAACATGTCGGCGTGCATGGCCGACAGGTTGGCGATGGTGTCCAGCAGGCTCTCGCCCTTGGAGGCGGACGACTTGGCGATGTCGAGGTTGATCACGTCGGCCGACAGCCGCTTGGCCGCGATCTCGAACGTGGTGCGCGTGCGCGTCGAGTTCTCGAAGAACAGGTTGAACACGCTCTTGCCGCGCAGCAGCGGCACCTTCTTGACGTCGCGGTCGTTGACCGAGAGGAAGGTGCCGGCGGTGTCGAGGATCTGCGTCAGGATGGCGCGCGGCAGGCCCTCGATGGACAGCAGGTGGATCAGCTCGCCGTGGGCGTTGAGCTGCGGATTTCGTCGCGCGAGCATCAGGTGGTCTCCTTGACGGCGAAGGTGAAGCGGCCGTCGGGCTGGCGCGCCAGCGACAGCCGCTGGTGGTCCGGCAGCGTGAGCTTGGCGGCGGCGAACACCGGCGCGATCGGCAGCTCGCGGCCGCCACGGTCGACCATCACGGCGAGTTCCACCGATGCCGGCCGGCCGTAGTCGAACAGCTCGTTGACCACCGCACGGATGGTGCGGCCGCTGGCCAGCACGTCGTCGATCAGCAGGATGCGCGCGCCGTCGATCTCGAACGGCAGCTCGGTGGAGGCCTCGACGGCACCGAGGCCGCGCTCGCCGAAGTCGTCGCGGTGCAGCGTGCTGGAGATGGTGCCGACCGGCCGGTTCGTCTGGAGGTCGGCGTTGAGGCGCTGCGCCAGCCAGGCGCCGCCCGACCAGATGCCCACGAGCACGGTGTCGGGCGTCAGCAGCCGGCCGACACCCGCGCGCAGCTCGGAATACAGCTGCTCCGCATCGAGCGAGAGTGAAGTCATTCGTGTTCCCGGAAAAACTGTTCGAGGATCAGCGCCGCGGCTGCCGCATCGGCGTCGCGCGCGCCGGCCGACTCCGCGTCGACCGTGGTGTAGCGTTCGTCGACCTCGTGCACGGGCAGCCGGAAGCGTCCGTGCAGCTGGCGGCCGAACCTGCGGGCCCGGGCCGTATTGTCGTGCTCGGCGCCATCCGGATGGAAGGGCACGCCGATCACCAGCGCGTCGGGCGCCCATTCCTGGATCAGCGCCTCGATCGCCTTGAAGCGCGCGTCACCCTCGAGCGCCAGCGTGCGCAGCGGCTGCGTCAGCTTCATCAGCGTGTTGCCGGTGGCGACGCCGACACGCTTCGTGCCGTAGTCGAAGGCGAGGAAGGATCGAACGGCGCGGACGGGCGAGTCGACCATGGCCGAACCGCTCATGCGTGCCCGGCTTCCTGGCTGAGCATCCGCGGATCGATGCCCAGCAAGGCCAGCGCGCGCTCGTAGCGCTGCTCGATCGGCGTGTCGAAGATGATCTCCGGCGCAGCATCGACGTTGAGCCAGCCGTTGCGGCCCAGCTCGTCCTCCAGCTGGCCCGTGGCCCAGCCGCTGTAGCCGAGCGTGACCAGCACGCGGCGCGGGCCGTTGCCCACGGCCATGGCCTCGAGCACGTCCTTGCTGGTGGTCATCTCGAGGCCGCCGGGCACCGACAGCGTCGAGTTGTACTGCGTCGAGCCCTCGATGCGTTCGTGCAGCACGAAGCCGCGCTCGGTCTGCACCGGGCCGCCGTAGAAGACCGGCTGCTCGCCCAGGTCGTCGCTGGACAGCGTGAGGTCGACCTTCTCGAACAGGTTGCGCAGGCGGATGTCGACCGGCTTGTTGATCATCAACCCCAGCGCGCCCTTCTCGCTGTGCTCGCACAGGTAGACGACCGCGCCAGCGAACGCCTCGTCGACCATGCCGGGCATGGCGATGAGGAACTGGTTGGTCAGGTTGATGGGTTCGGAGGCCATTGCCGCGATTTTAGGGCAGCGGGGGCTCCACAATCGACCGCCATGGAGATCTCCCCCTGCAAACCGTCGCGTCGCGCGCTGGTCTGGTTCCGGCGCGACCTGCGGATCGCCGACCACCCCGCCCTGGCCCGGGCGTTGCGCGAGGCCCAGGCCGTCTGGTGCGTGTTCGTGCTGGACAAGCCCCTCCTCGACCCGCTGCCTTCCGACGACCGCCGCGTGGCCTTCATCCGCGCCAGCCTGGCCGAGCTCGACGAGCGGATCGCCGCGCTGTCCGGCGGCCGCGCCCGCCTCGTCGTGCGACACGCCGTGGCGGCCGACGAGATCCCGCGCCTGGCCGCCGAACTCGACGTGCAGGCGGTGTACTTCCACCGCGACGACGACCCGGCCGCCCGCGCGCGTGACGCCCGCGTGTTCGAGCGCCTGCGCGCGGACGGCCGCGAGATGCACGGCTTCAAGGATCACGTCCTCTTCGAGCGCCGGGAGATCCTGACCGGCGGCGGCACGCCCTACGGCGTCTTCACGCCCTACCGGAATGCCTGGCTCAAGGCGCTGCACGCCCGTCCGCAGCTGCTGGACGACTGCGGCAGCGATGTCGACGGCACGGCCCTGGCGGCGGCGCCGGCCAGCCCATGGCGCGGCGGCGCGGCCGTGCCGGCGCTGGAGGAATTCGGCTTCCGCGCACGGGCGGCCACGGCTCACGACGATGCCGGCCTGCGCCCCGGCAGCAGCGGCGGCGAGGCGCTGCTGCACGAATTCCTCGACCGCCTCGACGACTACGACGACGCGCGCGACTTCCCGGCCCGGCCCGGTCCCAGCCACCTGGGCGTCCACCTGCGCTTCGGCACGCTGTCGCTGCGTCGCCTCGTGCGCCTCGCCGCCCAGCGCATCGAGGGCGGCAGCCGCGGCGCCCAGACCTGGCTGTCGGAGCTGGTGTGGCGCGACTTCTACCACCAGGTGCTGTTCCACCACCCGCACGTCGTCGGCCACGCGTACCGTGCCGACTGCGACGAGATCCGCTGGGAGCACGGCCCGCAGGCCGACACGCACTTCGCCGCCTGGTGCGAAGGCCGCACCGGCTATCCGCTGGTGGACGCCGGCATGCGCCAGCTCGATGCCAGCGGCTACATGCACAACCGGCTGCGCATGGTCACGGCCAGCTTCCTGACCAAGGATCTCGGCGTGTCGTGGCAACGCGGCGAGGCGTATTTCGCGCTCAAGCTCAACGACTTCGAGCTGGCGTCCAACAACGGCGGCTGGCAATGGGCGGCCTCCACCGGCTGCGATGCGCAGCCCTGGTTCCGCATCTTCAACCCGGTGACGCAGAGCACGCGCTTCGACCCGCAGGGCGCCTTCATCCGCCGCTGGGTGCCGGAACTGCGGCTGCTGGGCGACAAGGCCATCCACGCGCCGTGGCTGGCAAAGCCCGCCGAGCTGGCGGCGGCCAGGGTGGCGCTCGGGCGCGACTATCCGCCGCCCATCGTCGACCACGACGCAGCGCGCGCGAGGACACTGGCGCGGTTCGGTTCCAGGGGCAGCGGCAGCCCGGTGGTCGACGACGCATCGAAACCCCGCTGAGCCTGTTGCGCAGGCACCGGCTCCGGCGGGACGCTCGATCGGGTACCGCCCTTGCTGCATCGGCCTCGTGCAACGGAGCCGACGATGACGACCAGGGAGTACGACGTCCGCGAATGCCGCCCGCGCATCGACGTCAACGACTATTTCGACCTTCGCAGCTGGGCCAAGCGCTTCGGCGTGACGGCGGGCGAGGTGCGACAGGCCGTCGCGCGGGTGGGCGACCATCCTGCGGATGTCGAGTACTACCTGCGCTTCGTGGCGGCCAGCGTCGCATCCGGCCTGGTCGACGGCCTCGGTTGAGGCCGGTGGGCTGCCGAGCTAGAAGAGCTCGACGTCGCTGACGCGCTTGTCGTCCTCGACGATGCCCCGGCGCTGCAGGTCGGCATAGTTGCAGACCTGGTCGCGGCCGTTGTGCTTGGCGTGGTAGACGGCGCGGTCGGCGCGTTCGAACGCGACCGACGGCGTGTCGCCCACCTCGATGGCCGTGAAGCCGACGCTGACCGTGATCTTGCCGGCCTGCGGGAAGGGGTAGTCCCCGACGACCCTGCGGAAGCGCTCGAAGGCGGTGACGGCATCGACTTCGTCGTTGCACAGCAGCAGCACGACGAATTCCTCGCCGCCGAAACGGTAGAGCTGGTCGGAGAAGCGGAACGCGCCGCGCATGATGCGCGACAGCAGCAGCAGCACCTCGTCGCCGATCAGGTGGCCGAAGCGGTCGTTGACGGTCTTGAAGTGGTCGATGTCGACGATGCCCAACCAGTAGCGCGAGCCCGAGGCGTGGCGGCGTTCGCCCTCGTCGAGCTTGGCGTCGAGCAGGGGCAGGGACGCCACCTTGTAGAAGCTGTCGTCGAAGATCTTGCGGTTGAGCAGGCCGGTGAGCGTGTCGCGCTCGCTGTAGTCCAGCAGGGTCTGAACGTTGCGGTAGATGCGAAGCACGCCGAACACCAGCCGGCGCGACTTGGCGCCGATGCCGCGCACCGTCCGGATCTCGATGACGCCCACGGCGCCGGTGTCGGACATCACCGGGAACAGCGTCGTGAAGACGCCCTCCGAGCGCACCTCGATGATCTTGGCCGTGGTCAGGCATTCCAGCCACTCGGGGCGATCGGCGGCGCGCGGCAGCGTGTCGAGGTCGACCCAGGCCGGGTCGGCCGTCGCGGCGGGGGAGTCGGCCAGCAGCGCGGCGCGCGTGAGCCAGCGCTCCTCGCCCTGATCACCCACCAGCCGGTAGACGGCCACGCGCGTCGGCGCGAGGAAGTCGCGCATGGCGTGCGCCAGGCTGACGTCGAGCGTGTCGCGGTCGCGCAGCCCGGTCAACGAGGCGAGGTGATCGATGATTTCCGACATGGATTTCTGTAGCGGTGAGCCCTGTTATCGGTCGAGCGTCTCGCCGACTGAAACCTGGAATCCGCGAAGAGGTCCGGTCATCATGCCGGAATGTTCACGAATTCTCAGGCAGGCATCTTCTTCGCGACATTCTCCTGGATCAGGCCGATCAGCTGCTCTTCGTCGTAAGGCTTGCCCAGGTAGTGGTCGGCGCCCAGCTGGATGGCCAGGTCGCGGTGCTTCTGGGCGATGCGCGACGTGATCATGATCACCGGCAGGCCGGCCCAGCGCGGGTCGTGGCGCACGTTGCGCAGCAGGTCGAAGCCGTCCATGCGCGGCATTTCGATGTCGGTCAGCATGACGGCCGGACGCTCGACCTCGAGCTGCTCCAGCGCGTCCAGGCCGTCCTTGGCCACGGTCACGCGGAAGCCTTCGCGCGTCAGCAGGCGCTGCGTGACTCGGCGCACCGTCAGCGAATCGTCCACCACCAGGATCAGCGGGGCCTTGGCCTCCTCGACCTCCTGCACCACGACCGGCACGTGCGGCACGCCGGCCTCGGTGGTCGCGCGCTGGCCGTACACGGCCGCGAGCGCCACCGGGTTGTAGATGGGCACCACCTCGCCGGTGGCCAGCAGGGACATGCCCGCCAGGCCCGGCAGGCGCGCCAGCTGCGGCCCCAGGTTCTTGACGACCACTTCCTGGTTGCCCACGACCTGGTCGACGTGCAGCGCCACGCGCTGCTCGGCGCTTCGCACCAGCACGACCGAGTTGCTCTTGCCGGCCAGCACGCCATGGGTGCTCGATTGCAGCAGCGCGCCCAGCCAGAAGAACGGCACTTCGTGCGTGCCGTCCTGGTAGACGCCGGTCTTGTAGGCCTGCTCGACGTCGGCGTTGGTGGTGCGGCGCACCACTTCCACCAGCGACGCGGGCATGGCGACGGTGAGGTCGCCGCAGCGCAGCTGCACGACGCGCGTCACCGCCGTGGTCAGCGGCAGCAGCAGCGTGAAGGCGGTGCCGCGGCCCGGGGCCGAGGCGGTCTCGATGCGGCCGCCGAGTGCGGTGATGTCGGACCGCACGACGTCCATGCCGACGCCGCGGCCGGCGAGCTCGGTCACGCTCTCGGCCGTCGAGAAGCCCGGCGTGAAGATCAGGTTGGCCAGCTCGGCCTCCGTGGGCGTCGCGTCCGGCGCGATCAGGCCGTTGGCGCGGCCGCGCGCCTCGATCCGCTGCAGGTCGAGGCCGGCGCCGTCGTCACGGATCGTGATGCGCACCTCGTTGCCCTGCTGGGCCAGCGCCACGTCGATCGTGCCGACCGGATCCTTGTCCTGCGCGCGACGGACGTCCGGCGACTCGATGCCGTGCACGACGGAGTTGCGCAGCAGGTGCTCGAAGGCACCGGCCATGCGATCCAGCACCGAACGATCCAGCTCGATGGACGAGCCTTCGACGTTCAGGCGCACCTGCACCGAGGTTTCCTTGGCCGCCTGGCGGACGACGCGGTACAGGCGTTCGGACAGCGCGTCGAACGGCACCATGCGCGCGCGGAGCAGGTCTTCCGACAGCGCGCGCGTCAGGCGCGCCTGCGCGGCCATCTCGTCTTCCGCCGACTGCACGGTCTGCGTGATGCTTCGCTGCACCGTGGCCACGTCGTTCACCGACTCGGCCATCATGCGCGTCAGTTCCTGGAAGCGCGTGAAGCGGTCCATCTCCAGCGGATCGAACTCCGCGGACAGGGCCTTGCTGGCCTCCAGGCGCGAGGCGATCTGCGTGTCGGCCTGGAGTTCGATGTCGCGCAGCTGGCGACGCAGGCGATCCAGGTTTTCCGTCAGTTCGCGCAGCGACGCGCGCATCTGGGTGACATCCGTCTCCAGGCGCGAGCGCGTGATCGAGACTTCGCCGGCCTGGTTGACCAGGCGGTCCAGCAGCGGCGCCTTGACGCGCACGGTGGCGGTGGCCGGGTTGCCGATCGCGGCCTCGACCACGCGCTGCACGCGCGACGGGTTCTCGACACTGAAGCGGGCCCAGTCGATGACGCTGGGCGCGGCATCGGCCAATGCCTTGGGCACCATCTGGCGCACCGTGGACTCCGGCGCGGCCGGAGCCGGCTCGGGGGCCTGCGGCGCCACCGGCGCCTCGGCGGCCGGCGCGGGCTGCGCGGCCAGCGGCGCTGGGGCGACCGGCGCGGCGGCCACGGGTTCGACGACCGCGGGCGCGGCGACCGGCGCCGGCGCCGGTGCGGCCACCGGTGCGGGGGTGCCCTGCGGGTTCTTGAGCAGGCGCTGGAATTCCTCGTCGAGCGCGTCGACGCCGGTGTGCAGCATCGCCATCGTCGGCGGGTTGGCCGAACGGCCGCCCACGCGTTCCTCGAACGCCGATTCCAGGCGGTGCGCGAGCTCGCCCAGGCGCATGGCGCCGGCCAGGCGGGCACTGCCCTTGAGCGTGTGCAGCGCGCGCAGCGCGCCGAAGGCCTCGGAGCTCATCTCCGGCGACTCTTCCCAGGCACGCAGGTGCGACGCCAGGTTGGGCAGCAGCTCCTGCGCCTCTTCGGAGAAGATCTCGAACAGCTCGGGGTCGATCGCGTCGTGGGCGTCGAGATCCTGCGCGAAGCCGCCGGCGTCCGTCTCCGACGCGGCCACCTCGTGGCGCTCGCCGCCCTCGGGGCGGATCGTGTCGTCGAGCGCCGTGAACTTGACGGCGCCCAGGCCGGACGCGGGGATCGCCGTGGCGGCGGGCTGCGCCGTCTCGGCGGGCGCAGCGTCGGCGGCAGCCTGCATGGCCTCGAACTCGTCGGCACCGATTTCGGTGTCGGGGGAGTCGATGACCTCGGGCGCCGCGATCGGCGGTTCGGCGAAATGGTGCTCGGCGGCGGTGGCCAGCGCGGCAGCCGTCTCGGCAGCGGCAGCGGCGGCGGCTTCGGCGGCCGCCTTCGCTTCCGCGGCCACGCGGGCCTCCTCGGCGGCATGGGCCTCGGCAGCGAGACGCGCGGCTTCGGCGACGCGCGCCTCTTCCGCGGCCTGCGCCTCGGCGGCGATGCGGGCCTCCTCGGCCGCCTTCGCCTCTTCCGCGGCCTTGGCCTCCGCGGCGGCCTTGTCGGCAGCGGCCTGCGCGTCGCGATCGCGCTGGACGGCCTCGTCGTGCGCGGCCTGCGCGGCCTGCGCCTGGACGGACGACTGGAACGCGTCGAAGCGGGCGATCAGCGGCTGCGACGGCGTCTGCAGGAAACCGGCGGCGAACTGGTGCAGCAGGCGGCGGATCTCCTCCGCCACGTCGCTGTACAGGCGCGCCTCGTCCGGAGTCACCAGGCGCGACTGCGACACCTCCAGCGCGTGCTCGAGGCGGCGCGCCAGCGACGACAGCTCGATGTGGCCCACGGTGGCCGAGTTGCCGGCCAGCGAATGCGCCAGCGCGACGGCCTCCTCGCCGACTGCGCGCGGCAGCTCCAGCCCCCACTCGGCGAGCGCGGTGCACAGGCGGCGCGACTGCTCGTCGGCTTCGTTCAGGAAGATGTTGAACAGGCTCAGGCTGATCTTCAGCGGGCCGATGACCTTGTAGTTCTCGGCATCGTCGGCCGGCAGCTGGTCGGCCACCGCGTCGTTGGCGGCGGCGGGCAGCAGGTCGAGCTCGCCGAGGTGCGTCGGCACCGTCTCGGGACCGGTGTCGCGCTCGTCGCCGGCGTCGTGCCGCGCGGCCGGCTTGTCGAGGTCGCCGAGGTCGAACTGGAAGTCGGGCGCGGCGAACTCGGGCAGGCGCTCGAGCGGCTGCACCACGGTGCGGTCCTCGAGGTAGGCGGTGGGGGCATGGGCCTGGTCGACGGGCGCGTCGGACGGCAGGTCCAGCGTGAACGCGTCCTCGTGCGACGACTCGACGACCAGCGGCAGGTCGGCCAGCTCGGGCGGCGAGGTGTGAGCGAAGTCCTCGAGGATCTCGGTGTCGCTCGCCTCTTCCGGCACGGGCTCGAACGAGACTTCGGGCGACGGGATCGGCGGCAGGACGGCCGTGGCCTCGACGGCCGGCGCAGGGGTGGGCGCGGGCGCAGGTGCCTTCGCCTTGACCGGCTCGGCGTCCGGATCGACGCCGTCGCGCAGCGCGTTGGCGGCCGCCACGATCGGCTGGCTGGTGTAGCCGTGCGCGTTCTTCGCGGCGAGCGCCTTGACCCAGCCTTCGAGCTCGTCGAGCACGTTCAGCGAGAAGGTGCGCAGGTCGGGGCTGGCCTCGATGACGGCATCGGCCAGGCGGGCGTTGTACAGCTGCTCGCAGGCCCAGGCGGCTTCGCCGAAGTCCTTCAGGCCGACCATGCGCGAGCTGCCCTTGAGGGTGTGGAACGCGCGGCGGACGGTGGAGATCGATTCGAAGTGCTGCGGATCCTCGGCCAGGCGCTCCAGGCTCTCGCGGGCGCCGGCGATGACTTCCTCGGCCTCCTCGAAGAAGACCTCGAGCATCTCGTCGTCCTCGGCCGTGGCCGTGTCGGAGACGGCGACGGACGCCGGCGCGGGGGCCGGCGGCGGCGGGGCGACGAACTCGGTCATCGCCTTGGCGACTTCCTGGCGCACCTCGGTGGCGGCGTTCTCGTCGCTGCGGGCCAGCGCGGTGCGCGCGGCCTTGGCGGCGTCGGCGATGCTCTTCTCGTCCGAGGCGGTGGCCTGCTGGGCCAGCTCCTCGAGCTTGTTCATGACCTCGGCCTTGGAGGCGGCGTCGCTGCCGGCCGTGGCCGCCAGCTGCTGCACCTGCTCGAGCAGCTCGCTCTCGCCGGCGGCGGGCGCGTCCACCTCGGTGGGCACGATCTCGTCGACGCGGCCCATCGTGGTTTCGAGGCGGCCCGACTCGGGGTCGAACCTGAACAGCGACTTGGCCAGCTGCGGCTGCACGCCCAGCAGGTCGATCAGGAAGCCGAGTGCGCCGACGTTGGCGGCCAGGCGGCCCACGGCCTGCTCGGACAGCGCGCGTTCGGCCGCCGAGGCCTCGGCGCCTTCGCGCGACTGCGCCAGCACGGTGTCGACCTCGTCGCGCATGCGCACGACGGCCTGGCCGGCCTGGTCCAGGCCCAGCACGGACAGCACGCCGCGCATGGCCGACAGCTTGGCCGGCACCGGCACCAGCGTCTCGCGCTCGGCCGGGTTGCGGTTGAACTTGTCGAGCTGGCCTTCGACGTCGGCCAGCGACGAACGCAGCTCCTGCACGACGCTGCCCATCGTCTGGCGATCGGAGGCGCGGCGGTAGAGATCCTCCATCCACGGCTCGATCGGGCCCGGCGTGCGGCCCTGGCGCGCCAGGTCGATGCGCTCGGCCAGCTGGTGGATGCGGGTGCCGAACGAGGCGTCGGCGATGTCGACGTCGTCGAGCGCGGCGTCCAGGCACAGCAGGCTGGTGGCGACTTCCATCGCCAGCGTCGGCGACGGCACCGCGGCGCCGTCGGCCACCTGCGCGACCGCGGCGTCGAGCGCGCGCGCCATGTGCTCGCCCTCGGGGTGCAGCTTGCGCACCGAGTCGGCCACCAGCGAGGCCTGCTCGCGCAGGCTCGACGCCAGGCCGGACTGGCCGGCCGTGGCCGACGACCACGATTCCTTGAGCGCCTCGACGCGGCGGCGCGCCAGCGGGATCAGCGCGGGGTCGTAGCGGCCCAGCGCCTCTTGTTCGTAGTCGACCGGCTCCTGCGTCGCGAGGCCGAAGGCCTTGCGCACGGCCACCAGGCGCGGTGCCTTGGCGTCGTCGCCGGGCAGCGCGCGGGCGCAGAAGAACAGCAGGTCCTGCGTGAGGCGGTCGGAGACGTCGGACTGGCCGCGCTCGGCCAGGCGCACCTGGGCCAGAAGGCGCGAGGTCAGGCGCTTGCTGTAGACGTCGGCCGACAGCCGGCCTTGCGCCTGCGCCTCGAAGAAGGCCGCAGCGACGGACCACAGGCCCGACAGCTTGCCGGTGGTGCCCGCGGCCAGGCCGGCGAACAGCTGGCTCATCTGCGTGGCGGCGGGGCCCACCGGGCCGCGCAGCAGCGAGAGCATGCACTGCTCCATGCGGCCACGGGTATCGGCGTCGGGCTGCAGCGCCATGATGTGCGTGCCGGCCGAGGCCTTCACGAGCGCCGGCGCCGCGGCGGCCAGCTGCGCGCCCGAGGACGGCGAGTCGGCCTGCCACAGGTCGGCCGGGTGGATGCGGTCGGCGCCCGCGAGCGTCTGCACCTCGCGGTACTGCGGGAACAGCGCCAGCGGCGACAGCTCCTTGCCCGACAGGCGGCGGCGCAGGAAGTCCAGCAGCGCGAACGACGAGCGCTCGATGCTCGTCACCGCGTCGTTGTCCATCGTGCGGATCTTGCCCATGAAGCGCAGGATGGCCTGCTCGCTGGCGCGCAGCATGCGCGCGCCCTCGGCCTGGCCGACCATGTCGAGCGCGCCCGCGCCCTGGTGGAACAGCGCGCGGGCCTGCTGCATCGCCGGCGCGGCGCTGCCATCGATCTCGGTGCCGGGCGGCGCGGTCTCGACCTCGCGCACCTGGCGCCGCAGGGCCTTGTGCGCGTTGTCCAGGGTACGGCGAAGCTCGTCGGCCACCCAGGCCAACGTGCTCAGGTCTGCAGGCACGGCGTGCGCTACTTGTTCACTCAACGTCATCTCCAGCGCCGCGCTCGTCACAGCGCGCGCAAGGGCGGTCAACCATCAGCGAAACAGCCTACCGCCAAAACGGATCCAGCCGGCCATCGCATCCGACCGGCGGGAAGGATACGGCGACCAGCGGGAGCGTCGGGGCATCAGCCGATCTTGAACCGGGACACCGACTGGCGCAGTTCTTCGGCGGTACGGGACAGTTCACGCACGATCTGCGCGGTGGAGCGCGTACCGTCGCCGGTCTGCTCCGTCACCGCGAAGATGTGCTGGATGTTCGAGGCCACGACGTTCGCGGACTGCGCTTCGCTCTGCGCCTGAGTCGAGATGCTCTCGACGAGTGCGGACAGTTCGCGCGTCACACGGTCGATGTCGATCAGCGCGGCACCGGCAGCGTCGGACAGCTGCGCTCCCTGCACCACGCCCTGGGTCGAACGTTCCATGGCGGCCACGGCATCGCCGGTGTCGGTCTGAATGGCCTTCACGAGCGCCGCGATCTGCCGCGTGGCGTCGCCGGAGCGTTCGGCCAGCCGCTGCACTTCTTCCGCAACGACGGAGAAGCCGCGGCCCGCATCGCCGGCGGAGGCCGCCTGGATGGCGGCGTTCAGGGCCAGCACGTTCGTCTGTTCCGTAATGTCCGAGATCAGCTCCGTGATTTCGCCGATCTCCTGCGACGATTCGCCCAGGCGCTTGATCCGCTTGGAGGTTTCCTGGATCTGGTCGCGGATCGAGTTCATGCCCTCGATGGCGTCCTGCACCGCGCGGCGTCCGGCCTGCGCCACCGTCAGCGATTGCTGCGCGGCGTGCACGGTTTCCTGCGCGCGCTGCGACACGTCGTTGATTCGGCCGGCCATCTGGAGCACGGACTCGCCGGTCTCGCGGATCTCGTGCAGCTGCTCGGTGGAAGCCGCCAGCAGCTCGGTCGACGTCTGTTCCACCTGCCCGGTGGTGTCCGTCACCCGGTTGGCGGTGCCCTGCACCTGCGCCACCAGGGTGCGCAGCTCTTCCACGGTGTAGTTCACCGAGTCGGCGATGGCGCCCGTGATGTCCTCGGTCACCGTCGCCTGCTGCGTCAAGTCGCCTTCGGCGACCGACTGCAGTTCGTTCATCAGCCGGAGAATGGCGGCCTGGTTGGCGTCGTTGACGCGCTGGGCCTCGCGCTGGCGGCTGTCGGCTTCCTTGCGCTTCTCGTCGGCTTCCCGGGCTTGCTGGCGCTGGGCGACGACGAACAGTCGAAGGATGCCGAGCGCACCGGCCAGCAGCAGCAACACGGACGCGCCGATGGCCAGGTAGTAGCCGATCGACACCGCGCCGATCTGGTCGAGACGGCTCTGGACGGATTCCAGCCCCTTTCGCAGCGGTTCGCTGTCGCCCACGATCTGCGCCTGCGCCTCGCGCGCGGCGACCAGGCCCTGCAGGTTGGCCAGAATCGCGCTGGACTGGCTGCGGGTCTGCTCGTACTGCGAGATCAGCTGCTCCAGGCGCTCGCGCGTGGCAGGCTCCTTCGTGCCGGGCAGGCGCAGGTCGGCGTTGCCCTGCAGCAGGCCGTCGGCGATCTCGCGGAAGGTGTTCAAGTCCTTGCCGAGCAGGAACACGGCTTCGGGCGACACGCCTTCGTAGGTCAGGAATTCGTTCGCGCTCTTGCCGATGCGCTGCGTCAGCATGACCAGCTGGCCGACGGCGGAGATCTCGGCCGCCGAGGCACCGCCCTGCAGCTTCAGGGAAGACACCGTCTCGGCGGTCTCGAGCAGGTCGGACGACTGGCGATTGATGGTGCGCAGCGCCTGGCCGACCTGGGTCAGCGTCTTCTGCTGCGCCAGCACGATGCCGGCGTTCTTCTCGGCGCGATCGACCAGCGGCAGCAGCGGCTGCACCGTGTCCTGGGCGCCGCCAGGCACCGCGGTGACGACGTCGTTGCCGGCATGCAGGCCGCGCACGTCGGTGGCCAGCACCGTGCCGCTTTCCTTCACTTCAGGGAAGGCCGCGGGGCTGCCGATCATGGCCTGCGAGACCGACTTCGCCAGGCGCTGCGACTGCATCAGCGCCGCACCGGTGGCTTCCACCTGCTTCGAATGGGCGTTGGCCGCGGAGATGGCCAGGTAGCCGCCACCGAGCAGGCCGGCGAAGCCGATGGCCGCCAGCGTGATCACGAAGCGCTGCTGGTAGCCGATGGAGCGGCGGCCGATCAGCGGCAGGCCGGTGTCGTCGTCGTCGACGGCGGCGGCTTCCTCCTCCGGCTGGCCCTCGTCGAGCATGCGCGTGGGCGCGGGCTCGGCCTGGTCGGGCACCAGCGTGGAATTGGCGTGCGCGGTGTCGACGCCCTCCAGCGGCAGGTCGATCGACAGGTTGTTCTCGGAGTGGACGACGTGGTCGTCGTCCTGGCCGGGGCCGGCGCCGTCCAGCGGGAAGGCCGAGTGGCCCATCGCGTGGACGTCGAGATCCAGCGTCGGCACGCCACCGCCGGTGCCCAGCGCGTGCGTCCTGTGCTCGGCGTGGGTGCCGTCGGCGGAGTCGCGCATCGCGTGCGCGTGCGGCTCGACCCGATCGCTCAGGTCGACGTCCGCCAGCGCCACGTCGCGGCCGTGCTCGGAAGCGACGGGAGGATAGACGTTATCGACGCTGCCCTGGGTATGAGCGCCGTGTTGCTTGAGCGCGTTACCGCTGCTTTGGTCTGACAAGTTCATCTCGCCCTCTTCACGCTAGATTTCAAATCCCAACTAATCCCGAACGGCTGCCCGACGCCTTGGTGGCCTGCTGGCGCCGCTCGCGCGGCGCGTCGTCGTTGCCGAACCCTCGCTTCAGCTCATCACATCCAGGAACGCGCCATCCATGGCCAGCGCTCCCAGATCGATTTCCTGCCAGGACGCGCCCTGCGCATCCTTCCAGCGACCGGCCGCGAACGCGGGCCGGGCACTCACGCTCTCGGCCGGCTCGGCCTCGCGCGTCATCTGTTCCTCGCCACGCAGGCCGGCCAGGCGGTCGACGCGCAGTGCGGCGTTGACCTGCAGCGAGGGCGCCATCATCACCAGCTGGCCGTCGAGCGCCGACGGATCGCTGGAGGACTTCGGCGCGCGCAGGCCCAGGAAGGCCGCCATGTCGATCACGGTGTACAGGTCGCCCCGCAGCTGCGCCACGCCGGTCATCCAGGGCTTGGCATGCGGGAGCTTCAGCAGCGCCCGCAGCGGGAAGATCTCGCCGGCCTGGGCCAGCGGCAGCAGCAGGCCGACGCCGGCGCATTCGACGGCGAGCCAGCCTCGCGCACGCGGCTGCGTCTTGGCGGCTTGCAGACGGCTTGCCAGCCGGGTTTGCAATTCGCGCAGGGCATCTTTATTGGCCATGGGGGGTGCGTCGAGGTGGTCGGGTCAGTCGGGGCCGGTCAGCCGAGCGACTTGATCTTGGCCATCAGGTCGTCGGTGTCGACGGGCTTGACGACATAGTCGCGGGCGCCCTGGCGCAAGCCCCAGACGCGGTCGGTCTCCTGCCCCTTGCTGGTGCACATGATCACCGGCACGTCCGCGTAGCGCGGGTCGCGGGTGATCGAGCGGGTCAGCTGGTAGCCATTGGTGCCGGGCATGACGACGTCCATCAGGATCAGGTCGGGCTTGCCTTCGGCCAGGCGCTTCATCGCGTCCTCGCCATTCTCAGCGGTGCGCACGGTGAAACCGCGCTTGGCAAGCAGGTCGGAGAGATAAGCCAATTCGGTCTTCGAATCATCGACCAGGAGAATGTGCTGGATCGGCATGGTGTGTCCTTGGAAACGCGCTTCGTATGCGCTTTTGCTCGTTTACTCCCGTTCGCTGGTCGCGGCCGGGAATATCCGTGCGGAGAAACTCTTACTGTTCAGAGCGGGCCGGGTTGTATTGGGCCACCGCGCGCAGGAGCTGTTCCTTCGTGAACGGCTTCGTCAGGTAATCCTCCGACCCGACCATGCGCCCGCGCGCCTTGTCGAAAACGCCGTCCTTGGACGAGAGCATGATCACCGGCACCGCGGCGAAGCGCGGGTTGCGCTTGATGATCGCGCAGGTCTGGTAGCCGTCCAGCCGCGGCATCAGGATGTCGCAGAAGATCAGGTCGGGGGTGTGGTCGTTGACCTTGGCCAGCGCGTCGAAACCGTCCTCGGCGAGCACCACTTCGTGGCCCCCCTGGCGCAGGAAGATCTCGGCGCTGCGCCGGATCGTGTTGCTGTCGTCGATGACGAGCACGCGGACCGCGGGCGTAGCCGGGGCGGCGGCGGGAGCCGGCGTGCCGTCAGCCATTGAAAATCTCGTTGAATACTTGCGCCATCGTCGGGTCTTCCATCAGATGCGGACCATCTCGAAATCTTCCTTGCGCGCCCCGCATTCCGGACACGTCCAGTTCATCGGAACGTCTGCCCAGCGGGTTCCGGGGGCCAAACCAGTTTCAGCGTCGCCGGCAGCTTCGTCGTAGATCCAGCCGCAGATCAGGCACATCCAGGTTTGAGGTTCGTTCACAGTCGTTTCGCGTTCAGGGTCACTACAATCGTCTGGATTGTAGCCACGGCCCCGAGCGGTTAACGACGCGTTAAGGGCCAAACTAATCACATTTTCCGGGCAAGCTTCACAAGTTGGCCCCCACCGGACATGTCAATGGACCCCCAATCCGGCGCGGAAACGCCCGACGAAATCGCCGAGGAAGCCAGTGCACCCGCCTGCATCCTGACTTTCAACGCGAGCGATGCCAGCGGCGCGGGAGGCGTGGCGGGCGACGTCGCGACCATCGCCGCGATGGGCGCCCACGCCCTGCCCGTGGTCACTTCCGTGCTCATGCGCGACACCGCCGAGATCTTCGACCACCACGTCATCGACGCCGACGCCGTGGTCGAGCAGGCGCGCTGCATTCTCGAGGACATCACCGTCTCGGGCTTCAAGGTGGGATATCTCGGCAATACCGACAACGTCAGCGCAGTCGCGGAAGTACTGTCCGACTATCCCGAAGTGCCGCTGGTCTCGTACCTGCCGGCGCTGTCCTTCATGGAGGACGACGACCAGGCGACCTACCTCGAGGCCTTCCGCGAGCTGATCCTGCCCGCCACCGAGGTGCTGGTGGGCAACCACAAGACGCTGACCGACTTCCTGCTGCCCGAATGGGATTCCGACCGCCCCGCCTCGCCGCGCGAGCTGGCGGTGGCCGCGGCCGAGCACGGCACCCGCTTCGTGCTGGTGACGGGCGTGATGCTGCCGGCCAAGGGCGCCGGCCAGTTCATCGACAACGTGCTGGCCTCGCCGCAGGGCGCGCTCACCGGCGAGAAGTTCGAGATGTTCGAGGCCACGTTCGTGGGCGCCGGCGACACCCTGTCCGCCGCGATGGCCGCGCTGCTGGGCGCCGCCGCCGAGCTGCAGGCCGCCGTCGGCGAGGCGCTGCAGTTCCTCGACCAGAGCCTGGACGCGGGCTTCCGCCCCGGCATGGGTGGCGTGGTGCCCGACCGCTTCTTCTGGGCGCTGCCGCCCGGCGAGGACGAGGACAGCGAGCAGACCGTGGAAGACGCGCTGTCGGACGATTCGACCGAAGTCGGAGGCTCGCGCAGTGTCCACTAATGAGCAGCTGTTCGAGCGTGCCCAGAAGGTCATCCCCGGCGGCGTGAACTCGCCCGTGCGCGCGTTCCGCGCGGTCGGCGGCACGCCGCGGTTCATCGCCCGCGCCGAGGGCGCCTACGTGGTGGATGCCGAGGGCAAGCGCTACGTCGACTACATCGGCTCGTGGGGGCCGATGATCCTGGGCCACGGGCATCCGGCCGTGCTGGAGGCCGTCCTGAAGGCCGCGCGCGACGGCTTCAGCTTCGGCGCGCCCACGGAGCGCGAGGTCGAGCTGGCCGAGGAGATCGTCGGCCATGTGCCCAGCGTCGAGCAGGTGCGCCTCGTCAGCTCGGGCACCGAGGCCTGCATGAGCGCGATCCGGCTGGCGCGCGCGGCCACCGGGCGCTCGCGCCTGATCAAGTTCGAAGGCTGCTACCACGGCCACGCCGACGCGCTGCTGGTCAAGGCCGGCTCCGGCCTGGCCACGTTCGGCCATCCGACCTCGGCGGGCGTGCCCGCGGAAGTCGTGCAGCACACGACCGTGCTCGACTACAACAACGTCGAGCAGCTGGAAGAGGCCTTCGCGGCGTACGGCGGCGAGCTGGCCTGCGTCATCATCGAGCCCATCGCCGGCAACATGAACTTCGTGCGCTCCAGCGTGGCGTTCATGAAGCGGCTGCGCGAGCTGTGTCACCAGCACGGCGCGCTGCTGATCATGGACGAGGTGATGACGGGCTTTCGCGTCGCGCTCGGCGGCGCGCAGAGTTTGTACGCGCAGCAGATTCCCGGCTTCGCGCCCGACATCAGCGTGTTCGGCAAGGTGATCGGCGGCGGCATGCCGCTGGCGGCCTTCGGCGCGTCGCGCCGGATCATGGCGCAGCTCGCGCCGCTGGGCCCGGCCTACCAGGCGGGCACGCTGTCGGGCAACCCGGTGGCCACCGCCTGCGGCCTGGCCACGCTGCACGAGATCGCCAAGCCGGGCTTCCACGCGGCGCTCGGCGAGCGCACGCGCGAGGTGATGGCGGCGCTGAAGTCCGAGGCCGACGCTGCGGGCGTCCCGCTCACGGTCGACAGCGAGGGCGGCCTGTTCGGCTTCTTCTTCGCCGACCGCCTGCCGCACGACTACACCACCGCCGTGGCCGTCGACAAGGAACGCTTCAACCGCTTCTTCCACGCCATGCTGGACGGTGGCGTCTACCTGGCGCCGGCGCTGTACGAGGCCGGCTTCGTCAGCGCCGCCCACGGCCCCGCCGAGATCGAACACACGCGCCTGGCCGCCCGCGCCGCCTTCGCCGCACTCAACGCCTGACATCTCCGTGGCCACGTCCCGTCCCACCGAATACATGGGCCACCCTGCCGTGGCGCTCACCTCCGACGACGGCGCCCGCGCCACCGTCCTGCTGCACGGCGGCCACCTGGTCAGCTGGATCCCGGCCGGCGGCCAGGAGCAGCTGTACGTCTCGCCCACCAGCCGCTACGGCGAGGGCGCGGCCGTGCGCGGCGGCGTGCCGGTGATCTTCCCGCAGTTCTCCAACCGGGGCCCCCTGCCCCGCCACGGCCTGCTGCGCACGCGCCGCTGGAAGCTGGTGGAGATGCCCTCGCACGGCAAGCATGCCCAGGCGGTGCTGCGCTTCGTCGCCGACGACGCCACGCGCCAGCTGTGGCCGCACGAATTCGAGGCCGAGATCACGTTCAGCCTGACCGGCCGGCAGCTCGACATCGAGTTGCTGGTCGTCAATTCGGGCGACGCACCGTTCGAGTTCACCGCTGCACTGCACACCTACCTGCGCACCAGCGACGTGCTCAAGGCCCAGCTCGAGGGCCTTCAGGGCGTGAAGTACGAGGACAACACCACCGGCCAGTGGCAGCAGCAGTGGGGCGACGTCACGCAGGTGGTCGGCGAGATCGACCGCCTGTACCACGACGCGCCGGGCGAGCTGGTGCTGCGCGAGATGGGCCGCAAGCTGGCCATCGCGCACGCCGACTTCACCGATGTCGTCGTCTGGAATCCCGGCCCCGGGAAGGCCGCGCAGCTCGACGACCTGCCCGACGACGACTGGATGAAGATGCTGTGCATCGAGGCCGCGCGGGTCGTCGACCCGGTCACCCTGGCGCCGGGCGAGGAATGGGCCGGGATGCAGACTCTGATCGCGAACTGATCCCATCGACAAGACCGCGGCGGCGCAGCTGCCCGCGGCCGAGATCCCGGCGGCCGGGCGCGAAACGTGCATGGCCGACGCGGGACCGAACAAGAACGAATCGTCATGCATATCCACATCCTGGGCATCTGCGGCACCTTCATGGGCGGCCTGGCCGCCCTCGCCCGCGAGGCCGGTCACAAGGTCACCGGCTGCGACGCCAACGTCTACCCGCCGATGAGCGACCAGCTTCGCGCCCTCGGCATCGACCTGATCGAGGGTTACGGCGCCGACCAGGTGGCGATCGCGCCCGACCTGTTCGTCGTCGGCAACGCCGTCTCGCGCGGCAACCCGCTGATGGAAGCCATCCTCGACGAGGGCCTGCCCTATGCCAGCGGCCCGCAATGGCTGGCCGGGCACGTGCTGGAGGGCCGCCACGTGCTGGCCGTCGCCGGCACCCACGGCAAGACGACGACCACCGCGATGCTCGCGTGGATCCTCGAGCAGGCCGGCCTGGAGCCCGGCTTCCTGGTGGGCGGCGTGCCGCGCAACTTCGGCGTCTCGGCGCGCCTGGGCAAGGCGCGCACGGCCGGCGGTGCGCGGCCGCTGTTCGTCATCGAGGCCGACGAGTACGACACCGCCTTCTTCGACAAGCGCAGCAAGTTCGTGCACTACCGGCCGCGCACCGCCGTGCTGAACAACCTCGAGTTCGACCACGCGGACATCTTCCCCGACCTGGCCGCCATCGAGACCCAGTTCCACCACCTCGTGCGCACCCTGCCCGCGCACGGCCGCATCGTCGTCAACGCGCGCGAGGAATCGCTGCAGCGCGTGCTCGAGCGCGGCTGCTGGAGCGAGGTGCAGCGCTTCGGCGCGCGCAAGGAGGAGCCCGGCGCGCTGCGCGCCCGCGGCGAGCCGCACGCGTTCGACGTGCTGCGCGGCTCGATGAAGATCGCCCACGTCGAGTGGCACCTGCTGGGCGAGCACAACCAGATGAACGCGCTGGCCGCCATCGCCGCCGCCGAGCACGTGGGCGTCGCGCCCGAGGCGGCGGCCAAGGCGCTGGCGTCGTTCGACAACGTGGCGCGCCGCCTCGAACTCAAGGGCGAGGCCGGCGGCGTGAAGGTCTACGACGACTTCGCGCATCACCCGACCGCGATCCGCACGACCATCGACGGCCTGCGCCGCAAGGTCGGCGCGCAGCGCATCCTGGCCGTGTTCGAGCCGCGCTCCAACACGATGAAGCAGGGCGCGATGAAGGCGCAGTTGCCATGGGCGCTCGAGGAGGCCGATCTGTCGTTCTGCCACTCGGGCGGCCTGTCGTGGGATGCCGAGGAGGCGCTGGCCCCGCTGGGCGAGCAGGCCAGGGTGTGCGACACGATCGGCGCGGTGGTGGCGGCCGTGACCAAGGCGGCCAGGCCCGGCGACCATGTGCTGTGCATGAGCAACGGCGGGTTCGGCGGCATCCACGGCAAGCTGCTCGAGGCCCTCGGGAAGTGACGCCCCGGCCCGGTTCGCTCCCCGCCCCCGGGGAGCCCAGGCCGGCTCGCTCCGGAGCGGCCGGGCGCTCGCCGCCCGGACAAGTGACGCACCTGCTGTACCTGCACGGCTTCCGCTCGTCGCCGCAATCGGCCAAGGCGCGCTGGATGACCGACTGGGTCGCGGCGCACCGGCCCGACCTCGTCTGGGCCTGCCCGCAGCTGCCGCCCTCGCCCGCGGCGGCGCTCGCAGACATCCGCGCCATCGTGGCCGGCTGGCCCGCCGCCGGCACCGGCGTCATCGGCAGCTCGCTGGGCGGCTTCTACGCCACCATCGTCGCCGAGATGCTGGCCTGCCGCGCGGTGCTTGTGAACCCGGCGGTCGATCCGGCGCGCGACCTCGCGGCCCACATCGGCCGCCAGACGATGTACCACGCGCAGGACGAGAGCTTCGACTTCCGCGCCGAGTACGTCGACGAGCTGCGCGCGATGACGCCGCCGACGCCGCTCGCGCATCCGGAGAACATCCTGGCGATCATCGCCAAGGGCGACGAGGTGCTCGACTGGCGCGAGATGACGACGCGCTACGCGCACGGCCCGATGAAGCTGATCGCGGGCAGCGACCACGGCCTCACGGACTTCGAGTCGCACGTGCCGGATTTGCTGGGGCACCTCGGGCTCGACCGGGCCGGCCCACGATAGGGCGTCCGCGCCCAGCCCAGCCCACGGACATCCATCGCGGCCGCGCCTGCCCAGGCACAAATGCGCGCTTCGCGCGCACTTTTGTCGCGGCGCAACGCCCGCGCGGCACCGGCAACGACAATCGCACGCATCGCAACCCACGCCATTTCCATGCGCCTCGCCAACAAGATCGCCATCGTCACCGGCGCCGCCCAGGGCATCGGCCTGGCCACCGCCCTGAAGTTCGCCCGCGAGGGCGCCAGCGTCGTCGTGTGCGACGTGCACGACATCGACGCCGCGGCCGCCGCCGTGGGCGCAGCCTGCGTCGGCGGCGCGGCGTGCATCGGCCAGGTGGTGGACGTCACCGACCGCGCGCAGGTCGACGCGATGGTGGCCGCCGTGAAGGCCCGCTTCGGCCGCATCGACGTGCTCGTGAACAACGCGGGCATCACCAGGGATGCACGCCTGCAGAAGATGACGATCGAGCAGTTCGACGCCGTCATCGACGTCAACCTGCGCGGCGTGTTCCATTGCACGCAGGCCGTGGCCGACACGATGGTGGCCCAGGGCGCGGGCAGCATCCTGAACGCGAGCTCGGTGGTCGGCATCTACGGCAACTTCGGCCAGACCAACTACGCCGCCACGAAGTTCGGCGTGATCGGCTTCACCAAGACCTGGAGCCGCGAGCTCGGGCCCAAGGGCGTGCGCGTCAACGCGGTGGCCCCCGGCTTCGTCGAGACGCCCATCCTCGCCACGGTGCCTGACAAGGTGCTGCAGCACATGCGCGAGCAGGTGCCGCTGCACCGCCTCGGCCAGCCCGAGGAGATCGCCAACGTCTACGCCTTCCTCGCGAGCGACGAGGCGAGCTATGTCAACGGCGCCGTGATCGAGGTGTCGGGCGGCATGACCGTCTGACGCGCGGGCGGCCGCTCAGGCCGCCACGCCGAACTGCCGCCGGTACGCCATCGGGCTGACGCCCGTCGCCAGCCTGAAGTGGCGGCGGAACGATTCCTCGGAGCCGAAGCCGGCCAGCGACGACACGTGGGCCAGCGGCCGCGTGCTGGTCTCCAGCAGCTGGCGCGCGACCTCGACGCGTTCGCGCACGAGCCAGTCGACCGGCGACATGCCCAGCGACTGCCGGAACTGGCGCTGCAGCGTGCGCACGCTCATCGCGGCGCGGTCGGCCAGCGATGCGAGCGTCCAGTCCTGCGCCGGATGCGCACGCACGAAGTCCATCAGCCGGGCCAGGCGGGCCGCCTCGTCCTGCGGCAGCGGACGCGCGACGAACTGCGCCTGGTCGCCGAGGCGGTGCGGCGGCACGACCAGGCGCTGCGCGACCTGGTTGGCCACGCGCGGGCCATGGTCGCGGCGCACGAGGTGCAGCATCATGTCCAGCCCCGCGGCGGAGCCGGCGGACGTCAGCAGCGCACCCTCGTCGACGTAGATCGAGTTCGGGCGCACCTCGATCCTCGGATAGCGCTGTTGCAGCAGGTCCGCGTAGCGCCAGTGCGTGGTGGCGGCCTTGCCATCGAGCAGGCCGGTGGCCGCGAGCACGAACACGCCCGAGCAGATGGTGGCGATGCGCGCGCCGCGCTCGTGCGCCGCGACGAGGCGTCGCACCAGGGCCGGCGACGGGGCGACGTCCACGCCCTGCCAGCCGGGAATGATGACGGTGTCGGCGCGCGCGAGCATCGCCAGGCCGTGCGGCACCTGCACCGAGATGCCGCCGGCCGCGCGCACCGTGCCGCGCGACTCGGCGCACGCCGCGAAGCGGTACCAGTCGACGCCCAGCTCGGGGCGCTCGAGCGAGAACACCTCCACGGCGCAGCCGAACTCGAAGGTGCACAGGCCGTCGTAGGCGAGCGCGGTGACGAGATGGTTCTTCATGGCGCGATCTTACTGGTTGTTGTCTTTCAGGCCACTTCAACGAACGCGAGGCCGCTTCCAGAATGAGGCCGTCAACCAAGGAGTCCCCCATGACCTCGCCCGTCGCCGCCGTGCCCGCCGCCGCCTCGCAGTCCGCGCTGTCGCACTTCGAATCCAGCCTGCAGTTCGAGACGGACTGCTGGGATGTCCACCACAGCCTCGCAACCGGCCAGCACGACTTCGTGCTGCTGGACGTCCGCAGCGTCGAGCTGTACGCGGCCGGCCACGTGCCCGGTGCGCTGCACTTGCCACACGGCAAGATCACCGAAGGCAAGCTGCGCGAGTTTCCCGCCGGCACGCTGTTCGTCACGTACTGCGCCGGCCCGCACTGCAACGGCGCCACGCGTGGCGCGATCCGGCTGGCGAAGCTGGGACGGCCGGTCAAGATCATGATCGGCGGGGTCACGGGCTGGCTGGACGAAGGCTTTGCGCTGGAGGCTGCGCAGGCGGAGGTGGCCTGAGCAAGCTGCGGGCTTCCTTTGCCGACATGGCACGTGTTTCGTGCCGGCTTGGTCTGAGCAGGGGTCGGTGGCGTATCGGTGCGCCAAGGAAATTCAAGCGCACATTTTTTTGAGCGGCCTCGGCATCGACGGCCCATCGAGGCCGCGTCGATGCCCGCGGCCAGCGCCTTGGCGGGGCGCCGGGCGTGACGCGAATCGCGGGCCCGCGCGCCGGCGCTCCTTTTCGTGATGGACAACGTGAAGACCATGGCGCTTCGCGAAGTTCGCGGTCGAACGACGTGCGACGAGCGCGCATTCGTGCCCGGCGCCAGCGCTATCCCGGCCCCGCGGCGCGCAGCGCTGCGGATTGTCGGTCACGGGAAGGAGCGACGGCCGGCGGGCCCGCATTTCGCGTCAAGCCCGACGGCGCGTGTCGTTGACGGCCGCGGGCATCGGCGCGGCCTCGATGGGCCGTCGATGCCTGGCCCTCGCAAAAACCGGACACCTGTATTTGGATCCCCGCCAGGGCGCCACCAGCGAAGGACGGTGGGGGACTCTTTCCGGCGAGGTCAAGGAAGGAATTTGCCCGAAGGGCAAAGGGGGGACACGAGCCGGAAAGAGTCCCCCACCGGCCCCTGCTCAGGCCAAGCCGGCATGGAAGTGTGTCCCTGCTCAGCTCACGCCGGCATGGAAGTGCGTCCCTGCTCAGCTCAAGCCAGCAACGTCCGGATCAAGCTCACAAGAAACCGCCCCCCCCCACACCAACCATCCCGGAGCAAACCAAGCCGGAATGAAACCTCCGGCAACACTGCCCAGCCCGGCCCGCCCCCCGATCTCGGCGACAATCGGGCGGTGAATTACGCTCTCTTCGATGACGCCGGCAAGTTCCTCGCCGGGCGGGTGATGTCCGAGGCCGACAGCTCGATCCAGGTGGAACTCGAGTCCGGCAAGCGTGTGAAGGTCAAGTCTTCCCACGTGCTGCTGCGCTTCGCGAAGCCGCTGCCCGCCGAACTGATCGCGCAGGGCCAGGCGCTCGCGCGCGAGATCGACCTCGACCTCGCCTGGGAATTCGCCAGCGACGGCGACTTCGGCTTCGCCGACCTGGCACGCGACTACTTCGACGCCTCCGCCGGCCCGGTGCAGCAGGCCGCCGCCCTGTTCCGCCTGTTCGACGCGCCGCACTACTTCCGCCGCATGGCCAAAGGCGTGTTCCGCAAGGCGCCCGAGGAGACGGTCAAGGCCGCGCTGCTGGGCATCGAGCGCAAGCGCCTGCAGGCGCTGCAGATCCAGGAATGGGCCGGCGAGCTGGTGGCCGGCACGACGCCGCAGGCGATCCGCGACCAGCTCTACAAGATCCTGTTCCGCCCCGACAAGAACGCGCCAGAGTACAAGGCCGTCGTCGAGGCGTCCCGGCAGTCGCAGCGCTCGCCGCTCGACCTGCTCAAGGCCGCCGGCGCCATCACGAGCCCGTACCAGTTCCACTGGCGCCGCTTCCTGTTCGAGGAGTTCGGCAAGGGCACCGGCTTCCCGCCGCTGGAGGCGCCGCCGGTCAAGGACGACCTGCCGCTGGCCGAGGTGGCCGCCTTCTCGATCGACGACTCGCAGACCACCGAGATCGACGACGCCCTGTCCGTGCGCGGCCTGGGCAGCGGCACCGTCGTGTTCGGCGTGCACATCGCCGCGCCGGGCCTGGCGATCCTGCCGGACAGCCCGATCGACAAGGTGGCGCGCGACCGCCTGTCCACGGTCTACATGCCGGGCTGGAAGATCACGATGCTGCCCGACGCCATCGTCGAGAAGTACACGCTCGCCGAGGGCCGCGACTGCCCCGCCCTGAGCCTGTACGTCACCCTCGACGAGGCGACGCTGGAGGTCAAGGGCAGCGAGACGAAGGTCGAGCGCGTGCCCATCGTGGCCAACCTGCGCCACGACAAGCTCGACGCCGTCGTCACCGAGGCCTCGCTGCTGGGCGATGCGCCGGCCGACTACGCGTTCGCCACGGAGCTGGCCTTCACGTTCCGCCTCGCGCGCCACCTGAAGGCGCTGCGCGAAGTGGTGCGCGGCAAGCCGGAAAACTTCAACCGGCCCGACTACAACTTCCGCCTGCAGGCCGCGGACGGCCAGTCGCCGACGAGCGAGCCCACGGGCGACGAGACGGTCACCATCAGCGAGCGCCGCCGCGGCGCGCCGCTGGACCTCATCGTGTCAGAGGCGATGATCCTGGCCAACAGCACCTGGGGCGGCTGGATCGCCGAGATGGGCGTGCCGGGCATCTACCGCAGCCAGGCCAGCCTCGCGCCGGGCGTCAAGGTGCGCATGGGCACCAAGCCCGCGCCGCATGCCGGCATGGGCGTCGCGCAGTACACCTGGGCGACGTCGCCGCTGCGGCGCTACGTCGACCTCGTCAACCAGTGGCAGATCATCGCCTGCGTGCGCAACGGCCGCATGGCGCCGCTGTCCGCGCCGTTCAAGCCCAAGGACGCGACGCTGTTCTCCATCATCTCGGGCTTCGACACCGCCTACGCCGCCTACAACGGCTTCCAGACCGGCATCGAGCGCTTCTGGACGCTGCGCTGGCTGCAGCAGAACGACGTGGCCGAACTCGACGCCGCCGTGCTCAAGGACGGGCTGGTGCGCGCGGACACCCTGCCGCTCGTGTTCAAGGCCGCCGGCTGCGACGGCCTGCCGCGCGGCACGCATGTGCGCGTGCGCGTGGACGGCGTCGACCTGCTGACGCTGGACGTGCACGCCCGCCTCGTCGCGCGCCTGGACGACGAGCCGGCGACGGACGAGGCCGCCGCCGAGGAGGCCGACGACACCGAGGAGGCGGGCGCCGGCCCGCTGACGCTGGCCATCGACGTCACCGAAGAGACCCCGCCTGCCGAAGGCGCCGCCACGCCCGCCTGACACGCCCACGCCCGACTCGCATGGACAAGAACTTCAAACGCCCGCCGCAACGCCAGATGTTCGCCGCAGAGCCGCTGTCGGTGCGCATCCGCAAGTGGCGGCCGAGCGTGATGCAGCTGGCGCTGACGATCTCCATCACGCTGCACGCCGCGGTGCTGGGCGTGCGCATCGTCGATCCGCAGGACTTCAACCGTGTGTTCCAGGACACGCCGCTGGAGGTGGTGCTGGTCAACGCGCGCTCCAGCGAGGCGCCCACCAAGGCGCAGGCGATCGCGCAGGCCAACCTCGCCGGCGGCGGCGAAGCCGAGGCCGGGCTCGCCACGTCGCCGCTGCCGCCGTCGCCCAACGAGCTCGTGGGCGACGAGCAGACCGACTCGACGCGCAAGATCCAGGCCGACGAGCAGGAGCAGCAGCAGCTCCTCGCCAACGTGCGCCGCGACATCGCCGCGATGCCGGTGCCCGATCCGCGCAAGGCCAGGATGACGCCGGCCGAGCGCGAGACCGAGGAGCTGCGCCAGCAGAAGCTGCGCCTGCTCGCCGCGATCGAGAAGCGCATCAACGAGGAGAACTCCCGCCCGCGCCGGCGCTACATCAGCCCCTCCACCCGCGAGGAGGTCTACGCGATCTACTACGACAAGCTGCGCCACAAGATCGAGGACAAGGGCACCGCCAACTTCCCGTCCCTGAACGGCCACAAGCTGTACGGCGAGCTGACGGTCAACCTCACGATCGACGCGCGCGGACGCGTCGTCGAGTCCGAGATCGTGCACAGCTCGAACTCGCGCTTCCTCGATCAGCGTGCGCTGGCGATCGCGCAGGCCGCGGCGCCGTTCGGCAACTTCAGCGACGACATGAAGCGCAAGGCCGACCAGATCGTCGTGACCTCGCGCTTCCGCTTCACGAAGACCGAGGGCATGCAGGCCACGATGACCAACAACGGAGGCTGATCCCCTTGAGCGCGTCGAGTCCCGCCCTCCTTGCCGTCATCGGCAATCCTGTCGCGCACAGCCGCTCGCCCCAGATCCACGCGCGCTTCGCCGCGGCCGCCGGGCTGGCTGTCGACTACACGCGCCTCCTGGCGCCGCTGGACGGATTCGTCGCCACGCTGCGCGCCTTCGCCGGATCCGGCGCGCGCGGCTGCAACGTCACCGTGCCGTTCAAGGGCGAGGCATTCGCCGCCTGCACGCGCCTGTCCGAGCGCGCGCGCCGCGCCGAGGCGGTCAACACGATCGTGTTCGAGGCCGACGGCTGGTTCGGCGACAACACCGACGGTGCCGGCCTGGTGCGCGACATCGAGCTCAACGCCGGCGTCCCGCTCCTGGGCAAGCGCGTGCTGGTGCTCGGCGCCGGGGGCGCCGCGGCCGGCGCGCTCGACCCGCTGCTGTCCGCCCGGCCGGCGGCGCTCGTCGTCGCCAACCGCACACCGGCCAGGGCGCAGGCCATGATCGAACGCTTCGCCGCCGGCGCCGCGCGCCTGGACGTGCCGCTGTCGGCGGCGCCGCTCGAGGCGCCCGGAGACGGATTCGACGTGCTCGTCAACGCCACCGCCGCCAGCCTGCAGGCCGCCGTCCCGCCGCTGCCCGCGGGCACGCTCCGGCCCGGCGCGCTGGCACTCGACATGATGTACGGCCCCGCCACCCTGCCCTTCCTGCGCTGGGCGCGCGCGCAGGGCGCGGTCGCGCGCGACGGCCTGGGCATGCTGGTGGAGCAGGCGTCGGAAGCCTTCTTCGTCTGGATGGGGCAGCGCCCTGCCACGTTCCAGGTGCTGGCCGAACTGCGGCGGGAGGTCGACGCCCAGGTCGAGGCCGCCGCCAAGGCGTCCTCGTGAATTCCGGCCTGCGCCATGCCGGCCGCCTGGTCGGCATGCTGGCCGTGGCCACCCTCGCGCTGCAGCTGTTCTTCCTGCTGCGCATCGTGCTGATGACGGTCGTCGCGCCGGAGTCCACCACGTTCCAGCGCAGCGAGATCTGGCGCATCGTGCGCGAGAAGCACCAGCTGCCGTGGCTGCAGGACAGCGTGCCGGGCAGCCGCATCTCCGACAACCTGCGCCGCGCGGTGATCGCGAGTGAGGACGCCGGCTTCGTCGAACATCACGGCGTCGAATGGGACGCCGTCGAGAAAGCGTGGACGAGGAACGAGAAGGCGCAGGCGCGCGCCGAGGCCCAGCTCGGGCGCGCGGCGATGCGGCGCGGCCGCGACGGCAGGACGCGCGAGGTGGTGGCCAAGGTGGTGGGCGGCTCGACGATCTCGCAGCAGCTGGCCAAGAACCTGTTCCTCTCCGGCGAGCGCAACATCCTGCGCAAGGGCCAGGAGCTGGTGATCACGTTCATGCTGGAGCTCGTGCTGGGCAAGGACCGCATCCTCACCGCCTACCTCAACAACGTCGAATGGGGCGAGGGGGTATTCGGTGCCCAGGCCGCGGCACAGCACTACTTCCGGACCAGCGCCGCCACGCTGGGCCCGGCGCAGGCGGCACGGCTGGCGGTGATGCTGCCGGCGCCCAAGCGCTTCGAGAAGGCGCCGTCCTCGCCTTACGTGCTGGGCCGCTCGGCGACGATCGCGGCGCGCATGGGCGGCGTGGACCTGCCCTGAAGCTGGCCCGACCGCGATCAAGCGGGCCGCCATCGTCGCCGCAGGGGCAGCCCACACCTGCCATGATGACGCGTTGAACCGCCCTTCGCAGGGCACGCGAACCCCCGACATGGAACTGGACCGAGAACAGCAGGAAGTCGCGCAGACCGCCGCGCGCATGATCGTCGAGGATGGCCTGGACTACGCCACCGCACGCCGCAAGGCGCTGCAGGAGCACGGCGACGGCCGACGCCTGCGCGACGCGCCCAGCAACGAGGCCATCGAGGACGAAGTCCGCGCCCACATCGCGATCTTCCACGCCGACACCCAACCCGCCGAGCTGCGCGCACTCCGGGAGGTGGCGTTACGCTGGATGCTGCGGCTGGCCGAGTTCCGGCCGCACGTGGGCGGCGCCGTCTGGCGCGGCACGGCCACCCGCCAGGCGATCGTGCGCATCGATCTGTACTGCGAGGACACCAAGGCGCCCGAGCTCGCATTCCTGAACCGCGGCGTCGACTACGAGACGGTCAGCGAGCCGCTGGGTCGCGGCGAGCATTCGCTGGTGCTGGTGGTCGAGGAGCGCAACGCCGATCTGGGCGACTGGGTGACGATCCACTTCAACGTGCACGACTTCGACGACCTGCGCGGCGCCCTCAAGCCGGACGCGCGCGGCCAGACCTGGCGCGGCGACGCGGCGGCGCTGCGACGCCTGCTCGAGGAGGAAGCATCATGAGCGGCCTCACGCGACGCGACGCGGTCGGCGCCGTCGTCCTCGGCGGCGCCGCCCTGGGGCTGGGCGCCTGGCTGCGCCATCGGCAACAGCCGCCCGTGGTGGTCGGCGACACGGCCGCCGCCGCGGCCTCGGCGGCCGGTGTCGCGCTGCCGCCGCTGACGCCGATCCCGTCGCCGCTCCGGACGATGGACGGCCGCACCTTGTCGGAGGCCGACGTCGCGGGCCGCTTCGTGCTGCTCAATTTCTGGGCACCGTGGTGTCCGCCCTGCGTCAAGGAGATGCCCGAGATCGACCGCTTCGCGCGGTCGGAAGCGGGCCGGAACGTGCTCGTGATCGGCCTGGCGATCGACGAGCAGGCGGCGGTCGAGAAGTTCGTGGCCGCCCATCCGGTCTCATTCCCGATCTCCATCCTCGGGTATGCCGGGCTTGCCTGGGCCCGCCGCCTCAGCAATGATCCGAATGTCGCCCTGCCCTTCACGGCCGTGTTCGATCGCTCGCAGCGGCTCGCGCAACACAAGTTCGGTGCCACCAACGCCGCCGAACTGACGCAGTGGACGCGCATTTCGTAAGGGAACTCGCAGCAACCGGCGCGTCGGCTGCTTCAAATCGGCTCAGGAACCCGCGCCACCGCGTTGCCCAACGCGGATCGAGTTGTCAAGCACTCTTTTTAGGGTAAATTCTCGCTTAGTGGCGGGAACAGCGCTCAACAAAGCGTAAAGTTCGCCTCTTCCGAATCGACACGCCGGCCTTCGTCGCCGAATCGCGCCTCGCATGAACGTCCTCGTGCTTCACGGTCCCAATCTCAACCTGCTCGGTACACGCGAGCCGGCTGTGTATGGAAGCACCACGTTGCCGGACATTGATCGCGAATTGCAGCAGATCGCGAAAGAAGCCGGGGCCACGCTCCAGAGCCTGCAGAGCAACCACGAAGGCGTGCTGATCGACCGCGTCCACACGGCGCGCACCGACGGCACCGACTTCATCGTGATCAATCCGGGCGCGTTCACGCACACCAGCGTCGCCCTGCGCGACGCCATCGCCGGGGTGGCGATCCCGTTCGTCGAGGTCCACCTGTCGAACGTCCATCGCCGTGAGCCGTTCCGGCACCATTCCTATTTTTCCGATCTTGCCGAAGGCGTGATCGTCGGCCTCGGCGCCCAGGGCTACGGCCTGGCGCTGAAGTTCGCCCTGTCGCGCGCTCCCAAGCGCAGCTAGCCCGCCGCACCGCGGCCGGCGCCACGAGCGCCGTTCACAAGACATTCTTTTCCAGGAGACCGTTCCATCATGGACATGCGCAAGCTCAAGACCTTGGTCGACCTCGTGTCGGAGTCCAACATCTCCGAACTCGAAATTACCGAAGCCGAAGGCAAGGTCCGCATCGTCAAGGCAGGCTACGGCGTCCCGACCGCGATGATGATGCCCGCTGCCGCGCCGATGATGATGCAGGCCGCTCCGCAGCAGGCCGCCGCGCCCGCGGCGGACTCCGCGTCCGCTGCGGAGGCCGCGCCCGTCCAGACGGGCCACGTCGTCAAGTCGCCGATGGTCGGCACGTTCTACCGCTCGGCCAGCCCGGGCGCCAAGCCGTTCGCCGAGATCGGCACCCAGCTCAAGGAAGGCGATCCGATCTGCATCGTCGAGGCGATGAAGATCATGAACGAGATCGAGTGCGACATGACCGGCACGGTCACCAAGATCCTGGTCGAGAACGGCCAGGCCGTGGAATTCGGTCAGCCGCTGTTCATCATCGAATAAGCGGACCGCCATGTTCAAGAAGATTCTTATCGCCCACCGCGGCGACAACGCCGAAGGCGGTGCGGCGCAGCCAGATTGCGCTGCGGGCGAAGCCCGCCAGGGCGATTGAGACGAGCACAAAATGTTCAAGAAAATCCTGATCGCCAATCGAGGCGAGATTGCCCTGCGCATCCAGCGCGCGTGCCGCGAGATGGGCATCCAGTCGGTGGTGGTCTATTCGGAGGCCGACCGCGACGCGAAGTACGTCAAGCTCGCCGACGAAGCCGTGTGCATCGGCCCCCCGCCGTCGATGCAGAGCTACCTCAACATGCCGGCGATCATCTCGACGGCCGAGGTGACCGACGCCGAGGCCATCCACCCGGGCTACGGCTTCCTGTCCGAGAACGCCGACTTCGCCGAACGCGTCGAGAAGAGCGGCTTCACCTTCATCGGCCCGACGCCGGAGTCGATCCGCATCATGGGCGACAAGGTGTCGGCCAAGCAGGCGATGATCAAGGCCGGCGTGCCCTGCGTGCCGGGCTCCGAGGGCGTGCTGCCCGAGGATCCGAAGGAGATCATCCGCATCGCGCGCGCGGTGGGCTATCCGGTGATCATCAAGGCGGCCGGCGGCGGCGGCGGACGCGGCATGCGCGTCGTCCACACCGAGGCGGCGCTGGTCAACGCGGTGCAGATGACGCGCAGCGAGGCCGGCGCGGCGTTCAACAATCCCGCCGTCTACATGGAGAAGTTCCTCGAGCACCCGAGGCACATCGAGATCCAGATCCTGGCCGACCAGCACAAGAACGCGGTCTGGCTGGGCGAGCGCGACTGCTCGATGCAGCGGCGCCACCAGAAGATCATCGAGGAAGCGCCCGCGCCGGGCATCCCGCGCCGCGTGATCGAGAAGATCGGCGAGCGCTGCGCGGCCGCCTGCAAGCGCATCGGCTACCGCGGCGCCGGCACCTTCGAATTCCTGTACGAGGACGGCGAGTTCTACTTCATCGAGATGAACACCCGCGTGCAGGTGGAACATCCGGTGACCGAACTCGTGACCGGCATCGACATCGTGCAGATGCAGATCAAGGTCGCGGCCAACGAGCCGCTGCCGTTCACGCAGCGCCAGATCCAGATGCGCGGCCACTCGATCGAGTGCCGCATCAACGCCGAGGATCCCTACAAGTTCGTGCCGTCGCCCGGTCGCATCACCATGTGGCACCCGCCGGGCGGCCCGGGCGTGCGCGTCGACTCGCACATCTACACGAACTACTACGTGCCGCCGAACTACGATTCCATGGTCGGCAAGATCATCGTGCACGGCGACACGCGCGACCAGGCGCTCGCGCGCATGCGCGTGGCGCTGTCCGAGACGGTGGTCGAGGGCATCCAGACCAACATCCCGCTGCACCGCGAGCTGATGGTCGACGCCAAGTTCATCGAAGGCGGCACCAGCATCCACTACCTGGAAGGCTGGCTGGCCCAGCACACCCGGTGACATGATGGCCTGGGCTCGCCCTGCTCGCCACCCCCGAGGGGCTCAGGCCCGCTCCCTCCGGAGCGGCCGCGCGTACGCGGGCCCGGCGCCGACCTGTCATGCGGGCGGCCCTTTCGAGAAGATCTGAGATGTACGAATTGGTGCTGCAGGCGCCCGAGTCGCTGGTCGAGTCGGTCTCCGACGCCCTCATGGACGAGCTCGACGCGCTGTCGGTCTCCGTCGAGGACTCCGACGCCGATACCGATGCCGAGCACGCGCTGTTCGGTGAACCCGGCATGCCCGCGCCCAGCGCGGGATGGGCACGCTCGACGCTGAAGGCCCTGTTCGAGAGCGAGGCCGCGGCCAGCGAGGCGGCCACGCTGCTGCTCGCGCAGGACTGGGCGACCCAGCCCGGCGCCGGCATCAGCATGAGCTCGCTGCACAAGGTCGAGGAGCAGGACTGGGTGCGGCTGACGCAGTCGCAGTTCGACCCGGTCGAGATCACGCCCGAGTTCTGGATCGTGCCGACGTGGCACGAGCCGCCGGCCGGCGCCAAGCGCGTCATCCGCCTCGACCCCGGCATGGCCTTCGGCACCGGCACGCATCCGACCACGCGCATGTGCCTGGGCTGGATCGCCGCGCACGCGGGCGACATCGCCGGCCGCCGCGTGCTCGACTATGGCTGCGGCTCCGGCATCCTCGCCATCGGCGCAGCCATGCACGGCGGCACGCCCATCGACGCGGTCGACATCGACCCCGCCGCCATCACCACCACTGCCCAGAACGCCGCCGACAATGGCGTGCTGCTGCGCTCGGGCGCACCCGACATGGCGGCCGGCGAGTACCCGCTGGTGCTGGCCAACATCCTCGCCACCCCGCTGAAGATGCTGGCTCCCCTGCTGTGCGGCCACGTCGCAGCCGGCGGCCACCTCGTGCTGGCCGGCATCCTCGAGCGCCAGGCCGACGAGCTCAAGGCCGCGTACGCGCCATGGATCTCGCTGTCCGTCGCCAACACGGTCGACGGGTGGATCTTGATGACCGGGCGCAAGGCCGGTTGAAAGCGGGCGCGCGAGCGGCCATCTTTCCAGCCGGGCGCAAGGCCGGTTGAAAGCGGCCGCGCGAGCGGCCATCTTTCCAGCCGGGCGCAAGGCCGGCTGAAAGCGGGCGCACAAGCGGCCAGTCTTTCCAGCCGGGCGCAAGCCCGCCTGAAAGCGAGCTGCCCCGCCGTTACGGCGCGTGACGATCTCATACCCGACGGGGTATGTGATCCCTTGCTCCGCCGGGCCGGGAACGCCCTTGTCGCATCGTATGATTCGGACATGAGCCTCGCCACCCGCTGCCCCGCCTGCGGCACGATCTTCCGTGTCGTGCAGGACCAGCTCAAGGTCTCGGAAGGCTGGGTGCGCTGCGGGCAGTGCCACGAGGTGTTCCACGGCATCGAGGCGCTGTTCGACCTCGACAGCGACCCCACCATCGCGGCGCGCCGCTCTGCCGCGCGCCAACCTGCCGCCGCACCGCCGCCCACGCGCGTCTTCGCGCAGCAGCGCGCCAACGCGCCGATCCCGCCCCTTCCGCCGGCACCCGAACCCGCGCCGCCCGCTCCGGTGCAGGCGCCCGCACCCGTCGTGTTCGCGCCGAAGCCGGCTGCGCCGCCGACGGCGCCGCAATCGGTGCCCGCCACGCCGTCCGTGTTCGGCAGCCCAGGCGGCGCGGCTCCGGCGCCGGCGCCGATCCGTCCGGGCTACACCGGGTTCACGCCCGCCACGCGGCCGATGCCGCCCGCGCCCGAGCGGCCGCCTGCGACGTCGCCGGCCGCCAGTCCGGTGGCGCAGGTCACCACGCGCACGACGATCGCGCCGCGCTTCGCCGCGCGCCTGGCCGAGGAGGCGGCGCGCGCGCAGGCCATCGCGGCGGCGAGCCAGCCGCCCGCGATCGTGGTGACGTCGCCGGTCACGTCGACGCCTCCCGCTCCGCAGCCGCTGCCCTCGGCACCGGTGCCGACGATGCCACCGGCGGCGCCGCTTTCCGTGCCCTCCGCGCCCGTCCCGCCGTTCCAGGCGTCCACGCCGGCGCCACTGGCCACGACGCCCATGCCGCTGTCGGCGCCACCCGCGGCCAAGCCGCCGGTGTCCTCCCCGGCGCCCGTGCCGTTCAGCGCGCCGCCGCCCGCCACCACGTTCAGGGCGACGATCCCGGCTTCGCTGGCCACGCCCTCGGCGCCCGCGCCCTTCTCGCTGCCCACCGAGCCCGAGCCCATCGATTTCGATCTCGGCCTCGACGCACCGAGCGCCTTGCCCGGGCACTTCGCTCCGACCGCGCCGATGTCGCTCGATGCGTTGACCGAGCTCGCACCGCTCGTGCCGCTGTCGCCGCCGCCGCAGGCGGCACGGCCTTCGGCTCCGATGCCGTTCGGCGCGCCGTCCGCGCCGGTGCCGTTCGGCGGCCGTGCCTCGGCGCCGGTGCCGCTGGGCACGCCGTCCGCACCGGCACCGTTCGACTTCGCGCGGCGCGCCGAGGAGGCCGCGTCGCGCTGGCAGACCCAGCCCATGTCGCTGCCGCCGCGCACGCAGACCTCGTCGCCGCCGCCCGCGCCCGCGTCGTGGTTCGCGCCGCCGGGCACGCCCGCGTCGACAACACCCGCGCCGGCACCGATGTCCGTCCCGGAGGCGCCTCCCGGCGCCGCCGCGGTGCCCGACGTCGGGTCGCCGCCGCCGGCCGATCCCGCGTTCATTCCCCCGTCCATCGCCGCGCGGCGCGCCGCGGCCGAACCGCCCCCGGCACCGCCGTCGAAGGCGGAGATCGAGCCGCCGCTCGTCCCCCCGATCGTCGAGCAGGCGCCCGCTCCCAGCGCGTCCCAGCGTGCCGCGGACTTCGCGGCACCGCCGCCATCGGACCCCGTGCCGGCCGAGCCGAGCGTCATCGGCGAGTTCGACGAATTCCGCGAGCTCGGCGATCTCGCCGCCGTCGAGGTCGTGGAGCCCGCGCCCGAGGTCGGCGGCTCGACGATGCCCAGCCGGCTGGCCGATGACCTCGAGGAGGAGCGGCGCGCGGGCCCGCCGACGCTCGCGTCGATGCTGCCCGAGGACGCCGGCGAGTGGCCGCCGCGCAAGACGAAGAAGCGCAAGGACAAGGACGCCGTCGCGGGCGCGACCGAGAGCGTGCTCGTCGACAAGACCAAGGATCCGCGCTTCCTGCGCGAGGCCCGCAGCGGGGCGCGCTGGCGCAGGCCCTGGGTCCGCGCGATGCTGAGCCTGCTGCTGCTGGGGCTGGTCGTGGCCGCCGTCGCGCAGGTGGCTTGGCCGCTGCGCGACACCATCGCCGCGCGCTGGCCGGCGACGCAGCCCGTCTGGGCATGGATCTGCGAGCAGGCCGACTGCAAGATCGAGGCGCCGCGCTCGATCGCCAGCCTCGCGCTCGATGGCAGTTCGCTGACCCGCACCGATACCGAGCATGTGCTGCTGTTCTCCGCCGACCTGCACAACCGCGCCGATCACGAGGTGCTGATGCCTTCGTTCGATGTCAGCTTCATGGACCTCAACGGCGCGATCGTCGCGCGCAAGGTGCTCAGCCCCGAGCAGCTGGGCATCCACCAGGCCTCGCTGCCGGCGCTCGGCGAACTGCACGTGCACGCGCGGCTGCAGGTCGGCACGCTGCCGGCCAGCGGCTTCCAGGCCGACCTGTTCTACCCCTGACCCGAACCCGCGGCGCGCGCGGCGCCCGCTTCTTCCATCGATTCCTGAAAGCGCCCCATGGCCAGCCTCGTCTGCGGTTCCCTCGCGTTCGACACGATCACCGTCTTTCCCGGCCGCTTCGCCGACCAGATCCTGCCGGAGCAATTGCACATCCTCAACGTGTCGTTCCTGGTGCCGACGCTGCGGCGCGAGTTCGGCGGCTGCGCGGGCAACATCGCCTACACGCTCAAGCTGCTCGGCGGCGAGCCGGTGGTGCTGGCGGCGCTCGGCAACGACGGCGCGAGCTACCTCGAGCACCTCGACAAGCTCGGCGTCGCCAAGGACAGCGTGCACGTCGCGGCGGACAACTATACGGCGCAGGCGATCATCATCACCGACGCGGCCAACAACCAGATCACCGCGTTCCACCCGGGCGCGATGATGCAGGCGCACGAGGCTGGGCTGCCGGCGCGCAGCGACATCAAGCTGGCGATCATCGGCCCCGACGGCCGCGACGCGATGATCCGCCGCGCGACCGATCTGGCCGCCGCGAAGATCCCGTTCATCTTCGACCCGGGCCAGGGCCTGCCGATGTTCGACGGGGCGGATCTGCGCGCCTTCATCGAGCAGGCGACCTGGGTCACCGTCAACGACTACGAGGCGAAGATGCTCACCGACCGCACCGGCCTGAGCCTGGCCGAGTTGTCCGCCTCGCACCTGAAGGGCGTGATCGTGACGCTGGGCGAGCAGGGCTGCGAGGTCTGGGAGCAAGGCGTGCGCACGCACGTCCCGGGCGAGACCGCCAGCGCCGTGGTCGATCCCACCGGCTGCGGCGACGCCTTCCGCGGCGCGCTGCTGTACGGGCTCGAGAAGGGATGGCCGCTGATCGACTGCGTCAAGCTCGGCAACAAGGTCGGCGCCGTGAAGATCGCCTATCGCGGCGGCCAGAACCACCCGATCGACAAGGCGGCGCTGGGCGCCTGAGCGTCGGCAGGCCGTCCCGCGCGACGTCGCGAGGGTGTCATTGCGCGCGCAGTCGCGCAATCCACCTTCGCGCGCAGCCGAGCCCTCGCCGTCGGCGCCTCCATGGCGCACTGCGGTGGATCCTGCGACTCCGCGCAGGATGACGGTTCAGCGGGGTCGCGGATCGCGACACTGCTCGGCGAGCCAACGCGCTGCCGCGTCATGCGAGACGGCGATCGCCACCTGCTTGCGACGGCTCGACTCGCCGCGCAGCAGCTCGACATCGCGTTTCGGAATGCCGAGCGACTTCGCGAGCCATGCGACAAGCGCTTCGTTCGCGCGCCCCTCGATCGGCGGCGCGGCGAGGCGCACGCGCAGCGCGCCGTCGTGCAGGCCGTCGATCTCGGTGCGCTTGGCGTTGGGCATCACGCTCACTTGAAGCAGCACGCCGTCGCCGCGTGGAGACAGGCAGGGCAGATCGGAAGACGTCATGACATGATGGCTCGACGGGCTCGACACGAATCGTAGGGCGGCCCGTCTGACCGGCCAAGCGGCGGCGCCGCGTCCGCGCCGAAAACCGCAACGACTTCGGGCGGCCGACAGGTCTTGCAGCTGTTCGGGACCGATCATCGGCGTTCGCACGCGCGCGGGGTGGCGGGTGTGCGGCCCGACCTTCGATGATGCCTTTCGCCACCGCGAAAAGAAAAAGCCCGGCCGAGGCCGGGCTTCCAGTCAAGCGAGAACGCTGACCTCAGGGCTTGTTGCCCGTGGGGAACGGCCAGGCGGCAGCCGGGCTCAGCGCGGTCTTCGCAGCGGGCGCAGGCGCAGGGGTCGACGCAGCAGGCGCAGCGGGAGCCGCGGCCTTCTTCGCAGCGGGCTTCTTCGCGGCAGCCTTCTTCGCAGGGGCCTTCGCAGCAGCCTTCTTCGCAGGGGCCTTGGCGGCGGCCTTCTTCGCAGGCGCCTTCTTCGCGGCGGCCTTCTTCGCAGGCGCCTTCTTCGCAGCGGCCTTCTTCGCCGGCGCCTTCTTGGCGGCGGCCTTCTTGGCGACCGGCTTCTTCGCAGCGGCCTTCTTCGCCGGAGCCTTCTTCGCCGGTGCCTTCTTGGCGACGGCCTTCTTCGCCGGAGCCGCCTTCTTGGCCGGAGCCTTCTTCGCCGGGGCCTTCTTGGCGGCGGCCTTCTTGGCCGGAGCCTTCTTCGCCGCAGCCTTCTTCGCCGGGGCCGCCTTCTTCGCGACCGGTTTCTTCGCAGTTGCCATTTCAATCTCCTTGATCAAGTTGCATGAAACGCCGCCCCGAATCCGGTGCGGCATTCATCGCCCGCTTGCCTTGCCCGCCGCGCGAGGCGACGGGTGGCTTGCATGACGATGAACTGGGTTGCAGTGCCAGCGAATCGCATCTGACGGCGATTCTTCTGGCACCGCGGATCTTGATCTCTCTCTACAACCTGGAAACCGATCGCGAACGATCAGTCCCAGGACAGTGCGCCACCGGATTGGTACTCGATGACGCGGGTTTCAAAAAAGTTGCGTTCCTTCTTCAGGTCGATCATCTCGCTCATCCACGGGAACGGGTTTTCCTCGTTCGGGAAGAGCGCCTCGAGGCCGATCTGCTGTGCACGCCGGTTGGCGATGTAGCGCAGGTAGCCCTTGAACATCGACGCGTTCAGGCCCAGCACGCCACGCGGCATGGTGTCCTCCGCGTAGCGGTACTCGAGCTCGACGGCCTTCATGAACAGGCCCTTGATCTCGGCCTTGAACTCGGCCGTCCACAGGTGCGGATTCTCGAGCTTGACCTGGTTGATCAGGTCGATGCCGAAGTTGCAGTGCATCGACTCGTCGCGCAGGATGTACTGGTACTGCTCGGCAGCGCCGGTCATCTTGTTCTGGCGGCCGAGCGACAGGATCTGCGTGAAGCCGACGTAGAAGAACATGCCTTCCATCAGGCACGCGAACACGATCAGGCTGCGCAGCAGCGTCTGGTCGTTCTGCGGGGTGCCGGTGTGGAAGTTCGGGTCCATGATCGCCTCGATGAAGGGGATCAGGAACTGGTCCTTGTCGCGGATCGAGGCGACCTCGTTGTACGCGTTGAAGATCTCGCTCTCGTCCAGGCCGAGGGACTCGACGATGTACTGGTACGCGTGCGTGTGGATCGCTTCCTCGAACGCCTGGCGCAGGAGGAACTGGCGGCACTCGGGCGCCGTGATGTGGCGGTAGGTGCCCAGCACGATGTTGTTGGCGGCCAGCGAGTCGGCCGTCACGAAGAAGCCGAGGTTGCGCTTGATGATGCGGCGCTCGTCTTCGGTCAGACCGTTCGGGTCCTTCCAAAGCGCGATGTCGCGCGACATGTTCACCTCTTGCGGCATCCAGTGGTTCGCGCACGTGGCGAGGTACTTCTCCCACGCCCACTTGTACTTGAACGGCACCAGCTGGTTGACGTCGGTCTGGCCGTTGATGATGCGCTTCTCGGCGGCCGTGACGCGGCGCGCGGACTTCGCGGCATGCGTGGCGGCGATGGAGATCGCGGGCGAGACCTGGGGTTCGGAATGCGGCACGACGCGGGAGTCGACGGCTTGCGTCAGCACCGGCGCGGATTGCACGTCGCGGAGCGACGGAGAGACCGCGCGTCCATCGCGATCGAACGCAGGGGTGGCGGGCGGCAGAGAATTTTGCGGAGACCGGAGGTCGTCTTCCCAGACCAGCATGTGTGTGCTTCCTATGGCTGCGAATTATCGGAGTGTTGTGTCGAAACACCAAGCACTTATTGACAGCGAGCCGCTCTCGTTGTTGCGGCTTCGCATCGAAGAAGCGTCATCGGACTCACGTGCATGAGCGGCAAACGCGTGATCGCGATCGCGAGCGACACGCATGCACGACGCATCCGGAGATCGGGTGCGCGCGCATGAACGCGGGAGGCATCGCATCGTCGTGATCGTCGTGGGACCGATGGGGTTCGTTCGATGCATCACGCGCCGGAGCGCGTGATGGACTCGCTGTCGCGAAGCGTCACTGGCAGGCTTCGCAGGTGGGGTCGTCGACCCCGCAGAACTTGATGTCGGTGGCCGGTGCATCGGCTGCCAGCATGGCTTGTGCCTGCGCCGCGACGGCGTCGAGCGCGGACAGGCCGCCCGACGAATGCGAGCTCGGCACGGCGTTGAGCTGCTTGCGGTCGACGGTGCTCTTCTCGGCGTGCGTGGCGCCCATCGTGCGCAGGTAGTACGTCGTCTTCAGGCCGCGCAGCCATGCGAGCTTGTACGTCTCGTCCAGCTTCTTGCCCGACGCGCCGGCCAGGTAGATGTTGAGCGACTGCGCCTGGTCGATCCACTTCTGGCGGCGCGCGCCGGCTTCCACCAGCCAGGTCGCGTCGACCTCGAAGGCCGTCGCGTACAGCGCCTTCAGTTCCTCGGGCACGCGGTCGACCGCGCGCAGCGAGCCGTTGTAGTGCTTGAGGTCCATCAGCATCACGGAGTCCCACAGGCCCAGGCGCTTGAGGTCGCGCACCAGGTACTCGTTGACCACCGTGAACTCGCCCGACAGGTTGGACTTCACCGACAGGTTGCCGAACGCCGGCTCGATCGACGCGTCCACGCCGATTATGTTGGAGATGGTCGCGGTCGGGGCGATGGCCACGCAGTTGGAGTTGCGCATGCCGTGCTGGGCGATCTTGGCGCGCAGCGCGTCCCAGTCGAGCGTGATCGAGCGGTCGACCTCGACGTAGCCGCCGCGGTTCTTGGCCAGCAGGTCGATCGAGTCGAACGGCAGGATGCCCTTGTCCCACAGGGAGCCCTTGAACGACGAGTAGCGGCCACGCTCGGCGGCGAGCTCGGTCGACGCCGAGTACGCGTAGTAGCAGACGGCTTCCATCGAGCGGTCGGCGAATTCGACGGCGGCGTCGCTGGCGTACGGCGTGCGCAGCTGGTACAGGCAGTCCTGGAAGCCCATGATGCCGAGGCCGACCGGGCGATGCCGCAGGTTCGAGTCACGCGCCTTCTTGACCGCGTAGTAGTTGATGTCGATGACGTTGTCGAGCATGCGCATCGCGGTGCGCACCGTCTTCTGCAGCTTGGCGTGGTCGATGCCCATCTGGCCGTCGGCACCGGCGGCCAGGTGCTGGGCCAGGTTGACCGAGCCGAGGTTGCAGACGGCGATCTCGGTCTCGCTGGTGTTGAGCGTGATCTCGGTGCACAGGTTGGACGAGTGCACGACGCCGACGTGCTGCTGCGGCGAGCGCACGTTGCAGGCGTCCTTGAACGTGATCCAGGGGTGGCCCGTCTCGAACAGCATCGTCAGCATGCGGCGCCACAGGTCCTTGGCCGGCACGCGCTTGAACAGCTTGAGCTCGCCGCGGTCGGCGGCGGCCTCGTAGGCGGTGTAGGCCTTCTCGAACTCGAGCCCGACCAGGTCGTGCAGGTCGGTGCAGGTCGACGGCGAGAACAGCGTCCAGTCGGCGCCTTCCATCACACGGCGCATGAACAGGTCGGGAATCCAGTTCGCCGTGTTCATGTCGTGGGTGCGGCGGCGGTCGTCGCCGGTGTTCTTGCGCAGCTCGAGGAACTCCTCGATGTCCAGGTGCCACGTCTCGAGGTACGCGCAGACGGCGCCCTTGCGCTTGCCGCCCTGGTTGACGGCGACGGCGGTGTCGTTGACCACCTTCAGGAACGGCACGACGCCCTGGCTCTTGCCGTTGGTGCCCTTGATGTAGGAGCCGAGCGCGCGGACGTTGGTCCAGTCGTTGCCCAGGCCGCCGGCGAACTTCGACAGCAGCGCGTTCTCCTTGAGCGCCTCGTAGATGCCGTCGAGGTCGTCGGCCACGGTCGTCAGGTAGCAGCTGGACAGCTGCGAGCGGCGGGTGCCCGAGTTGAACAGCGTGGGCGTCGACGACATGAAGTCGAAGGTCGACAGCACGTTGTAGAACTCGATGGCGCGCGTCTCGCGGTCGATCTCGCCGAGCGCCAGGCCCATGGCCACGCGCATGAAGAACGCCTGCGGCAGCTCGATGCGGACTTCGTTCTCGTGCAGGAAGTAGCGGTCGAACAGGGTCTGCAGGCCGAGGTAGTCGAACTGCATGTCGCGCGACGCGTCGAGCGCGGCACCCAGCCTGGCCAGGTCGAACTGCGCCAGCTTCTCGTCCAGCAGCTCGGCCTTGATGCCGCGCTTGATGAACTTGGGGAAGTACTCGGCGTAGCGCTCGGACATCTGCTCCTGCGACACCTCCTCGCCCAGGATCTCCTTGCGGATCGTGTGCATCAGCAGGCGCGCGGTGGCCTTGGTGTAGGCCGGTTCCTTCTCGATGAGCGTGCGCGAGGCCAGGATCGCGGCCTTGAAGACCTCGTCCATGGGCACGCCGTCGTACAGGTTGCGGCGCGTCTCGGCGAACACCGGCTCGGCGAGGACGTCGGGGCCGAGGTCGGCGCAGGCGGCCTCGATCAGGCCGCGCAGGTGGGCGACGTCCAGCGGCACGCGCTCGCCCTTGTCGGTCACGAACAGTTCGGGCTCCGCGGCGCGCACCTCGACCTGGCCGGCCTTGACGCGATCTTGCGCGCGACGCTCGCGGTACAGCACGTAGGCGCGCGCCACTTCATGGTGGCTGCCGCGCATCAGGCCCAGCTCGACCTGGTCCTGGATGTCCTCGATGTGGAACGTGCCGCCCGCCGGGCGCGAGCGCAGCAGCGCGCGCACGACGCTCTCGGTCAGCCCGTCGACCGTCTCGCGCACGCTGGCGGAGGCGGCGCCCTGCGTGCCGTGCACGGCCAGGAACGCCTTCATCAGCGCGACGGCGATCTTGCTCGGTTCGAACGACACCACCGCGCCGTTGCGGCGGATGATCTGGTAGCCCTGGTAGGCGGACTGGGAGCCGACGACCGTCTGGGCAGGCGTGGCGTGCACTGCGGCTCCGGTCTCATTGATGGTGGATGCGATTCCCTGCATGGCGACCCCTCTTGCTGATTTGTCTGGAACTGGAAAGCTGTGGATGACTTGTGTGCACCCTGTGCAGAACCTCGAGTTTTCAACACACAAAGCCGCGGCCCGACTCGCTGTTGTGCGAGCCCGTGCGACGACGTGTGGTGAGGTCTATCCGCTCGGCGCTGCCGACGACTCCACCTTCGATTTCGACGACTGCCGGCTTGCGCCGGTTGCCTCCTCGCGGGGTGGGTCGATTGGGATGAGCATTGAGGTTCTGCTACCGGATGACCGATGAAGGCACTTTACCAGCCAAGCCATGCGAACGCTAGCTATAGCGTTAAAAAACCTCTAAGGCACTACCCGTAGTGTCACGGTCGACACGACGAAATCGCGCCGGCGACTCGCGATTTCGCTGCGCCGCATCATGGACGCGCGCGGTCCAGCAAGCCGCGCCACTGCGCGCATCGCGCGTCGCGATCCGCATGGATGCTGATCCCGGACCGCAATGCGGGGCCGCGACCCGCATGGAATCAGGCGTGCACCGGCGCGGCTTCAGCCGGCGAGCGGCTTCGCGGGCGGGATGCGTTCGTCGTCCCACTGCAGCCGCGACGCGAGGCGCACCCAGTCGAAGCCCGGGCCCGGGTCGATCTTGCGGCCGGGCGCGACATGCTCGTGCCCGACGACGTGGCGGATGCCACGAACGTGGTCGATCGCCGGCAGCAGCCTGGCGAGCGCGTCGTACTGCGCGGGCTCGAACGTGTCGCCCTCGAGGCCCTCGAGCTCGATGCCGATCGACCAGTCGTTGGCCTCCGCGCGGCCGGCCCAGCTCGAGCGGCCGGCGTGAGAGGCACGGTCGTCGATCGAGACGAACTGCAGCACCGAGCCGTCGCGCCGCACGAGGAAGTGGGCCGACACCTCCAGCCCGCGGATCGTCTCGAAATAGGGATGGGCCGACCAGTCGAGCGTGTTCGTGAACAGGCGCTCGACCCCATCGCCGCCGTACTCGCCCGGCGGCAGGCTGATCGAATGCAGCACCACGGTGTCGACGCGGGCGTCGTGGGGTCGCGCCCTGAAGTTCGGGGACGGCACGCGCCGGGCGAGGCGCCACCAGCCGTCGTCCCAGTCGGCGTGCATCAGGACATCTCCGTGCCGCGCACTTCGAGGCGAGCGACTTCGGGTGGCCGGGCGTCGCTCATGGCGTGTCCGAGGCCTCGGACTCGGTGATGCCGAGCCGCGCCATCCGGTAGCGCATCTGGCGCAGCGACAGCCCCAGGCTGGCGCCGGCCGCCGTGCGGTTGAAGTTCTGGCGCTCGAGCGCGCGTACGAGGATCTCGCGTTCCACCTCGTCGAGGTAGCGCACGAGATCGGCCGGCACGGGCTCGGACTCGGCGGCGCGAGCGGCGGGCGCCGGCGCGGCGGCGCCCAGGGCCTCGGCCACCGGCGTGCCGTCGTGGTCGTCGACCACCACGGCGGCGATGACGTCGGCGTCCGCGTCGCGCGGCGGCGAAGCGGGGCGGGTGTCGGCCAGCAGCGCCTCGGGCAGCGCCAGGTCGGCCGGCATGATCATCTCGCCGTCGCTGAGCGCCACCGCGCGGTGCAGCAGGTTCTCGAGCTCGCGCACGTTGCCCGGGAACGCGTAGCGCGCCAGCAGCGCGCGGGCGTCCGGCGACAGCCGTGCCGGCGCCACGCCCGCCTCGCGCGCCAGCCGCGCGAGCAGCGCGTCGGCGATGGCCGGCAGGTCGGCCAGGCGCTCGCGCAGCGGCGGCACCTTGATGTCGATCACGTTGAGGCGGTAGAACAGGTCCTGGCGGAAGCGGCCGGCCTGGACCTCGGCGGCCAGGTCCTTGTGCGTGGCGCTGACGATGCGCACGTTCATCGTCAGCTCGGACGTGGCGCCGATCGCGCGCACGGCACGCTCCTGGATCGCGCGCAGCAGCTTGGACTGCATCGCGAACGGCAGGTCGCCGATCTCGTCGAGGAACAGCGTGCCGCCGTTGGCCGCCTGGAAGAAGCCGTCGCGGTCGGCGTTGGCGCCGGTGAACGCGCCCTTGCGCACGCCGAAGAACTCGGCTTCCAGAAGCGTCTCCGGGATGGCGCCGCAGTTGACGGCGACGAAGGGCTGGCCGGCGCGGGCGCTGACGTCGTGGATGGCGCGCGCGACGAGCTCCTTGCCGGTGCCCGACTCGCCCTGCACCAGCACGGGCGCCATGCTGCGCGCCACCTTCTCGACCAGGCCGCGCACGTTGGCCATCGCCTCGGAGCTGCCGACCAGGCGGCGCAGCGGGTCGCCCTTGCCGTCGGCCGGTGCCGCGTCGCCCGCGGGCGACGGCGGCGTGGCGCGCGAGCGCCCCATGGCCGACGCCACCACCGCGCGGAACTGGCGCAGGTCGACGGGCTTGGTGAGGTAGTCGAACGCGCCGGCCTTCAGCGCGGTGACGGCGTTCTCGGGCGAGCCGTAGGCGGTCACGACGATCACCTTCTCGGGCCGGCCGCTGCTCTCCAGCCACTGCAGAAGGTCCAGGCCGGTGCCGTCGGGCAGGCGCATGTCGCTGATGACGGCGCGAAACAGCCGCGACTGCAGGATCTCGCGCGCCTGGGCGACGGTGGCCGCGGTCTCGACCTCGAGGCCTTCGCGCAGCAGCGTCAGTTCGTACAGCGTCAGCAGGTCCGGCTCGTCGTCGACCACCAGCACGCTGCTGGCGTGCACGGCGCTCGCGCCCGACGGGCCGGCCTGGCCGGCATTCACTGCGGTTGTCATCGGGAAACCTCCGGCCCGGGGCCTGCGGCGCGAGCGTCCTGCGGAACGGCCATGCTTGCGCTCATAGGACCAGTCGACCTTCTGTGGATGTCAGCGATTCGCGCGGCATCATCACCTCGAACACGTTGCGATGCCGCTCGTCGTGGCGCCGGAAATCGATGCGGGCGCCGTGGCGTTCGCACAGCTCCCGGCAAATGTACAACCCGAGGCCCGTCCCGCGGCTGCGGGTCGAATGGAAGGGCTCGAACAGGTAGGGTTCGACGTCCAGCGGGATCGGCTCGCCGTCGCTGGCCACCACGAGCGACGCCCAGGCGCCGTCGTCGCTGGTGGTCATCGTCACGCGCACGCCGCCGGGTGCCGGGCTGGCATGGCGGATCGCGTTGTCCAGCAGGTTCACCAGCACGCGGCGCAGGTGGTCGGGGTCGAACACGACGCCCACCGGCGTCGACGGCAGCAGCACCTGCAGCCGGCTCGCGCTGCCCAGCGCGAGGCCGACGGTGCGCGCCCACTCGCTGCAGATGCTCGCGATCTCGGCGCTGGCGTCCAGCGTGCGCGACGGCGCGAGCGAGCCGGGCGCCGCCTCCATGACGTCGTCGACGATGCGGCGCAGCCGGTCGATGTTGTCGGTCATGATGCGGATCAGGCGCCGCTGGTCGGGGCGCAGCTCGTCCTCCTCCAGCAGCGCGTTGGCCTGCGCGATGGCGGCCAGCGGGTTGCGGATCTCGTGCGCGACGCCGGCCGAGATGCGCCCCATCGCCGCCAGCCGCTCCTGGCGCAGGCGCGCCTGCACGGCGCGCAGCTCCTCGATGAACAGCACGCACAGCGGCTCGTCGGCGGGGGTGGTCTCGTTGCCGTCGCTGCGGCTGCGCGTGAAGCGCGCGCGGATGTGCAGCGCGCGGCGCGTGCCGTCTTCCAGCAGGATGTTGAGGTCGAACGGCGCCGCCGGCCAGTTGCCGCGTGCGAACGCCTGCTCCACCTCGTCGGCCAGCACCAGCCAGCCCGGATGCAGCCGCAGCGAGAACGGCGGCGACGGGCAGCGCGCGGCCTGCGCCACCAGCAGCCGGCGCGCCGACGGGTTGGCGGCACGCACGCGAAGCTGGCGGTCGATCACCAGCACGCCGTCGGCCATGTCCTCGATCACCAGGCGGCTCAGCTGCGCCTGCTGGCGCGCGCGCTCGCGGCTGTCGCGCGCGGTGCGCTCCTCGTGCGCCAGGCGCATCGAGAGCTCGCCGGCCAGCAGCGCCACCACGAACAGGCCGATGCCGCTCAGGCCCGCCTGCGACATCAGCGCCGGCGAGTCCGGCACGCTGCCGTAGACGCGCCCCGCGGCCGCCAGCAGCATCAGCGCCACGCCGGCGGCCGTCGCCAGGGCCGGCAGGCGCGGCGTCAGGATGCCCGCCATCAGCACCGGCAGCACCAGCAGCGCGACGAAGTTCAGCGGCGAGGTCGGGTCGATCCAGTGGATGGCGCCGAAGATGAGCAGATCGACGCCGATCGTCATCCACCACTGCCAGCGTGCCGACTGCAGCACGCGGAACATGCGGAACTCGTCGGTGAGCCACCAGATCAGCGCCTGCCCGGCGTACACGCCGCACAGCAGCAGGGGCGCGCTGACGAAGCGGCCGGTGGCCATGCCCATCAGCGCGTTGGCCAGCACCAGCGCGATGCCGAGCGCCGCGCGTGCCGCCACGTAGGTGCCGAAGATGCGGCGCAGCGCGTGGCCGGCGAGCGGCCGCAGCACCGGCGTGTTCCACGCGCTGCCCCGGTCCGCGGGCGGGATCGACGGCTCGACGGAGCCGTCCATCGTGTTGAACCACGACTCCTCCTGCAGGCCGGCGTCCGCGCCCTCGCGCGACTTCGCGGCGCGGCGCGCCTTGCGCTCCTTGCTACGCCACATGGACGGCCACGCGCGCTTTCACGACGCGATCATTCGCCACGCCGCGGCCCCGCGTCGCGATGCGCGCCGCAGCAGAACACCCGCGTGCCGTCGCGCACGGCCTCGGAGGCCGGGAAGTGCAGGCCGCAGTGCGCGCAGTCGACCATCGCCTCGGGCGCGGCGCCCGCGGGGCCGGGCGCGCGCGCGCCGGCCGGGGGCGGCGCGGCCCTGCGCGGACGCAGCATCCACCAGGCGATGAAGCCCAGCACGAGCCAGAGCAGGAGACGTCCGATCATGTCAGTTGCCCAGGGAAACCGGCGCGCGTTGCAGCACGACCTCGAACACGAAGCGCGAGCCCGCGTAGGCCAGCAGGATCAGCACCGCGCCGGCGTATACCCAGCGCGTGGCCTGGCGGCCGCGCCAGCCGCGCGTGCGCCGGCCGACGATCAGCGCCGCGAACGTCGCCCAGCTGGCCAGCGACAGCACCGTCTTGTGGTCGCCCCAGCGCCAGTGCGCCATCGTGAACAGGCCGATGACGATGGCCAGCGTCAGCACGACGAAGCCGGCCTCGACGAACAGGAACGTCAGCCGCTCGAGCGACAGCAGCGGCAGGCCCAGCACGCCGTCGGCGGCCTTCTGCCGCAGCTGGCTCTCGGCCCGGTCGAGCATCGCCGCGTGCACCACGGCGACGCCGAACAGCGCGTAGGCCGCGATGCCGAGTGTCCAGTGCAGCGGCGCGTAGACGGAATACGAGACGATCACGACGTCGCCCGGGAACGCCAGCGGCAGCAGCACGCACACCGCGCCGACCAGGGCGAAGATGCGGCGCAGGCCGGAGATCGGCACCAGTCGGCTCTCGGTCAGGTGCACCGCCAGCACCAGCCAGGCCGTCAGCGACAGCACCGGCGCGAAGCCCCAGCGGATACCCAGCCCGGCATCGGCCTCGCCGACGAAGGTGGCGGCCATCCACAGGCCGTGCAGCACCAGCGCGGCCACCTGTGCACGCGTGCCCCAGGCGGCACGTCCCAGTCCCGACAGCGCATAGGCCGCCGCGGCAGCCCACGCCAGCGCGTGGATGGGGCCAGACGATAGAATCATCCCCGCAGTTTACTCAGGCGCGCCGCACTCATCCTTGCGCGCGCTCACCCCGATGGCCTCCACCCTCACCGACCGCCTGTCGCGCCTCGTCAAGACGATGCGCGGCCAGGCCCGCATCACCGAAACGAACGTCCAGGACATGCTGCGCGAAGTGCGCATGGCCCTGCTCGAGGCCGACGTGGCGCTGCCCGTCGTGCGCGACTTCATCGCGCGCGTCAAGGACAAGGCGCTCGGCCAGGAGGTGGTCGCCTCGCTGACGCCGGGCCAGGTGCTGGTCAGCATCGTGCAGAAGGAACTCGCCGCGACGATGGGCGAGGGCGTGGCCGACATCGACCTCGCCGTGCAGCCGCCCGCCGTCATCCTGATGGCCGGCCTGCAAGGCGCCGGCAAGACGACCACCACCGCCAAGCTCGCCAAGTACCTGATCGAGAAGCGCAGGAAGAAGGTGCTGACGGTCTCGGGCGACGTCTACCGCCCCGCCGCCATCGAGCAGCTCAAGACGGTGACGAAGCAGGCCGGCGCCGAGTGGTTCCCGTCCACGCCCGACCAGAAGCCGCACGACATCGCCGCCGCCGCCATCGATTACGCGCGCAAGCACTACTTCGACGTGCTGCTGGTCGACACCGCCGGGCGCCTGGCCATCGACGAGCTGCTGATGGCCGAGATCAAGGACCTGCACGCGCTGCTGCGCCCGGTCGAGACGCTGTTCGTCGTCGACGCGATGCAGGGCCAGGACGCGATCAACACCGCCAAGGCGTTCAAGGAAGCGCTGCCGCTGACCGGCATCGTGCTGACCAAGCTGGACGGCGATTCCCGCGGCGGCGCCGCGCTGTCCGTGCGCCAGATCACCGGCGCGCCGATCAAGTTCGCCGGCGTGTCCGAGAAGATCGACGGCCTCGAGGTGTTCGACGCCGACCGCCACGCCGGCCGCGTCCTCGGCATGGGCGACATCGTCGCGCTGGTCGAGGGCGTGACCAAGGGCCTGGACGTCGAGGCCGCGCAGAAGCTCGCCGAGAAGGTGCGCTCGGGCAACGACTTCGACCTCAACGACTTCCTCGCCCAGCTGAGCCAGATGAAGAAGATGGGCGGCCTCGCCGGGCTGATGGACAAGCTGCCCACCGAGATGACCGCCAAGGCCGGCCAGCCCGACATGGACAAGGCCGAGCGCGACATGCGGCGCATGGAAGGCATCATCAACTCGATGACGCCGCTGGAGCGCCGCAAGCCCGAGCTGCTCAAGGCCAAGCGCAAGTTCCGCGTCGCCAAGGGCGCCGGCGTGCAGGTGCAGGACGTCAACCGCCTGCTCAACCAGTACGAGCAGATGCGCGACATGATGAAGAAGATGCGCGGCGGCGGCCTGATGAAGATGATGAAGAAGATGGGCGCGATGAAGGGCATGATGGGCGGGATGCCCAAGCTCTGACCGGGAACCGGTGGTTGCCGGTCGCCACAGCGCCTGCTGAAGCGAGCCTCTGTCTTTGGCGCCATCGAACGGGCGGTCGCGACGCCGACCGCCAGCAAGCCCGTCATCCTGCGCGGAGCGAAGCGCAGTCGCAGGATCCACGCCTGCGGCAGGCTTCCCGGCCGACGTGGATCCTGCGACTGCGCGCAGGATGACGCCCCGGCGGGAGGTCGGCATGGTGGCGCGGGCGGCGGGGTGCCCATTCCGCTTCCGGCGGCTTCGGTTCAATACCCGCGTCGCCTTTCCAGCGCCAGCACGATTCAGCTCGGCGGGCTACGATCCCGGCTTCATTCGAACAATGTCGTTGGAGATCGCCATGCTTCGTCGCCTGATCCCGCTGCTGGCAGCGGCCGTCCTCGCTGTGCTCGGCACCTCCGCCCACTCGGCGCTGAAGCCGGGCGACACCGCCCCGCTGTTCACCACCCAGGCCGCGGTCGGGGGCAAGCAGATGCCGCTGGTGCTGGCCGACGCGCTCAAGAAGGGCCCGGTCGTGCTGTACTTCTTCCCGAAGTCGTTCACGAGCGGCTGCACGCTGGAGGCGCACCTGTTCGCCGAGGCCACCGACAAGTTCGCCGCGCTCGGCGCGACGGTGGTGGGCGTGTCGCACGACGACATCGCCACGCAGATCAAGTTCTCGAAGGAAGAGTGCCGCGACAAGTTCGCCGTCGCCGCCGACCCCGAGTCCGCCATCATCAAGTCCTACGACGCCAAGATGGCGGTGATGCCCTACTCCGACCGCATCTCGTACGTCATCACGCCGGACGACAAGGTGCTGTACGTCTACTCCAGCCTCGACCCGGCGGACCACGTCAACCGCACGATGAAGGCCGTGCAGGACTGGCGTGCGACGCACAAGATGTGAAGCGCTTTCACACGGCGTGAGGAACGGGGCCCGCGGGCCCCGTCCTTGTTCATGACCGCCTGCGGTCGACGGCATGGCCGGCCGCGGTGGATCCTGCGACTTCGCGCAGGATGACACCTGGTGAGCGCCGGGCGGCGACCGCATCGCGAGCGGCGCGGGGACAGCGACATCACAGCGAAGCTTCGAGCCGTCTTCCTGGCGAAGCGAAGCCCCGAACCGTCATCCTGCGCGGAGCGAAGCGGAGTCGCAGGATCCACCCCGGCACAGGCGCGACCTGATGCGTGGGTCCCGCGCCGTCGCGCGGGACGGCCCGTCGCGGCCGCGACGACTCAGTTCAGCAGCGCGCTCGCGAACTCCCGCGCGTTGAAGGTCTGCAGGTCCTCCAGCTTCTCGCCCACGCCGATGAAGTAGACGGGGATCGGCTTCGCACCCGCCTGCGACGCGCGCTCGCGCGACCACAGTGCGATGGCGGCCAGCACGCCGCCCTTGGCCGTGCCGTCGAGCTTGGTCACGACCAGCCCGGTGAGCCCCAGCGCCGCGTCGAAGGACTTCACCTGCTCCAGCGCGTTCTGGCCCGTGTTGCCGTCGATCACGAGCAGCACCTCGTGCGGCGCCGTGGCCTCGGCCTTGGTGATGACGCGCTTGATCTTCCGCAGCTCCTCCATCAGGTGCAGCTGCGTGGGCAGGCGGCCGGCCGTGTCGGCGATGACGACGTCGCAGCCGCGCGCCTTGCCGGCCCGCACCGAGTCGAACGTGACGGAGGCCGGATCGCCGCCTTCCTGGCTGACGATCTCGACCTGGTTGCGGTCGGCCCAGACTTCCAGCTGCTCGCGCGCCGCTGCGCGGAACGTGTCGGCCGCGGCCAGCAGCACCTTGCACTTCGCCTCGGCGAGGTGGCGCGTCAGCTTGCCGATGCTGGTCGTCTTGCCGGCGCCGTTGACGCCCGCCACCATGATGACGGTGGGCTGGTGCTCGCCCACCATCAGCGAGCGCTCCAGCGGTGCCAGCAGGTCGACGATGGCGTCGGCCAGCAACGCCTTGACCTGCGCGGGCTCGGTCGAGCCGGCGGCCTTCACGCGCTGCTTGAGATCCTTGAGCAGGTGCTCGGTGGCGCGCACGCCGGCATCGGCCATCAGCAGCGCGGATTCGAGTTCCTCGTACAGCTCGTCGTCGATGCGCGCGCCGGTGAACACCTGCGCGATGCCCGAACCCGTGCGCGCGAGGCCCTTGCGCAGGCGCTGGAACCACGCGTCGCGCGGCACCTCGGGCGCGGTCGCGGGTGCGGGCGCCTGCACCACGGGTGCGACGGGTGCGACGGGCGCGACCGGCTGCGGCGCGACCGGCGCCGCGGGCGCCGGCGGCGGGCTGCCGGTGAACACGCGCTTGAGGAAGTCGAGCGGGGCGGACGCGGGCTCCGGCGCGGGCGCGGGCGCGAGCGCGGGAGCTTGCACGGGCGCCGGCGCGGGCGCGGGCGCATGCAACGGCGCGGGCGTCGATACCGAGACGGGCGCCGGCGGCTCGGCCGTCGGCACGACGTCCGGCATGCGTTGCGTCTCCCACGGGGAGCCCGACTCGGTTTTCTTGCGGAAGAAGCTGAACATGAGGGGAAGCGGTCTCAAGGAGGCATCGCGGCGACCCGCCGCCGCACGCGCCCGCCCTCGGACGCGCGACGCTCAATGGTCGGGGCAGACGGGCGCGATGCAAGCCCGAAAGGTCTTTTTCGACATTGTGCCGCCAACCCCTTCCCTTGCCATCATAAAGTCGCATACAATGGCAGGCTTGGCGCTTTAGCTCAGCCGGTTAGAGCGACGGAATCATAATCCGCAGGTCCGGGGTTCGAATCCCTGAAGCGCCACCAGAACGTCCGAAAGCCTTGCAGGTTCATGACTTGCAAGGCTTTTTCACTTGGCCGCTGCTCCAGGCCATCCGGCGGCCCGCGAGCTTCCTGCGGCGGGCTCGCCGGCGAGCGACGGCCCAGGCCGGCCGTTGCTGCGCGGACCGGGCAACGGCTCAGAACGCCTTGCTCATGCCGACCAGCACCGTGCGGCGCGGGCCGTATTGCGGCGCGCCGACACCGATGCCCGAGCCGTCGCGGATCTCGTAGACGCGGTCGAACAGGTTGATGATCGACAGCCGCAGTTCCAGCTTGCCGAGCGTGCTGCCGAGGTCGAGGTTGTCGACCGTTGCGACATTCGTCTGCGTGTACGACGGCAGGTGGCCGGAATTCACGAAGCCGTTGCGCAGGCCGCTGCCGTACAGCAGGTCGGCCGTCGTGCTCAGCGCAGGCGTCCACTTGTAGGTGACGCCCGCCGAAGCCGAGGTCGCCTGGTCGTGGTCGAGGTGCACCCAGTGCGTGGCGATGTCGTCGAGCTCGTCCTGCTCGAAGTTGAACTGGCCCGTCTCGACCGTCCTGCCGAAAGCGCGCGAGAACGCGAGGTTGGCGTAGCCGCTGAGCGCCCCGGCGTGATACGCGGCCGACAGCTCGAGGCCGTAGATGCGCCCGCGCTCGTAGTTGAAGGCCGAGAAGACCAGCGCATTGCCGAACTGGCCTTCGTCCTGCAGGTGGCGCACGTCCCGGTAGTAGCCGTCCACGCCGAACGTCCACCCCTGCCCGAGCTCCTGTTCCAGTCCGAGGTCGTAGTAGTTCGAGCGCTCCGACCTGACCGCCGTGTTCGCATCCGACGGCAGCGCGTTGGTCGTGCCCAGGAAGGCCTGCACCGAGGTCTGGTCGATCTTCTCGGTGGGCGGCGGCGTGAAGTAGCGCGCATAGCCGGCGTGCACGCGCGTCCCGGGCGCCAGGTCATGGACGACGCCGACGCGCGGGCTGATCTGGTGCTCGTCGACGACCGTGCCGACCTGGTCGTAGCGCAGGCCGACGTTGATGGTCAGCGGCTTGATCGGCTTCCACTCGTCCTGCAGGTAGACGCCCCAGAGATCGCCGCGCAGCGAGTGGTCGTCGACGATGGTCCGGGGCATGTCGCCGGTCTGGTTGCCGTCGCCGTCCGCCGGAAAGACCTGCGAATCGTTGCGGCTGGTGCCGCGCTCGGATTGGTAGAACAGGCCGGAGCGGATCGTGTGCGCCGAGCTGAAGCGCCAGCTCGAGTCGAGTTGCAGCCCGCTGGCGACATTGCTGCGCACGATGTCGGCCGCGACACCGTTGAACATCAGGTCGCCACGCGTGTCAGGCGTGTAGTGGACGTCGGTGTAGCGGTGGAACAGCGCGAGCTGGTAGTCGACGTCCGGGCCGACGCTGCCTTGCAGCGACAGCACGCCGAAGCGGTTGCGTTCCTTCTGGCGCGCGTCGAGCGTCGAGGAATCGATGGTGCCGCTGCCGTTCAGGGCATGGCTCGGCTGCTGGCCCGGCACGTCGGGAATCTCGAAGCGGTTGTCCGATGCGCCGAGCATCAGGTTGACGCGCGTGTCCGGGCCGAGCAGGTACGAGAAATAGCCGAAGCCGTTGCCCTGGTGCGTGTCGTCGTGCAGGGCCCGGCGCGACGACGTCGGGTTCTCGATGCCCATGTCGTCGCGCAGCGCCGAGCCCATGACGTAGTAGCTGAAGGGGCCGTGCGTGCCGCCGAGCTCGAGACTGCCTTCGCGGTGCTCGTTCGTGCCCCCGAGCAGGCTGATGCGGCCGCCGTTGTCGAAGGCCTCGCCCTTCGAACGCAGGTCGACGACGCCTGCCGTGCGATAGCCGTACTGCGCCGGCAGCGCGCCGGTCAGCACCGTCACCGAATCGGCGAAGCGCGTCTCGAGCGCCTGGCCGAAACCGCTGATCGCCTCGGGAATGACGACACCGTCGATGCGGTACTGCAGGTTGGCGTGGTCGCCACGCACGTGCAGTTGCCCGTACGAATCCTGCACGACGCCCGGCGCCTGCAGCACCACCTGGTTCAGCGGCGTGGCCTCGCCGAGCGGCAGCTTCTGGATGTCCTCGCGGTCGATGCTGTAGATCGAACTGCCGGTGTCCGGCGACAGGCCGTTGCGGGCGGCATCGAGGCGTTGGCGGTCGCCGGTGATTTCCACCCGCTGGACAGTCGGCGAGGAAGCCGCGGCAGGCGCTGCGCTGGCGCTGGCGGCGACGGCCGGTGCGGCAGCCGTGCCAGGCGCGGACTGCGCGAACGCAGCGGAAGTGAAGAAGGCGGGATAGGCCAGCGCCAACGCGAGCGCCAGGCTCGTGCGTGCAGGAGCGAACATGGATTGAAACCTCTGGAAATGGGATGCGTGACGCGCTCGCGCACGGCCGCGGCGCGCCTTCAGGCGCGGCACGGTCGATGCGAAGCGGTCGTGACAGGCGCGGCGCATCTCACGGACACGCGCGCGCCGGCACCGGGCGGCAGCCCGGCAGCGATGACAGGGAGGTCAGTCAGCCAGCGAGCGGAGGATCGCGCGCGGCGTACGCGGGCACATCCGCGCTCCGCGATGGGAAGGACGGGGCGCCAACCCAATGTTCCGCCGTCGCCAGCAGCGCCGGCGCCACGTCGCTCGAGTGGACGACGCCGGCGATGTGCGCGAAGGCGAGGCAGCTCTCGCAGGGCAGGTGCGCCTTGCCGTCGTTCGACGTCGCGGGCGCCGAGGCGTCGGCGATGTGACCGAGCTCGTGCAGCAGCGCACCCTGCTGGGACACCAGCAGGGCAAGCACCAGCAGCAGCGAACGGAAGATCTTGCGCACAGCGCGCATTCTGCCTGCGATCGCCAGCCGCCGCAGCGCAGATCAGTCGCCCGCGTGCGCTCGCTGTCGACGATTCGAGTCGCGCATGCCAATGCGTGGCGGGCCCGCGCCAGCCGCTCTGGTCGCCGCCGCCGGACCGGCATCGGCAACGCCTCGTGGAAGACGAGCGCGCAAGCGGTCGGCGCCACCGCCGTCCACGCGCCGGCGTCGCTCGTGGTTCAGGCCCTCGCCGCGGAAGACGCCGCACGTCGCTCGAGGAGTTCGAACACGCCCATGCCGGCGAGCATCGCGCCGACGAAGATCGCCGCCTTGACCTGGCCCATGCCCAGCGCCACGAGCGCCGGTCCCGGACAGAAGCCGGCGAGGCCCCAACCGATGCCGAACAGCAAGCTCCCGCCCACCAGCCTGCCATCGATGTCGCGCGTCTTCGGCAGTCGCATGGGCAGGCCGAGGAACGAGGCCGTCCTTCGCCGCGCGATGGCGAACCCGAGCAGCCCGATGCCGACGGCTCCCGCCATCACCAGCGCCAGCGACGGATCCCAGCGGCCCGCGAGATCGAGAAAGCCGAGCACCTTGGCCGGATCGGCCATGCCCGACAGGATGAGGCCGATGCCGAACACGAGGCCGGCGAGCAGTGACGTCAGGATGGGCATGACGATTTCCTACGCGCCGATCAGGTGACGAACGACGAAGACGGTGGCGAACCCGGCGCCCATGAAGGTGGCCGTGGCCACCAGCGAGCGCAGCGACAGGCGGGACAGTCCGCACACGCCGTGGCCGCTGGTGCAGCCGGACCCGTAGCGCGTGCCGATGCCTACCAGGAGCCCGGCGATCACGAGTTGCCCCCAGCCGGCATCGATCCGTGGGGCGGGCACGGAGGCGAACACCGCGTACGCCAGCGGTGCGGCCACCAGGCCGAGAACGAACGCGACACGCCAGCCGAGGTCCCCCATGACCGGCCGGAGGAGCCCGCCGAGCACGCCGCTGATGCCGGCGATGCGACCGTTGAACAGGGCGAACACCGCGGCAGCGCTGCCGATGAGCACTCCGCCGGCCAATGCGGCCGTCGGCGTGAAGGCATTCCAGTCGACACTCATCTCTCAGTCCTTCGGGCAGTACAGGCGGTAGAGCACCTCGAGCACCTTCAGCAGCCTGGCATCGGCCACGCTGTAGAAGATGTTCTTGCCCTCGCGGCGCGTGCCCACCACGCCCTCGTTGCGGAGCACGCCCAGTTGCTGCGACAAGGTCGGCTGGCGGATACCCAGCGCCTGCTCGAGGTCGCCGACGCACATCTCGCTCCGGGACAACTGGCACAGCAGGAGCAGCCGGTCCTCGTTGGCCAGTACCTTGAGCGCGCCGACGGCCTCGCCGGCCGCCTGGCGCAGGAGGTCGGGGTCGATGACTGTCTTCGGCACGGGTGGCTCCTTCGATGGGACTCGATCTCACGACTTGACTATAGTTTATTGACTCATAGAATATCAGTCAACATATCGTCAGGGACAGGAACCGCCATGACTGCCAGATCCTCGATCCAGGCCTTCTTCGATGACAGGACCTGCACGGTCGCCTACGTCATCTCGGACTCCGCCAGCGGATGCGCCGCCATCGTCGACCCGGTGCTGGACTTCGACTTCAGATCCGGCAGCACGAGCGCGATCCAGGCCGACAGGATGCTGGCGCACATCCACGAACGCGGACTCACGGTGCAATGGATCCTGGAGACGCACGCGCATGCGGATCACCTGTCCGGCGCGCGCTACCTGCAGGAGCGGGTCGGCGGCCGGATCGCCATCGGCGAGCGCATCACCGACGTCCAGGCGACTTTCCGCAAGCTCTACAACCTCGAGCGCAGCTTCCTGCCCGACGGCGCGCAGTTCGACCACCTGTTCAAGGACGGCGAGCGATTCATGATCGGCGAGGTCGAGGCGCGCGCGATGTGGGTGCCGGGCCACACGCCGGCGGACATGGCCTACGTCGTCGACGATGCGGTGTTCGCGGGCGACACCTTGTTCATGCCCGACGTCGGCACCGCGCGCGCCGACTTTCCCGGCGGCGATGCCCGCACGTTGTACCGCTCGATCCGGCGCCTCCTGGCGTTGCCGCCGCAGACGCGCATGTTCGTCTGCCACGACTACCCGCCCGCGGGCCGAGCGGCCGCCTGGGAGACGACCGTCGCCGCGCAGCGGGACGCGAACATCCATGTGCACGACGGCGTCGGCGAAGCGGCCTTCGTCGCGATGCGCCAGGCACGCGATGCGGCGCTCGACGTGCCGGCGCTGATCCTGCCGTCCATCCAGGTCAACATCCGGGCGGGACGGATGCCGCCGGCGGAATACGACGGGACGAGCTACCTGAAGATCCCGCTCAATGCGCTGGGCAAACCCGTCCCGGCGTGAGCCTGCGACTCTTCAAAAGGAAAGCCCGCAGCGCGAACGCACTGCGGGCTTTTTCATTGGATCGTCGCGTCGACTCGTCGCGCGCGCCCCGGCAACGAGGCTCGGCAGGCACGGGCGCGAGTCGCTCCGGCCGCGGTCGGGCATCGCTGCCCAGGCCGCCGCCGAAACACTCAGATCGCGCGGATGCGCATCGCCTGCGGGCCCTTCTGGCCCTGGCCGACTTCGAATTCGACGCGCTGGTTCTCGGCGAGCGACTTGAAGCCGGTGCTCTGGATTTCCTTGAAGTGCGCGAAGAGGTCCTTGCCGCCGGTGTCGGGGGTGATGAAGCCGAAGCCCTTGGTTTCGTTGAACCACTTCACGGTGCCAGTTTCAGTCGTCATAGTCATTCCTTGTTGAATGCGTTGGAAAAGCCTGCCGGCACCGATGCCGGCAAGCGCCGACCGCCTCCAGACGGGGAGACGGCGGCGGGATGGGAGTCAGGGAGCGTTCAGCGCCGCGGCGGCGTCGCCGGACGCGAGCCCTGGCGATCCAGGTGCCGGAACGTGATGCGGCCCTTGGTCAGGTCGTACGGCGAGAGCTCGAGCGTGACCTGGTCGCCGGCGAGGATGCGGATGTGGTGCTTGCGCATCTTGCCGCCGGTGTAGGCCACGAGCTGGTGGCCGTTCTCGAGGGTCACGCGGTAGCGCGAGTCGGGCAACATTTCGTCGACCTTGCCGCGCATCTCGATCAATTCTTCCTTGGCCATGAGCCTACTCCATTCGAAGGGGCTGATGCCCGGGATTGCGTTCACCGATCCATGCGGCGGCCTGCGCCTGGGCGAAGCCCAGCGCCGCGTCGTGCGAATCGAAATGGGGATCGAAACGCATGACGCGTTCGTGCGTCATGCTGCCGCGGCCGCTGCGGATGGCCAGCGAGGCGGTGTAGTGGCCGCCGAGATCGCGGCGGGCAGAGGAAGAAACGAGGTACTTCCCGAACTGTTGTTGGGTCTGGATGGAAATCCTTCATGGCTGGTCGCTCGTGGGACGCAGCCGGGCTGATTCTTGAGAGGCGCACGGGGCGCACGCGGAGAGAGGACTCGGTCCGGCGGCTGGCTCGCAGGGTCATTCGCCGCGGCCAACGGCAACCAGAACAAGACGACCGCACAAGCAATCAGGGAGTCTGGCGAAGGAGGGAGATCGCCTCGGATCTCGGTGTGTCCGCCCGCGACGAGTCGGCAGGGTCGGATCACAGGGGGAGTCCTTGATCATACCACACCCGCGCAGACAACGCCACGGTGCCTCGGCTGGGCGCGGCAAGTGCCCCGGAACGGGCATCGAACGACAGGAGCCCGCCATGATCCGCAAGCTGAGCAGCGGCCAATACCGCCTCTATTCGCGCAAGCTCGACCCCAAGACCGGCAAGCGGCGCAACCTCGGCACCTTCGACTCGCGCGAGCAGGCCGAGAAACACGAGCGCGAGGTGCAGTACTTCAAGCGGCACTGAACGGCCGCCCGCGCGGCGGGCGAGCGCCGCCGCCCCCGCTTGCGCCCCGGGTTCGCCATCCGGGCGCGACCGGTCGCGCCCGCCTCGCCGCGCCGCGGCCCCCTATCTTGAAGACCCTTCTCGTCCTTCCGGGGGATGAAATGCCGGGCCGATCGCCCGACCATCGGCGCTGCGCGACCGCTCAGGCCGCGCAGGCCGAGCGACCGCGCCAGGGGCAGCGCGGCCACCCCGCGTGCTCGGCGTCGATTCCGGATGCCCCGGGGGAGAAGGAATCATGCCCGCCAACGCGCTCCTGTTCCAGCTGGCGTTCTCGGCCATCGTCATCGTCGCCTTCGGCTACCGCCAGTTCAACACGTGGACCAAGGGCGAGTCGTGCCGGGCGACGACCGATTCCGAACTGCTGGCCTTCGCGCCGCCGCGCAGCTTCACCCCGCTGTGGCGCTTCCTGGCCACGGCCGCCCTGTACTGCCTGACCCTGGTGGTGCTGTACCTGGTCGTGTTCGTGATGCTTTACAACGGGTCGACATCGGGCGTCGAGCTGCTGGAGGTGTCCGGCGTCACGCGGTCCAATGCCTGGCTCGTCGCGCTGCTGATCGTCACCGGCCTGTCGCCGATGCTGCCCGTGTTCTCCAACGTGGAACACGTGGTGCGCGAGGTGATGCACAACTGGGCGGTGGTGCCCGCCAAGGCCCAGGACATGGCCAACGAACTCGCGTCGCCGACGACCACCTTCGAGCTGGACGAGGCCTTCCTGCGCAGCACGGTCATGCCCCGGCTCGGCATGCCGTTCACGCGCGGCGATTTCACCGAGGGCCGCGCCCTCACCGTCGCGCAGAAGTGGTGCCGCCTGAAGATGCTGCTGCTGAAGTTCGCGCCGCCCGACCAGGACGGGCTCGAGGCGCCGCGCTTCAAGTCGCCTTACGCCACGCGTTTCGTCTGCGACTGCAAGGCGCTCGAGCACGACATCCGCGAGTTCGCCGAGGCCTCGCCCGAACTGCTGCGCACCCTGGGCGGCTCGCCGGCCGCGGTGCTGCTGTCGGAGCGGCTCGACCAGATGCAGCACCGCCTGTTCGTGCTGATGTGCTGCGCCGCGTTCGCCGCCGCGCGCTCGGTCGAGGAGGTGGTGCGCTACTTCCGCAAGAGCTATGGCATCGGCATCGGGCACGTCCAGTTGTCCTCGGCCCCGTTCGACCCGATCCTGGACACGCTCATCGCCGTGACGCTCACCGTGCTGCTGATCTCCCTCGCCTTCTCGATGACCCATCGCGACAGCCCGGTGCACGTGCGCCCGTTCCTGTGGGCTGCGAACGCGTTCTGCGTGCACGGCGCGGGACTGCTCGTCGGCTGGCTCGTGTTCTCGCGCCGGCGCGACCAGTCCGCCACCTGGGTCGATCCGAGCGACACGCCGCTGAGCCGCAGCCTGTTGCTGGCGTGCGTGGTGCTGGCCTTCAGCCTGGCCGCGATCCCGACCTTCGCGGCCTCCATGTCCGCGTCGCTCCTGAACGGTTCCACCAAGCCGCTGCCGGCCCTGGCCAGCGACGCGCTGCTGCGCACGTGGCCCTGGGCGTTCCTCGGCTCGGCCACCGCCGTCGCCACGTTCATCCATCTCGAGCGCACCGCCAACGGCGTCGCGAGCCTGCGCCTGCGCGTCGTCTCTGCCGCGGCGCAGGCCGGCACCAACATCGCGATCGCGCTGGTCATCCTCGGCGTGTTCACGCGCCCCGGCGAGCCGCCGCCGGACCTGTTCGCGAGCCTGGCCCAGCCGCTGTACCAACTGGTGATCCTGCTGACCGGTGCGATCGGTGTCGTGCTCGGCTTCTTCCTGCCGCGGGTCGTCCACGGCCACGGCCTGGACCGGCGCGCCGGCGCGGCGCGCTTCCCGGTGGAAGGCGAGCGTGCGCGGGCGACGTTCACCTACTGCGGCAGGCAGGTGCCGGTGACGGTCGCCCACCTGTCGCTGTCCGGGGCCGTGCTGGAACTGGCGCATGCCCATGTCGACGTCGTGCCCGGGCGCCAGGGCGTGCTCACGCTGGTCGACGGCGCCGCGATCAGCGTGCATGTGGCGCGCCTGCTGCCGCCCGAGGAGGACGAGTCGGCCAGCGTGACCCCGCACCGCTTCGCCGTGCGCCACGCGGCCATGCACGGGCCCATGGCGACGGGCTCCGGCACGGCCGGCAAGCTGCATCGCTTCCTGGGCAGCCTGGCGCCGCAGCCCGCCGCCTGAGCGCAAGGCGCGACGCCGCTCGCGTCAGTACAGCGGCACGTCGTCCCCGCCGGCGCGCGGCGCGCCGAAGTCGATGACGAAGTTGTCGAACGGCTGCGTCGCGGCCACGCCCAGCACGCCGGAGGCGAAGGTGCCCGAGGCGATCACCTCATTGCCGGCGGCGATGGCGGTGAGGCCGTCGTGCGCGAAGTGGATGGCGCTGGCCGCGGCGCTCACGGCCACGCCGTCGACCGAGAACGTGCCCGGCACGCTGGCCGAGGCGGCCACCGGCGCAGGCGTCGCGTCGACCGGGCCCGCGACCTCGCTGAACGACGAGGCCGGCCAGATCGCGAACGACAGCGCCTGCAGCACGCCGCTGGAATCCTTGGCGGCCTTCACCGCCACGTGCTGGGAAGCGCTCGCGGCCAGGTACGCCCGGAACGTGGTGATGTTGAACGGGTTGCTCTGCGGATCACTGTCCATCCAGTGCCAGGTCTGGCGGTCGGACAGGCGCGTCTGGTCGCTGACGACGATCGTGCGGCCCAGCACCGTCACGTCGAACGTGCCGCTGGCCGTGCCGGACGTCACCGCGGTGACGTCGCCCGAGAACGCGTAGCTGACGTTGCGCGCGGCATGGGTGATCCTGATCGACGTGGCGACCACGGACAGGCCGTCGGCCGACACGGTGCCCGCCACGCGCACCCGGTCGCCCACCGCCGGCAGCGAGGTGCCGGCCGGCAGCTGCGAGGTGTCGACGTTCACGCCGCGCACGACGAAGCTGGCCGCCTGGGCGCCCGACGCTGGCGTCGAGGCCGAGACACGGCCGTCGAACTCCACCGACTGCCCGGCCGTCTGCACCGGCAGGTGCCTGCGCTCGATCGCCACCGTCGCATTGAACGCGATGGCGGGCAGCGGCGGGGCCGCCGCCGAGAACACCGAGACGACCTCGCCCGCGGCGAACGCGCCGGCGCACGCCGTCGAACGGCCCTCCACGCGGCAGGTGGCCTGGTCGAGATCGACCGCCAGGCCGCCGATGGTGACACCCGCGGTCGCACCGCTGACGCTCGTCGCGCGCACCACGCCCTCGGCCTTGAACGCCGCCGGGAAGCTGGTGGGGACGTCGCGCACCGACACCAGCGTCGCGACGATCTGCGCCGAGCCGGCCGCGCTGCTGAACAGGTAGCCGTCGACGGTCACGTACGTGCCGGGCGACGTGCCGGTGGTGGCGACCAGGCCCGATGCATCGGTGACGGCGGCACACGCGTTCGTCGCGGCCCCGACGCAGGCACGATGGTCGGAGAACAGGGTACCGCTGTCCAGGCTCACCACCTGGCCCATCACGCTGACGGTGCCCGCGGCGGCGTCGGACGCGTCGACGTAGCCGCGCGCCAGCGGGTGGACGTGCAGCCATTGCGCGACGGGCGCGGCGCTGGTGCTGGAACTCGACGGCTGCACGTCGACGACCTGGCCGACCTCGAGCCCGGAAACCTTGCCCGCGGTGTCTCCGGTGTCATCGTCCACGACCTGCGCCGAGCCCGTGGCGAACTCGTGGCCGTTGACGAACACGCTGCCGAACGCCGAGATGGCGCCGGACGACACGGTGGGATCGGCGGCGCTGGGGCCCGACATGCCGCCGTTCGGGTTGTCGCCGCCGCCCCCGCCGCCACCGCAGGCGGCGAGCGCCAGCGCGATGGCCAATGGCAGGGCCCGGACGAAGGGGGCTGGTGTCATGATCGTCTCCATTGCTCGGTGGCGCGCTTCGGATGGCGCGGTACCGACGACTGTGCACCTTGCACAGGGAAACAATGTGAAGACTGGTAAACGGACCCGCCGTCTTCAGACCGGCGACAGATTCCGGTCGTGCAAGCGAGTTCGCGACGCCTCGCCGCACGTCGTACGGCGCCCGCAGCGTCGGCGAGCGGCAATCGTTGCCGCAGCGCCGCGCGCGGCCCGCCGCAAGGATCAGCGCCACCGTCGAGATGCCGCGCCTGGCGGCGCCGCCGGACCCAGCACCTCGACGCACCGGCTGCGCCACACGGCGAACAGACCTGCCGGCGTCAGCGTGCGCAGGCCGTGGTGCGCTCGAGCAGCGTGGACAGCTCCTCGAGTCGCAGCGGCTTGCTCAGGTGGGTGTCGAACAGCTCGTGCTCGGAGCGCAGCGGTTCGTCCTGCAGCTTCAGCGCCGACAGCGACGCCAGCATCGGCGCATGGCCGTCCTCGCCGTCACGGATCCGGCGCGCCGCCGCACAGCCGTCGAGCACGGGCATCTGCACGTCCAGGATGGCGAGGTCCGGATGGAGGTCATGGCAGGCCCGCACCGCCTGCTCGCCGTCGTAGACCGCGACCGCGTCATAGCCCATCAGGCCGAGCAGCTGGGCCAGCGAATCGGCGGCGTCGTGGTTATCGTCGGCGACGACGATGCAGGAACGTGTCGGCATGGGCGGGCGGGTTGGCGGGTGGCCTGGAGCTTCGAGCAATCCCCGCTCCCGGCGGACGAAAACCTTGTAACTCAGCGTACGGCCCAGGCCGCCTGCAGCCACATCACGGCGCCCACCTCGACCGCGTCGCCCACGCCGTGCGCGACGATCGGCGCGAGCAGGCTGCGCGAGCGCTCCATCAGCCAGACGTAGACCAGGCCGAATGCGAAGGCGTAGAGCTGCTGGGCGATCGCCAGCGACAGCGGGTCGACGCGGAACGACTCGTAGTGCGCGAGGCCGAACAGCAGCGCCACCAGCACGCCCGACACCGGCAGGTCGACCGGGCCGACGCGCACGCGGCCGGGCACCAGCGCGGTCAGCAGGCCCACCAGGAGGCCGCGGAAGATCGGCTCCTCGCACAGGCCCGACGCGGCCATCACGATGAGCCAGCCGGCGACGCCGCCGTGGGAAGGGTCGTAGCCCGCGTCAGGTGCGCGATGGGCGGCCAGTTGCGGCCACCAGTCGGCCACCAGCATCAGCACGCCCATGGCCACGCCGATCGCCAGTGCCGGCCCCAGCATCGAGCGGCCGCGTGCAGGCCACGCGAGGTACGTGGGCGCCTGCGGCAGGACGCGCCGCATCAGCGCGATGCACGCCAGGCCGGCCAGCGCCTGGAACACCATCGCCAGGCCGACGAAAGCCCAGACGTGCGCGTTGAAGAACGGAGCCGCCTGGTGCGCGATGAAGCGCGCCAGCTCGCGAGCGGGCCACAGCACGCCCTGCATCAGCAGGCCGGCGAGCAGCACCGGCCACAGGCGCCAGCGCGGCACGTCGACCTCGGCGAAGGGCCGGTGCGAGGCGGTCAGGGTGGTCATGGCGGGCAGTCCGGTAGTCAGTGATGGCCGCACTCTAGGGACGGCCGTCCGCGGCCCGGGGGGCGATGCGACGAGGCGCCGGATTCGCGGCCCGATCGCACGCCGCGCGGCGCCGAAGCGCCCCGCCCGCGCGTGTCGGCGCCGTCCGACAACGCGTCGCGCCGGCGGCCTAGGCCCGCGCGACCGTGGCCGCCGGAAGATGCGGGGCATCGATTCCCGTCTCCATTGGAACGCACATCATGCTTCGCTCGGCGCTCGCCTTCGTCGCCGGCCGGTAAGGAAACGCCATGGCCAGGATCCTCTTCGTCGACGATGCCCGGGACAGCGCCGACCTGCTGGCGACGTTCTTCAAGCTGCTGGGCCACGAGACCAAGGTCGCCTACGACGGCGACTCGGCCGTCGAGCTCACCGAGGCGTTCCGCCCGGACATCGCGTTCATCGACCTGCAGATGCCGATGCTGGACGGCTTCGACACCGCCCGCGAATTCCGCTCCCGACTGGGCGACAAGCCCGTGCTGATCGCCCTGACCGGCCAGGAGTGGGAACGCACCGGCGACGCCGCCGACCGCGCGGGATTCGACGGCTACCTGCAGAAACCGGCGCAGGCGTCGGCGCTGGCCAAGCTGGTCGACAACCTGGCGACCTGACGCGCCAAGCCATCATCCTGCGCGCAGCGAAGCGGAGTCGCAGGATCCACCTCCGGGATGACGCTGCGGCTGGCCGAAGTGGATCCTGCGACTGCGCGCAGGATCACGCGGGATGGGCGCCAGGCGGCAACGTCGCGGCAGGCGAGGCGGCGCCATTGCGGCAGGCGAGGCCACACGAGTGCGTCTCGCGAAGCGCCAATGCCGTCATCCTGCGCGCAGCGAAGCGGAGTCGCAGGATCCACCTCCGGGATGACGCTGCGGCTGGCCGAAGTGGATCCTGCGACTGCGCGCAGGATGACGCGGGATGGGCGCCAGGCGGCAACGTCGCGGCAGGCGAAGCGGCGCCATTGCGGCAGGCGAGGCGGCGCCATCGCGGCAGGCGAGGCCGCAAGAGTGCGTCTCGCGAAGCGCCAATGCCGTCATCCTGCGCGCAGCGAAGCGGAGACGCAGGATCCACCCCAGCCGATCAGGCCCCGTCCAGCGCCGCGTTCACCGTCTCGACGAAGCGGGCCGGCTCCACCGGCTTCGACAGCAGCGTGACGCCCGGCGGCAGGCCGCCCAGCCTCTCGACGTGGGCAGGGCCGTGCGACGACACCGCGACGATGGCCGGCGTGCGCGCATGGCCCGGGGCCGACAGGTGGCGGATCATCTGGACGCCGTCGATGTAGGGCATCGAGATGTCGGTGATGATCAGGTCGGGCATCGCCTTGCCGACCTCGATCAGCGCGTCGAAGCCGTTGTCGGCGCAGGTGATGCGCGCGCCCGGCACGGCGATTTCCACCAGCGCCTGCAGCAGGTCGCGGTCGTCCGCGCTGTCGTCGACGACCAGCACGGTGAACGGCACGACCGCCTCGGCGGCGGCCTGCGCCGGGGCGCCGCCGCGCTGCTGCGTCTGCGCGCGGATGAACTCCTCGGCGCTGTCGGCGTCGATGCGGCGATGGCCGCCGACCGTCTTCCACGCCTTCAGGTGGCCGAGATCGACCCAGCGTTGCACCGTCGGCACGGACACGCCGAGCCGGCGCGCCAGGTGGGCGGTCGAATACGAGGGAGGCCCCGCCGGGGCGCGCGAATTCGCCATCGGGTCAGTTTAGCCAGAAGCTGCCGCGCAACGCACGGTTTTCGTGCGTCATCGGTCACTGCGCTGCGGCGGTGCGACGTCCTGCATGTAGCGGGCGACCTCGACGTCGACCTCGGCCTGCGCCGCTTCCAGGCGTCCGAGCAGCGCGCGCCAGCGTTCGGGCAGGCCCAGGTCGACCGCGTCGTGCAGCTCGCGCGCGAGCGCCGCCAGCGCCGGCGCCCCCAGCATCGACGCGGTCGACACCAGCGTGTGGGCGATGCGGGCACCGGCCTCCAGCTCGCCGGCGTCGAGCGCGGCGCGGATCTCGTTGCCCGAGGTCTCGCGCTGACGAAGGTAGCGCCCGACGATCTTGTGATACAGCTCCGGCCGGCCCAGGCAGCGGCGCAGGCCCAGCTCGAAGTCGACGACCGGGCCCGGCGCCGGCAGCTGTCCGGCCCTCGGCGCGGCCGCGCCGGCCGGCCCGGCCGGCGCCAGCCAGCGCAGCATCACCTCGAACAGCTGCGCCGGTTCGAACGGCTTGTCGACATGGTCGTTCATGCCGGCCGCGATGCTCTTGTCGCGGTCGCCGGCCATCGCGTGCGCGGTCATCGCGATCACCGGCACCCCCGCGAGCGCGCGGTCGGCGCGGATCAGGCGCGTGCACTGCAGGCCGTCCATGCCCGGCATCTGGATGTCCATCAGCACCAGGTCGAAGCGCGCCTCGCGCAGCTGCGCCAGCGCCTCGTGGCCGTTGCCCGCGAGCGTGACGTCCATGCCCGCGACGTCGCACAGCAGCTCGGTGGCGACGAAGCGATTGAGCTCGTTGTCCTCCACCAGCAGCACGCGGCGTCCGCGCAGCGCCTCGGGCGCCTGCGCGCGCGGCGCCGCGCCGCGCGCCGACGCGGGCACGGACGCGGGGCCGCCGCGCTGCGGGCCGCAGGCGCCGTTGATCGCGTCCAGCAGCGTGGAGGCGCTGACCGGCTTGGCCAGGCAGCCCGCGAGGCCCTGCCTGGCCGCCTCGCGCACGATGGCCTCGTCGCCATAGGCCGTCACCAGCAGGATGGCCGGCGCCGGTCCGGGCAGCGGATCCTCGCGCAGCATGCGCACGACGTCGAACCCGTCCAGGCCCGGCATGCGCCAATCGAGCAGGACCAGCTGGTACGGCCGGCCGACGCCCGCCGCGCGACGCAGTTCCGCCAGCCCCGCGGCGCCGCCGCCCTCGACCACCGGCGCGTAGCCCAGCAGCACCAGCAGGTCGTGGAGGATCTCGCGCGAGTTGGCGCTGTCGTCGACCACCAGGATGCGCAGGTCGCGGTGCGCGCCGGCGCGCGGCAGCAGTGCGGCCTGCGCCGGGCTGCCGACGCCGAAGCGCGCGGTGAAGCGGAAGTTGCTGCCCTGGCCGGGCGTGCTGTCCACGTCGATCTCGCCGCCCATGAGGCCGACGAGCTTGCGGCAGATCGCCAGACCCAGGCCGGCGCCGCCGTGCGCACGCGTGCTCGATGCGTCGACCTGCGAGAACGGCCGGAACAGCGCCTCGACCTGCTCGGGCGCCAGGCCGATGCCGGTGTCCTTGACGTCGAAGCGCAGCAGCACCGAGTCCGCCTCGCTCGCGACGCTGCGCACGGTCACGACGACGATCTCGCCCTGGTCCGTGAACTTGACGGCGTTGCTGCACAGGTTGACCAGCACCTGCAGCAGCCGCATCGCGTCGCCCACCAGCACCGGTGGCACCTCCGGCGAGGTCTTGAGCAGCAGCTCCAGGCCCTTCTTCTGCGCCTTCAGGCCGATCAGCGCGGTGACGCGGCCGAGCACCTCGTCGAGCGAGAAGTCGCGCGACTCGAGCTCCAGCCGGCCGGCCTCGATCCTGGAGAAGTCGAGGATGTCGTCGATCACCAGCAGCAACGCGTCGGCGGCCGCGCGCGCCTGCACGAGGTAGCCGCGCTGCTTGTCGGTGAGCTCGGTGCGCAGCGCGAGGTCCGTCATGCCGAGGATGGCGTTCATCGGCGTGCGGATCTCATGGCTCATGTTGGCCAGGAACTCGCTCTTGGCGCGTGTGGCCGACCGCGCCTCGACGAGCGCCGACTCGAGGTCGCGGCGCTGGGCTTGCACGGTGTCGTCGGCGCTCGACAGGCGATCGCGCATGCGGTCGATCGCCTGCAGTATCTGGCCGAATTCGTCGCCGCCGGCCGCGGCGACCGGGGTGCGCGTGTCGCCCGCGCCGATGCGCCCGAGGACATCGCCGACCTCGGCCACGCGCTCGACGATCGGCTTCATCAGGCCGCGCCGCACGATCACGAAGGCGGCCAGGGCCAGCGCGATCCAGCACGCCAGCATCGCGACGCGCACGCGCTCGACGAAGACGGCCGCGTCCGCCTCGCGCCGCGCGTTCTCGCGCTGCGCCGCGGCGACGGCGAACTGGATGCGGTCGCGGTGGTCGGCGAACAGCGGCTGCAGCGTGTGCGCCAGCAGCTCGCGCGCGGTGCCGAGGTCGTTGCGATGCAGCGCCGGCAGCAGGTCGCGCTCGACCACCCGGAAGTACGTGGCCGCCGGCGCGCAGGCCGCGTCCACCAGCGAGTCCTTCACGGCGCCCGGCGGCAGCGCGCGCGTCCACTCGGCGCGGCGCGCCTCGAACTCGCGCTCGCGCTGGCGCAGGAGCGCCTCGAGCAGTCCGACGCGGGCGGTGTCGCCATGCGCCTGCGCGTCGACCAGCTCGAACACAGTGAGGTGGCTCTCGACGATGAACAGCGGCGGCGGGAGGATGTCGGCGACCACGGCCTGGCCGTCGTCGATCGCCTTGTACAGCGGCCCGTTGATGCGCACGCGCTCGAAAGCGAGATCCAGCCCCAGCAGCACCGCCAGCGTGACCACCACCATCCCGACATTGAACGCAAGGAGCTTCGTGCGCAGCGACAGGCGGCCAGGATGCATGCGAGATCTCTCGGGCAAGGACTCACGTCGGCGCCGGATCCGGCGCGGCATACGGCCTGAAGTCTAGGGCCTGTTCGCGCTCAATGCACGCCAGCGTCAGCGGACGCGGACGCGTCCTGCCGTGGCTGCAACCGACGCTGGTGGATGTCGAGCTGCACGTACGCGGCCGACACCAGCGGCACCGCCACGCCCGCGCGCAGCCCGCGGTCCCGCAGGTCGCCCAGGATCTGTTCGGCCTCGACGCGCTCGCCGGCGACCAGGTCGCGGTACATCGAGGAGGTGAGCGCGGAGCCTGCGGCGGTGAGCACGCCCAGCGTGTAGTCGACGACCTGCGGCCGCGGCGGGAACCCGGCGGCGCCCGCGACGGCCACGGCCTCGGCCAGGAACGCCCGCACGAGATCGGCGCCGCCGTCGGACGCGGCGATCTCGCCGACGTTGCCGCGCGCCAGCGTGCAGATGCCGCCGAGCGTGGCCAGCAGGATCCACTTGTCCCACAGGTCCTGCGTGATGCGCGTGCTCAGGCGCGCGTCGAAGCCGGCGTCGCTCATGAACGCATGCAGCGCCTCGATGCGCGCCGTGCGCTGGCCGTCGAGCTCGCCGTAGACCAGCTCGTGCAGCGGCGCCAGGTGCAGTACGCGACCCTGCGCGTCGAGCGTCGTCGAGACGCGGCACACGCCACCCAGCACCCGCTCCGGCCCGAAGCGCGAGCGCAGGTCGTCGATGTGCTTCATGCCGTTGAGCACGGGCAGGATCATCGTGCCAGGCCCCACCGCGGGAGCGAGGTCCTCGATGGCGGCGGCCAGGCCGAAGGCCTTGACGGTGACCAGCACGATGTCGAAGGTCTCCGCGAGCGCGGCCGCCTCGACGAGGCGCGGCGCGACGGCGAAGTCGCCCAGCGGGCTCCGCACCTGCAGGCCGTCCGCGCGCAGCGCGGCCGCGCGCGCGGGGCGCACGAGGAAGGTGACGTCGCGTCCGGCCTGCACCAGCCGCGCGCCGAAGTAGCCGCCGGTCGACCCGGCGCCGACGATCAGGATTCTCATGAAGGGCCCTCCGGGGCCTCGAGCGGCCCGCCACAGGATAGGCCAACGCGACGGGGCGCGCAGCGCCGGCCGGAATGACCCGCACACCACGCGTGGCGCGCTCGCGTGACAATGCGCGCTTCGCCGCGTCGCCCTGCCCGCCTTGTCCAACGTCCTGCGCCTGTCGTTCCGGCAGACCCTGCTCGCTGCCTTCCTGCTGATCGCGGGCCTGCTCGCCGCCGCCTCGCTGGGCGGCCTGTTCACGCTCGAGCGCGTGATGGCGCAGAGCCGCGTGGCCACCGCGAGCGCGCTGCTGCTGACGGCCGACGCGCGCCAGCTGGCCGAGCTGCGGGTGTCGATGGAGCGCAGCGCGCGCCAGTACATCGTGCTGGACGACCCGTCGCTGCTGCGCGGCTTCGCGCAGGCCGCCGACGACGCCGCCCGCCTGCTGGGCGAGATGCGCAGCCACGACCTGCCGGCCGGGCTGGCCTCGGAATGGCTCGCGCAGGTCGAGCCGATCAAGGAGCAGCTCGACGGGCCCAAGGCCTCGATCCAGTGGCGCCAGGATGCGCTGTCGGTGCGCTTTCGCGCCCTCGACCGCCTCAACGACCAGATCGCCGCCGAGGTCCGCCGCATCGACGACGACCGCAGCGCGGCACTGCAGGCGCGGCTCGAGGCCGGGCGCGCGTCGGTGGGCACGCAGGTGCTGGGGGCCATCGGGCTGGCCGCCCTGCTGGCGCTGGCGTTCGGCGTGTGGCTGACGCGGCCGCTCAAGCGGCTGGAGCGCGCGATCGCCGGCCTCGGGGAGAACCGCATGGACCACCCGGTGGACATCCGCGGCCCGAGCGACATGCGCTCGCTCGGCCGCCGGCTCGAGTGGCTGCGCCTGCGCCTCAAGGAACTCGACGAGGACAAGGCGCGCTTCCTGCGCTACACCTCGCACGAGCTGAAGACGCCGCTGGCGGCGCTGCGCGAGGGCGTCGCCCTGCTGGAGGACGGCGTCGCCGGGCCGCTGACCCCCGACCAGCGCGAGATCGCGCGCATCCTCGGCCAGAACACCGCGACGCTGCAGGGCCAGATCGAAGCCCTGCTGCGCTTCAACGCCGCCGCCTTCGAGGCGCGCCGGCTGAACCGCAGCGACACCGACCTGCGCCAGCTGCTGCACGCGCTCGTCGAGGAGCAGCGGCTGCAGTGGCAGGCGCGCCATCTCGAGATCCGCATCGAAGGCGATGCGCCGCTGCTGGCCGTGGACGCCGACAAGCTGTCGGCGGCGTTCGGCAACTTGTTGTCCAATTCGATACGCTTCAGCCCCGTCCACGGGACCCTGACCATCACGTTGTCGTCGTCGCCCGGAACGGTGCGCATCGACCTGCGCGACCAGGGCCCGGGCGTCGCGCCGGCCGATCGCGAGCGCATCTTCGAGCCGTTCTTCCGCGGCGAGGTGCAACCCGAGGGCGCGGTGCGCGGCACCGGCATCGGGCTGTCCATCGTGCGCGAGTACGTCCAGGCGCACGGCGGCCGCGTCGACCTGCTGTCCGACGGGCCTGGTGCCCATTTCCGAATCGAGCTTCCCCATGCGAAAGACTGAACGCCTCTCCCAGCGCGCCCAAGCGCTCGCCGGCCTGGCCGCCACCGCCGTGCTGGGCCTGGCCGGCTGCGCCGCGCCGCAGGCGCCGCCACCGCCGCCGCCGCCGCCGGTCGTCGTGGCGCCGCCGGTCAAGTGCGAACCGCCGCTCGAGGCGCGCGACCTGGCCGCGCGCCACCTGCTGGCCACCGAGGATCGCTTCAGCGCACTCAACACCGCCGACCTCACCGCCGAGGCCACGCGCAACCCCGAGGGCGCGACGATCGAGCAGCAGATGGACCAGGCCCTGGCGCTGAGCATGACGCACGTCCCTGGCGACCTCGGGCGCGCGCAGGCGCTGCTCGACCAGGTGCTCCACAACAACACGCCCCAGGCCGACCCGTGGCGGGCACTGGCCCGCCTGCTCGCCTATCGCCTGGGCGAACAGAAGCGCGCCGAGGACGCGGTCGAACGCGGCGCGCAGCAGCTGCGCGACGCCCAGCGCGACAACCAGCGCAAGCTCGACGACGCCAACGCCAAGCTCGAGGCGCTCAAGGCCATCGAGCGCAGCCTCAACACGCGCCAGGCGCCGCCGGCCTCGGCGCCCAAGCCGTAAGCTGCGGGGATGAGCCCGCATGGCCGCCCGAGGGGCGACGACCGCAGTCCGCAGGACGAAGGATTCTGATGAGCACCGGAGCGCACATCCTGGTCGTCGACGACGACCCCGACCTGTTGAAGCTGCTGTCGATGCGGCTGTCCGGCGCGGGCTACCGCGTCACCGCGGCGGAGTCGGCCGAGGCCGCGCTGGTCAAGATCGCGATGGAGCGGCCGCAGCTGGTGCTCAGCGACGTGCAGCTGCCGGGCAAGGACGGCCTCGCGCTGTTCGACGCGATCCGCGTGCAGCACCCGTCGCTGCCCGTGATCCTGCTGACCGCGCACGGCACGATCCCCGACGCCGTCGAGGCCACGTCGCGCGGCGTGTTCACGTACCTCACCAAGCCGTTCGACGGCAAGGCGCTGCTGGACGTCATCGCCAACGCACTCGCGATGGAGGGCGCCGCCGACAACACGGCCGCCGGCGGCGAGGTGGAGGCCTGGCGCGCCGAGATCGTCAGCCGCTCCACCCGCATGGCCGAGGTGCTGGCCGAGGCCAAGCTCGTCGCCGCTTCCGACGCGAGCGTGCTGATCCGCGGCGAGAGCGGCAGCGGCAAGGAGCTGATCGCGCGCGCCATCCACCGCGCCAGCCCGCGTGCCGCGGCGCCGTTCGTGGCCGTCAACTGCGGCGCGATCCCGGAGAACCTGCTCGAGTCCGAGCTGTTCGGCCACGTCAAGGGCGCCTTCACGGGCGCCGTCGCCAACCATCCCGGCCTGTTCCAGGCGGCCAACGGCGGCACGCTGTTCCTCGACGAGATCGGCGACATGCCCGTCGCGCTGCAGGTCAAGCTGCTGCGCGTGCTGCAGGAGCGGCTGGTGCGGCCTGTGGGCGCGAGCCACGCGGTGCCGGTGGACGTGCGCATCCTGTCGGCCACGCACCGCGACCTCGACCTCGCGATCATCGACGGCAGCTTCCGCAAGGACCTGTACTACCGGCTCAACGTGGTCTCGCTGTCGCTGCCCACGCTGGCCGAGCGGCGCGAGGACATCCCGCTGCTGGCGTCGCACTTCCTGTCGCGGCTGGCGCTCAAGTACGGCCGCAAGGTCAACGGCTTCGCGCCCGACGCAATGAAGGCGCTGACGACCGCGTCCTGGCCCGGCAACGTGCGCCAGCTGCACAACGTGGTCGAGCAGGTCACGGCACTCGCCACCACGCCGCTGGTGCCGCTGGCGCTGGTGCAGCGCGCGCTGCGCGTGCCCAGCATGGAGGTGCTGAGCTACACCGAGGCGCGCACGCGCTTCGAGCGCGACTACCTGGTCGGCCTGCTCAAGATCACCGACGGCAACGTGGCCGACGCGGCGCGCCTGGCCGACCGCAACCGCACCGAGTTCTACCGCCTGATGCAGAAGCACGGCCTGACGCCGGGCCTGTTCCGCGGCGAGGCCTCCGGCGCCGAGTAGCGCGGCTTGTCGCTGATCAGCGACAAGCAAAATCTCTTTTGAATCAACGACTTGCGTCATTGTGCACTGCAGCGGTCGCTGCAGCCCGACACTTTTCGACGATTTCGGACAGGGCGCCGCAAGGTTTCCCCACAGGGTACGCGCAAGTCATTGATTCACAACGATTTTTTTCGCTGGCACGTGCATTGCGAATGGGAAGCAGACCACCTGCTTACCAGCTCGTCAATACATGCATTTTCCAGGACGTCGAAAGCGCCCTTTCCCCTCTGTTGTCCTGCGTTCGGCCCTCGCCTGCGCCTTCCTCGCGCTCGCGAGCGCCCAGGCCTGCGCGGCGCTCTTTGACGACGTCGGCGCCCGTGCCCGGCAGCTCGCCGAAAAGCCGTTCGTCGCGCAGCCCCGGCCGGCCGCGCCGACCGCCGCGTCGGACACGCTGACCTACGACCAGTACCGCGACATCCGCTTCCGTCCCGACCACTCGCTGTGGCGCGACCAGAAGCTGCCGTTCGAGGTGCAGTTCTTCCATCCGGGCTTCGTCAACACGGAGACGGTGAAGATCCACGAGGTCGAGCCCGGCGGCGCCGCGCACGAGATCAGGTTCGACACCGCCAACTTCGACTACGGCCACAACAAGCCGCCGTCGAGGGCGCTGGCGTCGGGCTACTCGGGCCTGCGCGTGCACTTCCCGATCAACAACGCGAACCACAAGGACGAGGTGATCGTCTTCCAGGGCGCGAGCTACTTCCGCGCGATCGGCAAGGACCAGCGCTACGGCCTGTCCGCGCGCGGCCTGGCCGTCGACACCGTAGGCGCCGGCGCGGAAGAGTTCCCGCGCTTCACCGATTTCTGGCTCGAGAAGCCGGCCGCCGACGCGACCTCGCTGACGATCACCGCACTGCTCGACTCGAAGAGCGTCACGGGCGCGTACCGCTTCGTCGTCACGCCCGGCCAGGACACCGTCGTCGACGTGCAGGCGCGCCTGTTCCTGCGCAAGGACGTCAAGACCCTGGGCATCGCGCCGCTGACCAGCATGTTCTTCTCGGGCGAGAACCAGCCGCAGCCTGGCGACTTCCGTCCCGAGGTGCACGACTCCGACGGCCTGATGGTGCAGACGGGCACCGGCGAATGGCTGTGGCGCCCGCTGAGCAACCCGAAGCACGTGCTCGTCACCTCGTTCTCGGCACCGTCGTCGATCAAGGGCTTCGGCCTGATGCAGCGCGACCGCGCCTACACGAGTTACGAGGACGACGAGGCGCGCTACGAGCTGCGCCCCAGCGCCTGGATCACGCCCGTGGGCGACTGGGGCCCGGGCCGCGTCGAGCTCGTCCAGCTCAACACCGTCGACGAGACCAACGACAACATCGTCGCGTACTGGGTGCCGGCCACGCTGCCCGCGCCCGGCGCGCCGCTGGACTTCGCCTACCGCATGCGCTGGCAGGGCGACGCCGAGCAGCACCCGCCCGGCGCGTGGGTCACGCAGTCGCGCGTGGGCCGCAGCTTCGCCACGCTGGCCAAGGGCGAGGAGCAGGTCATCGTCGACTTCGCCGGCCCGTCGCTCGCGGCACTGCCGGCCGACGCGAAGGTCACGGCCGTCGTCACCGGCGTCGCCAACGTGGACGTCGTGTCGACCAACGTCTACCGCAACGAGGCCAACGGCACCTGGCGTCTGGCGCTCCGATTCAAGCAACGCAAGGCCGACGAGCCCGTCGAGCTGCGCGCGTTCCTCCAGCACGGCAAGGACATCCTGAGCGAAACATGGACTCACGTCATACCTCCCCGATGAAGACCTCGCCCCGCTCCTCCACCATGCCCGCCATCGTGCGCAGCCCCATGCTGCCGCGCGCATGGAGCGGCTTCTGGAACGGCATGCTCGGGCGCGCCGCGTACGAGCCCACGTCCGAGGCGGCCGCGCTCGCCGCGAAGCCGCTGGCGTGGGAGCAGGCCGTGCGCATCCGCCGCCGCGTGCTGATCGCGCTGATCCTGGTGGCCACCGCGTTCGCCGCGATGGTGCTGGCCAGCGGCCAGCGCGAGCTGCAGCACCCGATCCTCCAGGGCGCGCAGATCGGCCTGTTCGCGCTGCTGTTCGCCTGGGTGGCCGCCGGCTGCTTCACCGCGCTGATGGGCTTCTGGGTGCTGCTCAAGGGGGACAAGCACACGATCTCCGCGGCCGATGCCGGCGACGCGCCGCTGCCCGCCGACGGCCGCACCGCGCTGATCATGCCGATCTGCCACGAGGACGTCGCCACCGTGTTCGCCGGCCTGCGCGCCACCGCCGCGTCGCTGGAGCGCAGCGGCGCGCTGCACGCGTTCGACATCTTCGTGCTGTCCGACAGCAAGGACGAGGCCGTCATCGCCGAGGAGCGCGCGGCCTGGGCCGACCTGCGCGACGCGCTCGCCGGCCGCGGCAACGTCTACTACCGCGTTCGCCGCGTCCGCACGAAGAAGAAGGCGGGCAACGTCGCCGACTTCTGCCGCCGCTGGGGCGCCAACTACAAGTACATGGTCGTGATGGACGCCGACAGCGTCATGAGCGGCGACTGCCTGCAGACGCTGGTGCGCCTGATGGAAAGGCACCCGACCGCCGGCATCCTGCAGACCGCGCCGCAGGCCGTGGGCCACGCCACGCTGCACGCCCGCGCGCAGCAGTTCGCGGCCCGCGTGACCGGCGCCCTGTTCACCACCGGCATGCAGTACTGGCAACTGGGCGAGGCGCACTACTTCGGACACAACGCGATCATCCGCGTCGCGCCGTTCATGGCGCACTGCGGCCTGGCGCCGCTGGCCGGCACCGGCGCGTTCTCGGGCCACATCCTGTCGCACGACTTCGTCGAGGCCGCGCTGATGCGCCGCGCCGGCTACCACGTGTGGCTGGTGGGCGACCTGGTCGGCAGCTACGAGCAGCAGCCGCCGCACCTGCTGGCCGAGCTGCAGCGCGACCGCCGCTGGTGCCAGGGCAACCTGCAGAACGCCCGCCTGATCGCCGAGCCGGGCCTGCACGCGGTGCACCGCGGCATGCTGGCCACCGGCGCGATGGCCTACGTGTCGGCGCCGCTGTGGCTGCTGTACGTGGTGCTGGGCGCGCTGCTGTGGCTGATGGGCGGCAACGTGCTGTTCACGCCGGAGGGCGGCCTGGCGATCGGCATCCCGGGCCTGTGGGCCGGCACGCTGACGATGCTGGTGCTGCCGCGCCTGCTGGGCGTCGCGGCCGTGTTCATGCGCCGCGAGACCGGCCGCTTCGGCGGCGGCGCGAAGCTGGTGGCGAGCGCGCTGCTCGAGGCCATGCTGGCGATGCTGCTGGCGCCGCTGCGCATGGTGGCGCACACGCTGTTCGTCGTCGGCGCGATGACGGGCTGGAAGCTGGAATGGAAGTCGCCCCCGCGCGAAGCCAACGACGTGCGCTGGGCCGAGGCCGCGCAGCGCTTCGCGCCGGTCAGCCTGATCGTCGCGGCCATCGGTGCCGCGCTGAGCCTGACCGGTTCGTCGGCGCTGCTGTGGATGATGCCGGTCGGCCTGCCGCTGGTGCTGGCCGTGCCGTTCACGGTGCTCACCGGCAGCACCGCGCTCGGCGAGCGCGTCCGCCGGGCCCGCCTGCTGCTGGTGCCCGAGGAGGCGTCGTCGCCCACCGTGCTGCGCCAGGCCTGGAGCTTCGCGAAGATGAGCCCGGCGGCCCTGCGCAGGCTTGCGGCGGGCTGAGCGATCGCTCGGGATTAGCCTGACTCCGCTGCGGAGCAGGTCGGACTAGAGTCCTCCGCAGGCAAAGCCCGTCGACGGCGGGCGCCTCACCGGGAGGGCGTGGAAATGTTTCATCTGTTGTGGATGTTGATCGTCGGCATCGTGGTCGGTGCCATCGCGCGCTGGATCATGCCGGGCGCGCAGAGCATGGGCCTGTTGATGACTGGCGTCATCGGCATCGCAGGTTCGTTCATCGGCGGCTTCATCGCCCGCCTCTTCAGCAAGCCGGCGGACGGCGCCATCGTGCACCCGGCCGGCCTGATCCTGTCGGTGGTCGGGGCGCTGATCCTGCTGTTCGTGATGCAGAAGGCCGGCTTCTGAATCGCGCGCGGCGGCGGCTCCCTTAGAATGTCGGCAGCGCCGGACCGCGAGGTCCGCGCGTGCAGCGGGCCCGGGCATGCCTCGGGCCTTTTCATTCGCAGCCCCTGGATCTACACCATGAACCGCTGTGTCCCGTTCTCCCTGGCCGTCGCGGCCACGCTCGCCGCGCTGGCGCCGGCCGCGGTGTCGGCCCAGTCCGCGGCCACCGATGGCCAGACGCTGCAGCGCAGCTTCCCCAGGAATGCCCTGCGCGGCAGCATCGTCTTCTTCGCGCCGCCCGCGATCAGGCTGAACGGCGTCGACACGCAGATGGCGCCCAGCTATCGCATCCGCGGCACGAACAACCTCCAGATCATGTCGGCCCAGTTGGACGGGCTGAAGGCCACGGTCGACTACACCACCGACATGCAGGGCGCCGTGCGAGAGGTCTGGATCCTCACGCCGGCGGAGGCCGCGAAGACCTGGCCGACGACGCCTGCCCAGGCCGCCGCCTGGAACTTCGATCCCATCGCCCAGACCTGGATCAAGCCCTGACGCACCCGCGTGCCGCCACGGCACGCGGCCCGGGCATCCCCTTTTCGATTTCAACGGCCTCGCGACGAGGCCCGTGCGCGTTCCCGCGCAGGAGAGCTCCATGACCAAGAAGGTCTTCATCCGCACGTTCGGCTGCCAGATGAACGAGTACGACTCGGACAAGATGGCCGACGTCCTGCAGGCCGCCGACGGCTACGAGAAGACGGACGATGTCGAGCAGGCCGACCTCGTCCTGTACAACAGCTGCTCGGTGCGCGAGAAGGCCGCCGAGAAGATGTTCTCCGACCTCGGCCGCATCAAGCACCTGAAGGCCAAGGGCGTGCTGATCGGCGTGGGCGGCTGCGTGGCGAGCCAGGAAGGCGCGGCGATCGTCGAGCGTGCGCCCTACGTCGACCTCGTGTTCGGCCCGCAGACGCTGCACCGCCTGCCCAAGATGATCGCCGACCGCCGCGCCTTCTCGCGCCCGCAGGTCGACATCAGCTTTCCCGAGATCGAGAAGTTCGACCACCTGCCGCCGGCGCGCGTCGAGGGCGCCAGCGCATTCGTCTCGGTGATGGAGGGCTGCTCCAAGTACTGCACCTACTGCGTGGTGCCGTACACGCGCGGCGAGGAGGTCTCGCGCCCGTTCGACGACGTGCTGACCGAGGTGGCCGGCCTCGCCGACCAGGGCCTCAAGGAAGTGACGCTGCTGGGCCAGAACGTCAACGCCTACCGCGGCAGGATGGGTGACACGGACGAGTTCGCCGACTTCGCGCTGCTGCTCGAGACGATCGCCGAGTTCCCCAGCATCGAGCGCATCCGCTTCACGACGAGCCACCCGAAGGAATTCGGCCAGCGCCTGATCGACGCCTACGGCCGCGTGCCCAAGCTGGTGAACCACCTGCACCTGCCCGTGCAGCACGGCTCCGACCGCATCCTCTCGGCGATGAAGCGCGGCTACACGGCGCTCGAGTACAAGAGCACGATCCGCAAGCTGCGCGCGGTGCGTCCCGACATCCGCCTGTCGACCGACTTCATCGTCGGCTTCCCCGGCGAGGAGGACGAGGACTTCGACAAGCTGATGAAGCTGGTCGACGACGTCGGCTTCGACGCGTCGTTCTCGTTCATCTACAGCGCGCGTCCCGGCACCCCCGCGGCCAACCTGCTCGACCCGACGGCCTCGTCCGTCAAGTTGAAGCGCCTGCAGCACCTGCAGGCCGTGCTCGAGGCCAACGTGCTGCGCTTCAGCGAGGCGATGGTCGGCCAGACCCACCGCATCCTGGTCGAGGGCCCGAGCCGCAAGAGCGCCGACGACCTGATGGGCCGCACCGAGTGCAACCGCATCGTCAACTTCCCGGGCGGCCCGAACGCGCAGCGCCTGGTGGGACAGCTGATCGACGTGAACATCACGGCGGCCTACCCGCATTCGCTGCGCGCGGAAGTGGCGACGATGGATTCGATGGCCGCGGCATGAGCGTCCGCGGCGATCGCCGCGGGCGCGCCGACGCTGGCGCGTGCCGCCCGATGCCGTGAGCCTACGTAGTTACCCCAGGGCACGTGACGAATCTCCTTGCCCGAACGCCGTCGCCCGGCGCCGGCCCGGCCCATGAAGGTTTTCCTTCAGGCACGACGCACGCGAATTGCCCTATCCTGGACCGGTTGGGTCTTGAATTGAATGGAGTTCGCAAGCATGAACGCCATCGTCCGCCTGCTCGCGGTCTACACGGGTCTGTCGTTGCTGCTGTGCGCGTTCACGCGCCTGGAGTGGTCGCCGCTCCAGCCCAACGGGTTCGGCCAGTGGTTCGCGCTGTTCCTCCTGATCTTCCCTGCCGCCGCGGCCGCCGAATTCCTAGGCGAGCGCCTGCTGGGCAAGCCCTCCACCATCGAAGCGGCCGAGAGCCGCACCCACAGCGACTGCTCGTGGGGCCGCATCGTCACGGGCGTGGGCGTGCTGCTGGTCACCTTCGGGGTGGTGCTCGGCGTGGCCTGGTGGCTGGCGCATCCGGCCGCGTCGATCTGAGCGGCGCCGGAGCGAGCGCCAACGTCCGCCGCGGCGCCCGGGGCGTTCCTGCGGCAACAGATACAGGCCGCACGAGCGCCGGCGGCCCGGGGCCTCAGTGGGTCTCGATGCCGAAGCGCGAGGCCGACTGCCGCCGGAAGTCCGTCGGCGTCATGCCCTTGATCTCGAGGAAGCGCCGGTTGAAGTTGGCCACGTTGTTGAAGCCGACCTCGTAGCAGATCGTCGTCACGTAGCGGTCGGTGTCCATCAGCAGCTGGCAGGCCTTGCTGATGCGCATGCGGTTGACGAAGTCGGTGAACGTGTTGCCGGTGGCGCGCCGGAAAAAACGCGAGAAGCGGCTCTCGGGCATGCGGAAGCGTGCGCTGACCTCGGCCATCGACAGCGGCTCGGCGCAGTGCTCGCTGATGTAGCCCACCACCGCGGCCACCTGCGCCATCGACTCGTCGTCGTCGGCGCACTGCAGCTGCACGCTCGACAGCAGGCGGAAATCCTTGCAGCGCGCGAGCATGCCCATGAACTCGCAGAAGCCGGCGATGCGCGCCAGGCCGCGGCTGGACGCCACGCGCTCGAAGTGCGCCTGCGCCATCTCGGAGACGCCGAAGAACTCGATGCCGTACCTGGCCTGCTCCAGCAGCGGCAGGATCTCCTTGAATTCGGGAAACAGCTCGCAGGCCTGCTCGATGGGCTCGTGCGCGAACTGGATGACGCGGTCGCGCAAGGGCACGCCGCCGGGCGGCGCGTCGCTGGAGATCCAGTTGTGCGGCACGCGCGGCCCCGTCAGCACGAGGTGGCCGGGCTGGAAGTGGCCGATGTAGTCGCCGACGAAGACCTTGCCCGAGGTCTCCATGATCAGGTGCAGCTCGTACTCGTCGTGGTGGTGCCAGCGCACCAGCGGCGACGGGATGCCGTGCGCCAGGCAGCGCAGGAAACCGCCCGCCTCGGGCGGGTCGTAGCCGAGGATGGGGTCGCGCAGGTGATCGTGCTCGATCTCGGGGGCGCGGACGCGGGGGGGCGTGTGCATGGCGGCCAGCTCTCTTGCTCGGTGCGAGATTAGCTCATCGCGGCGTCGCCGAGCAAACCGTGGAGATCCATGCGGGCGGCGGCGATCGCGTCCTTCAGCGCGGGGCTGCCCGCCAGCTCGTTCCACAGCGCGGCCTCGGCCACGAACTCGTCGAGCGGGTCGATCGCGTCGCAGATGGCGTGCGCGCGCTCGGGCACCATGGCCTGGTCCTGGTAGGCGAAGGGCAGCCGGCCCTGGTGCCAGCGCTGCAGGAAGCTCAGGAACAGCGCCGGCAGCCGCGCCACCGCGGCAATGCTCTCGCCGCGCCCGAGCCGCTCGCGGATCGTGGGCAGGATGAAGCCCGGGATCTTGGCGAAGCCGTCGGCGGCCACCCGCTGGTTGGTGTCGGCGATGGCGTCGTTGGAGAAGCGGTCGAGCACGATATCGCGATAGGCCGCCAGGTCGACCGGGCTGGGCTCGCCGGGACGCGTCAGGCACGGGATCACGTCCTCGGTGACGTAGTCGGCGGTGATCCGGCGGATCACCGGCGTGCGCGTGCCCTCGTGGATGTAGGTCAGCCCGCTGAGGGTGCCGGCCCACGCGATCGCGCTGTGGCTCGCGTTGAGGATGCGGATCTTGGCCTCCTCGTAGGGCTGCACGTCGCCGGTCATCTCGACGCCGACCTTCTCCCACTCGGGCCGGCCGTTGGCGAAGCGGTCCTCGATCACCCACTGGATGAAGGACTCGGCCATCAGCGGGGCGTGGTCGTCCCATCCGGCGAGGCTGCGGATGCGGGCCGTCACTTCCGGGGTCGGGCGCGGCGTGATGCGGTCGACCATCGCGTTGGGGCACGTGGTGTTGGTGTCGACCCAGGCGAGGAACGCGGCGTCGTCCGCGGCACCGATGAACGCGCGCAGGTTGGCGCGGAAACGGTCGCCGTTGTGGCGCAGGTTGTCGCAGTTGAGCAGGGTCAGCTTGCCCGCGTCCGCGGCGCGGCGCCGGCGCAACAGGGCCGCGACGACGCCGTAGATCGAGCGCGGCGGCTTGCCGGCGAGGTCGCCCACGATGTCCTCGTGATCGAAGTCCAGCTGGCCCTGCGGGTCGAGCGCGTAGCCGGCCTCGGTCACCGTGAACGAGACGATGCGCGTGGCCGGGTCGGCGCCGAGCGCCAGCACGCGCGAGAGCGTCGGCTCGAAGGGCACCACCTCCGTGATGGACGTGATCTTCTCCAGCCGGCGCGCGCCCTGCGGCGACACCGTCTCCAGCGTGTACGCGCCGCCCTGGCGCTGCAGTGCGGCGAGGGTGTCGGCCATGTCGGGCCGCAGGTTGGCGCCGGCGACCTGCCAGCGCGTGTCGCCGGCCTGCATCAGCCGGTGCAGGTACACCGCCTGGTGCGCGCGGTGGAACGAGCCGAGGCCCAGGTGCAGCAGGCGCAGGCGCCCGTCGTTCGGGGAGGTCATGATGCAACGCTCTTCGGGACAATTCAGTGGGCGGCGGCGATCAGCTTGCCGTTCTGGTCGAACCAGTGCAGGTGGTCGAGCGCGACGTCGATGCCGACGTCGTCGCCCGCGGCGAGCGCCGTGCGCTCGTTCTGGCGCAGCACGATCTGCGCGCCGCGCGGCGTGTTCAGGTAGATCAGCGTCTCGGCGCCGAGCGCCTCGACGAGTTCCACCTTCGCGCCGATCTGGCCCTGGCCGGCCGGCTTCAGGTGCAGGTCCTCCGGACGGATGCCGACGAAGGCCGCGCCGACCACGCCACCGGCGGCCGCCGGCAGCTCACCGCGGTCGACGACGTTCATCTGCGGCGTGCCGATGAACTGCGCGACGAAGCGGTTGGCCGGCCGGTCGTACAGGTCCAGCGGCGAGCCCACCTGCTCGATCGCGCCGTCGCGCAACACCACCACCTGGTCGGCCAGCGTCATCGCCTCGACCTGGTCGTGCGTGACGTAGATCGTGGTGGCGCCGAGCTCGCGGTGCAGCTTGGCGATCTCCACGCGCGTCTGGCCGCGCAGCGCGGCGTCGAGGTTGGACAGCGGCTCGTCGAACAGGAACACCTTGGGCTCGCGCACGATCGCGCGCCCGATGGCGACCCGCTGGCGCTGGCCGCCCGAGAGCTCGCGCGGCAGGCGGTGCAGGTACGGCCCGAGGTTGAGGATCTCGGCCGCGCGGTCGACCTTCTTCTTGATCACCGCGGGGTCGGCCTTGGCCAGCCGCAGCGCGAAGCTCATGTTGTCGGCCACGCTCATGTGCGGGTACAGCGCGTAGCTCTGGAACACCATCGCCAGGTCGCGCTGGGCCGAGGGCAGGCGCGTGATGTCGCGGCCGTCCAGGTGGATGCTGCCGGCGGTCAGCGTCTCCAGCCCCGCGATGAGCCGCAGCAGCGTCGACTTGCCGCAGCCCGAGGGCCCGACGAAGACGGTGAACTGGCCGCGCGCGATCGACAGGTCGACGCCCTTGATCGTCTTGACGTCGCCGAACTGCTTCTCGACGCCCCTGAGTTCGAGGAATGACATGGCGTGATCCTTACTTGACGGCACCGAAGGTGAGGCCCTGCACGAGCTGCTTCTGGCTGAACCAGCCGAACACGACGATGGGCGCGATGGCCAGCACCGAGGCGGCGGACAGCTTGGACCAGAACAGGCCCTCGGGGCTGGAATACGACGCGATCAGCGCGGCGAGCGTGCCCGCGTTGGCGGCGGTGAGGTTGAGCGACCAGAACGCCTCGTTCCATGCCAGCACCAGGCACAGCAGGCCGGTCGACGCGATGCCGCCCATGGCCAGCGGCAGGATCACGTGGCGGAACTCGGTCAGCAGCGACGCGCCGTCCATGCGCGCCGCCTCGAGGATCTCCGGCGGGATCTCCTTGAAGTGCGAGTACAGCATCCACACCATCAGCGGCAGGTTGCTGAGCATGAACACGACGATCAGCGCGAAGGTGGTGTCCAGCAGGTGCGTGGTCTGCGCCATCACGTAGACGGGCACCAGCGCGCCGACCGCGGGCATCATCTTCGTGGACAGCATCCACATCAGGATGTCCTTGGTGCGCTTGCCGGGGAAGTACGCCATCGAGTACGCCGCGGGCGCCGCGATGATCAGCCCGACGACGGTCGACACGACGCTGGTGATCAGCGAGTTCCTCGCGTAGAGCAGGTAGTCGCTGCGTTCCTGCACGTGCGTGAAGTTGTCCAGCGTCGGCGTGAAGATCCAGATCGACGGCACCGCGATCGCCTGCAGCTCGGTCTTGAACGACGTCACCAGCATGAACAGGATGGGGAAGAAGATCAGCAGCGCGACGAGCCAGGCGGCGATCGTGCGCACCCAGAGCACGATCTTCACGCCGGTGGGAGAAGTGAGGTCCATGGCTGTTCACCGATCCATGTTCTTGCCGACGAGGCGGATGAGGAAGGCCGCGGCGATGTTGGCCAGCACGACGGCGAACAGTGCGCCGGCAGACGCGACGCCCACGTCGAAGCCCAGCAGCGCCTGCTTGAAGATCAGGTAGGCGATGTTGGTGGACGCGTCGCCCGGGCCGCCGCCGGTGGTCGTCGAGATCTCGGCGAAGACCGACAGCAGGAAGATCATCTCGATCATCACGACGACGGCGATCGAGCGCCCCAGGTGCGGCAGCACGAGGAAGCGGAACTGCTGCAGCCAGGTGGCGCCGTCCATGCGCGCCGCCTCGAGCTGCTCGCGGTTCATGCCTTGCAGCGAGGTGATGAAGATCAGCACCGCGAACGGCAGCCACTGCCAGGCCACCATGATGATCACCGACAGCAGCGGCCAGTCGCTGAGCCAGTCGACCGGCGTGAGCCCGAATGCGCGCCACACCTGCGCCAGCACGCCGTAGATCGGGTTCATCATCATGTGCTTCCACAGCAGCGCGTTGACCGTGGGCATGACGAAGAACGGCGAGATCAGCAGCACGCGCACGACGCCCTGGCCCCGGAAGGGCTCGTTGACCAGCAGCGCGATCAGCACGCCCAGCACCACCGTGATGACGATGACGCTTCCGAGCAGCAGCAGCGTGTTGACGATGGCCGTCCAGAACGACGGGTCGGTGACGAAGAAGCGGAAGTTCTCGAGGCCGACGAACGGGTGCTCGCCGGGCTCCATCAGGTTGTAGCGGATGACCGAGAAGTACAGGGTCATCGCCAGCGGCACGATCATCCACAGGAAGAGCGAGCCGACGGCGGGCGCGAGCAGCAGCCGGGCGAGGGATCTCATGGCGTTCTTTCGAGCAGCGTCGGGGAAGCCGGGAACGGCGCGACCGCCGGCGTGGGGTGCACGCCGCTCGCCCGCGCGTCAGGCGCTCACTTCAGGCGGCCGCTCTTCTTCAGTTCGCGCTCGGCCGCCACCTGCGAGGCCTTCAGCGCCGCGTCGACCGATTCCTTGCCGGCGAGCGCCGCGCTCATCTGCTGGCCCACGGTCACGCCGATCGACTGGAACTCGGGGATCGCGGCGAACTGCACGCCCACGTAGGGGCTTTTCGGAAGCGTCGAGTCCGTCGGGTTGGCGCTGGCGATCGCCTTCTCCTCGGCCGGCGCGAACTTCGCGGCGGCGACGAACTGGGGGTTCGCGTAGGTCGACTTGCGCGTGCCGGTGGGCACGTGCGCCCAGCCCTCTTCCTTGGCGACGAGGTCGATGTAGGCCTTGGACGTCGCCCAGTTCACGAACTTCTGCGCCGCGGCGGCGTTCTTCGTGCTGGCCGGGATGCCGAGGGCCCACGCCCACAGCCAGTTGGCGCCCTTGGCCGTCACCTGCTGCGGCGCCTGCGCGAACGCGACCTTGTCGGCCACCTTGCTCTGCTTCGGGTCGGTGATGAAGGACGCCGCGATCGTCGCGTCCACCCACATGCCGCACTTGCCCTCGTTGTACAGCGCCAGGATCTCGTTGAAGCTGTTGGCCGACGAGCCGGGGGGGCCGTATTTCTTGAGCAGGTCGACGTAGAACGTGATCGCGTCGTGCCAGGGCTTGGACTCGAGCTGCGGCTTCCACGACATGTCGAACCACTGGCCGCCGTACGCGTTGACCAGGGTCGTGAGGAAGGCCATGTTGTCGCCCCAGCCCGGCTTGCCGCGCAGGCAGATGCCGTAGACGCCGGCCTTGGGATCGTTCATCTTGGCCGCGGCGTCGCGCACCTGGTCCCAGGTCGGACGCTCGGCGAACGTGACCCCGGCCTTCTGCGCGAGGTCGCTGCGGTACATCAGCATCGAGCTCTCGCCGTAGAACGGGGCGGCGTACAGCTTGCCGTCGGACGACAGGCCGCTGCGGATTGCGGGCAGCAGGTCGTCCACGTCGTAGGCCGCGTCGGGCTTGATCTCCTGCAGCCAGCCCTTCTTGCCCCAGATCGGCGTCTCGTACATGCCGATGGTCATCACGTCGAACTGGCCGCCCTGCGTGGTGATGTCGGTGGTGACGCGCTGGCGCAGCACGCCCTCTTCCAGCGTCACCCATTTCACGTGGATGTCGGGGTTCGCCTGCTCGAAGAACTTGGTGAGCTTCTGCATCTCGATCATGTGGCCGTTGTTCACGGTGGCCACTACGATGTCGGTTGCATTCGCAGCCAGCGGCGCGGTCACGCCGAGAGACACGGCCAGGGCCAGACCCAGGACCGGAGTAGGTTTGCGTGTCATATGTCTCCTGTATTTTCGTGAAGCGCCGTCAACAGCGGCACGGCGCCAGTGTCGGCATTCCGGCTGCGGCCGCGTGGTACTTCGAGCGCGAATGCCGATACTTTCTTGCGAGCGACTTTGAGGGTTTTCCTGTAGCCGGAAGGCATGCTCGAAGGCTGGCGCGAGGTGGCGCCCGATGCATTCGGCATCAAAGTATCGAAGCCAGCAGGGTCTCGGCGAACCGGCCCGTGCGTCGCGGGACGGGAAAACCCAGGCGCGCCCTTGCAAGACGGTATCGGGATCGGGCGGTCGAGTAGCAGCGCCGGCGTGCCGCAGTTCCTACGCTGGCGGCACCGCGCACGGGCGTCCCGAGGGTCGCCGCGCGGCCCCACCGACAACCAAAGGAGACCCACGCATGCCCTACCCCACCTCGTATCGACTCGCCACGCTCACGGCCGCCTGCGGCGCGCTGGTGTCGGCCCTGCCGGCCCACGCCGTCGACTGGACCGGCTACATGCGCGGCGGTCCGGCGGCCACCACGGTCTCTGGCGAATCGCGCCAGTGCTACGGCCTGAACAGCCCGGGCCTGAAGTACCGCCTGGGCAACGAGTGCGACTTCTACGGCGAGTTCCAGCTGGCCCAGGCCATGAAGGCCG
>Ga0209646_1000061_pt1 | contig 255495 bp, 221 predicted proteins | sample AraplaL_Col_mTSA_FD_184259 | JGI IMG/M metagenome (GOLD analysis project Ga0209646, IMG submission 184259) | Arabidopsis root microbial communities from the University of North Carolina, USA - plate scrape CL_Col_mTSA (SPAdes) (version 2) | ecosystem: Host-associated > Plants > Roots >...
CATTTCGCAAAAGATCCTGAAGCAATGCAACCTGCCGCTGACCGGCGTGGGCGTGGTCAATCGCATCATCACCGACCTTGGCGTGATCGACGTGACGCCGCAAGGCCTGAAGCTGGTCGAACTGGCGGCGGGTGTGACCAAGGAAGAAGTCATTGCCAATACCGAGGCGGAGCTCGACGTCAGCGCAGTGTAGTCATTCGGAGGCAAGCGTCAAAGTTTGTTCTGCGTTCTCTTCGGAGAGCGGACGGTACAGGGGTCGAAGCCTGTGCCGTTTTTTATGTCCGTCGAATTACTGTGCGAGTTTTTCGCGTACGTGTTCTTCGTGGAAGACCGTATGCGCAGGCTTGACCAGATCGCTGCGGCTGATGAGACCGATCAGTTGCAGCGACGCCGGATCGGCGACCACCGGCAGACGTTCGACATGATGCGCCGCCATGCGCCGCGCAACCGACTGGCAGGTTTCGGTGGCGAAGGCGAGCAGGGAGGTCGACGGTGCGAGCATCTCGCCGATGGTCGTCGTGTCGGCATGCGCATCAAGAAACGCCGACAGCGTCGCGCGATCCAGCATGCCGAGCAATTTTCCGTGGTCATTGCACACGGGGAAGGCACGATGCCGTTGCGTCGGGCCGAAATACGCCGCGGCAATCTCGCGCAAACTCGCGCTCGCCGCAATGGACGTGACCTCGCGCGTCATCACTTCTTCCACGAACATGCGTTCCTGCGGATCGACGCTGTATTCGCGATAGATGTGCAAGCCGCGCCGCGCGATTTTCTCGGTCATGATCGAGCGGCGCATCACCAGCACCGTAAAGCCGTAGGAAATCCCGGTCGTCAGCAGCAATGGCAGGAAAGCGTTGAAGTCGCCCGTCAGGCCGAGCGCAAACACGGCCGCCGTCAGCGGTGCGCCGAGCACGCCGGCCAGCACCGCCGCCATGCAGACCAGCGGCCACAAGCTCGCATCGGCGCCGGGGACGACGTACGCAATGGCGGTGCCGAGTCCGGCGCCCAGCATCAGCAACGGCGCCAGCACGCCACCGGACGTGCCGGAGCCGAGCGCCACGATCCAGATGATGGCTTTGACCGCAAGCAAGGCCAGCACCGCCAAGATTGCCAGATGATGATTGAGCAGGTCGGCGATCACGTCATAGCCGACGCCGAGTGCGCGCGGCTGGAAGTAACCGCCGACGCCCACCGCCACCGCACCGAGCGCCGGCCACCACATCCAGTGCAGCGGCAACGCGTGGAAGCGGTCCTCGATCCAGTACAGCGCCACCGACATCGCCGACGACAATGCACCGCTCAGCAATCCTGCAAGAACGCATATCGGCAATGCGGCGAGTCCCGCCGGAACGGTATGCAAGGGGAACAGCGGTCCGGGTTCCAGCAGCAAGGGCCGGGCGAAGCCGGCGACCGCGCAAGCCAGGATGACCGGCAGCAGGCTGCGCGGACGCCATTCGAACAACAACAATTCCACCGCCAGCAATACTGCCGCGGCCGGTGTGCCGAACACGGCGGTCATGCCGGCCGTGGCACCGGCGACCAGCAAGGTCTTGCGTTCCGCCGCGCTGACATGGAAGTGCTGCGCGATCAGCGAGCCGATCGCGCCGCCGGTCATGATGATCGGCCCTTCCGCACCGAAGGGGCCGCCGCTGCCGATCACGATGCCCGAAGCCAGCGGCTTGAGCACCGCGACCTTGCCGGACATTTTGCTCTTGCCGAACAGGATGGCTTCGATGGCTTCCGGGATGCCGTGGCCGCGGATCTTCTCCGAACCGTAGCGTGCCATCAGGCCGACGATCAGGCCGCCGACGACCGGCACGATCATCACCGCGATGCCCAGGGTGTGCGTTGCCGGCGAACGATCCGCAAACGACAGCGTCTGGAAGAAGAACAGATTGGTGAAGAAGTGGATCAGGTTCAGCAGGACAAAGGCGGCAATCGTGCTGATGCCGCCGATGGCAATGGCGATGCCGGCAAGGAAAAGGACTCGGCGGTCGAGGGTGAAGTCGCGTTGGTGGCGGCGCATGGGGACGTCAGAATGAAAGGAAGGGTTGACGGCGCGACAGTGCCGGACGACATGTCGCTGCCAGGAAAAGGCGTAGCGTTAAATATATCATATTGTGATATATATTCTTTGTTCTGAGCAAACGCCTGTCTTCGGTCTGGTATCGCGCAGAACAACGAAGATTTTCTAGTTAAAACTGGTCATTTTTATAGATGATGGGAAATGAACAGCATACGGATACAAATAAATGCTGTAGGCAACATTTGGTAACCATTTGAGATTGGGTGGGAGCCGCGGCGAGTTTTATAATGGCCGGCCGAATTGCCTGATGCAAAGAAAAATCATGAAAGTCGAAGCGATCCAAAATGACGAAGTTTTGATTGTGCGCGCGATCGGTAGTCTGAATGCCAGCGGTACGGCCGAATTCGCCCGGCAATTGCATGACCGGTGCCATCCCGGTCTGCAGACGATGATTCTGGACTTTTCCGGACTCGACGAGCTTGGTCCGCCAGGATTGAAGGCCTTGTACATATTAAGCAAGAAAGCCCGGGAACGTAGCGGGCGCCTGGTGGTGGTGGGTTTGCGTCCCCAGGTGCATGAAGTATTCCACAGCAGCGGTTTCGTCGCGCTGTACAAAATTCTCGGCAGCGTCGACGAAGCCCTGGCCGCGGTTCGTTGAACCTGGCGTCGCCGTTGCCTGTTCCATCGTCGACTTCGGTTTAATGTGAACAGGCCCTAATTCCAGCTACCCGTCGGCGCCAGGTAGGGCGACGTCTCCGCTTCGCCCCAGCGCAACGGCAGTACGGACTTCACGTGCCGCGCCTGGGCAACGCAAAACTGCAGCAGCCGCTGCGCGCCGGCGAAGGCATCCACTTCGGGGCCGTCCCAGATTACCTTGGCCGTGACCGCGACATACAGCAGGTCGCCGTTGGTGAAATCGACGAACAACAGGCCGGCGCGCGGATGCGTCACCAGGTTGCCGATCGTGTTGAAGAAAAAATTGCCGATGAAGTCCGGCACGGTCAGCGCGTGATTTCCGTCGATTCGCACGAATCCTGATTTGCCGCCGCGATGCGAGACATCGGTGCCGTGCCGGCCGGCCACGTGGCCGGCGTTCTCGTCGGCGGCAGTGGCGATGAAGAAAGTATCCGCCTTGCCGATCAATTCCATCATCGCGGGCGTAAGCACCGCGCCGGTCTCTTCGCTTGCCGGCGCGGCGGGATCCATGTCGATCAGTTCGGGGCGGCGCGCCTGGATGTACTTGGGACAATTGCCGAAGCTTTCGGTGACGACGATCGAGAATCCCTCGTCGCTCAACTGTTGCACGATGCCGTTGGCGCGATTGCGCCGGCGCGTATGCGGTTCGATGCCGAGCAGTCCGATTGCCGCGCCGTCGCGCAGATTCGCGTGCAAGGGATCGGAGGCAGGGACGCGGGCGCGCACCTCGAGTCGCCGCTCGGTGGGCGACGACACAAAACCGGGCTCGCCCACCATGATGGACGCCCACGGCTGACCGCTCTTGTCGCGGCTGCCGACCAGCATGAACGGCAACTGCTCAAAAAACTGCCGGTGCTGGTCGGGCAGGTAATCGCGAATCACGCGCGGGCCGATCGCCGCCATTTTTTCGAGCACGCCGGCGCGTTGCTGGGCAAGCAGTTCGCCCGGATGGAAGGTGGCGTCTTGCAGAACGGACTGCTGTGATTCGCTCATGACAAACTCCGGTTTTGACGGTCTGTTATTGCCTGGATGTGAAGAGGCGATACAGCTTATGCCGCAATCGGCGAGGCCTGCATCGGCAAGAAATTGCGCAAACTTTCCACGCGGGCGATCCATGCGCGCAACTGCGGATACGGCGCCAGGCTGACGCCGCCTTCCGGCGCATGCGCGACATAGCTGTAACAAGCGATGTCGGCGATGGTCGGATGCGTGCCGACCAGAAAGCTGCGACCGCCGCTCAGGTGTGTTTCCAGCAGTTGCAGCAGCGTCGCCGCCTTCCGTTTCGCCAGCTCATAATCATGCGGCGCGTTGAACAGTTTCACCAGGCGCGCCTTGCCCGGACCTTCCAGCACCTCGCCCGAAGCCAGCGACAGGAACTGTTGCACTTTGGCGGCATTGGTCGCGTCGTCCGGCAGCCAGCCGCTGTTGCCGTAGCGCTTGGCCAGATACACCAGGATCGCCGTCGAATCGTACAAAGTCACGTCGCCGTCCTCGATCACCGGCACCTGGCCGCGCGGGTTCCTGGCCAGGAAGGCGGCTTCCTTCTGCGCCTGGTTGGGCAAATCGACGTAGATGAACTCATACGGAAGATCGAGCAGGGACAAGAACAACTCGACGCGATGGCTGTGGCCGGACAAGGGAAAACCGTAGAGGCGGATAGGCTGGGCGGGTTGCATGTGCATCTCCTGGTGAATGGCAAGGCGAAAAAAATGGATACCGTCGGGACATCTCGGCGTAAAATGCAAAAACTGTACCGAACGTTCGGTACAATAAACAATTCCAAGAAGCCTGTCAAATAAATTTATAATCCTTGAAAACAACAGCGAGGCCGTCATGTAGATCGCTACTGGCGCGTATTTCACGCTGTGCCGCCACTTACCGAAGAATGCCTATGCCTGCTCCAAGCCTGTCCCGCGAAGAAGTCGCCCAACGCATCCTTGCCGAATTCCGCCGCTCGGGATATCAGGGCGCGACCCTGGCGAGCCTGTCGGAAGCCACCGGCCTGGGCAAGTCCAGCCTCTATCATTACTTCCCCAACGGCAAAACCGACATGGGCACGGCAGCGCTGGAAGCCGTCGGCGTGTGGTTCGGCGAGCATGTGATGCCGACGCTGGCGGAAGACGCCCCGGCCGAAAAGCGTCTGAAGAAATTCAGCGCCGCCCTCAGCGAGTTCTACGCCAAGGGCAGCAAGCCTTGCCTGACCGATCTGTTCACCATCGGCGAAGCGGGCGAGTTCTTCCAGCAATACCTGAAGCAGCGCCTTGGCGGGCTGATCAAGGCGCTCGCCGCCGTCGTCGTGGAAACCGGCGTGCCTGCCGAAGAAGCGTCACGCCGCGCGGAAGATGCGATGATCGCCATGCACGGTTCGCTGGTGGTCTCGCGCGCCCTCGGCACCACTGCGCCGTTCGTGCGCACCATGCGCAACTTTCCCGGCGTCCTGCTCGGCCAATAGCGGTCTCGCCGGCGGTTCCCGCGCGCCGGCTCTCTCTCATTCTTTCCTTCCACGGCGACAACTCCACGCCTTGTCGCTGCCGTCCCGTTTCTGTCGCCATCAAACCTCGCCAATCACGAAAGCGCATTAGTTTTTGCCTATCGCCTTGATCGAAACAAAGTGCTTGCTTGACATTTCCCAAGTAACTATTATTATGAAAGTAACTGTCCGAATGGTCGGACGCTACCTTTTCGGAGAACAACATGAGCAATGCAGCAAACAACGGCATGAAACCCGGCACGGCACTCATCACCGGTGCCTCCACCGGCATCGGCGCAACTTATGCGGACCGCCTGGCCCGCCGCGGCTACGACCTGATCCTGGTGGCGCGCGACGCGCAGCGCCTGGAACAAGTGGCGCAACGCCTGCGCAAGGAAACCTCGGTCAAGGTCGAGATCCTGCCGGCCGACCTGGTCAACAAGGCCGACCTGCTGAAAGTCGAACAACGCCTGCGCACCGACGCCTCCGTGACGATGCTGGTCAACAACGCCGGCATGAGCATCGCCGGCGAACTGGCCGACGGCGACGTCGACAAATACGACGCCATGATCCAGCTCAACATCACCGCCGTGATGCGTCTGGCCGCCGCCGTCGCACCGGGCTTCATCCAGCGCAAGGGCGGCACGCTGGTCAACCTCGCCTCGGTGCTGGCGCTGGCGCCGGAACTGTTCAACGGCGCCTACAGCGGCACCAAGGCGTTCGTGCTGAACCTGAGCCAATCGCTGCAAAACGAACTGGGCAAGCATGGCGTGCGCGTGCAGGCAGTCCTGCCGGGCGCCACTCGCACCGAGATCTGGGAACGTTCGGGTTCCGACATCAACGCTCTTCCCGACGCCATGGTGATGGACGTGGACGATCTGGTCGACGCCGCGCTGGCCGGTCTGGATCTGGGCGAGCAAGTCACCATTCCGTCGCTGCCGGAGGTCGGCCAATGGGAAGCGCTGACCGCGGCACGTCACGCCATGGGGCCGAACCTGTCGCTCAAGCATCCCGCAGGCCGCTACGCCCGGTAATCGAAAGCCGCCGCACCAGGTCCGCATGCGCCGCAAATGTCTCGACGATCAGGATTGCCCCGTTGCCTGCACCATGCAAGTGGTGGGGGAGTGGTGGAGCATCCTGATCGTGCGCGATTGCCTGCGCGGTTTGACCCGCTTCGACCAGTTTCAGAAAAATCTGGCAATATCGCCCAACATGCTGGCGCGTCGGTTGCAGACACTGGTCGACGCCGGCTTGCTTGAACGCCGTCAATACCGGCAGCATCCGCCGCGTTATGAGTACCTGTTGACCGAACGCGGTCGCGACTTCCGCGCCGTGATTGCGGCGATGTACGACTGGGGCCTGCGCAACTTCGGCGACCCGGCGCAGCAACTCAGGCAGGGTAGCGCGGACGACTATTTGCAGGACCGGATACGGCAACAAAACGAGGAGACGTGAAGATGCAAACTTTGATAGTGGGCGCCGGTGCAGTCGGCGGATATTTCGGCGGGCGCATGCTGGCGGCAGGGCGCGACGTGACGTTCCTGGTGCGCGAGAAACGTGCCGCGCTGCTGGCGAAAAACGGTTTGCGGATCAAAAGCCCGGTCGGGGACCTGACGCTGGAAAATCCCCCGACGGTCCTGAAAGAAAAACTGAAGCAGCACTACGACCTGATCATCCTCAGCTGCAAAGCCTACGACCTGGCCGACGCGATCGAGTCCTTCGCCGCCGCCGTCGGACCGGATACGGTCATCCTGCCGCTGCTCAACGGCATGCAGCACCTGGACATCCTGTCGCAACGTTTCGGCGCGGAAAAAATCCTCGGCGGCCAATGCGTCATCGCCAGCACCATCGACGCCGACGGCGCCATCAGGCATCTGAATACTTTCCACGGCATGACCTTCGGCGAACGCGACGGCACATCGTCGTCGCGCCTCGCGCAGATCGAGAAGGAAATCGCCGGCGCCGGTTTCGACGTCAACGTCAGTCCCGCCATCCTGCAGTCGATGTGGGAAAAATGGATCATGCTGGCATCGCTGGCCGGCAGCACCAGCCTGATGCGTTCCAGCGTCGGCGATATCTTGCAGGCGCCGGGCGGCGAGCAATTCATCACCGCCTTGCTGGAGGAAAATGCCGCCATCGCCGCTGCCAACGGTCATGCGCCGGGCGGTCCTTTCTACGATCGCACGCGCAAGATGCTGACCGAAGCCGGCTCGACGCTGACCGCCTCCATGTTCCGCGACATCGGCAACAACGCGCGCATCGAAGCCGATCACATCATCGGCGATCTGTTGCGTCGCGGCCGCGAAGCCGGGACCAAGACGGATCTTTTGCAAGTCGTCTATGTCCATCTCAAAACCTACGAAGCGCGTAATCAAGGCGCGAGCTGAGAGGTCGATCACGCTTCCGATTTTTTCCGTCGTCCCTGCGGACGCTGGGACGCAGTGTCGTAAAGACCGTCGACACGACACCGGGTCCTGGCCTTCGTCAGGACGACAGCAGCACGGCTTTACGCATTTCCCTGCGCATTACCAGCCGCCGCCCAGCGACCGAAACGTCGTCACCGCGGCACGCGCATCGTCGGCGCGCACCTGCGCCAGCTGATCGCGTGCATGCAGCAGCAGGCGATCCTCTTCCAGTACTTCCGTCAGGCTCAACGCACCGCCCTGATAAGCATCTTGCGCCGCGCCGCGCGCGCGTTGGCGGGCGGCGACTTCATCGCTCAGTTCGACGCTTTGTTTTTCCAGCTGCACCAGCGTGACGATGGAATTTTCCACGTCTTCGGTGGCGCGCAGGATAGCTTGCCGGTAACGCGCCAGCGCCTCCTGGTTGGCGCCTTTGGCGCGCGCGACTTCGGCGTCGATGCGACCGAAATCGAACAGGCGCCAGCGCAGACCCAGTGCCGCCTGCGGCTGGAAGCTGTTGGCGGTGAACAATCCGCTTGCGCCGAGGCTTTCAAATCCCAGCAAGGACGACAACGACAGCCTGGGGTAATACTCCGCCATCGCCACGCCGATGCGCGCATTGGACGCGGCAAGGCGACGTTCCGCCGCCAGCACGTCGGGACGGCGGCGCAACAACGCAGCGCTGCCGTCGGCGACGGTGATGGCGGGGACTGTTGCAACGGTCAATGTGTCGTCGCTCAATTCCTTGGCATAGGTCCCCGGTACGGCGCCCATCAGGACATCGAGCCGGTTCAGCTGCCGTTCCAGTTCGATCCGCAGCGGCGGAATACCCGAGCGCGCCTGCGACAGTTGCGCTTCGGCCAGCGCGCTCTCGCGCTGGCTCGACATGCCGTCGCGCAAACGCAGGCGCACCAGGTCGAGCAGTTGGCGCGTGGTCTGCACCTGATCTTCGGCGATGCGCAGACGGGATTGCGCGCCGCGAATACGGAAGTAGGCGTCTGCTGCTTCGGCGACGATCGAGATGCGCACGCCCAGGTGATCGGCCTCGGCGGCGTCGCGTTCCGCATCGGCGGCTTCGGCGCCGCGCTTCAGCGACCCTGCCAGATCCAGTTCCCAACTGGCGCCGACGCCGACGTCATACAAGGTCTGGGTGCGTTCATAACCGGGGAAGCTGCTGGCGATCTTGCCGAGCGGGCTGTTGAGCGACTGCCTGGCGCGTGCCGCCTGGCTTTCCAGGCCGACTTGCGGACGGCGCTGCGCGCCGGCTTCCTGCGCTGCGGCACGCGCTTGCTCGACACGGGCGACCGAGGCGGCGAGGTCGAGGTTTTGTTCAATCGCGCGCTGCACGACACGGCTTAGCACCGGATCGTTGAAGCCTTTCCACCATTCATCCAGTTGCGGCGTTGGCGCAACAGTCGACCCGGCGACGCGCTGCTCCAGCAGACTTGCATTGTGGAACGCGCCGCCGGCCACCGTCGGCGCCTGGTAATCGGGGCCGCTGGCGCAGCCCGTCAGAAATACGCCGACCGCCAGCGCCACCGCGCTCAGGCTTGCCGATCCCCTCAGTTTGTTGCCGTCCATCGCTGACTCCCTTGGAAGAATCCATCTTTTAAAAAGTTACTTGCAAAATGATAGTCTCTAGTTTAATCTAACTATCAAAATGAAAGCAACTGGCCGTATGAAATATTTTTTCAAGCCGCAACACGTTGCCGGCAAAGGCTTTCAAGGACTCAGGATTTGCAGGACCAACGGCATTTTTCATAACCGGCCCCGCGCGGGCTTATCGATAGAAAGACTGGGGTACAACATGAGCAATCCAACAATCGTTGCGACGGCGAACGACATCGGGCAGTCAGCCGCCGCAAAAAAGAATGGCAAAAACGGCGCGGTGAAAATCCTCGTGGCGATCGTCGTGATCGCCGCGGTCGTCGGTTATCTGATTTACTGGTTCGCCGAAGGCCGCTATTGGGAGCACACCGACGATGCTTATGTCGGCGGCGACATCACCGTGATTGCGCCCAAGGTGTCGGGAAACATCGCGCAAGTTTTGGTGACCGACAACCAGCGCGTCAAAGCAGGCGACTTGCTGATCAAACTGGATGACCGCGACTACGTTGCGGTATTGAACAAGCTGAAAGCCGCCGTGCAGGCGCAGGAAGCGACGCTGGCCAACATCGACGCCGAGCGCCGTTTGCAGGAAGCCGTGATCGAGCAAAACAAGGCCGGCGTCGCCGCCGCCGGCGCCGAGACTGCGCGCGCGCATGACGACCAGACGCGCTACCAGAGCCTGTCGTCGAAGGCGGCGGTATCGGTGCAGAGCTTCCAGAAAGCAGACGCCGACTACAAGCAGGCAGTCGCCAACGGTCAGAAGGCGCAAGCCGGCCTGAACGCGGCGCAGCGTCAACTCGACGTGCTCGCCACGCAAAAGCAAAAAGCGCAGGCGGCATTGCAACAAGCCATCGCCGAACGCAATCTGGCCGAACTGAATGTCGCCTATACCGAATTGCGCGCACCGGTCGACGGCGTGGTCGGCAACCGTCGCGCACGTCTCGGCGCGTATGCCGCTACCGGCGCCCAACTGTTGTCGGTGGTGCCGGCGCAAGGCTTGTGGGTCGACGCCAATTTCAAGGAAAGCCAGATCGCCCGTTTTCAGACCGGCATGGCGGTCAAGATCAAGGCGGACGTATTGCCCGGCGAGACTTTCGCAGGTCATGTCGCCAGCATTGCACCGGCAACCGGCGCGCAATTCAGCATCCTGCCCGCGGAAAACGCCACCGGCAATTTCACCAAGATCGTCCAGCGTGTGCCGGTACGGATTCTGCTCGACGGTGAAGCGGCGCGCCTTGGAAAATTGCGGCCCGGCCTGTCGGTGACGGCGGAAGTCGACGAGCGCATGCCGGCCTCCGGCGCCAACAACGCCAATAACGTCAAGCGGAGCTGAGCATGAGTGCCGTCGCCAGTACCGCCATGGCACCGCCGACACCGTCGCCAATGCCGCAATCTTCGCCTGCCGAACTCACGCAAAAGGCCAAGATCCTCGCCTTCGCCACCATGTGCGTCGGCATGTTCATCGCCCTGATCGATATCCAGATCGTGTCGGCTTCGCTGGCCGACATCGGCGGCGGCTTGTCGGCCGGCGCCGATGAAACCGCCTGGGTGCAGACCAGCTACCTGATCGCCGAGATCATCGTCATTCCCTTGTCCGGCTGGCTGGCGCGCGTGATGTCGACGCGCTGGCTGTTCAGCGCCTCGGCGGTCGGTTTTACCGTCGCCAGCATGTTGTGCGGCATGGCCTGGGACATCAACAGCATGATCTTCTTCCGCGCGCTGCAGGGTTTCCTCGGCGGCTCGATGATTCCGATGGTGTTCACTTCGGCCTTCTTTTATTTTTCCGGCCATCAGCGCGTGATCGCCGCGGCAACCGTCGGCGCATTGTCGTCGCTGGCGCCGACGCTGGGCCCCACGGTTGGCGGCTGGATCACCAGCAATTATTCGTGGCACTGGCTGTTCTTCATCAACCTCGTGCCGGGGATTTTCGTCGCGGTGGTGGTGCCGATGCTGGTGCGCATCGACAAGCCCAATCTGTCGCTGCTCAAGGGCGCCGACTATCTCGGCATGATCCTGCTGGCGGCCAGTCTCGGTTGCCTGGAGTATTCGCTGGAAGAAGGTCCGCGGCTGGGCTGGATGGGCGACGACGTGATCCGCACCACGGTCTGGATCGCCATCGTCGCCGGCATCGGATTCATCTGGCGCAGCCTGGCGTATGAAAATCCGGTGGTCGATCTGCGCGCGCTCAAGGACCGCAACTTTGCGCTCGGCTGCTTCTTCTCGTTCGTCACCGGCATCGGCATCTTCGCCACGGTGTATCTGACGCCGGTATTCCTGGCGCACGTGCGCGGCTTCAGTGCGCTCGACATCGGTCTGGCGATTTTCGCGACCGGCCTGTTCCAGATCTGCGCGATTCCGTTCTATACCTATCTGGGACGGCGCGTCGATCTGCGCTGGCTGATGATGTTCGGGATGGCTTGCTTCGCACTGAGCATGTGGAACTTCACGCCGATCACGCACGACTGGGGCTGGCGCGAGCTGATGTTGCCGCAAGCGCTGCGCGGGTTTGCACAGCAGTTCGCGGTGGCGCCGGTGGTGACGCTGACGCTGGGTGCGCTCAAGCCGGAGCGGCTGAAGCAGGCTTCGGGCTTGTTCAACCTCATGCGCAATCTGGGCGGCGCGATCGGCATCGCCGTGTGCGGCACCATCCTCAACGACCGCACCAACCTGCACTTCCTGCGCCTGGCGGAACATCTCAACAGCGCCAACGAATCCATGAACAACCTGGTGCAAAACACCGGCGCCAACATGCTGGCATGGGGACTCGACGGCGGCAGCGCGCCGACCGGCGCCTTGCAGCAGTTGTGGCGACTGACCATGCGCGAGGCGCAGACCCAGAGCTTTGCCGATGCCTTCCTGGCGGTGATGGTGTGCTTCCTGGTGGCGATCGTGCTGATCCCGTTCATGCACAAAGTGGCGCCACCGAAGGCGCCGTCAGCAGACGCGCATTGACGTTCTACAGCGGCTCCGCCGGCGCCATGCGCTGGCGGGCCAGTTGGGCGGAGCTTTGTCGGACCGCCCAGCGTATCGGCTTCGCCGCCATCGCGACTGCCCGTTGCAGCACGACCTGCTGCAACGGGCGCAAGGGTTTCACGCCGAGTTGCAGCTTGGCCCAGTCCGGCAGCAGGTCGACGCCGGCACGCATCATCAGCCGTGTCCACGGCACCGCCAGCGCGTTCGGCGCCGGTGCGTTCATCACCAGTTCCAGGGTTTTCAGCGTGCGTTCGTCGCAATGCAGTTGCGGGCGCATCTTCTCTATATAGTCGTCCATGTCCGCCAGAGTGCGCGGCACATTTCTTGCTCCCAGTTGTTCCGCGATCAGGGCGATTTCGTCGAGGTAGCGGTTCTGCTGCGCCATGCCCAGTTGCGGATTGCGATGGCGCAGATACGCGCGCAGGAAATTCGACACCTCCGCCACATGCACCCAGGTCAGCAAATCCGGATCGTCCGCCGAATAAGCGCGGCCGTCCGGCGCGACACCGCGCACGCCATGATGGATGCGGCGCACCAGGGCGATCAGTTTCTCTGCATCCTGGCGACTGCCATAGGTCGTTCCTGCGATAAACTGCGCGGTGCGCCGCAAGCGGCCAAGCATGTCTTGCTGAAATGTGGAATGATCCCACACGCCGGCCAGCGCCAATGGGTGCAGCATCTGCATCAGCAGCGCGCCGACGCCGCCGATCAGCATCGCGGTAAAGTCGCCGTGCACCAGCCAGGCGGCGGAATCGGGACCGAACAGGCCGGGGTCGCCCGGCGGAGAGCGAAAATCAGGGCTGCCGGGAGGGCGGCTGATGCTGATGACGCTGGCTTCGATGCGGGTGCGTAATGTTTCGATGACTTCCATGGCTTTCGTGGCTTTGACGGCGGAGCGGTGAAACGAGACAGTGAAATGCTAAGGCTTTTGTTGGTCGGACGCAGAAAGACGGCAAAAAGCGGAACGAAAAGAACAAAAAGAGCAAGAAGAGAATAAGAACGGAAGGAAAAGGCGCAAGGACAGTAGCTTTACGGCAAATTATTCTGAGTATAATAAAAGTCTCATTTCAGGGAACCAAAGTTCATGTCAATGGTCGAGTTGGCGCTGCGTCGCCCGTACACCTTTATTGTGATGGCGATGCTGATCGTGCTGTCCACGCCGCTGGTCCTCATGAAAATGGCGACGGACATCTTCCCGGAAATCAATATTCCGGTGATCAGCATCATCTGGAACTACAACGGCTTGTCCGCGCAGGAAATGGGGCAGCGCATCGCCTCCCAGAACGAGCGCGGCCTGACCACGGTGGTCAGCGACATTGAACACATCGAGTCGCAATCGCTGGCCGGCGTGTCCGTGATCAAGGTCTTTTTCCAGCCGACCGCCAACATCCAGAACGCCATCGCCCAGACGGTCGCATCGGTGCAATCGCAATTGCGCCAGCTGCCTCCCGGCATCACGCCGCCGCTGGTGATCAAGTATTCCGCGTCCAGCATCCCGGTCATGCAGCTGGCGCTGTCGAGTCCGACATTGCCTGAGCAACAGCTGTTCGACGCCGCCATCAACACGCTGCGCCCGCAGCTCATCACGATTCCCGGCGTCGCCGTGCCTTTCCCCTACGGCGGCAAAACACGCCTGATCTCGGTCGATCTGGATACCCAGGCGCTGCAGGCGCGCGGCCTGTCGCCGGTCGACGTGGTCAACGCGGTCAATACGCAAAACCTGATCCTGCCGTCGGGCACTGCCAAGTTCGGCGCCACCGAATACACCATCAAGATGAACGGTTCGCCGGAAGCGGTCGCCGGTCTCAATGACTTGCCGGTGCGCACCGCCGCCAACGGCGCAACGACTTACCTGCGCGACGTCGCCTACGTGCGCGACGGTTTCTCGCCCCAGACCAACGTGGTGCGCCAGGATGGCGTGCGCGGCGTGCTGCTGTCGGTGCTGAAAAACGGCGGCGCGTCCACGCTGGACATCGTCAACAACCTGCGCGCGTTGCTGCCCCAGGCGCAGCAGACCATGCCGGCCGACGTCAAGATCACGCCGCTGTTCGACCAGTCGCTGTTCGTGAAAGCGGCGGTCAAGGGCGTGGTCGCCGAAGCGCTGATCGCTGCCGGCCTGACCGCGGCGATGGTGCTGCTGTTCCTCGGCAACTGGCGCAGCACGCTGATCATCGCGGTGACGATCCCGCTGTCGATTCTGGCGTCTATCCTGGTGCTCTACATGCTGGGCGAGACGCTCAACCTGATGACGCTGGGGGGGCTGGCGCTCTCGGTCGGCATCCTGGTCGACCAGGCCATCGTGACGATCGAGAACATCGAGCGGCACATGCACATGGGCAAGCCCTTGCACGACGCCATCATCGTCGGCGCCGGCGAAATCGGCGTGCCGGCTTTCGTCTCGACCGTGTGCATCTGCATCGTGTTCGTGCCGATGTTCTTCCTGTCGGGCGTGGCGCGCTTCCTGTTCGTGCCGCTGGCCGAAGCCGTGGTGTTCGCGATGGCGGCGTCGTATATCCTGTCGCGCACGCTGGTGCCGACGCTGGTGATGCTGTTGATGAACAATGCGCACGGCGCCGAGGGGGGAAACAGCGGCGGCAAACCGAGCCTGTTGCAGCGCTTGTACCGCGGTTTCGATGCGCGCTTCGAACGCGTGCGCCGCGCTTACACCCTGGTGCTGTCCTCGTTGCTGGCGCATCGCCGTCGTTTCGCGCTGGCCTTCCTCGGTTTCTGCGTGCTGTCCTGCCTGCTGTATCCCTTCCTCGGCCGCGACTTCTTCCCGAACGTCGACGGCGGCCAGATCCGCCTGCACATGCGCGCGCCGACCGGTACGCGCATTGAAGAGACCGCGCGCATCGCCGATCAGGTGGAGTCCGCCATCCGCGAAATGATCCCGGCCGGCGAACTGGAAACCGTACTCGACAACATCGGCGTGCCCAACAGCGGCATCAATCTGTCGTACAGCAACGCCGGCACCATCGGCACGCTCGACGGTGAAATCCTGATGTCGCTGCGTGAAGGACACCGTCCGACCGAGCAACTGGTCAGCATGCTGCGCGCCGAATTGCCCAAGCGTTTCCCCGGCATCGAGTTCTTCTTCCAGCCGGCCGACATCGTCACGCAGATTCTGAACTTCGGTCTGCCGGCGGCGATCGATGTGCAGTTCACCGGACAGAACCTGGAAAAGAACGCCGAGCTGGCCGCCGAACTGACCAGGAAAATTCGCCAGATCCCAGGCGCAGTCGACGCCCACGTGCATCAACGCCTGGACGGTCCGGCGCTGGACATGCAGATGGATCGCACCCGTCTGCAGCAGTTCGGCCTGTCCGCCGCCAACGTCGGCCAGAACGTGCTGATTGCCTTGTCGGGCAGTTCGCAGACGACGCCGGCCTTCTGGCTCAATCCGCAAAACGGCGTGGTCTATAACGTCGCCGTGCAGTCGCCGCAATATCGCGTCGATTCGCTCGACGCCTTGTTGAACATCCCAGTCGGCGCGGGCGGTGCGGCCACGGCAAGCGGAGCACCGGGCAACACGCAATTGCTGGGCAATCTGGTGGACGTCAGACAAGGCCGCCAGATCGCGATCTCGTCGCGCTACAACATCCTGCCGGCGGTCGACGTGTTCGTCAGCGTGCAGGGCACCGACCTCGCCACCGTTGCCGGCAAGGTCAGCAAGCTGGTCGAAGAAATGAAGCCCAGGCTGCCGCGCGGCAGCCAGATCGCGATTCGCGGTCAGGTGCAGACCATGCAGGCATCGTTCATCGGCCTGGGCGTCGGCCTGGCGATGGCGATCGTGCTGGTCTACCTGCTGGTGGTGGTCAATTTCCAGTCGTGGATCGACGCGGCGATCATTATTGCCGCCTTGCCCGCGGCGCTGGCGGGGATTGCCTGGATGCTGTTCATCACCGGCACCACGCTCTCGGTGCCGGCCTTGACGGGAGCCATCATGACCATGGGGGTGGCGACCGCCAACAGTATCCTGATCGTGTCGTTCGCGCGCCAGCGCAAGGATGAAGGCGCCACGCCGCTGGCGGCGGCGCTGGAGTCGGGCGCCACGCGTATCCGTCCGGTCTTGATGACGGCGCTGGCGATGATCATCGGCATGATCCCGATGGCGCTCGGTCTGGGCGAAGGCGCAGAACAAAACGCGCCGCTCGGCCGCGCCGTGATCGGCGGCCTGATCTTCGCCACCGTGTCGACTTTATTTTTCGTTCCCGTCGTTTTCGCCGGCGTTCATCAACGACTGGCGCGCCGCAAAGAAGCGCGCCGGCATCACGGGCACGGGCCTGCCGATAGCAGTGACACGCCACCCCAGCCCCCTCAGCCCCAGCAGCCGTAACAGGAGATAGGAAGCAATGTCGCAAGAACGTCATTCTCAACTCGGCATCCATCCCGTGGATCCGGATGCCTCCGGAGAGCTGCTGAAACGTCAGCAGATCGTACGCCGCACCAAGATCGTCATGGTCGTTGTGCTGCTGCTGCTCGCCGCTGGCGCCGCCCGCACCGTCGTCAGCCGCGTCTTCAATGCGCGCGAGCTGGAAGCCGGCACCGTCGAACGCGCCAGGCAATATGTCAAGACCGCCATCGCCAAAAGCAGCGACGCCGGCCAGACGCTGTCATTGCCCGGCACGCTGCAAGGTTATGTGCAGTCGCCGATTTCGGCGCGTGCCGGCGGTTATCTGAAACGCTGGCACAAGGACATCGGCAGCCGCGTAGAAAAGGGTGAGTTGCTGGCCGAACTCGATACGCCGGAAATCGACCAGCAATTGTCGCAAGCCATCGCCGCGCGCCAGCAGGCCGCTTCCAGCCTGGAACTGGCCAAGAGCACCGTGGACCGCTGGGAGGCATTGCGCAAGAAAGACGCCGTCTCGCAACAGGAACTCGACGAGCGTCGCAGCGGCTATTCGCAAGCCCGTTCCAACCTGGCCGCCGCCGACGCCAACGTCGAACGCCTGCGCCAGGTGGAAGGCTTCAAGCGCATCGTCGCGCCGTTTGCCGGCGTGATCACGCGCCGCAACGTCGACGTCGGCGACCTGATCGATCCGGGCGCCGGCGGCGGTGCCGGACGCGCCCTGTTCACGCTGGCGCAGACCGATCCGCTGCGCGTCTACATCAACGTGCCGCAGTCCTACGCCAACCTGATCAAGCAGGGCCAGAAGGTCGTGGTGACGCAATCCGAGCTGCGCGGCCAGCGCTTCGACGGCAAAGTGGTGCGCACCGCCGCCTCCATCGATACCGCCACGCGCAGCATGCAGGTGGAAGTGTCGTTGCCGAACGCCGATGGCGTCTTGTTGCCGGGCGCTTTCGTCCAGGTCGCCTTGCCGCTGAAACCGAGCGGCGCGCTGGTGGTGTCCACCGACACCCTGATCTTCCGTCGCGACGGCACGCTGGTGGCCGCCGTCGATGACAAGAACCGCGTCCGTCTGAAGCGCGTGCAGCTCGGCCGCAACTACGGCCAGACCGTGGAAGTGCTCGACGGCATTGCCGGCACCGAACGCCTGATCCTCAATCCCTCCGATTCGGTGGCGGAAGGCGATGAAGTCGCCTTGGCGCCGGAAACCAAGCCTGCCGCGAATCCGGCAACCAAGGCGGACGGCAAACCAGCTGAACAAGGCAAGTCGTGATGAAGCTGCGCCTGCATCCGATTGCGGTGGCTGCCTCTGCCATTGTGCTGGGCGCCGTTCTGGCGGGTTGCGCGGCCGGTCCCGACTATCGCAAGCCCGAGGTCGACATGCCGGTGACCTGGCAGCTCGACGCGCCGTGGCGGCAAAGCACGCCCAGCGACACGCAAGTCAAGGGCGCGTGGTGGGAACGTTTCGGCGACGCCAAACTGAACGCCTTGCAGCAACAGGCGCTGGACGGCAACCAGACGCTGGCGCTTGCCGCCGCGCGTCTGACGCAGGCGCGAGCAACGGCCAATTCCGTTTCGGCCGGCATGTATCCGCAAGTGAGCGCCGGTGTGCGCGCCGCGCGCCTGCGCATCTCCGGCAACCGTCCGCTGACCAACTACAACGCGGCGAACTTCGCAACGGTGCAGAACGATTTTGCGTTGGGCATCAACGTCAGCTACGAAGTTGATTTGTTTGGCCGCGTGCAGCGCAGCGTCGAAGGCGCGCGCGCCTCGGCCGAGCAAGCCGTCGCCGATCTGGAAAACACGCGCCTGCTGCTGAGCGCCGATCTGGCGAGCAACTACTTCAACCTGCGCGAGCTGGATGTCGAACTCGACGTGCTGTCGCGTTCCATCGCGCTGCAACGCAAGGCGCTGGAACTGGCGACTTCGCGCCATGACCTCGGAGCGACATCGGGCCTGGACGTCGCCCAGCAACAGGCTTTGCTCGACACCACGTTGACGCAAGTCGACGTCTTGCGCAAGGCGCGCGCGCAATATGAGCATGCCATCGCCACGCTGACCGGCACGCCGGCGCCGAACTTCTCATTGCCGCCCGCACTGGCGCCCATGACGCCGCCGGCGGTGCCGATCGGCGTGCCGTCCGACCTGCTGGAACGCCGTCCCGACATCGCTTCCGCCGAACGCGCCATGGCTGCCTCCAATGCGCAGATCGGTGTCGCGCGCGCGGCGTTTTTCCCGAGCGTCATTCTGGCGCCGTCGTATGGCGTCGACAGCCGCGCGATCGAGACCTTGTTCAATGCGCCGAGCGTGCTGTGGTCGCTGGGCGTTTCGGCAACGCAGACTTTGTTCGATGGCGGTCGCATCAGCGCCAACGTCGATTTCGCCAAAGGCGGCTACGACGTCGCCGTGGCGAATTACCGCCGCGTCGTGCTGACCGCGATGCAGGAAGTCGAAGACGGCATCACCGGCGTCTCGGCGCTGGACCGCGCGTATGCGCAGGCGCAGGCCGCGATTGTTTCGGCGCGTCGCGTGCTCGACATTGCCAACAGCCGGTATGAAGGCGGCGTGGCGACCTATCTCGACGTGATCACCGCGCAGCAGTCGCTGCTCAACAGCGAACGCCAGGCGGCGCAGCTGATGGGGCAGCGCATGCTGACGTCGGTGTTCCTGATCAAGGCCTTGGGCGGCGACTGGTCCGAGGAAAAAGTGGCGCAAAAATGAGTTGACGAGCAGGCATGAAAAACGGGACCCGCGGGTCCCGTTTTCTTTTCGGCCAAGTGCCGTCAATGTGCGGTCAATGCGCCGCCGAAGTATCCGCCACCCGCGTCGGCTTCGGCGCAAACCACACCGCCGTCGCCGCCAGTCCGAATGAGATCGCCGCCATCATGAAGATATGATTGGTCGACAGCATGATGCTTTGCGACTGCAAGGTTTGCTCGATGCTGGCGCGCGCCTGGTCCAGCGACATGCCGGCCTGCGTCAGCGCATTGACCGCGTCGCCGAACTGGTCGACCAGGCCGGACAACTCGGCGTGATAGTAGATCGACTTGTTTTCCCAGCTGGTGTTGACCAGCGAAGTGGCGATCGCGCCCGACATGGTGCGGCAGAAACTCATCAGGCCCGCCGCCGACGCCGTCTCCGATTCATCCACGCTGGCCAGCGCCAGGCCGGTCAGCGGCACGAAGAACAGCGGCAAGCCGATGCCTTGCAGCAGCAGCGGCCAGCCGATCTGGAAGTTGGTCATGTCGGAGGTGTTGAAGCTGCGGAACAGCGTCACCGCGCCCAGCCACATCACGCCGATGAAGACCAGCTTGCGCGGATCGACCTTGGTCGACATCTTTGCCACGAAGGGCGCCGTCATCACCGCCAGGATGCCGCTCATCGCCGTGGTTTCGCCCGAATGCGTCGCCGTGTAACCCATGTATCCCTGCAGCCATAGGGGCGTCAGCACCGTGGCGCCGAAGAAGGCGCCGAAGGCCAGGCAGATGGTCGTCACGCTGGCGGAATAGCCGCGATGGCGGAACACCCGCAGGTCGACAATCGGATTGCGTTCGGTCAGCTCCCAGATCATGAAGGCGATGAAACCGGCAACCGCCACCAGCGCCAGGATGATGATTTCGTTGGACGCGAACCAGTCTTTTTCCTTGCCTTCGTCGAGCATCAGTTGCAAGGCGGCGACCCAGACGGTCATCAGGATCAGGCCGATCCTGTCGATGGGCAGCTTCAGCAACGGGGATTCGTAGCGCTTGAGCATCTTCCAGCCCATGTAGCCGCACAGCAGCGCCACCGGTACGTTGATGAAGAAGATGTAGGGCCAGCTGTATTGATCGCACAGCACGCCGCCCAAGATCGGTCCGGCAATCGGCGCGATCAGCGTGGTCATGGCCCACAAGCCGACCGCTGCGGGCGCTTTCTCCTTGGGGAAAATGCGCAGCAGCAGGGTTTGCGACAAAGGCATCAGCGGACCGCCGGCCAGGCCTTGCAACACGCGGAAGGCGATCAGCATGCCAAGCGAATTGGCCAGGCCGCACAGCGCGGAGAACAGGCCGAACAGGATCATCGAGGTGATGAATACGCGCACCGTGCCGAAGCGGTTGGCCAGCCAGCCGGTCAGCGGCACGGTGATCGCTTCGGCCACCGCGTAGGAGGTAATGACATAGGTGCCCTGGCTCGACGAGGCGCCGAGCGCTCCCGAGATCGTCGACACCGAGACGTTGGCGATCGTGGTGTCGAGCACCGCGATGAAGTTGGCGGCCGCCAGCAGCAAGCCGGCGCCGACCAGCTGTGCGCCCTCCAGCGGCTTCACGGCCGCGTCGGAAAAATTGGATGACATGGTTGCCGCCTGATTACAGAGTCGATGCGTTGGCTGGTTTGTTGTCGTCTGTATTCTTGCCGACAGTCAGCGCGCCGTTGGAGGTCATTGCCGAATTGCCGGCGCTGCCATTGCCGCCGCTCTTGCCGCGCGTATCGATGGAGACGTCCATCGACAGGCCCACGCTCAGCGGCTGCGCCACCAGTTCCTTGCTGTCGATGGAGATGCGCACCGGCAGGCGTTGTACGACCTTGATCCAGTTGCCGGTGGCGTTCTGCGCCGGGATGACCGCAAAGGCCGAGCCGGTGCCGCCGGCCACGCCGATGACGGTGCCGTGGTATTCCACCGCGCTGCCGTAGATGTCGGCCTTCATGGTGACCGGTTGACCCAGGCGCACCTGCGCCAGCTGGCCTTCCTTGAAATTGGCGTCAACGTGCATCAGACGCGTCGGCACCACGGACAGCAGGGCGGTGCCGGCCTGCACGCGCTGGCCGACCTGCACCTGGCGGCGGGCGACGACGCCGTCTACCGGTGCGCGCAGCACGGTGCGTTCCAGATCCAGTCTTGCCTGGTCGCGCTTGGCGCGCGCCAGCGTGACTTCCGGATTGGTGTCGACGGTGGTGTTGGCGGTCAGCACTGTGCTGGCCTTTTGCGCGCCGATGGTGGCGTTGCGGTTGGCGTCGGCCTGGATGCGGCCGGCTTCGGCGGCTTTCAGGTTGGCCTGCATGGTCAGCACGGTGGTGCGGGCGTTGGTCAGTTCTTCGCCCGAGACCGAGCCGGATTTTTCCAGCGCTTCGCGGCGGCGCAGATCCAGTTCGGCGCGTTGCAGGTCGGCTTGCGCCGACAGCAGTTGCGCGGCCGAACGCTTTTGTTCCGCTTCGCGCGCCAGCACCTGCGCCGCCAGTCCGGTGTCGTTGGCGAAGTAGCCTTGCACGCGGCGCTCGGCGCGGCTCAGGTCGGCTTCGGCCTGCGCCAGCGCGAGGACGGCATCGCGCTTGTCGATGACGACCAGCACGTCGCCTTGCCTGACGTATTGGGTGTCGACGACTTTGACTTCCGAGACGATGCCGTTGACGGCAGGCGTTACTTGCGACACTTCGACGGCGGTGTAGGCGTTGTCGGTGGTGACATAGCGCGAGCCGATGAAATACCAGTACGTGCCGTAGCCGATGGCGGCGACGGCAACCACGCCGGCAAAAATGGCGAACATCTTTTTGCGCTTGCCCGGCGCCTTGTCGGTGGTGGCGGCGATGGTTTGAATTGCTTGGGAATCACTGTGTGACATGACGGTTCCTTGTATCTTGTTGAATTTGATCAGCTGGCGTTCTGATAGCCGCCGCCGAGCGCGCGCACCATCGAGACGTCGAGGGCGAACATGCGTGAACGCAGGGTCGACAGCTCGCGCAGATTGGTCAGCAGCGCATCTTGCGCATTGAGTACGTCGAGGTAATTGGTGAGGCCGCCTTCGTAGCGATTGCGCACGATGCGATAGGCTTCTTCGGCGGCGTGCGCGGCTTCTTCGGTCTTGTTCAGGCGACCGCTGAGCGCCTTTTCGCTGACGGCGACGTCGGCGACGTCCTGCAGGGCTTGGGTGACCGCACTGTCGTAATTGGCGACGGCTTCGTCATAGCTGGCGCTGGCCGAGCGGAACTGTCCGCGCAGACGGCCGCCTTCAAAAATCGGCAGCGAGATCGCCGGGCCGAAGCTGCCGATGCTCGAACCGGATTGCGTCAGCAGGTTGGTGCCCAGCGACTGGAAGCCGAAGTAAGCGCTCAGATTGACGTTGGGATAAAACTGCGCGCGCGCCACCTTGATCTGCCTGGCGGCCGATTCGGCGCGCAAACGCGCAGCGACGATATCGGGACGGCGTCCCAGCAACTCGGCCGGCAATTCCTTCGGCAGGTTGAACGGCTTGGACATGTCGATCACCGGGCGCGCCAGTTGCAGGCCGCGATCCGGACCGGCGCCGGCCAGCGCCGCCAGCCTGTTGCGCTGGAGGGCGATCGATTCGTCCAGGCTCAGCAGATCGGCTTCAGCCAGGGCGCGGCGCGCGGTCACTTGTTTGACGCTGCCTTCGGTTTCCAGGCCGTTGAGGCGACGCTGCCGGAACAGGTTTTCGGTTTCCACGCGGACTTGCAAAGCAGCTTCCGAGGTGTCGCGCTGGCTGAACAGGCGTTCCAGTTCGGCATAGGCCGCGGCAATCGAGGTCGACAGCGTGATGCGCGCCTGGGCGGCATCGGCGCGCGCGGCTTCCAGCTCGGAAGTGGCGGCGGCGAGTGCGGCGCGGTTTTTGCCCCAGAAATCGATTTCGTAGCTGAAGTCGAGCGTGGCGCGTGTCTCGTTGTTGTACCCGCGCGGCACGAAGTCGGGCGGCACGCCGTTGTTATAGCTTTGTTTCATGCGGTCCAGCGACGCGTTGGCGCTGACCTGCGGCAGCAAAGCTGCGCCTTGCTGCTGCGCTGCGCCTTCGGCCTTCAGCAGGCGTGCGCGCGCCACGGCCATGGACGGTGCGCCGTGCAAAGCCTCGCCGATCAGCGTATTGAGCTGCTTGTCGCCGTAGGCCGTCCACCAGTTGTCGTCGGGCCAGGCCACCGCCGTACCGGCCAGCGATTGCGACGATTGGTAGGCGTCGGCCGCCTTGGGCTCGGCGCGCGGGCCGAGGTCGGAAAACTGCGCGCAACCGGCCAGCGTCAGCGCCGCCACCGCCAGTGCGGACAAGGTCGGCAACGAGCGCCGACGGTTTTCCTTGAAGGAAACAGATTGAACTTCCATGATGTAAATCCGCTCTTATTTAAACTGTACAGTTCAGTATAGTATTGACTTTTAACGAGCGTCAAGCAAAACTAGGCGAAAATACGGAGGGCAAATGTTGCAGTCGCAAAAAATGCAACAGCCTCCGGGGAAACCAGGCGGGAGGCGGTCAAGGTCGAGGCAAGAGCCGGGATTGCCGTCCAGCCATACAGACAAAGATTTACATGCGCAAGAAAAGTGAAGAACGACGCCAGGCCATCATCGATGTCGCGGCGGAATTGTTTAACGAGATAGGATTCGACCGAACGTCGATGGCCGAGATTTCTGCGCGCCTGGGCGGCTCGAAGGCGACGCTATATAACTATTTCTCGTCGAAGGAAGAGATCTTTCTGGCGGTCATGAAGCAGCAGGCCGGCATGCAGTTCGAGTCGCTGTTCGCCATCCTTGCAGACGACAGCAAGGACCCCGACCTGGTGCGCGCGACATTGAAGCTATTCGCGAATAAATATCTGCATCTGGTGTTGTCGCCGGAAGTGATCGCGGTCCGGCGCCTGCTGTACTACAACGCGGAGCGCTCCGAGCTGGGTTGCATGTATTACGAAAACGGCCCGAGGCGCGGCTGGCTCGCCATTGCCGATTTCATGAAACGCGCCATGGAAAAAGGCATCTTTCGCGAAGCCGATCCATGGCTGGCCGGCATTCAGTTCCGCGTGCTGATCGAGGCCGAATGGGCCGAGGGGCGTATCCTCAACGTGATCACGTCGCTGCCGTCGGCCAAGGTCAAAGAGTCGGTCGAGCGCGCCCTCGATGCGTTTTATCGCATTTACGCCGTCGGGCCGGCCTGAACCGGATCGGCGACGCCGTCAGGAATCCGTCAGGCGCAAAGTCCGGCATTGCGTCACATCCCGATCACATTGCCATGTGAAAATTGGCGGCAGGCATTTCCCGCAGGCCCGGCAGGGCGCCGCTCCAGGACATTCCCGTCACTACAAATGGGTAGTAAACAACCTCTTTCTTCCATGATGAAGAAGGGGGCAGGGTGCGTACCATTCACGGGAGACTGGTGCCGACCGTGCCGCGGTCCTGTATAAAACGTCAAAAGAACAGCAATTCATATCTTCACCTAAGGCAATCATCATGACCTGGTTCTATAACCTGAACATAGCCAAAAAACTGATCCTCTCGTTTCTCGCCGTTATTGTTCTCACCGCATCGCTCGGTATTTTTTCCATCGTCGAGCTGGTCAAGGTCAATCAGGCGTCAACCGAAATCGCGACCAACTGGATGCCGAGCATCAAGGTCGGCCTGCAATTGCAGACATCGATGGCGCGCTTTCGCATTTCCGAATTGCAGCACATCATTGCGACGGAAGAGAAGGATTACGAAGATGCCGAAAAGGCAATGAAGACGCGCATGGAGATCATCAACAAGGATCTCAAGAGCTATGAGGGCATGATTTCCGAACCGGAAGAGCGCGTGCAGTATCCGCAATTCCAGCAGACCATGCAAAAGTATCTGGCGGAAAACAAGAAGATCATGGCGCTGTCGCGCGCCAACCAGAAAGACGAGGCGCGGGCGCAGTACAAGGGCGAGTCGAACAAGCTGTTCCGCCAGGCCGTCGAACAGCTCGGCGGTCTCGTCAAGATCAACGAAGACGGGACGACGCGTTCCAACAATGAGGCAGACAAGGTTTTCAACGTGGCGCGCGGCTGGATTCTCGGCCTGCTGATCGCCATCGTGATCATCGCTTTGGGACTGGCCATCTGGGTCGCGCGTATCGTGTCGGTGCCGCTCAACAAGGCGGTGGATATCGCGCAGCGCGTCGCCGAAGGCGACCTGGGCGCCGATATCCGTTCCGAAAGCAAAGATGAGACCGGTCGCCTGATGGAAGCCTTGCGCGCCATGAACGACAGCCTGCTGAAGATCGTCGGCGAAGTGCGCATCGGCACCGACACGATTGCCACCGCTTCCACGCAAATCGCCAGCGGCAACATGGATCTGTCCTCGCGCACCGAGCAGCAAGCCGGCTCGCTGGAAGAAACCGCCTCGGCCATGGAAGAGCTGACCTCGACCGTGAAGCAAAATGCCGACAACGCGCGCCAGGCCAATCAACTGGCGGTGTCGGCATCGGAAGTCGCACAGCAGGGCGGCGATGTCGTCGGGCAGGTGGTCGACACCATGGGCTCGATCAACGACTCGTCGCGCAAGATCGTCGACATCATCAGCGTGATCGACGGCATCGCCTTCCAGACCAACATCCTGGCCTTGAACGCCGCAGTGGAAGCCGCGCGCGCCGGCGAACAGGGTCGCGGTTTCGCGGTGGTCGCGTCCGAAGTGCGCAGCCTGGCGCAACGTTCTTCCGCCGCCGCGAAAGAAATCAAGGCGCTCATCGACGACTCGGTATCGAAAGTCGATGTCGGCAGCAAACTGGTGGTGCAAGCAGGCGCAACCATGACCGAAGTCGTTGCCAGCGTGCGTCGCGTGACCGACATCGTCGGCGAAATCAGCGCCGCCAGCACCGAACAAAGCACCGGCATCGAAGAAGTCAATCGCGCCATCACGCAGATGGACGAAACCACGCAGCAAAACGCCGCGCTGGTGGAGGAAGCCGCCGCCGCCGCACAGTCCCTGCAAGAGCAGGCGAGCAAACTGACGCAGGTGGTCAGCGTGTTCAAGCTGTCCCGGCGTTAATCCCGGCGTTCAGCCGCGCTGCTGCCGATCTCCCTGCCATAACCAGCAGGTCGGATGCCATTCGCGGGCTTTTTTTTGGCGGGTGCCCCTGCGCTCCTTCGCTGCTTCCCATAAACAATGCAAGCCCACCGGCAACAACCGGTGGGCTTTTTCGTTGATAGCCTTGCAACATGGCCTTACGCATCGTCAGTCATGTCCTTGAATATGCGAGCCGTCATCTGTGAATCCAGCATCTCTCACACGGATTATCATTGCCTAATGGAAATTATTTGTGAGACTATGCGCAATTGAACTAAAGCTTGTTAGTAATCAACTTTGTAACTGAGTTACAGTCAGCGAATCACCGGTGTGGTAAGAGGCCAGCGCATGCGACCAGCGTGCTGCGGCGGCATGCAATCATCGACGGCACCATCCCCGCCCGTCCACCGGATGTGCAATGCGACTCGAATGCTGTGAACGGCAGTCCGCAAATGCGCAAATCCACGCCCAAACTCACCAAGAAAAATACAAATGTTCCAGTGGCTACTGCTTAAAGAAAACGCGCTGAGCGCAGCGGAGAACACGGTCTGGAAAGAGAGCGCGCTGCGCATCATCCTGGTGTCGGGCCTGCTGCTTGAATTCGGCATCGGCCTGCTCAGCGCCATCGATGCCGTCAAGGTCGGCGCCTATTACATCCTCGCGATCGTGACCGGTTTTTTCCTCGCGTTGTCGCTGGCGGTATTCGCTTCCGTGCGCCGGCCGGTGATCGGCAGCGCCATGCTGATCGCGACGATTTATGCGGCGGCGTTCTGCATCGTCTATTTCATCAACGACGCCGAGATCGCCAAGCTGGGCATCATGTTCGTCTATACCGCACCGCTGATCGCGCGCATCTTCTTCGGCTCCCGCCTGGCGCTGGTGCTGATGGCGGTCAATGTGTTTCCGTTCATGCTGCTGCTTCGCAACGAACCGCTGCCGAGCTATCCGGGCCTGGTGGCGCCGTTGGCCAATGCGCATGCCTACATCCAGGCCTTGCTGTTCCTGTTCTTCAACATCTGCGTGCCGCTGGGCGTGTTCCGCCTGTTGCATGCGCTTGACGCGGCGATCAGGCGCCACCGCACGGCCAGCAGCGAGCTGGAAAGCAGCCATGCGCAATATCAGGAAATCTTCGAAAACGCCGGCGGCGCGATTCTGTTGTGCGACGCCCAGGCGCGCATCCTCAAAGCCAATTCGCTGGCCGACGCCATCATCGGCCGCCAGGACAAGAAGAGCGCAAGCCTGTTCGCGCTGCTGGCGCACAAGTGCAAGGACAGAGAGGAAAAGACCGCCGATATTCTCGCGCTCAAACCGGGGCAGGAATTCGAGACGCGGGACGGCCGGCTCATCTCGATAGAAACCATCTCGCCGACGTCGGAGAACCACTACATCGTCCTGCTGCGCGACATCTCGCAGATGCGCCGCATCCAGGAAGCGCTGACCCGCAGCAAGGAACGCGAATCCTTCCTCAGCAGCCACGACCAGCTCACCCATTTGCCCAATCGCGACCTGATGCTGCAGCAGCTGGGGACAGCCCTGAGCACCATGCCGCCGCGTCGCCAGCTGGCGTTGATCATCATCCGGCTCGACAGCATCAAATACGTCAACGACGCGCATGGCAATGCGGTGGGCGATGACCTGATCGTGGCTTTTGCGGATGTGCTCCGGCGCCTGTTGCCGGACGCCAGTCTGTGCGGGCGGTTGCGCAGCGTGGTGTTCGGCTTCACGATCGAAAGCACGCATGGCCGTCGCGACGCCATTCCGCAGATCGAACATATCCGCCGCAGTTTGCCCGAAGAGCTGGTGATCAACGGCGTGCGCCAGCCGGTGCAGATTTCGATGGCCGTGGCGTTCTCGCGTCCCGGCGAAACCAGCGGCGACGAACTGCTTCAGCGCGGCAAGCTGGCGCTGGACACGGCGCGCCGATCCGGCGGTCAGAACGTCGCCGTGTTCGACGATGAAGCCGCCGCGCAAATCCGTCGCCGCCTCAATATCGAACAGGCCATCCTCATGGCCTTGCGCGAGAACGAACTGCGTCTGGTGTATCAACCCAAGGTGACGCGCGACGGCGAGATCGTCGGCCTCGAGGCGCTGATACGCTGGCGCTCGCCGACGCTGGGCGACGTATCGCCGGCCGAATTCATCCCCGTGGCGGAGAGCAGCGGCGCGATCCATTTCATCACGGCGTTCGTGGTCGACAGCGTCTGCACTTATATTCGCCAGACGCTGGATGCGGGCGATCGTTGCCTGCCGATCGCCATCAACCTGTCGGCCATCGATATCGTGCGCGCCGATCTGCTCGACCTGGTCAACGCCTCCTGCCTGAAGCACCGCATCAGTTCCGACTATCTGGAGTTCGAAATCACCGAGACCGGCCTGGTCGGCAACGAAAACCTGGCCATCAGCCATCTCGAAGCGCTCAATGCAAAAGGTTACGGCATTACCATCGACGATTTCGGCACCGGCTACTCTTCTTTGCAGAAGCTGAGTCGCTTTCCGACGAAAAGTATTAAGATAGACCAGTCCTTCGTGGCGCAAATCGGGATCAGCGAGAAGAGCGAGCTGATTATCCGCGCGGTGGTGTCGCTGGCGAAAATTCTTTCCTGCACGACCGTCGCCGAAGGCGTGGAAACCCTGGTGCAGGAGAAATTTCTCAAGGCCATCGGATGCCAGTTCTTCCAGGGGTTCTATTACTATCCGCCGATGGAGTTTCAGCAAGTCAATCAGTTGCTGAAAGGTCGTTGACGCTTTGCTCCGTCGTCCGCCTTGGTTCGACTTGGGATCGACGCCGCAAAGGCAACGTCGTCAAGCGGCCGTCCGCATCATCAAGAGAGGGATACACGATCATGAGCAAAAACAAGAATGCGAGCACGCCGGTTTATCGCGGCGTTTTTCCCGTGGCGCCGACCATCTTCGACGACCACGGCGACATCGATCTCGAGGGACAGCGCCGCTGCATCGATTTCATGATCGATGCCGGTTCCGACGGCATCTGCATCCTGGCCAATTTCTCCGAGCAATTTGCGCTGACCGACGACGAGCGCAATGCGCTCATCAGCACCGTGCTCGATCACGTCGCCGGGCGCGTGCCGGTGATCGTCACCACCACGCATTTCAGTTCGCGTATCTGCGCCCAGCGCAGCCGCATCGCCCAGGACGCCGGCGCGGCGATGGTCATGATCATGCCGCCGTACCACGGCGCGACGATTCGCATCGGCGAGGCCGGCATTGTCGATTTCTTCAAGACGGTATCGGATGCGATCGGCATTCCGATCATGATCCAGGATGCGCCGGTCAGCGGCACCACGCTGTCGCCGTCGCTGCTGGTGCGCATGGCGCAGGAGATCCCGAATGTCTCTTACTTCAAGATCGAAGTGCCGCAGGCAGCCAACAAGCTGCGTGAAATTATTGCGCTCGGCGGCGACGCGATCGTCGGCCCGTGGGACGGCGAAGAAGCCATCACGCTGATGGCCGACCTGGATGCCGGTGCGACCGGCGCGATGACCGGCGGCGGATATCCGGACGGCATACGCCGCATCCTCGACGCCTACTTTGCCGGCGATGCCGAACTGGCGGCGCAGCATTATCAGCAATGGCTGCCGTTGATCAATTACGAAAACCGCCAGGGCGGCCTGGCTTCCTGCAAGGCCCTGATGAAGGAAGGCGGCATCATCAAATCGGACGCCGTGCGCCATCCGTTGCCGGCGATGCATCCGGCAACGCGCGAAGGCCTGATCAGGATCGCGCGCCGTCTCGACCCGCTGGTGCTGCGCTGGGGTAAATAAGCCGACGCGGAATGTGGCCGCTCACCCAACCGGGGGATGACCTCGCGGCCGATTTCATTCATCACTTTCAACAGTACGTGGCCGACGCGTAGCCGTGCAGTCCCCGCAGATGCTCGGGCAAGGAATGGCGGCCGCGCGCTGCAATAATCTCAGCAGGCAGGCAAGGCCAGCGCCTGCAACACTTCGCCGGTTCTGGAATCCTGCACGAAAGCGGCGACGCCCAGGTTGCCTGCATCGGCGCGCTTGCCGTCACGACCGGCAGGAAGTTTGAATATGTCCGTCACCAGGGTCTTTCCATCAAGATGTATCGGCCCCTTCCATTGGCGCACCACGTAGTCGTGCTGCAAGGTCGCGCCATTGTTCTCGCCGGCGGCAATCTTGTTGCTGAGCCGGTTCTCGTAGACTGCAACATAGGCTTGCGAGGCGGACACTGCTGTCGCAGAGCTCGCGCCGGCAGGCGAAAACTCCGCATCGATCTTGACGCGGCCGTCCGCCGCCGGGGTCCATGCGAGACGGATGTCGGCCGCCGCCGGCTTGCTGTTGACGGCTTTCATCGCCGAGCGGAATTCACTCTCGCTGCGCCAGTTGCGGAACTCCCTGCCGCTCACGAATACTTCCGGCGTGTAGGAAAAGCGCGTCGTGCCGAGGTGCGTCAATTGTTCTTGCCGTTGGGTGAAGATATGCTGCGAAAACACATCGCGCCAGCCCAGGCCATCCCAGTAATCCACGTGCAAAGCGAGCGGCACGATATCGCGGTCGGCGGCGCTGCGTGTGTCGATCTGGCGCAGCCAGCGATCCGCGGGAGGACAGCTGTTGCAACCTTCGGATGTGTACAACTCCACCAGTGCAAGGCGATGCGCGGGACTTTGCTTCTCGCATTGTGCGGCATAGGCGCCGGAGGATGCCGCGGCATAAAAAAACGCGAGGAAATAGGCAGGCGCTTTCATATTTCATGTCTCCGTTGTGTGCATGAAACATAGTCGTGATGAGCACCGGATCCATTACAGATCAATGACCTCGTCCGGCATTTGCCGTCATTCGGGAAAGAGATTTCCTCCGCCCAAGCTGCTTGATGCAAGGGCCGCGTCGCGCAAACGCAGCATGCATCCCCATATCAGCTTGTTGAATACCTGATATGCGTTAATTAAATTACGGCAAGTCCTTCCTTTCTGTTTCTTTGCGGCTATATTTCCCTCACGAAGAAAAAATTTTGCAGTGCATCATTTTGGTTTTTTACGAAATGGGCATTGTTCCAAACACAACGGGAACCTGAGAGGCTCACATGACCAATCAGTATCGGGCGGGAAAAAAAGCATTGGTGATCGGCGGCGGCGCGCCGAACTCCACCTTGATCGCCGGCGCATTGACGGCGTTTCTGGACGAGGGCATCGAATTCGACGTCATCTCGGCGTCGGGCGCAGGCGTGCTGATGGGTCTGCTGTACCAGGCTCCTCTGGATTGTTCGCCGCGCGAGGCGCTGATGCGCTGGGCCGAAGTCGGCGTGGCCGACAGCATCTACAAGATGTTCCCCATCAACTACAAGATCTTCAAGAAGCCGGGCCAGGAAGCGCGCAGCTTCCGCGACAACGTGCCGTCGCAGATGCCTGCCATGCCGGGCATGCCCTCGATGCCGGGAATGCCCGGCATGTCTTCCATGGCCGCCGGCAATCCTTTCCTCGACGTCTTCACGCAGCGTTTTGCGGAAGCCTCCGGCGCCTGGAACGACTGGATGCACCTGATGCTGTCGGCCATGTCGCCGTCGGATCTGTCGTCCAAGAGCCTGGGCCTGTGCGCGCATCACCCTTTCCTCGAGCAATCGATCGACTTCGACGCCATCGCGCGCATGAAGCCGGAGTTTTACATCAACGCCTACAACATGAGCAAGGGCGAGATGCAGATCTGGGACAAGACGGAGATTGCGCCCATCCACGTGCGCGCCGCCTTATCCTTCCCCTTCCTGTATCCGCCGACCGAAATCGACGGCGACGATTACATCGAAGGCGCGGCGCTCGACACGCTCAATTTCGATCCGCTGCTGTCGACCTCGGGCAAACACGCCGACATCGAGACGCTGGTGGTGCTCGATATCCTCGGCGAAGACCGCCTGATCCGCAAACCGCGCAACCTGTACGACGCCTGGGTGCGTTCCATCATCACGCCGCTGGTGAAAATTTCGAAATCCGAAATGCGCCTGTTCGAACTCGAACACAACACGCATCCGGAAACCGGGGAACCGCTGCGTCGCCTGCTCAAGGTCGATCTGATGAGCGGCATTCCGGAAGAACACTGGCCTGAAGTGCTGGACTGGTCGTCGTCGAACATGCAGTTGCTGTTCGACGTCGGCTACCGCGCCGGGCAGAAGTTTTGCCGCGAGCACGGCGAATCGCTGCAGGACGCCTTCGAGGGCGCTCCCCTGGCGGCTTAAGCGCGGCACGGCTCACCTGAATCATCAAGCATGCCGCGCCGCTATCATGTCGGTCCCGTCGGTCAGGCGGGATAGGCATGCCGGTGGCGCAGTAGTCTGTTTGCAAGACATTTGCCAGCATGCACCTCCGCAGCCATCGCGGAAGGAGACAACGCCAGCCCCGGGGCCAACGCAGCTTCGGATCCCATCCACTTTCCTGAGAAACGATACGACCATGACAATCACCAAACGCCTTTTGCTTACCTTGTCGGTGGCCCTGCTGGCTCTCCTGTTCGTCGGCATCGACGGCCTTGTGCAGTTGCAGCGCGCACAGGTGCGCTTCGATACCGTGCAGAACCGCATCATCCCCAGCATCAGCGGCCTGAACGCCGCCAAGGGTTTCCTCGCCGATACGCGCCTGGCCGGTTACCGCTTGTCGGTATTCTCCAACCTGAGCGACAAGACCGCGCTGGACAAGGCCGTGGCTGACGCCAACAAGGCGTTTGACGACGTGGTCGCCAAGTATGCGAAAGAGCAGATCTACGACGAGACCGACGGCAAGATGCTGGAAGCCGACAAGGCCAACATGGAAGCCTATCGCAAGGCCTTGATCCCGTTCTTCGCCGCCGCGCACGCCGGCGACATGGACGGCGTGCGCGCCACGCTGATGGCGGGCAGTCCGCTGGCAGTCTCGGCAGCAGGCGTGAAGAAGGGCATCGACGACCACATTGCCTACAACAGCAAGCTGGTCGACGACGTGCGCGCGGAAAGCGTCGCCGCCTACGAGTTCGCCTTCAAGAGCATGGTCGCCGTCATCGTCGTGGCGATCCTGTTCACCGGCACGCTGGCGCTGACCCTGTATCGCAACATCAGCGGCAGCCTGCGCAACATCAAGAACACCTTTGAAGAAGTCAGCGCTTCGCTGGACCTGTCCAAGCCGATGCACGTCGAGCGCATGGATGAAATCGGCCACGCCGCGACCGCCTTCAACAAGTTGCGCGCGCGCATCGTCGACGTGATCGGCACGGTGCGCACCTCGACCGATTCGGTCAGCGTCGCCGCCAAGCAGATCGCCGTCGGCAACACCGACCTGTCGTCGCGCACGGAGCAGCAAGCCGCGTCGCTGGAAGAAACCGCATCGAGCCTCGAGCAACTGACCTCCGTCGTCAAGCAAAACACCGAGAACGCCAAGCAAGCCAACCAGCTCGCGCTGTCGGCATCGCATATCGCTTCGCAAGGCGGCGACGTGGTGCGCCAGGTGGTCGACACGATGAACTCCATCAACGACTCGTCGCGCAAGATCGTCGACATCATCAGCGTGATCGACGGCATCGCCTTCCAGACCAACATCCTGGCCTTGAATGCGGCGGTGGAAGCCGCGCGCGCCGGCGAACAAGGGCGCGGCTTCGCCGTGGTGGCATCCGAAGTGCGCAGCCTGGCGCAGCGTTCGGCGGCAGCGGCAAAAGAGATCAAGACGCTGATCGACGATTCCGTCGACAAGGTCGGCTCCGGCAGCAAACTGGTGCAGCAGGCCGGCACTACCATGAGCGACATCGTCAGCAGCGTCCAGAGGGTCACCGACATCGTCGGTGAAATCGCCAGCGCCAGCGAAGAACAAAGCAGCGGCATCAGCCAGGTCAACCAGGCAGTGTCGCAAATGGATGACGTCACGCAGCAAAACGCCGCGTTGGTCGAAGAAGCCGCCGCCGCCGCGCAAGCGCTGCAGGACCAGGCCGAGACGCTGGAACAGGTGGTCAGCGTGTTCAAGCTCGACGCCGCGCGCATCGTGACGAATGCCGCTTCGCAATCTTCCAAGCGCGCCATCGACATCACGCCGTCGGCAGCGCGGCTGTCGTCGGATTCCCTGCGTCGCATCGAGCACGAACTGGATGCCTGATCAAGGTTGACGGCAGGTAGCGACAGCGAGCAAGAACGTCGTAAAAAAGACCGCACGTGCAACCGTGCGGTCTTTTCGTTTTGAGCGATGGAAATGCAACTTACAGATTCTGCGCTGCGAAGCGGCCACGCCGGCTGACGTGTTTGCCCGCCGCCATGAATTCGCCCTCGCCGGTGTAGTGGACCGTCTGTGGATGTTTCGGACTCGCCGCAGCGTGCGCCTTGACGACTTCGAAGATGAAATAGTTGTAGGTGTCGATCAGGCAGTCGTCATAGAGCTTGCATTCCAGGCTGACGAAGCAATCGTCGATCAGCGGTGCGCCGACCTTGCTTGCGGCACTCGTCGCCAGGCCGAAGCGGCTGAACTTGTCGACTTCGGCGCCGGAGCAGTTGCCGATGTCGACCACGGTGTCGAGCATCTCCACCGTCGGGATGTTGATCACGCATTCGCGGCTGCCGCGGATCAGTTCGAAGCTGTGGTTGCCGGAGGCGATGATGCAGCCCACCAGCGAGGGAGTGAATTCCATCACCGTATGCCAGCCCAGGGTCATGACATCGGTTTCACCCCGCCAGCGCGAGGTGACCAGCACGACCGGTCCCGGCTCCAGGTAATGGCGGATGTCGGCGACGGGATAATCGAGTTTCTTGCTCATGGCGGCTCACCATTGGGGATCAGAGGTGATTCATTTTATGTCCGTCGCCGGCAAGATTTCTGTAGGACAAAATCTCATTTCCATGTTTTTGACGACGGAATCGGCCATTTCGTTATTCATAGGATAAGCAAGTTGCCATCCCGTTATGCCAGTCCGGCAATATCGGCGTTATGGACGATGGGTTTGTCGTGCCCGTGCCGCGCGACGTTGATCATGGCGCGCGCCAGTTGTTCGGTGGTGGTGACATGGCGCGGAAAGAGCGCACGCGCCAGCGACAGCAGCGGACCGGCCAGCGTGTAGAACCAGCGATAGGCCGGCGTCTTCGACACTTCGCCGTGCATGGGCTGGATCGCGCCGGGACGAAACATGAAGGCGCCTTTGAACGGCAGGGCCAGCAGGGCATTTTCGGTTTTCCCCTTGACGCGCGCCCACATGACCTTGCCTTGCCCGGTGCTGTCGGTGCTGGCGCCGGAGATGTAGAGGAAGCGCATGCCGGGATTGAGCCGGCACAAGGTGTGCGCCGCCGCCATGGTCAGGTCGTAGGTGATGCGCGTGTATTGCGCTTCGGTCTTGCCGCTCACGGAAACACCGAGGCAGAAGAAGCAGGCGTCGAAACCGCGCAGTTGCTCTTCCACGGCATCGTAGCGATAGAGGTCGGCATGGAGCAATTCGCTCAACTTGGGATGTTGCACGCCGACCGGCGTACGGCCGACCACGCGCACCGAGGCGATTGCGGGGTCGAGCAGGCATTCGCGCAGCAAGCCCTGGCCGACCATGCCGGTGGCGCCGAAAATCAGAACGTTCATGTGCAATTCTCCCTGGAGTTCGTGGCTATCTGGGAGCAGTTTGCCATTGCACAAGGGCGCATGGGAAAGATCGGCTCTTCCCGGCGCAATAATGAAAACGGCCGGGGCGGCGGCAGATTGCTCTGCGCGCCGCCCCGGCCGCTGTGGTGCCTATTTCAGTGGTGCCTGTTGCCGTCAGCTGTTAGCGGGTGTAGTACACGTCGCGGTATTCGCGGCGATATTCACGATAGACCGGACGTTCGCGATATTCACGCTCCACATACACCGGGGCCGGACGCACATACACCGGTGCCGGCTGATAATAGACTTGCTGCGGCGCCTGGTAATACACAGGCTGCGGGGCAGGCTGATACACCTGTTGCGGCGGCGCGTAGCTCGGACCGGAATTGGCGTTGGCGATCATCGAGCCGATGGCGACCGCGCCGATGATGCCGGCGGCGATGGCGAGGCCGTTGTTGCCGCCGCGATCATGCGCGGAAGCGGAAGTCGATACCGACGCTGCCAGTACTGCAGTGATGAGCAGGGCGGGAATAATTTTTTTGGTGATCATGATGATGTCCTTTCAGGTGAGGCGCATCTGATTTGTCGCCACGATTCAAATATAGGGCATTTCGGTCGCCGTGAAAGGCCTGGCATTACTTGCTTACAATTCTTACCAAGTTGGCGATTTCTGTGAATTTTCCGTGCGTCGCGGCCTGTCGGCAGCCTTCATATTAGAATGCACGACCGGCTTTCCCGCAGGAAAGCGCAACTTCACTCTCCCTATCCGATGAATTACACCCCCGGCCGCATGATGGCCTATGTCTGTCTTGCGCTGAGCATGTCCATGGTCGGCGCCTACGTCGCGCTCACCAAGCCGCTGGCGGCGGCGTTGCCGGTGTTCCTGCTGGCGTGGCTGCGCTTCGGCATCGGCGCCGTCGCCATGATGCGGTGGCTGAAGAAGCCCGGCATGGAAGCGCCGCTGACGTTGCGCACGCGCCTGCTGGTGTTCCTCGAATCCTTCCTCGGCAACTTCCTGTTCACGATCTGCATGATCAGTGGCGTGAAGATGACGACGGCGGTTTCCGCGGGGGTGATCTTGTCGGCGATGCCGGCGGTCGTTGCCGTGATGAGCTGGATTTTCCTGCGCGAACGCATCGGCCTGCGCGTCTGGCTGGCGGTGGCTTGCGGTGCGCTCGGCATCGGCTTGCTGTCGCTGGCGAAGAACACGCACGCGCCCGGACTCGACGGCGCGGACGCTGTTCAAGCCCATCAGGCCTGGCTCGGCAATCTGCTGGTGTTCGCCGCCGTGCTGTGCGAAGCCTCGTACGCCGTCATCGGCAAGAAACTCACCGCCGTCCTCAGTCCCAAGCGCATCAGCTCCATCATCAATCTGTGGGGGCTGATCCTGATGACGCCGATGGGTTTTTATGCGGCGCTGCATTTCGACTTCGGCGCCGTGCACAAAGGCATCTGGCTGCTGCTGCTGTTCTACGCGCTGGCCGCCAGCGTCTGGAGCGTGTGGCTGTGGATGACCGGCCTCAAATCGATCCCCGCGTCGCGCGCCGGCGTGTTCACCGTCATGCTGCCGGTCAGCACCGCACTGGTCGGCGTGCTGGCGCTCGGCGAGTCATTGAGCATGATCCAGCTTGCCGCCTTCGCCGTCGCACTGGCCGGCTTGCTGCTGGCGACGGTGCCAGGCAAGTCCTCTGCAGGCGCTGCGCACTGAGTCTGTCATGGCGCGCCGTTATCACTACTCCGTCTACGTCATCGAACTGTCGACGGATGTGCTCTACGAGGCGCGTTTTCGCAAAGCCAATCCCGACTACGTCGCCGGCAAGCCCTGCGTCTATGTCGGCATGACCGGACTGAACGTCGACCAGCGTTTCGACAAGCACAAGGCCGGCATCCAGTCCAACCGCTTCGTGCGCGAATACGGCCTGCGCCTGCTGCCCAAGCTCTACGAAATGTACAACCCCATGCCCTACGACGGCGCGCGCGACATGGAGGTCGAGCTGGCGATCGGCCTGCGTGAAGCCGGCTATGGCGTCTGGCAGGCCTGACTCTTCCTCGCTGTTCCCCCCTTCCTGTGTTTCCTTTTCAATATCCTTTCCCGGATCCGCGTCCGAGGGCGTTTGCAGGCATTTTCAACTATTTTTGAATCATGCTCAAAATTATATTGACTTCTAAAAAATGAAGAATAATAATGATCAAAATAGAAAAATGAGCACGTTATAGTTTTTTGGAATTGGCTTGCACATTCCGTCCGCCATGACGGGATGCATAAAAACTTGCGGCGAGAACGCCCTTTATTCTGGAGATGCAAAATGAGAATTTGCCGGTTCAACGACAACCGCATCGGCTTGGTGGAAGACGGCCAGGTATTCGACGTCACAGCCATTACCGCCGAACTGCCGGCATTGTCCTGGCCGCTCGCGCCCGGCGACCAGCTGATCGCGCTGCTACCGCAACTGAAGGAAAAAATGCTGGCGCTCAAGGCGCAGGCCGCGCGTCTGCCGCTCAGCGGCGTCAAGTTGCTGAGCCCGGTGGCGAATCCCTCCAAGATCATCGCCGCGCCGCTGAACTATCACGCTCACGTGGCCGAATCGGCCGCCGACAAACAGATCCACAACGGCGTGCATTTGCCCGGCTATGACGGCTACGACTCGCCGGTCGCCAAGTTCGGCGTCTTCCTGAAATCGCCCTCCTCCATCGTCGGCGCCGGCGAAGGCGTGCGCATCGCCTATCCGGGCCGCCGCAACGACCACGAAGTCGAGCTGGCCGTCATCATCGGCAAGCAGTGCAAGGACATCTCGGCCAAGAATGCCTTCGACGTCGTCGCCGGCTACGCCATCGGCCTCGACATGACCGTGCGCGGTCCGGAAGACCGCAGCTATCGCAAGTCCGCCGACACCTACAGCGTGCTCGGTCCTTACCTCGTCACGCGCGACGAGATCGACAATCCGGACGACCTCGATTTCTCCATCACCGTCAACGGCGAAGCGCGCCAGTCGGCCAACACGCGCGACCTGATCACCGGCGTGGCGGACCTGATCCAGGTGGCCTCGCACGCCTACACGCTGTATCCGGGCGACATCATCATGACCGGCACGCCGGAAGGCGTCGGCACCATCGTTCCGGGGGACGTCATGCATGCGCGCATCGCCGTCATCGGCGAGATGGACGTGGCGATCCGAGCCTGAGCGTCAGACAGTCAGACAGGCTGGCGAACCATCCGCCTAGCCACCCATACCGGAGACCAGACCATGTCCACCAGCAATGCTGCAGCGACAGTCGATGCAAAAGCGACGCGCCGCGATTTCTACCGCAGGATCGATCCCGCCAACCTGGCGCCATTGTGGGAACAGTTGCACAACCTCGTGACGAAGACGCCGGCATCGGCGTGCCGGCCGGTGCATTGGCCGTATCGCCAGGTGCGCGAATACCTGCGCGAAGCCGGTGAGCTGATCACCGCGGAAGAAGCCATCCGGCGCGTGCTGATCCTGGAAAATCCCGGCCTGCGCGGCCAGGCCGCCGCCACCACTGCGCTGTACGCGGGCCTGCAACTGATCCTGCCCGGCGAGATCGCTCCGCCGCATCGCCACACCCAAGCGGCGCTGCGCCTGATCCTCGAAGGCGAAGGCGCCTACACCTCGGTGGAAGGCGAAAAGACGCCGATGAAACGCGGCGACTTCGTCATCACGCCATCCTGGACCTGGCACGAACACGGCAACGAAACCGACCGGCCCATGGTCTGGCTCGACGGTCTCGATGTGCCGCTGGTGGCCATGCTCGACGCCAGCTTTGCCGAAAACACCGGCGACCGGAAAGCGCCGTCGCCGCAGAAAAGCGCAGGCGACAGCAAGGCGCGCTACGGCAGCAACCTGCTGCCGGTGGATTACGTCGCGCCGACGCCGGCATCCCCATTGTTCAGCTATCCGTACGAGAGCACGCTGGCGTCGCTGCGCACGCTTGCCGCCGGCGACGCACCCGACGTTTGCCACGGCCACAAGCTGCGCTATGCCAATCCGGTCACCGGCGGTCATCCCATGCCGACCATCGGCGCCTATATCCAGCTGCTGCCCGACGCCTTCTCGACGGCGCCGTATCGCTGCTCCGCCGGCACTGTATTCGCGGTGATCGACGGCGCGGTCACGGTGACGCTGGACGACAGGACGTTCACCGCGCAACCGAACGACGTCTTCGTGATTCCGAGCTGGGCCGGCCATCGCTTCGAAGCGCACGGCGAAACAACGCTGTTCAGTTTTTCCGACCGGCCCGTGCAGGAAGTGCTGGGTTTGTGGCGCGAGCAGCGCTGACCGGAACAAAGACAAACGACAACATCATCAACGCCTGCAGCGTCATGCGCAGGCAGCAATCCGGAACAGAAACATGCAAAGAAATCCCGTAGTAGTCGCAGGCGGCGGTCCGGTCGGACTGGTCGCCACGCTGGCCCTGGCGCGCCAGGGCGTCGACGTCGTCCTGCTGGAAGGCGAAGAAGCCATTCCGCGCGACCTGCGCGCCGGTACCTTCCACCCGCCCACCGTCGAAATGCTGGACGCGCTCGGCCTCGGCGAAGCATTGCTGAAAGAAGGCATCAAGGTGCCCGAGTGGCAGATCCGCGACCGTCGCAACGGCGTCGTCGCGCAATTCGATCTCGGCATCATCGCCGACCAGACGCGCTATCCGTTCCGCCTGCATTGCGAACAGCACAAGCTGTCGCACATCGCCTATGAAGCCCTGCAGCAATATCCGAATGCGCGCGTGCTGTTCTCGCATCGCTGCACCGGTTTCACGCAGGACGCCGACGGCGTCACCGTCAACGTGCAGACGTCCGCCGGCGCCGAAGAAATCCGCGGCTCCTATCTGGTCGGCACCGACGGCGCGCGCAGCACGGTGCGCAAAGGCATGGACATCGAGTTCGAAGGCTTCACCTGGCCGGAGCGCTTTCTGGTGTTCGCCACGCCTTACGACCTGCGCGAGCAAGGCTTCACCGGCAACGCCTACATTGCCGACCCGGACGAATGGTGCGCCATTTTCATCCAGCCGCACAAAGGCCCGCCGGGTATCTGGCGCATCGCCTTCCCGACGCTGCCGGAGATGGAAGAAGAGCAAATCCTTTCGGATGAGTACGTGCAAAGCCGCATTCAGGGTTTCCTGTCGCCGGACCAGTCCTACGACATCGCCTATCGCAGCGTCTATCGCGTGCATCAGCGCGTGGCGTCGACCTTCCGTGTCGGGCGCGTTCTGCTGGCGGGCGATTCGGCGCACGTTAACAATCCGCTCGGCGGCATGGGGCTCAACAGCGGCATCCACGACGCAGTCAACCTGACCGAGAAACTGGTCACCGTGCTGGCCGATCCGCAACGCCAGGACGAACTGGATCTGTACGTGCGCCAGCGCCGCCAGACCAACATCGAGTACGTGCAGGCCATCACCATCCGCAACAAGCGCCTGCTCGAAGAACGCGACCCGGAAATACGCCGCGAACGTCTCGACGAAATGCGCCAGACCGCGGCGGACAAGGACAAGGCGCGCAGCTTCCTGCTCAATTCGTCGATGATCGCCAGCATCCAGCGCGCGCAGCAGATCCAGTGAAGAAGCATCAGCAATCGAACAAGTAATCAGGCAATCGAGCAAGTGGGGAAGAGAACGACCTAAAACAGATGCGCAAGCATCCGACATAAAACTCATCAGGAGGAGCACATGAAACCAACAAAGATCATGCTGGCGGCGATCACGCTGGCGGCCGCCGGCGCAGCCGACGCACAGGAAAACGTCACCGTCTACGGCAGCGTCGACGCCGGCGTCAGCTACGTCAGCAACCAACGCGGCGGCAGCAGCGTGCGCGAAGACGCCGGCAACCGTTCGCCGGACCGCATCGGTTTCCGCGGCGTGGAAGACCTGGGCAGCGGCTACAAGGCGCTGTTCGTGGTGGAAAGCGGATTCAATCTCGACGACGGCTCGATGAAGCGCGCAGGCGTCCTGTTCAATCGCTATTCGGTCGTCGGTCTGTCGACACCCGCCGGCACCGTGACCCTCGGTCACATGCCGGATTTCATGTACGAGTACCTGCGCTTCCAGAGCAGCGGCAACCTGGGATCGGCCTACTTCTTCCATCCGGGCAATCTGGACAACATGGCCAATCAGTTCCAGCTCGACAACGCCGTCAAATATGAGTCGCCGAACTTCGGCGGCTTCACCTTCGGCGCAATGAACGGCTTCGGCGAACAGGCCGGTTCGTTCAACAAGGCGCGCACCTACAGCTTCGGGGCCAAATACATCGGCAGCGAGCTCAATGCCGGCCTGGCCTACACCGTGTCGCATGACCGCGCCATCAACGTCGGCGGCACGCTCGGCATCGGCAGCCTGCTGGGCCAGACCCTCAGCGCGAATCCGGTTGCACCTGATGCGGTGTATGCCAACTTCAATGCCGATCTCACCACCAGCATGGGCATCAACGCATCGTACAAGATCGGCGACTTCATGCCGCACGCCATGTACTCGCGCGTCAAGCTGGAAAACAAGGCCGGTTCGGCGGCGCAGGCCAACTATGAACTCGGCACCGACTACAACCTGTCGGTCGCCGACACGATCGGCGTATCGGTCTCGCGCAGCACTTTCCAGAACATCCGGTGGAATCAGTTCAATTTGATTAACATGTACCGTCTTTCGAAGCGGACCACGCTGTATGTCGCCGGCGCGTATCAACGGGCATCGGGCGGCTACGCCGTCATCAACAGTTTCCTCCCTTCGAACAGTCAATCGCAGGCGGTCTACCGCGTGGGCATCCATCACCTGTTCTGAGTGCCGGGAATGTGAGACGGCGCGAGCGATGCAGAGGCTCGCGTCGCTCCGATTGTCCATCGCCCATTGCCTACGCAATGACGCCAACAGAGCTCGAAGAGGATAGAGGATGAACACAGGACCTAACAAAATCGACGTTGTCGGCTTGCTCGACAATTCGAAGATCACCCGGTTTCACGTACAGCTGATCTTCTGGTCGTTTCTGATCATGGTGGTCGACGGCTTCGACTTGCAGGCCATCGGCTACGTCGCGCCATCGCTGATCAAAGCCTGGCAGGTCAGCCGCGCATCGTTCGGCACCGCCTTCAGCGCCGGACTGGTCGGCATGATGATCGGCGCCACCCAGGGCGGCTCGCTGGGCGACCGCTGGGGACGCAAGCGCACCGTGCTGGCCGGCGCGGTATGCTTCGGCCTGTTTACGCTGGTGACGGCGTTCGCCACCGGCCTGAACGGCCTGATCGCGCTGCGCTTCCTGGCCGGCATCGGGCTGGGCTGCGCGGTGCCCAACGCGATTGCGCTCAACACCGAATACGCACCGAAGAAATACCGCGCCACGCTGGTGACGGTGATGTTTCTCGGCTACACCATCGGTGCCGCGCTCGGCGGTGCGGCGGCATTGCTGATTCCGCGCTTCGGCTGGCAATCGGTGTTCATCATCGGCGGCATCGCGCCGTTGGTGGTGGCGCTGTTGTGCCATGTCTTCCTGCCTGAATCGGTACGCTTCCAGGTGCTGCGCCAAGGCGCCGTCGAGCAGGCGCGCGCACAGATGCGCAAGTGGTTTCCGCACGCCGGCATCACCGACGACAGCGTGCTGGAAGTAAAGGAAGAAGTGCGCTCCGGCATGTCGCTGCCGCATCTGTTCAAGGAGAAGCGGGCGCCGTTCACCGTGCTGTTGTGGATCTGCTTCATCGCCAATCTGATCACGCTGCATTTCATCGCCAACTGGCTGCCGACCGTCATCGAAAGCACGGGCGTGCCGTTGCAACGCGCAGTGGTCGTGACTTCGCTGTTCCAGGTCGGCGGTACCTTCGGCGGCATCGTCATCAGCCGGTTGCTGGATCGCGGCAGCCTCAAGCCGCTGGTGGCCTTCTTCGGCCTGGCCGCGGTGACGATCGCCTCGATCGGCAAATTCAGCAACAGCGAAATCATGCTCGAAGTGATCGTGTTCGCGGCGGGTCTGTTCGTGGTCGGCACGCAGTTCGGCCTCAACGCCCTGGCCGGCAGTTCCTATCCGACCTTCATCCGCGCCACCGGCGTCGGCTGGGCGCTGGGCATCGGCCGCATCGGATCGATTCTCGGTCCGGTGGTCGGCGGCATCCTGATCGCGCTGAAGTTGCCGTTGCCGCAGATCTTTCTTTACGGGGCGATTCCCATGCTGGTGGGTTGCATCTCCGCCTTCCTGTTGTTGCGATTGCGCAGCGAGGCGATCCGGCGAGGCGAAAACCTCACGGTAGTGGCCGGCTCCCACTAAAACAGTTTTACCCGGGACGCACGATCATCTGATCGTGCGTCTTGCTTTGGAAGTTGCGATTTGGCAAAACAACAAGATAAAGAAGGAGAGCAAGATGAGCATTGCCGACATCAAGATAGGACGCCGGCTCGGTTTGGGGTTCGGCGCATTGTTGTTGCTGATGGCGGCCATGTCCGCAGTCGGCATCCTGCGTCTGCGTGAGGTCGGCAACGCCACCGAAGCCATGGTCAACGACGCGCTGGTCAAGGAACGGCTGGCGACGGAATGGATGAAGATCATCGAAGGCAACGGCATCCGCACGCTGGCGCGCATCAAGAGCGCCGACCCGGTCGCGCAGAAATATTTCGCGCAGCAGATCGGCGCCCAGACCGGTCGCGCCAATGAGATCTTCAAGCAGCTCGACGCCAGCACGCCGCCCGGCGACAAATATCTCAACGACGTCAAGGCGCAGCTGGAGCGTTACAAGAACGTGCGCGACGCAGTACTCAAACTCAAGGAGGGCGGCGATGAAGAGGGCATGCGCAACGCCACCGAGCAACAATTCATTCCCGCCATGCTGGCCTATAACGATTCGGTATCGCGCTTCGTCGATGCACAGAAGGATTTCATCAATACCTCGGCAGCCATCATCGGCGCCCACTACAGCACCGGACTGGCGGTGATGTCGTCGCTGGCCGTCGTGGCGCTGGCGGTCGGCGCGCTGCTTTCCCTGCTGCTTTCGCGCAGCATCGTCAGGCCGCTGACGCGTGCCGTCGACATCGCCAGGACGGTTGCGTCGGGCGACCTGAGGACCGACATCACGGTGGCGGCGAAAGATGAAACCGGGCAGCTGCTGCAGGCGCTCAAGGACATGAACCACAACCTGCTCAGCACCGTCACCGAAGTGCACGACGGCGCCGTCAGCATCGCCGGCGCATCCGGCCAGATCGCCACCGGCAATCTGGATTTGTCGGCGCGTACGGAACAGCAGGCCAGCGCGCTGCAGCAGACGGCGTCGGCGATGGAAGAGCTGACCTCGACCGTGAAACAGAACGCCGACAATGCGCGTCAAGCCAACCAGCTGGCGCGCTCGGCGTCCGCCGTCGCGATCGACGGCGGCGACGTGGTGTCGCAGGTGGTGACCACCATGGGGTCGATCAACGAATCGTCGAAGAAGATCGTCGACATCATCAGCGTCATCGACGGCATTGCTTTTCAAACCAACATCCTCGCACTCAATGCGGCGGTGGAAGCGGCGCGCGCCGGCGAACAGGGACGCGGCTTTGCCGTGGTCGCCTCGGAAGTGCGCAGCCTGGCGCAGCGCTCGGCCGCGGCGGCCAAGGAAATCAAGCAGCTCATCGACGATTCGGTCGACAAGGTCGGGCAGGGCAGCAGGCTGGTCAATCAGGCCGGCGCCACCATGACGGAGATCGTCGCCAGCGTCAAACGCGTGACCGACATCGTCGGCGAAATCAGCGCCGCCAGCCAGGAACAGAGCGAAGGCATCGAGCAGGTCAATCTCGCCATCACGCAGATGGACGAGGGCACGCAACAGAACGCGGCACTGGTGGAAGAAGCCGCCGCCGCCGCGCAATCGCTGCAGGATCAGGCGGCGCGACTGGAGCGCGTGGTGGGATTCTTCAAACTGGGCAATCAGGTGGTGCTGAAGCCGGCAGGGCCATCGCCGAATTCGTCGACGATCTCGTCAGCCGCCATTGCGCGTCCCGCCGCGAGCGCTATCGCCGCGCCCGTCGTCGACAAGACCGACTTGCGCCTGCGCAGCCGCGGCAGCGAAGAGGAGTGGGAACAGTTCTGAAGATCGGCAGCCGGGCTGGGACGGTAGCCGATCAGAGATCGGCTTCGCCCGCCGCAGGCTTGACGCCGCACAAGGCCAGCGCCATCAGCTTGCGCAGATGCGCAATGCCGGTTTCGACTTGCGGATGTTCGTCATTGAGCCAGCGCCGCACTTCGGTGAGGTAGATGGTCATGAACAGCGAAGCGATTTCTTCCGGGCTGTAATCGGTGCAGATTTTTTTTGCAGTCTGCTTGTTCTTGATGATGGTCGACAGCAGGTCGACGATGCGGCCGCGGCGCGCGTAGAAGCGCGCGGTTTCCGGCCCCTGGCCCGTCGAACGCGACAGGAAGTCGAAGGTCTCCTGCACCGCCGGACGCGACAGGCGCGGTTCGCTGGCCCAGTACTGATAGCGCTTGCGGAAAAAATCCGTGAGCTGATCGATCAGTGCGCCGCTCTGCGGCGTGTCGACCAGCGTCTGGTTCAACTGATCGAGATCGTCGTTGATGATCATCATCAGCAGGTCGCGTTTGTCCTTGGCGTAGACGAACAGGGTGCCGATGGCGACATCGGCGCGCTCGGCGATCTCGCGCGTGGTGGCGGCGTCGTAGCCTTTTTCGAGGAACACGTCGCGCGCGGCCTGTTTGATGCGCCGCCGCTTTTCCAGCTTGCCGCGCTCGCGCAGGCCGAGTTTGGCGGGCGCAAGTCGGGATTCAGGTGCGGATTCGGTAGGCAGGGGCAATGTGGGTTCGCGCATGAGTGACGGCAGGATTGATCGGCAATAGGACGGACGAAGCCGTTTGATTATAGCTTGCGGATGTGCGCGAACATAGCCTGATCAAAATTGACCGTGTTTTATTTTTCCTCGGAAAGCGGCGTCCCGCGTGGTGTTGATGCCCAGGGGAAATTTCGACGAGGGCAATGAACGCCGCAGAAAACATCGATAGAGGAGAGGAAGGACATGACTACGGCACGTACGCTTTACGACAAATTATGGGACGAGCACGTGGTGCGCACCGAAGACGACGGCACTGCGCTGCTCTACGTCGATCGTCATCTGCTCTACGAAGTCACCAGTCCGCAGGCCTTCGAGGGATTGGCGCAGCAGGGGCGTCCGGTGTGGCGCAAGGACGCCAACCTTGCCGTCTGCGATCACAACGTGCCGACGCTCGATCGCGCGCGCGGCGTCGACGATCCGCTGTCGCGCCTGCAGATAGAAACGCTGGCGGGCAATTGCGACAGGCACGGCATCGCGCAGTTTCGCCTGCAGGACCGGCGCCAGGGCATCGTCCACGTGATCGGTCCCGAGCAGGGGGCGACCCTGCCCGGCATGACCATCGTCTGCGGCGATTCGCATACCAGCACCCACGGCGCCTTTGGCGCGCTGGCGTTCGGCATCGGCACCTCGGAGGTCGAGCACGTGCTGGCGACCCAGACCCTGCAGATGAAGAAGAGCCGCAACATGCGGGTGTCGCTCGGCGGCGTGTTGCCTCCGGGATGTAGCGCCAAGGACGTGATCCTGCGCGTGATCGGCGCCATCGGCAGCGACGGCGGCGTCGGCATGACCATCGAATTCTGTGGTCCGGTGATTGCCGCGATGTCGATGGAAGCGCGCATGACTTTGTGCAACATGGCCATCGAAGCCGGCGCCCGCTCCGGCCTCATCGCGGTGGACGACGTCACATTGACTTACCTGCGCGACAAGCCGTCGGCGCCGCACGGCGTCGATTGGGACGCCGCCGCGGCTTACTGGCGCACACTGCGATCGGATGCCGGCGCGCATTTCGACCACGACCTCGCGATTGATTGCAGCGACCTGCAACCGCAGGTTACCTGGGGAACCACGCCGGCAATGGTCGCCGATATCTCCGGTGCGGTGCCTGATCCGGCAACCGAAGCCGACGCCGGCAAGCGCGCGGCGATCGAACGCGCACTGGTCTACATGGATCTGCAACCGGGTCGCAAGCTGGCGGAGATCGGCTTCGACAAGGTCTTCATCGGCTCCTGCACCAACAGCCGCATCGAAGACCTGCGCGCGGCCGCCGCGGTGGTGCGCAAGCTCGGCCGTCCGGTGGCCGCATCGGTCCGGCTGGCGCTGGTCGTACCGGGCTCCGGTCCGGTCAAGGAACAGGCCGAACGCGAAGGCCTGGACCAGGTCTTCATAAACGCCGGCTTCAGCTGGCGCGAACCGGGCTGTTCGATGTGCCTGGCCATGAACGACGACCGCCTGGCGCCGGGCGAGCGGTGCGCGTCCACCTCCAATCGCAACTTCGAAGGCCGCCAGGGCGCGGGCGGGCGCAGCCACCTGATGAGTCCGGCGATGGCTGCGGCGGCCGCGATCCATGGCCACTGCATCGACGTCGCGGCATTGCTGCAACCCTGAACCAAGCAACGGAAGAACAAGCATATGGAAAAATTCGCCAACTTCACCGGCCTGGTCGCGCCGCTCGACCGCGACGACATCGACACCGACGCCATCATCCCCAAGCAGTTCATGAAATCCATCGCGCGCACCGGCTTTGGTCCGAACCTGTTCGACGCCTGGCGCTATCTCGATATCGGCGAGCCCGGCATGGATTGCAGCAAGCGCCCGCTGAATCCGGATTTCATCCTGAACCAGGCGCGGTATCGCGGCGCCTCCATCTTGCTGGCGCGACGCAATTTCGGTTGCGGCAGTTCACGCGAGCATGCGCCGTGGGCTTTGCTGCAGGATGGCTTTCGCGTCATCATCGCGGCAAGCTTTGCAGAAATCTTCCGGGGCAATTGCTTCAAGAACGGGCTGCTGCCGATCGCGCTCGGCGATGAAGCGATACAAAAACTGTTCGAGCAGGCAACGAGCGCGACCGGCCTCCAGTTATACGTCGACTTGCAGCAGCAAATCGTTGGCGACGGCAAGGGCCTGCGCTACGCATTCGACATTTCACCTTTCATCAAGACTTGTCTGCTGCAAGGCTGGGACGACATCGGTCTGACGCTGGCGCATCGCGAAGAGATCAGCGCCTTCGAGGAGCGCCGTTTCGCGCAGCGTCCGTGGCTGAAACCGGCATTGAAGGTGTAGTTGAATGCCTAAGCGGATCAAGCGCAGAGGGGGCTGAGCTTCGCCTATAATCGACCGCGCTGTTCTCCCTTTCACTCTTCCCGCGCTGTCATGAAAAAACTGCTGCCCGTATTGACCTTGCTTGTTTGTAACGCCACCTTTGCCGCCGCGCCGGAAAAGAGTCTCTGCAACGCAGGAGAAACGCCGCTGTTCCAATGCACGATCAAGGGCAAGCAGGTGTCGCTGTGCGCTGCCGGCGCAACCGCAACGGACGCGGGCAAGCTGCAATACCGCTTCGGCACCGCGCAAAAGATCGAGCTGAGTTATCCCGACACGCCGCAACCGGCGAGCGGCAAATTCTTCAAGAGCGAGACCGGCTATTCCGGCGGCGGCGAGGAGCGCATTCGTTTCAAGAACGGCGATTACGACTATTTCCTGTTCGAGCGTACCGTGCGCACCGGTTTCGGCAACGGCCCCAACAATCCCGAGTTCAGCGCCGGCATCATCACGCGGCACGGCAAGAGCGTGACGACGCGCCTGTGCTCCCAGGACGGCGCGATGCAGCCGGCTTCGCGCGCGCTGCCGGAAGAAGAATTCGAATACCTCGACAACTGACCGGCAGCGCCGACCCCGGACATTTCCGGTCTTTGTTCATTATTCAATTCAATTAAATAATAGACTTCATTTAAGTGAATTATGAATGACCTCCGCGGACGTACAATCAGTCCATGTCCCGACGCCTGCATGGCAGCATGCGGCAACGGGCGGTAATCAGAGGAGCAGCCATGTTCGAAGGATTCACGCGTCACGTCGCCGACGTCAACGGCATCCATATCAACTACGTCCGCGGCGGTTCCGGTCCCGCTTTGTTGCTGTTGCACGGCCATCCGCAGACGCACGTCATCTGGCACAAGGTGGCGCAGCAACTCGCCGAGCGTTTCACCGTCATCGCCGCCGATCTGCGCGGCTACGGCGACAGCGGCAAGCCGGCAGGCCTGCCCGATCACGGCAACTACGCCAAGCGCGTCATGGGACAGGACCAGGTCGACCTGATGGCGTCGCTGGGTTTTCCGCAATTCCTGCTGATGGGACATGATCGCGGCGGCCGCGTGGCGTATCGCATGGCGCTCGATCATCCCGACGCAGTCCGCAAGCTGGTCGTACTCGACATCGCACCGACGCTGGCCATGTATGAACAGACCAGCATGGAATTCGCCACCGCGTATTACCACTGGTTCTTCCTGATTCGTCCGGCGCCGTTTCCCGAGACCTTGCTCGGCGCGCATCCCGAAGACTATCTGAAACACACCATCGGCGGCCGCAGCGCCGGGCTCAAGCCCTTCACGCCGGAAGCATACGCAGAATACCTGCGCTGCCTGCGCGACCCGGCCACCATCCACGGCATTTGCGAAGACTACCGCGCCAGCGCCGGCATCGATCTGGAGCATGAACGCCATGATCTCGCCGCCGGCAACAAGATCCGTTGCGAGATGCTGGCGTTATGGGGCAAGCAGGGCGTGATCGAAAAATGCTTCGAGCCGCTCAGGGAATGGGCACGCTTCTCGGACAAGCTCGACGGCGGCGCGCTCGATTGCGGCCACTACATCCCCGAAGAGGCGCCGGATGCCTTGCTGGCGAAAGTGCTGCCCTTCTTCGGCGCGTGAATCTTGCGTCTTCCGCCATGCGGAGCGGTGACCCGTGCCAATTCGGCAACATCCGGCGATCGCATTGAAATCCCTGTTTTTATGCTTCATTTTCCCCTTATGCCTTCCCTTGCCGGGGTGATATAACTGTCCTGGTCGCGCACTTATAAATAAACCAGCGCGATGTCGAAAGGACAGGGACACATGGAGAAGACAGGCAAACGCGGCGCCATGCTGCTGGCCGTGGCAACGCTGCTGGCATCGCCGGCGGCAATGGCGGAGAAGATCGTCTCCATCGGATTTGCCGGACCGCTTACCGGTCTGAGCGGCGCCAGCGGGACCAGCATGCTGAACGCCGCCAAGATGGCGGTTGACGACGTCAATGGCGCCGATCTGCGCATCAACGGGGAAAAACTCAGCTTCAAGCTGGTGGTGCAGGACGACAAGTCCAACCCGCGTATCGCCGAAATCGCCGCCAAGTATTTCGTCAAGAGCGGCGTCGTCGGCGTCGTCGGTATTTTCAACAGCGCGGTGGCGGTCAGTTCATCGGAGATTTACCAGAAAGCCGGCATTCCCCATTTCGCCGTCTCCGGCACGCGGCGCTTTACCCAGCAGGGACATGACACGGCATTCCGCTTCGCCGCCTACGACGAGCAGCGCGCCCATGTGCTTGCCGTCTACGCGGTGCAAGAGTTGCACAAGACCCGCGTCGCCATCGTCCATGACGACAGTGTCTTCGGCCGTGACTACAAGGAAAAGTTCGAGAGCGCCTTCACCAAGATGGGCGGCAAGGTCGTCAGCGTCAATGCCGTCAGCGCCACGACCTATGATTTCAATGAGATCCTCAAGGCGATACGCACCGGCAAGGCCGACGCCGTTTTCTTCGGCGGCCTCGGGTCGCAAAGCGCCATGTTCGCGCAGAACATGTATCGGCTCGGCACCGACATTACCCTGATCACCGCAGCGTCGGTGGTCGGGCCGATGTTCCTGCAGACGGCGGGACCGGGCGCCGAAGGAACGGTATCCATCATGCCGGGTTCTCACCAGCGCAAGAGCAAGCAGATGGAGAGTTTCGAGAAGAATTACCAGCAGCGCTACAACACCGCCGTCGGTCCGTATGCCGCAGTCGCCTACGATCAGGTGCAGGTGCTGGCGGCGGCCGTGGCGCGCGCCGGCACGACCAATCCGCGCAAGGTCGCGGGCGCCTTGCACGCGATCAAATACAATGGCCTGAGCGGCAACATCGCCTTCGACGCCAACGGCGATTTGCGCGAACTGACCTTCTCCACCTTCCAGGTCAAGAGTTCGGCCTGGACCATGTTCAAGCAGTATCACGTTGGCGTGGGCAACTGACCGCAGATGCCTCGCGCGCCGCGCCGGCTCGGCGATACGGAATCGCTATCCAGAATAAGAGAAGGCTTGGCGAAACAAGGTTTTCGCGTTAAAGTCGGCGGCAGTCGACATGGAAGGACTCACTCACATGAATTGATGAGTCAATACATCATCCGGCCTGACACCGCAGAAATGTTGCGTATTTGCATGCGCGAAGCAGAGATTGCTGCTCGGTGAAGGCCGCCAATCCACGGAGCAGTCAATGGATGTATTGAGCGAAATTCTTGATGGCATGCGATCCGACGGGATCGTGACAGGGCGCTTCACCCTGAGCGCGCCATGGGGCTTTGTCAAAGACCCGGTCAACGGCGCCAACTTCCGCATCGCCACCGACAACCCCTTCTGGATCTCCGTCAGGGACGCACCGCCGGTGCTGATCCAGCCGGGCGACCTGATCCTGCTGCCGCACGGCGACGAACACAAGATGATGTCCAGCGTCGACGTCCGGCTGCATCACTTCGACCGCATGGTGATGGAGCTCGGCATCATTCCCGACATCACGCGCCCGCTGGCGTTCTGCGCCGGCGGCGGCGGCGCGGTCACCGACATGTACACCGGCATCCTGCTGTTTCGCGAAGCGCGCCGCAACGCGGTCTTGTCGGCGCTGCCCGACCTGATTCATATCCGCGCCGAAGAAATCAACGTCTCGTCGTGGTTCACCTCGACGTTGAAATGCTTCGTCGAAGAATCGATGAGCTGCCAGATCGGCTGGAACTTCGCCGCCGCGCGCCTGGCCGACTTGCTGTTGCTGCACGTGCTGCGCATCTATCTGCAACGCAGCGAGGACAACGATCTCGGCTGGCTGCGCGGTCTGCGCGATCCCAGGATCGGCGACTCGCTCATGCTCATGCATCGCCAGCCGCAGCGCGACTGGACCGTTTCGACGCTGGCCTCGGAAGTCGCCATGTCGCGCTCGCGCTTCGATGCGCGCTTTCGCGAGCTGGTCGGCGAATCGCCGATTTCTTTCCTCACCACCCATCGCATGCATCTGGCCAGTGAATATCTCGCCGCCGGCAACTGCCGCATCGGTGAAGTCGCCGACAAGGTCGGCTATGCCTCGGAGAAAAGTTTTACGCGCGCCTTCCGCCGCTGGGCCGGCGTGCCGCCGCGCACCTATCTGCGCCAGCAGGACAAGAAAGGCCAGATGCGGCAGGTGACTGCACCACATTGATTCACCGGCCGGCGCGCTCGCGCCGGTTTTTCTGTTTTTCTTCCCCTTCCATTTCTTGCCGTTTCCTTGCATCGCCCGCGCATCGCGGACTTGCGCGCGGCGAGCCGATTCGGTGCGTGCACATGCCGCCGATTCACCGTTTCATGGGGCGTTGCAGAGGGTTTGCAGCTTGGGTTAAATGGTTCCCTTTTTGGGTTGCAGCGTGGTTGTTGCGCATGAGTCGCTTTGCAAGAATGGGGCCTCGATATGTGACGGCCGCGTGACATCAGCACGGCGCCGTTGCTTATGGAGAGTGGCACGCACGCTGTCGGAGGGGGGAAAGCTTCGTCAGTCAGGCAACAGGATGAGTGTGCATTTCACGGTGGTGGAATGCATCACTTGAGACGTAACGATCCAGATACCCAGATGAGGCAAAACAAGATGAAACCAGTCAACGCATGGATGACGGCGACCGCGCTCGCGGCCGGCGCATTCGCCGGCACTTTCTCCACCGCGGCCATGGCACAAGTCACGGTCTACGGCATTATCGACACCGGCGTCGAATACGTCAGCAATACCAATGCCGCCGGCGCCGGCGTCGTGAAGATGCCGTCGCTGACCGGCACCGTGCCGTCGCGCATCGGCTTCAAGGGCGCGGAAGATCTGGGCGGCGGCCTGCAGGCGCTGTTCGTGCTGGAAGCCGGCTTCACCCCCGACACCGGCGGTATGGGACAAGGCAACCGCCTGTTCGGCCGCCAGTCTTATGTGGGCCTGAAAAACCAATACGGCACGGTGATGCTGGGCCGCCAGGTCAACATGACTTATATCGCCGGGCTCAAGGCAGATATTCTCGGCCCCAACATCTACGGTACCGGCAGCATTGACTCCTACCTGCCGAATGCGCGCAGCGACAACGCCATCGGCTATCTCGGCACCTTCTCCGGCGTCACGGTTGGCGGCACCTACAGCTTCGGCCGCGATACTTCCAGCGCAGGCGGCCCGTCCGCCACCAATTGCGCCGGCGAAGTGGCCGGCAATCCCTCCGCCTGTCGCCAGATCACCGGCTTGCTGGCCTATGACAGCGACAGCAAGACCTTTGGCGTGGCCGCCGCCTACGACAAGATGAACGGCGGCAGCGGAGCGTCGGCGCCGCTGACCAGCGCGGATTATTCCGACCGTCGCCTGACGCTCAACGGCTACGCCTTGTTCGGCGACCTCAAGATCGGCGCCGGTCTGGAGAACCGCAAGATCGCCGCCGCAGCGAACCAGACTTCCAATATGTACTTCATCGGCGCCAGCTATCCGTTCGCCACGCAGTGGATAGTGGACGGCCAGGTCATCCGCTACAAGGTCAAGGACAGCGACAAGGTGTCGACGCTGTCGGTGCTGCGGCTGGGCTACAACCTGTCCAAGCGCACCATGCTCTACACCTCGCTCGGCTACATGAAGAATTCGAGCACGGCCGCCGTCTCGCTCGATCCGGGCGGCACCGTCGGCACCGGCATGAACCAGCTCGGCGTCATGACCGGCATCCGTCACGCGTTCTGACGTTCCCATTTCAACAAGGCAGGAGACCACCATGGAATTCACACTGAACCGGCGACCGACCACCTTCAACGGCGACGAGCAGACGCCGCTGTTGTGGGTGATCCGCGAATCGGCCGGACTGACCGGCACCAAATACGGCTGCGGCATCGGCATGTGCGGCGCCTGCACCGTGCATGTCGACGGCGAGCAGATGCGTTCGTGCAGCGTGCCGGTCTCCAGTGTGGCCGGACGCAGCGTGACCACCATCGAGGGGTTGTCGAGCGACACCAGCCATCCGGTGCAACTGGCCTGGATCAAGCTCGACGTGCCGCAATGCGGCTATTGCCAGTCCGGCATGATCATGGCCGCCACTGCCTTGTTGAAAAAATATCCGAAACCGAGCGACGCCCAGATTGACGAGACCATGAGCAATCTGTGCCGCTGCGCTACCTATCACCGTATCCGGGAGGCCATCCATGCAGCAGCCAATTCCTGAGGCGGGGTTGCCGTCGCTGTCGCGTCGCGGCTTTCTCAAAGCGGCCGGAGTCGCGACGGCCGGATTGGTGGTGCCGCTGGCCTATGCGGCGGAAATGATCACACCCGCCGGCCTGGTGGAAATCACCGACTGGGTGCGCATCGACGCCAACGGCAAGACCGTCATCGGCTTGTCGCAATGCGAAGTCGGCCAGGGCGTCTACACCGGCCTGCCGCAGGTGCTGGCCGATGAACTCGACGCGAAGTGGAGCGACGTCAGCGTTGAATTCGTCACCGGCCGCGATGCCTATCGCATGTCGGCCGCCTACGAGCCGCCGCAGCAATTCGTCGGCGCTTCGATGTCCATGACCATGCTGTTCCAGCGTTTGCGCACTGCAGGCGCACAGGCGCGCGATGTGCTCACCCAGGCCGGCGCAGCGCGTCTGGGCGTGCGCGCCACGCAGTGCCATACCAGCGAAGGCCGGGTGATCCATTCGGCTACCGGGCGATCCGTCTCGTATGGCGAAGTCGCAGCCGACGCCGCGCATCTGCGCCTGGATCTCAATCCGCATCTCAAGAGCAATCATCAGCGCACCTTCATCGGCCGGAACATGAAGCGCCTCGACACGCCGATGAAGGTCAACGGCAGCGCCGTCTTCGGCATCGACGTCCAGCTGCCGGACATGCTGGTCGGTGCGGCGCGCATGGCACCCGCTTACACCGGCAAGATCCTCGGCGTGCGCAACGAAGCACAGATCCTGGCGCGTCCCGGCGTGCATGCGGTGGTCATCGGCACCACCTGGCCCAAGCCGGTGCCCAACACCGTCATCGTCGTCGCCGACAGCTACTGGATCGCCAGGCAGGCCGTCGATGCCGTCGAGCTGGAGATCGATCCGGGACCGGGCGTGCACGTCGACAGCAAGAAGATTCACGAGCAGCGCCTGGCCGCCATGGATGATGACAAGGCCATCGTCGCCTCGCGCATCGGCAACACCAAGGCCGTCTTCGACGCCAATCCCGGCAAGATGATCGAGGCGCGCTACCACACGCCCTACATCGTGCACGCCTCGATGGAACCGGTGGTGGCCACGGTGCACGTGCGCGATGACGACATCGAAGTCTGGGGCCCGATCCAGGGGCAGGACATGGTGCGCGAGACGCTGGGACGCGCCTACAAGATGGCACCGGAAAAAGTCATCGTCCATACCAATTTCCTGGGCGGCAGTTTCGGCCGCAAATACGTCCCCGACTTCGTGCTGCATGCGGCGCAGGCATCCAAGGCGGTGGGGCGTCCGGTCAAGGTGATCCGCTCGCGCGAAGGCGACATCCAGCACGGTTTCTACCGCCCCGGCGTATCGGCGCGCATGCGCGCGGTGCTGGGCAAGGACGGCTATCCCACGGCCCTGCACGCGCGCGTGGTCGGACAGTCGCTGTACGGCATGATCAAGCAGGACAAGATGGCGGCCAACGGCGGCTGGGATGAGACCATGGTCGAGGCGATCTACGATCTGGCCTATGGCGTGCCCAACCTGACCGTCGACGCGATCGACATCAAGCAGCCGATTCCGGTCAGCTTCATGCGCAGCGTCGGCAGCACTTCCAGTGTGTTCTTCCTGGAGAGCTTCATCAACGAGCTGGCGGACCAGGCCGGCATCGATGCCTATCGCTATCGCCGCAAACTGCTGGCGCACGACAAGCTGGCGCTGGCGGTGCTCGACCAGACGGCCGCCGCAGCAGGCTGGGACAAGCCGCTGCCGAAGAACCGTCATCGCGGATTCGCGTTCAACCTGTACACCGGACGCGGTGGCGCCTTCGAGACCTATGTCGCCATGGCGGTCGAGATCGAGTCCGGCAAAAACGGCATCAAGGTCAGGCGCGTGGTCTGCGGTGTCGATGCCGGCACGGCCGTCAATCCGGGGCTGATCAAGGCCAACATCGAAGGCGGCATCGGTTTCGCGCTGACCAACACCTTCAAGAGCGAGATCACGTTCGCGGAAGGCGCCGCCGTGCAGAGCAACTTCCATGATTATCCGTTGCTGACTCTGGCGGAGATGCCGCACATCGACGTCGTCATCGTCAACAGCGACCGTCCTCCGCAAGGTTGTGGCGAAGTCGCACTGGCCCCTGTCGCCCCCGCAGTGGCCAGTGCGATCTTCAAGGCAAGCAAGCGTCGTCTGCGTTCCATGCCTTTGAAATTGGATCAGGCATAGCGCAGGCGTGCTCGCGGCAGGCAGGCCGGGCCGCCGGATTTTCCGACGGCGGCCCGGTTGTTTTTGTATAACGATTCGAGGCGCAAGAGCGGCATCCCATGGACAGCATGGATCTGGAAGTATTGAAAGCTGCGCGCGACTGGCTGCAACAAGGCCTGCGCTGCGAGCTGGTTACCGTGGCGAAAACCTGGGGATCCAGTCCGCGTCCGCCGGGGTCGATGCTGGCGCTGTGCGAAGACGGCCGCGTGGTCGGCTCGGTCTCCGGCGGCTGCATCGAAGACGATCTGATCGCCTGCATCCGCCGCGAAGGCATGCAGCGCCGCCTGCCCGACATCTTGCGCTACGGCCTCAGCGCCGATGAAGCACATCGCTTCGGCCTGCCCTGCGGCGGCACCATCGAACTGGTGCGCGAACCCTTGTCTTCACGCAGCCGCATCGGTGAGCTGTTGCAGGCGCTGGAACACCAGCAGCTGATCGAACGCCGCCTGCGCATCGACAGCGGCGAAGTCGATCTGCGCGTCGGTGCGCAGGCCTTGCCGCAAGAACTGGTCGCCATCGACGGCAACAACGTCGTCACGCATCATGGTCCGCGCTGGCGTCTGCTGCTGATCGGCGCCGGGCAGCTGTCGGCCTTCCTGGCGCAGATCGCCATGGGCATGGACTACCAGGTGAGCGTGTGCGATCCGCGCGAAGAATTCCGCAGCGTGTGGCAGGTCCCCGGCGTGCCGGTGGTGCATGCCATGCCGGACGATCTGGTGGTCGCGATGCGTCCCGATGCCTGTACCGCGGTGGTGGCGCTCACGCACGACCCCAAGCTGGACGATCTGGCATTGATGGAAGCGCTGCGTTCGCCGGCCTTCTATGTAGGCGCCATCGGCTCGCGCAACAACAATGCGCGGCGGCGCGAACGACTGGCGCTGTTCGATCTTTCCGCAGAGGACATCGGGCGTCTGCGCGGCCCGGTCGGTCTGCCGATCGGCAGCAAGACTCCGGCGGAAATCGCCGTCTCCGTCATTGCCGAAATGACAGCGGTACGTCATGGGATTGTTGTGCCATCCGCAATGAAAGGCGCGCAAGCTTTCATCGAACCTTCATCCGAATACGCTGCCTGAGGGCAACAGCCGCACGCCAATCGCTACGACTATCCTTCTGCAGCCCTTTCATTGCGCGGCTTCGGGCGATATTGCCGAGCTTGTCTTTGCCGTCTTCTCAATCTGCAAAACACGCATTATTTCAGGAATCGAAATAGAGCATTGCTCCCATCCCGGTTTTTCTTTGCTGTTGCAACAAATAAGATGCTCTCCATGGTGAACGCAGTTATGAAACAGGACCTTCGTGTGAATGTCCGGCTGCAGCAACACCCGTTGGAGTCAATCATGAACATCAAGAAAATTTCCGCCGCCGTCCTTATGTTGAGCCTTGCCGGCGCCGCCTTGGCAGAAGCACCCTATCCGGAAGACAGCAAATTCGTTTCCACCAAGACACGCGCTGAAGTCGTCGCCGAACTGGCGCAAGCACGCGCCAATGGCGAATTGCCGATCAACGACGTCTCATATCCCGACAAGGCGATGAACTCGCCTTCGACATCGACCAAGACCCGCGCCGAAGTCATCGACGAACTGAAGCAAGCCCGCGCCAACGGCGAATTGCCGATCAACGACGCTACGTATCCTGACAAGGCCATCGCGTCTGCACCGGTGTCGACCAAGACTCGCGCACAAGTGGTTGAAGAACTGAAGCAGTATCAACAGGCGCACGCCAATCCAAGCTACGCTGAGCTGATTTTCTTGCGCTGATTTCTTGCAGTAAGAAGCCGACGACGTTAATGCCGTGTGGTTAAGCGTGAAACATCCTTTCTTTTGCTAAAGCTTATATCGCCGTCGTCCTGACGAAAGTCAGGATCCAGCGTCGCATCGGCGACCGTCACGACACTGGGTCCCGGCGTTCGCCGGGACGACGGCGAATGATGGCAGGGATCTAGCGGAACTGCATTGCGACGACATCGTCGGCTTTTTTGTTCAGAGGCTGGAGATGAAAATCTTCTGCAACAGCTTGATCAGCTGGGCGCGCTCGGCATCGCTGAGCGCTTCGGTCGCTTTTTCCTCCAGCTCGGCGGCGGTCTTTTCCGCCTTGATGCACATGCTCCTGCCGGCAGCCGTCAGCACCAGCGTCTGCGAGCGGCGATCCTGGGGATTGCGCTGGCGCATCACCAGGTCGCGCTGTTCCAGGCGATCGAGCAAGGTCGCCAGGTTGGGCGGCGACACGTTGATGGCTTTCGACAAGCGCTTCTGATTGATGTTGGGATTGGCCTTGAGCAGGCTCAGCACCGTGAAGTCGACCGGACGCAGTTCGAACTTCGCCATGCGCTTTTCAAACAGCGGCATGATCGTGATGTAGGCGCGCCGGCAGTTGTAGCCGACCAGGCTCAGCAGGACGCTCTGGTCGAGCGGCGGCGCAGCGTCTGCCGCGTCGGCATCTTCCAAGTCAAATTCGGCCGGCTTCTTAGGCAGCATCGTGTAGGGTCAGATCGGATGGCATTGCCGGTGCGCCGCCGGCCAGACAGGCGTCGATGACGCCGCACAGCTGATGGACTTCCGGAAACAGGAAGGCGAAATAATAGCATGCGCTGTCGCGCTTGCCGCTATGGAACTGCGGGTCGGCCGCGTGTTTCTGCGCCGCGCTGCGCGCCGCTTTCAGCCATAGCCACGCCATCGCGGCGTGTCCGGTCAGGCGCAGCATTTCCTCGGCGACGAAGCAGGGCAGTTGCGGTTGGCCGACACTCGCCGCAGCGATCGCATGCGCGGTCTTATCCAGATAGCGCGTCAGTTGCAGCAGTTGTTGTTTCTGCGTCGGCAGGCGGTCGCTGCTGTCGGCGATTTGTGCAACATCCTGTTCAATCATGGCGAGGAAATCCGTCATGCGGCGTCCACCGTCTGCAAGCGTCTTGCGCAGCAGAAAATCGACGGCCTGGATCTCGTTGCTGCCTTCGTAAATCATCGTGATGCGCACATCGCGCAGATATTGTTCAATGCCGGTTTCCGACACATAGCCGTGGCCGCCGAAGACTTGCAGGGCCTGGCTCGCGCTTTGAAAGCCATGGTCGGTCAACATTGCCTTGATCACCGGCGTGATGAATTCCAAGCGCTCGTGATGCAGGCGCCGCCGGTCGGCGTCGACGTCGTGCTCGGCCAGATCCAGCAACAAGCCGCTCCAGTACGCCAGCATGCGGCCGCCTTCGATGCGGCAGCGTTGCGCCATCAGCAGCTTCTGCACCGCCGGCTGCATGACGATGGGATCGGCGGCGCGGCCTGTCGACGTTCGCGCCGGCGCACGCGACTGCATGCGTTCACGCGCGTAGGCCAGCGCGCGCTGATACGCCGCCTCGGCAATCCCCAATCCTTGCACGCCCACATGCAGGCGCGCCGAATTCATCATCACGAACATCGCCGCCAGGCCGCGTCCTTCCGTGCCGACCAGCCAGCCGGCGGCGTTCTCGAAATGCATGCTGCAGGTGGCGCTGCCGCGAATGCCCATCTTGTGTTCGATGCCGGTGCAATGAACATCGTTGCGCGGGTCGTCCGCCAAGAACTTGGGCACCAGAAACAGCGACAGACCCTTGCTGCCGACCGGTGCATCGGGCAGGCGCGCCAGCACCAGATGCACGATGTTGGCGGTCATGTCCTGCTCGCCGCCGGAGATGAAGATCTTGTCGCCGCTGAGGCGATAGCTGCCGTCGTCCTGCCTGACCGCGCGCGTGCGCAGCAAGCCGAGGTCGCTGCCGGCGTGCGCTTCGGTCAGGCACATGGTCGCCAGCCATTCGCCGCTGACGATTCTGTCCAGATAGCGGGTCTTGAGTTCATCGCTCGCATGCGCGCTGAGACAGGCATAGGCGCCGTGCAGCAAGCCGGGATACATGGTCCAGCCGTGATTAGCGGCGCTCAGCATTTCGAACAGCGCGCAGTTGAGCAGATGCGGCAGACCTTGCCCGCCATGTTCCGTCGCGCAGGCCAGCGCCGGCCAGCCGGCTTCGCAGAATTGACGGTAAGCGTCGGCGAAGCCGGCCGGTGTCCGCACCTTGCCGTCTTCAAAGCGGCAGCCTTCACGGTCGCCGCCGGCATTGAGCGGCGCGACCACTTCGGCGGCGAAGCGTCCGGCTTGTTCCAGCACCTGCTTCATCAGATCGAGGTCGACATCGGCATGCGCCTGAAGCGCTGACAGTTGCGCCGGCGCATCCAGCAAATCGTTGAGCACGAACTCCATGTCGCGCAAAGGCGGGTGATAGCTCATCAGGGCGGCAGAATCAGTTCAGCAGATAGGCGTCGTACACCACCGCGTTACCCAGGCGCATTGCATAGCCGACACCCATGGCGCGGTTGAGCCAGTCGTACTTCTTTGATGCGGTCTCGAAATTCATATACAGGCGGAAGTAGTATTTGCTGGGATCGACCGGCTTGCCCTTGGCGACTTCGGCCATGACTTCGGGCGGACCGTAACGCACGCCGCGGGTTTGCAGGTAGACCAGTTCGCCGTCGTCCATTTTCAGCAGATAGCGCGTGTCGATGATCGCCAGGCCATCGGCGGTGACGGTCTGCCAGTCGGCGCCGTTGTTGAGGATCTCGCCATTGATCAGCGGGCCTTTGAAGCTGCCGCCGGTGATCGGGATGATGCGGCGCTTGCCGAGGTCGGAAGTCTTGCCCAGTTCCCAGATCGGCGCCACCAGATCGACCGAGAAGCGCGCCATGAAGGTCAGGTTGGGTTTGGGCGGATTCAGGGTGTTACTGTCGGCGTCGCTGGCGGCATGTACTTGGTTCGCCATCAGGCCGGCGGCCAGCAGCAGGGATTGCAGCAGCAGAATGATTTTTTTCATGTTCGTCTCCTCATGGAATGATGCATGCGTCTTCAGTGTTTTCCAAAACCCAGATAGGCTTGGATCACCTGGCTGTCGTTCGCCAGTTTCTCCGATTCGCCCTGCATGGAAATCTGCCCCAGCTCCAGCACGTAGCCGTAGTCGGCCACCTGCAGGGCGGCGCGCGCGTTCTGTTCGATCAGCAGCACCGCAAGGCCGGTCCGGCGCAGCTCGGACACGATCTGCAAAATCTCTTTGACGATGCGCGGCGCCAGTCCCAGGCTGGGTTCGTCGAGCATCAGCAAATCCGGCTTGGCCATCATGGCGCGACCGATGGCGAGCATCTGGCGCTCACCGCCCGACAGCGTGCCGGACAATTGCGTGCGTCTTTCCTTCAGGCGCGGGAACAGTTCGAACACGGTCGCCAGCTGATCCAGCGGTTGCGCATGTCCCAGCCGCACGCGGCGAAATCCGCCGAGCAGCAGGTTGTCTTCCACCGTCATGGTGGCAAACAATTCGCGCCGCTCCGGCACCAGCGCGATGCCGGCCATCACGCGCTGCTCCAGGCTGGTGCGCTCGACCGCCTGGCCGCGATAGCGGATGCCGCCCTGCGACGGCAGCACGCCCATGATGGCGTTGAGCAGCGTCGACTTGCCCGCGCCGTTGGGACCGATCACGGTGGCGATGCTGCCGCGCTCCAGCTTGAGGTCGATGTCATGCAACGCCTGCACCTTGCCGTAGCTGGCGCGCAGCTGTTTCACTTCCAGCAAGGGATGATTCAATGCGCCGTTCATGTGGTCCTTCATTCGATTCCACCCAGATATGCTTCGATGACGGCGGGATGCTGCTGGATCTGCTCCGGCGTCCCTTCGGCAATCTTGGCGCCGAATTCCATCACCACGATGTGATCGGTCAGTTGCATGACGAACTCCATGTCGTGTTCCACCAGCAGGATGCTCATGCCGCTCTCGCGCAGTTCCTGCAGGACCTTGCTGAGCGCCTGCTTTTCCAGATGGCGCAGGCCGGCCGCCGGTTCGTCGAGCAACAGCAGCAGCGGATCGCAGCACAAGGCACGGGCGATCTCAAGGATGCGTTGCTGACCCAGCGCGAGATTGCCGGCTTGTTCATGCATCAGATGCTGCAGGCCGACACGGGCGAGGGCGCGTGCCGCTTCGTTGAGCAGTTCCTGCTCTTCCTTGCGTTCCAGATGCAGCATGGCGTTGACGGTATTGCGCACGAAGCCCTGCTCGCTGCGCAGGTGCGCGCCGAGGGCGACGTTCTCCAGCACCGACATGCTCGGCAACAATTTGACGTGCTGGAAAGTGCGTGCAATGCCGCGCGTGGCGATGGCGCGTGAATGCAGGCCGGTGATGTTTTCCGCATTGAAGCTCACGCTGCCGCCGGACGCGTGCAGCAAGCCGGTCACCAGGTTGAAGGTGGTCGACTTGCCGGCGCCGTTGGGGCCGATGAGACCAACGATCTCTCCTGCCTTGACGCCGAAAGACACATCATTGACCGCCACCAGTCCGCCGAAGCGTTTGGAAATCTGTTCGACCTGCAACAGCGGGCTTCCTTTCGCCGGTACGTCGCGTCGGCCGATGGCGGATGCCGACGGTTGCAGCACGGGCTTTTTCGTCGCCGGCATGACGCGCGCAGCCAGCGCACAGAACCACGGCCACAATCCGCCGCGCGCATATTTCAGCAACAGGATCAGGATCACGCCGAAGACGATGCTCTCGTAGTTGCCGCCGCTGCCGAGCAAGGCCGGCAACAGCACCTGCAACTGGTCGGCAAGCAATTTCAGTACCCCTGCGCCCAGCAAGGCGCCCCACACGTGAGCGATACCGCCGACCACCACGATGAACAGATACTCGATGCCCATCGCCAGGCTGAACGGCGACGGATTGACGGTGCGCTGCATGTGCGCGAACAACCAGCCCGACACCGACGCCAGCAGGGCCGCCAGCACGAAGATCAGGATCTTGTAGCGGCCGGTGTCGACGCCCATTGCTTCGGCCATAGTGCGGCCTCCCTTGAGCGCGCGGATGGCGCGGCCGGCGCGCGAGTCGAGCAGGTTCAGCGCCAGCCAGGTCGCGCCCAGTACGATGGCCCAGATCAGGAAATACAGATGGCGCTCCTGCGCGAGATCGAAGCCGAACAACTGCAAGGCCGGGATGCCGGCGATGCCGTCGTACTTGCCCAGCCATTCCACCTTGCCGAACAGGAAGTACAGGCTGATGCCCCAGGCGATCGTCGCCAGCGGCAGGTAATGGCCCGACATGCGCAGCGTGATGCGACCCAGCACGTAGGCCGAGACGCCGGTGATCAGCAGGCCGATCGGCAGCGTCAGCCAGGGCGACACGGCGCAGGCGGTGGTCAGGTAAGAGGTGGTGTAAGCGCCGATGCCGACGAAGGCCGCCTGGCCGAACGAGGTCATGCCGCCGATGCCGGTCAGCAGCACCAGGCCGATGGCGACCAGTGCATACAGTCCGATGTAGTTGGCCTGGATGATCCAGAACTGCGGCGTCGGCAGCAAAGGAAACACCGCTACCGCCAGCAGCAGGATGAGAGAGAGGATTTTTTTCCGTGATTGCATGATGTTCAGTTCCCGATCATTCTTCATCTTCGTCATGCGCCGGCGCAACGAACGAGCGCCACAACAGCACCGGCAGCAGGGACATGAAGACGATCACTTCCTTGTAGTCGCTGGCCCAGAAGGAGCTGAACGATTCCAGCAAGCCGACGAACAGCGCGCCGCAGGCCGCCAGCGGAAAACTCGCCAGACCGCCGATGGTGGCGGCGACAAAACCCTTGAGGCCGATCAGGAATCCGGAGTCGTAAAAGATGGTGCTCATCGGCCCGATCAGCACGCCCGACAGCGCGCCGATGAAGGCAGCCACGCCAAAGCTGAGCTTGCCCGCGAGCGTGGTCGAGATTCCCATGAGACGCGCGCCGAGACGATTCACGGCAGTCGCGCGCAAGGCCTTGCCGTACAGCGTGCGGTCGGAGAACAGCCACAACGTCACCAGCAACGCCAGCGCCGCGAGGATGACGACCACGGTCTGCGCACTCAGCGTCACCGCGCCGAGCGACCAGCGGCTGTCCCAGAACGCCGGCGTGCGGAAGCCTTCGGCGCCGAAGAACACCAGACCCAGTCCCGTCATGGCCAGATGGATGCCGACCGAGACGATCAGCAACACCAGCACGCTGGCGTCGGCCAGCGATTCGTAGACCACCTGATACATCAGCGGTCCGAGCGCGGTGATCAGCAGCAGCGTCAATGCCACCTGCACCGGCAGCGCAAACTGCTGCGGCGCCGCCCATGCCACCAGCGCGGAAATCAACACGGGCAGGAGTAAATTTTTAACGATACAGCGCACGATGCCGGCGCGTTGTCCGCTGCGCAGCAGCGCCGCAACCTGCATGCCGGTTGCGCAAACGGCCAGCAACAGCAGCAGCCATACCGGACCCGGCACCATGCCTTGCTGCAGCATCGCCAGCGTCAGCGCGCCGAAGGCGACGAACTCGCCTTGTGGAATAAACAGGATGCGCGTCACCGCAAACACCAGCACCAGGGCAATCGCGATCAGTCCGTAGACGATGCCGTTGGTCAGGCCATCGAGCAACAGGATGGCGGCAATAGAAGAATCCATGGATAGACAGTCAAAGAGAGAACGGTCAGAAAATCTTGTCGGCGTAATTACCGGCAGCGTCGTCCCGGCGAAAGCCGGGATCCAGTGTCGTCTTGTGTCCTGCAGAACGGCAGAAAACGGCAGCGGATTCCCGCCTGCGCGGGAACGACAAACTTGCTTAAGGCGCCGCCGCTTTCCAGTTGCCGTTCTGGATCGTCAGCATGATGCGGGCGTCGTCGCCCAGGCCGAAGTGATCCTTGGCGTTGTAATGCATCGTGCCTTGCGAGATCTGGATGTTGCCGGAGTTCTCCAGCGCATCCTTCAGCGCGGCGCGGAAGGCAGGCGTGCCCGGCTTGGCCTTCTTCAATGCCTCCGGCACCACGCGTTGCAGCACCAGCTGCGCGTCGTAGATGTGCGCTGCGAACAGGTTGCGCGTGCCGACGCCGTATTGCTTTTCATAGCGCGTCACGAAATCGGTCGCCAGCTTCTTCGACGGATTGCTGTCGGGCAGCGCTTCCGGCACCACGGCCGGGCCGGACACCACGAACGAACCTTCCACATCCTTGCCGCCGAGGCGGATCAGGTCGCGCGAGGCGGCGCTGTGGGTCTGGTAAATCTTGCCCTTGTAACCGCGTTCGATCAGCGCCTTGTGCGGCATCGCCGCGCCGCTGCCCGACGCCACCACCAGCACCGCATCAGGATTGGAGCTGACCACGCGCAGCGCCTGCGCCGTGACGCTGGTGTCGGCGCGGCCGAAGCGTTCGGCGACGGTCATGTTGATGCCGGCCTGCTTGGTCAGGCGGACGGTTTCCTTGAGCCAGTTCTCGCCGTAAGAGTCCGAGTAACCGAGGAAGGCGAAGGTCTTCACGCCGTGCTTCTTCATGTGATCGACCACGCCGCCGGCCATGACGGCGGTCGACTGCGGCAGGCGGAAGGTCCAGGCATCCTTGCCTTCGGGCGTTTCGATCGGCGAGATGGCGAGCTGCACGGTTTGCGTTTCCATGGCGACGTCGGCGATCGCCAGCGTCGGCGGCACGGCGGCCGAGCCGATGATCATGTCGACCTTGTCTTCGGCGATCAGGCGGCGCGCGTTCTTGCTGGCCTGGGTCGGGTCGGTGGCGTCGTCGAGGATGATCAGTTTGACTTTTTCACCGGCGATGGTGTCGGGCCACAGGGCAAAGCCGTTCTTGGCCGGAATGCCGAGGCCGGAGCCCGGTCCGGTCAGTGACATGATCACACCGATGGTCAGTTCCGCATGCGCCTGCTGCGCGATCAAACCTGAGAATGCCAGCGCCGAGGCGAGCACCGTTGCTTTCAATATTTTCTTCATCTCCGTCTCCTTTTTTATATTTGCCTGGATTGATTTTGAGCTACTTGCTGCGCGTACTTAACTGCAAAGTTCCCTGATGTCTTCCGGTATCGGAATCGCCTTGATGCGCGCCGGATCTTCCGGATGGCGGATGGCGAACACGCGCGTGTCGCGGCCTTCCGACAGCAGCACGCCGTCGCGTTTCAACTGATGCAGCATGACGAAGGTCTTGGCGTTCCATTCGATCACCGAGGTATGCACCTCGACCTTGTCGCCGTAGGTCGCCGGCTGGACGAAGCGCGAGCCGATGTCGACCACCGGCGTGCCGATGATGCCGCGGCTCTTCTCGGTATCGCGCCAGGCCGGCACGCCGCAGCTGCGGAAAAAATTGCGCGATGAGGCGTCATACCAGCGGAAGAAATTGGGAAAGAAAACGATCCCCGCCGGATCGCAATCGCCGAACTCGACATTGACGGGATACACCACGACCTTGGACATGTTGACTCCTGAAAGCATTAACGGGGCGGCAGGCGCAATGCGCCGTCGAGGCGGATCACTTCGCCGTTGAGCGAGAGATTGCCGACGATGTGCAGCGCCAGCTGCGCGAACTCTTCGGCCTTGCCGAGACGTTTGGGAAAAGGGATCGACGCCGCCAGCGATTGCTGGACTTCTTCTGGCAGCTTGTACAGCAGCGGCGTCAGGAACAGTCCCGGCGCAATGGTCATCACGCGCACGCCGAACTGCGCGAGGTCGCGCGCCAGCGGCAAGGTCAGCGAGGTGATGCCGCCTTTCGATGCGGCGTAGGCGGCCTGTCCGACCTGGCCGTCATAGGCCGCCACCGAGGCGGTCGCAATGATGACGCCGCGCTCGCCGTCTTCCAGCGGCTCCTGCGTGATCATTTCTGCGGCGGCAAGTCGGATCATGTTGAAGGTGCCGATCAGATTGACGTTGATGATGCGGCTGAAATCTTCCAGCGGCATGGCTGCACCGTCCTTGCCGACCAGCCGTTTGGCGCCGCCGATGCCGGCGCAGTTGACCAGGATGCGCGCCGGTCCATGGGCGGCGCGTGCCGAAGCCAGCGCGGCCTCGACGCTGGCGGTATCGGTGATGTCGCAGGCTGCGGCATGGCCGCCGACTTCTTTCGCCAGCGCCTGCGCGCCGTCGAGATTGACGTCGAGGATGCTTACGCGCGCGCCGCCCTTCGCCAATTGGCGCACCACTTCGGCGCCGAGTCCGGAAGCGCCGCCGGTGACCAGTGCTGCTTGTCCTTGTAGTTGCATGATGCGTCTCGTGATTGATATTAGTGGGAAGCCGCCGGATTTTCCAGCAACAGCGCAATGCCTTGTCCGCCGCCGATGCAGGCCGAGGCGATGCTGTAGCGCGCACCGCGCCTGCGCATCTCGCGTGCCGCCGTGATCGACAGCCGCACGCCGGTGGCCGCCAGCGGATGGCCCAGTGCAATCGCGCCGCCGTTGACGTTGAGCTTGCTGCGATCGAGGCCGAGTTCGCGTTCGACGGCGATGGTTTGCGCGCCCTGTGCTTCGTTGATCTCAAAGCAGCCGATGTCGTCCAGCGTCAGGCCGTTGCGTTCCAGCAGCAGGCGGATCGCCGGCGCCGGGCCGATGCCCATGATCTCCGGCGGTACGCCGACCACGGCGGCGGCGACCACGCGCGCCAGCGGCGTGCAGTCGTGATCGCGCATGTAGCTGCCGGAGGCGATGATGGTTGCGGCCGCCGCATCGACCAGCGCCGAGCTATTGCCGCCGGTCTGCACGCCGTCGGGATAGAGCGTGCGCAGCTTGCCCAATACTTCCACCGGCGACGGACGCGGATGGGTATCGGTCGCCGCTTCAGCGACCTTGCCTTGCAACTTCAGATGGCGGTCGTTGTAGCCGTCGAGCGTGAAGGTCTCGTTGGTCACGGGCACGATCTCATCGACATGGAAACCTTCCTGCTGCGCGCGCACGGCGCGTTCAAACGAGAGCGCGGCGTATTCGTCCACTTCGCGGCGCGTAATGCCGTATTTCCTGGCCAGGTTTTCCGCGGTCTGCGGCATGGTGATGCCGGGCGCCGGATCGATCAGCGCTTCCCACATGTAATCCTGGAACTCCACCGGCGCACCCAGGCGGAAACCGCCGCGATGCGAGAAGGCGGCAATCGGATTGCGCGTCATCGATTCCGAACCGACCACCAGCGCGGTGTCGGTATAGCCGCGCTCGATCTGGTCGCCGGCCTGGCGGATCAGTTCGAAGCCGGTGCCGCAGATGCGCTGGACCATGATGGCCGGGACGTCGATCGGCACGCCCGCGTACAGGCCGATATGGCGCGGCAGCATGTACTGGAAGCAATCGCCGGGCGCCATGTTGCCGGCGATGACGGAGCCGATGTCGGTCGCCGGCACGCCGGTGCGTTTGAGGATTTCGCGCGCGACCTTGATGCCCATGTCGGTCGGCGACAGCTGCGAGAAGGTGCTGCAATAATCGACCATCGGCGTGCGCACGCCGCCGAGCATCCAGACGTCGTCGAAGTTGGAATAGAAGGCTTTCTTTGCCATGGTGCTTATGCTCCTTTTGTGCCCTGCGTTCCCTGAGTGCCGGATGCAGTGGTCTTGTTGCCGCCCGCCAGCGGACGCGGTTTGAGGATGGCCGGATTGATGTCGGCGTACAGCGCCTCGACCAGGTCGGCGCGATGCGTCAGCACGGCGCGCTGGTTGATGGAGCCCTTGTCGGTGATTTCGCCCTTGTCGAAAGAAGGCGGCTCGACCAGCACCAGGGCGCGCGCCACGCGCGAGGAGCTGCCGGTGGCGTGCTGTTGCAGACGCTGCAGGACATTGCTGAAGAAATCGCGCACCGGTTGCGCCGCGACGATGTCTTCACGCGAGGCGCTCGCAGGCAAGCCGGCCAGCTGGCGGCAGCGTTCGATGTTGGGCACGATCAGCATGCCGACTTCGTTGCGGTCCTGGCCGGTGATGACGGCGTCCTGCAAGTACGGCGCGCCTTCATGGGCGATGAGGGCGCGCAGCGGGCCGACGCTGACCCAGGTGCCGGTATAGAGCTTGAAGTCTTCGGCCACGCGGCCGTCGAACATGAAGCCGAGATCGTGGTTGGACGGATCCAGCCATTTGACGGCATCGCCCGAGCAGAAGAAGCCTTCCTCATCGAAGGCTTCCCTGGTCTGCTCCGGCGCGCGCCAATAACCCGGCGTGACGTTGGGGCCGCGATAGCGGATTTCCATCTTGTCGCCGTTGGGCACCAGCTTGATTTCCATGCCGGGCGTCGGGATGCCGATCTGGCCGGAGCGTACTTGCTCCTCTACCACGAACAGCGCCGACGGCGCCGTCTCGGTCATGCCGAGGCCGCAGGACATGACAATGCGCTCGCCGCAGGCGGCTTCGGCGGTGGCGTGCAGCTTGTCCCACACAGGTTGCGCCAGCGCGGCGCCGGCGTAGAACTGCATCTTCAGGCGGCTGTAGAACTTGTCGCGCAGGGCGGCGTCTTTTTCCAGTGCGTGGGCGATGCCTTCCCAGCCGATGGGCACGTTGAAGTAAATCGTCGGCGCGATTTCGCGCAGGTTTTGCAGCGTGACGGCCAGACCTTGCGGCGTCGGTTTGCCGTCGTCGATGTACATGGTGCCGCCGTTGTAGAGCACGATGCCGACGTTGTGGTTGCTGCCGAAGGTGTGGTTCCACGGCAGCCAGTCGATCAGCACCGGCGGCTCTTCGCCGAGGAAGGGGAAGGTCTGCACGATCATTTGCAGGTTGCTGCAGATCATGCGCTGGGTGTTGATCACCGCCTTCGGCAACTTGGTCGAGCCGGAGGTAAACAGGAACTTGGCGATGGTGTCGGGCGTGGTGGCGTCGTGCGCGCGTTCGACCGCATCGGTGATCGGTGTTGCGGCCAGTTCGCCGTACAGCGTTGTCGCACGCGCCGAGGGGGGGGCTTCGGTAGCCAGGAATTCGATATCGCCAGTGGCGACGGCGTTGACGGCGGTAACGAATTTCTCGCCATGCGCGGCGAAGATCATCCCCGGCGTCAGCAGGTTGACGGCATGGCGCAGCTTGGCGTAATCCTTCGACAGCAGCGAGTAGGCCGACGACACCGGCGCATACGGCACGCCGACATAGTGGCAGGCCAGCGCCAGCATGGCGTGTTCCAGATCGTTTTCCGACAGGATCAGCAAGGGACGTTCCGCCGACAGGCCGCGATTGATCAGGCCTTGGCCGATGTGGCGCGCGGTCTGCAATGCCTGCGCATACGTGATGTGCCGCCAGACGCCATTGGCGTCGCGCTTGGCCATGAAGCTGACGTCGGGCGTCTTTGCCGCCCAGTATTTCAGCTTGTCGCTCAGGCGCGCCGGATAGTCTTGCAATGCCTGCCGGGTCTTGACGATGCTTTGACCGTCGGCGGCATTGAAGACGTCAACGCCGTTGATGCCGAATCGTACGCTGCGATAGCGTGGTGTTGTGCTCATACATGTCTCTTGATAGTTATCGGTACTGCTTTGTATGGGGCCGCAAATTGTCGAGAAAGCTTAGCTGTTGCGCTCCACCTTGTTCATCTTCAGATCGAGGAAGGCGGCCAGCCGGCCCTTGGTCTCCGGATCGCTGCCGGCGACTGCGGCCATGAGCGACTCCGTCACCAGGCCATCCTGGATCGACTGGTCGGCGATGCGCGGCAACACATGCGTCACGCCGTAGTTGGTCATCGGCGCGTTCTTGGCGATGCGCGCCGCCAGCTCCATCGCCTTCTCCATGCCCTTGCCGCTGGCGGTGAGATATTGCGAGATGCCGGCCTGGTGGCCTTCCTGCGACGACAGTACGCGGCCGGTCAGCATCATGTCGCTCATGCAGGCGACGCCGACCAGGCGCGAGATGCGCACCGATCCGCCGCCGCCGACGAACAGGCCGCGCTGTCCTTCCGGCAAGCCGTAGAAGGCGCTGTCTTCGGCCACGCGGATGTGGGCGGCCGAGGCCAGCTCCAGGCCGCCGCCGATGACGGCGCCGTGCAGCACGGCGATCACCGGCACGCCGCCGAATTGCACGCGCTCGAAGGCGGCATGCCACATGCGCGAGTGATACATGCTTTCGCTGGTGTCGCGTTCGCGCAGTTCGGACAGATCGAGGCCGGCGCAGAAATGGTCGCCGTTGCCGCGGATGACCGCGACCTTGATTTCCGGCGGGAAGGATTCGAAGCAACGCTGGATGGCGCGCACCAAAGGATCGCTCAACGCGTTGCGCTTGGCGACGCGGTTGATGGCGACGACGGCGATCGCGCCGTCGTAATGGATATCGAGAAGATCGTCAGAATGATTCGTCATGGCCAGCCTGTTGTTGGTGCTTGTGCACTGAGGGTGTTGCTTGCTTTTATCCAGCTTGCCTTCAGCTTGTTTGTCTCGAGATCGCTCGGCAGGGATGCCGGCAATTACTTATAAGTTATAACTGTTATTTAGTATAAGTATGTAGGCAGTAAATGCAAGCGCTAACCGGCGCAACCGGCACATTGAAAACGTAAAACAGGGCGGCTACCGAACAACGCAATGCCGCTTGTGGCGTGGTTTACAGCGATGCGTCCATGCTGCACCGCATCGAGATTGCCGTGCAGAAGATCTGTTTGGCGGCGACGCACGGGCTGCTACGCAAGTCATCCAGACGAAAAAAACGCCGGTGTGCATTGCATCACCGGCGTTCTGATTTTCCTCAATTGTTGCGGCTGAGTATTCCGACTATTTGCCGGTGTCTTTTACGTTGAGGAATTTGTCGAACTCGACGTTGTAGACCTCGTTGCCGACTTTTTCCACCTTGCGCACGTATACCGTTTGCACGATGTCGCGTGTCGTAGGATCAATCGAAATCGGGCCGCGCGGGCTGTTGAGCTTGATGTTCTTGAGGATCGCCATGGCCTTGTCGCCGTCGATGTTGCCGTTGAGTTTCTTCGACACTTCATAGATCGCCGCCATGCCGTCGTAGGCTGCAACGGCCATGAAGTTCGGACGGCCGCCGTTCGGATTCGCCGCGGCGTAGCTCTTCAGGAAGGCCTTGTTCTCCGGCGAGTTGTGCGCCGCCGAATAGTGGAAGGTGGTGATCACGCCCAGCGTCGCGTCGCCCATCGCCGGCAGCACGTGGTCGTCGGTCAGGTCGCCGGTGGCGATGACCTTGATGCCGGCTTCGGCCAGGCCGCGCTCGCGGTAACCTTTCATGAAAGCAATGCCTTGCTCGCCGGCCGGCACGAAGATGAACACGGCTTCCGGCTTGGCGTCCTTGATGCGCTGGATATAGGGCGCGAACTCAGGATTGCGCAGCGGCACGCGGATCGATTCGATCACTTGTCCACCGCCGCCCAGCAGGTTGGTCTTGAAGGCGGTTTCGGCATCGATGCCCGGACCGTAGTCGGCCACCAGCGTCACGACTTTCTTGATGTTGTTCTTCAGCGCCCAGGTCGCCATCGGACCGGACACCTGCGGCAGCGTCATCGAGAAGCGCGCGATGTAGTTCGACTTGGTGGTGATGATCGACGTCGCCGCGTTCATGATGATCATCGGCTTCCTGGCCTGCTCGGCGATCGGGGCCACGGCCAGCGCTTCCGGCGTCAGGCCGAAGCCGGCGAGGAAGTCGACCTTGTCGCGCACGACCAGTTCCTGCGCCAGGCGCTTGGCGATTTCAGGCGAAGGGCCGGTGGTGTCCTTGACGATGATCTGGATTTTCTTGCCGGCGACGGTATCGCCGTTCTGCGCCATGTAGGCCTTGATGCCGCCTTCCATTTGTTTGCCGTAGTCGGCAAAGGGACCGGAAAAGGCGGCGATCAGTCCGACCTTGATGGTGTCCGCCGCCTGCACGTGCGCGGCAGCAAAAAAGTTGACCCCCGCGAACATTGCCAGCAATGCCGATTTTTTAAACTTCATGTTTGTCTCCTTCGATACGTTGTCGTTGCGTGGCGCATTCGGTGCATGCAGTACATGTGATGCCTGATACGGACTGCGCACGCGCTTTTTCAATCTTGTTGAGCTGTGATTTTTCATCTGCCGCAGCGCTGAATGCCTTGCCGTAAAAGCGCTGCAGACGTGTCGTACAACGTCTGTCACTTCGCGCTGCCCGGCAGGAAATTTTTATTGTCGCTGGATTTTAGCTGTTGCTTGCAGACGACGCTGTCGAAAATTTTCTGCTTTGCGCATTCTTGACAAGCTTCAGCGAGAACAATAGTATCGCAACAAGCGTTCGGTAACCAACATCTTGTTCGGTAATCGAACATTAAATAAAAATGAAATAACAGAGACGAAACGTTCAAGGCCTCTTCAGGCGGAGAACCGATCAAGTACGCATTTGCGGCATTGCAGGATTTCGCCGGCGGTTGCCGGCAACGCTGAGGTCGAAACTTGGGCAGCAACTCAGGTTCGCCTTAAGCAGCAACACAGTACGAACAGCAACATCTCAACGTCCTCCGTTCATCAATCGGAAGACGGACTGAACGCAACCTGCGAAACCCGCGGAAGCCCGTGTTCGGCCACACAGAATCCACGTATCGACACCGGGGAGGGAGTACGACGCATGTCCGCAGTCTGCGGACACGCCAAGTCTTCCAGCAGCATCAAGAAGTCGGAAACAAAGTCAAAACTCGCAGGATCGGCAACACCAACAAGACGAACTTAAAAATTTTCACGTTTCAGGAGGAGGCATAATGAAGAAGACAATTTGCAGCGCAATCGCGCTGATGGGCGCAATGGGTGCAGTGTGTACAGGCAATGCCATGGCGCAGAGCTCGGTCACCATCTACGGTATCGTCGACACCGGCGTGGTCTACACCACCAACGCCAACGCTGCCGGCAACTCGGTATTCAAGATGCCGTCGCTGACCGGTTCGTTCCCGTCGCGCATCGGTTTCAAGGGATCGGAAGACCTGGGTGGCGGCCTGGAAGCGATGTTCGTGCTGGAAGCCGGTTTCGCCCCGGACACCGGTTCGATGGGGCAGGGCAATCGCCTGTTCGGACGCCAGTCGTTGGTCGGCCTCAAGAGCAATAGCTGGGGGCAGATCATGCTGGGCCGTCAAGTCAACATGACGTACATCTCCATGCTGAAGACCGACGTCATGGGCCCGAACATTTTCGCCATCGGCAGCATCGACGGCTACCTGCCGAATGCGCGTAGCGATAATTCCATCGGCTACCTGGGCAACTTCTCCAACTTCACCGTCGGCGCGACATACAGTTTCGGCCGTGATACCTCGGCAACCGGCGGCCCTGCAGCAACAGGCTGCGCGGGCGAAGTGGCCGGCAATTCCAAGGCCTGCCGCCAGGTCACAGCGCTGGTCGGCTATGACAACAAATCGTTCGGCGTGACCTCGTCCTACGACATCCTGTACGGCAATACCGGCGCAGCCGGCGGCCTGACCAGCAGCGACAATACCGATCAGCGCGTGACCTTGAACGGTTTCGTCATGCTCGGCGATACCAAGATCGGCGCCGGCGTGGTCGACCGTCGCACCCGCGCTGCCGGCGCGGTCAACACCAACTCCGACCTGTACTACCTCGGTGCAAGCTATCCGATCTCGACAGCGCTGGTGCTGGATGCGCAGGTTGCAAAGCTGAACGTCAAGGGCAGTCCCAACGACGTGACCCTGATGGTGGGGCGCCTGACCTACAACCTGTCCAAGCGCACCGCGCTGTACACCTCGCTGGGTTATCAGAAGAACGGCGGTACGTCCGCCGTGGCGATCGATGCGGGCGGCACCGTTGGCGCCGGCAAGAACCAGTTGGGTGTGATGTCGGGTATCCGTCACACCTTCTGATCCTGCTCTGATCCGGGTTTGAGGAAGTCTTGAGGAGGATGGCGCGCCGCTGAGCAAGGCGCGCCGGCATCCGTAGCATCGACAACGAGAGTTGTCTTCAGTCCGGCGCACTGCAAAGTCCGCCGGACTGATTTTTTGCAGACAGCCTAGGGCAGCAACACGGACAATTCTTGCGAGCCGCGCAGCAGCACGGGCAGAAATTCTTCTTCCATCTGGCGGCGGCTGACGCGTGCCGCTTGCGCACCGACGTTCAATGCAGCCAGCACGGAGCCGGACGCACCGCGCACCGGCACGGCGATCGAGCGCAGGCCGACTTCCAGTTCTTCATCGATCACGGCGTAGCCGGACTCGCGCACTTCGGCAAGGATTTCGCGCAGGCGCTTTTGCGACACCACCGTCTTGTCGGTGAAGGCGCGCAGTTTGACCTTGTCGAAGTAAGCCTTCAGCGCTTCCTCTGACATGTGCGCCAGCATGACGCGGCCGAGCGAGGTGCAATACGCGGGCAGGCGGCTGCCGGTATTGAGCGCGACCGACATCACGCGCGCGGTGGCCGAACGGGAGACATACAGCACTTCATTGTCATCCAGCACCGCCAGCGAGCAGGACTCGTTGAGCGTGCGCGTGATGTTGTTCAGGCAAGGTTGGGCCGATACGGTCAGCGGCGTGGAGGACAGGTAGGAATAACCGAGCGTCAGGATCTTCGGCCGCAGTGAAAAATTGTTCACCTCGGAATCGGCATAGCCCAGTTGCTTCAGCGTATGCAGGCAGCGGCGCACCGCCGCGCGCGGGATGCCGGTCTTCTGGCTGATCTGTGCAATCGTCAGTGTGCGGCGCGTATCGCTGAAAGCGCGCACCACCGCCAGGCCGCGCGCCAACGAGGTCATGAAGCTGGGATCGGTGAGGGCGTCGATTTCCTCGGCGATGGTGAGTTCTTTTTCTTCGGCCTGATCGGCGGATGCGATGGCGGCGTCCGCCTTGTTTGACTTTGCGGCAGTCTTGCGAGGCTTGGCTGGTGCAGGTGTCTTGGACATGGGCATTCAAAAAATGACAAAGGGCGATGCGCCGGACAGCATCGACAACGGGAGCGCGTCGGCTTGCCAGGGATTTTAATCCGTTGTGCGGATATCGCACAGCCTGACGTGCATGTTCCGGGTTTCTTCTTGACGCGGCGAGCCGGGTGTCGCTACACTAATGTGTGCGAAAAACAAACATTAGTTCGTTTATCGCACATTTGAATTGTACATAAAAGAATTCAGGCGCGCACGCATTTTGACTCTGCACAAGAGTGAAAACAGCGGTTGGAAAGCGCAGGAGCATAGAAAAACCAGGCGGAGACAAGCCATTCCTGAAAGCACGGCGGCGGCAGCACAGCGACATCGCGCCGGAGCATTGCAGGACCGTTTTCATGCATTTGCTGTTCAACGAACGGATTCACGAAAGAGACGCAACGTGATCGACAAAATTACTGAGTCACTGGAACAAGCCGTGGCCGACATCCATGACGGCGCGACCGTCATGATCGGCGGCTTCGGCAATGCCGGCATGCCGGCGGCGCTGATCGATGCGCTGATCGCACAAGGCGCGCGCGACCTCACCATCGTCAACAACAATGCCGGCAACGGCGACACCGGCCTGGCGGCGCTGCTCAAGGCCAGGCGCGTGAAGAAGATCATCTGCTCCTTCCCGCGCCAGACCGATTCCTACGTGTTCGACGCGCTCTACCGCGCCGGCGAAATCGAGCTGGAACTGACGCCGCAAGGCAACCTGGCCGAGCGCATCCGCGCCGCCGGCGCCGGCATCGGCGGTTTCTTCTCGCCGACCGGCTACGGCACCATGCTGGCCGACGGCAAGGAAACGCGCCTGATCGATGGCCGCCACTATGTGCTGGAGTCGCCGATCCATGCCGACTTCGCGCTGATCAAGGCGCTGCGCGGCGACCGCTGGGGCAACCTGGTGTATCGCAAGACCGCGCGCAACTTCGGACCCATCATGGCCATGGCCGCCAAGTGCGCCATCGCCCAGGTGAGCGAAGTCGTCGAGCTGGGCCAGCTCGATCCGGAAGCCATCGTCACGCCGGGCATCTTCGTGCAGCGCGTCGTGCTGCAGAACGCACAGGAGACCAAACAATGAATCGCTTCTCTCGTGACCAGATCGCCGCGCGCGTGGCGCAGGATATCCCCGAAGGCGCTTACGTCAACCTCGGCATCGGCTTGCCGACCAAGGTCGCCAACTACCTGCCGGCCGACAAGGAAGTCTTCCTGCACAGCGAAAACGGCCTGCTCGGCATGGGCCCCGCGCCCGCGCCCGGCGAAGAAGACGAAGACCTCATCAACGCCGGCAAGCAGCCGGTGACCTTGCTGACCGGCGGCGCCTACTTCCACCACGGCGACTCGTTCGCCATGATGCGCGGCGGCCATCTCGACATCTGCGTGCTCGGCGCCTTCCAGGTGTCGGCCACCGGCGACCTGGCCAACTGGCACACCGGCGCGCCGGACGCGATTCCCGCCGTCGGCGGCGCCATGGACCTGGCCATCGGCGCCAAGCAGGTGTTCGTCATGATGGAGCACCAGACCAAGACCGGCGAGAGCAAGATCGTGTCGCACTGCGACTATCCGCTGACCGGCATTGCTTGCGTCAATCGCATCTATACCGACCTGGCGGTGCTCGACGTGACCGAACACGGTTTGCAAGTGCGCGAAATCGTCGACGGCCTGTCCTTTGAAGAACTGCAAAAGATGACCGGCGCGCCGTTGTTGCCACCGCTGTAATCCTGTAATCGACACGAAGCATACGAAGAGAACACCATGACCGAAGCCTTTATCTGCGACGCCATCCGTACCCCCATCGGCCGCTACGGCGGCGCGCTGAAAGACGTGCGCGCCGACGACCTCGGCGCCATTCCGCTACGCGCCCTGATCGCGCGCAACCCGCAAGTCGACTGGAACGCCGTCGACGACGTCATCTTCGGTTGCGCCAACCAGGCCGGCGAAGACAACCGCAACGTGGCGCGCATGTCGGCGCTGCTGGCCGGCTTGCCGCAATCGGTGCCGGGCACCACGATGAACCGCCTGTGCGGCTCCGGCATGGATGCCGTCGGCACGGCGGCGCGCGCGATCAAGTCGGGCGAAGCGCAACTGATGCTGGCCGGCGGCGTCGAGTCGATGACGCGCGCGCCGTTCGTCATGGGCAAGGCCGACAGCGCGTTCTCGCGCAATGCCAACATCTACGACACCACCATCGGCTGGCGTTTTCCGAATGCACAGATGAAGGCGCTCTACGGTACCGACTCCATGCCGGAAACGGGTGAAAACGTCGCCGACGATTTCAGGATCAGCCGCATCGACCAGGACAAGTTCGCCGTCGCCAGCCAGGCCAAAGCCGCCGCGGCGCAAGCCAACGGCACGCTGGCGCAGGAAATCACGCCGGTGGTGATTCCGCAAAAGAAGGGCGAGCCTGTCACCGTCAGCAACGACGAACATCCGCGCGCCACCAGCATGGAGGCGTTGGCAAAACTCAAGGGCGTGGTGCGCGCCGACGGTACCGTCACGGCGGGCAATGCTTCCGGCGTCAACGACGGCGCCTGCGCCCTGCTGCTGGCCAGTGCAGAAGCGGTCAAGCAATACGGCCTGACGCCGCGCGCGCGCATCGTCGGCATGGCGACCGCCGGCGTGGCGCCACGCGTCATGGGCATCGGCCCGGCGCCCGCCACCAAAAAGCTGCTGCAGCAAGTCGGCCTGACCATGGAACAGATGGACGTGATCGAACTGAACGAAGCATTCGCCTCGCAAGGTCTGGCGGTGCTGCGCGAACTCGGCGTGGCCGACGACGACCCGCGCGTCAACCCGAACGGCGGCGCGATCGCGCTCGGCCATCCGCTCGGCATGAGCGGCGCGCGCCTGATCACCACCGCGATGTACCAGCTGCAACGCACCGGCGGCCGTTATGCCCTGTGCACCATGTGCATCGGCGTCGGCCAGGGTATTGCGACTATCATCGAGCGTGTCTGAAACGGACGGCGCCGTAAAAGAAGAGAAGTAAAGACAACGCTGCCGGCCGCCAAGAGCCACGACAATACAGAGCAGCGCCTGCACCAGAGATTGAAGAGGAGACACCCATGCTTTACCCCATCCCTGTCCACACCCGACGCGGCGGCGCGGCAGCTTGCCGCCATGGAGATTGCGCATGATCGGCAACTTCATCGGTGTGATGTTCGACGGCATCGCCTACGGCGCGCTGTTATTCCTGATCAGCGTCGGCCTGTCGGTCACCATGGGCATGATGAATTTCATCAACCTGGCGCACGGCGCGTTCGCGATGCTGGGCGGCTACGTCTGCGTCACCATCCTCAACCAGCTCGGACTGCCTTTCCTGGCGTCGCTGCCGGTGGCCTTCCTGGCGTCGGCGGTGGTCGGCCTGGTGCTGGAGCGGTCGCTGTATCGCCGCCTGTACAAGGCCAGCCATCTGGACCAGGTGCTGTTTTCCATCGGCCTGACCTTCATGGCCGTGGCCGGCGCGACCTACGTCTGGGGGCCGACGCAACAGCCGGTGCATTTGCCGGACTGGCTGCGCGGACAAGTCTCTCTGCTCGGTCTCGACGTCGGCGCCTATCGCGTGTTCCTGATCGGCGTGGTGGTGCTGGTCACTGCGGCGCTGGGCCTGCTGATCGAACGCACGCGTTTCGGCGCGCAGATCCGTGCATCGGTCGACAATCAGGTTGCCGCCGCCGGTCTGGGCATCAACGTCAGCCGCGTGTTCAGCCTGACCTTCGCGCTCGGCTCCGGCCTGGCCGGCCTGGGCGGCGGCCTCGGCATCGACGTGCTGGGTCTCGACCCGACTTTTCCGATCAAGTACATGGTGTACTTCCTGCTGGTGGTGGCCGTCGGCGGCGCCGGCACGATCAAGGGACCGTTGCTGGCCGCCGTGATCCTCGGCATTTTCGACGTGGCCGGCAAATACTACGTGCCTGAAATCGGCGCCTTCGTCATCTACGGCCTGATGGTGCTGCTGCTGATCCTGTTCCCTGCCGGCCTGATGCGGAGGCGCGGATGAGCGCGACCACACCGACTTCCGCGTCCGCCGCGGCCGCACCCACCACTAGCGCAAAGACCACCGCCATGTCTCCCTTGCCCTTGCTTCGCTTGCCCAACGACCGCTGGAAGCCGCTGGAAATCATCTTCTGGCTGCTGCCGGTGGCGGCTTATTTCGTCTTTCCCGATTACCTGATCCTGATCAGCCAGATCATGATCGTCGGCCTGTTCGCGATCTCGCTCGACCTGATCCTCGGCTACGGCGGCATCGTCTCGCTCGGCCACGCGGCCTTCTTCGGCCTCGGCGCCTACACCGCCGGCCTGCTGTCGGCGCACGGCTGGGGCGAACCGATCAGCGGCATGCTGCTGGGCGCCATCGTCGCGGCAGCGTTCGGCTACATCATCAGTTTCCTGGTGGTGCGCGGCAACGACCTGGCGCGCCTGATGGTGACCCTGGGCATCGGCCTCATGCTGTTCGAAGCGGCCAACAAGGCAGCCTTCATCACCGGCGGCGTCGACGGTCTGTCCGGCATGATGGTGGACAAGATCTTCGGCGTGTTCGAGTTCGACCTCAACGGCAAGGTCGCCTACATCTATAGTTTCGTCGTGCTGTTCATCCTGTTCGCCGTATTGCGCCGATTGGTCAATTCGCCGTTCGGCCTGAGCCTGGTCGGCATCCGCGAAGGCGGTCGCCGCATGCCCGCCATCGGCGTCAACGTCAACCAGCGCCTGACCGTCATCTTCACCATCAGCGCGGCGATTGCCGGCGTGGCCGGCGCCTTGCTGGCGCAGACCACGCAGTTCGTCGGTCTCGACGTGCTGGGTTTTCCGCGTTCGGCGGAATTGCTGATCATCCTGGTGCTGGGCGGCACCGGCCGACTGTACGGCGGCTTGGTCGGCGCGGCGATCTTCATGCTCGCGCAAGATTATCTTTCCGGCTTGAATCCCGCTTACTGGCAATTCTGGATCGGCTTGCTGCTGATCGTCATCGTGCTGTTCGCACGCGGCGGCATCCTCGGCGGCCTGACGCTGATCTGGGGCAATCTCCGCAAATCTTCCGCCGGCAAAGGAGAGCGTTCGTGAGCACAATGCAAAACACTACTTTGCGTACCGAAGGCCTGTCCAAGCAATGGGGCGCCTTCAAGGCCAACAGCGACGTCTCGCTGACCTTCGTTCCCGGCGCACGCCACGCGCTGATCGGACCCAACGGCGCCGGCAAGACCACCTTCATCAACCTGCTGACCGGCGGTTTTGCGCCTTCGAGCGGCAAGGTGTTCTTCGGCGACGACGACATCACTTCGCTGCCGCAGCATGAGCGCGTCAAGCGCGGCATGACGCGCACCTTCCAGATCAATACGCTGTTTGCCGGCCTGACCGTGCTGGAGTCGGTCGTGCTGGCCATCTCCGAACGGCGCGGCCTGCAGTACGTCTGGCACAAGACCGTGGCGCAGCAGAGCGACGTCATCGACGAGGCCATGGCCTTGCTGGCCTCGCTCAAGCTCGACGGCGAAGCCAACAGCATCACGCGCAGCCTGGCCTATGGCAAGCAGCGCCTGGTGGAAATCGCACTGGCGCTGGCCACCAGGCCGAAGGTGTTGCTGCTGGACGAACCGGCGGCCGGCATTCCCTCGGCGGAAAGCAAGGAACTGTTCGAAGTCATCGCGCAATTGCCGCGCGACGTCACCATCGTTTTCATCGAACACGACATGGGCCTGGTGTTCCGCTTTGCCGAACGCATCACGGTGCTGGTCGGCGGCAAGGTGCTGACCGAAGGTACGCCGGCGGAAATCGCCGCCGACAAACGCGTCAAGGAAGTTTATCTGGGGGAGTCGGAACATGAGTGAGCTGCTCGCACTCGACAAGGTCACTGCCGGCTACGGCGATTCGATCGTATTGGAAGACGTGTCGTTTTCCATGAAGGAAGGCGACAGCCTGGCGCTGCTCGGTCGCAACGGCGTCGGCAAGACCAGCCTGCTGGTCACGCTGATGGGCTTGACCCGCCTGCATGGCGGCGGCATCCGCTGGCGCGGCGGCGACATCGTGCGCGTGCCGACCTACAGGCGCGCGCACGCCGGCCTCGGCTGGGTGCCGCAGGAACGTTACATGTTTCCATCGCTGACGGTCGAAGAACATTTGACCGTGGTCGCGCGCGGCGGCGAATGGGATTTGCCGAAGATCTACAACATCTTCCCGCGCCTGGAAGAGCGTCGCAACAACATGGGCAACCAGCTGTCGGGCGGCGAGCAGCAGATGCTGGCCATTGCACGCGCGCTGATGGTGAGTCCGCGCATCCTGTTGCTGGACGAACCGATGGAAGGGCTGGCGCCGATCATCGTGCAGGAGTTGCTGCGCGTGATCCGGGGGCTGGTCAAGGACATGGGCATGTCGGTGATCGTGGTGGAGCAGCATGCGCGCATGGCCTTGTCGTTGACGCAGCGGGCGATCGTGCTGGATCGCGGGCGGATTGTGCATGACTCGGATAGTGCGAGTTTGTTGGCGGATGGGGAGAAGTTGGATCGGTTGGTGGCGGTGGCGTGATGGAGGGAGTGGTGTTGGTCTTGTCCCGATTTTACGTTTGCTGTTGCTGATTCTGTTCTTTCTTCGATCAACCGGGGTTGCCGGGCCACCCCCGGCGAAGGCTTGATCGAAGAAAGAACAACCTAAGTTACCTACAGAGCCAAGTCGGAACAAAACATTTACAAATCCAACACCAGCACCTCCGTCCTCCCCCGAGAAACACAAGGCATAAACCAAAGATTGCAAGCCTTCTCCTGCTCGTTCAGGAATCCATCCCGATGATCGGGAACGCCCGCTATCACCCCGGTCTGACAAGTCCCGCACACCCCGACTTCACAAGAACAGTCGACCTCAACCCCCGCCTCCTGCAGGCAAGCCAGCGCCGTCCGGTCGGCAGCAACTTCAATCTCTCTTCCATCCCTCAGGCGCAACACAAAAGCCTTGTCACCCGCATCGGCGACAGGCGCCGAAAACGATTCCTTATGCACCTGCGACGCCCCCAGCCGGGCAGTGGCGAGGTCAACAACAGCCGTCATGAACGGCCCTGGTCCGCAGGTGTAGGCATGCGTATCGGGCGCAGCATTCTCCAGCGCAGAGGAAATGGCGAGAGCGGTCTGCTCTGCCGTCAGACTTGCGTGGATGGAAACGAAAGACGCCAGTGGGGTGCCGGTCAGTTCGTCACGAAACGCAACACTTTCCTCATCGCGTACAAAGTAATGCAGATGAAACTGGGCGTCGCTACGCAACAAAGCATATGCCATCGACAACAATGGTGTAATTCCGATCCCGCCTGCAAACAGCAGATGCGAACCAGCGGCCTCCGCCAACGCAAAGGCATTGCGCGGAGCGCCGATCTGCAGCGTGTCGCCTTCTTCGGCCTCTGCATGCAGCCATGAAGAACCGCCGCGCGACTGCGGCTCCTGTTTGACGGCAATGCGATAGCGCTGCGAAGACGGTTGATCGCAGCACAGCGAGTACTGCCGCACCAGGCCGTTGCCGAGCGTGACGTCGATGTGCGCGCCGGCTTGATAGGACGGAAGCGTGTCGCCCTGGCAGGCGCGCAGTTCAAAGATGCGGATGCCGGCGCCGCTGTGGCGGATGGCGGAGATGATGACGTTCATGATGTCGGAGCGTAGGCGATCGCACCGCAGGACGGCGCGGCAGCGAACATGCAACAAGGAAAAAGAGCGCGCCGCCTTGTGCGGCGAGGGCGGCGCGCTCGATGGCAACGCCGGCTTCAGGCCGCCTGCTCGGCCTGTCGGCTGAGCAGGGCGACGATGCGGCGCGCGCGGTTGGCGCCGGCGTCGACGTGGATGTCGATCATCGAGGCGTTTTCGAACCGGCGCATGTTGCGGTACTGTGCTTCGATGATGACGCGGTCTTCTTCGAAGGTGGCGGCGGTCTGTTGGTAGACCAGCTCCAGGTTGTCCGGCGCGTCGGGATGCGACGAGCTGGCCATGGTCCAGAAGTAGTGCGAGGTGGTCTCCGTCTCCGGCGTGATGCCGTGGAAGCCGCGCATGTGGAAGCCGCCGCGATCCGGGTCTTCCAGCGACTCGGTGTCGGCGTCGACCGCGCCGGTGAAGATGTTGAGATGGGTGACGTGGAAATCGATTTCCTGCCAGCGGTCGATCTTGCCCTTGAACGGCCAGGCCGCGCTATAAGTTGCCGGCGGCTGCGACGCTTTCATCCAGCGCACCACGCGCACCTTGTCGCCGTCGCTGGTGACGTTGGTCGGCGCTTCCATGTGCGTCTTTGCATTGCCGCCGATGGTCCTGGTGTGGACGTAGCCGACGTGGCTGAGGTCGAGCAGGTTGTCGTGGATCAGTTGATACGGCGCGTCGTAGTGGAACACGCCGCCCTTGTACCGGTAGCGCGGATTGTCGTGCGCGGCGATCTCCGGCGGCTGGCCCACGGCCCGGCTGTCGGCTGTTTCGCCCAGCCAGAGCCAGATGATTTCATTGCGCACGGCAACCTGATAAGCCTTGACGCAGGCCTTGCCCGGAATCTTGACCTGCCCGGGGATTTCGATGCACTGGCCGCTCGGCGCATACAGCAGACCGTGGTAGCCGCAGCGGATGCCGCCGTCTTCCAGCGAGCCGCACGACAACGGCACGCTGCGATGACAGCAGCGATCTTCGAGTGCAACGACCTCACCCGACTCGGTGCGGAACAGGACGACCGGGCGATTAAGCAGGGTGCGGGCCAGAGGTTTGTCCTGAAGCTCCCAGACAAAACCGGCGACGTACCATTGATTCAGTGGAAACATGATGTACTCCTTTCAATATTGCTGATTACTTGGCCGGATCCCTGACGTTGTCGTAGCGGTCGATCTCGGTGGCGACGTATTTGCCGTTCTGCTTGTCGATGCGGCGGATGTAGATGGTCTGCACGATGTCGTTGGTCTTGTCGTCGATGGCGACGGTGCCGCGCGGGCTGGACGCGCTGTAGCCCTTGACGGCGTTCATGAAGGCCGTGCCGTCGGCGTTGCCGTTGGTCTTGGTCAGCGTCCTGGCGATCAGCGCCATGGCGTCATAGGCCGACACCGACAGGAAGTTCGGCTTGAAGCGGCCGCCCACGGTCTGTGAAAACGCTTCCAGGAATTTGGCATTCTCGGCGCCGGGACGCGAGAACGAATAGAAGCCGGCGGTGTAGATCCCCAGCATCGAGTCGCCGCCCATGCTCAGCACGTCCTCATCGGCCCAGCCCTCGCCGCCGAGAAAGCGGATGCCGGCCTTGTCCAGCCCCTTCTCCTTGTAGGCCTTGATGAACGACACCATGGGCTGGCCGTTGGGCAAGAACACGTGGATGGCGTCCGGCTTCTCGTCCTTGATGCGTTGCAGGTAGGCGCTGTAATCGACCGTGGTCAGCGGCACCCGCACCGAGCTGGTGACGGTGCCGCCCAGTGCGGTGAAGGTCTTGCTGAACCAGGTATCGGCGTCCAATCCCGGCGCGTAGTCGGAGACGATCGAGAACACGCGGCGCGAGCCGGTCTTGTAGGCCCATTCGGCCAGCGGCTTGACCGACTGCGCAATGGTGTAGGAGGTGCGGGTGATGAAGGGCGATTTGGTGGTGACGGCCGACGAGGCGGCGTTCATCACGACCATCGGTTTCTTCGCCTTGTCGACCACGGCGGCGACCGCCATCGCGTTGGGTGTGAAGACGAAGCCGGTAATGATGTCGACGTTGTCGCGGCCGATCAGTTCGGTAGCCAGGCGTTTGGCGACGTCGGCTTGCGGCCCGGTGTCGTCCTTGTAGATGATCTGCAGTTTCTTGCCGGCCACGGTGTCGCCGTGCAGGCGCAGGTAAGTATCGATGCCGGCTTTCATCTGCTCGCCGCTTTGTGCGGCGACGCCGGTCAGCGAGGTGATGACGCCGATGCGGATGGTCTGGTCGGCCGCTGCGCTGATGCCCGACGTGGCACCGAATGCCACGCTCAGGGCAAGGCCGTACAGTGCACGCTTGAATTGTTGCATGTTGAAGTCTCCTGTGGTTTGTAGTTGTCATCCGGCATGTCGTTGCATGCGGTGCCCGGCTTGTGTTTTGAGTTTGCGTTTTAAACTTGTGCCCGCGCCGGTTGAAGAGGATCATACCGAAGCGAAATTATTTGAAAATAGAATTTTCTGCATAACATTTATTCGACTTTCGAATAGAGAATGCGAGCAGGAATCGCCGGCAAGGAGACCGCATGGCCAACTTCGATATGAACCTGTTGCCGATCGCCCTGGCGATCTATGAGGAGCGCAGCGTCAGCGCCGCCGCGCGCAAGCTCGACATGAGCCAGCCCGCCGTCAGCGTGGCGCTCAACAAGCTGCGGACCGCGCTCGGCGATCCCTTGTTCGTGCGCACCTCGCACGGCATGGAGCCGACGCCGCGCGCACTGACCCTGATCAGTCCGACGCGCGACATCCTGCAGCGCATCCATGCCGACGTGCTGGCGAGCGAGGTATTCAATCCGGCCACGACCATGCGCAAGTTCACGATCGCCTTGTCGGACATCGGTGAAATGACCTTCCTGCCGAAGGTGCTGGACCGCTTCCGGCGCGATGCCCCGGGCGCTTCGGTGGCGTCGGTGTCGATGACGCCGGTGGAACTCAACGTGGCGCTGGAAAACGGCGAAGTGGATCTGGCGGTGGGATATTTCCCCGACCTGAAGAACCGCAACCTGTTTCAGCAGCGGCTGTTTTCACACGACTTCATCTGCCTGCTGCGCGCCGATCATCCGATCCGCTCGCGCAAGATTTCGATGGAGCAGTTTCTGAAACTGGGACATGCGGTGATCAGGGCGGAAGGACGCAGCCAGGAGTTGTTCGAGCAATTGCTGATCAAGAAAAAGATCCGGCGCCGCATCGTGCTGTCGACGCCGCACTTCATGTCGATTCCCTTTTTGATCGCGTCGTCGGACCTGGTGGTGACGGTGCCGCGCGCCGTGGGAGCTTCGTTCGCGCAGTTCTCCAACATCCGGCTGGTGGAGCCGCCGCTGGACATTCCGACCTTCGATTTGCGCCAGCACTGGCATCGCAAGTATCACAAGGATGGCGCCAACGTCTGGCTGCGCTCGATCCTGGCGGAAATGTTCTCCGGCGATTGATGCCTACTCGCTGTCGCTGTCGCTGTTGTCTGGTGCCGGTTTGATGCTGGCCAGCGGCGCGCGGCTTTCGGTATTGTTGCCGCGCACCAGCTTGTCGAGCAGGTGCATGAACTGCTCTTGCTCGTCGGCTTCCAGCGGCGACAGCAATCGTTTGCGCAGACGCTGCGCCGCCGGGATCAGGTCGCTCAGCATCTGTTCGCCGGTCGGCGTGATGTTGAGCGCGCGCTGGCGCCGGTTGTGCGGGATCACCTTGCGCACCAGCAAGCCTTTTTCTTCCAGCCGCACGCAGACGGTGGCGCCGGTCGAGGTGTCGATGCCGACCAGTCCCGCCAGCGTCACCTGGTCGATGCCGGGATGGTTCGACAGCGTGCGCAAAATCGCATATTGCACCGGCGTAATGTCGCCGCCCAGTTCGTCGAGGAAGATCGACACCGAGATCTGTTGCGCACGCCGCAACAAATGGCCGGGGTGCTCATAGAGATCGATCAGCTGGCTCTCTTGCGCTGGCTTCTGTGCTTGTTGTGTTGTGCTTGGACGAGGCATGGTTGTCGGTTTGCAAAAAGACGCGTTGTGAAGGTTTGTAGTGTAGCCGCTGCGCTGTTGCGCCACGCATTTTTGATGCAACGCGCAACGGAAAATACAAAAATAAATGCGAAATCCGGTTTACATCGTCGCGCAGTTGGAGGATACTTTTCTCAAACATTCAGTGTACTGAATATTAAATCGAAAAACAAAGCAGCAGAGACCCGACGGCCCACACAGACAGGCTGCGGAACAAGAACACGGCAATTGGCGCATCGGTTTTTTGCGCCGGACGAGAAGTAAAAATCATCGATGCCTTGCAGGCCGATGCCGCGTCAAGGATGCGCTGCGCGGCCCATGCATCGTTATGTTCGCACGCTCATGAATTCGCATCACCGAACAATGGAAATTCCTGAGGAGGAGAAGACATGTTTCCAAAAAACACCTGGTACGTCGCCTGTACCCCTGACGAAATCGCCGACAAGCCGCTGGGCCGCCAGATCTGCGGCGAGAAGATCGTGTTCTATCGCGGCGCCGAAGGCAAGGTCGCGGCGGTCGAAGATTTTTGCCCGCATCGCGGCGCGCCGCTGTCGCTCGGTTTCGTGCGCGACGGCCAGCTGGTCTGCGGCTATCACGGTCTTGAGATGGGTTGCGACGGCAAGGTCATCAGCATGCCGGGCCAGCGCGTGCGCGGCTTTCCCTGCATCCGCAGCTTTCCGGTAGTCGAGCGTTACGGCTTCATCTGGGTCTGGCCTGGCGAGAAGGAACTGGCCGATCCGGCGCAGATTCATCATCTGGAATGGGCCGACAATCCCGAGTGGGCCTATGGCGGCGGCCTGTACCACATCAATTGCGAATACCGCCTGATGATCGACAACCTGATGGACCTGACGCACGAAACCTATGTGCACGCGTCCAGCATCGGCCAGAAGGAAATCGACGAAGCGCCCGTCAACACCAGGACCGAAGGCGACGAAGTCATCACCAGCCGCTTCATGGAAAACATCATGGCGCCGCCGTTCTGGCGCATGGCGCTGCGCAGCAACGGTCTGGCCGACGACGTGCCGGTCGACCGCTGGCAGGTCTGCCACTTCACGCCGCCCAGCCACGTGATGATCGAAGTCGGCGTGGCGCATGCCGGCAAGGGCGGCTACGATGCCGATCCGCAATACAAGGCATCGAGCATCGTGGTCGACTTCATCACGCCGGAAACCGAAACCTCGCACTGGTATTTCTGGGGCATGGCGCGCAACTTCAAGCCGCAGGATGCGGAGCTGACCGCTGCCATCCGCGAAGGCCAGGGCAAGATTTTCGGCGAAGACCGCGACATGCTGGAGATGCAGCAGCAAAATATCCTCAAGCATCCGGAGCGCAAGCTGCTGATGCTCAACATCGACGCCGGCGGCGTGCAATCGCGCCGTTTGCTGGACAAGTGGATGGCGCAGGAACAGCCGTCTCCGGTTACGGCAGCGGCGAACGCCGCGTGATCCGAAGTTTCCATTGAATGACGGCAGCGACCCGAGGCGGTCGCTTCTGTCGTTGTGCGAAAAAGCAGCAACGAGCATCGAACGTTTCAGCAGAGAGTGCCATGAGCCAGTTACAAGTCAAAGTCATCAGCAAGACCCGGGAAGCGGAAGACATCGCCAGTTTCGAGCTGGCCGGCGTCGACGGCAAAGCCTTGCCCCCCTTCAGCGCCGGTTCGCACATCGACGTGCATATCCGCGACGGCCTGATTCGCCAGTATTCGCTGTGCAATCCGCCGCATGAAAGCCATCGCTACCAGATCGGCGTGCTGCGCGACGCCAACTCGCGCGGCGGTTCGGTCGCCATGCACGGCGACATCCGCGTCGGCGACGTGCTGACCATCAGCGAGCCGAAGAATCATTTCCCGCTGACGCAAGCCAAACGCACTTTGTTGCTGGCCGGCGGCATCGGCGTCACGCCCATCCTGTGCATGGCCGAACGCCTGGCCGCCACCGGCGCCGACTTCGTCATGCATTATTGCGCGCGTTCGCCGGAGCGTACCGCCTTCCGCGACCGCATCGCCGCGTCCGCGTTTGCCGATCGCGTGGTGTATCACTACGACAGCGGCACCGACGAGCAGAAGCTCAAACTGGCGCAGATGATCGCCACGCCGGACGCCGACACGCATATCTACGTCTGCGGCCCGGGCGGCTTCATCGACCACGTCGTCAACACGGCAAAGGAAAAAGGCTGGCCTTCGTCGCAGGTGCATCTGGAATACTTCGGCGCAGCGCCGGTGGAGACCGACGGCGACGCTTCTTTCGACGTCAAGATCGCCAGCAGCGGCAAGGTCTTCACGATTCCGGCCGGCGAGACCGTGATCAAGATCCTCGCCGACAACGGCGTCGACATTCCGGTATCGTGCGAGCAAGGCGTGTGCGGCACCTGCCTCACGCGCGTGCTCGACGGCGTTCCCGATCATCGGGATCTCTATCTGACCGATGAGGAGCGCGCCGCCAACGATCAGTTCACCCCTTGCTGTTCCCGCGCCAAAAGCGCCTTGCTGGTCCTCGATGTCTGATCTGTTCTGACTTGTTCGATAACTAAAAAGAGAGAGACAAAAAATGCCCGATTCCATCAATACCCACCGCCGCCAGATTTTGCTGGGAGGCGGCGCCGCACTGGCCGCCGGCATGCTGCCGCTATCCGCCTTTGCAGCCGATCCGGTCAAGGTCGGCCTGATCGTGCCGATGTCCGGACCGTTCGCCTCGACCGGTCGCCAGATCGAAGCCGCCGTCAAGCTGTATCAGCAAAAGTACGGCGACACTGTGGCCGGCCGCAAGGTCGAAATTCTCTTGAAAGACGACGGCGGCCTGTCGCCCGACGTCACCAAGCGCCTGGCGCAGGAACTGGTGTCGCGCGACAAGGTGCAGGTGCTGGCCGGCTTCGGCCTGACGCCGCTGGCGCTGGCGGCAGCACCGATTGCCACGCAGGCCAAGGTGCCGATGATGGTGATGGCGGCAGCGACTTCGATCATTCCGCAACGTTCGCCGTACATCGTGCGCACCGGCTTCACGCTGCCGCAGGTGACGGCGCCGCTGGCAAGCTGGGCGGCGAAGAACAAGATCAAGAGCGTCGTCACCTTCGTCAGCGACTACGGTCCCGGCATCGACGCCGAAAAAGTGTTCGTCAAGACCTTCACCGACGCCGGCGGCAAGGTCGTCGAAAGCCTGCGCGCGCCGCTGCGCAATCCCGACTACGCACCCTTCCTGCAACGCGTGAAAGACGCCAAGCCGGAAGCGCTGTTCGTCTTCGTGCCATCGGGTGAAGGCGCGGCGGTGCTGAAACAGTTCACCGAGCGCGGCCTGGCCGCCGCCGGCATTCGCCTGATCTGCACCGGCGACGTGCTCGACGACGACCTGATGGCCAGCATCGGCGCCGCCTCCAACGGCGTGATCAGCAGCCATCATTACTCGGCGGCGCATCCGTCGCCGCTGAACAAGGAATACGTCGACGGCATCGCCAAGGCCAACAAGGGCATGCGCGCCAACTTCCACTCGGTCGGCGGTTACGACGGCATGCATCTGCTGTACGAAGCGCTCAAGAAAACCAACGGCGACACCGACGGCGAGAAGCTGCTCGTCGCCATGAAGGGCATGAGCTGGGAAAGCGTGCGCGGTCCGGTTTCCATCGATGCCGCTACGCGCGACATGGTGCAGAACGTCTACATACGCAAGGCGGAACAACGCGGCGCCGAGTACTACAACGTCGAATTCGACAAGGTCGAGAAGTTCAAGGATCCGGGCGTTTGATTGCCTGAGATGTCGTCATGAAAAAAGCCCGGTTCGTTTGATGCGAGCCGGGCTTTTTCATTTTCCATACGGAGATGATGGGGGCGGCTGATGAACGACACCGGGTCCCGGCTTTCGCTGGAACGACGGATGGTTTGTTTAACTTAAGTGATCATTGATAGATACCGTCGTCCCGGCGAAAGCTGGGACCCAGCGTCGTATTGCCGTCGCCTTACAAATCCTGAATGAAGCCGGTCACCAGCTCCGCAAACGCTTGCGGCTGTTCAATCGCGCTGATGTGCGAGGCGTCCTTGATCACCGCCAGCTTCGCACCGGCGATGCCCTTGACCAACGTCTCCGACATAGCCAGCGGCGTGCCCTGATCCAGTTCGCCGGCGATCACCAGCGTCGGCGCCTTGATCTCGCCCAGGCGCGCCGTCGTATCGACCGTGCCGACCGCATTGCAGCAGCCGACGTAACCGGCGGCGTCGGTGCTGGTCAGGCGTTCGCGGAAGCGCGTCACCGTGGCGGCATTCTCCGCGCGGAAGCGATCGTGGAAATAGCGCCCCATCACCGCATCGGCAATCGCTTCGATGCCTTGTTCGCGCACGGTGGCGATGCGTTGCTGCCAGGCTTGCTGCGCAACTTCGGGATAAGACGATGTCGTATTGGCCAGAACCAGCGCGCGCACCAGCGAAGGATGGCGCAAGGCCAGTTCCTGGCCGACCATACCGCCCATGGACAGGCCGACCCAGATCACCGGACCGGTGTCGAGGTCGCGCAGCATCCGCGCGGCGTCGTCGGCCAGATCGGCCATGCCGTAGAGGCCGTCGGCCTTCTCGGAACTGCCGTGGCCGCGATGGTCGTAGGCGATGACCTTGCAATCGGCGGACAACTGGTTGGCCAGCGCATCCCACATCATCAGGTCGCAGCCGATGGCATGGCTGAGCACGATGGTGTGGCGCGGCGCCTTGCCGTTGCGCGGCGTGCGCACGCTGTAATGCAGCGACGGCGCGCCGCTGCTGCGGCCTTCCTTGCCGATGCCGGCGTGGAAGGTGTCGGCCGGCTTCATCGGCGTCACCGCATAGCCGATCTGTTCGCCGACTTCGCGCAGGATCTGCTGCGCGTGCGTGAAGGCGGTGTTGCCCGCCGGGACGCCGGCATAGATGGCCGACTGGATCAGCACTTCCTTCATCTCATCGGGCGTCAGGCGCGTGGCGGGATCGCCCAGCAGGCCGGCGCGCACGTGCAGCTCGAATTCTTCCCAGCGGCCCAGCGCGATGGTGATGGCCAGCACGATGATGCGGCGGGTCTTGTGGTCCAAGCCCGGGCGGCCCCAGATTTCATTCCAGGCGAAGCGCGTGATCAGGTTCTGGAATTCGGCGTTGAAGTTGGTGGCGTTGGCCACCGAACGGTCTACCCAGGCGTCGCCGAGGACGCTGCGGCGGTTGCGCATGCCGCGTTCGAAATCGTGGTCGAGGGGATCGTAGCTCATGGTTGTCTCGTTATGAAAATGTTGTCTCGTGATGGAAATGGAATCAATGGCCGTCTTGCCGCAAGGACTTCAGTTGGCGCTCCGCCAGTGCGCGAGCCGCGCCGGTGGCGTGCACCGGGTCGAACAGATGGTGCAGTTTATCGACGTCGATCTGCTCGCCGAGCTGCGGATCGTCCTTGATCGCGGCGCTCAGCACGTCGGCCAGATGGCCTTGCGTTTCCACCGTGCGCTGCGTCAGCTTTTCCAGCAAGGCATGCGCGTTCGGGCGACCGATGGCGCTCGCCAGATAGATGGACGCCGCTTCGGCAAACACCAGGCCTTGCAGCGCATCGATGTTGCGGCGCATGCGCGGCGTGTCGACGATGAGTCCGGCGAAGGCTTCATTGAGCGCCTTGATCGCGCCGTGCGCGCCGAGGAACAAGGCCGGCCATTCCGCCAGCTCGGCCTGCCAGTTGCCGAGGCCGCGTTCGTGCTGCTGGGCCATGGCGGCGAGCAAGGCGGCGGCATGTTGCGGCGCGCGGTTGGCGGCGGCGAGTGCAATCATCGACGACACCGGATTGCGTTTGTGCGGCATCGCCGACGAACCGCCGCGGCCGTTGCCCGAGGGTTCGGCCAGCTCGGCGATTTCGCCCTGCGCCATCAGGCTGAGGTCGGTCGCCAGCTTGCCGAGGCTGCCGGTCAATACGGCCACTTCCATGCCCAGGCGCATCCATTCATCGCGCTGTGTATGCCAGGCGGCGTCGGCGACTTTGAGTTGCAAGGCGGCTGCCATGTGCCGTGCTACGGCCGGACCTTTGTCGCCCAGTACGGCAAGCGTGCCGACGGCACCGCCCAGTTGCAGTTGCAGGGCGCGTGCCGACTGCGCACGCAGTTGTTCGCGCGCGCGCGCCAGCGGCGCCGCCCAGCCGACCAGCTTGAAGCCGAAGCTGGTGACCTGCGCCGGCTGCATCAGCGTGCGCGCCAGCACCGGCGTCGACAGATGTTGCTCGGCCAGCTTCAGCAATTGCGCGGTCAGTTCCGTCAGGCCGTCATCGATCAGCTTCAGCGCTTCGCGCGTGGCCAGCACCATGGCGGTGTCGAGCACGTCCTGGCTGGTGCTGCCCCAGTGCACGTGGGTGGCTGATTCTTGGCTGGTGAGCGCGACGGTCTTGGTCAATTCCTTGACCAGCGGAATCGCCAGCGCACCGGCGCGGCGGCCGGCCTGGATGACGGCGGGGATGTCGTAAAGCTGGGCGTTGCAGACGCTGGCGATGGTGCGCGCCGCGGCGTCGGGAATCACGCCCTCGGCCGCCTCGGCATTGGCCAGCGCAGCTTCGAAATCGAACATCGCCTGCACGATGGACGCATCGTCGAAGACCTTGATCATCTCCGGCGTGGTCAGAAAACTGTCGAATATGGAAACGCTCACATGGACTCCGTGTTAAATCGGTAAAACGCACACGGGACTCGGTGGATGCCGGTCCACGAGTCCCTCATGCTTTCAGGATAAGCCGGCTTCTCAAATGTAATCGAAGAATACCGTTTCCTGTGCGCCCTGCATGTTGATGTTCCACAGATAGGAACCGTCCGCCTGCTTCTTCGCAATCAGGGTGTCGCGACGCTGCTGCGGCACCTGGACGAGGATCTCCGACTGCGCCAGACCGGCGTCGTCTTCCAGGAAGACGGCAGTGAACTGATGTTTGGTCAGGCCGCGGGCAAACACCGTGACATAGGCGACCGGCTTGCCGGTGATGGCAGCCTGAGGCATGGTGATCTGCAGGCTGAAGCCGCCTTCGTCATTGCTCGGCACGCGACGATAGCCGGGGATGGCATGTGCTGTTTCCACCGGTGCGCTGTCCGGCATCCATGTCTCGACCCAGGCATCATTGATCGCCACGCCGTCGCCGTCGAAGATCGCGCCCTTGACGACGATCTTCGGTGCGCTGCTTTCCACGTTGGCAGTCATGTCGACGGCCCAGCGCCAGGCTTCATGCGGAAACGGGCCGATGGTTTGTGAGGTTGTGATTTTGCTTGTCATGGTTGTCCCCGATTCCTTAGATACCCATAGGGGTGGCGTTGCGTCCGCGCAGCACGATATCGAATTCATAGCCGAGCATCTTGTCGTCGACGGTCTCTTCCAGGCTGAAGCGCGAGATCAGGCGCTGGCGCGCCGCCGCATCCGGGATGCTCTGGAAAATCGGGTCGTACTCGAACAGCGGATCGCTGGGAAAATACATCTGCGTCACCAGGCGCTGCGCATACACGTTGCCGAACATCGAGAAGTGGATGTGCGCCGGCCGCCAAGCTTTGTGATGGTTGCCCCAGGGATAAGGACCCGGCTTGATCGTGACGAAGCGATAGCGGCCGTCGTCGTCGGTCAGCATCTTGCCGAAGCCGGTGAAGTTGGGATCGAGCGGCGCATCGTGCTGGTCGCGCTTGTGCCAGTAGCGGCCGGCGGAATTGCATTGCCACACTTCCAGCAGCGAATTGCGCACCGGCTTGCCGTCTTCATCGAGCACGCGGCCGGTGACGACGATCTTTTCGCCGAGCGGCTCGCCCTGGCCTTGCGCGGTCATGTCCATGTCGTGCGGCAGGATCAGCCTGGGCGAGGCGAACAGGTTGGTCGTGGTCGCGGCAGCGGCGTTGATGCGCAACGGCGCCTGCGTCGGACCGCGCTTGACGGTGGATTTGTAGGGAGGATAAATCAGCTCCGGATAAACGCCGGAGTCGACTGCGTCGAAGTTCATGGGGTCTCCTTGAAAACAGGCGGTAAAACACGGCTGGAGCACCGGTGTTGCTGTGCGAATAACGTGCCGTGTTGTTTTGTTCTGAACGGATGTTAGGCAAGGAAAGGGTTCGTCACAAGGCCGCCGATGGCGATGGCATTCGATATTCGCCCTATTTGTGCGAGAATCGCACAAATCAACGACTTTATGCGGATATCGCCATGAATCAGCCTCAGGACGCCGCCGACGGCGAGATTGTCGCGCCGCACAAACGCGACCTCATCGCCGGTCTGGAAAAAGGCCTGCAAGTGATCGAAGCCTTCGACCAGGAGCGCTCGCGCCTGACCATCGCCGAAGTCGCGCAACGCACCGGCCTCACGCGTGCGGCGGCGCGCCGCTACCTGATTACGCTGGCGCATCTTGGTTACGTGCGGCATGAGCAGAAATTGTTTTCGCTCACGCCGATGATTTTGCGGCTCGGGCAGTCTTATCTGCACTCGGCGCGGTTGCCGCGTATCGTGCAACCACTGCTTTATCGGCTGGCGTATTCACTGGAAGAAGCCGCTTCGGCCGGCGTGCTCGATCATGATCAACTGGTCTGTGTCGCCGCCGTCAGCGCCGGACGTCTGGTGTCGACCACCTTGCAGCCCGGCACGCGCGTGCCAGCCTTTTGCACGGCCAACGGTCGCGTCTTGCTGGCGTATTTGCCGCAGGCGCAGATGGAGCATTTCCTCGCACGTTTGCAGCCGGAGCAGATCACCGCGCACACCATCGTCAACAAGGAGCGCCTGGCGCTGGAGATTGCGCGCACGCGGGAGCAGGGCTATGCCTTGGTGGATCAGGAGCTGGAACTCGGGTTGCGGACCATGGCGGTGCCGATCCGCAATTTTCGCGGCGAGGTGGTGGCGGCGATGAATATCAGCGTGCATGCGGCGCGCATGAAGCTGGAGGAGATGGTGGAGCGGTGTTTGCCGGCGATGTTGAAGATTCAGGTGGAGTTGGGGGCGTTGCTGTAGTGAGAGGTTTGTGCTGCGCACGGCTTAAGTGTTTTGTTCCGACTAGCTTGTATTAGTTGTTGATACTGCTCATTCTTCGATCAACCGTGCCGGGGGTAGCCCGGCGGCTACTCACTTTCTTTGCTTCGCCAAAGAAAGTAAGCAAAGAAAGGCGACCGCGGGATCCAGCCCCCTTCGGGGGTTCCCGGTGCTGCGAAGCAAAAAATGGGAAGGAAAAAAACTCGCTTCGCTCAGACAGTTTTTCCTTCTTTTTCCATTTTTCGCATCGCATCACCGGCTGGCTCCAAGCGGAACGGCTAAACTGGCTCGCTGCGCCTCGCCAGGGGTGGCTCGCCTGCGGCTTCGTGATTTTCACCTTCTGTCGTAATTAATTACACCGTCGTCCCAGCGAACGCTGGGACCCAGTGACGTCAGCGTATCATTTAACCGTCGCAACGACACTGGGTTCCAACTTTCGTTGGAACGACGAAACCAAGGAGGCCACAGAAGATTGAACCAACTCTGTCCCCTGGCGATGCGCAGCGAGCCAGTCTCGAAGTCCGCTTGAGAGTAGCCGGCGGCGGCAGGTGCAAATCGGATAAAGAGAAAAAATCTGTCTGAGCGAAGCGAGTTTATTTTTTCTCCCGATTTGTGCCTGACGACGCCGGGAACCCCCGAAGGGGGCTACGACCCAGCGGCCGCCTTCTTTTGCTCACTTTTCTTGGCGGAGCAAGAAAAGTGAGCGGCTGCCGGGCCGTCCCCGGCGAAGGGTTGATCGAAGAGAGAACAAAGGAAGTAACGACAGGCGGTAGTCCAAAGAAAACACCCCAAGCCGCTGCAAGCAAAACTCCCTCACCCCTCCAAACTCTCCCTCCGAAACTCCTTAGGCGACACCCCCACCTGCCGCTTGAACAAGCGACTGAAATAAGCCGGATCCTGAAACCCCAGCTCATAAGCAATCGTCGCCACGCTCGACGGCACGTACGTCAGCTTGCGGCAAGCCTCCAGCATCAAGCGATGCTGCGTCATGTCGAACGCAGACTGCCCCGCCAGCTTCAGGCACAGCCGATTCAGGCGGCTCGGCGTCACATGCAATTGATCCGCATACGCCCCGACCAGCCATTGCTCCTTGTAATGCGCCTCCACCAGCGTGCGAAAGCGGCTGAACAACTCGAAATCGTTGCGTCCCGACAAATCCGCCGAACGATGATCCGCCTCCAGCCGCACCAGCAACAGCAACACGCTGCGCGCCAGCCATTCCAGCATCAGCGTGTGCCCGAACAGCGGCCAGGCCGATTCGGCGATGAGGTGGCGCAGGATGGCTTCGATGCGCTCGCGAATCTCAGGCACGCCCGCCAGGTCGATCGCCAGCGGCTGCAAAAACAGCGCCGAAAAAATGTCGCTGTGCAAGCCCGCATCCTTGCTTCCGCCGACCGAAAACACGACGTTCTGATCCACCGTCAGCACGAAGCCGACCGCCTCTTCCGAAAAGTCGAAACCATGCTCGACTGAGGGATGCAAGGTGATGACCACCGGCCCCTCGCGTTCCCAGACCTCGTCCTCGACCTCGGCGCGCACGTGGCCGGACATTAAAAAAAGTACCTGAAAAAGGCCGCGATGCGTATGCCGGGCGATATGCCAATCATGCAGGCGGCTGCGCGTTTCGATCAGTTCGATGTGGACGAACTCGGCGCCTTCACTGCGTACAGCCTCGCCGTAGAGGGAGAACTGCGGCACTTCGCTTGCTCGTGTTGTGGACTTTCTGGTCGCCATGCCGACACCGCCGGGAGAATTGTGAGTGTCAAAATAGTACAAGCAATTTTCGAATTCATCCATTCTTTCCCGGCGCGTCGCAGACTACGATGCAGGCATATAAAAAAGATTGTTAACAGGAGATATGCCATGCGCACCCAAGTCGCCATCATCGGCGCCGGCCCGGCCGGTTTGCTGTTGTCCCATTTATTACATCTGCAAGGCATCGAATCCGTCGTGCTGGAAAGCCGCAGCCGCGCCGACATCGAAGCGACCATTCGTGCCGGCGTGCTGGAGCAGGGCACCATGGATATCCTGACGCAATCCGGCGTCGGCGAGCGCATGCGCAAGGAAGGCGCCTTGCACCATGGCATCGAACTGGCCTTCGGCGGCCGTCGTCATCGCATCGACCTGACCGAACTGACCGGCAAGGCGATCACCGTGTATGCCCAGCACGAAGTCATCAAGGACCTGGTCGCCGCGCGACTGGCGGCGCAGGGGCAATTGCTGTTTGACGTCAGCGAAGTCGTGCCGAAGGACGTGCAAACCGATACGCCCTCGGTGAGCTTCATGCACGGCGGGCAGGCGCGGCAACTGCAGGCCGACTTCGTGATCGGCTGCGACGGTTTCCACGGCGTATCGCGTCCGCAGATTCCGGAGGGCGTGCGTCAGGATTACCAGCGCATCTATCCGTTCGGCTGGTTCGGCATCCTGGTGGAATCGGCGCCGTCGTCGGACGAGCTGATCTATGCACAACACGAGCGCGGCTTTGCGCTAGTGAGCACGCGCTCGCCGACGGTGCAGCGCCTGTACTTCCAGTGCGACCCGAAGGACGACGTCAACAACTGGTCCGACGACCGCATCTGGAACGAGTTGCATACACGGCTGGAGAGCAGCGACGGCTGGCGTCTCAAGGAAGGCAGGATTTTCCAGAAGGGCATCATCGGCATGCGCAGCTTCGTATCGACCCCGATGCAGCACGGCCGCCTGTTCCTGGCCGGCGATGCGGCGCACATCGTGCCGCCGACCGGCGCCAAGGGCATGAACTTGGCCGTCGGCGATGTAAAGGTGCTGTCGCGCGCGCTGGATGATTTCTACAAGAAGGGCAGCAGCGACCGGCTCAACGCGTATACGGAGACGGCGCTCAAGCGCGTCTGGCGCGCGGAGTACTTCTCGTGGTGGATGACCAGCATGTTGCACACCTTCGCTGACGCCTCGCCGTTCCAGCAGCAGATCCAGCGTGCAGAGCTGGAGAACGTGGTCAACTCGCGCGCCTTGTCGACGGCGCTGGCGGAGAACTACGTCGGCGCGTTCTGAAAAGTAAAAGCGGCGCATGCACGATCACGCATGCATGCGCCGCCCCCTCAAGACCGAGGGACCTCGACACATCAGAAGGTGTGGCGCACGCCGGTCATCACGCCGAACTGATTCATGCCGGTGCCGACGGTGCCGCCGACATCCAGGGGGATTGCCGCCGTGCCGCCGTTCTTCATGTAACCCAGCGAGGTATACAGCGCGGTGCGCTTGGACAGGTTGTAGGTCAGGCGCGCCACCGACAGCGTCGACTTGTTGGCCGAGCCCTTGATGTTCAGGCGCGCGACCTGTGCATCCAGCACCAGCGCCGCGCTGATCGGATAAGAGAATCCCAGATAATACAAATCGGAGTTGGTGTTGACCGCTGCCGCCGCGCGCGTCTTGCGATCCATTACGCCCCCGCCGATCTTGGTGTTGCCCAGCATGGCATAGCCGTTCAGCGTGACGCGCTGGTCGGTGTTGTCGCTGCTGGTCAGGCCGTTGGCCGCGCCGGTGTTGCCGTACATGATGTCGTACGAGCTCGACACGCCGAAGCTCTGGCTGTCGTAGGCCAGCATGGCGGTGACCTGGCGACAGGCTTTCGCATTGCCCGCGACTTCGCCGGCGCAGCCGGTGGCGCTGGCGCCGCCCGCGGAAGAAGTATCGCGGCCGAAACTGTAGGTTGCGCCGACCGTGACGCCGGAGAAGGTGCCGAGGTAGCCGATGGCGTTGTCGCTGCGCGCGTTCGGAATATAAGAGTCGATGCTGCTGATCGAGAAGATGTTCGGGCCCATGACGTCCGACTTGGCGGTGACCAGGTAGGTCATGTTGACCTGGCGGCCCAGCATCACCGTGCCGTAGTTGTTCTTCAGGCCGACGAAGGACTGGCGACCGAACAGGCGGTTGCCTTGTCCCATGCCGCCGGTGTCGACGGCAAAACCGGATTCCAGCACGAACATCGCCTGCAGGCCGCCGCCCAGGTCTTCGGTGCCCTTGAAGCCGAGGCGCGACGGAAACGAGGCCGTGAGCGACGGCATCTTTATCGCGGAATTGCCGGCGGCATTGGCGTTGGTGGTGTAGACGACGCCGGTGTCGATGATGCCGTAGATCGTCACCTGGCTTTGCGCCATCGCCTGGTGCGAGCATGCGGCGCCGAGCAAAACTAAGGTGCTGCAGACTAACTTGTTCATGATCTTCCCCATTTGAATGAAATTGCAGAATCAATATGTCGGCGCCGCTGCTGCGCCGTCGCTATGCATCGATGGTTCGCGGTCTCCCCGCCTCCCTGTATCGATGCAATGTTGTGCAAGGATTTCTGTTTTTCTTGCGCGAGGTTCTTGCGCAGTGTTGTCTCTTGTCGAAGCGATCTTAGATAAATGGAGGGATGAAAAATATCCGGCGCTTGCACGTTAGGCATGCGCGACTATCCGTTTTTTACGCAGCCTTCAACGTCGGTGCATGGCGGTGCAAAATGTGATTTTTATGGTGCGGGAAAAGAGAAAAGAGCCGGAGAAAATCGGTGTGCGACATCAGCTTGCAGTCAGCAGCGCGACCGGTGTTTGCGCCAGCGTCGGTTGATGCAGGCGTGCATCGGATACCTTGAACGCCGATACCGAGTATTTCAGACGGCCCGCTTGTTCTTCCAGCGATTGCGCCGCGGCGGCGACTTCTTCCACCATGGCCGCGTTCTGTTGCGTGGTCTGGTCCATTTGCGCAATGGCGGCGCCGATCTTTTCAATGCCGTGCCGCTGTTCCACCGATCCCGCGCTGATGGCGTTGACGATGTCGGAGACGGCGCTGATCGATTGCTGCACTTTGTCGACCGTGGTGCGGACCTCATGCGCCTGGCGCAGTCCGTCTTGCACCATGCCGACGGATGCATCGATGAGCGCCTTGATTTCTTTCGCCGCCGCGGAAGAACGATGCGCCAGATTGCGCACTTCGCTGGCGACCACCGCGAAACCGCGTCCCTGCGCGCCGGCACGGGCTGCTTCCACGGCGGCGTTGAGCGCCAGGATATTGGTCTGGAAAGCGATGCCGTCGATCAGCGCGGTGATCTCTGAAATCTGTTTCGAGCTTGCATCAAGCCGGCCGATGGTCTCGCTCATGGTTTGCATCGACTGGCTGCCGGACCGCGCCAGGGCATTGGCGCTATCGGCCAGTTCGTTGGCGCGCAGGGCGTTGTCGGTATTGCTGCGGATGGCTTCGGTCAGATGCCGCATGCTGTGCGCGGTCTGCTCCAGCGATGCGGCCTGTTGTTCCGTGCGTATCGACAAGTCCATGTTGCCTGCGGCGATCTCGCGCGTCGCCGTGGCGACGGATGTTGTTGCATGGACCACCTCGACCACCACGTCTTCGACGCGCTGGAGAAAGCCGTCGAACGCGCGCGCCGAGGTGCCGAACTCATCCTTGCGCGGACTGGCGGAACGTTTGGAAAAATCGAGGAAGGACGCCATCTCGCCGAACTTGCCGGTCTGGCGATGCAGGCCGCCGCAGACCACGGTGATCAGGTGACGTGCCGCGATCAGCGCGATGCCTGCGCCGGCGGCCAGGCAGGCGACGGCGACCCACAGCATCAGTGCGGCGAGCCGCCGGCCGTCTTCGGCCATCGCATCGGCGCGCGGCGAAAAGGCCCGCAGGCCGGCCAGGTCCGCGGCCATCGCGTGCGTGATGAAAATGGCGCAGGCTCCCAGTCCGGACAAGACCAGCGTCGCCAGCAGGAAAGCCAGCGTGACCTTGAATTGAATGGTGCGAAAATAATTGTGCATCGCGTGGTTTCCGTTCTTGTCTGATCGCGCCCCGGTCGTGGACGGCATGACGCCGCTCGTCGCCACGGACGATGCAGGGGGCGTATCTTCGCGCTGATCTTAGAAGGAGTCCGCGGAAAGAAATATCCGGCGTTTGCAGAGGCGCGCGTGCGCCTTATCCGTTTCTTGCACTTGCGAAGCGTCGTGCGGAAATAAAAAACGGCATCTCGACGATGCCATTTTCTTAGCGCGAAGAAGAACGAAAAATCAGCGCGCGCAACCGCGGGTCTGTTTCGGCAATTCGCCGAAGCGTTCGCGGTAATACGCCGAGAAGCGACCCAGATGGCCGAAGCCGAACTCGAAGGCGGTGTCGGTGATGTTGGCGCCCGGATGCGTGAGCAGCCGTTCGCGCGCAGCATCGAGGCGGATATTGCGCAGCAGGTCCATCGGTGCGACGCCATGATGCTGATGGCACAAAGCATTGAGCGCGCGCACGCTGACGCCTGCCGCGTTGGCCAGGTCGGCCAGCGCCAGCGGCGCGCACAGGCGCGTGCGGATGTATTTCTCCAGCATGTCCAGGCGCTGCAGCTTGCCCGCGCCGATCAGGCCGTCGGCCGATTCGTCGGCGGCGATGCCGGCGGCAGTCGGACCGGCGGTATAGGTGCTGGTCAACTGCGACAGCAGGAACTGCGCGGCCCCGCGTTCGAAGTGGTTGATCCATTCGGTATGGCCGTCGTTTTGTCCCGGCAAGGCCAGCACGCGCAGCAGCGATTGAATCAGCAGATCCCAGTGCGGGGCGGCATGCTCCGGCAACAGGAAGAGCGACGGCATGTTGGCCGGACCGGGTTGCCCTTGCGCGCTCAGCTCATCGAACAGCGCCAGCGGCACCTTCAGGATCAGCTGTTCCGAACCGGCTTGCCACCACAGGCGCAAATTCCGTTTTGGTGCAATCAGCGCCGTCTTGCCTTGCGGGATGCACACTTTTTGTCCGTCGGATTCAATTTCGGCGGTGCCGCTCAGGGTCATGTGGACCAGCGCGAAACCGTTGAACAGGCGCGGCCGCACGATCACCTCGGCGCCGTACTTCAACATGAAGATCTGCAATTGCCGGATCGCCGCCTTGAAGAGCACCGTGTCGACGTCGTCGCCCTTCCAGAACAGATCGTGTTCCGACAACTCATTGGCGACCTGCGCATGGCAATCCACCTTTCTGGTCGACTGGAATACGCGATGCCGATAGAGTGGGGCCAGGCTGAGCGATTGGCTTATGTTCTGCATGTTAACCTCTTAACGATGTCCCGCCGAGTGGGATGGGAGGACGATAGAGACCGGGTGTTGCCGAACCGCCGGCGCGAAATTTTTCCGCGCCTGATGCGGGAAAGCAAAAATTGGATCGTTGAAAACCCAGGTGTTCATCGATGACGCATGGCACGAGAATCCACCTGTCATCAGCCAGTTGTCAGCAATTTTCATGCCCGGATTTTCGCCGCGTCGATGCGCCGATGCGGCGTACGGGCCGATCTGGCAGGCGGATGCAGGTAGCCGTCATCGCGCAACGCGGGGGTAAAAGGTGCCTCTCCATGCTTGTCTCCTGAGTTGTTTTTTCTCTTGTGACCGGCCGGCGCCATGACGTGGCACCGTCTTGCGCTGTCTTGTCTTTGTTATCCTGCGTGCAGATCGCTTTTAGATTCTATGCGCGGGCCGGTAAAACGTACAATATCAAATCGGCATCACCGTATGCTCGGGAGGTATATTGGAACTTCGTCATCTCAAATATTTCAACGCCGTCGCCAGCACGCTCAGTTTCAGCCGGGCTGCCGAACTGCTGCACATCGCCCAGCCGCCCCTGAGCCGGCAGATACGCCAGCTGGAAGAACTCGTCGGCGCCGAGCTGATCGACCGCGCATCGCGTCCGATTGCGCTGACCATGGCCGGCAAATTCTTTTACGAGCAGACCGTACAGGTATTGTCGCGGCTCGACCAGATCGAAGAAGGCACGCGCCGCATCGCCAAGGGGCAGCAGCACTGGTTCAACATCGGCTTCGTCCCCTCCGCGCTGTATGGCCTGCTGCCCGAGCTGATCAAGCGCTTTCGCGCCGAGTTGCCGGACATTGAGATCGGGTTTTCCGAAATCATGACCATGGAGCAGGTCGAGGCGCTGAAATCCGGGCGCATCGACGTCGGCTTCGGCCGCCTGCCGATCAACGATCCCGACATCGTGTGTGAAACCATCATCGAAGAACCGCTGATGGCGGTGTTTCCGCTGGGCCATCATCTGCTGAAAAAAACCAGGGTCGGGTTGGCCCAGCTGGCCGAAGAAAAATTCATTCTCTATCCGGCCAGGCCGCGTCCCAGTTATGCCGACCAGGTGCTGGAGATCTTCGCCAGCCGCGGCATGAAGCCCACCATCGTCAAGGAAGCCAACGAGATGCAGACCGCCATCGGCCTGGTCGCCGCCGGCGTCGGCGTGGCGCTGGTGCCGCGTTCGGTGCAGGGTTTGCATCGTGCCGACGTGGTGTATCGGCCGCTGGCGAACAAAGGCGTGTTCTCTCCCGTCATCATGAATTTCCGCGCCAGCGATCGTTCCGCCCTGCTGGAAAAACTGCGCGCGACGGCGGCGCACATCGTGCGGCAGAGCATCCCGCACGATAGCCAATGACGAGGCTTGCGCGTGCGCCTGAATGCTCAGGCCAGGAATTTCGCCAGGCCTGCAGTGAATTCTCCGCCCGCTTCGACGTTGGATAAATGTGAAGCGGCCAGTTCCAGATAATCGGCGCCGGCAATCCTGTCCTGCAGAAAGCGCGCATCGGCCACCGTCGTCACCGGGTCGTGGCGTCCGGCAATGACCAGCGTCGGCGCTTCGATGCGGGACACTTGTTCGCGCAGGTCGGCATCGGCCAGTGCGGTGCAACAGGCGGCGTATCCGCGCGGCGAACAGTGGCGCAAGTCGCTTACCATGGCATCCACCAGCACCGGTGCGCGGGCAATGAATGCCGGCGTGAACCAGCGTCCTGCCGCGCCATCGGCCACGCCGTCCATGCCGTTTTCGGCGACCTGCGCCGCCCGGCTGCGCCAGCCTTCCGCGGTGCCGATCTTCGCAGCGGAATTGGCGATGATCAGGCGTTGCACGCGGTCGGCTGCATGAATGCCCAGCCACAGGCCGATGATGCCGCCCATGGAGATGCCGCAGAAACTCACCTTGTCCAGCTTGAGCTGATCGAGCAGATCGAGCACATCCCGGCCCAACTGCGCCAGCGTCGGCGCGCCGGCGGCGCCGGGACTTTCGCCGTGTCCGCGCGTGTCGTAGCGCAGGATCCGGTATTGCGCGCGCAAGGCGCGGGCCTGGCTTTCCCACAGCGACATGGTGGTGCCCAGCGAATTGGAAAACATCAGGACCGGCGCGTCCGACGGACCTTCCAGTGTGTAAGACATCGATGCTGCTTGGGTAGTCGTCATGGCATTTCCCGGATGCTGCTGTTGTGAAAAAAACAGGCCATGCGCTTGGCATGGCCCGATGTCGCATTCGTATCTTTACTCGTGCTTATGCTTGCTGTTGTCGCCGGGCTGTCTCATGCGGCAGCGCGATCGCGCCGGATCTCCGCCGTCGGCAAGTCGGCCTGCTCGGCATGCAGCATGAAGTCGAAGTCGATGGAATAGAACGGCGCATCCACTTCATGTTGGCGGATCGCCGCCGCATCGGTGACGTGTGTCATCTCCGGCACCAGGCCTTCGCGGGTGGCGAACGCGAAGTCGTCCCACAGATACGGATCGCCGGCGATGTTGATCTGCGTGGTCAGCTTGCGATAACCTGGCGCAGAGACGAAGAAGTGGATGTGCGCAGGACGCGTGCCGTGACGTCCCAGCTTCTTGAGCAACCGATCGGTGGCGCCGCCCGGAGGAACGCTGTAGCCGACCGGCACGCGGCTGCGGAAACGGTAACGGCCTTCCGCATCGGTGCGGATGCTGCTGCGCAGATTGAACGGCGTCTGGCTCGGGTCGAAGAAGGAATAGCTGCCGAGGTGATTGGCGTGCCAGACTTCCACCAGCGCATGCGCCAGCGGCTTGCCGTCCTTGTCGCGCACCTGGCCCTGCATGAACAGCGTCTCGCCCGGTTGCTCATCCTGGTCGAGGCGGGCGAAGCCTTTTTGTTCCGGCGCGCCGGCCACATACAAGGGGCCTTCGATGGTGCGCGGCGTGCCGCCGGCGATGCCTTGACGCGCTTCGGCTTCATCCATGCGCAGATCGAGGAAATGTTCGAAGCCCAGACCGGCGGCGATCAGGCCGTATTCGCCGGATTGTCCCGCCGCGGTCAGATAATGAACGGCAGCCCAAAATTCTTCAGGCTGGACATCAAGCTCTTCCACCGTGTGGAACAGATCGCGCACAATGCGGTTGACAATCTCTTTGACACGCTTGTCTCCTTCTCCGGTCTCGGTGCTTTCGATTTTTTGCAGTACGGCGTCTATCGTCTTCTTGTCCATGTTCGTCTCTCTCGTCTCTGATTGGCTTTTGGCTTGGTGCAGCTCAGTTGTGCCTGGTTGCACGTAGTTGCGATTGCGGATGTATCGATCTCAACGTTCGTCGTCGTGTATCGAAGAGGGATGGCGGCACAGCGCCTCGACTTCGATCTTCATGTAAGGGAACAGCGGCAGGCTCAGCAGCAGGTCGTGCAGCTCGGTCGAACTGGCGACGTCGAAGATGCTGACGTTGGCGTAGCGTCCGACCACGCGCCACAGGTGGCGCCATTTGCCGGAGCGCTGCAGGCTTTGCGCCAGTTCCCGCTCCTTGCTCTTGAGCGCATCGGCGGTTTCCTTGGGCATGGTGTGCGGCAGCTGCACATCCATCGTGACTTTAAACAGCATGTCGTCTCCTGTTCAGTGTAATAGGTAGTTTCATTGCGGCGTTCAGGACAGCGACACCAGGGTGGCTTTCCTGTCGCGGCGCAGGAAATTCACGCGGTCTTCGTCCAGCGTGATGCCCAGGCCCGGCGCATCCGGCAGCTCCAAAGAGAAATCGCGGTAGCGCAACGGTACGGTGAGAATCTCCTCCGTCAGCAGCAGCGGGCCGAACAATTCGGTGCCCCACGCCAGATTGGAAAACGTCGAGAACAATTGCGCCGAGGCCATCGTGCCGATCGCGCCTTCGAGCATCGTGCCGCCATATAAGCCCACGTTGGCCGCGGCCGCGATCGCCGCTACCTGCTGTGCGCCGGCCAGGCCGCCGGATTGCGCGATCTTCAGCGCGAACACATCGGCAGCGCCGCATTGCGCCACCCTGTACGCATCGGCGGGGCCGTGCAAGGTTTCGTCGGCCATCAACGGCATGCGATTCTTGTCGCGCAGGCGGCGCAAACCATCGAGGTTGCCGGCGGCGATCGGTTGCTCTATCAAATCGACGCCCGCCTGTTCCAGCAGGCGCATGCCAAGCATGGCGTCGGTTTCGCTCCAGGCCTGGTTGACATCGACGCGCACGCTGCCGCGGTCGCCGACGGCGCGCTTGATGGCGGCGACATGGGCGACGTCGTCGCGTACGGCGCGGGCGCCGATTTTCAGCTTGAAAATATTGTGCCGGCGCAGCGACAGCATCTTTTCGGCTTCTTCGATATCGCGTCCGGTGTCGCCGCTGGCCAGCGTCCAGGCAATCGGCAGGGCGGTGCGCACGCGACCGCCGAACAGGCTGCTGAGCGGCACGCCGAGACGCTTTGCCAGCGCATCGCAGAGCGCGGTTTCGATGGCGCACTTGGCGAAGCGGTTGCCTTGCACGTTGTCGTTCAGAAGTTGCATGCGCGCCGCCACCTGGTTGGCGTCGGCGCCCGCCAGCAGCGGCGTCATGTAGGTATCGATGTTGACCTTGATGCTTTCCGGGCTTTCTTCTCCATAGGCCAAGCCGCCGATGGTGGTGGCCTCGCCGAATCCCGTCACGCCGTCGTTGCCGGTAATGCGCACCAGCACCAGCGTCTGGCGATGCATGGTGGTCATCGACAAGCGATGCGGGCGAATGGTCGGGACGTCGAGCAACAGGACGTCGACGGTTTCGATGGAGGCAGGTGACAGGCTCAAGATATCAATCCGGTTCAGGTTGTTTTGTCGAATCATAGGAACAAACCGGCGTGCCTGTCCAAGACCAATTTCGATACCTTGCATACCTATTGGGTATAACAATGAGCAAGACAGCGCGATCGTTGCCGACGATGCAGTGCAGCAAGAAAGCGGCATGCAAAAAACGGATAGCGCGCAGGGTCAAGCTTGCAAACGGCGGATATTGCGGGAGAAACGCTTTCCCTATGATGGGGCATCTGCTGGGCCAGGCATGGCCCGGCGTTTACCCCGGAATGAGGACACGCTTCATGAACAATACACCCCGGCTTGAGCAGCAAGGCTACGCGCCATTGCTGCAGTTCCCGCGCACGGACGGCTCGCGCACTCCTTATAAAGTGTTCAGCTCGCAGGAGGTCTACGACCTCGAGCAGGAACGCATCTATCGCGGCGAGACCTGGAGTTTCCTCGCGCTGGAAGCCGAGATCCCCAACAACGGCGACTACAAGAGCACCTTCGTCGGCGACACCCCGGTCGTGGTCACGCGCACCGAAGACGGCGCGCTCGCGGCCTGGGTCAACAAATGTGCGCACCGCGGCGCCATCGTCTGCCGCACGCCGCGCGGCAACGCCACCTCGCACAGCTGCGCCTACCACCAGTGGAGTTTCGACACGCGCGGCAATCTGCTGGGCGTGCCGTTCCGTCGCGGCCAGAAGGGCGCCGCCGGCATGGCCAAGGATTTCGATCCGAAGTGCCACGGCCTGCGCCAGTTGCGCGTCGAAAGCTATCGCGGCCTGGTGTTTGCCAGCTTCAGCGCGACGGTCGAGCCGCTGGCCGACTATATCGGCGCGGAAATGCGTCCCTGGATCGATCGCATCTTCCACAAGCCCATCGTCTATCTCGGCTGTACGCGCCAGTATTCGAAGTCGAACTGGAAGCTGTACCTGGAAAACGTCAAGGATCCCTACCACGCCAGCCTGCTGCATCTGTTCCACACCACGTTCAACATCTTCCGCGTGGGCATGAAGGCGCGTTCGATCGCCGACAAGCATCACGGCCTGCACAGCATCATCACCGCGACCAAGAACGAGGCCGAAACCTCGGACGCTTACAAGCAGCAGGCGATTCGCTCCTTCGATGAAGGCTTCCAGCTGGAAGATCCGTCCGTGCTCGGCCAGATCAAGGAATACGAAGAGATGACCACCAACCACATCCAGCCCATCTTCCCGCAACTGGTGGTGCAGCAGATCCACAACACGCTGGTGGCGCGCCAGTTGTTGCCGAAAGGGCCGGGCAATTTCGAACTGATCTTCCATTTCTTCGGCTACGCCGACGACACCCCGGAATTGCGCGCACTGCGCATCAAGCAGGCCAACCTGGTGGGACCGGCCGGCTACATCTCGATGGAAGACACCGAGGCGACCGAACTGGTGCAGCGCGGCACCGCCCGCGATCCCGACGATTGCTCCGTGATGGACATGGCGAAAGACAGTCCCGACCAGGAAGATACGCTGATCACCGAAAGCCTGATCCGCAAGTTCTGGCTCGGCTACCAGAAGCTGATGGGTTTCGAGAGCATCGAGAAAGCGTAAGCGAGGAAAACAAGATGGAAAAGATGACACTGTGGTTCGAACTCCACCAATTGCAGGAAAGCTATATCCACGCGCTCGACAACGACCGCCTGGAAGACTGGCCGGAATTCTTTACCGACGATTGCCTGTACGAGATCGTCCCGCGTGAGAACGCCGACGCCGGCCTGCCGATCGGCATCATCTATTGCGACAGCAAGAAGATGCTGCGCGACCGCGTGCTGTCGCTGCGCCACGCCAACATTTACGAAGACCACACCTACCGTCACATGACATCCGGACTGATCTTCAAGTCGGTGGACGACAGCACGGTCGAAGCCGAATCCAGCTATGTCGTGATCCAGACGCTGCAAAACGGCGAGTCCTTCGTCTATCAGGCCGGCCGTTATCTCGACCGCGTGGTCAGGACCGCAGCCGGTTGGCGCTATGCCAGCCGCCGCGTGATTTACGACACGCTGCGCGTGCCGACTTTGCTGGCCACGCCGATCTGAGGAATGTCATGAGCGATTGGTTCGATGTCGGCAATGCCGACGACTTTGCCGACGGCGAGGTGGCGCCTGCCATGGCCGGCGGCCAGCCGGTGGCGGTATTCCGCCTCGGCGAGGAATTGTTCGCGCTGAAAGACCTGTGCACCCACGGCAACGCCAAGCTGTCCGACGGCTATGTCGAGGACGGCTGCGTCGAGTGCCCGCTGCACCAGGGGCTGTTCGACATCCGCAGCGGTGCGCCGCGTTGTGCGCCGGTGACCGAGGCGGTGCGCAGCTTTCCGGTGCGCGTCGTCGCCGGCCGCGTGGAAATCGGCATGGGTGCGGCGGCGCGGGAAGAGACTGCTCCCGCGGTGCAAAAAATGCAGGCGACCATCCACGCCATCACGCGCGCTGCGCCGGATGTCGCGGTGCTGCAGCTGCGTTGCGACGGCGCAGCGCCGGCTTATCAGGCCGGTCAGTATATCGACGTGTTGCTGGCCGGCGGCCAGCGCCGCAGCTATTCGATGGCGACGCATGCCGCCGGCAGTCCCGACATGCTGGAACTGCACGTACGCCATTTGCCGGGCGGACTGTTCACTGACCGCGTCTTCGGCGGCTTGCGAGCAGGCGAAATTCTGGAGCTCGAAGGACCGGGCGGCAATTTCTATTTGCGCGATGGCGCGAGCCCTGTCATTCTACTGGCCAGTGGCACGGGATTTGCTCCGATCAAAGCGCTGGTCGAAGAGGCAATCGCAAAGAACAACAACCGGCCGATGCGTCTGTATTGGGGAGGGCGCAGACAGGCCGACCTGTACATGGATGCGCTGTGCCGCGACTGGGCGGCGCGCCTGCCATGGTTCGATTATGTGCCGGTGCTGTCGGATGCCGACAGTGCATCCGGTTGGACGGGGCGCACGGGTTTCGTTCATCAGGCAGTCATGCAAGACATCCCCGCCATGCAGCAATACCAGGTATACGCCTGCGGTGCACCGGTCGTGGTCGAATCCGCGCGGCGCGATTTCACCGGCAGTTGCGGTCTGCCGGAAACGGATTTCTTTGCAGACGCGTTCTTGTCGAAGGCCGACAGCCGGAACTGAGACGATGCCTGGCGTTGGTCGAGCGCATCTGCAAGACAGGTTTCTTGTTTCACCATGTATCTTTCATCCACTATGGGGAGTTTTGGCATGAATCGAATAACAACAATGGCAGGCGCAATCTTGCTGGCGATGGCGGCGGGGGCAAGCATCGGCGCGCAGGCGGCGGATGTCGTCAAGATCGGCTTTTTGACCACCTTGAGCGGTCCGGCCAGCGCACCCGGCATCGACGAACGCGACGGTTTCACGCTGGCGCTGAAAACCCTGGGCGGCAAGCTCGGCGGCGTGCGCGCGGAAGTCATCACCGTCGACGACCAGTTCAGCCCCGACGCTGCCAAGCAAGGCGCCGACCGTTTGCTCAAGCGCGAGAAGGTCGACATCCTGACCGGCTTCGTCTATTCGAATATCCTGCTGGCCGTGGCGCCGGCCGCCTTCGCCAGCAAGACCGTGGTGATCAGCGCCAACGCCGGTCCCGCCCAGTTTGCAGGTGCAGGCTGTTCGCCGTATTTTTTCAGCGCCAGTTACCAGAATGACGCCACCCACGAAGCTGCCGGCAAGCTGATGGCCGACAAGGGTTACAAACGCGTCGCCGTGATCGCGCCGAATTATCCTGCCGGCAAAGATGCCTCGGCCGGTTTCAAGCGCTTCCTGAAAAAAGAACCGGCGATCGAGTTGTTCCCCAAACTCGGCCAGCTGGACTTCGCGACGGAAATCGCCCAACTGCGCGCCGCCAACATCGACGCCGTGTATTTCTTCCTGCCGGGCGGCATGGGCGTCAACTTCGTCAAGCAATACGCAGCGGCCGGCATGGATCCCAAGATCGTGCGCGTGATGCCGGCCTACGATGCCGACCAGCAGATGCTGTCCAACGGCGACCTGCTGGCCGGCGTCGCCAATACCGGTCAATGGTCGGCCGACTTGCCGAACGAACAGAATCGCGCCTTCGTCACGGCCTTCGTCAAGGAATACGGCCATCAGCCGTCGATGTATTCCTCGCAAGCCTATGACGCCGCCATGCTGATCGACAGCGCCGTCAAGGCCGTCGGCGGCAAGCTGGAAAATCGCGAGGCATTGATCGCCGCCATCAAGGCCGCCAATTTCAAGTCGGTGCGCGGCGGCTTCAAGTTTGCGGCCAACCACTATCCGATCCAGAATCAGTATGCCCGGGTGATCACCAAGGGCGCCGACGGCAAATACGTCAACAACATGACGCAGACGCTGATGACCGATCACGTCGACGCCTATGTCGGCGAATGCAAGATGCAATAAGGGACGATCTTGGCCAATCTGATTTTTGAGCAGGTGCTCAACAGCCTGCAGTTCGGCGTCATGCTGTTCCTGATCGCTTCGGGATTGACGCTGATCTTCGGCGTGATGAACTTCGTCAACCTGGCGCATGGCAGTTTCTTCATGATCGGCGCCTATCTGGCGGCGTACATCGCCGGCGCCACCGGTTCGTTCTGGCTTGGGCTGCTGGGCGCGCTGCCGCTGACGGCGGCGCTCGGCTTCCTGCTGGAGTGGCTGGTGTTCCGGCGGCTCTACAAGAAGGACCACATGGTGCACGTGCTGGCGACGTTCGCCTTCATCCTGATCTTCAACGACGGCGTGCGCATGATCTGGGGGCCGCAGCCCTTGCCGCTGAACATGCCGGCGGCGTTTGCCGGTCCGGTGATGCTGTTCGGCCTGCCGTACTCCAGCTTTCGCCTGCTGGTGATGGCGGTGGGCATCGCGGTCGCGATCGGTTTGTATCTGCTGATCAACCGTACCCGGCTCGGCATGTGGGTGCGCGCCGGCGCCAATAATCTGGAGATGGTCACGGCGATGGGCATCAATATCCGTCTGCTGTTTCGCCTGGTGTTCAGCTTCGGACTGGTACTGGCGGCGCTGGCCGGCATCATGCTCGGGCCGCTGGTGGCGGTGCAGGCCGGCATGGGCGACGACGTGCTGATCCTCGCCTTTGTGGTGGTGGTCATCGGCGGTATCGGTTCGGTGCCGGGCGCGGCGGTCGGCGCGCTGATCGTCGGCGTGGTCGATACGCTCGGCCGCGGCCTGCTGCCGCAATTATTTGCGCTCTTTCTCAGCGCCGATGCCGCCGCATCGGTCGGCCCGGCGCTGGGTTCGATGATGATTTATCTGGTAATGATCGCGGTGCTGTTCTGGCGTCCCAGCGGTTTGTTCCCTGCTCGTTCCTGAGGATGTCCATGCAACGTTTGCTTTTGCTGTTCTTTGTCGCGCTGGCGGTGCTGTTGCCGATACTGGCGCAGGCCGCCGGGATGGAGTATTACATCGGCGTGCTCACGCGCATCCTGATTTTTGCGATCGTGGCTTCCAGTCTCAATTTCATTCTCGGCTACGGCGGCATGGTCAGTTTCGGCCATGCGGTGTTCTTCGGCCTGGGCGCCTACGCGACGGCGATCGCCAGCTTCCACGGCGTGACCAGCGCCTGGGTCATCTGGCTGCTTGCGGCATTGGTGTCCGCCTTGGCGGGACTGGCCATCGGCGCCATCGCACTGCGCACGCGCGCCGTGTATTTCATCATGATCACCATGGCGCTGGCGCAATTGTTCTATTACTTCTTTGTCGGCTTCCGTTATTACGGCGGCGACGACGGCATCCAGATCAACGGCCGGCCGGTGCTCGGACTCGGTCTGGATATCAGCGGCGACAACGGTTTCTACTGGCTGGTGCTGGCCTGGCTGCTGGCGGTGCACGCGTTGCTGGCGCGCTTGTTGAAGTCGCGCTTCGGCCTGGCGCTCAATGCGATGCGCGAGAACGAGCGGCGCGCACAGGCCGTCGGTTACCCGACCTTGCGCTACAAGCTGGCGGCATTCGTCATCGCAGCGGTGATCGCCGGCATCGCCGGCAGCCTGATCGGCATGAGCAATCTGTTCGCCAGTCCCAAGCTGCTGCACTGGTCGCAGTCCGGCATCCTGCTGGTGATGGTGGCGCTGGGCGGCGTCGGCTATTTCTACGGCGGCATACTCGGCGCGGCGGTGTTCCTGCTGCTGGAAGAAATCCTGTCCACGCATTTCGAATACTGGCAAATCTATGTCGGCCTGATCCTGCTGCTGGTGGTGATGGTGGCGCCGCGCGGCGTCAGTTCGCTGATGAGCATCGGCAAGACCTTGAAGCAGGGAGAGCAGCATGGCGCATGATGCGTTGCCGATTTCATCGGCCTTGTCCGTGAAGGGATTGAAGAAGAGTTACGGTGGCCTCGCCGCTACGCGCGATGTCGACCTGGAGATCGCGCCAGGCCACGTCCACGCCATCATCGGCCCCAACGGCGCCGGCAAGACGACCTTGCTGTCGCTGCTGTCGGGCGCGCTGGCGGCGGATGCGGGAGAAGTTTTCCTGTTCGGCGAAACCATGCATGGTCGCGCAGAGCAGGCGCGGGTGAAAGCCGGCCTGGCGCGTTCATTCCAGATCACCAGCGTGTTCGACGAGCTGACCGTGCTGGAAAATCTGCAAGTCGCGGTGCAGCGCCGGCAGCATGTCAGCTATGGATTCTTCCATGGCAGCGCGCAGGACAAAGAGGCCAGGGAAGCCGCGCTGTCGGTGGCGCGCCGCGTCGGCCTGGAGAAGTTCGCCCATCAGTTGTCATCGCAGTTGTCGCACGGCGCGCGTCGCCGTCTCGACGTGGGTCTTGCCATCGCGTGCAAGCCGCGGGTGCTGCTGATGGATGAACCGATGGCGGGCATGGGGCATGAAGAATCCGGCGAGATGATCGCCCTGATCCAATCCCTGAAACAGGAACTCACCGTGGTGCTGGTCGAGCATGACATGGATGCCGTGTTCGCACTGGCCGACCGCATCACGGTGCTGGTGCAGGGGGCGGTATTGGCGACCGGCAGCGTCGACGAGATCCGCAACAATGCCGAAGTCAAGCTTGCCTATCTCGGCGAGGAGGAAGAGGACGGGAAAGAAATGCGAGAGGAAACACAATGAGCACATTGCTGGAAGTGTCCGGCCTGACCGGCGGCTATGGCTCCAGCCAGGTGCTGTTCGGCATCGACATGCAAGTCAAGGAAGGCCAGGTCGTCACGCTGCTCGGCCGCAACGGCATGGGCAAGACCACGACCCTGCGCACGATTCTCGGACTGAACCGGCCCACCGGCGGCGAGGTATCGTTTCGCGGCCAGCCCATCCATGCGCACAGCGCCGACAACATCGCGCGGCGCGGCATCGCCATCGTCCCGGAAGGGCGGCAGATTTTCAAGAACCTCAGCGTCGAGGAGAACCTGTCCGCCTTTGCTGCGCGCCGCAACGGCCGCGACAATCCGTGGACGCTGGAAAAAATCTACCAGCAATTCCCGCGCCTGAAAGAGCGCCGCACCAACGGCGGCGCGCAACTGTCCGGCGGCGAACAGCAGATGCTGGCCATCGGTCGCGCGCTGATGACCAATCCGCATCTGCTGATCCTCGACGAAGCCACGGAAGGCCTGGCGCCGCTGGTGCGCGAAGAGATCTGGTCTTGTCTGAAAGCGTTGCGCGAATACGGCCTGACCATCATCGTCATCGACAAATACATCAAGCGCCTGATCGGCTTTGCCGACCGGCACACCATCCTCGAAAAAGGCAAAGTCGTCTGGCAGGGCGATTCCGCGCAGTTGTCGGCGCAGCCTGATTTGTGGGACCGGTATCTGAGCGTGTAACTCATCGTACCGAACCCGGTACGGCAGCACAGGAAAAGGCATGAATCAAACAACATCGACAGACAAGGCGCTGCGCGTCATTTGCGCCGAGCAGGATTGCGAAGCCGGTTACAACCTCAAGGCGGCGTTCCCGGATTTTCCTCAGGTTTTGCAGGCCTGGCAAAAGGCCACGGCCGTCATCCGCGAGCCGATGCTTGGCGATGCCGATATCGCCTATGGAGAAGGGAAGCTGCAAGGCTTCGATTTCTATCGCGCCGCAGGGACCAATCGGCCTTTGCTGGTCTTTATCCATGGCGGCTACTGGCAAGGCGGAGACAAGAGCGATATCGGCTTCATCGCCGCGCCGTATGTACGCGCCGGCATCAGCGTCGCCGTCATGAATTATTCGCTGGCGCCGCAGGCGAGCATCGAGCAGATGGCCGGTGAAGTGCACGCCTTGCTGGCGCGCATCCGCGGTATGGCCGATCAACTCGACATCGACCTTGCACGCCTGTCGCTGATGGGCCACTCCGCGGGTGGCCATCTTGCCGCCTACATCGCAGCCGACATTGCCGCCGCCGGCAAGGATACGCCAGTGCAAGCAGTGTTCGCCATCAGCGGCCTGTTTGACCTGGTGCCGCTGATTCCCACTTCGCTGAACAAGGCGCTCGGCCTGAACGTGCAGAGGGCGGAACAACTCAGTCCGGTACTCATGGCGGGGCCGTCAACAACGCGCGTGCACACCATCATCGGCGAGCAGGAGACGGAACAGTTTCATATTCAGGCTGCCGTCATCGCCAATTGCTGGCCGCAGGTCGTGGCGCATCATGTCGTGCCGGCGACGCATCACTATACGGTGCTGTGGCCCCTGGCGGACGAGAACAGTCCGGTGTGCAAAGCGGTGATCGGTGAAATTCTGAGTTAACACCGAGACTCTTACCGACACTGTTTTCAACACCAATTTCGCTGTCCTTTCTTATTCATTGAATTGCTTTGGAGTTGACATGGATCGCCGTCGTTTTTCGCTTGCAGTTGCCGGATTATTGGGTATCCCAGCGGTTGCTTTTTCTGCAGGCAATCCCTTCCTCGGCTATACCCAGGATGAACTCGACAAGGCCTATGACCAGCGCAACTGGGCCCCGAATTCCGCCGAGGTAATAGGACGCTATACCACCGACAGCGTGGCGGTGCGCAAGAAATATCCTCCGAGTACGGAACGCTACGGTAGTAGCGATACCGAGACACTGGATATTTTTGCACCGGCAGGCGCGAAGGCGTTGCCGGTCATGGTATTTGTGCACGGCGGTGCATGGCGTGCGCTCGGTAAGGACGATTCCTCTGCGCCTGCGCCAACCTTCGTCGACAACGGGTGTCTCTATGTCGCGCTCAATTTTGCCAACATCCCGGCCGTGCGTTTGCCCGACATGGCGATGCAATGCCGGAATGCCATGTTATGGATACATGCCAACATCGCCCGGTTCGGCGGTGATCCTCAGCGTATCTTTGTCTCCGGCCATTCTTCCGGCGGCCATTTGAGCGCCGTGTTGTTGACCACGGACTGGAGCACGCTCGGCGCGCCTATGGATCTTATCAAGGGTGGAGTCGTGATGAGCGGCATGTATGAGTTGTATCCCGTGCTGCTGTCTGCGCGCAGCAGCTATGTAAAGGTATCGGCTGGCGAAGTAGTCGCGCTGAGTCCGCTACGTCATCTGGACAAGATCGCGTGTCCGGTGATCGTCGTCAATGGCGACAAGGAAAGTCCTGAGTTTCAGCGACAGGCAGGCGAATTTGCGATGGTTCTTGCTGGTATGGGAAAATTGCGCGGGCGCTTTGTCCTTCCCGGAAAGAATCATTTTGAGGTACCGGAAGCCCTGAACGGTGCGGACAACATTCTTTCAAAGGCGGTTTTGGACATGATGAAGGTCTGACGCTTGTCTTAAATTGATTGATGCGCCTGCGCTAAAAGCTCGAATGAGCGCAGGCGATCCTCCAGTCCATGCGTCCACGCCGTGATGCCGATCTCGTCGGCGCCGGCGTTGTCGGCCAGGCAGTGCAGTTTGCGCATCACCTCATCGGCGGTACCGACGAAATTGCGCTCCAATTGCAATTCGATGCGCTCCCTCTGTTGCGCGGTGTACGGATAGGCAAGCGCTGTCTCCGGCGACTCCAGCGGTTCCCGCACGCCGTCGTCGAGACGCGTGCGCCACAGGCCGCGCGAGGCGAACAGGCGGCGTGCTTCTTCTTCGGTATCCGCCGCCAGCGCCCACGCCATCATGGCGGAATAGGGGGCCTCGCCAAACGGGCCGGGCCGGAACGCCGTGCGGTAGGCGTCGAAGGCTGCTTCCGAAATTCCCACACTTTGTTCCGCCGAATAGTTGAAGCACATCGGCAACCCGAGTTCGCCGGCCGATTGCGCACCGGCGATGGACGTCACCAACAGCCACGGTTGCGCTTTGCCCGGATTGTGCGGCAGTGTCTTCAGCCCAGCCAGTTTGTCGTCATTGCCGGGGATTTCCTCGTTCAGCCATGCGCACAGCTCGCGAATCTTTTGTTCGAACTTCATACGATCGCCGTCGCCGCCGGGATTGAGTGCGCGGAAGGCATTGCCGTCGCCGCCCGGCGAGCGTCCCAGTCCCAGGTCGATGCGTCCCGGTGCCAATGCTTCCAGCACGTTGAACTGTTCCGCCACTTTGAACGGCGCATAGAACGGCAGCAGGATGCCGGCCGCGCCGAGGCGGATGTGCGAAGTCAGCGCGGTGAGTGCGCCGAGCAGAATCTCCGGCGCACTGCCGACGATGGCGGGATTGTTGTGATGCTCAGAAACCCAGAAACGATGGTAGTCCAGGCGCTCGCAATGCTGCGCCAGTTGCAACGTATTGCGCAGCGCGTCGGCGTGGGTAGCGCCAGCGGAATAAGCCGATTGGTCGAAGGCGATCAGGGGTTTGCGGGACGACTTCATGACGCGCGCAGGGGAATCACGTAGGGAATGTCGCCGTCGCTGCCGACCCGTGCGCTGACGCCATAGACGGTTTCGATATGTCGCGGCGTCAGTACCTCGCGCCAATGTCCCTGCGCGACCACGCGGCCTTCCCTGAGCATCACGAGGCGATCGGCGAAGCGGGCTGCCAGTCCCAGATCGTGGATGGCGATCAGCACGCCGCTGCGCCGGGGGCCGGCGATGTTGTCGGCGACCTCGCGCGCGGCCGTCATGGCTTCAAGCTGATGATACAGGTCCAGGTCGCTGGTCGGTTCGTCCAGCAGCAACAGACGTCCTTGCTGCACCAGTGCGCGCGCCAGCAGGACGCGTTGGCGTTCGCCGCCGCTGAGTTCGTCGTAGGAGCGCAAGGCCAGCGCTTGCAGGTTCAGGCGCTCGATCGCATCGAGCGCGATGCGCCGATCCCGTTCGCTGCTGTTCCAGGTGCGATGGGGCGCGCGACCGAGTGCGATCATGTCGGCCACGCGCAGCGACATGGACGAGCCGGTGTGTTGCGGCACATAGGCGACGGCGCGCGCCAGGTCGCGGCGCGACATGTCGTACAGGCTCACGCCATCGAGCGTCATGCTCGCGTGCTGCGACGACAGGATGCGATTGACGCACTTGAGCAGCGTGCTCTTGCCGGCGCCGTTGGGGCCGACCAGGCAGACGATTTCGCCGGCGCCGACCTGCAGGTCGACGTCGTCGAGGATGAGGCGATTGCCGTGGCGGTAATGGAGTCCGGAGATGTTCAGCATCACAGTCCAGTCTTGTGCCGGCTCGACAGCAACAGATGCAAGAACAGCGGCACGCCGACATACGCCACCACGATGCCGACCGGGATGATCACCGGCGCAAACAGCAGGCGACCCGCCATGTCCGACAACAGCACCAGCAGCGCGCCGACGACGGCGGAGAAGGGCAGCAGCCAGCGATGGTCGCCGCCGATCAGCAGGCGCGCGATGTGCGGCGCCACCAGTCCGACGAAGCCGATCACGCCGGTGAAGCTGACCACGGCAGCGGTGATCATGACCGCGACGATGGTGACGACGGCGCGCACGCGACCGACCGCGAAGCCGAGCGAGGCGGCGATGTCGTCGCCGCCGGCGGCAAACGCATTCAGCGCCCACGCATGCCATTGCAGCAAGGGCGCGCCGAGCAACAGCACGCCGCCGGCGATGGCGACTTCATTCCAGGTGCTGCCGTTGAGCGAGCCGAAGGTCCATTGCACGATGGCCGAGAGTTGCTGTTCGGTGGCGACGAACTGCACGCTCGCCGTCAAGGCGCTGAACAGATAAGTCAGGCCGACGCCGCCCAGCACCAGCATCGTGGCGCTGACGCCGCGCAAGGCGGAGAAGGCCAGCACCAGGGTCGCGCACGATACGGCGCTGGCAAACGCTGCGGCAACCGCAAGATAGGGACCGCTCCAGGCGTTTGTCGCGCCCGAGAGTATCGCCAGCGATGCGCCGAAAGCGGCGGCGGGGGAAATGCCGACCGTGTAAGGACTCACCAGCGGATTGCGCGTGATGCCTTGCATGGCGACGCCGGCCAGCGCCAGCCCGGCGCCGGCGATGACCGCCATGACGATGCGCGGCAGGCGCAGCTGTTGCAGCAAGCCGATCTGCCACGCCGGAATATCCGCCAGCCAGGCCGACGGCAGCACGGGCGCAAGCAGGCCGCGCAGGCTGGTCGCGAGGCTGAGTTTTTGCACGCCGAGCGCACCCGATACGGTCATCGCCGCGACCAGCAACAATACGCCGGCCAGTAGCGCCAGGCGGTTGCGCCGGCGCTGGCGTCGCAGCGCATGCTGCAGGACGTGTCGGGAGACCGGCGTTACGGTGTCGTTCATTTGCGCAACTCCGCCAGCGAAGCGGTGTAACCGCCCGGCGCCGGCACCTGCTGGAAGTCTTCCAGCCAGGTGCGCATCGCCTGATCGGGGTCGACGTCCCTGAAGCGATCCGGATAGAGCCACTTGGCGATCTGCAGCGCGCCGATGATCTTGGAACAGCCGCCCGCCAGGTAATAGCTGATGTGATACACCTGCTCGTTGCGCACCGCCGGCAAGCGGTCGAAGCCGGGTCGCGCAGCGACGGCCTCCAGCACCTGCGACGAGAAGGCGCGACTATGCGGTTCGTATTGTCCCGGTTCCAGTTTCACGATGACGTCCGGACGGCGCGCGATGATTTCCTCCGGATCGACGCTGAAGCCTTGCACGCTGCCGCGCGCCGACGACGGATTCAGGATGCGCACATCGCCGAAGACGTTGACGCCGCCGCCGATCTCCACCATGTCGTGCCAGCCGGAACCTTTGAGCAGTGTCTTGTACGCGCCGACTTCTTCGATGTAGACGCGTTTGCGTTGCGCCATCGGCAAGTTCTGCAGGCGTTGCGCCAGCAAGTCGCGGTAGTGGCGATAAAAGGCATTGAGCCTGGCCGCGCGTTGCGGCTGCTCGAACAGCTTGCCGAACAGTGTGACGTTTTCTTCATGCTTGAGCACGTCCCAGGCGGTGACCACCACCACCGGGATGCCGAAGCGGCCGAGCACCGTGGCCGCTTTTTGCCAGTCGCTGTTGCGCGGAAAGAAGACCGCGTCCGGTTGCATCGCGACGATGGCTTCGTAATTGGGGCTGGTCTGGCCCTGGCCTGCCAGCATGGACGGCGTCACCGTCGGCCAGTAGCCGCGGCTGCGCGCCGAGTCGATGTCGACGCCGACCACCGGCTGCATGCCGGCGACGGCGCGCACGAATTCCGTGGTGTAGCGGTTGAAGACGACGACGCGTTTCAACGGCGTCTTCAGCGTCAGCTCGCGGCCGACGTCGTCACGGAAAGTAAGACTGTGGCGATCCGTTTGCGCATAGGTCAGCGTCGTCCACGTCAGAAGAATTAGCAGGAAAAACAACTGCAAAGGCCGCAGCCCTTGCAGTTGTTGTCCGTGCCTCGGCCGATCAGCGCGCTCAGAATGCATAGTTCATGGTCATGGTGTAAGTGCGCGGCGCGCCCAGGATCCATTGCGTCGCCGTGCCGGCGTAGGTCGATGCGGCGTAGACCTTGTCGGCGATGTTGTCGATGCGGAAGTCGAACTTCAGCTTCGGCGACACCTTCCAGGCCAGGCCGGCGTCGAGCACGGTGTAGGCCGGCAGGCGCGACTGGTCGGTGTTGTCCGAATAGCGGTCGCTGACGTAGTGGGCGCCGGTGCGGGCTTCCCATTGCGGCGCGACGTTCCACAGCACGAACAGGTTGCCGGTGCGCTTCGGCACGAACTGCGGACGATAACCGGCGAGCGAGGTCGCCTTGCCGTTGACCGTGGCGACGAAGTTGTCGAAGCGCGCCTGCAGCACCGAGGCATTGGCTTCCACGCGCCAGTCGTCGTTGAGCTTGAAGGTCAGCGAACCTTCCAGGCCGCGCGAGGATTGCTGGCCGACCGTGTCCGAGATCGACACGTTGTTGATGTTCGGCGCCAGCAGGTTGTTCTTGATGATGCGATACGCCGCCAGCGTCCATTCCACGCGGCCGTTCCACAAGGCTTGCTTGACGCCCACTTCGGCCTGCTTGCCCTTGGAAACGCCGTACTGCATTTGCGACGCGCTGATGCTCGCCAGCGACGTGACCGGGTCGGAGGCGACCGCGTATTGCGCATACAGCGAGGTGTCGTCGACCGGCGTGAAGACCACGCCGGTGTTCCACGACACCGCGTTCTGGTTGCCGTTGGCGCTGGCCAGCGTGATGAAATCGTCGCGCCTGGTCTGGTAGTTGTCGCCGCGCAGGCCGCCGGTGACGGCCCATTGTTTGCTCAACTGGTAGCGGTCTTGCAGGAACAGGCCGGCCTGGTCGACGGTCACGCGGTACAAGGCGCGGATCGCCGGCGAGTTGCCTTGCGAGAAGACGCCCGGATTGAAATTGAGCGCATTGACCGTGCTCGATCCGGCGAAATTGCCCGAGGCGTTGGTGTTGTCGTTGCGGTCGTACAGCGAGCGGTTGAAGTCGAAGCCGACCACCAGCTGGTTCTTGTTGCCGAACAGTTCGCCGTCGATGGCGGCGTAGCCGTGGTCGCCGTATTGCGTCTGCGCGCCGACGATGTCGCGGTAGTTGGAGCGCGCCACGTTGCCGGTGGTCGGGTTGTACGTGTAGGTATAGGTTTCCTTGTAGCGGCGGTCGTGCTTGATCAGATAGAGGTCGTTGTTGAGCACCACCTTGTCGCTGAGCTCGTAGCGCGCGCGCAGGTAGGTGCGGTTTTCGGTGAAGCGCACCTGGGCGTCGTCGACGTTGTAGTTCTTGAAGCGGGTGCCCGGCACGATGGCGCCGTTGACGATGGGCGTGCCTTCGTAGCTGCCCGGATGGATGTCGGCGTAGTCGTTGGCCAGTGTCAGGGTCAGGTCGCGCGTGGCTTTCCACAGCAGCGAGCCGGATACCGTCAGGCTGTCGCTGCGGCCGCGATCCATCCAGCCGTCGGAATTGACGTGGCTGACGTCGAGGCGATACGCCAGCGTGTCGCTGAGCGGGCCGGTGCTGTCGAAGGCCTTGCGGTAGGTGCCGAAGGAACCGGCCGAAAATTGCACTTCATTGGATTGCTGTTTCAGGTCGGGCCGCTTGGGCACGACGTTGACCGCGCCGCCGACGAAGCCGGTGCCGTACAGCACCGATGCCGGACCGTTGAGGAATTCCACGCGTTCCACGTTCCACGGATCGACCGGAAAGGTCACCACGCCGCCGGCGTTGTACAGCTGCAAGCCGTCGTACAGCTGGGAAATCGAATTGGGACCGTAGAAGCCGCGCGCCGACAGCGAGTTGTTGCCGTTGCCCGAGAACGGCACCGAGGTGATGCCGGGCGCGCGCGTTTCGGCGTCGAGCAGGGTTTGATAGCCGCGCTCGCGGATGGTGTCGCCCGTGATGACGGCGACGCTGGCCGGTGTTTCCAGCGGCGTCAGGTTGAGGCGGCCGCCGGCGGTCGATGGCGTTTTCAGCGAGCTGCTGTTGTCGGGCGCAGAGACGGTGATCTCGGGCAGGGAGGCCTGGTCGGTGGTCTGGGCTGCGGCGGAGGCGGCGCCGAGCGCGCCGGTGATGGCGATGGCGCAGGACGAGCGACGCAGTTTGCCTGCGCGCAGCGGTGATGCGTGTTTCATGTGAATTCCCTTTGATGACCGTCGAGTCTGATTGTGACGATCTGTTTTTGTACGGCGCGCATCCCCGCGCGTCGCGATCAAAGGAAGCTGGCAAACAGTGTGAGGGTGAAAAGCGAAGCGGTGTGCGACGGACATCGGACGTGACGGGCGCGACGAACCGGCAAGCCTTGGGCAAGAGCCGAAGGGCGCGGTGCGGCGGATTCAGATTCGGTATGCGTATGCAGCGTTTCGCAGTTCACGGCACCCCCCGGCCGCTCGCTTCCATCCGTTCTGGCCGGTATCCGGGCTAACAGGACCGATCGCCTCGCCTTCCCATGCCTGAAATCTGAAGCGGCACAGTGGACTATGGAGACAACCTGCCATGCAGCAACATCCTGCACGGCGCCTGTTTTACCGTTGCGGGGACAGCACACGTTTGCCGCTGCAACAACCACATGCAGCGCGTGTTTCCCGTTTAACTGCAATCAAGGAATCTGACTGCGAGCACCAAAACCTCGCCATGATACTTGCGCGGATGCGATCTCGCAATCTTGGCATCGGTGTTGTGTCGGATTGCCGCCAATTCAGGCTTTCTGTGCGTTGTGCCGCCGCTCGCTATACTTGTCGTCTTTACAGGGAAGGACATCATGATTTCGCGCAATCGCATCAACCATTCATGGCAGTTCACCATCGCTGCGGCGAGCCTTGCTTTCGGCGCCGGCAGCTTTTCCATCAACGCGTCGGCGCAGGCCGCCATCAGGATCGGCGAGATCAACAGCTACAAGGCGCAGCCGGCCTTTCTGGAGCCGTACCGCCAGGGCTGGGAAATGGCGCTGGAAGAAATCAACGCCGGCGGCGGCGTGCTTGGAAAGAAACTGGAAGTGATTTCGCGCGACGACAACGGCAATCCGGGCGACTCGGTGCGCGTGGCCGAAGAGCTGGTCAAACGCGAGCAGGTGTCGCTGTTGTTCGGCGGCTTTCTCTCCAACACCGGTCTCGCGTTGACCGACTACGCCAAACAGCGCAAGATATTTTTCCTCGCGGCCGAGCCGCTGACCGACAAGATCGTCTGGCACAACGGCAACAAATATACCTATCGGCTGCGCCCATCGACCTACATGCTGGTGGCGTCGCTGGTGAAGGATGCGGCCAAGCTCAAGAAGAAGCGCTGGGCCATCGTCTATCCGAATTATGAATACGGACAATCCGCCGTCGCCAGCTTCAAGACGCTGATGAAAGCCGCGCAGCCGGACATCGAATTCGTCGCCGAGCAAGCCACGCCGCTGGGCAAGATCGACGCCGGCGCGGTGACCCAGGCGCTGGCCGACGCCAAGCCGGATGCGATCTTCAACGTGCTGTTTGCCGCCGACCTCGGCAAGTTCGTGCGGGAAGGCAATACGCGCGGTTTGTTCGAAGGACGCGAAGTCGTTTCGCTGCTGTCCGGCGAGCCGGAATACCTCGATCCGTTGCGCGCCGAAGCGCCGGGCAACTGGCTGGTCACCGGCTATCCCTGGTACGCCATCAATACGCCGGAACACAAGAAGTTCGTCGACGCCTATCGCAAGAAATACAACGACTATCCGCGCAACGGATCGCTGGTCGGCTACAGCGCGCTGATGTCGATTGCGGCGGGTCTGAAGAAGGCCGGCAGCGCCGATTCGGACAAGCTGGCTGAGGCGTTTTCGGGCCTGAAGGTGGAGACGCCGGTGGCGACGATCACTTATCGCGCGCAGGATCACCAGTCCACGCTGGGCGCCTTCGTGGGTCGCACCGGCGTCAAGGACGGCAAGGGCGTCATGAGCAGTTTCGTGTATGTCGATGGCGCGAGCCTGCAGCCGTCGGATGCGGAAGTGAAGAAGCTGCGCGCGGCGGATTGACGAGGTCTGTGGCCTGACGCGCCAAGCGTCAGGCCGGCGTCGTGTGGCCGACGTTCTGTTTCACTATCTCTGCGTCGGCATTCGCCGATGAGGCAAATTCCCCTGATGAAACCTGGTTGCGCCCGCTATTCTTGGCGACATACAAGGCGCGGTCGGCGCGTGCGCTGAGACGGTCCATGCTTTCCTGATGGACGGTGGTGGCGACGCCGACGCTGATGCTGTAGCGGCACACACTGAACTGGCCGAAGTCGCCGACCACGCTGTGTTGTTCAGCCGCGCGGCGCAGGTCTTCCGCAATGCGGGCGGCTTCTGCCGGCGTCGTGGCGGGCAGCAGCATACCGAACTCTTCTCCGCCCAGGCGTCCCAGCGCATCGCCGGGGCGCGCCGACGCGCGCGCCATGCGCACGAAAGCGCGCAACACTTCATCGCCGCCGGCATGGCCGCAACTGTCATTGATGCGTTTGAAATGATCGAGGTCGATCAGCAGCAGCGACAAAGGCTGCGCTGCCGAGACCTGTGCCAGCATGTCCGTGGCGATACTCTCGAAACGCTTGCGCGACAAGGCGCCGGTGAGGTGATCGTGGTTGGCGGCGTCTTCGACCTTGGCCAGCATGTCGTCGTGCACCATCATCACCGCCGCCATGGTCATGGTCGGCATGATCACCGCGCCGATGGTCAGCAGGCCGATGTTCCAGATGCTGCTGAACATGATCGTCGCATCGGCCGGCGGCACCATCAGAAAATAGACGCCGCGCACCATTTGCGTGGCGGCAAACACGAATGACAGCGAGCCGGCAAACCAGAAATTGTATGGACTGCGATCGCGTGGGCGATGGCGCAGCAAGATCATCCCGATGGCGATGCAAATCGCGCTGTTGTAGGCGGTGCTGGCCACCACGCGCAGCGGCACGTTGTTGTATCCATAGCGCCATATCGCCATGGCGATGCCGACCAGGACAACGCCTGCCGCCAGTCGCCGCCACGGCACCGGCCGCCCCAGAAAGCGCGCGCAGCCGGCGTAGTACAGCAAGCCCGCCAGCGACAACACGGTATTGCCGAGCACGATGGAAATGAAATCGGGAATCGCGTCGCGCAAGGCCAGCAAGGGCAGCGATACCACCATCGCCAGGTTGGCAAAAAACCATTCGCGCACGCCGGCCACGGGAGAACGCAGCAGCGAGCCCAGCACCAGGACCATCGCCAGGCTGAACAGGGCGGTGGTGGTGAGAATGGAGGCGACGGTCAGCATGATGGTGTACCGCAATAAGAGAGAGGGAGGAGCGGCGTATTGTACCGGTCAATAATTACCGCGCCTGCGCGTATACCCGATTTCTTGCCGCAGAATTGTTTCTGTTTTCGGAATAACGTTTTTACCAAGGCGCCGTTTATTCTTGTATTGGCAAATATTAAAGTATGTCCATCGATGAGCAGTACCCAACTCCCTTCATCGATAGGCGGCCCGAAGGGTGTTCATGACCAATCGGTCCGCCGCTTCATCGTTAATTTTGTCAATCATCGAAAGAAAAAAATGGCTATCAATCAATTGGCGGCCGCTCTCTTTTTGACCGTTCTCAGCGGTTCCGTACTAGCAGACGCGCCCAATCCACAATCCACAACGCCCAAAACCCGTGCCGAAGTCATGGCCGAACTGATCCAGGCCCGCGCCAACGGCGAGCTCAACATCAGCGATGCCGACTATCCGTCCACGCCGAAATTCGTTTCCACCAAAACCCGCGCCCAGGTCATCGCTGAACTGGAACAAGCCCGGGCACGCGGTGAGCTCAACGTCAACGACGCCGACTATCCGTTCACGCCGCCGTTCGTCTCCACCAAGACCCGTGCGCAAGTGCTGGCCGAGCTGGTCGAGTACAACAAGCATCCCGACCCGCAAGGTCTGTATCACGGTTATTGAGCAGGGCAGTACTCCCACACGCATAAGCAGTACAGCAAAAAATCCGATGACCTCGTCCATGCGTGCCGCGCGCGACGATGCCGAAGAGGAAAAAGCCGTCACGACGCCGCCCAAGCCGGTGCCGTCGTGAGGCAGGCGGAGACAAGAATTCTTCCCAACACACAACCGAGGTAAGCATGTATTCCCTGAGCGCAAACTATCTGGCCGGCCATGTCGACGAAGTGCTGGAGCTGGCCGATTCCGACGAAATCCTGGTCACCCTCGATTCGAGCGACAACCTGATGATCCTCAAGGAGTCCACCTGGCGCTCCCTGCAAGACGTCGTCCATCTGTTCGCCACGTCCGTGAATGCAGAACGGTTGCAGCAAAGTCTGCAGCAAGTGCGCGCAGCGTATCTGGTCGAGCTTGCCGTCGAATGAAGCTGCTGCTCACACCGGGCGCTGCCGAAGACCTCGCTTACTGGGATGCCAGCGATGCCGATTTTGCCGGCAAGATCCGTCAGGTCCTGCGTAAGCTCAAGCACGGCGAAGCCCTGCCCAGCCATCAGGTGACGAGCCTGCCGCTGGCGCTGAGAGGTCTCAGTGCGGTGCGGGTGTCCGCCGAACATCGGGTGGTGTTCGAGCGCCTGAACGGCGACATCATCGTGCACCAGTGCCGCTTTCACTACTGATTGCATCCCCCGATTTTTTGCATGCCGGCCGGTTCCGCCTCACGCAATCCCCCTGTTCTTCCGACCGGGGGATTGGCGTTTTTGGCTGTCGAAATGATGTTGCGTAAAAGATACAAATAAAAGGTAAATAATATGAATTTAAAAATTTATCTTTGTTTTAAATTCCATTATTTGTTTAAATAAATAAAGTCTTCTTGTAATTTCCATCGGGAAGCATCGATTGCGACGTGTTTTGGCAACACCGCAATCGGTCAACATTGGATCAACAATCATTGGAGTTCTGAAAATGAGAAAGTCTCTTTTGGCAATGGCGGTGCTCGGCTCGTTAGCATCATTGACGAGCGTCGCCCATGCACAAAGCTCGGTCACGATTTACGGCATCATCGATGCCAGCGTCAGCTACAACAGCAAGGTGGCGACCGGCACGGGTCGTGCAACCGGCAACCGCGCCGGTGTCGATTCGGGCGCCATCAAGGGTTCCCGTCTGGGCTTCAAGGGCAGCGAAGACCTCGGCGGCGGCCTCAAAGCCTTGTTCAACCTGGAAAACGGCTTCAACGTCGATACCGGCGCCGCGGCGCAAAACGGCACGCTGTTCGGCCGTACCGCCACCGTCGGCCTGTCCGGCGACTTCGGCGCGGTGCTGCTCGGCCGTCAGAAGGACTTCATCGACGACATCGCGGCCTTCACCACGATCGACGACCTGGGCGGCATGGTCAGCAATGTCCACGCCAAGGATCTGGATCGCACCAACGGCGAACGCGTCAACAACTCGATCCGCTATAACACGCCCAACTTCAACGGTTTCTACGGCAGCGTGATCTACGGCTTCGGCGAAACCGCCGGTTCGACTTCCACGGGGCAGTCCTACGGCATCGGCGGCGCCTACGCCAACGGTCCGTTCGGCATCGGCCTGGGCTACTTCCAGGCGAAGAAGGCCAGCAACGCAACCGGCGCCGCGGCTTCCAGCGACGTCAACTCGTCGTCGGCGACGACTTGCGCAACCGGCACGGGCAACGTCGGCGACACTTGCCTGAAGACCTGGACTCTGGCCGCAAGTTACCAGCTCGGCGCAGCCAAGCTGCACGGTTCGTGGTCGCAAGTGAAGCTGCCGCTGGCGCAAGCCGGCAGCGCAACATCGTTCTCGGCGGCATCGGCAGCCAGCTTCACGGGCGACACCACCGCGCAGTTCGCGGTCGGCGGCATCAACAACGACAAGACCAACATCTTCGACGTCGGCGTGAACTACGCGCTGACACCGGCCTTGTCCTTGCTGGGCAGCGTGCAGTACGCCCGCGTGAATTTCGTCAACGCCGCCAACGGCAAGATGACCCAGCTCAACCTCGGCGCCAAATACGCCTTGTCCAAGCGCACCACGCTGTACGGCATCTACCGCAACCTGCGCGCATCCGACATGTATAACGTCGGCGTGAACAGCTCCAGCGTGCCTGGCGCGGACAACAGCCAGAACGCGCTCAACGTCGGCATCATCCACAATTTCTGATCATCTGACAGAGAAGCAGCAGTCGAGGATATGGCGTTAAGAGCCTGATGCGAGTGCGACGCCTCGCATCCTGAAAAGCGCCGGTCACACAATGACCGGCGCTTTTTTTCTTGCCGCGGTTTCCGGCGCGCCGCAAAGAAATCGGCGGCAACCCCCGGCCGGCCGCTGTACCGGTAAAAAGCTATTGAATTGATGAAAACTATCAATTTTCATTAATCATTGATTCTCCCTAAGATTGCCTTGCATCCACTTTCTTGCGTTCACGCAGACGGATAACAGGCAAAAACATGGCGTCGGCCAACCGGGCCGCGTCAATCTTCAGGGAGTTTTACATGAACAATACACGGCCTGCCAACGGACCCGCCATCAGCGTCGCGGCCCGCCTCGGCATCAGTTTCGCCATCGTGCTGGCCATGATGCTGGCGCTGACCATCCTCAGCATCATGAAGGTCAATTCCATCGAAGGCAGCCTTCGCACCATCAGCGACGACAACAACGTCAAGCAGCGTTACGCCATCAACTTCCGCGGCAGCGTGCATGACCGCGCCATCGCCTTGCGCGACCTGACGCTGGTGGGCGACGCCGAGGTCAGGGACGTCATCGGCCTGATCGGCAAGCTGGACAACGACTACCAGCAATCGGCCCGGCCGCTGGACGCCATCTTCGCCGGCGAGCAGGGCAAGAAGGTGCGCGCCGAAGAACGCGCCGACCTCGCCGCGATCAAGGACATCGAAGCACGCGCCATGCCGCTGGTGCAAAAGATCATCGCCGCGCGTACCGCCGGCGACATCGACGGCGCCCGCCGGATCATGCTGCAGCAGGGCAAGCCGGCCTTCACCGCATGGCTGGCGTCGATCAACAAATTCATCGATCTGCAAGAACAGATGACGCAAGACGAATCGGCCCGTGCACGCAATCTGGCGCATGGCTTCCAGGCGCTGATGCTGACTTTCCTGGCGGTGGCGATGGTGGCCGGCGTGGTGCTGGCCGCCTTGATCACGCGCTACATCCGCCGCGCGCTCGGCGCCGAACCGGATGAGGTCAAGGAACTGGCCTTCGCGGTCGATCGCGGCGAGCTCTATCACGCGCTCGACGCCGTTGACGTCGACAAGGACGGCGCCGCCCGCAACAGCATCATGACGGCCTTGTCCGAAATGAGCCGCAACCTGCGCAATACCGTCAGCGAAGTGCGCGACGCCGCCGCCGGCGTGACCGAAATCAGCAGCCAGATCGCCGAAGGCAACCGCGACCTCGCCGCGCGCACCGAAGACCAGGCCGCTTCGCTGGAAGAAACCGCGTCGGCGATGGAACAACTGACCTCGACCGTGAAGCAGAACGACGACAACGCCCGCCAGGCCAACCAGCTGGCGCGCAACGCTTCCGACATCGCCATGCAGGGCGGCGCCATCGTCGGCCAGGTGGTGCAGACCATGGATTCGATCAACACTTCGTCGCGCCGCATCGTCGACATCATCGGCGTGATCGACGGCATCGCCTTCCAGACCAATATCCTTGCCTTGAATGCCGCGGTGGAAGCGGCGCGCGCCGGCGAGCAGGGTCGCGGTTTCGCGGTGGTGGCGACGGAGGTGCGCAGCCTGGCGCAACGCAGTTCGGCCGCGGCCAAGGAGATCAAGCAACTGATCGACGACTCGGTGGAAAAAGTCGACGCCGGCGCCAGACTGGTCGAGCAAGCCGGCGACACCATGGAACAGATCGTTTCCAGCGTGAAGCGCGTGACCGACGTGGTCGGTGAAATCTCCGCCGCCAGTCACGAGCAAAGCATCGGCATCGAAGAGGTGCATCGCGCGATTGCCCTGATGGATCAGGTCACGCAGCAGAACGCCGCCCTGGTGGAGCAAGCCAGCGCTGCCGTCGGCACCTTGCAGGACCAGGCCGCCAGCCTCAACCACGCCGTCGGCGTATTCAGCCTGGAAGCGCCGGCCGCGCAAGTTGTTTCACCGGTGAATGCCGGCAACATCGTGCCGCTGCGCCCGGTCGGCGCCAGGGTCGTGAATCCCGCTCCGCAACTCAGCCATCAGCGCAAGCGCGCCTGATCGCTCCCATGCCGGATCGGCATGGATAATCATCTCCTCACCCCGTCCGCTTCCGCAGCATGGAGGCCGGCGGGGTGTTTTCTTGCGTGCCGAAAATTTCCTTTCGGCATCACTTCATTTTGTGCTTCATCCTGCCGATAATATTCGGACAGATCGCCGTCTCGCACAGAGTGAGTGACATCAGGCAACGATAAACAGGGGCACAAAGAGGGGACGGTCCATGATTCATATACTGCGCTCATCATCTTCGCTGGCGAAGGTGCTGATTCTGCCGTTTGTTGTCCTCATCCTCGTGTTGTCGCTGCTGGTCGGGTTGCTGTCGTATTTCGCCGGACGGCATGCCGTCGTGTCGGTGGCCGAGCAAATGCTCGACCAGACCGCCGATCGCGTCGCGCTCACGGTGCAGCGCCATATCGATGGCGCCACCTCCGTGCTGGAAGCGGCATTCCCGCGCGGCCTGCCTGCGGGTCCCGACATCAATGTCGACCTTGACGTCATCCGCGCGCGCTTCTGGAGCGCCACGTCCATGCATCCGGATCTCAACAACTACGTCTTCTACGGCAATCGCAGCGGCGACTTCGTCGGTTTGTTCCGCTATGGCGTCGACGACGCCGAACTGCGCGTCAAGCGCGCCGCGGTGGATTATCGCAGCGCCTATCGCTTCGACAGCATCAACGGCCGGCTCGGCATGCCCAAGAACGACGAGACCAAGTTCGATCCGCGCCTGCGGCCGTGGTACGCCGCAGGCCAGAACAGCGACCGCGACGCCTGGAGCGAGATTTACATCAATTACTGGGACCAGGATCTGGTCGCTACGCGCGCGCGGCGCGTGTTGGCGGCGAACGGCCAGTTCGAGGGCGTGATCGCCACCGACGTTTCGCTCAAGGCGCTCAATGATTTCATCCGCGACCTGCATGTCAGCCCGCGCGGCATTGCCTTCATCATGGAATCGAACGGCAACCTGATCGCCTCTTCCGACGGCGAGAACATCTTCACCGACCAGCAGGGACAGCTCGGGCGCCTGCGTGCCGAAGCCAGCAAGAATTCCACCATCCGCAACGCCTATGCGACCTTGCAGACGCATCTGGCCCAGGAAGAGAATCTCGGCGGCACCGCCAATACCTTTACCTTCCAGGGGGCCGATGGCGAAGCGATTTATGCCGCCTATTCGTGGGTGCGCGACAACGCCGGTCTGTCGTGGGTGACGGTGGTCGCGGTGCCGCGCGGCGACTTCCTCGACACGCTCGACAAGAATGCGCGCTGGACCGTGGTGATCGCCGTGGTTGCCGTCATCATTGCGCTGTTGCTGGGTTTGAGCGTGGTGCACTGGGTGGTGCGCGACGTGCGCCGCCTGTCGCGCGCCGCGGCGCGCATCGGCAAAGGCCAGATGAACGTCGCGCTGAAGATCGAACGGCGCGACGAGATCGGCCAGCTCGCCCATAGTTTCATGGCAATGCAGAACGAACTCAGCACCGACAAGCTCACCGGCGTCACCAGCCGCGCCGCCTTGCTGCGCTATCTCGACGCCGCCGTGCACAAGCGCGACCGTCGCGCCGCCGAGCTGTTCGAGCACTTCACCGTGATGTTCATCGACCTCAACCGCTTCAAGGCCATCAACGACAAGCTCGGTCATGAATACGGCGACCTCACGCTGATCGAAGTCGGCCAGCGCCTGCGCAGCATCATGCGCGAAGACGACGTGGTGGCGCGCTTCGGCGGCGACGAGTTCGTGCTGGTGTTCTGGGGCATTGCCGAGACCGATTTCGCCGACAAGGTCAGGAAGAAGATCGAGGAGGTCCTCGCGCCGCCGTTGCTGTGCCTGGAGGAGGTCGAGGGCGCCGACGGCATGACGGTCGGCGCGTCCATCGGCGTGTCCTTCTATCCGCAGGACGGCAAGGACGCCGAGACGCTGATCAAGCTGGCCGATCACGGCATGTACGAAGACAAGGCGGCCGGCCGCAAGAACGAGAAGGACGGCGGGCGCGATCATCGTTGAGTCGCGCGGGAAGGAATGAGCACGCCATCGTATCGTTGATGGCGTGATGTCGGCGTCCCGCTCATCAGAACGGTGCTTTTTGTGCGGCAATTTGTCTTCTAAAGTTATGCGAATTCCTTCTTGGACTCGCCCGTAAATCGCTTCCTATAATCGATCGGAAATGCCATATCCCGCCGCAGCGATATGGTTCCCATCGACGACCGGAGGCGACATGAACGCGATTGCAGGCAAGACTGTTCCGATTTACGAAAAGATTGTTGTCAAGCCGCAGGCAGTGCACATCGGCGCCGAGATCTCCGGCGTCAACCTGCGTACGCCGCTCGATGCCACGACCATTGCCGAGATCCGTGCAGCGCTGCTGCAATGGAAAGTCGTCTTCTTCCGCGATCAAGCGCTGGACCATGCGCAGCATGTGGCGTTCGGCAAACAATTCGGCGATCTGACGGTCGGTCATCCGGTGTTCGGCTACGAGCCGGGCCATCCGGAAATCTATTCAGTCGGACGGGACCGCTTCAAGAATCGTTTCGACGGCCCGCGCCTGGTGCGCCCATGGACCGGCTGGCATACCGACGTCACCGCCGCGATCAATCCGCCGGCCGCATCGATCTTGCGCGGCGTGGCGATTCCGCCGTATGGCGGCGACACGCAATGGACCAACCTGGTCGCTGCCTATCAGGGACTGTCGCCGACGCTGCGCGCTTTCGTCGATACCCTGCAGGGCGAACATCGCTTTACGCCGCCCGAAGGCAATCGCGCCACGCAAGACTTCGTCAACAAGGTGGCGGCGACGCCGCTGGTCAGTCATCACCCGCTGGTGCGCGTGCATCCCGAGACCGGCGAGAAGGCGCTGTACGTCAGCCCCGGTTTCCTCAAGAACATCGTCGGCTTGCATCCGCGCGAGAGCGAGCAATTGCTGGCGTTGCTGTTCGAGCACGTGGTGCGCCCGGAATACACGGTGCGCTTCAAATGGGAAGAAGGTTCGCTGGCGTTCTGGGATAACCGTTCGACCGCGCATCTGGCGCCGGTGGATATTTACGATACCGATTTCGAGCGTCAGCTGTATCGCATCACCTTGGTCGGCGATGTGCCGGTCGGTCCCGACGGCAAGCGCTCGGTCGGCATCGAGGGACAGCCTGTCGTCGCGCACGGCGTCGAATAGGGGCGGCGATGTCTCGTATTGAAACCGTGCCGCGCTCAGTGGCCATCATCGGCGGCGGCATGTCCGGCACGCTGGCGGCGATTCGCCTGATCCGCCAGGCGCGTGCGCCGTTGCTGATCCGACTCTTCGATCCCAATCCGGAACTGGGACGCGGCGTCGCCTATGGCACTACTGATTTCAGCCATCGCCTGAACGGGCCGGCCAAGGCGTTCAGCCTGCGACCGGATGATGCCAATCATTTTGCCGACTGGCTGCAGACGCGCGCCAATCGCTCCGGCTGGCGCGATTTCGACGACAGTCTGCTGGCCTTCGCGCCACGCTGGTTATATGGCGACTACATTCGCGCCGAGCTCGCCGCAGCATTGCATGTCGCGGCACCCGGAGTCGAACTGGAGCATGTGCTCGCACGCGTCGACGACATCGTGCAGGAGCACAACCGGGTGCGCATCAAGGTCGATGCGCATCGCGAGTTTCTGGCCGACCATGTCTTGCTGGCGCCCGGCGTATTCAAGGCGCGGCCGGGGTTTGCCGTTGCGCAGGCTCTGCACGACGACGGACGTTACCTTGCCGATCCATGGAATCCGGAAGCGCTCGACAAACTGAAGAACGTCGAGGATGTGCTGCTGGTCGGCAGCAGCCTGACCATGATCGACGCCGTGGTGTCGCTGGAAGCACGCGGCTATCGCGGCAACTACCAGGTTGTCTCGCGCCGCGGGCTGGTGCCGGTAGGCCGCAGCGAGACGCAGGCCTGGCCGGAATTTCTCACCGATGCCGCGGCGCCGGTTTCCGTGCGTGCAGTGCTGCGCGCAGTGCGCGTGCAAATCGCCAGGGCGAAGGCTGCGGGTGAAGACTGGCAGCGCGTCGTGCTCGCAGTACGGCCGCATCTGACGCGTCTGTGGCAAGGAGCTTCGCTGGCCGAGCGGCAGCGTTTCATGCGTCACGTGCGCGCCTATTGGGATATGTTCCTGCATCGCGTGCCGCCGCCGAGCGCCACGGTCTTCGAGGCGGTGCGGGCCAGCGGTCGCTTGCATTTGCATGCTGGTACGCCGACTGCGGTGCAATCCTCTGCGGACGGCAGGCTCGATGTCCGGGTGCGTTTGCGCGGCGGATCGCTGGAGACGACCTTGCGCAGCGACGCCGTCATCAATTGCACCGGTTTCGAATATGTGTGGAAGCGTGTGAGCGACCAGCCCTTGCTGGCGCGATTGCTGGAAAAAGGATATGTGCGCCCGAGCGCGCTTGGCCTCGGGATCGATGCCGATCCACAGACGCTGGCGGTGATCGGTATCGACGGCAAAGCGTCGGGTAATATTTCCACCATGGGTTTGCCGTTGCGCGGCGTGCTGTTTGAATCCGGGACCATTGCCGAGCTGTTGCGGCAGGCGGTATTGTTGGCGCCGCTCCTGGATGCGGCCGGACAGTATGCGGATGAAGAAGAGCGCGACGCCGCCTGATCATGACAAATCCGAGCATGCATACTCGGATTGATTCTTTGATGCGCAGAGGCAAGAGCGATATAGTGGGATCTCTTCTCTCTGCTTCTTGATTTGCGGTGTTGTTGTGAAGTGGAAGTCAGGTCGATGCATACTCCCGCGGCATCGTCCTCATGTCGGCAGCACCGACATGTGAGCAGATTCAAATGCGCGGCCACTTTGCAGATAGCACTGGGCGGCGCGAATCTACTCACATATCGGCGCTGAAGTTTTGCGGTGAAAATCAAAAAGCCCCTCACGGCGACGTGCGGGGCTTTTGTTTTGGTCCGGCGGGAAATAATTTATTTTTTGTAACTGTAGACGCCGATGCGCGCGTTCGGATCGATCTGGCGGATGTAAAGTTGATAAGTATCGCCGCTGCTGGTTTTCAGTTTTGCCATCTTGCTTTGTTTGCAACACGATGGGCACGCCACTTTCTTTTCCTGTATCGGACGCGCGTCCGGAGACAGTTGCAACATGAGCTGTCCGCAATGCGGACATGCCAGGCTGATGTCTTGCGCAAACATGCTTGCGTGGGCAGCAGCCTTGTCGGCCGGGTTGTTCGATTTCATCGTCGATTATTCTTATAAGGGTTGCCGGTTATGACCAAAGCCGGGGGTGCAACTCCCCGAATCCAGGTGGAGCAAGTCGGTGAATGTATCACACTTTTATCGGCACGCCAGCGAATCGCCATCGGCAATTCTTTGCACAATTCACCGCCTGTTTTTTTCTGCATGAACGAATGTGCAGACGTGCGTGCGCGCAGAGCGAGTATAAAAATCCGGTGTGAAATTTGGAACGACTGTTTACGACTTTGCTTGCGCGAAAAATGGAGAAGAACGGAGACGAAAAGCGCGGAGGAAGATCGGATGCGCTTGTTGCAGATTGCAATCCCGGCGGGCGGAGATCGCATCACTGCAAGAAGGCGTGCACACTCATCTGCAAAAGATGCTGCAGACAGCGGCAGAAAAAAGAGGAATCAGCAAAAACAGTTCGCTGGCGACATCATGTCGGCAGCGAACTGTCTGTCATCGGCATGTGATGCAACCGATTAGTGTGTGGTGTCGAGGTAGTTGGCGCGGGCGATATTGCCGCCGCGGCCGAGTTCGGCAACCACTTCAGCGCGGGTCTTGGACGAAGCGACTGGTGCTGGGTTGAAGGTTTCCTGATAGTTGCGACGGCCAAGGTCGCCACCAGCTTGTTTGACTTCAGCGACGACTTCGGCGCGGGTCTTGGTGGAAACGAAAGGCTTTTCAACCGGATATTGGGATTCTGCAAAAGCGGAACCGGCGGCGGCGATCAGGGCGGTAGCGGCGATAATTTTAGCGATGTTCATTTTGTTCTCTCTGAGTAAATGGTTGATGCAAATAAGGCAAAAAGTGAAGCCGTGAAGTAAAACCGGGGTTGGTTCATTCGGGCTCAGTACCGATCTGGGATCGGAGTTTTGTTTTGCAACCAGATATTTCAGCGTTATCCGAAAATAGAATGACTGATATAAAGAGATCGTCTAACTGAGGCGCCGGACGAGACGCGAAGAAATGCCCGCAGCGCGTCGTGCATTTCTTCGCAAATCCGCTCCCCGAGCGGCGTTGCCGGGTTCGTGCTTAAAGATTGACGACGATGCGCGTGGCCTGCATTCCCGATTGTTCCAGAAAAGCGAATACAGAATCTGCGCCGATGGTCTCTATGCGATCGCTGAAACGTTTCTCGTTGGGATGATCGTCGAAGGCAATGTTGGCCTTGAACATCCTTCCGCCCAGACGCGTCATCGGACCAAGGTTCAGCACCGTAGGTTCATAGCCTTTGAACTTCAGCCACGCCTGCGCCTGCTCGCGATTGCGGATGGCGGGCTCTTGCGCCATTGCAAGCGTTTCCAATACCCATTGATTGGACTGCTGGTACTTCGTGCTCCATGCGTAGGACAGCATGTTGTAGCTCGGGGTGTGTTCGGCCAGCACTTTTTGCGGATCGGTGAGCACGGCGCGCAGGCGTTGCTGTACTTCCGGCGTCGGCACCGCGATCGCGGTTTCGAAGCGGAACGGATCGTCGAGGAAGAACTGTCCCATTCCCTGTTCGTAAATATTGCTGACCGCCGTGCCGCATTCGTTGAGCTTGTGCACGATGGTCCAGCTGCCCTTGTCCTTGTAGGCGAAACCGATGTGCGAATAGTGCTGCTTGTATTTGCCCAGGTCCTGGCCGACGCGGCCGATGACGACGACGTCGGCGCCGCTGGCGTCGAGTTGCCCGACGGTCTTGACCGCCAGTGCGATGCCCTTGGCGACCATGTTCTCGGTGGGCGGTTTCTGTTCGCATCCCTGGCCGGCATGACCGACCGTCGGCAGCAGCAAGCAGAAGGAAGCGGCGGCGGCGAGCAAGAATTTTTTATGCATGTTGTACCCTCTGTGATGGCGTGACGGGCGACTATCAGGAAATCTTCCTGCTCTTCATGAGCGCCTTGCCCAGCTCATTGGGAATGATCGCCAGCACTTGCCCGGCGCTGACCAGCAGCATGCCGGCCGATGTCGCCGTGGCCTTGATGCTGGCGCCGACGCCGACCGAAGCGGCGCCGCTGGCATTGGCGCTCACGGTGACCGAGCCGCGCACGCCGGTGCCGATCTTCTCCAGTACATACACCGAACCCTTGCCCGATGCCTCTACGCCTTTGACCAGGTATTCGCCGCCTTCGGAGATGAACATCGCGGGCGCAACCACCGACGCCACGACCGAAATCGCCGAGGCGTCGCTGGCGGTGGATTGCGCGGCGACCGGATTGGACAGCAGGGTGCAAGACAATGCGCAGCTCAGTGCAAGGGTGCGGACGAAGGACAGTGGTGATGTGTTCATGTTGTTCTCTCTGTGATGTTGTCGGGATGCGCTCCCGTTGAGCGCAGACGGACTGTAGCAAAGGTATTGAAAAGTGGGGCATGAATGCAGGTAGAATCGAAAAATCATGAATTAAGTATCGAAATTCGATACTTCGATCGCATTGCATCGCACAGAGAGAACAACATGGCCCAGGCAGACGCGCTCATCGGCGCATTGAAAAACGTATTGAAGGCGCGCGGCGTGACCTACGCCAAATTGGGGAAAGGACTGGGCCTGAGCGAAGCCAGCGTCAAACGCGTCTTCGCCGAAAAGAGTTTTACGCTGGAGCGTTTCGATCAGGTCTGCTCGCTGCTGAACATACAGATCAGCGACTTGGCGCGCATGGTCGCGCACGAGTCGGCCACGCCGGTGCAACTGACGCGGGAGCAGGAGAGCAAGCTGGTCGCCGACCCGCGCTTGCTGCTGATCGCCGTGCATGCGGTCAATCACTGGACGCTGGAAGAGATCGTGGAAGCCTTTGCGTTCACCAAGGCCGAATGCATCCGCCTGCTGGCGCGCCTGGACAAGCTGGGCATCATCGACCTGCTGCCCAACAACAAGATCCGGGTGCGCGTGGCGCCGGATTTCCAATGGCTGCCGGGCGGCCCCATCCAGCAGTATTTTCGCGCGCAGTTGAAGAATGATTTCTTCAATTCGCACTTCGACGGCAAGGGCGAAAAGATGATGATGGTCAGCGGCATGCTGTCGCACGCCAGCAATGAAGTCGTGCAGCAGCACATGCGTCGCTTGGGCGCCGAGTTCTCGGCGTTGCATCATCAGGATCTGGAATTGCCGCTGGAGCAGCGTTTCGGCACCAGTTTCATCATGGCCGTACGGCCTTGGACGCCGGAGGCGTTCAAGGCTGTGCAGCGTAAAAGCGGCAAATGAAATTTCCTATCGGGCCGACAGCAGTTCCTCGACATAGGCGATGAACGCCCGCGCCTTGGCGCTGGCCATACGCCCGCCCGGATACACTGCCCACAAATCGACCGCCGGCAACTCCCACTCCGTCAGCACGCGTTGCAGCTCGCCGCTCGCCAGTTCCGGTTCGAACATCCATTCCGACGAAATCGCCAGGCCCATGTCCGCCAGTACCGCGGCGCGCACGCCTTCGGCGGCGTTGACCCTGATGCGGCCGTGGACGGCGACCGACACTTCGGTGCTGCCGCGCCGGAATTCCCAACTGCCGCCGACCTGGCCGTAGATGACGGCGCTATGGCAACCCAGATCGGCCGGTGTGGCGGGCACGCCATGTCTGGCGAAGTAGGTCGGCGTGCCGATGACCGAACGCGGACTCTGCGCGATCTTGCGTGCAGTCATGCCGGAGTCGTTGAGCGAACCCATGCGCAGCGCAACGTCGATGCCTTCTTCCAGCATGTCGATGTGGCGGTCGTCGAGCACGATGTCGAGGCTCAGTTGCGGATGCAGGTCGAGGAAGGGTTGCAGGTAAGGCAGGATGCGGATCCGGGTAAATGTGACTGCCGCACAGATGCGCAGCGGCCCCGACAAACCGGTGCCGGCATCGCGTGCGCTGCGTTCGGCTGCGTCTGCTTCTTCAATCGTGCGCAGGGCGCGTTCGTAAAAGCGCTGGCCCGCTTCGGTCGGCGTCAGGCCGCGCGTGGAGCGCAGCAGCAGGCGCACGCCGAGGCGTTCCTCCAGCTGCGCGATCGTCTTCGACACGGCCGGCTGGCCTACTTCAAGCCGGCGTGCGGCGCCCGAGAACGAGCCCGATTCGACCACGTTGACGAAGGTTGCCATCGCATTGAGCCTGTCCATTTTTATTCCTCCCCGGAATTTGTTGCGACGCGATGATTGGTGGTTCTATGCGTCAGGAGCATAGTTTATTCCAATATGGAATGAATCATATGCCGTGCGCCTGCGTTCCCAGGCCCGCCTGATTGGCAGAAGATGCATCCGTCGATTGCACTTCCGCGATCCCCACCCAGGAGAACCAACATGTCCTTGCAAGCCAGACTCGATGCATTCAAAGCCGATTTCGTCGCCGGCAAGCCGCCTTACAACGCGCCCGCCGCGATCCACCCGATCATGGCCCGCGCCACCGCCGAACTGATCGCCTCCGGCCAGGCCGGCCGCGCATTGAAGGCCGGCGATAAAGCGCCCTCGTTCACGCTCAACGATCCCGACGGCAAGCCGGTGTCGTCCGCCGATCTGTTGGCGCAAGGTCCGTTGATCCTCAGTTTTTATCGCGGCGTCTGGTGTCCTTATTGCAATATGGAGCTGCAGGCCTTGCAAGAAGCGCTGCCTGCGTTTCGCGCAGCCGGCGCCAGCCTGGTGGCGATCTCGCCGCAGACTGCGCCCAACAGCCGCAAGTCGATGCGCAACAACAATCTGGGATTCCCCATCCTGAGCGACACGCACAACGACCTCGCCGCCGCCTTCGGTCTGCGTTTTGCCCTGCCCGACTACCTGGTCGAGCTGTACGAGATGCTCAAGAACGACCTGCCGACCTTCAACGGCGACGACAGCTGGACGCTGCCGATGCCGGCGCGCTACGTGATCGCGCAGGACGGCGCCATCCTGTACGCCGAGGTCAACCCCGACTACACCCATCGCCCGGAGCCGGAAGACATGCTGCACGTCTTGCAGGCCGCTTGAACGCCGTATTGACTCAAAGGAAACATCATGAACATCATTCCTCTGGACGTCGGTTTCGGCGCGCGCATCAACAACGTCGATCTGGTTCGCTTGAACGAGAATCCGGAAGCGCAAGAAGCGCTGCGCACCGCCTTGCTCGAATACGGCCTGCTGGTCATTCCCGGGCCGGTGCTGACGCCGCAGGCGCAGATCGCCGCCTCCGAAGTGTTCGGCGCGCTGGAAGAGTTTCCCCCGACCGCCGGCCAGATTCCCGGCTATCCGCAAATCTTTCGCGTCGCCAGCCGCGCCGCCGAAGGCTATACCGGCGTCGGCCGTTACTGGCATTCGGACGGTTCCTTCCGCGCCGTGCCGACGCCGATATCGCTATGGCATCTGGAGGCGCGCCCCGATATCGGCGGCGATACCTTGTTCACCGATCTGCAGGCAGCGTATCGCAGCTTGCCGGACGAGCTCAGGACGCAGGTGCGGGGATTGCAGACCACGCATCGCAATCACGTTGTGCATCCGCTGGTGATGCGGCATCCGCATACCGGCGTTGAGGGCTTGTATCTGAACGTCGGCCTGACCGACAGCATCGTCGGCATGACGCGGGATGAAACGGACGCGCTGATTGCAAGCATCGATCACCATTTCTCGCGCGAGGGGGCGGTCTATCGTCATCAATGGAAGCAAGGCGATTTCGTGGTGGCCGACAATTTCCGCGTCGCCCACCGCGCCACGCCCTTGTCGCCGCTACAGCGCCGGATTCTCAATCGCACCACGGTGCGTGGCGACGGCGCGTTCTGGGACGCGCAGCACGCCGACCCGGCTGCCGGGCACGCAGTCGCGGGATGACACTGCCTGTCGGTTTAGGCGGGGCGGTCGGGTTCGTGCCGCTCGACCTTGTCTGTGGCGATCAGCCTGATCAGGAAGCGGAACAGCAAGGCCGCCAGCAGGCCGACGGCGCCGACGATGGCGGCGCCCACGCTTCTGAGCGGAATGGCCGCGGCGATCGTGATTACGGCCGCGGTGGCCGGAATCCAGAAGGCAATGGCCATGGCCAGAGCGCAGAAAAATTCTTTCATGGGCTTGATCGGACGCTGGAGCAAGAGAAGATCGGAACTCTTACTCTAGCCGATCATGGTGTTCTTTGCAGGGGCGGCCATGTTCCTGGCGCAGATCTATTGCAACAGCCCGCTGCCGCTTCGCGGCATCTGCTGCGCACCGTTCGCCATCACCGCCGCCGCCGAACGGGTCTCCACGCCGAGTTTGACGAAGATGTGTTCCAGATGCTTGTTGACCGTGCGCGGACTCATGCCGAGGATGTCGGCGATGTCGCGGTTGGTTTTTCCCTTGCCCAGCCACATCAGCACGTCGCTTTCACGCGGCGTCAGGTGGAAACTTTCCAGCGCCAGCGGGTTGGCGGACGCGTCGCTGCCGAGCGCCGGATGCATCGCTGCAACCGGCACACTTGCTGCGGCGTCGGCGGCAAGATTTTTTTCTTCCAGCAGCAAGGTGATCTCGTGACCCTGCCCGGCGGCAGAGAGGGCGATACGCAGTTCGCAGTCGCCTTGCGTCATCACCAGCGGGCGGATATCGCCATTGCCCTGACGCTGGCGCACCAGGCTTTCATTCAGCCAGGATTGCAGCGTCATCGGCAATTTGTGCGTCGCGCCGGCACCCGCGCCGGCAGGGAAATATTTCTCCAGCCACAGCGAGGCCTTGCTGGTCTGCCACAGCGGCAGGCCGTTGCCGCTCAGGACGATGACGGCATGCGCGGCGTGTTCCAGCATGCCGCGCGCCTGCGACATCATGCGCGCGGTCTTGATGTGGGCGCCGATGCGGGCCACGACTTCCTGCGGCTTGATCGGCTTGGTGACGTAGTCGATGCCGCCCACCTCGAAGCCGCGCACCACGTGTTCGGTCTCGGTCAGCCCGGTCATGAACACCACCGGCACGTGGTTGACGCTCTTGATCAGCTTGATGCGCTTGCAGGTCTCGAAACCGTCGATGCCGGGCATCATGGCGTCGAGCAGGATCAGGTCCGGCGTGATGTAGTCGAGCCGCTCCAGCGCGCTGATGCCGTCGGTGGCGACCAGCACGATGTGGCCGCTTTCGTCGAGCGAATCGGACAGCATGGCGAGGTTGTCGGGCTTGTCGTCGACGATCAGGACGACATGCCTATCGAACGTTGTTGACATCATGGCGAATCATCTCCTTGATACGGGTGACATATTCGTTCAGGCGAAACTGTCTGACCAGTTGCCGGAGTTCCGTGGTGAAAGGCAGGTAAGCGGAATTCTGTTGCTCCATCTCGTCGAGCTTCTTGAGGATGCCCTTGGCGTAGCCGATGGCGCCGAGTTCCAGCAGCGCCTGCAGTTTTTCCTGCGAGGGCACCAGCATCATCGGCTGTGCCGCGACGAATTTCTTTTCCGGCGCGGAGGGCGGCAAAACCGGCGGCGCCGATTCCGAGACTTCCGGCGCCGATACCCAATCGATGCGCAGCTGCTGCTTGATCTTGGACAGCAACTCGCTGTACGACACCGGCTTGACGACGAAATCGTTATACAGCGGCGGGGCGATGGCGTCGTTGCCACGTTCATTGCCGCGTTCATGAGCGCTTTCGAAAGCATTGGCCGAGACGATGATGATCGGCAATTGCGTCAGGCCGCGCGCGCGGATGGCGCGCGCCACCGACCAGCCGTCCATCATCGGCATGGCGATGTCGAGCAGCACCAGGTCCGGCGTCGGCGTACGGTGCGCCAGTTCTTCCAGGCAGGCGATGCCGCCGTCGGCCTCGATCACCTCGAAGCCCAGCGGCAGCAGCATCTCCTTGAGCAGCAGGCGCTGCGAGGCCTGGTCGTCGACCACCAGCACGCGCTTGGAGGGGCCGATATAGCCCGACATCTGGTCTTCCAGTTTCAGGCGCGGGCGCGGCACGTGCACTTCCGGTAGGTAGATCTTCAGATGAAAACTGCTGCCGCTGCCGACCTTGCTCTTGACCGCCAGCTCGCCGCCCATGATGTGAGTGAGCATGCTGCTGATTGCCAGTCCCAGGCCGGTGCCGATGTCTTCGCGCAGGTTGGCGGCATTGCTGCGTTCGAACGGCAGGAAGATGCGTTCGAGGTCCTCGTCGGCAATGCCGATGCCGGTGTCGATGATGTCGAAGTAGGCGATCTCGCGCAGGTAGCGCACGCGCACCGTCACGCCGCCGCGGTCGGTGAACTTGACGGCGTTGCCGAGCAGGTTGATGAGGATCTGGCGCAGGCGCTTCTGGTCGGCGTGCACGATGTGCGGGATGCGGCCGGTTTTCTCGAAACGGAAGCTCAGGCCCTTTTGCTCGGCCTGCGGCGCGAACATGCCGGCGATCTGTTCGAGGAATTCCGACAGCGCCAGTTCGTCCGACGCCAGGCGCATCTTGCCGGCTTCGATCTTGGCGATGTCCAGCAGGCCGTCGATCAGGCTCAGCAGATGCTCGCCGCTGCGGCGGATGACGGCGATGGCGTCCTTGCGCGCCGGCGGAATCGTCGCATCGACATGCAGTATCTGCGCATAGCCGAGGATGCTGTTCAGGGGCGTGCGCAGTTCGTGGCTCATGCCGGTGACGAAGCGGCTCTTGGCGAGGTTGGCGGATTCGGCGGCTTCCTTGGCGCGTTGCAGTTCGGCGTCGGTTTGTTTGTGCGCCTCGATTTCCTGCAGCAGCAGATTGGTCTGGCGTTCCGATTCTTCATGCGCCACGCTGCGGCTTTCGTTGGTCAGGATCAGCCACCACGAACCGACGCCGATCAATACCAGCAGCGTGCAGAACAGCTTGATGAAAATGCTCTGGATGGAATCGGGACCGCTGGGCGTCAGGCCGGAGATGCCCGCCATCTGCTGGAAGTACAGCATCCACAGCACCACCGCCAGCCCGCCCGAGATCAGGCCGAACACGATCAGGTAATGGCCGATGCGGGTGTTGAGCTTGAGCGTGAAGCGCGCCGGCAGCAGTGCTTGCAAGGTGCTGAACAGCTGGTTCGGCAGGCGCGCCGCCGGCGTCTTGCAGCGGTCGTTGCAACGGGCGTCGAGCGAACAGCACAGCGAGCAGATCGCGCCCTGGTAGGCCGGGCAGTGCGCCATGTCGGGCGTTTCGAACGGGTTGCCGCAGATGACGCAGTCGAGTTGGGCATGTTGGTGGCCGTGTTCTTTGTGCGCGTATTCATTTTCGTGCGCGTATTCATTTTCGTGCGCCGCCAGCGTGTCCTTGCGCGCAATGTAATAGCGGCTCTTCGTGGCGATGGCGATCAGAGGTGCGGCCAGCAAGGCCGTGCCGAGCGCGATGAACGGCGACATCGCCGCCGCCAGTTTGCCCAGTACGCCGGCCATGGCAATGGCCGAGAGGATGGACGCAACCGCCATCGAACCGACGCCCACCGGATTGATGTCGTACAGGTGAGCGCGCTTGAACTCGATATGCGCCGGGCTCAGTTTCAGCGGCTTGTTGATCACCAGGTCCGACACCACCGCGCCGATCCACGAAATCGCCACCAGGCTGTACAGCGCCAGCACGTGCTCCAGCGCATTGAACACGCCCAGCTCCATCAGCAGCACCGCGATCAGCACATTGAACACCAGCCACACCACGCGGCCAGGATGGCTGTGCGTCAGCCGCGCAAAGAAATTGGACCACGCCAGCGAACCGGCGTAGGCGTTGGTGACGTTGATCTTGATCTGCGACACCACCACGAACAGCGCCACCGCGCCCAGCACCAGCGCCGGATTGGAAAACACGTACTGATAGCCGATCAGATACATCTGGGTCGGCTCCACCGCTTTGCCCATCGGCACTTCATGCTGGATCGCGAGGAAGGCCAGCAGCGCGCCGCCCAGCATCTTGGCGCCGCCCAGCAGGATCCATCCCGGTCCCGCCAGCAGCAGCGCCGTCCACCAGCGGCCGCGATTGGCTTGTGTTTTTTCCGGCAGGAAGCGCAGGAAGTCGACCTGTTCGCCGATCTGCGCGATCAGCGAAAACGCCACCGTCGCCGCCGCGCCGAACAGATAGATGTTGAACGAACCGCCTTCTTCGGCGCGACCGGCGAAGGTGATCAGATTGGCGAGCGCTTCCGGTTCCTTGTACAGCACGCAAATGTAGGGCAGCGCCAGCAGCACGATCCACACCGGTTGCGTCCACATCTGCAGGCGGTTGATCAGCGTGATGCCGTAGGCCACCATGGGGATCACGATCAGCGAGCACAGCACATAGCCGTACACCAGCGGCAGGCCGAAATAGATTTCGATGGCCTGCGCCATGATGGCCGCTTCCAGCGCGAAAAAGATGAAGGTGAAGCTGGCGTAGATCAGCGAGGTGACGGTCGAACCGATATAGCCGAAGCCGGCGCCGCGCGTGAGCAGGTCCATGTCGACGCCGTACCTGGCGGCGTAATAACTGATCGGCAGGCCGGTCAGGAAGAACAGCACCACCACGCAGGCGATCGCCCAGAAGGTGTTGGTAAATCCATAACTCAGCGTGATCGCGCCGCTGATCGCTTCCAGCGCCAGGAACGAAGTCGCGCCCAGCGCCGTGTTGGCCAGGCGGAATTCCGACCAGCGCCGGAACGAGCGCGGCGTATAGCGCAGCGCGTAATCTTCCAGCGTTTCGTTGGCGACCCAGGTGTTGTAGTCGCGCCGGACTTTGACGATGCGTTGTATGGCGGGGTTGGTCACATTTTGCTCGCGTTCATGGTGGCGGCCTGTATCGCTGAGGCCGTTGCCGTCCGCCGTGCAACATGCCGGCAGGACGAAACCCTTTGCAGGGCAGAGCAACATCCTTGCGACTGCCGCTCCGTGAAAGCAATTTTCAAACCAATCGGTATGTGAGGGCATACGTCAAATGACGTATGCCGGAACGCCGCTTCCGTCCTGATTCACCAAAACGCAGCAGTATTGCGGACTTCGGGCGAGCGCCCGGAGAAAGCGTCGTCAAAAAAACGCACCAATACCATGCCGCGCATGAGCGAAAGCTGTGCGGCCGGGCGGCTTTTTCCACGCCCGGCATGCGCAGATTTTTACGTCAAACAACGTATTGTTGCGCCGCATCGCAAAACCTATTCTTCGTCCCAGAACGAACGGAAAGAACCACCGGCAGGGAGAAAAACTCGCATGCGATGCAGCACCGCGCTGCGGTCATGCGATGGCAACGGGCCGGTCTTTCCACTCGTTTTGACGCTACACGAGTTCTCTGATTTCTCTGACCAGCACAACAACCGATAACGCTCGAAAGGAGTACCGCATGTCGCACCGTTCCTCTTCCAAACCGCCTTCATCCCAACGCCGCAAGATCATGATGGGCATCGTCGCAGGCGCCGCCGGTGCCGCCATGGCGCTCCCGGGCCTGGCCATGGCGCAGCAGTTCCCGACCGCCAAGGTCAATACCACCAAGCTGGCCATCACCGACACCGAAGTCACCGTGGGTCAGTTGCACTCGGCCACCGGCACCATGGCGATCAGCGAAACCGGTTCTATCCAGGCTGAACGCCTGGCGATCGACCAGATCAATTCCATGGGCGGCATCCTCGGCCGCAAGATCAAGATCATCCAGGAAGACGGCGCCAGCGACTGGCCGACCTTCGCCGAAAAAGCCAAGAAGCTGCTCGAGAACGACCACGTCGCCGCAGTGTTCGGCTGCTGGACCTCGGCGTCGCGCAAGGCCGTGTTGCCGGTCTTCGAAAAGGACAACGGCCTGCTCTACTATCCGACCTTCTATGAAGGCCTGGAGCAATCCAAGAACGTCTTCTACACCGGTCAGGAAGCCACGCAGCAAGTGCTGGCCGGCCTGAACTGGGTGGCCAAGGAGAAGAAGGCCAAGACCTTCTTCCTGATCGGTTCCGACTATATCTGGCCGCGCACCTCCAACAAGATCGCCCGCAAGCACATCGAAAACGTGCTCAAGGGTTCGGTAGTCGGCGAAGAGTACTACCCGCTCGGCAACACCCAGTTCGGTTCGCTGATCAACAAAATCAAGCTGAAGAAACCCGACGTCATCTTCGCCGACGTGGTGGGCGGCAGCAACGTCGCGTTCTACAAACAGTTGAAGGCCGCCGGCGTCACCGCCAAGACGCAGAACCTGCTGACCATCTCCGTGACGGAAGATGAAATGCTCGGTATCGGCGGTGAAAACGTCGAAGGCTTCTACGCCTCGATGAAGTATTTCCAAAGCCTCGACAACCCGAACAACAAGAAATTCGTGGCCGAGTTCAAGGCCAAGTTCGGCGCCAATTCGGTGATCGGCGACGTCACACAGGCAGCCTACCTGGGCCCATGGCTGTGGAAGGCCGCGGTTGAAAAAGCCGGCAGCTTCGACGTCGACAAGGTCGTCGCCGCCTCCGCCGGCATTGAACTGAAGACCGCGCCGGAAGGCTACGTCAAGGTTCACGCCAACCATCACCTGTGGAGCAAGACCCGCATCGGCGAAGCGCAAAAGGACGGTCAGTTCAAGGTCATCTACGAGTCCGACCTGATCGAACCGAATCCTTTCCCCAAGGGTTACCAATAAGCACCGCGGATCATTTCGCCGTCGTCCTGACGCAAGTCAGGACCCAGTGTCGTAACAATCGTAACAGGTGTGCAGCGGGCAGCGGTCAATGGATTCTGATTTGTTGGCAGTAAAGCGGCGGCGTCTGTAGTGACATGCGGGCGCTGCCGCCCCTCTAGTTTTCACGTCGTTGCGGTATCTAGAAGATGTATTTTCATTTCATCACTCAGGGCGGGAGTCAACATGGTTTCTCTATCCGAATTTTTCGCCATCTTCGCCATGCAGGGCTTCAACGGCCTGTCGGTGTTTTGCGTGCTGTTGCTGATGGCCCTGGGCCTGGCGATCATCTTCGGCCAGATGGGCGTGATCAACATGGCGCACGGCGAGTTCCTGACCATCGGCGCTTACATCACCTACCTGCTGTCGCACCTGACCACGACCTATGCGCCCAGCCTGCAGCCTTATTATTTCTTCGGCGCGGTGGTGCTGTCGTTCGTCGTCGCTTACGGTTTCGGCTATCTCACCGAGCTGCTGCTGATCAGCCGCCTCTACAAACGCCCGCTCGACACGCTGCTGGCGACCTGGGGGCTGAGCCTGGCGATGCAGCAGACCTTCCGCTCGATCTTCGGCGCCAAGGAAGTCAGCGCGACCTTGCCGGACTGGCTGCTCGGTTCCTTCAAGCCGACCGACGCCATCGACATCCCGATCAACGGCCTGTTCATGATGGCGCTGACGGTGCTGTTGACCGGCACCATCTTCATCCTGCTGTTCCGCTCGCGCTGGGGTTTGCAGGTGCGCGCCACGATGCAGAACCGCGTCATGAGCGGCGCCGTCGGCATCAATACCCGCAAGGTCGACCGCACCACCTTCGCTCTCGGCTGCGGCGTGGCGGGGGTGGCCGGCGCGGCGTTCACCACGATCGGTTCGACCGGTCCCACCAGCGGCTCGCTGTACATCGTCGACACCTTCCTGGTGGTGGTGTTCGGCGGTGCACAGAGCCTGATCGGCACGATTGCTTCGGCCTTCTCGATCGCACAGACGCAGTCCACCGCCGAGTTCTTTCTGACCGGTTCGATGGCCAAGGTGCTGACGCTGTCGGCGGTGATCCTGATCCTGATGCTGCGTCCGCAAGGCCTGTTCTCGGTACGCGTTCGCAAATAAGCGCAAGTAAGCGCAAGTAAGTGATGACGTCTTTCAGATTTCTCCTCCGCGAGGTTCGACAATGAATGCAGCATACGAAAAAATATTGGGCGGCAGATCCGGATTGGCCGGGCTGCTGATACTGGGCGTGCTGTTGCTGGTGATCTTTCCGCTGGGCCTGGACATCTTCCGTCTCAACCTGGTCGGCAAATATCTGTCTTACGCCTTCGTCGCCGTCGGCCTGGTGCTGTGCTGGGGCTACGGCGGCATCCTGAGCCTGGGCCAGGGCGTGTTCTTCGGCGTCGGCGGCTATTGCATGGCGATGTTCCTGAAGCTGGAAGCCTCCGATCCGATCAGCACCAAGATCCAGTCCACGCCCGGCATTCCCGATTTCATGGACTGGAACCAGATCACCTCGCTGCCGGCCATGTGGCAGCCCTTCCACAGCTTCAGCTTCACCGTGCTGGCGGTATTGGCGGTACCGACCTTGCTGGCGCTGGTGATCGGCATGGCGATGTTCAAGCGGCGCGTCGGCGACGTCTACTTCTCCATCGTGACGCAGGCGATTGCGGCGATCCTGTCCATCCTGATCATCGGCCAGCAGGGCCTGACCGGCGGCGTCAACGGCATTACCGACCTGAAGACCCTGATGGGCTGGGACATTCGCACCGACAGCGCCAAGATGATCCTGTACTTCGTCAACGCCGGCCTGCTGTTCGCCTGCATCCTGTTCGGCCGCTACATCCTGACCTCCAAGCTCGGCCGCCTGCTGATGGCGATGCGCGACAAGGAAGAGCGCGTGCGTTTCTCCGGCTACGACGTCGCCAGCTTCAAGGTGTTCGTGTTCTGCGTGGCGGCGATGTTCTCGGCCGTCGGCGGCGCCATGTTCACCTTGCAGGTCGGCTTCATGTCGCCGTCCTTCGTCGGTATCGTGCCGTCGATCGAGATGGTGATCTACGCCGCGGTGGGCGGACGCATGTCGCTGCTCGGCGCGGTGTACGGCACGCTGCTGGTGAACTTCGGCAAGACTTATTTCTCCGAGACTTTTCCCGAGCTGTGGCTGTTCCTGATGGGCGGTTTGTTCATCGCGGTGGTGATGTACTTCCCCAACGGCCTGGCCGGCGTGTATGAAAAGCAGGGCAAGCGATTGATGGCGAAGTTCTCGCGCAAAAAAATGACACCGTCCGAACCGGTGAAACCAAAAGCCGCAGCCAAGCCCGATTCGGCCGGAGCCCATCTCGACGGCGCCAACCTGGAGGCCAGCAAATGAGCAACGCACCCATCGGATTCGAATCGACCGACCATCCCGTGCTGGCGATCGAGGACCTGACGGTTTCCTTCGACGGCTTCAAGGCGGTCGACAAGCTCAACCTGTACGTCCAGCGCAATGAAGTGCGCGTGGTGATCGGCCCCAACGGCGCCGGCAAGACCACGGTGCTGGACCTGATCTGCGGCAAGACGCAGGCGACTTCGGGCAGCATCCGCTTCAACAATCATGAACTGACCAAGATGAGCGAGCACGCCATCGTGCGCGTCGGCGTCGGCCGCAAGTTCCAGACGCCGTCGATCTACGAAAACCTCAGCGTGTTCGAGAACCTGGAAATGTCCTTCCCGCGCGGTCGCAAGGTGTTCGGCGCGCTGACCTTCAAGCGCACCGCCGACGTGGTGGCGCGCGTGGAATCGGTGGCGGCGGAAATCTTCCTCGACCAGCATCTGTACACCCAGGCCGACCTGTTGTCGCACGGTCAGAAGCAATGGCTGGAGATCGGCATGCTGCTGATGCAGGAGCCGGAACTGCTGATGCTGGACGAACCTGTCGCCGGCATGAGCGTGTCCGAACGCGAAAAGACTGCGCAACTGCTGGGCCGCATCAGCCAGGGCCGTTCGGTGGTGGTGATCGAGCACGACATGGATTTCGTCAAGAGCATCGCGCACAAGGTGACCGTGCTGCATCAGGGAAAAATCCTCGCCGAAGGCAGCATGGACAAGGTGCAGTCCGATCCCAAAGTCATTGATGTGTATTTGGGTCACTGAGTCGGCCATTCATTAATTTTCGGAGCCTGCCATGTTCAACGTATCCAATCTCGCCTCCGGCTACGGCCAGAGCGCGGTCATCCACGACATCAACCTGTCGGTGGCGAAGGAAGAAATCGTCGCCGTCATGGGTCGCAACGGCATGGGCAAGACCACGCTGTTCAAGACGCTGATGGGCATTTTGCCGCTGCGCGACGGCAGCATCAAGATCGACGGCGTCGAACTGGGCGCCATGGAAAGCCATCAGCGCGTCTCGCGCGGCGTGGCCTACGTGCCGCAGGGCCGCATGATCTTTCCCGGCATGACGGTGCTGGAAAACATCCAGACCGGCCTTGCCGCCGATGCGCGCGGCAAGGTGCCGGACGAGTTGTACGCGCTGTTCCCGGTGCTGTACGAGATGCGCAGCCGCAAGGGCGGCAACTTGTCCGGCGGCCAGCAACAGCAACTGGCGATTGCGCGCGCGCTGGCGACCAACCCCCGCGTGCTGCTGCTGGACGAGCCGACCGAAGGCATCCAGCCGTCCATCATCAAGGACATCGCGCGCAGCCTGAAAGAGATCCGCAAGATCCGCGAGCTCACCATCATCGTGTCGGAACAGGTGCTGAGTTTCACGCTGGAAATCGCTGATCGTTTCCTGGTCATCGACAAGGGCCGCTTTGTCTATGAAGACACGCGCGCCAACGTCGATGCGCCGACCATCAGCAAGTATTTATCGGTCTGATTTTTCTTCGCAGTTCATTTGTATATCGGCAGTCTTTAAGGAGGAGCAGCACCATGAGGCACGGAGACATATCAAGCAGCAAAGACGCGGTAGGCGTGGCGGTCGTCAATTACAAGATGCCGCGCCTGCACAACCGCGCCGAGGTGATGGACAACGTCAACAGGATCGCGGCCATGCTGGTCGGCATGAAGCAGGGCTTGCCCGGCCTCGATCTTGTCGTTTTTCCGGAGTACTCGACGCACGGCATCATGTACGACGAGAAGGAAATGTACGACACCGCCGCCACCATTCCCGGCGAAGAAACGCGCGTGTTTTCGGAAGCCTGCCGCATCGCCGGCGTCTGGGGCGTGTTCTCGCTGACCGGCGAACGCCATGAAGAACATCCGCACAAGGCGCCCTACAACACGCTGATCCTGATCGACAACCAGGGCGAGATCGTGCAGAAGTACCGCAAGATCATGCCGTGGACGCCGATCGAGGGCTGGTACCCGGGCGACACGACTTACGTCTGCGACGGCCCCAAGGGCTTGAAGATCAGCCTGATCATCTGCGACGACGGCAACTATCCGGAAATCTGGCGCGACTGCGCCATGAAGGGCGCCGAGCTGATCGTGCGCTGCCAGGGTTACATGTATCCGGCCAAGGACCAGCAGGTGCTGGTGTCGAAGGCCATGGCGTGGATGAACAACGTCTATGTCGCCGTCGCCAACGCGACCGGCTTCGACGGCGTGTATTCCTACTTCGGCCACTCGGCGATCATCGGTTTCGACGGCCGCACGCTGGGCGAATGCGAGACCGAAGAGATGGGCATCCAATATGCCGAACTGTCGGTCGGCGCGATCCGCGATGCACGCCGCAACTGGCAGTCGCAGAACCATCTGTTCAAGCTGCTGCATCGCGGCTACACCGGCAAGATCAATTCCGGCGAGTCGGCGGCGGGCGTGGCCGATTGTCCCTTCGACTTCTACAAGACCTGGGTCAACGATCCGCAGGCTGCACGCGCCAGGGTCGAAGCCATCACGCGCAAGACCGCCGGCACGCCGGAGTGTCCGGTGCCCGGAATCCCGAACGAATAACTGTCAACCGAAACGCATCCCACACGAGAAGGAGAGTCGCATGCAACACTTCAAGATCAAGCCCGGCGTACCGCTGGCAGAGCAGCCTGAACTCGGACATAACCGCTGGCATCCCGACCTGCCTTTCCTGTCGTCGGTCAAGCCGGGCGAAGCGATCCTGATCGAATCGCTGGATTTCCTCGACGCCCAGATCAAGGACACCGACGACGTCGCCGACGTCAAGAACGTCGACCTCACGCGCGCCCATCCGCTGACCGGTCCTTTTCATGTCGAAGGCGCCGAGCCGGGCGACCTGCTGGTGATCGACCTGCTCGACATCAAGCCGGTGACGCCGGTGGGTTTCTCGGGCGTGTTCTCCAAGGAAAACGGCGGCGGTTTCCTGGCCGACTATTTTCCCGAGGCCGACAAGGCGATCTGGGATCTGAAAGGCTTGTACGCGACGTCGCGCCACATCCCCGGCGTGCGCATCGCCGGCCTCACGCATCCGGGCCTGATGGGCTGCCTGCCGTCACACGATCTGTTGGCTGAGTGGAATCGCCGCGAAGCGCCGCTCGCCGCCAAGGGCCTGGCCAAGCCGCCCGATCCAAGCACTGCCGTGTTGCGCGGCCTGACCGGCGCCAAGTTCGACGAGATGGCCAAGATCGCGGCGCGCACCGTGCCGCCGCGCGAGCATGGCGGCAATACCGACATCAAGGATTTGTCGGCCGGCACGCGGATTTTCTTCCCGGTGTATGTGAAGGGCGCGGGCTTCTCGATGGGCGACCTGCACTTCTCGCAGGGCGACGGCGAAATCGGTTTCTGCGGCGCGATTGAGATGGACGGCGTCAGCCACGTCGGCTTCGACCTGATCAAGGGCGGCATGGCGAAGTACAACATCACCTCGCCGATCTTCATGCCGAGCGTGGTCAAGCCGCACTACGAGCAATGGCTGACCTTCGAAGGCATCAGCGTCGAAAACGGCGTCAACTATTACCTCGACGCCACCGTCGCCTATCGCCAGGCATGCCTGAAGGCGATCGACTACCTGACGCACTTCGGCTACACCGGCAGCCAGGCCTACATGCTGCTGACCGCGGCGCCGGTGGAAGGACGCATAGGCGGCATCGTCGACATTCCGAACTGTGCGTGCACGGTGTCGCTGCCGACCTCGATCTTCGATCAGGACATTACGCCCAAGGGCATGCTGAATGACAAATCGTACTGGGGCCGCAAACCTTAGTCGTTTAGTCCGGTCACGGACGGAAGTCTCACTCCGTCCGCGATCCTCGCGTCAAAGCAATTTTCACACCGGAGCAGAACATGCCCTTATACGATATCCGCTGCAGCCACTGCGAAGGCATCTTCGAAAAATTCCTCAACATGCAGGCCTTGCATGGTCCGGTCGCTTGCCCCTACTGCAAAGCGGATACCACTGCTGCGCCGCTGCTGACAGGCGGCCGCGTCGGCTTGCAGGTGACGGAGCGCTGGCGCCCGCGCAACGGCGCCGAACAGCTCGCCGGGCAGGGCGCGGCGGGGCCGGGCGCACATGCGGGTGCGGCGCGCAGCAGCGTGCTGCACAATTGCAAGGGGCATAGCTGCAGTATTTGTGCGACGTGAGATTTTCGCAATCAATGCGAGGACACAAACTGCGCGCCGTCCTCCTGCGGCGGCAGTGCAAAGCTCTTGCGCATGCGGTCGACTTCATCGACCGGCGTGCGGCCGAACAGGCGTTTGAATTCGCGGCTGAACTGCGATGCGCTTTCGTAACCGACTTGCGCGCAGGCGGCGCCCGCCGTCATGCCGTTGCGCAGCATCAGCAGGCGCGCCTGATGCAGCCGCGTCGATTTCAGATACTGCAGCGGCGAGGTGTCCGTCACGGTCTTGAAATGGGCATGGAAGGTCGGCACGCTCATGCCGGCTTCCCTGGCCAGTTGTTCGATGCCGAGCGCTTCGTCATAGCTGCGGTGGATCATGCTGATGGCGCGCGCGATCTTGCCGAACTGTCCTTGCATGGTCAATGCGGCGCGCATCGATCCTCCTTGCTGGCCGGTCAACACACGGAAGTAGATTTCGCGTCTCAATGACGGGCCCAATACTTCCGCTTCCAGCGGATTGCCCATGGCTTCCAAAAAACGCAGTACGGAACTGCTCAGCGCCGTCTCCATCGGCGTCGACACCATCCCGCGCGGTTTGGCGGCGCTGGGGCCGACGCATTCATCGATCTGCATCATCAATTCCGCCGCGACCTTGAAATCCAGACGCAGGTAGATCGCCAGCATCGGCTCCTTCTCGCTGGCGTCGGTTTCCATCGAAAACGGCACCGGCACCGATACCGCCAGATAGTGCTGGGCATCGTACAAATACACTTCCGAACCGAGATAGCCGCGTTTGCGTCCCTGCGCCACGATCACGATGCCCGGCTCGTACAGTACCGGCATGCGTTTCAAGGGACGATTCGAACGCAGGAAACGCACATCGGTCAGCGGCGACAGGTTGTAGCCTTCCAGCGGCGTCAGCGCCGCCAGCAGATCGACCATGCGGCGACGGACTTCCCTGGGTGTGCTGAGGGAGGGGGCGGTTGGCATTTCATTGAATCCGGCAATTGGCGATGCTGCCACTGTGCCATTGTTTTCCCGTATTTGCAGATGTCTCATAGAATCAGGCAAACATGCGAGAAGAACCGGCAGCCGCGGCGCGCGTGGAAATCGATAATGGCTCGGTCGATTTTTGTTCTTGTTTTTCACGCACAGCAAAGGAATTGCCATGTCTGCATCCAAAACTTTTTTCATCACCGGCGTCAGCAGCGGCTTCGGCCACGCCTTGTCGCAAGCTGCCATCGATGCCGGCCATCGCGTGGTCGGCACGGTACGCAATGCCGTTGCCGCAAGCGATTTCGAAGCGCAGTTTTCAGCAACGCCGGGTCGCGCATTCGCACGTATTCTCGACGTCACCGATTTTGCCGCCGCAGAAAAGATCGCGGCCGATGTTGAAGCCGCCATCGGCCCGGTCGACGTGCTGGTCAACAATGCCGGTTACGGTCATGAGGGCATCTTCGAGGAGTCCGGCATGGATGCGTTGCAGCGTCAATTTGACGTCAACGTGTTCGGCGCGGTGGCGGTGACAAAATCCTTCGTGCCCTTCATGCGTCGACGCCGGCGCGGCCACATCATCAACATCACCTCGATGGGAGGCTTCATCACGATGCCGGGCATTGCATATTACTGTGGCAGCAAGTTCGCGCTGGAGGGGATTTCAGAAACGCTGGGCAAGGAACTCAAGGCCTTCAATGTGTTTGTCACCGCCGTGGCGCCGGGATCGTTCCGCACCGATTGGGCGGGGCGTTCGATGGTGCGTTCGCCGCGCAGTGTCGCCGACTACGACGCGCTGTTCGACCCCATCCGCAATACGCGTGCAGAGCGCAGCGGCAAGCAGCCGGGCGATCCGCGCAAAGCTGCGCAGGCGATGTTGACGCTGGTGGATAGTCCGTCGCCGCCGGCGCATCTGCTGTTGGGAAGCGATGCATTGGGACTGGTCAGGAAGAAGCTGGCGGAGCTGACGCAGGAGCTGGCGCAATGGGAAGCGCTGACGTGTTCGACGGATGCTGCGTAGACTGAAGCGGCGCAATCGGAGATGCGCTCGGTGATGACGGCATGGCAAATTTGTTTCTTGGCAATGCCTGACAAACTGCTGAATCTTCTTACAGATTAATACAACTTTACGGTCTTCGTTTTGCGGTCTTTCTTCGTTAAGGGGGTAACAGCCTTGTTGCGTCCGGCGTCTGTCCGGATTGTCGATATGAGGCTGACATCATTATCCGATTTCCTAACGAGGAGCAAAAAGATGAATACCAGAATGATCAGGATCGCCGGCCTGTTGTCGGCCGCCGCCGCAGTGGTTGCGGTCAGCGGCTGCGTGGTGACGCCGCCGTCGGTGCGCCCGGCGTATGTCGAACCGGCTTACGTTGCGCCACCGGGCGTGGTGTATGTGCAGCCGACCTATGCATCGCCCGGACCGGGCTATGTCTGGGAGTATCACGCCCACTACGGTTGGGGTTGGCGTCATCCGCAATACGGCTGGCATCGCGGCTGGCGTTGAGTTGATTCGGTAGAAAAAATCGCCCCGCATTCCGGTCGACTGCATGACCGGAATGCGGGGCGATTTGCTTGTGCTCTGCTTAGGGCCTGTTCACATTAGATCTACGAGTGCGAACGCGCGGCAGGCGTTGGCTGTCTAGGCGCGGCGACGCGTCGTAGCGGTGCTACCGAAGTTGCAACCCCTTGGCGCTGCAACAACGACAGGCGACGCCTGCAGCCGTTCCCGAAGGGTTGCTGCCGGAAAGCGTGCCGGCGGCGTTGCATGGCTTGCAGGTGGCCCACCACCTGCTATGCCACGCCCTTGCAGGGCGTATCTGCGCTCGCATGCGCAGACCGTTACGCAGGCGCACAGCATGCTGCACGAAACCCCTGCTGCACCCTTGCCAGCACGCTTTCCGGCAGCAACGCATCTCGTAGATGAACAGGCCCTAGAACGCGTAGCGGCCTTGCACGTAGATCGTGCGTGGCGCGCCGACCATGCGGCCGGCATTGCCGTCGATGTTGCGCGTGTAATAGCGCTTGTCGGTCAGGTTGTTGACGCCGGCCATGACGTCGAAGCCCTTGGCGTTGGGCATCTTCCAGCTGACCTGCGCATTCCAGGTACGGAAGCCGGGGATCTCGCCGACACTGCCGTCGGCGCTTTCCGCAATGGTATTGGCGACATCCATGAACTGGCGGCTTTGATGCGTGGTCGACAGGTTGAACGCCCACGGACCCGTCTCGTAACGTGTGCCGATGGTGTCGGTCGTGCGCGAATAGAACGGCACGTCGAGACCGGAGGTTGTCCCCGATTTTTGCAAGGCGCGGGTGTAGGCATAGGTCGCGTACAGGCTCAGGCCGCGCAGGGCGCCGTCTTTGTCGAAGCGGTAATCGACCGAGGTTTCGACGCCGTCATGCTGGGTCTTGCCGATGTTCTGGAAGAGCGCAGGATTGGTGCCCGGGATTTGCGAGATCTGGTTGTCGAAGCGGATGTCGAACACGGTGACTTCAGCCGACAGATTGTTGCCCTTCCAGCGTGCGCCGGCTTCCACGGTCTTGGCCAGTTCCGGCGACAGCGGATTGCTGGCCGACAGCGAGTTGAGCTGGGTGTTCTGCACCACGCCGAAAGAGGTGTTGTAGTTGGCGAACAGCGTCAGCTCGGGCGAATACAGGTAGGCCACGTTCACCGACGGCAGCGGCTTGTTGTTGGCGACTTCGAACTTGCCGCCGGTGGTCGAATCGATGCGGCTGGAGTTGATGTGCTCGTAACGCACGCCCGGCGTAATGCGCCATGCGCCGAAAGCAATCTTGTCGTCGATATAGACCGCATGCGCGTCGGTGCTGTTCTTGAATGAAGAAACCGCGCCGTTGGCACCGGTTGCGATGGATTCATTGTAGGTCTTGTCGGTGCCGCGCTCGCCGATGTAGCGATAGCCGACGGTCACGTCGTTGGCGACGTTGCCGGTGATGAAGCGTTGCGTGTAGCGCGGTTCGATGCCGGTGGTCTGGTAGTCGCGCGGCTGATGCTGGTAATTGGTCGTGGAGCTGCCGATCAGCACGCTTTGGCGGAAGCTTTCGACGAAGTAAGTGCGGATTTCAAATTCCCTGGTGTCCGAGATCGTGTTCAGATAGCCGAGGTCGATGGCCTTGCGGTTGCCCGACCAGAAGTCGTGCTTGCGCGTATTCTGGAACGGATTGGCATTGTACTGCGCGACGGTCAGGCCGCCCGGCGTGCGGGAGAGCACGTCGTAGTAGGACACCTTGCCGTAGATCTCGGAGCTCGGATCGATTTCGAAGCGGAACTTCAACGCGAAATCGTTCAGGCGCTCGTTGCTGTTGTCGCGCCATCCCGATCCTTCCGAACCGGAATACAGCATCGCCAGGCCCAGGCCGTTATCGAGCTGCGTGCCTGCAAAAGCGCTGTACTGCGTGCTGGAGCCGCCCTGGCCGAAACTGTTGTAGCGCACGCTGGCATCGCTGGTCAGGCCCGGCTGGTTCGGGATCGAACGCGTCTTGAAGTTGATGATGCCGCCGACGTTCTGGGGACCGTAGCGCACCGCGCCGCCACCGCGCACGACGTCGATGGACTCGATGTTGTTGAGGCTGAGCGGCGCAAACGAAATTTGCGGCTGGCCGTAGGGCGCCACCGCCATCGGCAGGCCGTCGAGCAGGATGGTCGAACGCGGGGAATAGCGTCCGGTCAGGCCGCGCACGCCGATATTGAGCGAAATGGCGCTGCCGGCCGTGCCGGAATTGTCGGTTGCCTGCACGCCGGGAATGCGGCGCATCACGTCGCCGATGCTGACGGCGCCGGTGCTTTCGATTTCGCTCTTCTTGACCACGGTGCGCGCCCCCGGGAAAGTCTTCACGCTTGTCTCGAGGCTATTGCTGCCCAGCCAGTCGCCGCTGACCTGGATGGACTCCAGCGTGTTGGGCGTATCAGTCGTTGCCTGCTGTGCATACGACGCGCCGGACAGGGACAACAAAGCGGTTGCAATGGCGACGGCGCAGCGGCTCGGCGTCGCGACGGAGCGCGGGAGAGTAAATGGAGTCATGGTCGTTTCGGTTGATATAAAAGCGAGTGGTGCTGCCGGCGTGCGATCAGGGGGCTCCGGCAGACATGTAAGGTATTCTTTGCATATGTAAATAAATAAGAATCATAACCATTTGCATCTTCGATACCAAGCAAAACATGCTGCCTGGTATGGCCTTGCAGAGCTTACGCGGCGTGCTATTGGGCAAAGTGTTGCGAAAAAATCACAGGTTAATTACGCGAATTAAAAACCACTGTGGAAACCGCAAATCGTTTCTCCCGCGGTAAAAGATGACGGCCGGCAAGCCGGCGGGCGATCGTGTACGCTGTCGCCTGCGATCGAAGTTCGCAGGTTTAACCAATTCAATAAGGCGGAGCAACAATGAACACAACATCCTCTACAAAAGTCGCCCTGGTCATCGGCGGCGGCAGCGGCATGGGCGCCGGCGTGGCGCAACGACTGGCGGCCGACGGGTTCGGCATCGCCATCCTGTCGTCCTCCGGCAAGGGCGAGGCGCTGGCCGGCAGCCTTGGCGGCGTCGGCGTGACCGGTTCCAACCGTTCACCGGATGATCTGCAAAAAGTGGTGGATGCCTGCGTCGCTCGCTGGGGACGCATCGACGTGCTGGTCAACAGCGCCGGTCACGGACCGAAGGGCAAAGTGCTGGAGCTGAGCGACGAAGAATGGCTGCTCGGCATGGAGGTCTATCTGATGAACGTGGTGCGCACGGCGCGCCTGGTCACGCCGCTGATGCAACGGCAGGGCGGCGGAACCATCATCAATATTTCCAGTTTCTCGGCGGTGGAGCCGTCGCAGTCGTTCCCGACGTCGAGCGTGTTCCGCGCCGGGCTGGCGGCCTACACCAAGCTGTTCGCCGACAAGTACGCCGCCGAGAACATCCGCATGAACAACGTCCTGCCGGGCTTCATCGACAGCCTGCCGGAAAAGCCGGGCATCCGGGAGCAGATTCCCATGGGCCGCTACGGCAAGGTCGCCGAGATCGCGGCGCTGGTGTCGCACCTGTCGTCGGAGGATGCGGCCTACATCACCGGCCAGAACATCCGCATCGACGGCGGCATCACCCGCTCGCTGTAACAGGGCGAAAATCTCCGTCGTCCGGCAAGAACGACGCCGCGCGGCTATCATGGCAGGATTCAGGGAAGGAGATGCGCCATGGATAGCCAGACATTGCATGCCTACGACAGCAACGCCGCGTCCTTTGCCGACGACTGGCTGGCGCAGCCGGCGCCGGATGACATGTATGCGCTGCTGAGTGAATATTTTGCACCCGGCCCGACGGCCGACATCGGCTGCGGCGCAGGGCGCGATGTCGCCTGGCTCAATGCCCACGGTTTCGATGCGGCCGGTTATGACGGTTCCGCCGGTTTGCTGGAAGAGGCGCGGCGGCGTTATCCGACACTGACCTTCGAGAGCGCCCTGTTGCCGGCGCTCGACGGCGTGCCGACCGGACAGTTTCAGAACGTGCTGTGCGAGACCGTCATCATGCATCTCGATCCCGGTGATGTTCCCGCGGCGACCGCTCGCTTGTTGGCGCTCCTTCGGCCCGGCGGCACCTTGTATCTGAGCTGGCGCGTCACCGACGATGCGTCACAGCGCGACAAGCATCAGCGCCTGTACGCGGCCTTCGATGCACAGTCCGTACTGGACGCCTGCGCCGGCCATCAAGTGTTGTTCAACAAGACGGAAACCAGCCTGTCTTCAGGGAAAACCATACAGCGGCTGATTGTCAGGAAACCCTGAGCAAGGCACGAACCGCGCTTCAGGCCGTTGGCAAACGGCCGGGAAAGCAGACCGTCACGCGCAGGCCGGAAACGGCCTGGCCGGCGTCCTTCATATTGGCAACGGAGATGCTGGCGCCGTTGCGATCCAGAATCGCTTTGACGATGGCCAGCCCCAGTCCTGATCCCGATTCGCCGCTGCCGAGCACGCGATAAAAAGGATCGAAGATGCGCTCCCTGTCTTCGTCCGACACGCCGGGACCGCTGTCTTCGATGTCGATCAACAGCCGGTTGCCGTCCTGGCGCGCGCTCATGACGATGCGGCCGTACTCGGGGGTGTAGCGGATGGCGTTGTCGACCAGGTTCTTGATCACCACGATGCCGTCGAACGCGTGTCCGTAAAAGACGGCCAGGTCGTCCGCGCGGACTTCAATATCCAGTTTCTTGGCCTCGACCATCGGCATCAGGTCTTCCAGCACCTGCTTGAACATGTCTTCCATCGGGACCTGCGACAAGGGCTGTTGCGATTGCCCCTGCGGACTTGCCTGCGAACGCGCCATCAGCAGCAATTGTTCCAGCAACGTACGCATGCGCTGCAGGCCGCCGCGCAGCACGGACAGCCGTTCCGTGGCCGCCGGCGGCAGATCGATCTTGGACAGGTTCTCCGCCTGCAGCGACAGCGCCGTCAACGGCGAGCGCAATTCGTGGGTGGCATCGGCGACGAAGCGTTTTTGCATCTCCATCGATTTTTCCACGCGCAGCAGAAGCGCGTTGATGGACGAGGTAAAGGGGCGGATCTCCGCCGGCACGTGGCGATCATCCATGGCGCTCAGGTCCGCTTCGCCGCGCCGGTCGAGATCGCCCGACAAGTTGGCGATCGGCTTCAACATTTGCCGGATCAGCACGTTCACCACAATCAGCAGCACCGGCATCAGCACGAGAAACGGCAACACGGTGCGCAAGCCGCTGCCGTGCGCGATCTCGTCGCGTACTTCGGTGCGCTGGCCGACCACCAGCCGGTCTCCGCTGGGCAGGTTGCGGATGAACAGCCGCCAGGCGTGATGGCTGGACTGGAAGGTCTGGATGCCTTCGGGCAAATTCGGCGGCAGACGGAGTTTTTCGTCATGGCGCACGGAGATTTCAGAGCCGTGTTTGCCCATCACCTGCACGATGACCTGGGATTCCGGATCGGCGGTTTCTTCGGTAATTTCCGTAATCACGAATCCGGGCGCGGGGCGTTGCTGCTCCATCAGGCCGGCGATCTGGCGCAACTGGTCGTCCTGGAATTCATAGGCTTCATTGAAGGCGCCCCGGAACGAAAAATAACCGCCGCCCAGCGCGGCGACGACGATCACCAGCGACAGCCAGAACAGCAGTTGCGCTTGCAGCGAATGCGTTATTTTTCTTTTGAAACCATCCATCCCAGTCCCCGGACATTCTTGATGATCTGGTTGCCCAGTTTCTTGCGTATGGAATGAATCAGATATTCCACGGCATTGCTTTCGACTTCTTCGTTCCAGCCGTAGATCCGGTCTTCCAGATCGCGGCGCGACAGAATGGCGCCCGGACGCAACAGCAACGCTTGCATCAGGGCGAACTCGCGTGACGACAAACGCAGCGTATTGCCTTCGAAGCTGATTTCGCGGGTGGAGGGAACCAGGCTGATGGCGCCGTTGGTCAGGATGGGATTGCCGCTGCCGCCGTTGCGGCGCAGGACGGCGCGCATGCGCGCCAGCAGTTCGCCCATTTCGAACGGTTTGATGACGTAATCGTCGGCGCCGCCGTCGAGTCCGCGGATGCGGTCTTCCAGCGCATCGCGCGCGGTGATGATCAGGACCGGGACCGGCACCTCGCTCCGGCGAATGTGGCGCAGCACTTCAAAGCCGTCCAGATGCGGCAGGCCGAGATCGAGCAGGACGACGCCATATTCCTGGGCCTTGACGGTAGTCTGCGCGGCGCGACCGTCATTCACCCAGTCGACGGCATAGGCCGCGTCCCTGAGGGCTTGTTCGATCGCTTGCGCAATCATCTTGTCGTCTTCCACCAAAAGCACTCTCACGATGCGCCTCGCTCCTTGTCCCGAAAAATGTCCGATGGCCGGACGGACCCTGCCATTCGGCCGCACGCCATGCCGACTATACAACGCTGGCGGCTTCCCTTGTCCATGTTGCGGGTATTGCCGGAAATACGTCCGTACGCCGGATTCCGCAGTATCGAGCTCGCAGGGTAAGCGAAAAAACTTAGCCGCGACTGAGGAAATGACTTATGTAATCGGGAGCGGAAAAGTTCGGGACAGGCAAAGGGCGGTCCAGGCTTTTCGTCAATTGAGCTTCGCTGCAGCCGCAGTGCGGGTTTTCCTGTTATTGCTCTTCATGTACCAGCGTTTCCGTCTTGCCGGCATGATATTATTTATCTCTCTGTGATGTCGGTCTCGACGGCGTTTGTCGGACTCTCGTTGACCGGGATCGATCAGCACATCAGTGCAGCGCATGCAACAAGGCCAGGGAGGGCTTATGGCGGTACCGGAGTCGATCTCCTCATTGGACCCAGCGGACTGGAGCGATCTCCGGCAGCAGGGACATAAAATGCTGGACGACATGTTCGACTACCTTGAAAACGTCAGCGAAGGTCCGGTATGGCAACCGATTCCGGATGCCGTGCGCCAGGGTTTCAGCGAACGCCTGCCCATGCAGGGCAGTTCGCTCGACAGCGTTCATCAGGTCTTCATGCAAGACATTCTTCCCTATGCCGTCGGCAACGCCCATCCCGGTTTCATGGGCTGGGTCCACGGCGGCGGCACGCCGGTCGGCATGCTGGCCGAGATGCTGGCCGCCGGCCTGAACGCCAATCTCGGCGGCCGCAATCAGATTCCCGTGGAAGTCGAACGCCAGATCGTGCGCTGGATGCGCGAGCTGTTTTCCTTTCCCGACGGCGCCAGCGGCTTGTTCGTCACCGGCACCTCGGCCGCCAACCTGATCGGCGTGCTGATCGCGCGGCGCCGCGCCTTCGGTGTCGAGGTGCGCGACGACGGCACGCAGACCGGCAGCAACGTGGTCGCCTACACCTCGGTCGCGGCCCACGCGTGCATCGAACAGGCGATGGACATCGCCGGCCTCGGCCGCAAGCACCTGCGCAAGATCCCCATCCTGGCCGACGGCGCCATGGATCTCGCGGCGCTGGAGCAAGCCATCGCCGCCGATCGCGCCGCCGGCATGCAGCCTTTCCTGGTGGTCGGCACGGCGGGGTCGGTCGACATCGGCGCCATCGATGACCTCGAAGCCATCGCCGCGCTGGCGCGGCGCGAGCAACTGCATTTCCACGTCGACGGCGCATTCGGCGCGATGGCCATGCTGTCGCCTGTGCACGGCCGCAAACTCAAGGGCATCGAGCAGGCCGACACCATCGCCATGGATTTTCACAAGTGGCTGCAGGTGCCTTACGACGCCGGTTTCCTGTTGGCGCGCGACGGCGAACTGCACCTCAGCACCTTCGACGACGAGCAAAAGACCTATCTGGCACGCGACACGCGCGGCATCGCCGCCGGTTCGCCCTGGCCGTGCGACCTCGGCCCCGATCTGTCGCGCAGCTTTCGCGCGCTCAAGACCTGGTTCACGTTCAAGGTCTACGGCGCCGCCAGGCTGGCGCAGGTGATCGACCACAGCTGCGGGCTGGCGCGCTATCTGGAACAACGCATCAAGGCCGAGCCGACGCTGGAGATGATGGCGCCGGTCAACCTGAACATCGTCTGCTTCCGCCTGCGCGGCACCGTGCAGATGTCCGATGCGGCGCTTGACGCGGTCAACCGTGAACTGCTGATCGCCATCCAGGAATCCGGCGTCGCCGCGCCGTCGTCCACCAAAGTCAACGGCCGTCTCGTCATCCGCGCCGCCCTCTTCAACCACCGGAGCACCACCGCGGACATGGATAAACTGCTCGACGCCATCGCGCGACTGAGCCGTGACCTCCTCGCCGCGCACACCATGAGCCAGAACATCCAGCCATCCCTGCAGGACCTCACGCCCCGGTTCGATCCGGATTCTCCCTACCTGATCGGCTTGGCGAAGCTGCTGACCGCCGCCTATTTCGACGTCGATCTGGGACCGATCGGCAATACGCTGATCCAGCACCTGCAATCGGCGCCGGACGATCACAAAGCCATGATGGATCTGTCGACGATTCTGTACATCCGCGGCAATGACGAAGTTGCCGCGGCGACGCAGCTCGACGCCGTCCAGATGCAGCAGCTCTACCATCTGCCCACCGCTGCCGGCGGCAAGGCCGGTTTGCGTCTGCTGGCGCTGATGGTGACCGGAGACTTCATGGCCAATACGCCGCTGGAATTCATGCTCACCGGTTCCGACGTGGCGCTCGACGTCTTGTACGTCAAGCCCTACGGCGACCTGCCGACCGAATTGCCGCCGCACGACGTGCTGTTCGTGGCGGTCGGCGAATCCGACATGACGCGCGACCTGCTGGAAGAATTGTGCGAAGCCGTGGACGGCTGGAACACGCCGCTGCTCAATCATCCGCGTCCCTCGCTGGACCTGTCGCGCGATCGCGTCGGAGAACTGCTGCAAGACAAGCCCGAGCTGTCGATACCGCTGACCGCGCGCGTCGATCGCTACGACCTGGAAGAACTGCAGAACGGCGCCGCCGGATTGACGAGCTTCCTGTCGGACGGCGAGTTCCCGCTGATCATTCGCCCTATCGGTTCGCACGCCGGCAAGGGCCTGGAAAAGCTGCTCGCGCCTGCCGACATCGCGGCCTATCTGGACACGCACGACAGCGATGAATTCTTCATTTCGCGCTTCGTCGATTACAGCAGCGCCGACGGCTTGTTCCGCAAATACCGCATCGTGCTGATCGAAGGTCGTCCTTTCCTGTGTCACATGGCCATCTCGGAAAACTGGATGGTGCACTACCTCAACGCCAACATGACCGGCGAGAACAGCTTCAAGCGTGATGAAGAAGCCGCCGTCATGCGCAACTTCGATCAGGATTTCGCCGAACGCCATCAGGCTGCATTCGACGTGCTGAACCGCAGCTTCCCGCTGGATTATTACGGCATCGACTGCGCCGAAACCAAGGACGGCCGCCTGCTGATTTTTGAAGTCGACACCGGCATGATCGTGCACGCGATGGATCCGGTGGACATGTTCCCCTACAAGCAGGACAACATGCGCAATGTGTTCGCTGCTTTCCAGAGCATGCTGCACAAAGCCAAAGCCAGACAATCCGGTAACGCCGATGCCAGCAGCCCCAGCCAAGCCGGGTAAGCTGTCGCCTGCCTCCGCCCTGCTGTTGCAGGGCGGCGACGACAGAATCCGTCTGCTCGACGGCGAGGCCTTCAATAAATACGGATGCCGTCCCTATCCGGTCGCGGACTGTATCGATTTCAGTTCGTCGACGGCATCGCACGTATCCGCCTCCACCTTCGGCGCGCTGGAGTCGCTCCAGCGCCGCCTGGAGGAAGCGGTCTCCGCAACTTCGTCCGAACAGGTGTATGCGCAGGAGCTGCGGCAACTGCGCACGCGTTTTCTCTCGCTGTGGGATTTATCGACAGCGACGACGGAAATGATTTTTTCCGCCTCCGGCACGGACGCGCATCTGATCGCGGCGAGTCTTGCGCAAACGCTGCATGAGGTCCCGCTGCACGCCATCATGATCCAGTGCGAAGAGAGCGGCAGCGGCGTTGCCGCGGCATTGTGCGGCCAACCGTTTTCTTCCCGCACCGCCACCGGCGATGTCCCGCCTGCGCGCACGGCGGCCGGCACGTCCATGATCCACATCGATCTGCGCGCACCCGACGGCACTGCCCGCCCCGGTGCGGAAGTCGATGCCGATTTCGAGCGTGCGGCCGAGCGTGTGCTGGAACAGGGATTGCCGGCCCTGCTGGTCGCGGTGGACGTATCGAAAACCGGTCTTGCCGCACCGGGTACGGAAGCACTCTCCCGATTGAAAAATCGCTGGGGCCGGCAACTGACGGTGCTGGTCGACGCCTGCCAGTTCCGCCTCGACGGCGCGGCGTTGCACGCGTATCTGCAACTCGGCTGCATGGTGGCCGTCACCGGCTCCAAGTTTTTCGCGGCGCCTTCGTTTTGCGGCGCCTTGCTGATTCCGTCAACACTGGGGCAAGAGCTGCGGGCGCGGACCATGCCGGACTTGCTGCGCAGCTATTCCCGCAGCGCAGAGTGGCCGGCGCATTGGCCGGGCAGCGACGAACTCACGCGTGTTCCCAACATGGGTTTGCTGCTGCGTTGGGAGGCAGCGCTGCAAGAGATGCAGAACTTCCTGCAAGTGCCGGCGGAGGATGTCCGGCGCATCGTATCGGCATGTGCGGCGGCCGTGCAAAACAGGCTGTCGTCGGATCCGCATTTTCAGGCGCTGGACAACAGCGCCACGGCATCGGCAGCGAAGCAACCGCTCACCATCCACGCCTTCATTCCCTGTAGACCGGCTCCGGATCGCAAGATGCTGGAGCGCAGTGAAGTGGAGCGCCTGTACCGGACTTTGCAAAACACGGTACAGGCCGACGGGCGCAGGTATTTGCTGGGCCAGCCGGTGCAATGCGGCGGCCCCGGATCGTCTTCGGCATGGGCCTTGCGTCTGTGCCTGAGCGCGCCGCTGATCGTCAACGCCTATCGCGGCGGCGAGGCCGGCGTGAGCGCGCTGATCGAACAGGCGCTGGCTTGCCTGACGGCAGTGGCGGCGACCATGGACCGGTTGTAAGCTGCCGGAATTCATCGGGCAACAGAAACGGATTCGCTGCAGCTATCGCCAGGCCGGAATTTTTCTTCATCCATGAACATGAATCCGTCATCCATTCAGACTGCCGCCGCGCAGACCGAGGTGCTCAAAGCGGTCGACCTGCATTCGGCGTGCGCCGGTCCGTATTCCTTCACGCTCGCGCGCGGCCGTTGCCTGGTGGTCAGCGGTCCTTCGGGCGCCGGCAAAAGCCAGTTGCTGCGCATGATTGCCGACCTCGATGAAAACGCAGGCGAGATCAGCTTGCACGGCGTGCCGCGTGCGCAGATCTTTGCACCCGACTGGCGTCGCCAGGTGGTGTATCAGTCAGCCGAACCGGCCTGGTGGGAGACCCATGTCAAAGACCATTTCCGGCAAGCGCAGTTGGCCGATGCGAGCGCCTTGCTGGCGCAGCTGAATTTGCCGGCGGACATGCTCGATGCCGAGGTGTCGCGGCTGTCCACCGGCGAGCGCCAGCGCATGGCGTTGATCCGTTCGCTGCTCGTCAAGCCGGCGGTGCTGCTGCTGGACGAACCCACTGGCGCGCTCGACGAGAGCAACACGGCGGCAGTGGAAGCCGTGCTCAAGGCGCGGCTGCAAGCCGGGCTGGCGCTGGTTCTGGTGACCCATTCGGCGGAACAGGCCGGGCGCCTGGCCGACGACAGACTACACATCGCCCGCAAGGAGGCGCCATGACCCTGCAGCCCATTTCCGCAACCGACCTCGCCATCGCCTCGGTGCTGGTGATCGTTAATGCCGCGATTTCCGTCTCGCTCGGCTTGCGCCTGCACAAGCCCGTGCTGCTGGCCGCCGCGCGCATGGTGGTGCAATTGCTGCTGGTCGGCCTGTTGCTGCGCTACGTGCTGGAATCGAAGTCGCCGCTGCTGACGACGCTGGTGATCGTCGCCATGATCCTGGCCGCGGCAAGAGAAGTCGCGGTGCGGCCGAAATGGCGTCTGAAGGGCTGGCAGAGCTACGGCATCAGTACCGCCATGGTGAGCGCGACGTCGATCGCCACGGTGCTGCTGGCGCTGCTGACGGCGATTCGTCCCTCGCCCTGGTACGATGCTCACTACGCCGTACCGCTGATGGGCATCGTGCTCGGCAGCGTGCTCAATTCGGCCAGCCTGGGGCTGGATATTTTCTTCAGCGGCGTCACCGCTTCGCGCAACATCGTCGAAGGCCGCCTCGCGCTCGGCGCCACCCGCTACGAAGCGCTCGCACCCTACATGCGCAACGCCATCCGCAGCGGCCTGATTCCCGTGATCAACCAGATGTCGGCGGCCGGCATCATCACCTTGCCGGGCATCATGTCGGGCCAGATCCTGGCCGGCGTCGATGCGGTCGATGCGGCGAAGTACCAGATCCTGCTGATGTTCATCCTCGCCGGCGGCAGCGGGCTGGCCGCCACCGGCAGCGTGTACCTGGCGGCGAAAGCGGTGACCGACGAGCGGCATCGGCTGCGTTGCGACCGGTTGAGGAACTAGGCAATTAATTTGCAAGATGCGTTGTTGCCCGCAAGCGTGCCGGCAAGGCGTATTTCGTCCGGCGCTTGTCGGGTGGCGGTCTTGTAGATACTGTCCTTCGCTTTAGGATGGGAAGGTGCCTGCGTTTTGCCTGTTCTTATTGCAGGCGCGGCAGAATGTCCCGGTATTTTGTAGAATGCCGCTTCGCCCTTCCCATTTCTCCGGATCTCCATGCAAGCTCAATCCATGCGTTCCACCCATCTGGCGCTCGTGCTGCTCGTCATCCTGGTCTGGGGCGTCAACTTCGCCATCATCAAGGTCGGCCTGGCGGGTGTGCCGCCGATGTTGCTGGGCAGCCTGCGGTTCATCCTGGCGGCCTTTCCGGCATTGCTGTTCCTGCGTCCGCCCAAGGTGCCGCTGCGTCTTTACCTGGCGTTCGGATTGACCATCTCGGTCGGACAGTTCGCCTTCCTGTTCAGCGCGATTCATGTCGGCATGCCGTCGGGACTGGCGTCGCTGGTGCTGCAGTCGCAATCCTTTTTCACGCTCCTGCTCACCGCGTTGTGGCTGCGCGAAAAATGGCGCGCCAATCAGTTGGCCGGACTGCTGCTCGCGGCCGGCGGTCTGACGCTGATCGGCAGCGCCCACGGCGCGTCCATGCCTTTGCTCGGTTTCCTGCTGACGATTGCCGCGGCCGCCATGTGGGCATGCGGCAATATCGTCAGTCGCGCGGTGGGACGTTACGGTCCGATGAATCAGCTGGCCTTCGTGGTGTGGGCCAGCCTGGTGCCGCCGCTGCCGATGTTCGCCTTGTCGTGGGCGATGGAAGGACCCGCCGCCATCGGCTCGGCGCTGCAGCACCTGAGCTTGCAGTCGATCGCCGCCGTGGCCTACATCGCGTGGGCGTCGACGCTGTTCGGCTATGCGGTGTGGAATTTCCTGATTGCGCGCTACTCGGTCAATCGCGTGGCGCCGTTCACGCTGCTGGTGCCGCTGGTGGGTTTGACGACCGGCTGGCTGGCCTTCGGCGAAGCGCTGCAGGCGATCCATTTCGTCGGCGCAGCCTTGCTGATGGTGGGCCTGATCGTCAATCTGTTCGGCGCGCCGCTGTTCGCGCGGCTGAACTGGAAAACCCGCCAATCCTGAGGCTTTCGCTCCGCCGTCGGGCTCTCATTTGTTCCAGAACGGACTGTCCCACGCCTCCAGCGCCTCGAGAAACACGCGCAGCCTGGCAGGCAGGAATTTGCGCGTCGGATACAGTGCATGGACCGGAATCTGCGGCGAACTCCATTGCGGCAAGACGCGCTGCAGCCGACCGTCGGCCAGCATGTCGTTGCAGTAATTGAAGGGCAGCAAGCCGATGCCGTGGCCGTTGTGCGTGAAATAGCTGACGCTGTTGAAGTCGCGGCTGGAGATCGCGCCGGCGACCTCGACCGAGACTTGCTTCTTGCCGTTGACCAGGTCCCACCTGGCTTCCACGTTTTTCCCGTTCATCAGCACGCACTGATGCGCGTGCAGGTCTTCCGGCCTTGCAGGCAGAGGGCGTCCCTCCAGATAGGACGGCGTCGCCACCAGATAGCGCACGTTCGCCCCCAGTTTTTTAGCAATCAGGCTTGAATCTTCCAGGTCGCCGAAGCGTATCCCCACGTCGACGTTCTGTTCGACGAAATTGATGAATTCATTCGTGATGAACAGATCGATCCTGATGCGCGGATAGTTCTTCAGGAAGTCCGACACGAAATTGAGAAACGCCTGTTCCCGCAACACCACGGGAACGGTGACGCGCAGGATGCCCTCCGGCTTCTTCTGCGTCTGCGTCAGCACGCGCTCGGCGTCGGCGAGGATGTTCAGCGGCTCCTGGCATTGATGGAAGTAATCCAGCCCCTGCACCGTCAGCGTCAGCTTGCGCGTGGTCCGCTGCAGCAGGGTGACGCCCAGTTGCTGCTCCAGCTCCGAGATGCGGCGGCTGACCGTCGACACCGGCATGCCCAGCGCATGCGCCGCCCGGCTGAAGCTCTCGAACTGAGCCACCTTCACAAATATCGCAATGTCGTTGAGATCCGCCATGGCGTGATATTTCCATAAATGGAAAAGAAATTCCACATATTTCCATCTAATCAAGCAAGCCCGTTTGCCTCATTCTCCTTCCTGTGCCATCGCGTCGCTGACGCCTTCCGCTTCGTTTCATCCATTTCATTGAAGGAATACATCATGAGCAACAGCAAAACCATCATCATCACAGGCGCATCGCAAGGCATCGGCGCAGGCCTGGTGCGCGACTTCCTCGGGCGCGGCTACAACGTCGTCGCCACCTCGCGCAGCATCGCCCGGCGCGGCACGTTCACGGCTTCCGCCAACCTGGTGCTGGTCGACGGCGACATCGGCGAGCAGAAGACGGCAGAACAAGTCGTCGCCGCCGCGCTGGAAAAATTCGGCCGCATCGATGCGCTGGTGAACAACGCCGGCATCTTCTACACCAAGCCTTTCGTCGACTACACGGAAGAAGACTTCCGGGCCTTCGTATCGACCAATCTGCAAGGTTATCTGTACGTCACCCAGCACGTGGTGCGCCAGATGCTCAGGCAAGGCACGGGCGGCAGCGTGGTCGGCATCACCACCTCGCTGCTGGAGCATCCGATCGCCGGCGTGACGGCTTCGGTGCCGATGATCACCAAGGGCGGCATCAACGCCTTGTCGCGCAACCTGTCGCTGGAATACGCCAAGGACGGCATCCGCTTCAACGTGGTCGCCCCCGGGATCGTCGACACGCCCTTGCATGAGAAAAATCCCAAGGATTTCCTGAAGACCTTGTCGCCGATGGGCGTGATCTCCGACGTGCAGGACATCGCCGACGCCGTGGTCTATCTGACCGAATCGAAGACCGTTACCGGAGAAGTGTTGCACGTCGATGGCGGCGCACACTCGGGCAAATGGTAAGCGCGCACGCAGCGTCGGCGGGCGGCGCGGAACAACGGCTGCAGGAGCTTGGCATCGTCCTGCCGCCGGCGCCGTTGCCTTTGGGCGCATACGTCGAGGCGGTGCAGGCCGGCAAGTTGTTGTTCCTCAGCGGCATCCTGCCGGTCGTGGATGGCAAGCCGCGGCACGTCGGCCGGGTGGGCGTCGAGCTGGACCTGGAAGCCGGCCGCGCCGCCGCCCGCACGGCCTTCCTGAATGCGCTGGCCGTGGTGCGTGACGAACTGGGGTCGCTGGACAAGGTGAGTCGCGTCGTGCGGCTCGGCGTCAACATCGTGGCGGATCCCGGTTTCCGTTCGCATCCGCTCGTCGCGGACGGCGCATCGGAATTGCTGGAGGCTGTGTTCGGCAAGGACAAGACGTCGACCCGCAGAGCGATTGGCGTGGTCTCGCTGCCGCTGGGCGCGCCGCTTGAGCTGGAACTGATTTTCGAAACGATGTAGCAAAAAATGAAGGAGTCGGACATGAAAGACGCACTCGCCGTTGCCGGCAATTCCTACGCCAGCGACAACGCCCTGCATTGGAAGCGCAATCTGATCGTCTGCGTGTTCGGATCCTTCACGACGCTGGTCAGCCTGACGCTGCTGCTGCCGTTCCTCCCGGTCTACGTGGAGGAACTCGGCGTCAGACAGAATGCCGCCATCGTCTGGTGGTCGGGCCTCGCCTTCGGCGCCACCTTCCTCGGTACCGGCCTGACGGCGCCGCTGTGGGGTTACCTGAGCGACCGTTACGGCCGCAAGCCCATGCTGGTGCGCGCCGCCATCGGCATGGCGATCGTCATGCCCCTGATCGGCTGCGCGCACAACGTTTACGAACTGACCTTGCTGCGTCTGCTGGCCGGCGTGATCGGCGGCTACGCTTCTTCATCGACCTTGCTGGTGGCGACGCAGACGCCGGCGGACAAGTCCGGCTGGGCGCTGGGCATCCTGTCGACCGGCGCGCTGGCGGGCACGCTGACCGGGCCCTTGATCGGCGGTCTGCTGCCCGGCCTGATCGGCATCCGCCATACCTTCTTCGCGACCGGCGCCATGATCGCGGTGGCGGCGTTGTTGACCATCGTGCTGGTGAAGGAGAATTTCGTGCCGCGCCCGCGCAGCAGCAATGCAGCGGCGCCGGCGGCAACAAAACATCCGCGCCTGATCGTCGGTGCCATGTTTGCAACGGCCATGCTCGTGCTGTTCGCCAACATGTCGATCGAACCGATCATCACCGTCTATTTGCAGAACATCCATGTCGACCGCAGCCACGTCGTGCTCGATGCCGGCATCGTGATGGCTGCGTCGGCGCTCGGCAGCATCATCATGGCCGCGCCGCTGGGCAGGTTGGCTGATCGCATCGGCGGTTGGCGCGTCATCGTGTACTGCCTGGCGGCTGCCGGCTTATTGATGATTCCGCAGGCCTTCGTTGCGGCGTGGTGGCAACTGGCGATCCTGCGATTTTTGCTGGGCGCGGCGCTGGCCGGACTGTTGCCGTCGATTGCCAAGCAGATCCGGCAATCCGTGCCGGAAAGCGCATTGGGTAAAGTACTGGGTTATTCGCAGTCCTCGCAATATGCAGGGCAGGTACTTGGTCCCCTGGCAGGCGGTGCGATGGGCGGAATGATCGGCATGCGCTCGGTGTTTTTTCTGACGAGCGGCATGTTGTTGTGGGGCGCGGCCGCCAATCTGTGGGCGAGTCGTAAAGCGACCGCGCAGTGACATACTGGCGAGCGCATTGATGCCACTTGTCAAGCAGTAAAGATTACAGATCGCGGCCGAGAAACCTGGTCCCCGGAACCGGGTTGAATGTGAAAGGCGTGGTTTCGATAAAACCGAAGGACGCATAAATGTGCTGCGCAGCCGCAAACTCCGGCAATACGTCCAGGCAGATACGCACGTAACCGGCCTCGCGCGCTTCCTGCAAAATACGCTCGACCAGACGCCGGCCGAGTGCTTCGCCGCGCGCCTCGGGGCGCACATAGACGCGCTTCATCTCGCAGAGCTGCGCATCGACTTTGCGCAAGGCCACGCAGGCAACCGCGCGGTCGTCGCGCCACGCGAGCAGCAGCCTGCCGTCGGGCGGGGCGTATTTTCCCGGCAGTGCGGCAAATTCGGTTTCGTAATCCTGAAAGCCGAGATCGACGCTGACGCTGCCGATGTATTCGCGAAAGATGTCGACGACGGCATCGCGGTCGGCGGGAAATTGGGCGTGTCGGATTTCTGTCATGCAGGAATTTTAGCGCAGCTTGTCATCCCGGCATCTTTTTCGGTCTCGATGAAATGCCGTCACAGAAAAAGCGGTTCTGGCGGTAGAATTCTCCGCAGCAGGCTGATCCGAAAGCATCACGTCCTTGTATGCCCTTTCAGGAGAACCGTGTCATGAATCTGTCCAAATTAAAAATCGCCAGTCGTCTGTATATTGGATTCGGGCTGGTCCTGGCGCTGTTGCTGGGCATTGCGTTCTTCAGCTTTACGCGCATGGCGCTGCTCAACGACAACATCAATTTCCTGGTGAACGATCGCTACGCCAAGATCGCGCTGGCGGAGGCGATTTCCAACAACGTCAATCTGGTCGCGCGGGTGGTGCGCAATATCGCCTTGTCCGACGACGAAGCGAGCTCGAAACAGGAACTGGCGCGCATCGTCAAGGCGCGGGAAGAAAACGACGCGACGCTGAAGAAACTCGACGACGCCATCGTCACGCCGCAAGGCAAGGAGTTGATGGAGGCGCTCCGGCGCACCGGCGCCGATTACTATGCAGAGCAGCAGAATCTGTTGGATCTGCTGGCGCAGAACAAGTTTGCCGAGGCAAAGCAGCTATTGTTCAACGCCATGCGCGTGAAGCAGAACGCAATGTTCGACGCGCTCAAGAAGGTGTCCGACTATCAGCACGACGCGATGAGCAAGACCGTCGCCGACAGCCAGGAAACCTATCGTCGCACCACCGCCTTGCTGTTTGCCGTCAGTGCCGTCGCCTTCGTCCTGAGCCTGATCGCGGCCGTGCTCATCACGCGCAGCATCATCCGCCAACTCGGCGGCGAGCCGGACTATGCCATGGCCGTGGCCGGCGACATCGCCAGCGGCAATTTGTCGACATCGATCATCTTGCGCCATGGCGACCAGACCAGCCTGATGGCCTCGATCGGGGTCATGCGCAACCGCCTGGCGGAGATCGTCGGCCACGTGCGCACCGGCACCGACACCATCGCCACCGCTTCCAGCCAGATTGCCATGGGCAACCTGGATTTGTCGACGCGCACCGAGCAGCAGGCCAGTTCGCTGGAAGAGACCGCATCGGCGATGGAACAATTGACCTCGACGGTGAAGCAGAACGCCGACAATGCGCGCCAGGCCAATCAGTTGGCGGCTTCCGCATCTGAAGTGGCGATCGCCGGCGGCAATGTGGTGGGCAAAGTTGTGGAAACCATGGGCACGATCCACGCGTCGTCCAAGAAAATAGTCGACATCATCAGCGTCATCGATGGCATCGCCTTCCAGACCAATATCCTTGCCTTGAATGCGGCGGTGGAAGCGGCGCGTGCGGGAGAGCAGGGACGCGGCTTCGCGGTGGTCGCCTCCGAAGTGCGGGGACTGGCGCAACGCTCGGCTGCGGCAGCCAAGGAAATCAAGGCGCTGATCGACAGCTCGGTGGCGCAGGTCGACGTCGGCAGCAGGCTGGTGGAGCAGGCCGGCACCACCATGACCGACGTCGTCAACAGCGTCAGGCGCGTGACCGACATCGTCGGCGAAATCAGCTCGGCCAGCGAAGAACAAAGCGATGGCATCGAGCAGATCAACCTCGCCATCACGCAGATGGATGAAGTGACGCAAAAGAACGCCGCGCTGGTGGAAGAAGCGGCGGCCGCCGCGCAATCCATGCAGCACCAGGCCGGCACCTTGCTGGAAGTCGTAAGTATTTTCAAACTCGGCGCAGAACAATCTGCATCGGCGCACCGGCTGGCGCATCAGTTACCGCCCCAGTTCGCGCAACAAAGCCGGACCGTAGACATCACGCCTTCAGCGTCGAAGCGGGTGGCCAATGCGGTCAGCAAGCCGGTCGCCAAAATCGGCGCCAAGCCCGCGATCGGCAAATCGGCAGCCGCGGCGCAAGAAGACGCATCGTGGGAGCAGTTCTGACCGGCAGGCCTAACTGCTGCTCCAGCCCAGTCCCAGCGCCTTCTGGATGGCGACGAAATTGCGCGTCAGATTGGCTTCGGCCTGCAGCAGGTTCTGCTGCGCGCTGAGCTGCTGGCGCGTGGTGTCGAGCACGTCGACCAGGGTCGTGGTGCCGGCGCGATAGCGTTGCTGCGCCAGCTCCAGCGCCTGGTCCGCCGACACCTTGCTGCGCGCCAGCGTCGCCACGGTAATGCGGCCATGGCGGAATCGCGAGAGCGAATCTTCGGCATCCCTCAGGGCTTCCAGCACGGCCTGGCGATATTTCATTTCCGCTTCGTTGCGCACTTCTTCGGCTTGCGTCACGCGCGCGGCATTGCGGCCGAAGTCGAGGAAGTTCCAGCTCAGCATCGGCGCCAGGATGGTCGCAAAATCATCGAGCTTGGTCAGGTCGGAAGCGCGGGTGCCGCCGAGGCCGATCACGCCGAACAGTTTCAGGCTGGGATAGCGCGCGGCTTCGGCCTGGCCGATTTTGGCGGTGTCGGCGGCGAGCGTGCGTTCGGCGGCGCGGATGTCGGGACGATGCCGCAGCAGCTCGGTCGGATCGCCGACGGCGACGGCAGCCGGCGGCAACGGCAGCGGTGTCGCGGCGCTCAGTTTGTCGTCGAGCGCGCCGGGTTCTTCGCCGACCAGCGTCGCCAGCTGGTTCAGATACGACTCCATTTCTGCGCGCAAAGGCGTCAGGTCGGCGCGCGTGCCTTCCAGTTGGTTTTGCAGGCGCAGGATATCGAGGTTCGATGCCGTGCCGCGGTCGAGGCGCTGGCGCGCGAGCGTGAGCATCTGCTCTTGCGTGGCGATCGACCGGTCGCCGAGGGCGATGCGCTGCTGACGGTCGCGCAGGCTGATGTAGGCGTTGGCGACCTCGGCGGCGAGGCTGACCTGGACGTCGGCCAGCGAGGCTTCGGCCGCTTCCGACGTGGCGCGTGCAGCCTGGATGCCGCGTTTGTCGGCGCCGAAGATGTCGGCTTCCCACGAGGCGTCAAAACCGAGGCTGTACAGATTCGTGGTGGTTGACGAACCGCCCCCCGAGAGCGACGGCAGCTTGGCATGGGCATATAGCGCCGAACCGCTGGCGCTCGGCATGGCGTTGGCTTGTTCCAGGTTCAGCGCCGCGCGCGATTGCTGCAGCCTGGCCCTGGCGACGTTCAGGTTGGGGTTGGCGGCAAGCGCGCGCCGCACCAGTTCATTGAGCAGCGGGTCGGACAAGCCTTCCCACCAGTTGTTGAGTTGCGCGGCTTGCGTTTGCACGGCATCGCCGCCGCGCAGGAAGCGGCCGTTCTGCATGGCGTGCGGCGCGACGTCGGGCGGGCCGGCGTACTCGGGACCGAGCGTGCAGGCCGACAGCAGCGCTGCAACAGCGAGCGGAATGAGGTAAGAAGTAGGGGGCATGGAGTTCATCGGTGAGCATCAGTGAGTCGTAACCGGAGGCGCGTTCATCGGCAGCGGGCGCAGGAAAAACACCAGCGGCGCCACGCAGAGTATGCCGACGCCGAGCAGCCAGAACAGATCGGCGTAAGTCATCGTCAGCGCCTGCACCTGGATCGTGGCGCCCAGCGCCTGGAATGCGCCGGCTTGTCCGCCCAGCGCAGCGCTTTGCGCGCTCATGAAGGATTGCACCAGGTCGGAGTTGGCCGACAGGCTGTCTTCCAGGCGGCGACTGTGCAGCCAGATGCGCTGGTCCTGGATCACCGCGATGCCGGCCAGCGCCAGCGAGCCGCCGAGGTTGCGCGCGGCGCTGTACAGTCCGGCCGCATCGCCCGCCTGCGACGCCGGCACCGAGCGGATCGCCGCCTGGTTCAGGAAGATCATCGCCAGCACGGTGCCGAGACCGCGCAGCAATTGCGAGGCGACGAAAGAAACGCCGCTCGACAACGGACTCAGGTCGGTTTCGATGAAAGCGCTGACGGCCAGCATCAGCAGGCCGGTGCCGACCGCCAGGCGAATGTCCACGCGCCGCATCAGCATCGGCGTGAAAGGCATCATCAGGATCATCGGGACGCCGGACAACAGCACGATCTGGCCGGACTGCAACGAGTTGTAGTCGGCGATGCCGGACAAGAATTGCGGAATCACATACGCGGTGCCGTACAGCGCCACGCCGACCACCATCGCCATCGCGACCACCGAACCGAATTGCCGGTCCCGCAGCAGCCGCAGCTGGATCACCGGGTGGCGCGCGCGAATCTGGCCGATTGCCATCAGGATGAAGCCGACCACCGACACCGTCGCCAGCCAGCGGATGTCGGGCGAAGAAAACCACTGCTCGCGCTCGCCTTCTTCCAACACCACGGTCAGGCCGCCGAGTCCGAGCGCCATGCCGAGCACGCCGAACCAGTCGGCCTCGCGCAGCAGGTCGAACTTGGGTTTCTCATACGGCATCGCCACCAGCAGCAGCGTGACCAGCGCCGCGCCGACCGGGACGTTGATGAAGAAGGAATAGTGCCAGCTGACGTTTTCGGTCAGCCAGCCGCCCAGCACCGGCCCCAGCACCGGGCCGAGAATCGCGGTGGCGCCGAACATGGCGTTGCCGACCGGCTGCTGCCAGCGCGGCAGGCGCGTGGCGATGATGGTCATCGCCGTCGGAATCAGCGCGCCGCCGGTGAAGCCCTGGCCGACGCGGCCGATGATCATCATCGGCAGACTGTTGGCGAGGCCGCACAGGATAGAGAAACCGGTAAACAAACTTGCCGCCAGCAACAGCAGCGTGCGCAGGCCGAGCAATTTTTCCAGCCAGCTCGACAACGGGATGATGATGATTTCGGCGACCAGATAGGCGGTGGCGATCCACGTGCCCTCGGTGCCGCTGGCGCCGATTTCACCCTGGATGGTCGGCAGCGAGGAGTTGACGATGGAAATGTCGAGCGTCGCCATCAGCGCGCCGAGCGTGCCGGCGGCGACCGCCAGCCACGCTGCGGCATCGGCGCGCGCAGGGGCCTGGGGCGTGCTCACAGGTGTTTCCCTTCATTGTCCTTGGCGTCTTTGGCATCGATGGTATTGACCCTGGCGGTCACCGACAGGCCGGCGACGAACAGGCGACGCGTTTCAGGACCGACGTCGACGGCGATGCGCACCGGCACGCGCTGGACGATCTTGGTGAAATTGCCGGTGGCGTTTTGCGGCGGCAGCAGCGAGAACTGCGCGCCGGTGCCGGGCGAAATGCTCTCCACGTGGGCCTGCAATTCCCGTCCCGGCAAGGCGTCGACTTCCACCGTCGCCGGTTGGCCGACGCGCATCATGCCGATCTGGGTTTCCTTGAAATTGGCGACCACGTAGAACGTCGTCGGCACCACCGACATCATGCGCGTGCCGGCCGAGACGAACTGGCCGACGCGCACCGACTTGTCGCCGATGCGGCCGTCGGTGCTGGCCTGGATTTCGGTCGACGCCAGGTTGACGTTGGCGGCGTCGAACTGCGCCTGGGCGTTTTCACCCTGGGCGTGCGCCTGGCGGATTTGCGCCTGCATCGAGTTCACGCGCAGTTGCGCCGCTTCCAGCGCGGCGCGGCGGGCCGCCACGGTAGCCCGCGACAAGGCCGCCTGATTGCGCAGCGAGTTCAGTTTTTCTCGTGTTTCTGCGCCGGTGGCCGCCAGCGGCGTGTAGCGTTCGACTTCGCTGGCGGCGAAGCGCGCGTCTTCTTCGGCCGAAGCCAGTTGCGCCTGGGCCTGGGCGATGGCGCTCTTCTGTTCCTGCAGCGAGGCCTTGGCGGATTCTTCGCTGGCCGTCGCGGCGTCGATCTGCGCCCTGAACTGCGCGGTCTGCGCGGCATAGTCGCGCGGATCGATGCGCACCAGCGGCTGGCCGGCTTTCACGTCCTGGTTCTCGGCGACGTAGACTTGTTCCACGTAACCGGAAACCTTGGGCGAGACCGTGACGTTGTCGGCGCGAATGTAGGCGTCGTCGGTGCTCTCGATATATTTGCCGCGCGTTTCATGGTAAAAGAACCATCCCGCCAGCGCGATCAGGGCGGCGGTTGCCGCGGCGCGCAGGATGAATCTGGCGCGGGGGCTCAGGCGTTTTTTGGGTTTTTCCGGAGTCGGGGCCGGTGCTGGAGTAGAGATGTCCGCTGCGCTCATGCTTGTTCTGTCCTGGTCGGTAGGAAACTTATCGGCACCGGAGTGAAATCGTTGGCGCCTCGAATTAATGTAGGTACCATATAATATGCCAACAGAGAAAAATATGTCCAACACCTTTACACTCGCCTCGGAAAACGTCGAGGCCGCCGAGGCGCTGCGCGATTTTTACCAGACCTCGCAACGTGCGCTGAACCGTTTGATGGCGGCGCAAGGCGCTTCGTTCGCCAAGACCAAAATGATGATTTTTATTCATCGGCAGGGTAAGGTGCGTTCCACCGATCTGATGGAAGCCTTCGGTTTCGCGCCGCGCACCATCACCGAGGCTGTCGATGCGCTGGAGAAAGACGGCCTGGTCGAGCGCGTGGCCGATGCCGGCGACCGCCGCGTCAAGCACATTTCGCTGACGGCGGCGGGCGTCGAGGTGGTGCGGTTGTCGGAACCGATACGCAAGCGTTTCGGCGATCAGTTGTTTGAAGTCCTCGATCCGGCGGAAAAGAAACAGCTCGCGCAGTTGGTGGGGCGACTCAATGTGCGTCTGCGCGAACTGGAAAAAAATATCGCCGACGGCGAGGGCTAGGGCCTGACGGCAACATTTGCCGGCGGCAAATTACCCTTCGGAAATCAGGAATTCCCTGATTGGGATATCCCAACATATTGAGTATGCTGTAGTCAGCAACAGGGGAGTTTACTCAGTGTGACCGGAACCAGGAGGCTGCTATGACTTACGGAATCAGTTTCACGAACATCGGCATCATTCTTCTCGACGTCTTGCTGGTCTGGGCGTGCATGGGCGTCGACAAGCATCTGAAGCTCCTCGACAGCGAGGAGCAGAAGCTGAACGACCGGTACGGGCAGGCTTCTGGTCTGCGCTGATGATTGCTGCACGGTTGCGGTAGCGGCGTCTTCAAGGCGAATCGGAACCCGGTTCGTCCGGATCGAACTTCTTGCGCAGCGCCAGTTGTTGTCGCGCACGCGCCTCTTTGTTGCGTTCAAAATTGGCGGCGTTGATCTTTGCCTGTTCCCTGGCATGTTCGAACACCAGCTTTTCCAGCGGGCTTCTCTCGCATCCCGCGAGCAAAAAAAACAGCAATGGAAACACATAAGTCGATCGCATGTTTCTACCCATCGTGATGGACGTCGGTGAGGTATGCAGGGCATGGGTTCTGGTTATGCATGCAGACATCCACGCGATACGCTCATCGGGAATGCACATGTTTTTTTGTTGGCATGCCCCTGCCGGGGCCGCGCGGGAAGATCGGAAGGGCGCAGCGCGGACAGCCTTGATACTAGCGGTTCCGCGCCGGTATTGATGTAGGGAAAGCCGGACAAGTGAAGGGAAATATCCCGACACCGGACGCGTCGGACGGCATGCCGTTTCCCGCGATCCGGCGGAATTATTCCAGCGAAATCAAACCGTGATGAATGGAAAATTTCACCAGGCCGGGCAGGTCGCTGACGCCGATCTTCTGCATCAGCCGGCTGCGATAGGTCTCGATGGATTTGGGCGACAGCGACAGCATGACGGCGACCTGCGCGCTGGAGTGCCCCTCGGCCACCAGTTGCAGCACTTCCCGCTCGCGCGCGCTCAAGGCGTCGAGCGGTCCGGAGACACGGTTTTCCAGCAGGTAGTCGTCCACCACCGTATCGGAGATTTTCTGGCTCAGGTAGCGCTGCCCGGCCTGCACGATGCGGATGGCGTTGACCAGTTCCGAGCCGGCCGAATTCTTCAGCAGGTAACCGCGCGCGCCGGCCTGCAGCGCGCGGAAGATATGCTCTTTCGTCGCATACATCGAGAGCATGATGATCTTCACGCCCGGCGCATCGTTCCTGAGCAGCAGGGCTGCTTCGATGCCGTTCAGGTTGGGCATGGCGATATCCATGATCACGATGTCGGGGCGCAGGCTCACGACCTCTTTCACGGCCTGCCGTCCGTCGCTGCCGGAGCCGACCACGGTGATGTCGCTATGCACCTGCAGCATGACGGCCAGGCCGTCCCTGACGATGGTATGGTCGTCGGCGATGTAGATGCGGATGGGCGCGGTCGCCGTCATAGTTCCACCGTCACTTCGACGCAGGTTCCCTTGCCGGGTTCGGAAATGATTTTCAGGTTGCCGCCCAGCGCCTGCGCGCGCTCGCGCATGGACACCAGGCCCCAGGTCGGTTTCAGCTTCTGGTCGCGATGCGGATTGGGCACGAAGCCGACGCCGTCATCCATGATGGTCAGCGTCACGGCGTTTTGCAAAATGTTGAGCATCACCTCGACATTGGCCGCGCGGGCGTGCTTGGCGATGTTGGTGATGGCGCCCTGGGCGATGCGAAACAGCGAAATCTCCAGTTCCGGCTCCAGCCGGTCGGCGATGCCGTAGACATCCACCGTGAACTGGAAGCCGCAGCGTTCGGCGAACAGCTCGCACTGCCAGCGCAAGGCTGCTTCCAGGCCGTAATCATCCAGCACCGGCGGCCGCAACTCGGCCATCAGGCGCCGCACGGCGTCGGTGGTGTCGTCGAGCAGGACGATGGAATCCTTCAGGCGCGCTTCCATGCCGGAGGAGTTTTCTCCGGCGATCTCGCCGCTCATGATGGTCATGTTGATGCTCAGCGCGGCCAGCGCCGAACCGATGGTGTCGTGCAGTTCCTGCGCGAAGCGGCGGCGTTCGGCTTCCTCCACGCGGGCCAGTTCGCGCGAGACGTCGCGCAGTTCGCGGGTCAGCGCCAGCAGGTTTTCCTCGGACTGTTTTCTTTCCGTGATGTCGACGTGCGAACCCTGCAGGAAAATCGCCCTCTCGTTTTCATCCAGCATCGCCATCGAACGCGACAGGATCCAGCGGTAGCTGCCGTCGCGATGGCGCATGCGGTACTCGATCTCCAGCGATTCCCTGGGCGCATCGAGATAGGATTCGGTCGCCGTCACGGCGCGCTCGCGGTCGTCGGGATGGATGCGCGCCACCAGTTCGTCCATGGTGTCGCCGATCTCGTGGTCGGCGTAGCCGATCTGGCGTTTCCATTCCGGCGAGAAGTAGAACTGGTCGGTGCGCAGGTTCCAGTTCCACAAGCCGGTGTTGGACGCGCTCACGGCGAGCTTCAGCTGACCCAGGGTGAACTCCAGCTGGGCGGTGCGTTTGAAGATGCCTTTTTCCAGTTCGTGATGGCGCTTTTCCAGCGCCTCTTCGGCTTCCTTGCGTTCGGTGATTTCCCTGAGGAAGGTCACCACGCCGATGAAATCCCTGCCGCGGTTGACCATGATCGGGCTGGCGCTGACCTCCAGCCAGCAGAAGCGGCCGTCCAGCCGCGTCATGCCCATCATCATGTTGCTGACCGGCTGCAGCGACGTGCCGGCAACGACCATCGGGTATTCCGCCTCGCCGAAGGCGGTGCCGTCGCTCTTCATGGCCTTGCGGTCGCGCAGCAGCGACACCATGTCGGCCATGGCTTCCTTCGGACATTCGAGGATGCTCTCCGCGATGCCGTTGCAATCGAACACCGCGCCGTCTTCGTGCTGCATGACGATGCCGTCCGTGAACGCATCCACCAGCGCGCGGTACAGGTCGTCCTTCTTGAGGCAATTGTCATCTGCCGATGTGCAAATCAGACTCTTCATATCATTCGTATGGATTTTTATTTTTCTGTTTTTGTCGGCGGCCCGAAGCTGTTTTTTGTAACTCGCAGCGAGTTCAGCCAGCCGGGTCCACGCTTGCTGAGCGGCATCAGCATAACAGCAGACGAAAGCCTTTGAGTGCTCTTTACGCTTGCTGCGTGCAAAAGAATCTGTGCGGTCTGCCGGTAGTCTGTTTACCGCGCCGGTGAAGAAAGTATCTCCATGCTTTCCTCCCGTTTCAATCTTGTCATTCGGTCAAGGAGTATCGGCGCTCATGTTCTCCGAAATGCTGTCGCCCCATTCAAAAGCCTCTTTCTGCAAGTTGTAGAATTCTCCGGCGGACAATTGAAAATTGTTCAACATTTCGTTCAGTTGCGCGGAGCTGAGCAGCTCCGGTCTTTCAACAGACTCCACCAGCGTCAGCAAGCCGCCGTAAAAACCGGCGCGCGACAGCAGCGCTTCCCTGATTTCGATAGACACGCCGAGCGGGCCGATCACGTCGGCGATTTCCAGATTGAACAGTGCATCGGTCAGCGACAGCACGCCGACCATGAAGGCGGTGTCGGATCTGTTGGGACGGCGCGGCTGGATCTTCTGCGACAGCAGTTCGCACATCTTGCCGCGCGTGGCGGCCAGGATCATCAACGGCGAAGAGGCGGCATTGCGGTTGCTGTTGGGGTTCGCGTACAGCAATATCTGCAGCCAGCGTTTCAGCTGGCGATCGCCGAGCACCAGCAAGGCCTGGCCCAGCGAAGCGATATGCCGGCGGAATCCGCATAGGGGCGTATTCACCAGGCGCAGCAGCATCAGGCTCAGCGCAACGTCCTGCTTGATGAAGCGCACGATTTCGTAATTGTTGGCGCCCTTGATGATCAGCGCCAGGATCTGCATGATGAGCACGCACGAGGCGCTCAGCTTTTTTCCTTGCAACACGTCCGGCCTGGCGAAGTAGTAGCCCTGGTAGTAATCAAAGCCGTAGTCGCGGCACAGCTTGAATTGCTCGCTGGTCTCCACCTTCTCGGCCAGCAGCTTCTTGCCCTTCAGCTTGAGGCCGGCGCTCAGGGCGGCGAGCGTTTCGACCTGCATGTCCTGGACGTCGACCTTGACGATGCGGGCAAGCGGCATGAGCTGTTCGGTGCGGGCCGACTCTTCCACCAGGTCGTCGATGGCAAATACATAGCCCGCCTCGACCAGCGTCTCGATGCGCCGCATCAGCGACGGCGTCAGTTCCACCGTCTCGAGGATCTCCAGGATGACTTGTTCCCTGGGCAGCACGAAGATCACCTCGCTCATCAGCATGGAGGCGTCGACGTTGAGGAAAGCGGTGAGGGAACCGATCACGTTGTGCAGACCCAGCTCGGCCGCATGCTCGATGACGGCGGCGGTGGCGGCGACATCGTCGGTGACGGTGGCGCGGTTGACGGCAGTGCTGCGAAACAGCAACTCATATCCGATCAGTTCTTGCTCGATGTTCAGGATCGGCTGTCGGGCGAGGAAAAAATCCTTCGCGCCCAAGTCCGGAACATCCATGGTCAACGCAGCTACCGCCATATCCTTGTCCTCCCTTATTCGCTGTCCACGCGCTTGTTCGCACACACGCCCGGGCGTTGATCCCGATTCCTGCACGGATCGGTGCGCCTCTTTGTGCATCCCTCAATCGCAATGTGAATAAACCGTCAATACAGGTGAAATGCTGCAGATCGGCTTTTGCGGACAAGATCAGTCGCAAAAGCAATCGACTCCGCCGACAGAGACATCGCCGGAAGAGAAACATGCTGAAATATGGAACGCGTTCTTGAATAACTTGCCGGATGATAACAACGCCGTTTGGCTTTGTATGTCAGGAAACCTTGATCGGATCTCCCTGCTTGAGCGCAACGTACCGGGAAAACGGGCGGTTGTGATGCCAACTTGTCATGTGAAGATGCAGATGCATGAGTAGAACGCCTCTCGCGCCTATTGATGAAATGAGTTCTGATGCATTTGTCAGGCCTCATCCCGATAGCGCAGCACTTGATTGCGCCCGCCGTTCTTCGCCTGGTAGAGCGCCTTGTCGGCTTTGGCCATGAGCAGGGTGCAGTCCTGCATCAGGTCGGCTTGCGTCGACACCACGCCGGCAGAGAAGCTGTAAGAAAAATCGGGCGCGATCTGTGCGAGGCGCTCCTGATGCAAGGCCTCGTTGATCCTGCTCAGGACCAGCATCGCGTCATCCACCCTGGTCTCCGGAAAGAGCACGGCGAACTCTTCTCCGCCCAGTCGCCCGACGATGTCCTGGGCGCGGAGACGATCGCGCAGGAATGCCGAAAAATGCCGCAGCACCTGATCGCCGACCGGGTGGCCGTACGTGTCGTTCACGCGTTTGAAATGGTCGATGTCGAGGATGCCGAAACAGAAATCATGCTTGTAGCGTGCCGCCCGCAGCAACTCTTCATGGAAGCGCCCGAGGATGTGACGCCGGTTGGGAAGGTTGGTGAGTTCGTCGGTCTGGGCGATGTGCTCGATCTTGGCGATGGCTTCCTTCAGATCCTTTTCCGTTTTCTTTTGCAGCGTGATATCGGCGCAGTGCAAGACCAGGTGGCCGGAAGGATAGCTTTGCTCGCTCACCAGCAGCCAGCGGCCGTCGATCAGGTCGGTTTCGAAGCGGCGGAACGGCTTGGAGCGCGACACGCCATGGACATAACCGAGCCATGCCTCGAGCGAATCCCATTCGATGTTGACGCCGCCCCGATGCACATACATCCAGGTCAGCCAGTCGTCGAGTCCCCAGCCTGCCATCGCGGCAGGATCGAGGCCGAAGATCTTGACGAAGGCGTGATTGTGGAAGATGAAGAAATCGTCCGGATCGAAGATGGCGATGCCGTTCTCCGTGAACTGGATGTGATGTTCCATCACTTCCTGTAGCGAGGCTGGTCGCGAGCTGGACAATGTCATGGGAGCATCTCCGGTTGGCTGCGTTTGGTCCAGCGTAATCCGCGTCCGGCGTTGATGTCAATCGGTCAACCGTCTTTTTCTCGAGCGTGAAAGGACCGGCGAAATCTTCATGCGCAAAGGCAACAGGGACCGCTCAGCGACCAGTCGTCCGTCAGAACGCGTACTGTATGCGCATCGTGAAGCTCTTTGCGGAGCTGCCGGCGTTCTTGCCGATGAGATAGGCCGCTTCATACAGGAGCTTGTGCGTATCGGGCAGATACCAGGTGCCGAACACGGCGGGGCCGGCGCGATGCGATTGCGTTGCCGTGCTGTTCCAGTTGTCCCAGCGCCCCAGTTCGCCGAATCCCTGCAGGCCGACGTTGAACAGCGGCTTCCAGTGTTGCCGGACCTGCCATTGATAGACCAGTTGCGTTGCATTGCCGTTGCCGGTGCTGCCGTCGCTGCCGCCGCGATAGTCGCGTTGCAGGAACACGTTGGCATTGAGCTGCGTGCGCCAGATCTCGGTCTGGAACACCGGCCCCCATTCCAGTCCATATCCCTCGCGCTGCCTGTATTGCTCGATGTTGGTATGGATGGCGAGATCGAACCAGTATTGCCCTTGCGTGAGCAAGAAGTCGTTCTGCCAGTTGAGGCCGCCGAACTGCGTGCCTTGCGCCGCCGTCTGGAAATACGAGCCGTAGACTTCGGTGTACCAGCGCGAGTTGACGCCGTAGCCGATGCCCAGTTCGGGCGCGCCGACTGGCGCACTGCCGTTTCTCTTGGCGTTCCAGTATTTGTAATCGATGGAAACCTGGTCTTCGGCGCCATAGACCGACACGAGGTAGTAGCCGGTGGCAGCCTCGGCGCGATCGGCTGCGACGGCGCAGATGGCCACGATCAGCGCAATGGCGACGGCTTTCGCGGTGACGAGCGGCTGTGTTTTCTGCATCGGAATTCCCCACAATTTTCCTGTTCCGGGACCATGTCCGGTAATTTTCCACAGCATACATCGGAACCCGGGATTTGTTGCCGGCAACATGGCTCTGCGATCTGTTGCGTTCTCCCCAGCCGTCCTGTTGCGAATCGCCACGGCGCCTTGGTCGTTTTAGGGACAACTCACATTCGTTTTGGGACAAGCCGGGGGAGCGCGGCTCACAGGCCACAACTGCTCGGGCAGAATGAAAAACCACAGCCAGTCAGTTCAGTGGCGAATCTGTCCGATCAATCAAATGGAGTTGTCATGGAATCTGCCCAATCGAGTTCCGCAATCAAGGCACGGGCGCTGCCGTCTGTCCGTTATCTGCCGGTCGGTTTGTTCGGCGCCGTCATGAGCGTCGCCGGTCTCTCCCTGGCCTGGCGCCTTGCCAGCAAGGCCTATGGCGCCGACATCGCGGTGTCGAACGCCATCGGCGTCGTCGCATTGCTGCTGTTTGCCGTGCTGAGCCTGTCCTACGTGGGCAAGATCGTCAACTATCCCGCTCTGGTGAAGCAGGAGTTTTCGCATCCCGTCATCGGCAGCTTCTTCGGCACCGTGGGCATCAGCATCCTGCTGTTGTCGAGCGTCATCGGCGGCTACAGCAGCTTCGCCCAACTGATCGTCTGGATCATCGGTACGGTCTTCACGCTGGTGCTCAGCGTCGTCATGATTGCGCGGCTGCTGAACGGCAATGCACCGCCGGCGACCGTGGTGCCGGCGTGGCTGATTGCCGGCGTCGGCAGTCTCGACATCGTGGTGACGGGCGGTGCGTTCATGCACGGCTGGGCCCATGAAGTGAACCTGTTCGCGGCGGCCGTCGGCGGCGTCAGCGCCATCGTTTTCTTCATCCTGATTTTTTCCAGGCTGATTCATCACGATTCGCTCGCCGACGGCATGCGGCCGTCCAAGATGATCCTGGTGGCGCCGTTCGGCGTGGGGTTCATCGCGTATGTCAACCTGATGCAAAAGGTGGACATGTTCGCAGGACTGCTGTTTTACTTTGGGCTATTCCTGTTCGTGGTGATTGCGTATCGGCTGTTCACGAAGCCGGCGGCGTTTTCGTCGTCGTGGTGGGCGATCGGTTTTCCGATGGCGGCATTGACCAATGCCGCATTCATGTATGCCGGCGCTGTCGGCGGCAAGGGGCTGGCAGCGATCGCCGCCTTGCTGCTGGCCCTGCTCACGGTGTCCATCATCGTGCTGTCGTTGCGCACGCTGCATGCCTTGTTCACCGGACGTTTGCTGACCGCCTAGGCTGGCCGACGCAGTTCATGCCGTCTGCGGCGGCGCGGGAGCGTCTTCCGGACGGAAGCGTTCCCGATAGAGGCTGGGCGTGGTGTTCAACTGGCGTGAAAAAATCATCCGCATCCGGGTCGCGTTGCTGAAGCCGCAGCGGAAGGCTACGGTCTTCAGCGGGACGTCCGTTTCCTCCAGCAGCTTGCGCGCAAAATCGATGCGCACTTGTTCGACAAAAACCGACGGCGTGACGTGGGCATGCTTGGCAAAGGCGCGCGAGAAGGTGCGCCGGCTCACGCCGACGGCGTCGGCGATGTCTTCGATGGTCAACGCTTCGCCGATGTGGTCGGTGACGTGCTTCAGCACCTTGGCGACCAGCGAGTCCTCATCCGGTCCGACCGCGAGATAGGGACTGTATTGCGACTGCCCGCCGTCGCGGCGAATGTAGACGATCAGGCGCTTGGCGACTTTCACGGCGAGATCGTGTCCCCAGTCCTCGGCGACCAGCGCCAGGCACAGATCGATGCCGGCGGTGACGCCGCCGCAGGTGAACAGATTGCCGTCGCGCACGAAGATCTTGTCGGGCCTGACGTTGAGGTCGGGAAATTGGCGGGCCAGACGGTCGGCGTGATCCCAGTGCGTGGTCGCTTCCCTGCCGGCCAGCAGTCCGGCGTGCGCCAGCAAGAACACGCCATTGCACACCGCGCCGAACTTGGCGGCGTTCCGCGCCCTTTGGTTCAGCCAGGCGAGGAAGGCCGGATCAGGCTTGTATTCCGGCACGCGCGGGCCGCCGGCAACCAGCAGCAGGTCGCTCTCGGTGTGAAAATTCGGATAGTCGACATGGACCTTGAACTCCATGCCGCTGGAACACATGACGCTGTCGGGCCGTTCGCCGACGAGCGTGATCTGGTAATGGTCTTTTTTGGGAAGCAGGAGATTCGCTTCCGCGAACACGTCCAGCGGACCGGCCACGTCGAGCGCTTGCACACCGTCAAAGACAACCAGGGTCAGCTTCATGGGATCACGCTCCTTTTTTCTCGCCTGTTCGCTGCACGACGTGCTTCCGGTCTAGTGAAACCAGGAGCGGACGACGGGCGACAAGCCCATCACGACTGCGCAGCACAATCCGAGCAGGATCAAGGCCAGCGCCACGGCGACAAGATAGACCAGCGAGACCAGTGGTTTTTCGATGTACGCCGGCCATTTCCGGGCGTAAATGTTATCGCGCAAGCGTTTCAGCAAGCTTACCTCCGATGGTTGGATATGTCAGTGGCGGGAAGGGAGGCGGAAGGGAAGTGGTGGTGGGCAGCCACATCCGGCCGCCCACGATGGAAACGCGCAACGAGGTCTTACTTCTCGCCGCTGCGTTCCGCCACTTCCGCAGCCAGTTCTTCCAGCATGCTGTTGACCAGCTTGGTGAAGTAGATGCGATAGGTCGCTTCCATGTTCTTGATACGTCTGAGCTTGCGCATGTTGTTCCTTTGCCTGGGTTGCTTGTGTTGAAATTTTCCGGCGTCATTTCTGACGATAGCGCGGCAGTATATCCCAGTACGCGGCCTGCGCCGCCTGATTCCGTTCAGGGAGCGTTCCGGGGAAGCGTGACGGTGAAAATCGTTCCCGACTCCACGTCCGACTCGACCTTGATGCTGCCGCCATGCGCCAGCGCCACTTCGCGCGCGATGAAGAGTCCCAGGCCCAGGCTGGTCCTGGGACGTCCGTCGCTGCCAGATTCGGTGGGCAACTGGACCAGCGGCTTGAAGATGGATTGCAATGATTCGAACGGAATCTCCGAGCCGTAGTTCTTCACGCTGACCATGATATTGCCCTCGGCGCTGCGCGCGGCGATGCTGACCGGCCGGTCGGGCGTGCCGTATTGCGCGGCATTGAGCAGCAGGTTGGAAAACAGCTGGTGCAGGCGCACGGCGTCGAAGGACCCGTGCATGTCGCCTTCCGCATGCAGCTGGAATTGCATTGCCGGATGCATGGCGCCGGCTTCTTCCACCACCGACCGGAACACTTCGCGCAGATCGATCGGCAGGCGCAGCGTCGGCATGCCGTTGCCAAGTTGGGTCCTGGTATAGCCGAGCAGATCGTCGACCATGCAATTCATCATGCGCGCGCTGCGCTTGACGCGCGCACCGAGTTCGACGTTTTTTTCCGGCGACAAGGTCGCGCGGATCAGCAGATCGCCGGCCAGACCCATGTTGCTGAGCGGCGCGCGCAGATCGTGGCCGAGAATCGCGAGGAACAACTCGCGGGTGTGATCGGCGCGGGCCGAAAAGGTCAGTATCGATTCGCTCAACGCCTGGTCGATCGCTTCGTTGAAACGCACCATCTGTTGCATCGCTTCGCCGGACATGGCGGTGACTTCCGGCAACCACAAGCGCAGGACCGTGGCGCGCAAGGCCCGGTATTCCGCGCTGACCTGCAGCAGCGAAAAATCGCCGGCCTGGCGCAGCGCGCCATGGATGGAGGCGGCGCTGCGCTGCGAATACAATCCCGGCGCCAGGCCTTGCGACTTCAGTTGTTGCTGTTCCGGATTCTGCAGCGTCTCGATATCGACGGCGATGGCCTGGAGAATCTCCCTGGCATGATCGCGCAACACCAGGTCGGGCTGTTCGCGCGCATTGCCCGAGACGGTATGCGCAAAACGCTCCCACTCCGCGAGGATGTCGTCCATGCGTTTGGTGATGAAATAGTACAGTTTCATGGCAGCCTTTCACGGTGCGCCGGGGTAGGAGGGATCTGAGGTTCTTCGCACTCGTCGCCGCCGCGGCGACGAAGGCATGTTGCATGCAAGCGCATCCATACTGCCAGGCTGCGCCCGAGGCGCAGAAGCGGTCGATGGATACCCGGGGAAAGGCGGATCCAGGTTTGTGTGCTCCAGGCCACACGCAGGATAGCTGGATTTGAGGCAAGTACGGTGGCGCCGGGCGGATCTTCCGGCGGTATCTTTTCATCGACGACGTTTCCGGAGTCTACGTCAATTCAGGTCGGCCTGCCGTGTTTCTCAGAGCGCATCAAGGACTCTGATGCCGGCGTCAAAGTCCTTCGTGAGCGGACACCTGCACGACCCGCTTGAGGGTGACCTGCGGCACCATCATCGCGGCCAGCAGAATGGCGATGGCAATCAGGAACATGACCACGAAGGTGATGTGCAGCGAATGGTGCAAGGCCATTTGCACCACGGTGTTCTGCAGGCCGCCGCTGACTTCGGCGTCGAGCAGTTGCTTGATCTGGTCCGCGGTGATCGACACGGGCCCGGCGTTGTGGGCAAGTCCGTAATTGAGCACCGCGCCGAACAGCGTCGCGCCGAGCGTGTTGCCCAGGTTGCGCGAGAACAGGTTGGAGGCCGTCGCGCTGCCGCGCTGGCCGGGCTCCACGATTTCCTGGATGAGCACCAGCGAGCTGACGCTGGCGATGCCCATGCCGAGTCCCATGATGAGCGAACCGATGCCGGCCAGCACCGGCGAACTGTCGGGATTGAGCAGTACGAAGAAGATCGCGCCCAGCGGAATGACGCCGCTGCCGAACACCATCAGCTGGCGCAAGCCGAAGCGATGCAGGGATTTCGCCGTCATCGTCGCACCCATCGGCCAGCCCACCATCATCATCGTCAGCGCCAGGCCGGCGACCACCGGCGTGCGATGCAATACGCCCTGCACATATACCGGCAGGAAAGTGGTCAGTCCCATCATCGCCATGCCGACGAACACCGTCGCGCAATTGGACGCCGCAATCGGACGATGGGCCCAGATGCCGAATGAAATCATGGGGTCGGCCGCGCGCCGCTCCTGCCACACGAACAGCACGGTACAGGCGCCGAATATCGCCAGCTCGATCAGGGCGTGTTCCGTGTTGGAGGCGCCGACGTCGGTCAGGGCGAACATCAGCGCGCCGATCGCGGCGGTGAACAGCACCGCGCCCGGAATGTCGAGCGCAGGCTTGCCGTGCCGGTCGCCTTCGCGCAGGAACACCATGAAGCCGACGGCGGCGGCCAGGCCGATAGGCACGTTGAGCCAGAAGATCCAGGCCCACGACATGTCGTGGATGATCAGGCTGCCGACCAGCGGGCCCAGCACGGCGGAAACCGCCCACACGCTGGCGAGATAGCCTTGCACCTTGCCGCGTTCGCGCGCCGGATAGAGGTCGGCCACGATGGTCATCGAGACCGGCTGGATGGCGCCCGCGCCCACGCCCTGGATCAGGCGGAACACGATCATCGCCGGCATCGACCAGGCGAAGCCGGCCAGCACCGAGCCGAGCAGGAAGATGGCGATGCCGGCCAGCATCACCGGTTTGCGGCCGTACAGGTCGGACAGCTTGCCGAACACCACGGTCATCGCGGTCTGGGTCAGCAGGAAGGAAGAAAACACCCAGCTGTAGAGATGCAGTCCGCCCAGTTGCGTGACGATCTGCGGCATGGCGGTGGCGACGATGGTGGCTTCGAGCGCGACCATCGCCATCGAGGCCATCACTGCGGCGATGACGAGGTGGCGTTTGGATTGTGTGGGTTCGGACATGGCGTCGGTATGGAGGTGGCTGCCTGGTCTGCCTGCCCGGGCCTGGGCAAGGCGGCCGTCGGATGGGTGGCTGGTGCCGGGCATTATGCCGTGTCCGGGGAAAACGTGCTGACGGGCGGCAAGAAGAGGTATGGATGCGGCACAAAAGCAGCGCAGAAGCACGGAAGGCAAGTCCGCGAGGAAATGCGCGAGAGCGGAAGGCGGTCTCTGATATGCAATACGAATTACAGGGCATCCAATTATATATTGGACAACTCGCGGCGAAGACGGCAATCTTCCGCCTTCATTCGGTTTTCCGTTTCGTTTGTCCTTGTTTATTTCGTCGCTCTGAGGAGACACCCAGCATGCCAGTCTATCGTTCCCGCACCACCACCCAAGGCCGCAACATGGCGGGCGCCCGCGCACTGTGGCGCGCCACCGGCATGAAGGACGGCGATTTCGACAAGCCGATCGTCGCGGTGGTCAACTCGTTCACGCAATTCGTGCCGGGCCACGTGCATCTGAAGGACCTGGGCCAACTGGTGGCGCGCGAGATCGAAGCATCCGGCGGCGTCGCCAAGGAATTCAACACCATCGCCGTCGACGACGGCATCGCCATGGGTCACGGCGGCATGCTGTACTCGCTGCCCTCGCGCGACCTGATCGCCGACTCGGTGGAATACATGGTCAATGCCCATTGCGCCGACGCCATGGTGTGCATCTCCAACTGCGACAAGATCACGCCGGGCATGCTGATGGCCGCGATGCGCCTGAACATCCCCGTCGTGTTCGTCTCCGGCGGCCCGATGGAAGCCGGCAAGGTGGTCAAGGTCGTCAACAACGACCGCAAGGTCATCAAGCTCGACCTGATCGACGCCATGATCAAGGCTGGCGATTCCACCGTATCCGACGCCGACGTGGCCGAAATCGAACGTTCCGCCTGTCCGACCTGCGGTTCCTGCTCCGGCATGTTCACCGCCAACTCGATGAATTGCCTGACCGAAGCGCTGGGCCTCGCGTTGCCGGGCAACGGCACGATCGTGGCGACCCACGCCGACCGCAAGGAACTGTTCCTCGGCGCCGGCCGCCTGATCGTCGAGCTGGCCAAGCGCCACTACGAGCAGGACGACTACTCGGTCCTGCCGCGCAGCATCGCCACCAAGGCCGCCTTTGAAAACGCCATGGCGCTGGACGTGTCCATGGGCGGCTCCACCAACACCGTGCTGCACTTGCTGGCCGCCGCGCATGAAGCGCAGGTGGAATTCACCATGGCCGACATCGACCGCATCTCGCGCAAGGTGCCCTGCCTGTGCAAGGTCGCGCCGATGACCGACAAGTTCCACATCGAAGACGTGCATCGCGCCGGCGGCATCATCGCCATCCTCGGCGAGCTGGCGCGCGCCGGCCTGCTCGACACGTCCTTGCCGACCGTGCACAGCAAGACGCTGGGCGAAGCGATCGAGAAGTTCGACATCCGCGTCAGCAGCGACGCCGCCGTGCACAAGCTGTTCCGCGCAGCGCCGGGCGGCGTGCCGTCGCAGACCGCGTTTTCGCAGGCCGAACGTTACGAACACGGCGATCTCGACCGCAGCATCGGCTGCATCCGCGACCGCGAACACGCGTATTCGCAGGACGGCGGCCTCGCGGTCCTGTACGGCAACATCGCCGAAAAGGGGTGCATCGTCAAAACCGCCGGCGTGGATGAAAGCATCCTGAAGTTCTCCGGCAAGGCGCGCGTGTTCGAGAGCCAGGACGCGGCAGTCGAAGGCATCCTCGGCGACACGGTGCATGCCGGCGACGTCGTCATCATCCGCTACGAAGGTCCGAAGGGCGGTCCGGGCATGCAAGAAATGCTTTACCCGACCTCGTACATCAAGTCCAAGGGTCTCGGCAAAGCCTGCGCACTGTTCACCGACGGCCGTTTCTCCGGCGGTTCGTCCGGCCTGGTGATCGGCCATGCTTCGCCGGAAGCGGCCGAAGGCGGCGCCATCGGGTTGGTGGAAGAGGGCGACATGATCGACATCGACATCCCGGCGCGCACGATCAATCTGCGCGTTGCCGCGGAAGATCTGGCGCAACGCCGTGCCAGGATGGAGGCACGCGGCCATGACGCATGGCAGCCGCTGGGCCGCGAACGCGTCGTGTCGCAGGCGCTGCAAGCCTATGCCGCGCTGACCACGTCCGCCGATCGCGGCGCGGTGCGCGACCTGTCGCAACTGAAGCGCTGACGGATTGCCCGGCGTCGGTATCGCGGGTTTGCCACGATACCGATGCAGGGTGACAAGCATTCAAAGCGGAGAAATATCTCCGCTTTTTTCATGCGTTCTCTTGAGCCGACGTCGACGACGTCGCGCGCTTGAAAACCCTCCCATGCATCGCTGCCAGCCTTTGCCGGCAAACGCTTCACGTCCTTGCGCGCCATAGGCGGTGCGGCGTGAGGTCCGCTACCGGCCTGCTCTGCAGCAGGAAGGTCGCCGACGCATTCGCCAGACCGTCGCCGAGCTTGAATTTATATCGGTTTTTATCCGCTGCTGTTGTCGATGTCAGTGCATCAGCAAGACAAGCAGGATGATGATGGGAATAGGTACGCCGAGTAACCAAAGCAGAATGGCGGGCATGCTGATCTCCTAGGAAATGGCGGTAGATTCGGTGACGCGCGGCTCCGTCGGAGTAAAGACCACGCGGTCGCGCAGACGGCCGCCGTAAGTTGCCGTAAAGCTGGCGATGAAGGCGCCGCACAACAGCGCCACGAACATCCACAGCGAGCCGTAGGCCGCCGCCTTGCGCGCCGTGTCGGCGGCCTCCTTGGCCTTCAGCGTAGCGTCGTCGATGTTTTTCTTGTAGGTGGTGTAGGTATCGGCTACGCGTTTCTCCGCATCGGCCTGGCTCATGCCCGTGCGGCGGGCGATCACTTGTGCGATATACGTTTTATCGGCGTCGGGCAAGGTGCCGGTGCGCAAGGCGTTGGCGAAGATGCGGGTGACCTCCATGCGCTGCGCCGGGGCGATGCCGGAGCCATTCTCGCGGCCGTCCGTCAATGGCGCTGCGGCGGGATTGCTATCCGAACCGGGCGCCGCCGGTGCTCCAGTCTGCGTCGCGGTCGGACGGAACAGCGTATCGATGAAGTATCCCGACATGCCGTCTACGCCATTGCCGCCGAAGTTGCTACTGGGGTAGCCGCTGGCGTCGGACGTCATCGCCGCGCCACCTGCCGCACCCGCAGCGCCGATGGTCGCCGCCGCCGCACCTGCGGAGCCGCCCGCCGTGGCGCCGCCCGACAACACGCTGCCGACTGCGCTGCTCAGCAACGCCGCGGTCGCCAGCGACGCCACCGCCCAGGCAAGGAAGCCATGTGCGGTATCGCGGAAATAGACTTCATCGGTATGCACGTCGGCCCATTTCACACGCAGTCGTCCAGCGATATAACCGCCGATGGCCGAAGCCGCGATCTGTGTGAAGGTGATCCATCCTATGGTCGAATAGCCGATGGTCTGCGCGCCGAGGCCGCTGCCGGACCACGGCGATACCGAGGAAAACCCGAGGCCGAAGCCGAGGATCACGAGAATGAACGACAACGCCGCCGCGGCAAACGCGCCCGCGAGAATGGCTCCCCAGGATACGCCCGACGAGGCTGCCCCGTTCGCCTCTGTGTCCCGGTCATGCAGAGTACGATTTATCATGATGATCTCCTGTTATTGGCGCGTCATGGAGCCTGGGCTCCGCGTGTTGTAACGATCCTTGTGGGGATTCTTGTCTTGTATCAAGACAGAGAAAATGTACCGGCGTCGCCTGCCTCCGAACATAGGACGATGGCGGGAGATTTCGTAGGACTTGCGGCAAACGTGCGGCTCGTGCAGACGAGGCGTGCCGCGCGAAGACGATTGCATGAGGTATCGTGTTCCATACCGGAACAAGCTTGCCGTCTTCGCAGTCAGTAATACCGTATCGCCGCGATCATGACGCCATCCCGGCGCCATCGCAGACCCCTCTCGCCGGACATGACAAGGCAGGACACAGCATGAAAACGTTTCATTGCGACAATTGCGCGCGCCAGGTTTTTTTTGAGAATACGCTGTGCGAGAACTGCGGCTGGCTATTGGGTTATCAGCCAGAACTCCAGATCATCAGCAGCTTTGCGCCTGCGGCAGAGATGCCGGGCGTGAATGACGACGGCGCAAGGGCGCGGCGCTGGCGCAGCATCAATCCGGTCAATCAGGGACGCCTTTTCCGGCAGTGCAGCAACTATGCGCAGGAAGACGTATGCAACTGGATGATCGACGACGTTGACGATAACGCGCTGTGCGCATCCTGCCGCCTGACCACGGTCATTCCCTCGCTGGCCGTCGAACAGAATCGCTTGCTCTGGAAGCGTCTCGAAGTCGCAAAGCGCCGCTTGCTGCATACGCTGTGGACGCTGCATCTGCAACCGACGCCCAGGCCGGAGGACACCCATACCGGTCTGGCGTTTGAATTCCTGGAAGAGGCACCGCACGGACCGCGCGTGATGACCGGGCATGCCGAGGGCGTCATCACCATCAACATTGCTGAAGCCGACCCTGCCTATCGCGAGCAGATGCGTGAACAGATGGCGGAGCCTTATCGCACCCTGCTCGGACATTTTCGTCATGAAAGCGGGCACTACTATTTCGATCGGCTGATCGCCGGCACCACCAGGATCGACGCCTTTCGCCGGATCTTCGGCGACGAGACCGTCAACTACACGGACAGTCTGCAACGCCATTATGACAACGGTCCGTCGCCGGACTGGAACCAGCAGTTCGTCAGTGTCTACGCCAGCAGCCACCCCTGGGAAGACTGGGCGGAAACCTGGGCGCATTACCTGCACATGTTCGACACGCTGGAGACCGCCTATTCCTGCGGCGTGCAACTGCATCCGAAGAACCGCAGCGAACAGCAGCTGACGATCAATGCGTCGCCGGTGAACGTCGCGTCATTCGATGAACTGATAGTCGACTGGTTTGCGCTGACCTACGTGCTCAATAGCCTGAACCGCAGTATCGGCATGCCCGATTCGTATCCCTTCACACTGTCTACGCCGGTGCTGGAGAAGCTGAGGTTCGTGCATGAGGTGGTGATGCAATGCGTGCATGGCAGGGCGGCCTTGCAGACACAGGCGCGAACGGGTCCTTATATGACCGGCCGATTACCGTCGGACAAATGAGGCATGTTCTCTCTCAAAGTCGCTTTTCCCTGTCGAGAAACTCAATAAAATCTTGCGCCAGCGAGGCGATAGTGTTCGGATTGGCGCCGGTTTTGGAACTGAACAGAAGATAAGACTTACGGACCACCGACACCGGCTGCACGCCAATCATCTTGCCGTCCTTGGATACCGGTTCCTGAATGATGTGCTGGGCAGTCAGCAGCAGGCGTTGATCGCCGTCGAGGACTTCTCTGTCGAGCATCAGGACAACGGCGAATTTGTTGGCATTGCGGACGGAATAAATGGCCAGTTTTTGTCCGGTATTGCGACTCGGATCCTGATCCAGCACATTGACCACTTTCAGTTTGCGCTCTTCCAGCAATGGCGTGAGTTCGACGGCGAACGCTTGCGTCACGCCGCGTACCATGTCGTTGAATTTGACGGTGTCCCGAGCGGGATCGACGCCTTGCGGAGCGAGCATGAGAATGATCCTGGCGTCATCTCCCGGCGGAACGGGGACGGCTGCCGGCGCGTTCTGCGCCAGGACCGGTGTCGCGGCAAGTCCCAGAGCGCAGATGAGGAAGGAAATCCAGGCAATTGTAATTTTTTTCATCGATCGTTGCCGACGCCAAGCCGGTCTGGTTTATCCGATCCTGATCTTTGCATTTCTGGCTGACAAATCCTTGACGACACGGAGGAGGCAGGCGACGCGATTGCCGAGGCCCGTGGCGATGAATCCTGATGGGATGAAGGAAGATCCGCCGTGCCTATTCCTTATATACGACGTTATCGTCTACGCTATACAGAACACAGCTTTGTCCGGCGCGCTCTTCGCATCGCTTCAGCGCTTGCGTGTTGACGTCTTCGCTTGATCCGGCATTCCAGCCCCAGCTCTGGCGCGTCGGAGATACCGCAAACGCCTTGGGCGTCGGCGCTCTCAGGTAACGCTGGTATTGCTCAATGCCTTCCGGGCCGTCCAGCGGTACTTTCTTCAGGTCCTGCACGGCGGCAAAACCGCTTGCCGGAAACTGACGCGCTCGCACTCGCTCCGGCAGGGTTTCCTGATCCGGGCTGGAAATGCGCCGGCTGTCCGTGATGACCCCGCGCTGCATCGCGTCGGTTGGCACAGGCTCGCAACTGGTGATCTTTTGTCGTTGCAGTCCATCGCAGAAAAAAACGCTGTTGCCCAAGGTGGCCGCAAGGTCAGGATGAAAGAAACTCGCGGCGCCCTTGTTCTTTTTGATAGCAATCCAACGCTTGACCAGATCCGGATCTGCCTTGCCATCTGAATACCTGATGATCCAATCGTACAGACCGCCTCTGATCACAGACGCTCCGTTAAGATTTCCCTGGGCATCGTAGTGCCCATGGAAACCGACCCGGGTCTGATCCAGCGGGTAGTCATCCGTGAATAAGCGCCTTTTCCCGCCGAGAAACATGCGTGAACACGAAGAAACGCAGTATCCCGACACGGCAGTGGTGACACCTCTTTCTCGGAAGAATTCTCCGATCTCGTAACCGGTCCCTGCATCGCCCCCATGCGAGTTGCGTAGCACCACCAGATCGATGTGAGGATTGGCGGCGAAGGCGTCCTTGACCATCGCCCATTCGGAACCGCTTACCGGACCGGACAAGATGATGGTATTGCCGAACTTTGCCAATTCCATGGCAGACGCGGTTGCACCTGCAAATATCATGAAGCAGATCGCAGCAGTCTGGAATGCAATACGCGAAAGAGAGAAGGGGGGCGTCCAGGATGTCATTTTTTTCTTGTGGCGTGCTTCATTCGAACGCGTCGCGATATGCATAAATGGAGGGCGTGCCGCCGGTCATGATGAACAGCACGTTCGCTCCGGGTTTGAATTTCCCTTCACGGATATACGACAGCATGCCGGCGAAGGCTTTTCCGGAATAGACCGGATCGAGCAGAATGCCTTCCGAGCGCGCCAGCGCCAGTACGGCGGTTTTCATGTCTTCCGTCGGGATGCCGTATCCGGGGCCGCGCTGGCTGCCATCCACCAGAATGTCGTCTTCCGGCATGGACGCCTGTCGGCCGAGAATGCCCAAAGCGGCTTGCGCCAAGGCTGCGGTGGTCTTGCGGCTCGCGCCATCGTCGAACAAGGTGGTGAACGCTTGCACGATGCGGGGTGATTTGCCGACGCTGTGCAGTCCGGCTGCCAGGCCGGCATGTGTTCCGGAGCTGCCGTTCGCAACCACGATATGGTCGAATTGCACCGACAACTGTTCCTGTTGCTCAAGGATTTCGTAGACGCAGCTGACGTAGCCCAGGCTGCCGATTGCGGTGGAGCCGCCTGTCGGCACCAGGTACGGCCGGCGCCCGGATGTGGCGAGTTCCGCCATGCGCTCGCGCGCCCGTTCCAGCGGCGCGATGCCGGCTTGCGCCACCTCGACGCGGGCGCCGAACAGCTTGTTCAGGAAAACGTTGCCGCCGTGTTCGTATTCGTCATTGGTCTTGGGAACTTGGCGTCCGAGGATGATCTCGCAATGCAGTCCGACCCTGGCGGCAGCGGCTGCAGTGAGTCTGGCGTGATTCGATTGCAGTCCGCCGATGGTGACGATGGTGTCGGCGCCTTCCGCCCTTGCCGCGTCCAGGAGGAATTCCAGCTTCCTCAGCTTGTTGCCGCCGCCGCCAAGCGCCATCAGGTCATCGCGTTTGACGAACACGTTGACGTCGCCGGCGTGGGGAATCTGCCGCGTCAATTCCTTGAGCCGGTGGATGGGCGTCGCGCCGTCGATGAGGCGAACGCGTGGCAGCGATGCAAGGAGATCTGTTTTATCGGGGGACATGGTTTTCTCGGATCGATGGATTGGGCGTGCGAATGGAAATGGATATGAATACGGAGATGAATATACAGATTCCAGACGTTTTGTGCGTCGCGCGTGTCATCGGATCCGGTTGACCCACGCAGCTTCCGTGGCAAACCAGGAGGTCAGGAAATCGATGAAGGCGCTGACTTTGGCGGAAAGGTGCGCCCGCTCCGGATAGACTGCAAAGATGTCTGCGCCCGGCAATGACCAGTCGTCCAGGACGGGGAGCAGTCTGCCCGCCTCGACGTAGGGATAGACATCCCACGCCGAGCGCATCAGGATGCCGAAGCCTTCAAGCGCCCACACCACGCCGGCTTCTCCGTCGTTCGTGCTCAGATTGCCGCGGACTTTGACGGTCTCCTGTTTGCTTCCTCGCGTCAGATGCCAGGTTCCATAGGCGGCGTCGCTCTCCCTCAGGACGATGCATTGATGTGTTTGCAGGTCTCTTGGCACCAATGGCGTGCCGGCCTTTTCAAGGTAGGCGGGAGACGCGCAAAGCAGCCGTTGATTCGAGACGATTTTCCGCGCGACCATGCGCGAGTCGGGGACGGTGCCGAACCAGATGCCGATATCAAACGCCTTGTCCGCCAGGTTGATGGATCTGTCGGTGAGTTCAAGCTGCACCTCCACTTCGGGATAGCGCCTGACGAACGCCGCAATCGCCGGCGTAATGTGCCGCCGACCAAATCCGAAGGTGGCGTTGACGCGCAACACGCCCTTGGGAACAGCGCGACTGCTCGATACCGTTTGCTCAAGCTCCTGCAATTCCGCAAGCAATCTGGCGCCGGTCGCCAGGTACACCTCGCCTTCGTGGGTCACGCTGATGCGCCTGGTGGTGCGGTTGAGCAGCCTGACGCCCAGCCGTCTTTCTAGCTGCGCCAGGCGCGACGTCACCGCCGGCGGCGTCACGCCCAGCTCGCGGGCAAGCGAGGCAAGCGATCCCTGCTTCACCAGCCGAATGAAAAATTCCAGATCGGATAGACGATCCATTATTAATTTTTATTAAAGAATGGATGAAGTGAATATGAATTATAAGTATCAATGGAATTATTACACTTCTTCTTCATGAGGTGCGCAAAAAACTTGCGCCATTTGAAGAGGAAGAAACATGGCCAGAACGCTGTATCAAAAGCTGGTGGAGTCGCATACCGTCGCCCGGCTCGATGAGCAGAACGTATTGCTCTACGCCGACCTTCACATCATGAATGAATACACCAGCCCGCAGGCGTTCGCCGGGTTGGCGGAGGCCGGACGTCCCGTGGCCGCGCCGGGGCAGAACCTGGCGGTGGTCGACCATATCATCCCGACGCATCCGGTAAGCATCCGCGTCATTGAAGACCCATCCTCCGCTTTGCAAGCCACCAATCTTGCAAAGAACTGCACCGGACATGGCATCGTGCTGTTCGACACCAACGATGCGCTGCAGGGAATCGAACACGTCATCGCCCCGGAACTGGGAATGATCCGGCCCGGCATGGTGGTGTTGTGCGGCGACAGCCATACCACGACCTACGGTGCGTTCGGCGCGCTCGGTTTCGGCATCGGCACGTCGGAGGTCGAGCACGTACTGGCGACGCAGACCCTGGTATATCGGCTCGCGAAGAACATGCTGATTCGCGTGGATGGATTGCTGCCGCAAGGTTCAAGCGCCAAGGATTTGATCATGCATGTCATCAGTTGCATCGGCGCCCAGGGCGCGCGCGGCTATGCGGTGGAGTTTCAGGGGACCGCCATCCGGGCGCTGTCGATCGAGGCGCGCATGACGCTGTGCAACATGGCCGTGGAAGCCGGCGCCCGCGGCGCCCTGATCGCGCCGGATGACGCCGCGCAACGTTATGTGCTGGATCGCGCGCCGGAAATCGCCGCGCATCATCTTGAGGCGGCGCTGGCCGACTGGGCGACCTTGTACAGCGATGCCGATGCGGTCTTCGACGTCGAGCACGCATTCGATGCGAACGACGTCGCGCCTTACGTGACGTGGGGGACCAGCCCGGACCAGGCGGTGCCGGTGACCGGTAAGATTCCCTTCCCTGACGCGATGACGGACGCCACGCTGCGGGCAGCGTCGGAACAGGCGCTGCGCTACACCGGGCTGCAAGGCGGCGCGGACATCGAGGGCATTGCCGTCCAGCGGGTATTCATCGGATCGTGCACCAATGCCCGCATCGAAGACCTGCGCGTCGTGGCCGCGGTCGTCAAGGGACGGAAAGTCGCGGCGTCGGTGCGGGCGATGGTGGTGCCGGGCTCCGGCGCCGTCCGCAGGCAGGCCGAGCGGGAAGGCATCGCACAGATCCTGATCGACAGCGGCTTCGAGTGGAGGCAGCCGGGCTGCTCCATGTGCCTGGCCATGAACGACGACTTCCTGCTGCCCGGCGAACGCTGCGCTTCCACGACCAACAGGAACTTCGAAGGACGGCAAGGACGCGGCGGCATTACGCATCTGATGAGCCCCGCCATGGCCGCGGCGGCCGCGATTGCCGGATGCATTACCGATGTACGGAAACTAGGAGACGCACATGTCTGATACCAGGCGTATTGAGGGCATTGAAGGCATTGCGGCAGCCCTGCCCACGCCCAATCTGGACACCGACCAGATCATGCCCAAGCAGTTCTTGCGCGGAATCGATAAAACAGGGCTGGACAAGGGCTTGCTGTATGACCTGCGCTATGACGCGAATAACCAGCTGCGCAGCGGCTTCGTTCTCAACCAGCCGGCCTACCGGGGCGCCGCGATCCTGGTCGGCGGCAGCAACTTCGGCTGCGGTTCCAGCCGTGAACATGCGGTATGGGGATTGCAGCAATTCGGCATCCGTGCAGTCATCGCGTCCAGTTTCGGCGAAATCTTCTACAGCAATGCGATGAACAACCGCTTGCTTCTGGTGATGCTTGCCGAAGCCGACGTGCAGCGCATCATGGAAGACGTCTCGGACCCGCTGACAAATAAGGTGCTGATCGACGTGGGCAGCATGACCGTCAGGAGTCATCGGGTGGAAGCATCGTTCGCGCTGTCCGCCCGTCACCACCGCATGTTTCTGGAGGGACAGGACATCATCGGCTCGACCTTGTCGCTGCAAGGCGAAATCGCCGCCTTCCAGGAACGACATTGGCAAAAGCGTCCCTGGCTGCGCGACGTCGCGCGTCGCGTCAGGGACAGGCTCGATGTGTCGACGCCCATCCGGCCTGCGGGCAGCAACTAGCACTATTTTCAGATCGGGCGGTAGCCGGGCGCACAAAAAAAGAAACTACCGCTCCCAACATGGAGACAAGCATGGAAGCCACTTCAATCGATTCGCCGGATATCCGGCAAGGCATATGGACATTGATCAATCGCTGCAAGATCGGGCCAATGCCGCTGCCGGTCTACGTCGCCATCGCAGCGATAACGATCATTGCCGCCATCAATAAAAAACTTCCCAACGACATGATCGGCGGCTTCGCGGTGCTGATGCTTGCCGGATTTCTGCTGGGAGAGATCGGCAGCCGTCTCCCCGTATTCAAACATATCGGCGGCGCGGCGATTCTTTGCCTCTTCGTGCCGTCGGCGTTGATCGGCTTCAGGCTGATGGATCCCGAGATGCTGAAGGCCGTGACAACCACCATGAAGACGGCGAACCTGCAATATCTGTATATCGCATGCCTGGTGGCCGGCAGCATCCTGGGCATGAGCCACAAGGTCCTGGTGCAGGGTTTCATGCGCATGTTCCTGCCCTTGCTGGCGGGAACGCTGGCGGCCATCGTGGTGGGGATCTCCGTGGGATTGCTGTTCGGCTATTCGCCCGGACACACTTTTTTCTTTATCGTCGTCCCCATCGTCGGCGGCGGTATCGGCGAGGGCATCCTTCCTCTCTCCATCGGCTATTCGGAGATTCTCGGCAAGCCGCAGGCAGAGCTGATTGCGATGCTGGTTCCCGCCGCGCTGCTGGGCAATGTCGTGGCGATCTTGTCGAGCGGCGTCCTGCGCTGGCTCGGCGACAAGAACCCGCATCTGACCGGCAACGGCTTCCTGGTCAAGTCGGGCGAAGACGTCGATCTGCTCAAGGCCGACCACACCCATGTGCCGATTGACCTGGGTCTGATGGGCGCGGGGCTGCTGATCAGTTGCGCATTCTTTATCCTGGGCGCGGTTCTGTCGGAATACACGGGGATCCCGGGTCCCATCCTGATGATCGTCGGCGCCGCCTTGCTGAAGGTCTTCAAACTGATTCCGGAGAAGATCGAACTGGGCGCATATCAGATGTACAAATTCGTTTCCGCCAATCTGACGTTCGCGATTCTGGTCGGTCTGGGGGCCTTGTTCGTGTCATGGAAGGATCTGGTGCATGCCTTCAGCCCCGGCTATTTCGCAGTCTGCGCCGCGACCGTCACGGCATTGGTGGCATCGGGATTTTTCGTGGGGAAATGGCTCGACATGTACCCGGTCGAATCGGGCATCGTCACGGCATGTCACAGCGGCCTGGGAGGAACGGGCGACGTCGCGATCCTTTCGGCTTCCAACAGAATGGGGCTGATGCCATTCGCGCAAATCTCGACGCGCATCGGCGGCGCCGCCATGATCGTGTGCGCCACCATTCTGCTGAAATTCTTCCACTGAGACCGGGTTGGGCAGAAGAGGGGATGTCGATGATGGAGGGCTCAGGAGTTTTCAAATTTTTCAAATGCTTCCAGGACCGTTTTTTCCAACTCGTCGTTGTCCCAGGGTTTGACCAGGAACTTGTAAATGGCGCCTTGGTTGATCGCCTGCGTCACGCTTTGCAGATTGGCGTGTCCCGTCAGCATGATGCGTACGGTGTTCGGGAACATATGCCGGACCTTTTCCAGCAGTTCGGTTCCCAGGATGTCCGGCATTTGCTGGTCGGTGAGCACCACGCCGATCTGGTGTTTCGCCAGGATCTCGAATGCCTCGTTGGCATGATTCGCCGTGAATATCTGATATCCGGAACGGCTTAGCGTTCGCTTGATTGCGGACAGGATATTCACTTCGTCGTCTATCACGAGCAGCGAGCGTGCATGGGACTGTCGCTGGATGGTTTCCATCGGCAAGGAAATGTGGCGCTCCAGAAGCGAGGTGCAGTCGTCCGCCGGCAAGGGACGGCTAAAGTAGTAACCCTGGATCTTGTCGCAGCCCTCCGCATGCAGCATTTTCAGCTGGCTGATCGTTTCCACGCCTTCGGCGACGACTTCCAGGCGCAAGCTTTTGGCGATGGCGATAATGGATCTGCATATGGCGAGGTCGTGCGGATCGTCCACCAAATCGCGTACGAATGACCTGTCGATCTTGAGTCGTCCCACCGGAAATCGTTTCAGATAGCTCAGGTTCGAATAGCCCGTTCCGAAGTCGTCAATGGAAAGGGTGATCCCGAGTTTGCGCAAATGCACCATGATGGCGATACTTTGGTCAGGATCATCCATCGAAATACTTTCCGTCAGCTCCAATTCGAGATGCTGGGGATCCAATCCTGACTCGTGAAGAATTTGCCCGAGCAGCACTTTCAGATTTTTCTCCGTAAACTGCATCGCGGACAAGTTGACCGCGATCGTTCCCGGACGCAGGCCCTTTTCCTGCCACTCCTTGCATTGGCGGCACGCGGCTCGCAGCACCCATTCCCCCAAATCGAATATCAGGTCGGATTCTTCCGCCAGTGCGATGAATTCCGCCGGCATCAATAGCCCTCGTTCAGGATGATTCCAGCGCACCAATGCTTCAAATCCGGCGATCTTCCCGTTTTTCAAGGACACTTGCGGCTGGTAATGCAATACGAGCGCATCTTCCCGGATCGCATCGCGTAGCTCATTGACCAGCGCGTGGCGCCTGGCAATCTCTTCGTTGAATTCCGGAGAATAAAATTGATGGTGGCCGTGCGCGTTTAATTGCGCGCGATGCAAGGCAACTTCTGCGAAGTGCAACAAGGATTCCGATGTCCGGGTGTCGTTGGGGTAAATGGATATGCCCAGTTTGGGAAAGAGATGGACGCCAGGCTGTCCCGGAATGGAATAGGGACGGAGCAATATCTGGGTCAGGTCTTCGACGATCGCGTCCATTTCATTCTTTTTCACCCTTTCAAGCAAAAGAGCGAAAACGCCGTCGGCGTACTGGGTGACTGTCGCGTCTTCGGGACGCTTCCACGATTGCAGGCGCTGGGCCGCCGTGATCGCCAGCGATATGCCGGCCTGGACGCCGAAACCGTCGCGGATCTGGGTCTGTCCATTCAATTCGACCAACATGAGTGCGACCAATTCTTCGCCCGATTCGTGGCGCAGTATGGCCTGGTCCAGGCGATCCCGGAGAACGACACGATTGGGCAATCCCGTGATGTGGTCGAAATGGCTGAGATGGTAGATCTTCTCCTCGGCTTCTTGCCACTCGGTAATGTCAATGCCGCTCAGGACGAAAACAGTTTTGAAGTGGCGATTCTCCAGAATGCTAAGGGAGCACAATAAGACGCAAACCTGGCCGTCACGCGTCAGCCATTGGCTTTGAAACTGCAGCGGAAACGCAGACTTGTCGCTACGCAGATAGCGTTCCTTCTCTTCTTGTGCATGCGAGGGCGAAAAAAAGATGTCCCAGAAACACAATCCCAGGATGTCTTTGCTCAGATATCCGGTGGATTTTTCCCCCGCATGGTTAAACCGGAGGATGCGGCCTTCCGCATCAAGCATGACCCCCACCGCACCCGCCGTATCAAAGACCGCGGACAAGAGATTGCTCTCCGCATACAGTATCTCTTCCGTTCTTCGACGGATTGCGCGTTCGTGGGATTCTTGCAGCGCGCGACGTACCGACGACGGCAGGCGCGCAATATTGTTCTTCAGGACATAGTCGTAGGCGCCAAGCTTCAAGGCCTGAATTGCCAATTCTTCGCCTATGGTCCCGGAGACGAAGATGAACGGGACGTCCGGACTCCGCTCCTTGGCGATTTTCAAAGCGGTCATGCCGTCGAAGACCGGCAGTGAAAAGTCGCACAGAATGATATCGACCCGACTTTCCAGGGCGAGCAGGAAAGCCGCCTGTGTCTCGACTCGATTGAAAGACGAACGCAGCCCGGATCGTTCCAGCTCGTGATAAACGAGTTCGGCATCCTCGATGGCATCTTCGACAAAGATAATGCGAAGGTTTTCTTCCGAGTACGACGGGTGCTCAGAAAGGGCCGCTTTATACATAGACTTTCTACCAGAAGGAAGAATTGCCGGGTCGAAATAATCACGCGAATATATTGTCATGCCGGACACTTGAATTTCATGTTATTCCTATGGACGGTTAAAGACAATGTATCCGCATGCGTTCCAAGCCGACAGAGTTGCTAAATTGAATTGCCTGTGGAGGTCTTTACTGATAATAATGTGACTGCAGGGGATCATGTCGCGAAATAGTCGAAGAAAAAGCAACGCTGAATATTGGCAGCAAGCCTGCTACCGAGCATCTGTAAGGCCACTTCCCTATAGATCATGACTCAACAATTTGAAACTTTCGAATCGAACGTTCCCATCCCGCAGCCGATGGAGATTACGCAACGATTCGAGTATTTGATCGCTAATACGCCGGCAATCATCTATAGCAGCGTGCCGTCAGGGGATTTCAAAATGACGTTCGTTAGCGAAAATGCATCGAGGGTGCTGGGTTACGCTCCGCGCGAGATGGTTGAGGACCCTAATTTCTGGTTCGATCATATCCATCCCGACGATGCGCCGAACATCTTTTCAAGTTTGGCCTTGCTTTTTGTAGAAGGAGAGCGGGCTTATGAATATCGCTTCCTTACCAAGGACAAGCGCTATTTGTGGATGCACGACAGCCTGCGTCTTATTCGGGATGAGAACAACAATCCGATCGAAGTTATTGGCTCTTTGACAAATATCACCGAACGAAAACTGATGGAAGAAGCGTTGCATCGCACCGGAGAAGAGCAGCGCAGTCTTATTGAAAAGCTAAAGGAAACCCAGGCGCAGTTGCTGCAATCGGAAAAAATGGCTTCCATCGGGCAACTGGCCGCCGGCGTTGCGCATGAAATCAATAATCCTGTCGGATTCGTCAGTTCCAATGTGAAATCGCTGCAAACCTATGTTGACAAGCTGCTTCAGGTGATCAACCAACAAGAGGAATTGTTGCAACGGAATGAACTCAGCGACGACTTGAAAAATCAGGCGAAAAAACTCAGTGCAGAGGCGGATCTCTCCTATTTGAGAGAAGATGTCGTTGATTTGATCGCGGAATCCCTGGACGGTTTGAAACGCGTCAAGGATATCGTCCAATCCTTGAAAGATTTTTCGCACGTCGGAGAGAGCGACTGGCAAATGGTGGATATCGTGAAGGGATTGGAGAGCACGATCACCATCGCGAACAATGAAGTGAAATATAAAGCCGTGATTGAAAAGCACTACGGCGAACTGCCGCTTGTAAAGGGACTGGCCTCTCAGTTGAATCAGGTGTTCATGAATCTCCTGGTCAATGCCGCCCATTCCATCGTGGAGAGAGGGACCATCAGCATTTACACGGAATGCAAGGATGACTGGGTATATATAAAAGTCCAAGATACCGGCTGCGGTATTCCGCCAGAGAACCTGTCCCGTATTTTTGAGCCTTTTTTTACGACGAAGCCGATCGGCAGCGGCACGGGTTTGGGTCTGTCGCTTTCCTACGGAATTGTCCAAAAGCACAATGGCCGCATCGACGTGCAAAGCGAGGTCGGTGTCGGCACCAGCTTTACAGTGTGTTTGCCGGTGAGTCAGCCATCCGTCAACAATTAGACGGGTATGCGTCAATAGCATAGTACGGAACAGATTAAGGATAGGACCTCAGACATGTCGAATACCGTTGCCGCTTCGGATCTCCCTGCTGTAGAAAATGTGCTGTCGTCCTCCGTCATTTTGCTGGTCGACGATGAAGCGAGCATTCTGTCGTCGCTCAAACGCGTGCTCAGGCCAAAAGGCTATACCTTGCTTACCGCCGAGAGCGGGGCTGAAGGGTTAAGGCTGCTGGAACAGAATGCCGTTGATCTGATTATTTCCGACATGCGCATGCCGGAAATGACAGGCGCCCAATTTTTGGGGAAGGCAAAAGAGCGCTACCCTGAAGTCACCCGCATTCTTTTGACGGGATATTCGGAAATCACGTCGACCGTTTCCGCCATCAACGATGGCGGCATTTATCATTATCTCCAGAAGCCGTGGGACGAGCAGGATCTTTTGCTGACGATACAGCGCGCCCTGGAGCAGCAACATCTGAAGAAAGAGGCTGCGCGGCTCAATGAAGTCGTGAGAAAGCAGAATGAAGAATTGTTGACATTCAATGCGCGACTGGAAAAGCAGGTTCAGGCGCGCACGGAGGAGATACGCCAGACGGTCATGTTCCTGGAAAACAGCCAGGCGGAAATCAAGCTGAATTTCTTGACGATGCTCAAGGTTTTTTCAAACATGATCGAACTGCGCTCCGGCATGCTCGGCGGACAGTCCGATCGCGTGAGCGGATTGTGCCGAAGGTTGGGAAAAAAATTCAAGATCCCGGAATTTGCAATCCAGGATTTGGCGATCGCGGGTCTGTTGCATGCGATCGGGAAGATCGGATTGCCTGACGAGTTGATCCGCAAGCCGCAGGAAAAGATGTCCGGCGAGGAGTCGCGTGTTTTCATGACGCATCCCGTCAAAGGGCATGTGGTTCTTACGCCCGTCGCTGCATTCAAGGAGGTCGCCGATCTGATCTTGCATCAATACGAGCGCTACGACGGGCGCGGCCTGCCTGAGGGGCTTGCCGGCGACGAAATTCCACTGGGTTCCCGCATTCTCGCCGTTGCGCGGGATTTTGAAGCATTGCGTTCCGGGGCCATCGCCACGTTGCCTCTTCCATTGGACAAGTCCATCCAGATTATCAAATCCCAAAGCGGTCACCGCTACGATCCAGCGGTGGTGGACAGCTTTATTGCCCTTGTCAACGAGGGAGACTCCTTGCTGGCCGAACGATCGCGCGACATCAAGTCCCGGGATCTCGAAGTGGGCATGCAACTGGCGGAAGATTTGCGCACCCACGAAGGGGTGCTGCTGATTGTCCAGGACTCCATCATTACCGCAAGCAACATCCAGCAAATCCGCAAGTTTGAACAACTGGAAGACACCGCTTTGCAGATATCGATCAAAGTCCTGGAAAAAGATGCTTAGCGGAGGAGTCGAAGATCATGCCGGAAGAAGCCATATCTGAAAGTCCCCGACGCCGCTTGCTGCTGGTGGATGACGAGATCAACATCTTGTCGGCATTAAAGCGCCTGTTGCGCCAGGACAAGTACGACATCATGACCGCCAACAACGGACAGGAAGCATTGGAGGTTTTAAGGAACAGCCCGGTGGACGTTATCGTCACGGATCAACGCATGCCCGGCATGACAGGGGTGGAATTTCTGCGGCTGGCGAAAGAATCCTATCCGGACACCATTCGCATCGTGCTCAGCGGTTATACGGAGTTGCAGTCCGTCACGGATGCCGTCAACGAAGGCGCCGTCTATAAATTCCTCACCAAACCGTGGGACGACGTTCAACTGAGGGGGCACGTGGCGGAAGCCTTCAAGCGGAAGGAAATGGGAGATGAAAATCTGCGCCTGCAACAACAACTTCTGCTCGCCAATCTGGCCTTGGAAACAACCAACCGGGAGTTGGACAAACTCCTGAAAGAACAGGAGGAGCGAATCGAAAACGACGAGGTGAGCTTGCAAATCACGCACGAGATATTGGAGCACGTCAGTACGCCGATACTCGGTATCGATGACGAGAAGAATATCGTCTTCATCAATGCGGCCGCGCAGGAACTTCTCGGAGGAGCGCATGCATTGCTGGGCATGAAGATGACACGCAATGCCCCTCAGCTGGAACCGGCGTGGAGCCAGGCCAGCACCGAGATCGACATTCACGATGAACGATACAAGGTGCTTACCCATCCAATGGGAAGAAGTTCCCGGTCGCGGGGGAAACTGATGACGCTCATCAAATTGAATGCAGGTTGAAAGACTATGGTTGCCACCGATACCGCCCAAGAGATACTGCTGGATGATGCGACTCCGGGAATGAGATTGGCCGAGGCCGTCCTGGACAGATCGGGCGCGCGCCTGATATCGCCTGGCGTCGAGCTTACCGAAAAATCCATCCATGCGTTAAGGCAACGCGGAGTGCTTCGCGTCAATGTCGTCGTGTCGTTGCTCGAGCAAGCCCGCGGCAAACAGACCGAAGAGAGCCTGCAGAGACTGGACGTGCTGTTCAAGAACAGTGTCGATAGCAAGCCCAATCGACTGTTATTGGATAGCCTGCGTCGCTATCGCACAAGGACTGCGCAATGAACCCGATAACCAGCGAGGAAATCAGCGAGGCGGTTGTCAGGCTTCCGTCGCTGCCGACCATCGTCCTGGAGCTTATCAATGCGCTCGACAACGGCGACGTGGATACCAACACGCTCGCACAAAAAATCTCGCATGACCAGGCGCTGACGGCAAAAGTACTCGGACTGGCAAATTCCTCGTTCTACGGCATGCAAAACAAAGTGGGTTCCATACCGCATGCGGTGACCGTATTGGGTTTCAATAGCGTACGGTCATTGGTGACGGCCGCGGCAGTAGTCGGGACTTTTTCCGATGGCAAATCCCAGGTGCTTGATTATGCGAAGTTCTGGAAGCACGCGATCGCGACGGCATTGTCCGCCAAGGCAATCGCAAAGAAACTTGGCGTCAACGAAGACCAGGCTTTCATCGGCGGACTATTGCATAACATCGGCCGCCTGGTGCTGGCCACCTATTCGCCGTCACGCTATCAGGAAGTCCTGGACTGGCGTTCGCAACATGACGGAAACCTGATGGCCGCGGAAATCCATGTTCTGGGCATCGATCACAAAACCGTCGGCAGGGCGATACTGACGCATTGGAAATTTCCTGCATCGATCGTCGAGACGTTGCATGCTCCCGATGTCGCTCATCCACGCGAACAGTCCCGGGCCGCCGCAGTTGTGACCGTTGCCGATGCGATTGCCTATGGGCTGGATGTCAGCGGCGGGGAGCATGATCGCGTTCCTGTGATCTCGCAGATCGAATGGGACATGCTGCACTTGAACGACGCGGTGCTGACGGATATTTTCAGTACAACCGAAAGACAATTCGAAGAAGCATGCATGATTTTGGGAACCAATGTAGGAGAATGATCGTAATCTGTTTTGTTTGAAGGAGGAGACCGTGTCATTTCTTAGCTCGCAGAAGCTACTATCAGAGCCGCAAATCTCCGAGTTTTTTGATGGTTGTCCCGTCCCTGCATTCGCCATCGATAGCAATCATCTCATTACGCATTGGAACAAAGCTTGCGAGCATATTCTCGGCATTCCCGCCGCGCAGATGGTCGGCACCAAGAATCAATGGAAGCCTTTCTACCTCTATGAACGTCCTGTCCTCGCCGATCTTATCGTCGCCGGTTCTTTGGAGAACGTTGTCGGAACCTATTATCACGATGATGACAAGTTCCGCAGTTCAGTCGTCATTCCCGGCGCGGTAGAGGCGGAGAAGTTTTTTCCTCATCTGGGGGGCGAAGGGCGATGGCTGTATTTCTCCGCAGCGCCGTTGCGCTCGCGGTCTGGAGAGATCGTCGGCGCCATTGAAGTCCTGCAAGATGTGACGGCACAAAAATCAGCGGAGCTGGATCTGAGAAGAATGCACCAGGATCTGGAGCTGCTGGTGGTAAAACGCACGCACGAACTTGCCGACGTCAATGAAAAGATGGAAGAGGATCTGCGCCGCCTCACCGCGGCGGAGGCCGAGCTTGTCCGACGAAATGTGGAACTCACCGAGGTCAATCGCAAACTCTCCATGGCTCAAGAGCAGCTTATGCAGTCGGAAAAACTCGCCTCCATAGGCCAGCTTGCCGCGGGAGTAGCCCATGAGATCAATAACCCGATCGGCTATATTTTTTCCAACTTCAGCACGCTGGAAACTTACATTGAGTCCTTGTTGAAAATACTGAACGCCTATGAAAAACTGGATAAAAATCGCGACTCGCAGGAAGCCTATGAAGAACTGAACGCGGCGCGAAAAGATGTCGAGATAGATTATCTGAAGGAAGATATCCCCGCATTGATGAGCGAATCCCGCGAGGGCATTACGCGCGTCAGGAAGATCGTGCAGGATCTGAAAGATTTCTCCCGCACCGATACGGCTCTGGAATGGCAATGGGCGAACCTGCATCAAGGCATCGACTCGACGCTGAACATCGTCAACAATGAAATCAAATACAAGGCCGATATCGTTAAAAATTACGGAGACTTGCCCGATGTCGAGTGCCTGCCAAGCCAGATAAATCAGGTCGTCATGAATCTGGTCGTCAATGCGGCGCATGCGATTGACGGCCGGCGAGGCAAGATATCGATCACGACCAAAGTCGTGGACAAGGACATTCAGATTGAAATAGAAGACACCGGAGGCGGCATCGCCCCCGAGAATGTCTCGCGCATATTCGATCCGTTTTTTACGACGAAACCTGTCGGTCAAGGCACGGGCCTGGGGCTGTCGCTGTCCTACGGCATCATGCAGAAGCATCACGGGAGCATCAACGTCAGGAGCGTACTCGGTCAAGGCACGACCTTTACCTTGCGGCTGCCCATCAAGCACGAATCCCAAGAGGAAAAGTAGAACTCATTTCATCAATAGGCGTGAGATGCGTTCTGGCAATCGCCGTTTTTCGACAATGCAAGCTTTCAGCTTGTGCTCAGGCGCCGGATTTCGGCAAATGCTCCAAGGCGTTCGGGCGTACCAATCTCTACACTAGCCGGGCGCGCCTGACGAACGGCTGCAGTGCAGCGTACAAGGCAAGCGCAAACGGCAAGACTGATAACCTGTTCAATATCGGTATGCGACATAAGTGTTGAACAACTGAAATCAGAAGCAAAGTCTGCCTGATCGCATCCCTTTGCGTTATCTGGTACTGAGGTTGGCGCGCCGTTTTTTCTACTGCAAGGACAGTTCTCTATCCGCCAAATGCTTGGCGATTTCGCGATCGTGCGTTACCAGAAGCACCGCACACTGGCATTCCCTTGCATGCTCTGCGAGTAACTCCAATGTCGCTTGCTGGGTAATCGGATCCAGGCGCGAGGTCGGCTCATCAGCGAAGATCAGTACCGGCTTCAGGATTAACACGCGCGCCAATGCAAACCGTTGCAATTCGCCGCCGGATACTTGCGAGGGCAAGCGGTCCAGCAATGCAGGTTGTAGTCGCAAACGCGCCAGCAATGCACTCACGACTTGCCAGTCAAGCTTGTGCAGTTCCACGACGTCTTGCAAGGAGCGCCGTATGCTGATGCTTGGGGCGAAGGCGGCGCCCGGATCCTGATAGATCTTCTGAAACGCGATGCGGGACAAGCCGGAGCTCCGCTCGATGCGGCCTTGATCCGGCTTGATCAGGCCGAGGACGATATTTCCCAGCGTGGTCTTGCCCGAGCCGCTGGGGCCGGATATCGAAACAAGTTCCGCTTTACGGATAACCGCGCCGACATCGCTGAACAGTTGCTGCTTGCCGAAGCGCTTTGCGACGTTTTCAATGCGCACGACGACCTCAGGATTGGCCGCGTCAGTTTTTCTACGCTGATATGACGGCCAATTTGCCGGATCGGCCGCGAACAAGCGTCGGCTGTATTCATGCTGTGGGCGATCGAGTATTTCATCGGCAGATCCTTGTTCGACAATGCGCCCATTGAGCATGACGGCGATCCGGCCTCCCAGGGAACGCGCCAACGCAACATCATGCGTAATGGCGAGCAAACCAATCCCTTCCGCCAAAGCCGTCTTTAATAACTGCACCACTTCATCACGACGGTCACTGTCGAGCCCCTTGGTCGGCTCGTCGATGATCATCATTCGTGCGCCTGCCGCATGCGTGGCCAGGAAGGCGACCCGCTGCGCCATTCCGCCGGAGATCATGTGCGGGTATTTTTTTGCGGCCGTTTGCAAGCCCAGGCCTTGCAACGCGCTTTGTGCAAGTGATCGGGCCTGAAGCTTGGCGGCGCGCAAGGTGTCGTTCTGGCTATCGGCTGGTGGATGGCTGACCAAGGCGTAGGTCTCAGCAATTTGTCGTTCTACCGTCATCGTGGGATCGAGCGCCAACCAAGGCTCCTGCGGCAGCAGGCCTATCTGTCGTCCCCACAGGGAATGACGCGCTTTCTGCAATCGGGCGTCTGACTGATGCGCGCCGATCCGGACGGTGCCGCTGCATTGCAGGGGGGCTGGAAGATTGCCCATGATTGCTTGCGCCAGCAGGGATTTTCCTGAGCCGCTTTCACCCAGCAAAGTGAGCGACGTCCCGGCAGGAATCTGTAGCGCGATGTCATGCACAAGGCGTTGGGCGTCGCTAAACACGCATAGCTGTTGAATATCGAGCGCCATCGTCATGCCGCCTCCTCTTCACGCGCCAGCAGCACCAGTCCCAGCAAGGTCATGAACAAGACCAGCACCGGTGCGCCAATCAGCCACGGGGCTTCGCTGTAGTAAGGAAGAAGCTCAATCATCATCACGCCCAGCTCCGGCGTCGGCGGCTGCAAGCCGACTCCCACGAAACCAAGCGCCGACATCGCCAAGACCGCACCGGCGAAGCCGAAGCGCATCAGCGTAAAAATACGCGGCAACAATACCGGCAGCAGATGTCGACGCAATAGGTAAATGGTATTGAAGCCCAGCAGTCGCGACGCTTCCACCTGAGGACTGGCGAGCAGGATATGGCTGGCTGCGCGCACGACACGGAAGTACTCGACCCACAGCGCCAGCGAGATGCCGACGTAAAGGGGCCAGAACTGACCGGGCGCAAATGCCGCCAGCAGCAGCACCAGCAACAAGCCCGGCAGCGCCAGAACGGCATCGGCCAGCGCGGTGAGTACACGTTCAATCCAGCCGCCGCGCCAGGCGGCTGCAACGCCGATCAGCGTCCCCGGAATCGCTGCGCTCAATACGCCAAGGACGGCCATGCTGAGAGACAAGCGAGTCGCATGGGCAAGACGCGCCAACATGCTGCGCCCCAGTTGATCCATGCCGAGCGGCTGCGCCCAGCTCGGACTTTCCAGGAAACGCGACAGTTCTTGTCGTGCCGGATCGATGGCAATGAGCCACGGCCCGAAGATGGCAAATACCGCAATCAACGTCAGCAGAACGATACCGGCGCCGCGACGGGAGACCAGTGAAAACCGCCTGCCTGAGCTTGGCAGGGGCGCAGAAGAGTCGGTATAGGCGGTCATGAGCGGCGGCGTGGATCAATCAACGAGCAGATCACATCGATCAGCGAATTGAAAATGACGAACATCAGGCCCAGAATGAGCGCCGTGCCCTGGATCATCGGAACATCGCGTCCAAAGATGGCGTGCACCAATGCGTGTCCGATGCCAGGCCAGGCGAAGATGGTTTCTACCAGCACCACGCCTTCGATCAGATATACCAGTTGCACGCCCAGGTAAGAAATCACCGGGACCGCGACGTTGCGGATTCCGTGATGCAGCAAAGCTTGCTGCAGCGTGAGCCCCTTGGTCAACGCAAACGCGAAATAGGCCGAACTGCGCACCGATACCATGGCGTCGCGTGCAACGCGTGACGAAACCGCCGCCAGGCCGAGTGCCAGTGTCAGCGCCGGCAACATGATGCTGCCATGATCGTCGTGGCCGGCTGCCGGCAAGGCGCCCATTTGCACCGAGAAGATCAGCACCAGGAGCAAGCCGAGCAAGAATGAAGGCAGTGCGCGTAGCAAGACCGACAGTGTCAGTGTCGAGCGATCTAGCCAGCCGCCCGGCCGCAGCCCCGCCAATAGCCCTATCGTCGGACCAATCAGGAACGACAGTCCTAACGCCAGTACCGACAGTTTAAGGGTCGGCACCAGTTGCTCGGCGATTTCGTGGATTACCGGCTGACCGGTGACCTGCGACAAACCGAGGTCAAGATGCCACAACTTGCTCCACCAATCAGCGAGTGCGGAAAGCAAGGGGCGGTCAAGCCCCAATTCATGACGCACCGCATCGGCCGCTGCCGATGTCACCATGTCGTAGCCGTACCGACCTGCCGCAATGCGATAGGCCATATCGCCCGGCAGCATGCGGGTCATGAAGAAGCAAAGGGTACCGACCAGCAACGCGACCAGCGCCGCCTGCAACAGGCGGCGTCCGAGCGCGGAGAAGAGGCTGGCGATGGCGCGGTTATCGCCATGAACAATATTCATCGTGCCCATTCCAGTTGAGAAATGCGATAGCTACGCTCATAAGGATCGATCGTCGCGCCACGCAAGCGTTTGGATACTGCGGTGGTCTGGCGATACCAGACTATGGGAATGACCGGCAACTCTCGCTGTAGCGTGGTCGCGACCAGGGCGCGGTCTTGGACGGCATGGCGATCTTCCTCGGAAAGCCTCGCCAGCGCCGCTACTAGTTGCGGGTCTGACCAATTCATCGCGCCCCAGTCGGCGCCGTCTGCACCGAAGTCCTGTAATAGCGTCGCCACCGGCTCCGGCAAGTTACCGAAGTTGCGCGCGGTCAGCCCCATTTCCAGGGATCCGCTGCGATGCCCCGCTGGAATATCGCTGGAGTTGCCGACCACGACGCGTACCGCGATACCGATCTGACGCATCTCCTCCTGAATAGCCGCAGCGATCAGCGGCAACTCGGGGCGATCGACGAAAGTCAGCAGTTTCAGTTCAAAGCGCTGACCGAGCCGGTAACGGATGCCGTCAGTACCTGCGATCCATCCCGCCTGGTGCAACAGCTGGCGTGCCAGGAGCGGATCGGTGCGCAGCGGTGGCAAGCTGTCCTGATGCCATTGTCGCATTGCCGGAGGAAAGAGCTGGGTGGCGCCCAGTTCCGGGTCACGCAGCAAGGCCTTGGCAATACCGCTGCGTTCGATGCCGAGACTGATCGCCTGACGCACGCGGACGTCGTTCAGGAAGCGATGACCGGCATTGAGTTTGAGATAGGTCGTGCGCGGCAGCATTGCCGATATCAATTGCGCCTGCGGACTATTCTGCAAGCGACGAATGCTTGGCGGGTCGAGAGAGAACGCCATATCGGCCTGACCGCTCTGTACCAGCAGTGTGCGGGTTTCTGTGCGAGACACGCTCAGATAGCGAGCGCGTCGTATTGTCGGCAACTTCAGTGACGGCCGGCTTGCCGCATAGTCGTCGAAACGTTCGACGTCGAATTGCTGAGGCAATGAGATGGCGGTTATCCGGTAAGGGCCGGTACCGATGATTGTTTTGACATTGCTGTTTGCATCGAACGACGCCGGCGCCAGGACCTGTGTCGTGGAATGCGTAAAAAGATACGGCAGCGGCGCAAAACGCTTGCCCAGCGTGACGACAATGTCATTGCCGTCCGTGCTCATGTTGCGGATGTCGGCAAGCGTCAGTACCCCGGGCCGGGCCTGCGCCCGTTTCAAGGCATTGAGCACCGACCCCGGCGTCACAGGTGAGCCGTCGTGATAGCGGCTGTTGCTGCGCAAAGTGAAGCGCCATTGCAACTTATCGGCACTGACGACCCAGCGTACCGCCAATGCCGGTCGGAGTTGACCTGCATCGTCGATGTCCAGCAAGGTCTCGGCGACCGCCATGCGCGTGAATATATAGCCCGCACGCGAAGGATCGAGTCCGGTGAGTTCCCAGGGGCCCACCACGGTAAGCGTGTCGGTGCTGACGGGGGCGATCGCGTGCGCGTTGTCGGGATGATCGCCATGCGCCAGCGCGTCGCCGCTAGCGAATCCCACCGGCAGCACCCCCGCGAGCGCGGTCAGCAGCAGATGGCGCCGCGTCGGAGCGGCAAGATACTTGTCTGTCATGAATCAGAACTTGATGTTCAAGCCCAGCGTGGCGGAACGCTCATCGCCGGGCGCAATCCACACGTTGCTGTAGGAGCTGGCGTAGTACTGCTTGTTGAACAGGTTATTGACGTCCAGCGACAAACGCATCTTGGGCGTGAACTGCCAGTACGCCAGCGCCTTCGCCGTCACATATCCAGGAAGATTGAATGTTCCCGTTGCGTCGCCAGTACGTACGCCGACATAGCTGACGCCACCGCCCAGTCCGTACAGGCTGCCGCGCGCGTCGAGATCCTCATAAACAGTAAGCAGGCTGCCTGAGGTCTTGGGGACGTTGATCAGGCGTGTTCCCACGGCCAGTGTGTTGTCCTTGGTGACGGTCGCGTCGGTGTAAGCGAGATTGCCTGTGACGCGCCAGTGTTGCGCGAACTTGCCGTTGAAATCCAGTTCAACGCCACGGCTGCGTACTTCACCGGCAGCGATGCTGAAGGACGTATTGGCGGGATCGACGGTCAGGACGTTCTGTTTGGTGATATTGAATACCGCCAAGGTTGCGCCCACGCGCTTGTCGCTGCTCTCGTATTTCAACCCGGCCTCGGTCGCACGCGAAGTCTCCGGCTTGAAGGCATTGCCGCTTGCGTCGCTGCCGCTATTGGGGCGGAACGATTTGCCGACGCTGGCATACAAGGAAATGGTCTGGCTGATGAGATAGGTCAATCCAAGGCGAGGAGAGGTTGCGCTTTGATCCTGACGCGATGTCGTGCCGGCACGCAGATTATTCAACGTGGAGCGGAACGAATCGAAGCGTACGCCTGCCAGCAGACGCCAGCGTTCCGACAAGCTGATCTGATCCTGGAAGAACAGGCCTGTACTAATCTGACGTTCGGCCGTATCGGTGTTGGCGGTCGGCGTTGGCTGGGCCTGTCCGTACACGGGGTTGAACACATTGATGGCATAGGGAGAACCAGCGGTCGGGTTGACGCGCAACATGCGCTGGTCGAGTGTCATCCAGTCTGCCTCGACACCAGTCAAAATGTTGTGGCCAACGCTGCCGGTGTTGAACTTGCCGCCGATTTCCGCTTGCAGCGAAGTATCATGCCAGGAGTAGTCACGGTAGCGGCGCTGACGCCACAGCGTGGCATTGTCGGCGCGCAGGGAAGACGCTTCGGTGGAGTAACCATCCAAGCTTCCTTCCTTGTGATACACGCCGGTGCGGAGATGCCACTGATCGTTCAACTGATGTTCCAGCGTGAGCAGATGACTCTGGTTTTCCATCTTGATATCGCCGTCATTCGGCTCGCCAAGGAATCGTGACACGGGAATGGCGTCAAGGCGTCCGTTGACAGCGACGATGCCGCGATCCAGGGGAACCGTTTGGCGCAAGAATTCGGCCTCATAGTTCAATGTCGTGCGATCGGTCAGCAGCCAGGTAAAAGCCGGCGCCACAAATTCACGCTTGCTGCGCACATCGTCGCGGCTGCCGCCTTTGCTTTCCACCGCGGCATTCAGGCGATAGGCCATCTTGTCATTCAGGGCGCCGGTGGAGTCGATGGTGCTGCGATAGAAGTCTTGCGTGCCGACGGATAAATCGACGGAATTCTCCGCCTTGAATTGCGGCTTCTTGGTCACAACGTTGATGGTGCCGCCAGGCTCGCTGCTGCCGTAGAGTGCCGCCGACGGGCCTTTCAGGAAGTCGATGGTTTCCACATTCGCCATATCGCGCGGCGGAGAATAGCCGCGATTGGAGGCGAAGCCATTCCAGAGAATGTTCATGCCGCCGTTCTCGTTACCGGAAAAGCCGCGGACTGAGTAGTTATCCCACAAACCGCCGAAATTATTCTGGCGCGCGACGCCGCTGACATACAGCAAGACGTCATCCATCCGTGTTGCGTGCAGATCGTCAATCAACTGACGAGACACAACCTGGACCGATTGCGGCAATTCCTGTACCGGTGTATCGGTACGGGTTGCGCTACTGGTTGATGATTGACGATATTGCTCTCTGTCGCTGCTGCCGGTGACAGTAACCGGTTCCAATACTGATGCCTGTGCAGTGTTTGATCCTGGAGGCGTGGTGGTGCTCTGTGCGTATGCCTGGCCGGCCTGGACGCAGGCAATCAGAGCCAATACCGCGGCGCGGATGGCGTTGTTTTTCATGATGAAAATACTTCCCCAAAGACGGTTTTTATAATTGTCATACCAGTGCGGATGGCGGCATCGGCTGGCGCGTCTGGGTATGAGAGAAAAATGCGAGGTATGCGCAATATTTTAATGCAACCATGTTGCAAAAAAAAGCTTGAAGCGCAGGTTTCATAAAAGAGACTTCTATTGAGCAACTTCAGAACTGCACCGATTGCAGAAGGTAAATTCCAAATTCAAGCCGAATGGTATTCAACTGCGACAATTTGTCACATTAGAACGCATCTCACGCCTATTGATGAAATGAGTTCTAGTTTCTTGTTCTAACCCGGGTCCAAGGCAAGCGTCGTGCCATCCTTCCGATTACCCTATCTTTCTCGCGCCGGGATGCGAGCGGCGTTCGGTCGTAGCGTCGGAAATTTCGATGATCGAGTCGCATTTCAGGCAATCAGTCGCCTCCTCGAGCAAATTCATGATCGGCAGTCGCGGGGGAGGCGACTTTCAATCTTCATGCGATAAGATCGGATGCAGACGTCAGGAGATCATCCGCGCAGACTGTTCAACGGTCTTGGCTTGATCACCTTCAAAAAACTTAACAGGGACGCCAAAAGGCGCACCGATCAGTTGTTCGTCCCGCACGACAAACTCTCCTCGCAACATCGTTGCAACGGGCCACCCGACAATCTTCATGCCGTCGTAAGGGCTCCATGCAGATTTACTGGCGATCCATTGATTTTGGATGGTACGTGTTGCATGCAGATCCACGAACGTCAGGTCCGCGTCATAGCCCAGCGCTATGCGGCCTTTACTTTGGATGCCGAAGACGCGCGCAGGACCGGTGCTGGTCAGTTCGATGAGACGTTGAAGACTGATACGTCCTTGATGCAAGTGATTGAGCATAACGGGAAGCAAAGTCTGAACACCGGGCATGCCACTGGGCGAAGTCGGATAGGGCTTACTTTTTTCCTGCAGTGTATGAGGCGCATGGTCGCTGCCTATGACATCTACCAGGCCATCGTCGACGGCTCTCCATAGAGCATCGCGATGTTCGGTCGAGCGCACCGGTGGATTCATCTGTGCCAATGTGCCTAACCGCTCATAGCACTCAGGTGCGGAAAGGGTCAGATGGTGGGGCAGCACTTCGATGGTGGCTATATCCTTGTGAGCGGAGAGATAGGCCATCTCTTCGGCCGTTGAGATATGAAGAATATGCAGCCGGCGTTGAAATTCTCGCGCCATCGAGACAATACGCCGGGTAGCCTGAAGCGCACTTTTTTCATCGCGCCACAGGGGATGTGCTCTCACATGTCCGGCCTCCTCGGCGATATATTTTCGCTCCTTCAGGCGTGCGTCGTCTTCTGCATGAATCGCCATGCGGCGGCGTCCGGAGCGCAGGATGTCACGCAACATCTCGTCCTCACTTGCCAGTAGCGCGCCGAACGAACTGCCCATGAATACCTTGATTCCCGCGCAACCCGGCAAGCGTTCCAGCACTTCCAGTTGATCGATGTTTGCCGATGAACCGCCGACGTAGAAGGCATGGTCGCACCAGGCGCGTCCCACCGAATTTCTGAGCTTGTTGTCGATATCCGCTTGGGTTAATGTGAGCGGATCGGTATTCGGCATTTCAAAAATCGATGTGACACCGCCCAGCACGGCGCCGCGTGTCCCGGCTTCAATATCTTCCTTGTGCGTGAGACCTGGATCGCGAAAGTGTACTTGACTATCGATGACGCCCGGAATGACCTGCAAGCCTTTTGCATTGACAATGTCGCGGGCTTGCCAGTTACCCGCGTTCATGGAGACAATCTTCCCGCCGAGGCAAGCAATGTCCGTGCGCTCCGGCCCCGCAGGTGTCCACACCCGGGCGTCCCGGATGATGTAATCTGCGTTGCGGGCATGCAATCTGCGGGAGAGATCTGAAATGCTGTTCATTGCTCATTTCTCCTGCGGGTAACTGCATTGAAAGCGAGAGACTTCGGGCACTCCTGCGTCGATAGATCGCCAATGCCAACGCGTGCCGGTAGGCGAATCTTCAAGGACTAAGCCGGCGCCTTCCAGTTCTTTGCGCAAGGCATCGGCACGTTGGAAGTCTTTATTGGTACGCGCGTTCTCGCGTTCTTCCAATAGCGACTCGATATGCTCTGCATCGAAATTGACCGCAAACGAAACGGGCCGCTCCAGTTGGCGCAACATATGATCGGGATCAGCCTGGAGCAGCCCCAGCAAGCTGGCCGAGCCGATCAACAGCGCCCTCGCAGTTTGTCGCTCGATGGGCGTCACTGCCGCCAGTGTATTGCTGGCAAGCGCATGCAATCGGGTCAGCGCCGCCGGCGTATTGAGATCGTTGGCCAGGGCATTGAAAAAAACGTCATCGACTTCCGGAGTGATGGTTGTCGTTGTCGGCGCGGCTATAGACACATCGCGCAGCGACGCCAGAGCGCGATAGAGCGTAGTCAATGTTGTGCGCGCGGCGGCGAGTCGTCGACTGTTCCAATCGAGCGGATGACGATAGTGCGCCGACAGCAACGCCAGCCGAATCGCTTCTCCGGGGGCTTGCTGCAGCAGATCGCGCACAAGCAAGACATTTCCCAGCGACTTCGACATCTTCCGGCCATCGACCGTCACGAAGCTGTTATGTACCCATGTATTGCAATATAGCGTGCCGTCATGCGCACAGGTGCCTTGTGCGACTTCATTTTCATGGTGCGGGAAAATCAGATCCTGTCCACCGCCGTGGATGTCGATACTGTCACCGAGATGACGCTCGATCATCGCGGAGCATTCAACATGCCATCCAGGTCGACCTCGACCCCACGGACTATTCCAACCGGGCTGCGACGCGTCGGACGGTTTCCATAACACAAAGTCCATGGGATTTTTTTTGTATGGCGCTATCTCCACTCTGGCGCCGGCAAGCATGTCATCGGTACTGCGCCCTGACAACTTGCCATAGTCGGGATAGGATGCCACATCGAACAAAACATGACCGTTAGCTTCATAAGCGTTGCCATTGCTGATCAGTTTTTCGATGAGCGCAATGATCTCAGCGATATGCTCCGTCACGCGCGGCTCAAGATCCGGCGATTCCACGCAGAGTTGCTGCATGTCATTGCGGTAGGCATCGATGTAGCGCCTGGCGATGACGTCGATCGACACGTTCTCTTTGGAAGCGGCATCGTTGATCTTGTCGTCCACGTCAGTGAAATTGCGTGCATAGACGAGGCCGCCGAACTGATAGCGCAGCAGCCGCGCCAAAACGTCAAAAACCACGGCAGGCCGCGCATTGCCGATATGGGCGAAGTTATAGACGGTCGGTCCGCATACATACATGGTCACGCGATCTGCTTGCATCGGGACGAAATTTTCTTTGGCGCGGCGTAACGTGTTGTAAAGGCGGATGGCGGTTTTCATGGCATTGCCTCGTCCCATGCCGAAGCCATCAATTGAAATTGCTTGAAGGTCTCGCTGATAACGGTGGCCTTCATGTCGCGCACGATAAATACGATGCGGGAACGCCGATCTTCCGATGGCCATTGCTCGAGCATCATGGGCGAGTGGAAGATGTGCTGGACACCATGAATGACGACTGCACCATCGGCTCCACGCACGTTGACGATTCCTTTGATGCGTAGCATTTTGTCGCCCATCAGATTGGTGAGGAGCGCCATCCATTCCTCGAAAATAACGCCATCGACCGGCTCGTCAATCACATAGCAAAACGCGCGGATACGGTCGTTATGGCGGTTCACATCGTGGTGATGGTCTTCTCCGTCGTGATCGTGTCCGCAGGAATTTCTGCTCTTTCGACGCGACAAATAATTCAAACGATGCGGAGCGCGCGAGCTGGAAACCATCGTATAAGCTTCCTGGTTGAGCCAGTTCTGCACATCGAGCGACTTTTTAGACGGGTCGAACAGGCCCAGATTAAGAACGACATCGGCATTCAGCTCACCATTTCGAACCAGAAACTGTTGGGCGGCAGGATTGATTCCCTCCAACCGATAGGCCAGCGCTGCCAGTTCGTCCGCCTCGGCGATATCAGTCTTGGTCAGCAGCAGGCGATCCGCGACGGCAACCTGCTTGACAGACTCGGGATGGATTTCCAGCGTCGCTGAGCCTGACACGGCATCGACAGTGGTGATGATGCCGTCAAGTCGGTAGTGTTCCGCAATAAAGCCGTCCGTAACGAGCGTATGGATTACCGGAGCGGGATCGGCTAGGCCGGTCGTCTCAATTAGTACCCGGTCAAACTGGCGAACGCCTTCCCGGGAGAAACGCCACACGATGTCGCGCAGCGCCGTCGCTAAATCCTTACGAATGGTGCAGCACATGCAGCCGCTGCTCATCTCGACGATCAGTTCGTCCGTGCTGTTTGTCACCAGCAAATGGTCCAATCCGATGTTGCCGAACTCGTTAATGATCACCAGCGTCTTTTTCATCGCCGCTTGCATGACAAGCTGGTTCAGCAATGTGGTCTTTCCGCTTCCTAGAAAACCGGTTAACAGGGTAATCGGGATCAGATCCATGGAGACGCCTCCCCCCTTGAGGCCATGTTGAACGATACCTGCGCTGTTGCGTCGTGTGGGTGCAGACTTTCCAGGTGTTCCACCGCTACACTAAAGCGGCCGAACTTCTTTCGCAGGGTCTGCTGTACTTTGCGGGCGGCGTCCTCCACATACATCAGATTTTGGCCGTTTAGAACGGCAAAGGCTTGTTCATCGGCACGCTTGACCGCAGTCTGCACGGGGGTGCCGAGAGCTTGCTCGATGAGGTCGATGAGTTGAAGAATATCCAGCGAGAGCGCATCCTGTCCGATCTGGATACGGACATGCGCCACGCTGCGTTGACTATGGGGCGTGGCGGCGGTGGCATATTGTCCCAGCCAATCCAGGATGGCGTTTCTGTCGATGTGTGATTGCCCCGTAAATGCGGCATCGAATCGGTCTTGTACGACTTTCCTTGCCAGCGCTGCGGAGCAAGGGCAAGTCGAAGAATAAACGATGTCCACGCCTAGTTCCAACATCATGGTTGCGCCGGTCCAAATGGCGTTGACAAAAACCGGATAACTTTTCCATCCGCTTAATCCAGGAGTAACTAGTGCCGGCCGCTTGCACAGCAAGGAAAAAGAAAACGACAAACGTGCACGCGTTGACTGGCAGTCTGCATGACTAGCTATCATTGATAGTAAAAGCGCACGCAATGCAATCGGCGTCAGTGATTGTTCTTCGGCAAAATTGTCCAGGAGGCGATGGAGGCGAGACATATGGATGCCCTTGGTGGCAGGGCTGGGCAAGTCAACTTGTGCGTCAACACGTGCGATGACGGGAAACGGACTGTCCACGGGATCAAGTCTCAATGGCAAATCAATCCCGCGCATTCCCACCCAGTCTAGAACTGAATGGATCGCCGCGGGTTCTTCCAAAGCTACATCAGGGAGGCGTGAAGTCATGTTGTATTCGATTAGCCCCAAATTGGAAAAGGATCTGGGAAAGATGCCCAGCTCAGAGGGCCTTGTGCCATTTCAATGTCGGAAAGAAGACAGGCATCGAGAAGATTGCGAAGGTGTTCCTCGTGCATGCCTATTCCAATGAACACTAATTCCTGGCGTGCATCTCCGACGTTTTCATCCCAGTTTTCCAGAATGAATTCTCTTGCTTCATCCTCATCAGGCCATTCTTCTTTTGGTACGGCGGCCCACCATTTCCCCGCTAAACCGTGGCGGCATACCGCGCCAGCCTGTGACCACGATCCGGCTTGAGTGGGCCGGCTGGCCAGCCAGAAGAATCCTTTTGAGCGCACCACGCCTTGCCACTCAGTATTGATCAGCGTAAAAAAACGCTGCGGATGGAAGGGGCGACGCTGCCGATAGACGAAGCTGGAAATGCCATATTCCTCCGATTCGGGAACATGTTCGCCCCGTAATTCTTTCAGCCACCCGGGTGATTGCTGAGCTTTCTCAAAATTGAACAAGCCAGTGTCTAGTACCTTGTTCAATTCTATTTTTCCGAATTCCGATGTTTCGATGAGCGCGCCGGGATTGAGTCCACGGAGAATCGCGATAAGACGATCCTGCTCCGCCTTACTGACCAAATCGAGTTTGTTAAGTACGATCACGTCGCAAAATTCAATTTGTTCAATCAGAAGATCGACGACTGTTCGCTGATCTTCTTCTCCAAGTGATTGACCACGCTCTCCCAGGCTATCTTCAGAACTGTAATCTTTGAGAAAGTTGAATGCGTCAACGACCGTGACCATCGTGTCGAGACGGGCCACGTCCGCAAGACTGCCGCCGTCTTCCGCTGTGAACGTGAAAGTTTCTGCAACAGGGAGTGGCTCTGAAATCCCGGTGGACTCGATGACCAATTGGTCGAATCTTCCTTCCTTCGCCATCTTCTGGACCTCGAGCAATAAATCCTCTCGTAGAGTGCAGCAAATGCAACCGTTACTCATCTCCACCAATTTTTCTTCGGTCCGGGATAATTCGGCGCCGCCATCTCGGATCAGAGCGGCGTCGATATTCACCTCTGACATATCGTTGACAATGACGGCAATTCTTCTACCTTCCCGATTGTTCAGAATATGATTAAGAAGGGTGGTCTTTCCTGCTCCGAGGAAGCCGGACAGTACGGTGACAGGAAGCTTATTGATGGTCTGAGCAGTCATGGTTTCTTTCATAAGATATCGATGGAAAGCAATACGCGAGGTGATGCGCTTGGCATGCCTACTGTGTCGGCGCGCATTTTTCACAAATTCCCCAAACGATGATTGCAATTTGTTCATATCGTCGTCCATGCGCTGTGCAATCTGCGGTTACTCGTTTGAGTAAGTCCGTCGTTTCTCCGGGTATTCGTGTCAATGTCAGGTGTCGATGGCAATGCGTACAGACAAATCTTCCGCCATCGCGCTCAGCATTTACGAACAGGCCGTATCTTGCGATGCGTTGCTCGTCAATGACACGATGCAATAGTTTTGCAGAAAGAAATTTTTCTAATATTCGGTAGAGCGTGACTCGATTAATGTCGACGGAATGCTCTTTCAAACGGAGATAGAGATCGCCGTGAGAAAGCAACACTTCATCTGCCCCCAAGAAAATCTGCATTAATTGCAATGAGGAATCGGTGATTCTCATGCCTGCTTGTCGGAGCGTGTGTTCAGCCGAGTGGTCAATCAATTTTGCCTCGCCGTTATTGCAACTGAGTTGCATAATAGCGTAATATGCAACTCAGTTGCAATTAGTGGGGCAATATTTTCTCCTGCTCTCCCTTTTAAGATCCGTTTCTTCAACCAGTTTGGGCACTCAAGACATATGATTAGAAAAAATCCGCGCGGCGACATCCCCAAAATTCATCCCGGCGCCTTCGTCGATCCTACGGCGATCTTGTGTGGGCTGGTGGAGGTACACGAAAACGTGTTTATAGGACCTTATGCCGTTATTCGCGCTGATGAGGTAAACGCCGAAGGACACATGGATCCGATCATCATTGGCGCGAACTCTAACATTCAGGATGGCGTTGTCATCCATTCAAAATCTGGTGCCGCTGTGACCATTGGAGAAAATACTTCCATTGCGCATCGAGCAATCGTGCACGGTCCTTGCCTGGTGGGCGACAGTGTATTCATCGGGTTCAATACCGTGCTGTTCAATTGCACCATTGGAAACGGTTGCGTGATCCGACACAACTCCGTGGTTGATGGGTGCGTGCTGCCGCCAGATTTCTACGTACCATCGACGGAACGTATCGGCCCCAGAACCGACTTGTCGAGCATTCCGAAAGTCACGGTTCAGGCGTCCGAATTCTCGGAAGATGTTGCACGAACAAATAATGCTCTCGTCCAAGGATACAAACGCATTCAGAACGAGTTCTAAACCGAGCCGCTGGAAGATCAGGGCTGCAGTTTCGCGCCACGGCATGTCAGGCCGCGCAAGGCGGTGACGGTCCGCCGTGCTCGATTGCCGCGGTGGTCTGGCCTGCGGCACTGGTGCTGCGCTCCCTCGATCACCACAACCTTGACGCACCATGAATATTCAAAATCCCATACAGAGTCACACTGCCATCTTCTCCCGCCGCCAATCCGTGGAACAAGTCGAAGAGGGAGAGGTACTGTCTCCCAAATTCGACGCCGATGGTTTAATTGGTTGCGTGACCACTGACGCGGTCACGGGGGACGTGTTGATGCTGGGCTATATGAACTCGGAGGCGCTGACGCTGACCATAGCGACTGGCGAAGCCCACTACTGGAGTCGATCACGCAAAACTCTATGGCGCAAGGGAGCGGTCAGCGGGCTGGTGCAGAAGGTAGAGGAGTTGCGTATCGACGATGATCAGGATGCTGTTTGGCTGCGGGTCAGTGTCAATGGAAGCGGTGCCAGTTGTCACGTAGGATACCGCTCATGCTTCTACCGGCGTTTGCCCGTGGGACAGACGCCGGGGCCGGACTTGCGGTTGAGCTTTACGGAGTCTGGCAAGACCTTCGACCCTCTGCAAGTATACGGAGATGCGCCTAATCCGACAGTGCTTTAGCCTCTCTCTTTAAAAGGAATCTTGCATGTCGTCAAGACCAATCTCAACCACCGCCTTACGTATTCATCAACTCGTGGGGCTCACTCCAGGCCCCAGGCTTATTGTGCTGGGCGCGGTACACGGCAACGAAACCTGCGGCACGAAGGCGATCCGCCGGATACTGGAAGAACTGGATCAGGGAAATCTTGTCATCAAGCGCGGCACATTAACGTTGGTTCCGGTCACGAATCCACTGGCGTTTCAGCTCGCCCGTCGGCAAGGCGATCGCAACCTCAACCGTAACCTGCGTGTCACGCCTGCACCATTGGACTATGAAGATCAGGTCGCCAACTTGCTGTGCCCCTTGCTTCAGGCGCATGACGTGCTGCTTGATCTGCACTCGTTCCATACGCCCGGTCAGCCCTTTGTGATGCTTGGGCCAGAGAACAACATTGGCGACCTCGAGCCGTTTGGCCGTGCCAATGAGGAACTCCGGTTGGTCCGGCATCTGGGTCCAGTCCGCGTAGTCGAGGGCTGGATGGAGACCTATGCCCGAGGAGTGGAGCGTAGGCGTCTGCAGGGACGCGCCGCGACGCCGGGCCTGCTGGATGCCCAATACGGCGTAGGCACATCCGAGTACATCCGTGCCCATGGAGGCTACGGCGTGACCTTGGAATGTGGGCAGCATGATGATCAAGCTGCGCCTGACGTTGCCTACCACGCCATCCGGCAGGCAATTGCATTGCTCAACTTGGCGGATGTCGCGTTGGAGAAGCCGAACGAGTCGTTCGAGGTGCTGAGACTGTGCGATGTGATTGACCGTGAGCACGAAGACGATGAGTTCACTCGCCCCTGGTCGAGCTTTGATCATGTCGGCGCCGGCGACGTAATAGGTAAGCGCGCTGATGGTCGCGCAGTAATCGCGCCATCGGACGGTTTTGTGGTGTTTCCCAACCCGTCGGCCCTCGTGGGTAACGAATGGTTCTACTTTGCGCAACGCAGTGGGCGGAATGCCTCGGTAGCTTAGGGCATGCGCAGTCGGTCTAGCGGTTGTTGTGTCGTCACGATGAGCACCGTCATCCGAATAACGGTGCCCCTTGCAGCCGAATCTATCGGATAGATCAGGCCAGCTTTACCGGGCCATGGTCATCGCAGTGGGCGCCATGAGGATGGTGAAGATGGCCGTCAACAAGATAGTCCACGTGATCCCCGTGCGGCACCGCCTCGTGACCGCAGCCTGGGCCATGGGTGTGCCCGGGTTCATGCCCGCTGCAGGCGTGGTTCGGAGTACAGGCGCTCGGGTTGGTAGCCGATACGGCTATGACATGCTCGTCCACATGATCGCCATGCGGGTGATGCAGGTGACCGTCGTGAAGATAGTCGGTATGGTCTTCGTGGCGAATTGCCAGATGCCCGCAATTGACACCATGCTGGTGATCGTGGTGCGCGTGATGAGCGTGGCTGCAAGTTGTCATGGTGGCTCCGGTGCGTGTAAGTAATAAAGTCAGTTTTGTGTCTCGACCGCATGGCCAAGGATGTTACTCAACAAGTTATATACATGCTCGTCTGCCAATGCGTAGAAAACGTGTTTGGCTTCGCGACGCCGAGTAACAAGGCGAGCGGCGTGCAGCGTTTGCAGGCGGGCCGAGATGCTGCTCAGCTTTGCCTCTTCGTAGTCCACCAGTTCCGAAACGCACATTTCGCGTTTGGAAAGTAGCAGCAGCAGTCGAAGTCGCGCGGGATCGCTCAACGCTTGACACATGGCAGCAGCCACATCCAGATGCTTCTGTGCGTATTCGTTCGCTAACGGAGCGCGTGAGTTGTCATGTACACAGCGGTCAAGAACGGTCATCTATACTCCATCAATACGTGGAATGATGGAGTAATGCCATTGGGATGTCAAGTGGGAAATTTGCTGTGGGCCACGGGCAAAGAGCCAGCCTCGCCCAACTCCTTTGTCCGACTAGTCGACATCGCTTGAATTCGTTGCGATGGTTTGTACATCCGCCCCCGGCTACACAGCCGCTGGCAACCGCTGACAAGTCAAGCAACAAGCCAATAAAAATTTTTCGATCCATGCTGTTTCAACCCATCTTTCAAGTCTGCTTTTTTCGCAGAAGGTTCTTTCCGATGGTTGCTTGTGAGCTGATCGCCGCTGTCAAGTGAGGGACTATGGCAAATGTCCCACAGCGATGATGAATGCTCATTGTGAGAGCGATGCCGCATCAAAACGAGCAAGAAAAGAGAAACCAAAAGCAGTATCTGCAGAAGGTAGATACCCGATAAAGGAAGCACCGGGTGGTTTTCCTTATGTAACGGCGTGAGCATTTTTAAAAGCGATAGGTACCGGCGAGCACCAGACTCCTGCTTTCACCAGGCAAGATGTAGCGTGTTACGTGCAGATGGCTGGCTGCGTAATATTCTTTGTTGAGCAAGTTGCGCAAAGAGAGCTGCAACTCGAACGACCGGTCTGCTGCGATCTTGAAACGATAGCGTTGGGTCGCATCAATACGACCGTAACCAGGCATGATGCTTGTGTTGGACTCGTCGGCATAGCGACGCCCCTGCGCATAGAGTCCCACGCCGCTGCGCCATTGGCTATCCCAGTCGTAGTGCGCAAAAACGCTAAGAGTATGCGCCGCCACGTTGGGAATGCTCTTGCCGGTGAACTCCGAACCACCGGCAAAATGGGAGTTGGTGTACGCATATGCGCTGACAACCGACAATTGCCTTGTCAGCTGACCGGTGAGCGACAACTCGATGCCCTTTGACCGACCTTCACCGCTGAGTTTTTTGTCGTAAATCGAGACTGTGCTTGGATCATCGGCGAGCATATTGTTTTGATTCAACCAGAACAGCGCCAAGTCTGCGTTAAGCCGATTGTCGAGCCACACGGATTTCCAGCCGAGCTCATATTGTCGGGCGGTACGCGATGCCAGGGATTGTCCAGTTGCCGATGCCGCCTGATTCGGCGAGGTGCCGGTGCTGTAGCCGGCGTAAATTGTCTGTGTCGGCGTGAGATGGCGTAACAGCGCCAGTTTGGGGGAGAACTTGTTTTCGTCCACACCGGTGCCGACTGAGCCGTAAAAAAAACGCTGCTTCATGTATTGCAGACCCGTCACCAATGTCCAATCATGCCAGTCGATACTATCCTGGACGGATAAGCCCATGCTTTCCAGATTTTCTGTCGTCAGCGTGGTGTTGATCGTTCCCGGTTGCGTGACCAGACCATAGACCGGATTGAAAACATTGATGTTCGGGCTATAGGGCGCGACCACGGCACCACTGGGTTGTGCCAACGTCTCGCGATAGTATTCGACGCCGGCGTAGAGGTTATGCGTCACGGCTCCGGTCGATTGCTTGCTGGTCAGGGCGGTTGCCAATGAGTCGATGCGCCGATTGGTATTGGGTTCGACAGCGATCACACGAGAGAACGTGCCGTTGCTGTTGACTAACGCAGAAACCGATTGGCGTATCGAAGTTGAATTGGCCTCCAGATGCGTCCAGTCGAAGGTCCAGCGCGTCTTGTCGCTGAGGGCGACATCGGCGTGCAAGTCATACACCTGATTGCGGGTGGTCGAGTCCGTCCACGGCTCGGCAAACTGCCGGTCTACCGGAACGGCAACCGGACGTCCGTTGATTGCCGGCACGCCAAAATCAGGGCGATAGCGCTGATCAATGGCTTCAACGCCCAGGCGGATGTGATATCTGTCGCCATCGCCTTTGGAGAATCCCAGCTTGACGCCGTCCAGTCGATCCGGCACCCCGCGCCACTCTGATGATTCTGAGTGATTGACGACCAGTCGTGCTGCCAGCTCGTTCTCCGCCGACAGGACGCGGTTGATGTCGATGGCGGTCTCCCGCGCGCCATACTCGCCGATGCCAACGCTGACACTGCCAAAATTGGAGAGCTGCGGCTGCTTGGTGACGATCAGTACCGTGCCGCCCGGCTCGCTGCGCGTACCTACTGCAGCTCCCGGGCCACGCAACACTTGGACGCTGTCGACAAATTCCGGCACAAAGGGATAGTTGGAAAGTCGCGCGCCATCACGCAGGACTCTGCTTGAGCCCGTGCCGCTATCGGCCAGAAAGCCTCGCAATACGAACACTTGCGAGTGACTTCCCGTAAAGCTCAGATCTGCGGTCGCACCGGGAACATTGCGTAGTAAATCTTGCAAAGTGATCCCGCCCTGATCTTGCAGCGTTTCCGTCGACACCGTCGACAGGGAAAACGGCGTGTCGATTGCAGCAGTTGGGATGCCGGTCGCTAAGTTGTTTTTTTGCGATGGAGACGCGGCAACCCGAACATCGATCGATGGCAATGAAGAGTCTGTCAATGCTTCAGCGTGAGATAGCGCCGAGGCGCCGCACGCCAACAATGTCGTCAGAACCAATGACGTGTCTTTGACGACGCCGACCGTGAACATGCGGTGCACATTGATAGCCAGGTAGCGTTTCTTTCCCCCTGCAGAATTTGTATTCATTTGAACTGTCTGTTTTAATCAGCGGGACAGTATAGAAAGACCATCGTGAAATCGGATGTGGCAAATTGTCGCAGAGACGCTGTAGAGAAATGATCTGGAACGATGGGCCGAAGAATGCTCATTGAACGGGGCGAGGTCGCTCGGCTAGCTCCCTTACTTGCCCGGGGCTTGTGCCAACAGGTCGCCTTTACGCGTGAAACGTATCTCCAAAATGACTGACACGCGTTGGCGTAAACATTCCGTAAGGGGGTGCGGCTAATTGTCGCACCTTAAACCGGCTACGAATGATGTAGCCCCCCCGGAACACCTGCCACATCAGCCTTTCCGGTCAGGATTCATATTCTTGTATGGAAATTTCGGATGCACTGAGCGATGAGCATCGCGGTAGAATCAGCGCCCATGAAAACCTACCCGTCGTCCTTGCGGCTGATGTCCTGGATCACCATCGCAGCATTGCTGACGATGCTGTGGTCCGGAACGGTGTCGGCCGTTACGGTGGATGCGACGAGCCTGACGCCATGGGGTGATATCTGTTCTGTCAATGGAGCGGATGCCGGGACTTCCGGTGCCGACCACCACCAAAACGGTTTGCATGTCCATTGCGCGTTCTGTTGCAAGCAGAGTGCGGCGTATATTCTGCCCTCACGCTTTGATCTCCTGCTCGCCGTGCCTGCCGAAGGCGCTTTGCCTGTCGAACAAAAGAAGACGGCGATCACCCCCTCGGCAGCCTGGCCGACGCTTCCCCCTCGCGGACCGCCCGCAATTCACTGATCACTTGCCGGTGAGACTGCCGGCATTTCTTTCAGACGCTCCTCTGCCGACGCTGCTCATGCCAGCCAGGGAGCGTCTACGCGTCGACGGGCAAGTACACACAATTTTTTATCATCATGAAAAAGCAAACTTCACGACTGCGCCGGTCTCATGCCGGCATCTCGATGCAACTCTTCCGTCTGCTGGCTTGCGCACCCTGCGCTTTGGGCCTGGGCAAGGCCGCCTGGGCAGCCGATGCATCAGGCGTCCTGCCGGAGATCTCGGTCTCGGCACAAAGTGCCGGACAATTGAGCAAGCCGGTTTCGGTCGGCTCCAACCTTGATCTGACGCCGCTGGAAACACCCGCCAGCGTCAGCATCATTTCACGTGAGCAGCTGGAAGAACACGGCGACGCCAGCATTGTCGATGCCATCACCCGTGCTCCCGGCTATAGCAGCATCGGCCATCCGGGCAACAGCGGCAGTTCGCTGTCGGTGCGCGGTTTCACGGATACCACCTCGGTCATGCGGTTGTACGACGGCGTGCGCCAGTATGGCGGCGTGGGCGTGAGCTTTCCCTTCGATACCTGGAGCATCGAGCGCATTGAAGTGCTGCGCGGACCTGCGTCGGTGATCTATGGCGACGGCGCCATCGGCGGCGTGGTCAATGTGGTGCCGAAAAAGCCGACACGCGGCAAGATTGAAAATGAAGCGGAAGCAACCATCGGTTCGCACAACACCCGACGTCTTGGCCTTGGCAGTGGCGGCGCCATCAATGACATGCTGTCCTACCGCGTTGACGTCAGCGGCGATCGCTCCGATGGCTGGGTCGACCGGGGCAATTCGAACAAGCTTTCTTTCTCCGGTGCATTGCGTCTGGATATCTCACCCGAATTCTTCATGCAACTGAGCTACGCGCAAGGACATCAGCGTCCGATGCGTTATTTCGGAACGCCGCTGGTCAACGGGCGGCAATTGGAGGCCCTGCGCAACAAGAACTATGACGTCAGCGATAGCGCGATCGACTATCGGGATCGCTGGGCGCAACTGGAAGCCCAATGGACGCCGAATGCCGACACCACAGTACGTACGCGCCTGTATCAGATCAACAGCAACCGTTACTGGCGCAACGCCGAGTATTACACCTACAACGCCGCCACAGGTCTGGTCGATCGCTCTGCGGCCACTGAGATCAGGCATGATCAGTCGCAGACGGGCAATACGACGGATGCGACCTTCCGCGGTCATCTGTTCGGCTTGAAGAATCAGATATCTGTCGGCTTCGATATCAATTCCAGCACTTTTACGCATACCAACAATACTTATACCGGCAATTTCCCTTCGGTCAATCCTTACGACTTCGATCCGGGCGCCTATAGCAGCGCTATTCCCTTCATTCCGCGCTACCGCAATACGGCCTCGCAATACGCGCTGTTCACCGAAGACAAATTGAACCTGACGGAGCGCTGGACAGTGTTGGCAGGATTGCGTTTCGATCATGCCGATATCTCGCGTAGCGATCTGCTGAACAGCGCCAACAACTTCAATCAGAAGTTCTCCACCATGGGGTCGCGCCTGGGAACGGTTTTTGCAATTACGGAGGACCTGAGCGTTTATGGTCAGTATTCCAAAGCCGCCGATCCGGTCAGCGGCATGCTCATGCTGACACAGGCGAACAGCAAGTTCGATCTGTCCACTGGTCGTCAATTGGAAGTCGGCGTCAAGCGGGCTTTCTGGGATAAGCGTGGCGAATGGACCTTGGCCGCCTATGACATTCGCAAGAACAACTTGCTCACGCGCGACCCGGCCAATCCCAACTTGCGGATTCAGGTCGGCCAGCAATCTTCTCGTGGCATCGAAGCGAGCTTGTCGCTGGCTTTCGCAAAGGACTGGAAGCTGGATGCAAATGCTTCCCTCTTGCGTGCTCAATATGACGACTTTGCGGAAGCGGTTAGTGGCGCAGCTGTATCGCGTAAGGGCAACGTCCCCACCAATGTTCCGGAACAGCTTGCCAACCTGTGGCTGAGCTGGAACTTCATGCCGGCATGGACTGCAAGCGGGGGGATGCAATATGTCGGCAAGCGCTACGCCGACAACGCCAATACGCTGAAGCTGCCGACTTATGCGACTGCCGACCTGGCGCTGCAGTGGAAGGCGACGACCGCGACGACGCTCACACTGCGCGGCAACAACGTCTTCGACAAGCGCTACTACACCACTGCCTACTACAACAGTACGCAATGGTTGGCAGGCCCGGGACGCGAAGTTCAGCTCAGCGTCAATCATCGTTTCTGATTGGTGATGGCAACGCTGTCGACGCGCCTGCGGCGCTGGACTTACCTGACCCACCGCTGGTGCGGTGTGGTTGGGTGCGTTCTGATGGCGCTGTGGTTTGTGAGCGGGATCGTCATGTTGTTCGTCGGCTATCCCAAGCTGACTCCCTGGGACCGGCTGCGTGCTTTACCGATATTGGTTGCCGAGCCCTCCTATCGGACGCCGGCGCAAATTGCAGGCGCCGGTCGCTTGCCGCCGGTGCGCATGATGTTCAACGCCGCCGACGGTCGTGCCCGCTATGTACTGCAGTACGCCGATGGCAGCGTCGATGCGTTCGATGCGGTCAGCGGCGAGCGTCATGCTTCCTTTGTTGCCGGCGACGCCTTACGTTCCGCAGGATTATTCTTGCAGAACGCCGACGCAACATATATCGGCGAGGTGCAAGAAGATCGCTGGACGCATTCGCGCAGTCTGGATCCTCACCGGCCTTTGCATATGATCCAGATGCACGATGCAGATGCGACGCTCCTTTATGTCTCGTCGCATACCGGGGAAATCGTCATGCGGGCACCACGCATGCAGCGATTTTGGAGTTTCGCCGGCGCCTGGCTGCACTGGCTTTACATGTTCAAGAACAAGCCGGTCGATGACGTCTGGACCTGGACGGTGATTGTCCTGTCGGCAGGATGCGTGTTGGTCGCCTTGAGCGGCATTTTGGTTGGCATCTGGCGCTGGCGCTTTTCGGGGCGCTACAAATCCGGTTCGCGATCGCCATATCAGCGCGGCTGGATGCGTTGGCATCACCTGTTCGGACTGGTTTTTTCCGCGATCACATTGACGTGGATTTTCAGCGGCCTGATGTCGATGAACCCGTTGGGGATTTTCGCCCCCGGCGTTCGGCCAAATATCGCTGCCTATGCAGGAGGAACGCCCGCTGACAAGCGATTGAAGGCGGCTCCGTCAGAGATTCTCAAGACTTTGCAGGATACAGGCTTCCACGCCGTCGAGTTGGAGTGGAAAACACTCGGCGGCAAGCCTTTCGTTCTTGCACGGGATGCCGCTGACAACTCGCGACTCGTCGTCGCGGAAGGACTGAAACTCGCCGTTCTGACGAAGTGGCCTCCCGACGCCTTGCAAGCTGCCGCAGCCAACTTGCTGGCTGCTCCGATTCGTTCGCAGGAGTTGCTCGCGGAATATGACGCCTATTTTTATCGCCGTGAGCCAGAGGCCATGATGGGAGGTTCCGAACGACGCCTGCCTGTTCTCAAATTCGAATTCAGCGATGCCGGTGCGACGCAGGCATATATCGATATCCGTACCGGCCAGCTGGAACTGAGTGTGGACCGCGCGCAGCGAGTCGGGCGCTGGCTGTTCAGCTTCCTGCATAGCTGGGATTTGCGATCGATGCTCGCGGTTGGCTGGTTGCGAGAGATCATCCTGATCCTGCTCAGCTTGGGCGGCTTGGCCTTGTCAGTCAGTGCAGTCGTGATCGCCTATCGCCGCGTAGTGCATAAGTTGTCGCGCCTTTAGGAAATATTCGCTTCAGTACTTTTCGCGACCGATGGATTGCAATACGTAGATAACACCGAACACCATGACTCAGACGTGGTTGCAAGCGATAGCTATAAGTCTTATTTATAGTGGCAAGAATCTCAGCTCCTCTGTCACTCTGCAGTGATTATTCTGATGACATCGTCAGCTAAGACCTCATTTCATTTGTGATTCTTGCGGCGTCCAGCCCAGGCGGTAGACCAAACTCGCGCGAATACTCCCTGCTGAACTGTGTTGAACTCTGGTAGCCGACCTCATACGCAGCGGCAGTGACACTGTAGCCCGCCGACACGAGCAAGGTCCGTGCTTGGAGCAAGCGAACTTTCTTTTGATATTGCAACGGACTTAACGCCGTCACAGCTTTGAAATGCCGGTGGAACGCGGAGGCGCTCATGGCTGCACTGTTGGCCAACTGTTCCACGCGCAACGGCTCCGCATACTGGCGGCGAATCTGCTGAATGCTCAGGTTGACCTTGGCCAGGGCCGTGTCCGGCAACGCAATATCGCGCAGCATCCATCCCATGGGCCCCTGCAATACCCGATAAAGAATTTCACGCTCGTACACTGGCGCCAACGCAGGTATGTCGGCCGGATGGCGCATGAGACGGAGCATCCTGACCCAGGCATCCAGCAGCTCAGGCGTCACCGCTGCCACCGAGAATCCCGCTGCCTTATTCAAGCGCTCGGCAGTATTGGGCAGGTTTTCGAGCAAATTCGAAATAATGCCGGCATCCAGGGTCAAACTGACGGCCAGATAAGGTTCACCTGTCTCGGCGGGATGCACGACACCCGCCGCCGGCAAATCCACGGACATGACGAAATAGGTTGCAGGGTCATAGTGCAAGCTGCGTCCTCCGACCGTCAGGGTCTTGCCACCTCTGAGAATCAAGTTGACCATGGGGTCGTAGACGGCTGCCAGCTGATGCTCTGGGATGACGCCCTGAACCATGGCGACGCGCGGTATGCCGGTCTCGGTGCGGCGGTTTTGGGCGAGGGCAGTAAGGGCGCGAAGTTCGTTCAACTGATTTTCCATGTGGGGATTAAACCTCATCTTGAACTTTATTGGCAATCGAAAAGCAGGAATAGGCAGGATTGAGGCGTAAACCGGCAGGCTGACTTCCATGTGCTTCGCTATCGTAGAGGCTCTCATTAACTACTACTCGGAGCTTTTCATGAATATCGTCGTCATCACTGGTGGCAGTCGCGGAATCGGTGCCAGTACCGCCCGGGAATGCGCGCGTCGCGGCCTCGGCGTTATCCTCACTTACAACAGCCAGCAAGCTAAGGCCGAGGAGGTGGTTCGACAAATTGTTGAAGATGGCGGCGTCGCTACCGCCCTCAGACTCGATGTCGGCGATTCGCACAGCTTCGGTAGTTTTCGCAGTGCTGTTGAGCGCACTTTGTCTAACGTCTGGGATCTTACGCAGCTTGCCGGACTGGTGAACAATGCCGGCTACGGCTTGTTCAATCCTATCGACTCCGTTACTGAAGCGCAGTTCGACGGCCTGATGAATGTTCACCTGAAGGGGCCGTTCTTTCTTACACAGGCGTTGTTGCCGCTGATGATGGAGGGGGCCAGCATCGTCAATTTGACCAGCGCGACGTCGCGTGTTGCTACTCCCGGGGTAGCACCCTACGCTGCCTTCAAGGGGGGACTCGAGGTCCTGAGCAGATACATGGCCAAGGAATTTGGTGAGCGACGTATTCGCGTCAACGCAGTCGCTCCTGGTGCTATTCGCACAGAACTCGGCGGCGGTCTGAATGAAGAATTTGAAGCTCTGCTGGCATCCCAGACAGCATTGGGACGCGTTGGCGAGCCAGAGGATGTTGCCCGCGTTATCGCGACACTACTCACGCAGGATGGCGGCTGGATAAATGCGCAATCCATTGAAGTCGCCGGCGGTTACATTATCTGATTCGAAACAGGAGAAAGTCATGCTGGACCACGTATTGTTGATTTGCTCGCAGAATTGACCCTCGCCAATTGATCCACCTTCCAGCGTCTGGCGAAGGCTGCGACCCGATCGTACGCCCCCTCATAACCCAACGCGCGCAGCTCCAAATGGAGCTGCTTCAACTTACGGCGTTGCTTGCGTGATTTGGCAGCTTCGGTCTTTAACCAGGCCGAGAGTTTGAATGTGTACTTGTCCAGAGAACTTCGGGGACGCCTGGCTGCATAGGCCGGCTCAATGGTTTCCGCGCGAATGTATCGCCTGACGGTGTTGCGTGAGATGCCTAAACGCCTGGCGATCTCTCGCAATGGGACCTGGTCACGAAGGTGCCGGCGTCGAATAACTCCAAGTAATGCCACGTCGATCACTCCGATTCATTGGGTGATTGATAGCCAAGCGCGGAATGCATACGCCGTTCGTTGCAAATCTGTTCGATGAAATACGGTAACCTGTTGGCCACATCACGAAACGTCTCAAAGCCGGCCAGATAAACTTCCTCTACCTTCAAGGTCTTCATAAAGCTCTCCGCTTGCGCATTATTGCAAGGGTTTGTCGTTACATTCGATCAGAAGCGATCGAGCCTTCCTATGCCGGCAGGCATTCACCAAGCTCGTTGGATGTATATGCCCCCAGGCTTGCCGTCTGGTTGGGCCCCGAGCTGATCAAATCGCGAAAGCAAAGAAAGACCTTGAAACAGATGTTCCTGGACTTAAATGAATATGTGCGGTTGCCGCGTCAGTCAATTGCGTTCTAACCGCGCCACTAAGTAGCACGTCAATCGCTCCATCTACTTGCATGCCAAGCGCGCCATCCAACTGCATTTCTAATGCGCCAGTGATTTGCAGCCAATATCGCCAGTCAATTGAAAATCAAACGCGCCACCCATTTGCCGGCGCGTTCATAGAACCAAGAAAACCGTACTGTTCGAATGCATCGCAATACAGGGCACTAGCGTATTGGCATCCACGATGCCGACTTAACTTAAACCAAATAGGTTCCTCGAAGGTCGAGACGGTTCAGGGCAGATCCAGGAAATCCTCATGCTAATATTCGCACTTGATTCCCAGTGAGCCACACCATGGAACTAAGACAGCTCCGCTATTTCATACGGGTCGTTGAGTTGGGAAGTATGGGTCGAGCTGCTGTGGACTTGGGTGTAGTCACTTCTGCGCTCAGTCAGCAAATCAGTCGACTGGAGGGTGAACTCTCTACCCGTCTGTTGCGACGTACAACGACTGGTGTTGTCCCTACCGACGCCGGTTTGGCATTTTGGCGCCAGGCGCAACTGGCGCTTCGGCATGTCGACGAGGCAATGCGTGCTGCGCAGCACGCACGCATGTCCGGGCATGTCAGTGTCGGTTTTGCGCCATCGACCGCATCGGTTCTGGCGCTAGCCTTTATGAGCGGCTTGCGTGTCCGCTACCCCGACATTCGTTTGCATCTTGTCGAAAGTCTATCGGGTAACTTGGCGGCCATGCTCAATGCACGGCAACTAGATCTCGCCATTCTGTTCGAGACAGACGCAGTTAAGCGCCTGAGCGCGACGCCTCTTCTGGACGAACGCCTCTTTTTGGTCGGCTCCCGCCAGCTCATTGGCATGCCCAAAGAAACAAAGATCCACCTCAAAGATATTGGCACGTTGCCGCTGGTCATGCCGAGCGGAACCCATGGGCTGCGGGCGGTCGTGGCAAAGGCATTCACGCAGGCCAAGTGCGAGCCAAACATCGTCGCCGAGATTGACGGCTTGGCGATCCTTATGGATGTTGTTCGGGCAGGGCTGGCAGCGACGATTCAGCCCGGTGCCGCCGCCTCACGTCTCCCCGGATCCGAGGTTCGGCTCGTACAGGTGGCGGATAAGGGCGTTCGCCGGCGCAATTTGTTGGCCAGCCTGCCGGAGGATGAATTATCCCCAGCGGCACTGGCCACTCGGATTGTGCTGAAGGACGTAGTGCGAGAATTATTGTCTGAATCCCATTGGCTAGGTGCAAGTCTTCACGAATCGTGAACCCGGCTTGCCTGACTGATCACTACCGAAGCTGATGCAGTCCACCTAGAATTGCCCCATAAAAAGGAGGCAAGCAATGGTAGACGTCATGGTTATTGGCGGCGGCAATGCGGCACTGTGTGCGGCGCTTATGGCCCGAGAAGCGGGCGCATCCGTTTTGCTGCTTGAAGCATCGCCACGTGAATGGCGCGGTGGGAATTCTCAGCACACGCGCAACCTGCGCTGTATGCACGACGCGCCGCAGGACGTGTTGATCGACGCCTACCCCGAAGAAGAATACTGGCAGGATCTGCTCAAAGTCACCGGCGGTATCACCGATGAAAAGCTGGCACGTCTTGCGATCCTGGCATCGTCAACCTGCCGTGATTGGATGCGTCGGCATGGCGTGCACTTCCAGCCACCCCTGTCGGGTGCGCTGCATGTGGCTCGCACCAACGCCTTTTTCATGGGCGGAGGCAAGGCCTTGGTCAATGCTTACTTCCGTAGTGCCGAAAAACTCGGCGTCCAGATCCGCTACGACACTCCAGTGGTGTCAGTCGAGCTCGACGGCGACCGCTTTGTTGCCGTCCGCACCGCCAAAGACGAACGAATCACCGCTAAAAGCTGCGTGCTGGCCGCTGGCGGCTTCGAGTCTAACCGTGAATGGTTGCGCGAAGCCTGGGGCCAGAACGCGCGCGGTGAATGGCCTTCCGACAATTTTCTGATCCGCGGCACACGCTTTAACGAAGGCGTGCTGCTCAAATACATGATCAATGCCGGGGCCGATTCGATCGGCGACCCGACACAAGCGCATATGGTGGCAATTGATGCACGCGCACCGCTCTATGATGGCGGCATTTGCACCCGTATCGACTGCGTCTCGCTCGGCGTGGTGGTCAATCGTGAAGGTGAGCGCTTCTATGACGAGGGGGAGGACTTCTGGCCCAAGCGTTACGCCATCTGGGGGCGCCTGGTGGCCCAGCAGCCAGGTCAGATCAGCTACTCCATTATTGACCAGACAGCGATTGGCCGCTTCATGCCCCCGGTGTTTTCTGGAACCACTGCCAACACGTTGCTTGAGTTGGCACAGAAACTCGGGCTCCCCGAACAGGCCTTTATCAAGACGGTGGACGACTACAATGCCGCCTGCCGTCCTGGCAACTTCGACCACACTGTGCTCGACGACTGCCGCACTGAAGGTCTCATTCCCGCTAAAACGCATTGGGCGCGACCAATCAGCACGGCGCCGTTCTATGGCTATGCCCTCAAACCGGGCGTCACCTTCACCTACCTGGGTCTGAAGGTCAATGAGCATGCCGCCGTGCACTTCGGCGGCAGACCCAGTCCCAACCTCTTCGTGGCTGGCGAAATGATGGCGGGAAATGTGCTCGGCAAGGGTTACACCGCCGGCGTTGGCATGGCCATCGGCACGGCCTTCGGACGCATCGCTGGCACACAGGCGGCCGCTGCCGCAAAGAAAGTTGAACATGCAACAGCTTGAAGCCCTGATCCGAGAAGCCCGCGAGCAGGCCCCAGGTGGTTACAGCGTGATCCCGATCCTGAGCGTCAATGAGACCGAGGTCGGCCGTCAGATGAAGATCTGTAATTCCTGCCGCTACTGTGAAGGCTTCTGCGCTGTTTTCCCTGCAATGACGCGGCGGCTGGAATTCGGCAAGGCCGACATCAATTACCTAGCTAATCTTTGCCATAACTGCGGCGCTTGTCTGCATGCGTGCCAGTATGCGCCTCCTCACGAATTCGCTGTTAATGTTCCGCAGGCCATGGCCAAGGTACGCGTTGAGACCTATGCCGACTATGCTTGGCCGGTCGCTCTTGGTGCGCTATACAAGCGTAACGGCCTTTTTCTCGCGCTCGCATTAGTCGCAGGATTGACGCTATTCCTGATGCTTGCCGCCGGACTGCAAGGCCCGCTGTTCCAAGCACCTGCAGGCGGTAATTTCTATTCGATTTTCCCGCACAACCTGATGGTAGGTTTGTTCGCGCCCATCTTCCTGTTTGCACTGCTGAGTCTGAGTCTGGGCGTGCGGCGCTTTTGGAAAGATGTGTCACCTGGAACCGCCACGGCCGACGCTGTGGGGGATGCTGCAGACAAGGTTCTAAGACTGAAGTTCCTAGATGGGGGGCACGGTGAAGGTTGTAACAACGCCAATGATAGTTTTACGCTGACGCGCCGCCGCTACCATCACTTCACGTTTTACGGTTTCATGCTGTGTTTCGCGGCCACCAGCGTGGCTACGTTGTACCACTATTTGTTCGGCTGGGAAGCACCTTACGGCTTCACCAGTCTGCCAAAGCTGTTGGGCATCGCAGGCGGCGTTTCGCTGCTAATCGGCACTACGGGTCTGTTTGCATTGAACTTGCGTCGCCACCCGCTGCAAGGAGATGCAGCGCAGAAACCCATGGACCGCGGTTTCATCGTCTTGCTGTTTGTTACGGCAGCGAGCGGCCTGATGCTGATGCTGTCGCGCGGCACCCCGGTACTGCGGCTGACGTTATGCGTGCACCTGGGCGCAGTCATGGCGCTATTCGCCACATTGCCTTATGGGAAATTCGCCCATGGCATCTTTAGAAGCGCAGCACTTCTCAAGTGGGCAATCGAGAAACGCCAACCGAACTCACTGCAACTAAGCGACGACTGAACGCCAGACGCGGTCACCTTGCATGATGCGCTTGCGCCGCTCATCAAAAACAAGACAAGTGACATAACTTAAAAAATATTCGGAGACAAATGCCATGACTATAAAAAACACCGACTTGGGCGGCACAGGTTCTCGCCCTTCGTCAAAAATCGGCGCCGTGCTGCGTGTAACCAGCGGCAACTTTCTGGAACAATTCGACTTCTTCCTGTTCGGCTTCTACGCAAACTATATTTCCAAGGTTTTCTTTCCGAGCGATAACGAGTTCGCGTCATTGATGCTGACTTTCGCGGCGTTCGGTGCAGGCTTTCTGATGCGGCCGCTGGGCGCGATCATACTGGGTGCTTACATCGATAAGGTGGGCCGGCGCACAGGACTGATTGTCACGCTCTCGATCATGGCTAGCGGTACGGTACTCATTGCGCTGGTGCCAGGGTACGCATCAATCGGTCTGCTAGCGCCTATGTTGGTGCTGATCGGTCGCTTACTGCAGGGCTTCTCGGCTGGGGCAGAACTGGGCGGCGTTTCGGTCTACTTGGCGGAGATTGCTACGCCGGGCCGTAAAGGCTTCTACACCGCCTGGCAATCGGCAAGCCAACAGGTGGCCATCGTGATGGCGGCTGCGCTGGGATTCGGCTTGAATCACTGGCTGTCTCCGGCAGAGGTGACCGCGTGGGGTTGGCGTATTCCGTTCCTGATCGGCTGCGCGATCATCCCCTTTATCTTCATTCTGCGTAGCACCCTCGAGGAGACCGGTGAGTTCCAGGCGCGTAGGCACCATCCCGATATTCGAGAGGTATTTGAGTCGATGGTTAAAAACTGGCGCACAGTGCTGACTGGGATGCTCTTTGTAGCAATGACGACCACTACTTTCTACCTGATCACCGTCTACACACCAACCTTCGGCCGTACCGTGCTGCACTTGGGGGCAGCCGATAGTCTGTTGGTCACGCTGCTGGTGGGAATGTCCAATTTCGTCTGGCTGCCGATCGGCGGTGCGTTATCCGACCGCATTGGCCGCAAACCTATCCTAGTCGGTATCTCCCTGCTTGCGCTGTTGACTGCCTATCCGGCGATGTCATGGCTGGTCGCCAACCCCAGCTTCGGGCATTTACTCGCAGTGTTGCTGGTGTTCTCGTTCTATTTCGGCATGTACAATGGTGCCATGGTGGTAGCGCTGACAGAAGTAATGCCTGTCAACGTCAGGGTAGTTGGCTTCTCACTCGCCTTTAGCCTGGCAACTGCCGTCTTCGGTGGATTTACGCCCGCCATATCGACCTATCTAATCGATCTTACTGCCAATAAGGCGTCGCCCGGACTCTGGATGAGTTTCGCTGCGCTATGTGGACTGACTGCGACTTTGATTCTCTACCGGCGAGGTGGTGCGGCGAACCGTGCCGAGCAGTGAGACTCAAGAGTCACGGTCGCCATGCTTCAGAGTGGCCTTAACGGGGCAAAGGACCAAGTGGAAGAGTTTTCGACACATGTATGGACCCGACACCTTTTGCAAGTTCTTTTTGTAACGTTGAAACAGTTTGCGTGCATGTATCCGGCTTGCTCGTGGGCTAATGTCGAATACCTGCCCGCAGCCTTGATGAGATTCGCACACCCATTCCTTAGCAAATCATCGGCTTGTCCCTAAAGACAGTCCGCATCGAAAGCAGGTTGGTGGGTATCGGTCTTACCAGTTTCGTCATCACTCTAAGAAGCTTCGCAAAACAAGAGATCGGTCTATTTCCTCCCCAGACCACAACAAATCGAGCTTATCAAACAGGCCTGTCCAATAAGCGATAACTCTCCGGATGGCTCAACAACACTTGAATCACGCGCGCGTTCTTATTTGCCAGCGCAACGGCCGCCCGGTTATAACCTCGTCGTGCGATCAAATCAACAGCTTCGGGGACAAAAGTTCATTATGTGATTACCTTCGCTTCTGGCCGATAGCAGACTTGGGTCAGGCTAAGGCCAACTTCAGAGAATGTGCGTCTTCAGCACTATTCAATACGAGCTTAACTGCGTGCGTTTGCTTTCGCGGGGTTAAGGATAGCGCCAGAAATAATCCGAAAAATCCGATCTGCGCGTGAGGTGTGTGAAGGCTGCTCCCGAAGCCAAGCCAGCGCGGCGATAAGATCGAACAACTCTGATCCATCAAGGTCGGCGCGCGCATTGCCATCAGCCTGTGCGCGGGAAAGGAGCGCCGCTCCTGCGGTGCGCAACGTGACACACGACGCGTGCAGTGCGGACTCATGATCTTCTATAGCGCTCACCATGGGCGCTATAACGCCGCGATGCTCGTGCGTGAATGCAATAATTTCTTGTAACCACAACATCAGCGCAGCGGCGGAATCGTCCGATGCCTGCAACTCATTCGCCCTGTTGGCCAAGGCCTCGAAGCTTGAGCGCAGCAGTGCTTCCAGCAAGGCGTCTCGGGTTGGAAAATGACGATAGAGGGTGCCAAGCCCGACTTCGGCTCTGCGGGCGATGTCTCGTAAAGATGCGTCATTTCCCTGCTCAGTGAAGACGATCTTGGCAATATTCAGTAGGTGGTCGTGGTTTTTTTGAGCATCTGCGCGCATATGGGTCCTTGACAATCGGAACAGTGCTCCGTATATTCGGAGCACTGTTCCGATCAAGATAACCCATTTTCCCAAAAGGAGAAAGCCATGTTGCCAGCAACAATGAAAGCCGTTCAGCAGTATACGTTCGGCGGCCCCGAGGTCCTGCGCTATGAAGACGCCCCGGTTCCCGAACTGCAAGCCGGGGAGGTGTTGGTGCGCGTGCACGCGGTTGGCCTCAATCCGCCGGACTGGTATTTGCGCGACGGCTACAAGATGCTGCCGCCGGAATGGCAGCCGGCGGTCAGCTTCCCGGTGATCCTTGGCACGGACATCTCGGGTGTAGTCGATGCAGTGGCCGATGACGTCAAGAGCTTCGCTATCGGCGACGAAGTGTACTCAATGGTCAGATTCCCAAGCGGCCTGGCAGGTGGCAGCCGGGCGTATGCCCAATACGTCAGCGTTCCGGCAACTGAGATCGCGCTCAAGCCCAAGAGCATCAGCCATGCGCATGCTGCCGCTGCCCCGATGTCGCTGCTTACCGCATGGCAGTTCATGATCGAGCAGGGACACGACATACAGAACCCGCTACAGCCGCACAGGCATGAACCGGTGCCCCTGAAGAACAAAACCGTAGTCGTCAATGGCGCGGCTGGCGGCGTTGGACATTTCGCGCTGCAACTGGCGAAATGGAAGGGGGCACGCGTCATCGCCGTCGGGTCGGGTAGGCACGAGACATTCCTGCGCGACCTGGGTGCCGATGAATTCATCGATTACACCAAGAGTGCCGTTGAAGAAGTGGTGCGCGATGTGGACCTTGTCATCGACGCAGTAGGCGGGCCTGCCTCGGGGCGTTTTTTGCGGACCCTCAAACGGGGCGGTGCGCTGTTTCCGGTATTCCCGCTGGGCTTTTCCGGCGCGGAAGAAGCCGAAAGACTGGGTGTCATTGTCTCGACGACACAAGTTCGCTCAAGCGGCACGCAACTTCAACAGCTTGCCGGCCTGCTCGACAGCGGGGTAATCCGCGTTGCCATTGACAGTTCGTTTTCCCTGCAAGACGCAGACAAGGCGCACGAGCGTGCAGCGCAAGGACACATCCGTGGAAAGATCGTCCTGTCCGTCATCGAGCAAGGGTGATGTCAATGGCCTCACTCAAAGAAGCCATCGAGGATATATTCAATAACCCGTTGCTCACGACTGAGGAGGCGGTGAATCTGCATTTCACCACTGCGTTCCGTCAACGCGTGAATGGGACCTGGATCGACCATGCAAGCTTTCTGGCAGCCATTGTTTCGCTTCAAGCATCTGTGGATCGTGTCAAGATCACGGTGCTGGACGAATTGTCCGATGGTAGCCGTTATGCGGAGCGCCATATCATTGACCTGTTAAAACGGGATGGCGGACAGATGCGCCAGGAGGTATATGTGTTTGCGCAGTGTAGTGAGGATGGCCGGTTCAATCAAATCGAAGAGACTACGCTGGTGCTCAAATCGTGATGAACCGACACGCTTGAGGCGTGACGTTCAGAGGAGGCTGCGCCACCGATCTCGATGCGATGCACGTAATACCTCCTCCGATTCGATAGAGTCCGCGTCTGCGGGCTTTATCTTCTTGAATGGCACTTTTCTGGCCGATTGCGGGCAGTCGTTTTCAACCATTTTGAAGGCGTCACAGGCAACCTAGGAGATACCGATTACGCAGGACGGTGATTTATCGGAATCTTTTTCCACCGACCCCATAAGATAAATATGGCGCCCGCTATCAACACCGCATTGACAGGCAGCGCTGAAAATTCTGCACGGGATGAATGAAAAATGATTGCAGAAAGTTGTAAGGCGATACATCCCGCTGCTGCCAGTACCGTTAAGCCTGGCTTGATTCGGGTTAGTGACGGCAACAGAATGCCGAGGCCTCCGAGAAGGTCGATCACTCCCAATGATCTGACCAGTGAAGGTGGAATATCTCCAGTCCAGGGCCACATGTCCGCCAATTGAGGTATTGGCATGGCGAGCTTCATTACTCCACCAAGACAAAAAGCAATCGCGATAAATGCTTGTGCTGTCCAGAGACCTAAAATAAGACTACGGCTGTGTGCTTGAGGATGAACAGCAAGAGTTCGCACTTCCATACAAATTTACCTTCCTGGTTCGTACCGCTTGCGACAGAGAGCATGGCCGATGCATTGAGGTTATTGCAAAGGCGCATTGAGCAAGGGCCATTTTAGAGATAGATAAAAAATGCACAAGAAGGCACAGCAATGATACCGGTCGGAAGCTGAAAAATCCTGATCAACGGAGGCGACTTGAAAAACGGTAAATTCTGGATTTCTCCTGAGCCCCGCTTTCAGCGCTCTTTGCAAGATCGAACGCAATGCGCGATTGAACAATTCCCTCACGATGCTCCCGCCCCCATTTGGCAAGCATTAACAGTGGCTCCAGCAAAGTCGTTCCGCGGTCACTCAATACGTACTCGACGGATGGCGGCAAGGTATTGGTTTGCCTGCGGAGAACCAATCCATCTCGCTCCAGTCCGCGCAATGTCAAGGTCAGCATTCTCTGGGTAATTCCTTCTATCGAGCGTCGCATTTCATTGAAACGCTGCGGGCCTCCCGCCAAAAGTCCTACGACCAGAATCGTCCATCTATCACCTATGCGGGAAAGCACCTCGCTGAGTGCTCGACAATCTTCCGGATCATGTTCATTTTCACGCAACATAGGAACCTTCAGCATAAAAGGATGTGATTTTATTGTATAAGACAAGCTCCATTGAATGAACCTCCGCTGGCCGATAGTCGTGTAAACCCTTAAATCGAGAGAGTAGGCGGCTACCGTGCAATGACTCAGCCAATCCTGCTCACCTTACCGTTTTTTTGATCCTATAAAAACCGATTCAATGGCTTTGAAGATGCAATGCTTCATTGGTATATCAATAGGCGATATGATGCCGGTAACTGTGCACCCAGCGCCGAATCATCCCGTGATCCAGCCCATATTCCTTGCCAAGTCCCTTGGCACTACCTCCTGACAGATATTTCCTTACTACCTCGTACTTGAACTTCGTATCGTACTTCGCCATGAATGACCTGCCCCCGGAATATCCGTACAGGTCAAAACTAGAGGTAAGGTTGCTTCTCAGCGCCCCGAAACGGGCAAGGAGTAGCCATGAAACGTTCGAGATTTACCGAAGAGCAAATCACCTATGCATT